>OLPC01000009.1_pt1 | contig 221505 bp, 247 predicted proteins | sample 1672341 | NCBI WGS metagenome assembly OLPC01 (sample SAMEA3136673, study PRJEB25190) | human gut metagenome | reverse complement strand
CCGTCGATTTCGTTGAACGTCCAGTAGAGGAGCGCGGCCATGCTGATGGACATGAGATGGTTGCTTTTCGTGTAGAACGTGCTGGCCTGTCGTAGCGTATCCTCCAATTGCGGAGTGCTTTCGATGAATGCCAACAGTTCATTTCGGGTCGGTGACATGTTGTTGACGCATGCGGCTTCCACACCCAACTGTTCGCTCAGATAGATGGAACGGGCCACGGTGGAAAGCTGTTTGGCGTTGTTACGGCCTTTCAGTTCGAGCACGTTAGCCATGGTGCGGCTCTTGCCCGCATCCATGGTCTCCTGCGTGTCTTCGGGCAGTCCGCGAATGACCAGAGTGCGGAACGGAACACCGGATTCGACGCATGCGAGGAGCCTGTGCTGGCCGTCCAACAAGCGTCCCGTGTTGCTGAATTTGATGGCTTCGCCGTTCATTTTCCAAGCCTTCTGCGCCATGGTTCGGGCGAACAGTTCGACCTGTGTGCGGCTCACGTTGCGGTTGTTGGTGTTCACGCCGAGCATTTCCTTGGCAACGTCCGGAGTGATGGTTTCGACCCGTCCGGTGATGCTATCCCAATCGTATTCGTCGGTTTCACCGGCATAGGATGGCGTGGCCTTGGGTGCTGGCTCTTCCGGTTTCAAATGGATGAGCAACGTGGTTTTCGGAGCGCCGGAATGACGTCTGATTTCGGTTTTCGGTGGTTTCACTTCGACCGTCTCGTACTGTTCGGATTCCTCGACCTGATTCATGGCGAACGCGAACGCTGTCATGGTGAAAGCGAGCATGAACCTGTCCACGCTACGTTTCGGAGGGAACTGTCTCATCCCGTCGATGATGCGGGTGGCGTCCGAATGGGTGATGTATGGGCAGTGGTTCACAACCGTGTCCAGTCCGTCCTCGTATTCCTTATGGGTGAGGAAGACGAATGGTGCGAGGGGAGTACGCGCCTGTGCCATTCCCCTGAAGCATTGGCCGACCTCATTGTAGATTTCACCAACCTGACGGTAACGTGAAACAGTGTCGATGCCGTACTCGTCCACGGGATTCGTGTACTCGTATTCGTTGCTTTTGAAGATGCGTTCGTTGTATCGACTGGCTTCGCGTAGTCCGGGGCAACGTCCGAAACCGAGTGTGGTTCCGCTGCTTTTCGTACCGTCAGTCCGTTTCAGATTGTTCTTGCTCAGCCAGTAGGCTTCCATGTCCGCGATGAATGTTTTCGCCGCGACTTTCTTGTCGAGGTTTCGTCCGGTCATACGGGCGAAGTATTCGCCTTCGACGCCGGTGAGTACCGGCAGTCCGGTTCCGACGAACAGATTATCAGGCAGTAGGCCGTACCATTCGGGGTTGATTTCATGGTCGCTCATGTAGGAGAGAATCCGTCCTACGCTGTCACGGTCGATGAACACGGTTCGCGCGTTGGCGAACGGGTCAACGTCGAGATTCAACGCCTTGCATGTCGGGAGGAGGTCTTTCTGAATCATGGTCATGAACCGTGGTTCGGTTTTAATGTCTTTATTAGGCATGGTTTCCTTCCTTCAATCGTTTCAGCATCCGGTAGGTTTTGGGAGCGCAACCGGATGGATTGTGTTCCTCTTTCCGATACTGTTTTTCGAGTTCGCTCCAATGGTCGATGATGGTTTTCCAATCGTCCGACACGTCGCGCATGAGACTCAGATAGGCACGTGCGACTGGCACCATGTCGAACATTCCGAGTATCCGACGTAGGTCTCCGGGGTCTTTCGGAGTGTCCTCGCAACCATGTTCGCGCGTGCCGTTCACGGTCATTGTGATTCCGGTGAGCCGTTGGACGATGGCGAGCGAGCTGAGGCCCACGTCACCGTTGGCGAGCCATGCGGCGAACAGTTCCAACGGAAGTCTGGGACTGTCCGTCATGCCGTCGGAGGCTGGGTTGAGGTTGGCAACGAGCCTGTTCTTCGGAACGTCCGCGATGATGTCCGGCTGGGTTTCGGAGTCGGGCATCCGACCGTAGACGAGATGGTTATTGACGAGTATGGACGGTTGTCGGCCACCATATACGCCGATGGTGCAAACGGTGTCTTCGACCATGGTTCACGCTTCCATCCAGTGGATGCTTTCGTTGAGGAAGTCTCTGATTTTGCGGAGGGTTTCTATGTCGTTGACGACGACGCTGGTCGCGGTGTCGCTGTCGGTGATGGTGAACATGAGTTCCTTGCCGAAGCTGGGGGATTGGAGGATGGTGAGCTTGTTTGTTCCCTCGTTGTCGATGACTTGGAGTGTGGATGTGTTGCCGTTGTCGTATTTGGTTGCGCTCATTGTTTCTGTGGTCTTTCCCGTTCTTGTGGAATGTTTTGTGTGGGCGAGGTCAGCTTAACACATTAGGTGGGGGTGTGCAACCGTTCGGGGATTCGCGGTCGGATGATTTGCGTTCGACCATACCCTTTGTTATACTGGAATCGTCCACAAAAAAAGGGAGCCACACACTCCCAACCACGCCAGAAAAAAAAGAAGAAACCATGAGCAAACAGACGGAAAACAACATCAACCTGACATTGACACTCATCACAATCGTCAGCGCACTCCTCATGTGGAGACAGGATTACGGCCACGTGGTAATGGCAATCACCAGCATCACATTTCTACTCAGCTCCACCGCACTGTTCGCTCACTTCATCAAGAAACTCGACGCCTAAAAAACAAAAAGGAATGCCCCAGCCCGAACGGACTGGGGCATAGGCATGTTCGCAAGAACGAAGGAAACCAATGGACGATAAAAACAACACCGAACGAGAGCCGAGAACCGAAGTGGAACGACTCCTGTTCAAAAACGAACGCATGCAGGACGCGTTACTCAGCCTCAAGGACACCATGAGCAGAATGATTGGCGAAGGCCGACTGCCAAACGACGACGAGGTACACCAATGGTTTGAGGGAATCGACCGCAAACTCGAACACGAGGCCGCTGACCGTGAGGTGTTGCTGTTCAACCATGGGGCCATGACCACAGTGCTCCCGAAGTCCACTGAACGATACCAACCCGACCTTCAAGTCCGATATCAGGAAATTCTCACCACATGCAACAAAGCGTATGCGGACGCCGACTACAAATATTGGATTGGCCGTTTCCAACAGGCCGGACTCTGACCTGAAAAACGCAATCCGAGCACAGTGGACAACACTGAAAGGAGTATTCGGACAGGACAATGCCGGAAACCATACAGACATACCATCCAACGTTCGAGAAGGCCAAGAAGCTCTTCAACCTGCGTAAAAGATTGTGGGAGATAGCCGACGGTAAAAGCGACGGAACAATCTCATATGAGGAGGCGAACCATCTCGCCGTGGACGCGGTGGCGACCGCCAACGGAGGAATGCCACGCGCCACGAGCGGCCCCATGGTACGACTCTGCAAGCTTTGCACCAACGGTTGGATTCGTGAAGCGGCAAACGAGATGGGCTTGGTTTACCCGGACTTGGACTGCCCGGAACGGTGGGGCAAACATCGAGACCATAGCCGTAAAAAGGAAAGGAAGGCAACGGTTTGAGCGGCAACGGATTCGGCAAGGAAGACATAAGCAGAACAGCCATTCCGGCACGCCCATACGCCAAGGATATGGCTACCATCAACCGTCTGATAGCAAGGTTGCAAACCATTTCGGACGATAAGGCCAAAGGGAAAATCACATTCCAACAGGCGAACAAGAAGGCTGTGGAAGCAATCCACAAGGCACGGAACACCAAGTCGAAGTCCCTGCAACGCAAGCCATTAGATTATTTAGAACGTATCTGCGAGAACGGTTGGATTCGGGAAGCTGTGCGAAAGATTCCCGAACTGTACCCGTATCTCGACCATCCAGATTTGTGGCTTCGTAAAGGCGTCTGATGTATTCCAAAGAGCAGATATGTTGCATGGTTTCTCTCATAATATTGTCGGCGTTGAGCTTGGCCGCGCTGGTGCATTACGCTCGACTGTCGATAGGGAGAATGAGTCGGATGCCTGACGAGAAATCCCATTCAGACCTGTTCAACTATCGGCTGATGACCGTCGTGTCACTGCTGGTGTTGTCGGTTTCGGTGGGTTCCATCATCGTCTACGGTTCCTCTCTCAAATAGATTGGAAGACTGCCATATTACTAATTCCTTCTACTTCTCAAACATTGACCATAACGTTTATTGACAAAAATCATTTTCAGAAAGCAGGAAGGTCAGTTGTTAAACAGCACGGAAATGCTTCGACTGGTCAGAGCCGCATGCAACGGAGACCATTTGAAACTGTCCCAGCAAATCGACTTGCTGGCCGACTCGGTGGAGAAAGCCAAGCCGACCGCCTACACTACGAATCTGCGTCGGCTGGCAGAGTCGGAACGAGAGAAGGGACTGTCCGTCAACACGAATCTGGCACCGGTTGACGGGTTGACCGAACCGTTGCTCCCACCGGACGGTACTCATAAGCCTGTGTGGGATAAGACCATGCGGGGATTGTTGGACGGACTGGTTGCCGAATATGGGAAACTGGATGTCCTGACCGCGCATAATCTCGCTCCCCGTAATCGAATCATGCTCACGGGAGCGCCCGGCACAGGCAAGACCACCTTCGCTTCCATCCTGTCGGAGAGGCTTGGACTGGACGGGGTCATCCTTCGTGCAGACCGTGTTATCAGCAGTCAGCTCGGTAAGACGTTAACCAATATCGCCTTGGTGTTCGACCGGCTCCACATGGAACGCAAGCTCCTGTTCATAGACGAATGCGACATGCTTCTGGCACGACGCGACAACTCCCATGACGTTGCCGAAATGCGTCGGGCAACCAATCTCATGTTACAGAAAATAGACCTGCTTCCGGAGGATTGCATTCTCATCTGCGCGACCAACATGGACGGTCTCATCGACCGTGCCGCATGGCGTCGGTTCGACGTTCGAGTTCGCATGACACTTCCCGACAAGACTACGACAAGGCTTATTATCATGCACCGGCTTAAGGAGTTGAATATCCAAGCCGACGTTCGACCATGCGACATCAATGTAGAGAACATAAGTCCAGCCCTTATCGTCCAAACAGTGGACAATCTTGCCCGTAAGACTTTGATTTCCGGTTCGGAAACCATTCCGGCCGACCTGTTCGTCAATGCTTTCAACTCTCTGAAGATGGAGGTTTCCAACCAGTGAACCGTGACGGATACAAGTTCGATATCAATGTCCGCAGAAACGGTTTCATGTCATATCTGTGGAGTGCTGAAGTGGAAGATGAAGGATTCTTCACTCCCATTGCGAACGGTACTGCCCACACTCTCAACGGCGGCAAGAAAGCCGCTATGAAACAAGCGAGAAAGTGGGCGCAACACCAGCTCGCCCACCCCAGTGAAAAGGAAAGGTGGGCGGAATGTACGACGATGAGCAACACCAAAACCAGACACCGGCGAAGTCACTGAAACGTTCCGGAAGGCAACCGAAACTATCCGACGTCGTCATGCTCGACCGGGGTTGTCAACTGTGGATTCGTGAAGCCCGTAAAGGGAACATCACTGACACGTCGAAGACCTTGGAGAAGATTCGGTATCAGCTTCGATTGGAACGTCGTGTGGCCGGACAATCCGGTTCTGGACTTCGTAGACCTGTGGGTAGGGATAAAAAACCCGATACGGATGGGAACGGTTCAAAGCCGGATAGGAAAGACTTGTAACCCATTAGGGTGCCGGTGGACGGTGCTGTCAACCGGCACCTTTTGGTATCCGACCTCACAATACTGGGGGTATCATTGTGTTATCGACGGAACCACACGCCCGTCATTTTTATAAGGAGACACAATGAACGAAGGAACCTATGGGCTGGAGACCCTGAAAGCCGACTATCATACGATACTCGGCTACGATATCGGCTATCTCACCGCGGAATCCTATCCACTGTTCGCACCCTATCGTGCGAAAACCAAGAACAGTTTCTCCGGTAGAGTACCGAGACTGTTAAGCATAATCATCACCACTCTCATTAACACGCCAAGCCGCGAATGGGATGCGGAAACCCGCACGCTCACCATCGGCGACGACTTCTTCTTCCTCGCCAACAAATGCGGTTTGAACAGTGGAGGAGACGGACGCACTACCGTCCGGAACCAGCTTCTCATGCTCTCGTCAATCCAGTTCACCGGAGCGGACGGAGTCAAAGTCACGCCGGTCGAACACACCGAAATCACCGCCGACAGTCTCACTATCGAGCATCGGAAAATCACGTTCACGGAACCGTTCGTAAAAATGATGACAAGGAACGTCCGGCAGATGCCGTTGAAGTGTCTGTACCCCAACGCGGGTAGCGCCATAGCGATAGACCTGCTCGCATTGGCGGCATTGTATTGTCCGAACGACCATAGGCTCATCATCGAACGGGCAGACCTTCCATCACTGCTTCCAGCAAGCAGGCAAAGCCTCTCCAAGCAGAATCTTCTAAATAGATTCAAGGAGTTAAACGACAGTCAGAACGAGTGGACGTATCGTATAACGAAATACAGTGTGACCATCAGCCCGTTCGGAGTGTACTCATCCGAAGACGCTTTGAGATTACGTCGCAGACAATAGTCCAAGCATGAAAAGAGGGGAGCCGACCGTAAGGCCGACTCCCCTCAATGATGTCGGGTTGGAAACTCAGATTTTCAGCTCATCGATAACGGAAAGGTCAACACCGTCACCCCAATTATCGACAATCTTGCTCAGGTTCTTACGCATTCCGGCAGGAGACTGGTCGTCAACCGGACGTCCGAAATTCTTCTCCGGCGCGACCGCGTTCAGCACGGAGAACAGCAGGTTGGTCATATCCTTGCCCTGCGCGAACACCAACGTCACCTCTGCGGCAATCATGCCCGGCTCGGCTGTAGCCAACCCTTCCAACGCGGACGCGAACTCAGAGATTCGACGTTGGTTCTTCGGCTCAGTCAATGCGTCCAGCACTGCTTCCGGAGTGCTCTTCTTCGTATCAGTCAACGCCTTGGCGAGAGAAACCACACGCTCGTCATCCAACGATTTGACAAGAGGAATCAGCTTCTTGCCGAACTGTTCCTCGATGTGCGGCATGGTCTTCTCACGCGGTTTGCGATTGGAACGGCCCTTACCCTTCCCCCTCGGCTTGTCTTCGGTTTCAGTGGACTCAGCGTCCACGTTCACATCCTCACCATCAGCCGGTGCGGACACGTCAGAGACAGGCTCCGAACTCTCCTGATTAAGAGAATCGGATTCCGTCTGCGACTCCTCGACAGAAGACTGCTCCGGTTCAGCATAATTGTCGGAACCGTAACCATTGTCCTGCTCCGACTGCTGGTTGTTGTTGAATCCCCAATTGGTGAAGTCTGGCATCATACCTTCTTTCGTCATATCCAGCGAACACTCCGGTCGTACAGGCTGTTAACAGTCGGAACGAGGTGTTCTGTATTTTCAATTCACGAGTGTAACGCCCGACAGCATCCCTAAACGGGGAAAACGGGAAAAACAATTCCCCGCGCCGCCCGCGCCGGTAGTTCCAACAGAAAAGCGGAACCAAAAAGAGTCCCCAACAAATATGAAAAAAGGAACAACACCCGACCATTATCAGAAAAAACATGAAAACCATCCAGTCCACGCCGGTAGGTCAACATGAATAGCAGACTCAAAAAAAAGAGAAAAACCAAAAATCAAAAAGACTAAAAGAAAGGAAGCACTACCCACCAAAAAATCAGAAAAAGAAACCAAACACCATCACATCAAAAAAGAATAACCAAGAAAATCAGAAAGAAAAGAAAAACCAAAAGGAAGAAAAGGAGAATATAAGAGCAGCAATCTTAATCAAATAGAAGCAACAGAAGAACAGGACAATAAAAGAAGAAACACCTACCCCTAAATCGGGAATACAACGTATGAAAACAACAGAAGCAACGCAACCATCCACAAAGGAACAGCACATCAACCCATATGGCATACAAAACAGAAGAACAACAGCACCAAACACCCCAAGAAACAAGAAAAGCCAAGCAACAGCACCACAAGGCAACAGGTCAAGCACCAGCACCAGCACAAACAACAACCAACAGCCACTACAACAACAAAAACAACAAAAAGGTCAATAGTCTCACTAACAAGGTCAACGACAATCAAAACAAGGTAACATCAATACAGGAACAGCCAATGCAATGAAAAAAGCAACAGCAAAACCAACAAAAAACTAAATATCAAAAAACTATAAATGCCAGAACTCGGGCAAAACCGTAAACGTTCCGATGAAAACAACGGAACATGACCCATCAGGAGGCGGTCTTATTGGAAAAACGAACGATTTCCCTGATAATCGGCTCCGGAGGGCTTCTCACAACCATCAAAAAGGCCCTTACGAGAGCTGGAAACATGCGTTGGCAGGTGCCCGCCGCAGACAATATTCAAGCACAGGCCGACTATCTGGTAAGACATCCGGTGCCCTCCGGGTTCAAGGGAATCATCTTCACTGACAGGGCTGGAAACTGGCTTCCGATAGCCAACGCCGGATACATGGTCTACTGGTGCAACACCGGTCAGATACCGGTCGGAGCCATAGGCATGAGCGAACAGATGTTACGCATGAGCGTGGCTGATTTCGCACGGACTTATTGGGGAATCCAGCTTGCGGACAAGCGTCTCGTAGTCGATATCCTCCAAAACAAAGTGAAGGAAACTGCGGTTCTCCTACCCATCACATCCAACACCGGAGGAGTGGGGAAGACCACGTCCAGCCGACAGTTGGCAGACCGTGCGTCGCAAGCCGGATTGCGTGTTCTGCTCATCGACGGCAACATCAGACAGTCCAGTCAACGTAGTTTTTTCGACCCGAGACAGGACAAGCCATTGCATACGATAGCCGACTGGCGACCGGGCATGCAGGTGCAGGTCGGAGCCAATCGAGGACGTGACCTTGGGGTTCCATACGACATCTGTTTCGCACCTCCAGCAGGCGTCGGAGTGGACTGGCAGATATACCGTCAGTACATCCAAGCGGCACGCCGACTGTGGGATTTCGTCGTGCTCGACCTTGACCGAATCAGCGCGGACGATTTGGATGATAGGGAGAATATCGCCAACGGTTTACTGCTTCCATACATTCAATCGGGAGACCCTTGTCTGGTTATCATCAAGGCTGGAAGGCAGACGCAGATAGACGCGTTGAATCTGCTGACGGCCTTGGCTGAGCATCATCTTCCGAAGGAACTCATCGGAATCAAGGACACCGTTCCGGTCGGACTGCAAGGTTACAGACGACTCGACTATACGAGATACGGAACGTTTCTCGGAACCGAATATCAGACGGTCGAGGCAAGCAACCATATCGCCAACGGTGATGTCAGATGGGATGACCCCGGTCTTGCTTTTGCTAGGGAGAACATTCTTAACTGGGCTTTGCCCGACCGTGGTTTCAATCCGGAAAGATTCAATCCGAACGCTAAGAACAGTGAAGGAAAGAAAGGTCGTGGGCGTAAGTGACATTCGATGACCGTTTTCTTTTCGACCCGAACGACGAGAATCTTTGGAAGACCGGAAGCATTGCCGACTGGTATAAAGGCAACGACATGTTCGAGATGGAGCATCCCGGATTGTTCGCGCAGACCCACCCGTGGTTCGTTGCGAACAAACTGTTCGCGGAGACAATGGTGAAAGCGAACAGCGAACTCGTTTCGAGTATCCTCGGCGCATTGTTCACTTGGAAGACATGCACGGTTGACCAACTACGTGCGGGACTTTCCATCAAAGGCGCTCCCGCTTTCGAACGTGACGAACCGAACCTGTATGGTGCGATGAACCGTTTGGGAATCATCAACGTCGGTTTCAGTCAGGCGGAACGATTGTACGGTCAGACCGTGAATCATGTTTGGCTTTCACCGTCGAACAGTCCACGTCTTATCAACCGTGCGATGAAATTGTACGGGATGGAAAAGTGGATGCGTGAGACGATGGCGGTTTCCTATTACGCGGGGAATCGTTTCCATGTTCGGCATAACACTTATGCGGCGCACGCGGGATTGATGTTGGCACGCGATTCACGCGTGAAATTCTCATCCGGTGATGGTTGGGGAAAATTCCGTAGCGTTGACCCACAGGCTGTTGCCGAGTCGAAGGTCGGCAAGGCTTGCGCGACCGACGTGGTGACGTTGTGCCGGAACAATGTGTTGGCGGGTATCGAAATCCAAACGTCCAACAGCGAATTGGATAAGAAGATGCAGAACTGGGCTAAGATGCTCGCCTATTCTCCGATGAAGCGTCGCGGACTCATCTGCGTATGGTTGCAGATACCGAAGGCAAACGAAGGTTACGAATCGTTCAACGCGGTGGTACAACGCACGCAAGGCATGACGGAAATGGTCGTGGGCAATCCTACCGTGTCGCAACGAATGGGAATCGCGGTCTGGGACGAATGGTTCGAGCATGGGATGCCGACCGACAGGTTCGGTGACTATACGGATATGAGTGGAACACGACGCAACATTTTCTCCGACGAGTGGGCGCAATATACTCCGCAGGTTCGTGACGTTCGCAAAGTCAGCGAATGGGGTTGGGACGTGACGCGAGACATCATAAAGAAGGATTGGGGTTGGGATGTTTCCGGTTGGACAATGCCGGAAGCGTACCGTGGCGGTTTCTACGGTTTCATTGGAAAGGATTGCGATGGTCTCCACTGAGGAATCATTCCAACAGACGCAGGACGCGTTGGATGTAGCAAGATTGGAACGTGCGCGGGCTTTGCAACAGGTTCAGACATTATGTGAGACGGGACGTAGACATTTGGTCATTCCGTTTCTGATGGCGAACATGCAACGTGTTCCCGCATTACGGAAGATACGACTCTGGCAATTGGATTCGATAATGTTCAACACTTCCCGGCGGATTGCGAACAAAACAATCCGCGTCATGCGTGAAACCATCAACGATGATTCGAGCGTGAACGACGGTTACGTGACATTGGGTTGGGCTTTGGAGTCGAAGGAGAAAACCGTCCGTATGACTACATGGCTTCTCCAATTGTCGTTACGTGAGAAGCTTTCCACTTTCCAGAAGCCGGAAGGTTTCCCATACGCGCAGTTGTATCAGCAGAGCACGAATGATTAAACAAAAAAGGAAAGGAAGGTAAAACATGGGTAATCCGAACTGGTATCAGATAACCAGAACGTTGCAACAGTTAGACCCGGACGAGCAACGTTCTAAAGTGGAGAGCATTCCAGCCGAACTGGATGGTTGCACCCTTCTCCTCATCAAGAAGGGCGAGGAGCCGGTCAAGGAATATATTTACGGTGACGGCGAGGGAATCGTCAACGCCGGACAGTTGGCTGGTTTTGACGCGAGACTGGTCGAAGACGACGACGGGCCGGTGTTGCCGGATGGCGTGAACAGTGCGGCGCATCCTCTTGTACCATTTCGCGCCCGGTTGAACTCGAAAAGCAACATGGAGAAGATGCGGACGAACTATTCCGGCGTTCGTACAAGCATCGAGAAGGTCATGCCGCCGGACAGTTATGTGAGCGTCACGCTTCGCAATCAGGGATACTTCGAGCAGATTCGCATTCGTAATTGGATTAGCGACGAATACAATGCGGTGGAGGATTCAAGCGAACTCGCTTCGACCAACACGATGTGCGCCCGTGTGAGTTTCGGTTGCCGTCAGGCTTCGCGTAACCGACAGCTTGCGCAGAAGATTGGTCAAATCATCTGTCCGCTCATATCCAACATGTCCAGTCATGCGAGCCGTCCGAAATTCGGTTTGCTGTTCGTCAGCATGCTGTTGGAAGTGTTGTCCGTGATTTGGAGTGTGTGCGGTCTTGCAAGAGGATACGTGATGGATGGCGTGTTCCCATTGTTCCATTCCGCTTGGGGTTTCGGAATCGCGCTTCCACTGCTTGCGGTGACGTTGGTCGTGTTCCTGTTCCTCATGCTGTTGTCGTGCATTCCGTTCGTTTACATTCCGCGACCTCAGATTGCCGGTGGCGCGGTGGCTCTCATGCTTTACCTGCTGTTGGGGTTGCTTCCGCTCCCGACATTCATTCCGATTCTTTTCGTTCCTCTTCTTGTATTCGCGTTCATCCGTTGGAAGAATTGGACGTTGTGGGATGACATTTTCCAAACGCCACGCAGATATTATGCGATTGCGAACGACCGTGGCGCGAACGAGTCCGATAATCAGACCCGTCTTGGCGTGCGAACTCATAAGGAGCGTGTGTCGGCTTATGGTGCGCAACGTACCACGTTGATTCTTTCCCCGATTATCGTGAGTTCCGTGTTCACTCCGGTCACTCAGGGAGTGGCGATGAAGCAGGAGTTGCATCCGGTTCCGGAAGTATTGTCGCATGATGGCATCTTCCTTGGGAAGGATGATACGGGACGTAACTGTTATCTTGACCCGTCGCAATTGTTCGGCGGTATCGCCATCAACGGCGAGGCCGGTTCCGGTAAGACCGTGCTCACCCATGGCATCAGCCAGTGGGCCATCAGCGCACGCGAGACCACCAGTCCGAAAATCTGGGGGCGCGACTCCCGTATCATCCATTTTTGGATGAAGGATGATACCGGTGTTAACGTGTTGGAACGTTATCGCAAACGTCACGTTTTCACCAGTCCGCAACGCGTCGTCTATTTGGCCGACCCGAACAGTGTGTGCTTGGACATGCTCGGCATGAAGGACGGGAATAATGCGATGGAGACTGCGGCGAGCGTGGCGAAGACCATGCGTTACTCGTTCGATGACGGTGATATTCTGAACGACTCGCAGAACATCATCACCCAAGCGTTGACCATCGGCGTGGCGGTTGACCGTTACGTGCAGGAGGAACGCAAGCATAATCCCGAATCCGCGAACAAGGATTGGGAAAGCGAGATTGTGAAACGTTGCCATCAGCTCGAACAATCGTATCCGGGTGCGGAACAGTTGCGAATGCAGTTGAGTCCAATCGGATGGGCCGTCGTCGCATTATGCGGTTCCGACGGTCAGGCCGGTTCCGCGAAAGCGTTGGGTCATGTGTGCCGCGCGTTGAGTATGGAATTGAAGAGTGGCTACATGTTCGAGGAGATGACGTATGCCGCCCGTGCCGCCGAGCAATTGTATGGCCGTCCGGACGCGGCTGGTCATACGGTTCGTTCCGACCGTGACATTCTCGCCAAGACGAACGCCTCGTTGAACAAGGTGAATCAGTTCCTTCCCATCGAACACATGTTCACGGCACGTCGTGGCAGAGTGACTTGGACGAACATTCTCGACCATGCTGGCGATTATCACATTGTGCTCGCACCTCATAATGGTTATTCGTTGCCGGAACGTATGGATAAGATTCTCGGCGGCTGGCTCATGTACCGTTTCTGGAATACGGTGTTCGCGCATTGCAAGGATTGGGATAAGGCTGGCAAGTGGACGATGCTCGTGTGTGACGAGTTGAGCTTGTTGGCTAACGGCAATGACGGTATCATGCCCGCGTTGCGTGAGCAGGGTCGTTCGTTCGGTCTTCTTCTCGTGTTCGCCACCCAGTATCCGACCCAGTTGTCCGACGCGATGTTGGATTCGTTCATCGGCTATTCGACGTTCATCACATACAATACGACGATTCCGCGTATTGCCGATATGACGGCGAAACGTTTGACAAACAATGACGGTGAGGATGGTTGGCGTTCGGGCGCGGTCATGAATCTTCCACGTTATGCGGCGGCTGTTCGCACTCGAACCCAAGAACAGTTGCAACCGACATTCCTTGTTCATGTGAACGATTTCGATAACGGTTATCGCAATGGTGACATGGACGATGATGACTAGCTTTTAGCGTTCATCATATCGCTTTTCAAAATCCGTTCGGAACTTTCAACTTCCGGACGGATTTTTTATACCTAAAAACCTCGCTATGGCTGGAAACAACCGCGTAGGTTGATAGGATGAAAAATGCAGGAGAGTTCCGTTTGGAAAACGAAAGGGAACTCAAAAAATGGGTGGAACCATTACCTTGGCTGGAAGCAGCCTTGAGAGCACCTATCATAAGATGTTCGACACCATTTTGAGCAGTAGCGCGGGAACCGTGTTGACCAACATCGGTCTTGCCGCAGCAGTGCTTCTCGCACTCGGCCTTATCGCCGGTGGCATTTGCAAGGCGTTGGGACGCCAAAACAAGCTCGTGCAGATGTTCTGCCCGAACATCGGACGTATTCTCGTCGTCCTCGCAGTCGGATTCATTCTCGCTGGCCCGACCATCACCATTCCGGCAATTCTTAAGTTGATTGACTGGTTCGTTGACGCGGTTGGCGGCAGTGGAAAGACCTATCTGGGAATCTGACATCCGCAGAGGGAAAACCGGAGTGGATATGCGAAGAGGACCTTTCCGGTTCTGTTCCCACTCCGGTTTTCTTTTAAGAACCTTACGTACGAAAAGAGTTGAATCATGAGCGATGAGGAAGACGAAGGATACAAAGGTCCCTTGCATCCGAGGTTGACGATGGACGACATCACGGAAGTGTCCGGCCCGGAGGAAATCGAACGGAAGAACACGTTCCAGATAACCAAGAACACTGAGGCCCGTTCCAAAACCGTGTTCTCCGTTATCGTCGGCGCATTGGCGGGCTTGGCTCTTTGCCTCATATTCGCCCCGTTGCTCGGATACATGTTCAGCTCGTTCTTCGTACTGTTGGGCGGAATACTGGCTCCGTTCTTCGCAGTCGGCACCATTAGAGACCGCACCCAACAGACACGGTGGAAGAGAACCTTGCAGGATATGAAGAGCCGCAAGATTGAAGGGCAGGTCTTCTACCCGAATTCCACTCAGCCGGAAAACATTATCGACCTTCAAGAAATGGAAATCCGTTGAATACAAAATATCGAGACCCAGTGAAACGGGCGGGTAGAAGGAACCTGCTCGTCATTCTGATGTTGTGCGTGGTCATGACATTGTTCGTCTTGCCGTCCAGCGTGTTCGCCGCACAGGTCAACGATTCGACCACGACGATAACATGCGCCAACGGCGGGACTGACAGTGCTACATCAGACATCTCTAGTTGTCTTCCTTCCGGACGTTGGGGAAACTACGTTGGGGAAATCACTTCGCGTACGGAACCGTACAGTGGCAGCGATGTCGCCGGTTGGTTCTCGAACGTCAAGCAGACCATCAGCTCGCAGACCCATATCGTCCTTCCCAACATTCTGATGCAGTTGACTCAGGTCTGCTGGTCTTCCGCATTGTCCATCAGCCAGTTCGCCGCTTCGTTCGAACCGATGAAACAGGCTGGTGCGAACATCGACTCCGCAGTGTCCACCATGGTGACGAGTCTGATGGACGGCGGTATCCCCGCCACCATCGCAGTGCTCGGCATCGTGGCTTGGGTTGGCGCGGCTGGATTCCAAATAGGCACCGTCAAAGAGGCGAGCAAACGAATCGTCATCATGGTTCTCTGCTTCGCTTCAATCACGATGCTTGGAGCTGGAGCGGCCAAGACCGGGAAGAACGCCACAGAACCGGCGACCGGAAGCCCATGGTGGGTCGTGCAGACAATCAACAACACCATCAACAAGCTTTCGGTCAACCTCGACCTTGACGGTATGGCCGACAGTGATAAAAACATGATGTCCTACCATCATGCGGCGAACGGTGCGAAAACCAATTGTCAGGATTACCTGTACTTCATGCATCAGGCGTATGACGAACAGGCGAAGTCCAACGGCAATCAGGATACAAGCAACGTCACCAAGGCCATCAACCGTATTTGGGAGGAGACCTCTCTTCGCTCGTTCGTGACCATGCAGTACGGAAACCCGCAGACCACCGGAACATCCTCGTTCCGTATCGCGGAAAACGCCCGGCAAGGTTACTGCCACGTGTTGGAGATGAAAGCCAACACGAACACGACCATCCAGAAGGATTTGACCAACAAGGCCATGGCGTTGCATATCAGCGACCAGCGAGCCAAATGGTTGTTCTCCGTGGACGGTTGGGTAGACCCGCGTAATCCTTACTTCACCGACAAGCCGTTGGAAAGGGAGAACGCGACATATCTCAGCCGTGCGGGCGTGTTCTGGGAAACCTGTGGCACGAAACGCAATCAGGAAATCTACGCGCGAGCCGGATGGGCGACACTCATCAACAATCTCGGTGACACGGGAACCAAGAACATCAAGAACGGCAGTACGAAAGTACGTGTCAAAATTGACGACTTGGACAATGTGAAACCGACCAACGGTGGCAAAGGCGTGATGGACGCGAAACAGAACGGCAGTGAAGACGAAACCATCCAACAGACCACTTCGGTCTGCCAGACGATTCTCAAACAGGGTTCCGTAATCTTCTCCCGTTCCACCGATATCAACAAGGAGGACGACGGAACCTATAAAGACCAGCAGAACGACACAAACTGGGGTGACTCCGCCACGGTCGGATGGCGTTTCGACGTGCCGAACGTTTCCGGAACTTGGAGTGAGGCGAATCTTCGTGACGCTCAGGATGATTCCACTGTCACGGGCGGTGCGAAGAAAACCATCGACTACATGTATGGCAACAACAACGTCGATACGTTGGGTGCTTGCGGAACACTTATCGGAGGCATCGTCAATCTTGTGGTCTGGGGATTGTTGAGCCTTGTTCTAATACTGACGAAGCTCATGATGATAATGATGGCGTTGTTCCTCGTGGTCACGTTCCTTGTCCAAGCGTTCCCGATTGGCGAGAAGCCGAAGAAGGCGTTGAAGAACTGGGCGACGTACACCTGCCAGTTGAGTATGGTAGGAGCGTTGTACGGTGCGCTCGGCGCTCTCGCAACATTCATTTGTGGCCTGACGTTGAAGTTCACCTCTGCCAGCAGTGGTTCGTTCACCTACCAGTTGATTGCGGGATTGAGTCCGCTGTTGGCTCTCGCCGCAATCGGCATGTTCTGTTCGAAAGTGTTGAAGTGTGGTAATCCGTTCAGCGTCAACGCTCTCATGGGCATGGCGGGTGGAACCGCAATGGCGTCCGGTCTTCGCAAGGGAATGCACATGATTGGACAGTACCGTATGATGCAAGCCATGCGTGGCGGATTCCGTCGTGGCGGCAATGGTGTCGGACGTTTGTCCACGAACGGTACCGGCGCTGGCATGGCCCATAACGGAGCACGTCAAAGCGAGACCGTCCTAAGCAAGATGAGCCGCGCGCAACAGGATTCGTTGAGTCAGGGCGATAGGAATCTGATGAATCGTAACGCCAAGGAGTTCGAGGCGATTCAGACGCGCGGACGCGGAAGCAAGAACTGGGCACGAATGGACAAGAACACGGTGAGAGGAAGTCTTGCCGGTGCGAAACTCCATTTTGAGGATTCCACGGGCAAGTTCAAGGGACGGTTGAACAAAGCCGTTTCCAAGTTCCATGGCGAGGACAATACGGAGGCGTTCGCCCATAGTATCGCCCAACGTCACCCGGGCATGTCCCTCAACGATGTGCAACGCAAAGCGCAAAGGATGAACCATCTGAACAATGCCGGACGCAAACTCCAAGGTGCGGCAAGAGTCGCCGGAGCCGGAGCCGCAATGGCCGGTGCTGGTCTCGCTTTCGCCGCACGAGCCGCGAAGAGCGCGCCTTTGCGTAACGTAGCCGCACGCGGGGCGAAGGTCGCCGCGAAAGCCGCTGTCACCGGAGCTTTGTTCTCCAATCCGATTACCGCACCGTTGGGATTGATTGCCGCTGGAAAGCTGGCTACCGACCGTGACGCGTGGCATGGTGCCGCACAAGTAGGTAAAGGCATCGCGCACGCTGGTGGGAAGGGATTGCAGTTAGGCCATGACGCTTTGCAGAAGCGACTCGACCGCACTCAGAGAATCATCGACATGGCTAACGGTGACGCTCCGTTGCCGTCGCCGTTCACTGGAACTGGTGATGGCAATGGGGGAGCCGGTGGTCCGGTTCCCACACCGTCCGGTTCGGATAATGGAGCCGGTAGTGCGATGCCGACTTCGGATGGGGCGCCGACCGAAACGATTCCAACTTCCGATGGAGCGCAACAGGCTCCCCGAATGGGAGAGAACGAAGCGTTCAATCAGGTACGTGCGGGAATGATGGCCGACTTCGTGGATAACCAGCACATGTCTCAAGAGGATGCGGAACAGGCTTTCCAAGAAGCCGTGGCCTCCGGTGAAGTCGATAATTCTGTCCAAGCGTATATAAGCCAAAACAATCAATCTCCTATCGAGAATGCGACGGCTCAACCTGAGATGAATGCCAATCAGCCGGTGTACAACACTGAGACAGGTGAGATTGTCGGTGAGACCCTACCCTCCGGAACGATGGACGCCGCCGTGTCCGCCGCCTCCACTTGGCAGAACGCGACCGGAAACACGACTCCGATGCCTGAATCGGTGAACAATGCACTGCAACAGGCATACATGCGCGAGAATCCGGTACAGCAGTCTCCGGAAGAGCATTTGCGGATGGCGCAGGAGGAGTGGACTAGGACGACTGGTCTTCCGAGCGATATGATGCCTGCGAGTGCGGAACGTGCCATGAATCCGAATGGAATTCAGCCGAGTAGAGAATTCACGGTTGATTCCGGTCGGACGCAACAGCAGGGTTCGGTACAGGCGCAAGCTCCGCGACAGCAGTCTCAACCGCAGCCACAAGCTCAGGTGAGGCAGCAGCCGTCGGTTCGAATGCAACCGCCAACCACACCGTCACCGACCGTCAAACAGCCAGTGGACGCCAACCCGTCAAACCTGACAGGTTTCCCCTCCGTAGGCAATCTTCACATGAAGAAACCGCCGACCGGAGGACAGCCGACACCCAAACCGCCGTTCATGAAGTGACGTCGGTTTGACCATCCGGCGTCGAATGTTTTGAGCATCTTCCACAGCATTCGACGCCGGTTTCCCTTTCGTAAACCTTCCAACGTCAAGGAGATTAGAAAATGGAAGAGGTAGGAAACCAAGCCGCTGACACTGCGGGACGAACGTTGGGTGACGTGCTCACTGTGTTCTTCTCTTGGGTGTTCACACCGACGGGCGCAATCCTCACTTTGTTGATGATTATTATTTGCGCCGGTAGTGTCGTGTTCGCAATCTTGCAGAAAAGCACCCGCGCGTTGATGACCGCGTTGACCATCTGCGCGTTCCTGTTGTTCGTGTGGATTATCACCGGTGTCTTGGAGGTCATGGGTTTGCCCGTGCGTGAATGGATGAAGGATATCGCGGCCCAGATGCCTGATATCGGTTCACTGTTCATGGAGTTCCTTCGCAAACTGGTGTTCACCGCTACCGAATGATTTTTGTTCGGCGGTAAAAACGAAAGAAGGCCGTATCCGTTTCATCGCGGACGCGGCTTTCTGTTTTTCTGTTCCGCCTGTAAACTTGTACGCCGTTCAACTGTTTTACTGGAATGTTTCTCCGAACGGTTTTCTGGTTCGGCGTGCCGACTTTTCGCCGTTGTTATCATCGAAACAAAAAGACATACCCCCACCATGATTCCGTCCACACCGGAAGCAGAAAAAGGAAACCAGAACATGAGAGTCAAAAACCATACGGTCATCATCACCGTCGCAATCATCAAAGGCGGTTCAGGAAAAACAACCACATCAATGGCATTGGCCGAACTATTGCACAAACGTGGGGAACAAGTCACAGTCTTGGACTCCGACAACACGGGCGGCGCGACCATGTGGGAAATGTACGTCGAACAGGAAAACCGCAGACGCAGACAGGACAATCCGGACGCGGAACCATACACGCTCGGCTTCCCCGTCGTGCAAACCAACGAAGCCGTATTGAACAATCCGGAACTCATCCGCGAAAAATATTCAGGCTGGGTCATCATCGACACCCCACCGTCCGACGCGGGAGTGGTGCAGGCGGCGATAAACGCGGGCGACGTGGTGATAATCCCATGCCAGCCATCCGTATCCGATTTGACCCACGCGGGACGCACATACGCGGCGGCACGCAACGGCATCGTCCTGTTGACACGCGTGAAGCCGAGAACGAAACTCGCCCGGAACAGCATCAGCGAACTGGATGAGGAAGGCATCGCACGGTTCGAAACCGTCATCACGGAACGTGAAGCCGTCAAGAACATGTACGGCACAACCGAAATCGACAACAAGGAATATTCCAGCGTCGTGCAGGAACTCATCGACTATCTGTCTGAAATCAATCTGGTGGAAGAATAAAAACAGGAGCAGGGGAGTAAGTAGGCAATCATGGTCAAGAACATCAAACGCAACGCTTTCGCAACAGGAATGCAGGACAAGCGTGACATGCGCCCATTGGAATCACCGGAAAACATTAGCGAACCGAACACGGAGCAGGAACCGACACAGGCCGTTCCTGAAACGCGGGAACCGTCAGACCAGTCAGTCCAAACGTCCGCCGACATGCATGCCCAAACGCTCACGGAGGAAGAAGCCGACCGTCGGGCACGGCTCATCACCGACATAACCCATCCTGAAACACCGGCACCATCCGAAACGCATCAGCCGCCGAAAGAGAAAAGAATCGGAAGCAACGTCACCGTCGAGAACTGGCGGGCATGGAAATTGAAAAGCATCGAATACGGGACGAAACAGGCTGTATTGTTGAATGCCGCGATGGACTACTGCTTCCAGCAGGGGCACTTCGACCAGACGCTCATCGACAAATATGAGCAGAAGGATTAGGCTCCGGTATATTAATATTCGGATGAACAAAAAGACTTCACCGGAGTTTTCCAGATGGGGCGACACTCACAACAGAGCGGACGCCCCATTGGTTTCTCTAAAACACAGTCAGGATACGAACGGGTTCATCGGCTCTTCATCATCCGCCACGCCCGCGTCCGTGTCGGCATCATCGTTAGCCGACTGGATGGAAGGAAGACTGGGACGGACTATGACACCGGTTTCCGTGATTTCGGCTTTCAATTCCGGCCATGCGAGCTGAATCTTCTCCAACGCTCTTCTGAACTTGCGTCTGAATTCACGCATCGGATACCCGTCGTACTTGAACTGCATCAACAAGGCTTCCCATGTCACGCGCGTCTCATGGCGCATGGCATGGGCACGGAACGCGAGCCACTGGTATACGTCCAACGCGAGGGCATCGTTGCGAAGCTGGCGAACGATGGATGGGTTGAGAGGAACGCAGTTCTCGGTCAGCAGTGCCCACATCTCGGGGGAGAACTTTATGTAAGACTTCTTCGCCCCGTCATCGTCGTAGTTGAGTGACACTATGTTGGCAACGAAGAAAGAGTGGGCTGTGAATCCGCCAGTGGACCAGTTTTCAAGGACGATGGAGGTTGTCGCTAGATTCCTGACCATGTTCATCACCGTCTCCTTGCTGGACCCTGAATAGTGGATTCCAGTGCTCTTGCAGAATGAACGATAGGTGTCGTCCAAGTAGACGGTATGATTCTCTGCGTCCACACAGTCGCTACTGTTCTTGATGAGAGAACGGATGTGGATGAGGAACATTCTGGGGGCTGCTCCGTATGCCCATTCTCCGGTGGAGGCCGAGACTGTGATTGACGAGTTTCCGTTAATTTTTCTCATGGACTGAGATTCCGGTTTCGACTGCGGCAGGAAACTCAGCTTAGACATAACCGACGGCGTGTAGTTGTATGTATTCGACTTGTAGAGGTCTTTGCTATGATTGGTCATGTGACCACGACTCCTTCAGTGTTAGGTGGTTGCCATTCCCCGGCTGGTTCCAACAGTGCGGGGATTTTCTTTTCTCAGAACAGTATACGTCACTACCTACCCCTTATAGATTCTTTTCTACCCTCCGTCTTTTTGTAGCTTCGAACTGCTTACGAAAAAGGTCGAACGGGGCATGAGGAAGTGCCACAGAACGTGAGAAAGCGGAACCAAAAGTTGGAACTTCTGACACACATAGACAAAAAAGTGGGCACTTTCGACACGGAAAGTGGGCACTTTCGACACGGAAAGTGGGCACTTTCGACACGCTTTCGACCCGAAACGCCTACTCCCATAAGGGATTTCGACACCTGCAAAAGATATACAAAAGATTACAAAAGATATTAATATCCCTTGTATTCCCTTCTTTTTCAAAAAACAAGTTTTTCAAAAAGAAGCAAAAAATCAAAAAATTCATAAAAAACCATTTTTTTGATTCTACGTTCAGACAGGTCTAAACCTGCTTAAGGGTATCTTCAAAGCTTTTAAGAAAAAAAAGTCATGTCAATATGACCGTTCAGACAGGGTGAACCCTGAGCGACGATTATCCTCAATGCTGTTTTTCGTTTCAACAACGTTGGCGTTTAGACAGGTCTGAATGTTTTCGAGGGAAGAGAGAAAAAGAAAAGTTCCGGAAAAAGAAAAACAGAGAAGCCAGCACGGCCGGTGGATGCATGTCGAAAACCCCGAAGCCGATATAGGAAACCTCGGACGGAAGGTAGACTTGAAGACAGTGCATGACAAACGGAAATGAATTCGGAGCGGAACTGTGTTCGGAAGCAAGAAAGACAAGAACGGCAAACAGCCGATGGGCCAGCAAAAGGCGAAGCAGAACCCGAACAATGAGACCGACCTGTTCGCTGACGAAAAAGAACGCAAGGACGAGATAGAACTCACCGCGTGGAAGAAGGCGTTGAAGAACACCCAGAAGTGGAAGGTTCTCATCATCCTGTTCATCTGCACCGGTCTGGTCGCTCCGATGATTTCCGTCCGCGCAATCAACACGTTGAACGAAATGGGTTCCTACCTGACGGAGAAGTACAAGGAAATCAGCGGCGACAAGCCCGGCAAGCAGGTCGCGTTGCAAGCCGTGTACAGTTGGCTGGATGATGACAAGGGCGCTTTCCAATACGGGTATGCGAATTTGTGGTGGAATGGTGCCACCGAGGTCAGCACATCCACTTCGGACGATTCCAACGGTTCCACCACCCAGTATTGGAGCCATCAGATGTCCCTCACTGACAAGTCGGATGGAAGCACGAGGGATATCACCCAGCTTGTCGCCGTCACCGACGGAGTGGCTACTGCGGTGGGAACGCCGACCGTGCTTCCAAAGACCGTCACTTCGAACAGCAATACGGACACGTACCGTCCCGACGATTACATTCAGCTTGACCAGAACACGAGCCTGACAAACGTGGTCAGCGCTTGGTCTAAAGCATACATCGGCAAAGACTCCAACGCTTTGACGGTTCTTGTCGGAGACCCGAACAGCGACCACATGTACCAGCCAGCAAGCTTGGGTTCGTATCTGAACTCGTCCCTCGACTGGCTTGTGCAATGCACCAAGGACGGCAAGACCGTTGACAAGCAGAACAAGTCCGACAATCCCGAATGGGCGGCGGCAAGCGTCAGCATCTCGTTCAAACCCTACGAGAAGAAGGTTGATGCGAGTACGGCCAACGACCCGAACGCGGACACTGGTTCAACGAGCGACGTGGAAACGAGCGTCACCGTCCTCATCCATAATCCGACCCGTGGTAGCGCGAAAATCGTTGACTGGGGTGCCGAAGGCAGTCTGACCACGTTGAAGGCGTTCAGCAATGCCATCGACCGTTCGCTGATTGGCTCCTCCAGCAGTGATGACGATGATGATTCTTCCGATTCCAGTTCATCGGATTCCGATAGCGGTTCCGGTGATGACGGTTCCGACAATGACGATTCCGACTCCTCCGATTCGGATTCGTCCGACAACAACAGCAGTAGTTCATCCCAGAATTCCGATGACGGTTCCGTAACCGGCGACCCCAATGAGGGGCCGAACGACTAATCCGAAAGGAAAACTAAATTGACAGGACATAACAAGCCCAGTGAGGGTGACAAGTTCGCTGAGTTCATCAACAGCAATGGCCCGTTGACCGGTGCGATTATCGCCATCGCGTTCATCGTGTGTCTCGTCATCAGCATCATCCTGAACCTGTGATGAGTTTTTTTGGAGGTTTCCTATGGCTAAGAAGAAAGGCGGCATGTCCGCCGGTTCGTTGATTGGCAGCATTCTGGTCGTGTTGACGGCCATGGTGCTCATCGTGAATCTGGGATTGTGGACTCCCATGTCGAAGATTTTCGGATTGCCGGAAATCAACAGTCTATCCCAGTTGATGCCGGGTGAGGATTCCAAGGTAAAGCCGGATGTGAAATTGGGGTTGAAGGAGCCTTCCTTGAAGTCGTCCGGCTCCAATTCGCAAACCAATACTCCAGAAGCCACAGAAACGCCCTCAGAAACGACGCAGACACAAAACGGGGACAATTCCTCAAGTCAAACACAAAAAGCCTCTACAAGCGTTCCTGAAGGTGCTTTAAGCCCCATCACCACGAAACAGGCGCTTGACAAACTCGCTGACATCGAAACCGCAACCCCGCACACCAAAGGATACAACCGCAAAACCGACTTCGGCACATGGCAGAACAGCAACCAGCTCTGCGGTTACGGCACCACCCGCGACTACATCCTCAAACGCGATATGACCGACGTGACCATGGACAAGAATTGCAAGGTGCTCACCGGCACCCTCCAAGACCCATATACAGGCAATGTCATCAAATTCCAGCGCGACACCTACGAGACCGTCAACGGCAAACAGAAGAAAACAGGCGGAGACAGTATGGCCGTCCAAATCGACCATGTGGTGGCGGTCAACGACGCTTGGGCCAGCGGACTGTGGAAGGACTCGCGCAAGGGCGACCGCATCACCTATGCGAACGACCCGGAAGTGCTCGTCGCGTCCGAAGGAGAAGCGAACAACATCAAACAGCAGGGCGTGAACCTTGTTAAGGACGAGGCGTTGAACGGTTCCTCGACCAAGTGGAAGGACGCAACGCCCAGCATTTGGCTCCCGTCCAACAAGACGTACCAATGCTCGTATATGGCTAAACGCGTGTACATCAAAGACAAGTACAAACTGTCCATGAGCAGTTGGGAGAAGGCCGAAACGAAGTCGTTCCTCACGCAATGCGTGGCCGACGGCAACTGATTTTGGTTAGAAAAACTTTTCCTGTTTTTCCGGTTTTTCACCAGATGAATGTTCGAAGTCGTTTACTGTAACAGTTGAGACCGGGTTTTCGTGGTATATCTTCCACCATCTGGTTTCTTCCCCGGTCTCTGTGGAAAGCTCCTCTCGGGGAGTGTGTTTCGGGTTCCGCCACCCGTGTGTGGATTCTTTTTTTGGGTGGCGGAACCATTTCCTTTCCTAATCGGCATTGTGGCGATTCGAGAAGAAAATGATGTTATACTAGAAGTGTTCACACAATAATAGAAAAAGCCAGCCAAGGAGAAAAACATGAGCAACTACTTCAACAGCATCGAACACCAAATCAACCTCATGCTCGACAGGGAACAAGACCTCCAAGACGAACAGGAACAGCGTCTACGGGATATTCACGACGGCATCGGAGACTACGTGCTGTTGCCCGAAGGCGACCCGTGGAACATCGATGACTACGAGCAAGACCCACAGCCCACCAACATCAACAACACTTGCAGTCACGGACTCTATGTTGACGAAGGTGTGAAATCTGGAACCATGTATCATCTCAACCCCGACCTCGGACTGTGGGCGGCTTGCGACGACTACGAGGACATAGAAAAAATGGTCAGGGAAGGCAAGACGCTCACCCAGCCCATCGACGATTACGATTCGAAGCTCGCCTGAGAAAGAATTTTTCCTGCAACCTTCCTTGTTTGCGAAAAACTACGTTATAGTGGAACCGTCACAAACAAGGAAGGTTCCTTTTTGAACACCGAAACGGACATCACGGACAGTCAAACCCAAGAACGTTCCCGTCCACGCAAAGACCTTGACACCGTAGGAGGGTTTCTTGACTCCTGCAAGGACGAGACACCAATCCTGATTTACTTCAACACAAACGACGGAATACAAAGAATCCCCCACATCCTAGGAGACCCGCCCACCGTCGGGCAACTCCGACTCAACAAATATCTGCGGCCACTGAAAATCCAACGAAGAGTCCGCTACCAGATTGCCGGAACCAGCGACACCGGCTGGGTCATCCGGGTCGATGAACGATTCAAGAAAAAGAAATACATCAAAGCGTCGAAAGCCTGAACTTTTGGATAATCAAGACTACACCGTGAACAAAACCCCTTTACGTTCCAACGGAGACCGGGAAGCGGTCTTGCAGACCATCTTCCGTAGGGGAGTCCTGCCGCAAGCCGTGGTGTACGCGCTCGGACTACTGGTGGCGGTATGTCTCCTCGCATATTCGAACTCCCTGACGGGAGGATGGAAAATCATCTTCCTGTTCCTGTCCATCCTGAATTTCGTGGCGGGAATCCGGGGACTCGTCAAGGTAAGCGCCAGCTGGACTACAGTCCGTGACTGCGCGTATCCGAACATCGACGCGAACGCGGCTGAAACATGGGATTTGGCAGTATGGCTCGCCAACAGTCCGCAATTCGGAGGAACCCCAATCCGGGATATGCGACAGCAGGAACTACGTGAGGCATTGGATGAGTACGGGACACTGTTCCAAGCGAACAATCCGGAAGACGTGACCGTCCAACTGAACCGGTTGGAACGGCTCATGCATGACGTGGATTGGACAGGCCAATACGTTCATGCGCTCCTTCTATTCCGACAGTTGAAAGACTCACATCTCAAATATTGGAGCCAACTGGACGGAGCCTACCGTCAAACGTTAATAAAACTGACGTCAGGCATGCGTTTGGAAAACCTACGCGAGGACGTGCAACTCTCCCCACACCGCATGGTCATCTTGGACGGATTGCAGATTAACTGCGGACTGCATGGTACCGCAGGAAAGTACACCGTCGGCTATGAGGACGGCGGTGTACTGTGAACTATCAGATGCTACGGGACGTTCGTAGTGGACGAATCCACATGTTCTCCGACAACTGCTGGATGCTCCGGGACTGGGTGGCAAAAAACATCGGACTGGAAGAGAACGGCGTAGCACTCATACGCAGACTCGACCTGTTGGAAATGAAAAAATACTCCACCAAAATGATGGACAATCCCGAATCGTCCAGCGAGGAATACTGGCAAGCGAAAACCATGCATGACGGCGTGGTCAGAACATTCAAAGAACTCTCGCCGGTGGCGCGACTCGAATACTGGGACTGTCTGAACGACACTCCCGTCAACATCCTCTGAGCTTAGAAAAAACCCAAAACCTCTGAAAGGAGCAGCATTGGACGAACAATCTTCCACCCAACGTTTCCGTGTTCTCATGGCCGGTATCAGCGAAGGTGAGACCAGAATCCTCTACAACATCGAAAAAGGAAGGCTGACAGCCGACATCCTCAAAAGCAACATCGGCAGACGACTGCTGGATGCCGGACTCATCCTCTGTAACAAACAATCCAATCCGACCCTCACCAAGGATGGAACACGCCTAGTGACCCTGCTCTCCCAAGGAGAAGGAGACCGTCCAATCCACCTGTACGAGCACAATAGCGAAGACCTGCTCCGCCAAGCCGGACAAGGAACAGCCAACGCATACAAGACCGGTTTCGAAAACGCCGCCGTCGAACTGTTGACTGACCGGCTTGTCCGACTTGACATCGCCTCCGGAACCCTCACCCTGCTTCCTGCGGGAACGGAACTCCTGTCCAAGCTCGACAAGGCGGCTTGACATGCTGGGCTGGCTGACTCAACAGAACGTGCTTGTGGCGATTGCTATTGGAGCCATCATCCTACTGCTCATGTTCCTCATCCCCGCCATCGAGGAACTGGTCGGCACGTATACTCCGTTGGGAGAATTCTGCGAAAGGCCGAACATGAGATGGGCTGTGGTCATCCTGACCATCGTAGCGGTTCTCACGGTAGTGGTCATCTGACTTTTCCTTGACGGGGACGGCTTGATGCCGTCCCCTTTTTTTTGTTTCCCGAATTGAAAACCGGTGGCAAGTTCCGACGGATATTCTGGAAATAAAAGTACCTAAAAAAGAAAGTTGAAGTATCGTGAAAGACTTCATGATTTTTTGGCGAGGATACCCCACCTCTTGTGGGTGGGGAGGAATCGCCTTTCTTTTTTCACTAGTATGCTATAATTATAGCAGTTATTGAAAGTATGACGGACGGCAAAGGAGGATTGGAATGCTCAGCACGCTCACCTACGCGGTGCGGGTCAAAACTACCTCCACCCAGTCAGAAATACTCGACGCCACCTGCTCCGCCTACCTCGACTGCTGCAACATGGTCAGCAAAACAGCGTGGGAACATAAGACGTTAAGTCAGAAAACCCTCAACCAGCTCGCCTACCACAGGCTCCGCGACGAATACCATGTCGGAGCGCAAATGGCGCAATCCTCCATCATCCGCGTCATCGGCAACTATCGGACAATCAAAGAGACGCATGGAACCCCTTGGGCGACCAGCCAGCCGGAATACCATTCCCTTGGATACGACCTTGTATGGAACAGGGATTACAGCATCCTAAAAGACGGACGGTTGAGTGTGAACACGCTCGAAGGGCGAATCAAATTCCCTATCGACTGGACGCACATGCCGGAAACCTATCGTCACGGAAAATTCGGCACGGCCCGACTATTGAACCGGAACGGGGAATGGCTACTGCTTATCCCCAGCACCATAGAACTTCCCCACCCATCCCAACCACAGCAGGTGGTCGGAGTGGATTTGGGCATACGTTTCCTCACCACCACCTACGACAGTGACGGCCATACCGACTTCTATGACGGGAAGGAGGTGAAGAACAAGCGCGAGCATTACAAGAGGCTTCGCATCACCCTCCAGAAGAAGGGGACGCGTAGCGCGAGACGCAGACTCAGGAACATCGGCAACAGAGAAAACCGTTGGATGCGGGACGTGAACCATCAGGTCTCGAAGGCACTCGTCAACCGACAGTCAAAGCCTACGCTCTTCGCGTTGGAAAACCTCGAAGGCATTCGCCACGCCACGGAAAAAGTTCGCAGACAAGACCGGTATACGCAAGTCAGCTGGGCATTCCACCAGCTACGCCAGATGATTGAATACAAGGCTCTGAAAGCCGGGCATTCCACCATTGCGGTTGACCCGCATTACACGAGTCAGACCTGTCCGAAATGCGGCATGATACGCAAGGCGAACAGGAACAAACGGTTGCACGAATACCAATGCTCGAACTGCGGCTACAGGTCCAATGACGACCGTGTGGCCGCTATGAACATTCAACGGCTCGGATATCAGAGTCTAGTTGAATCCCATTCGGACAAGCTCTGAATTGGGAGGGGTGCAGTCAACCATCCCATGATGTTCCGCCAGTCCACAAGGATGATAAAAGCGGGAGGAGTTGAAAATACTAATCGACTCCACCATCACCGCCGGGCAGGAACAAGCCGCAATGCTCGCCATCGCGGTAGTTGACAAAGAATCTGTTGGTATTGGCTGGACTGGCTTCGGTTGGTGCCGCAGTCTGCTCTCTCGTGTATTTGGATGGGAGACTGCATGCGGTCAGCAATGGGTACAAGTATGGCCCGGCTCGTCATTTGGAGTATTTGAGCGCACTCCTGCACTCCTTCAACCGTTCCGTCGATGTCGTGGCCGCAGATACTTATCGGAAGGTGTGTGACGAGGAGAGTCGTAAGTACGACGAGTTGGAGGAGGCTCGGGAGAAGGCTTGGAACATGTCCCGTTGACATGGATGAGTATCCTTTTACGTCTGTATATGTTATACTGGAATAGTTCACATAGGGAGACGTAAAGGAAAGCTATGATAAAGATTCTCGTCAAATTATGCAACAGGGACAGTCGCACTGTATATCGGGACGATTTGTGTTACGAACTGGCCGATATGCTCAGAATCTACCTGAACGCCGACGCATTACCGGGGGATGGGGAACGGTGGGAGCTGTTGAGAACGCTGGCTTCCACTCTTATTGGACGAGCCATCGAGAAGGGGCTTTTTGAGGACTGCGCAAGGGTCAACGTGTATCCGGTATCCTTTCAAGCAGTTCAGGGAGATTGACCTTCCTGTCATATTAAGCTATAGTGGAACTGTTCACATAAGCAAAAGGAGAAAACAATGAACGTAAACGAACTTATAGAGCAATTGAGGAAACTACCCAAGGAAGTACGCGAACAACCCATCATGGACGGTAAGCCGAACGTAGGCTACCGGCTAGCCGGTCTTCACGCAATTTCAGCCGCCAAGGTCATTGTATCCGACGACGGCGCTTGCAACGTGTACGACCCGGAGCTTTCCGACGAGGGAAACGTAACAGAGTTGGAAAACCGATATGACATGCCGATGCATGTCGAACATCGGGCATTGGCATTCTTCAATTGAGATAGGGGTCGTACAAATGGACGCGAACACTCCCATTAACATTCCCATCCGTCTTGAACAGTGGATACATGACAACTACATGGAAGTCGAAACCATTATCATCGATGCCCGGCCAATCCTAGACGCAACCGGTTTCGACAATCTTCCCGAATGGGAGGATTGGGGCGCGGACTTCATCGCGGAGGACGCTCAAAGAATCGGACTGCTGAAAATGTGGTCTGGGCCATTCACGGTCGAACTGTTCAACTGCAACGAGTATCCCGACTATCTCGAATGGCGTAAAACCCATAAGACCATTGAGGGTGCCGCAGAACATATCCTCGACTTGAGCAAGAAGGAATTGCAACGGCGAATCGAAGAAACCAAGAAGCAACTCGACAAGTATGTTAGCCAATATGAGGCATTATGCGAGGAACGGTATCCGCGTCAAACTTCTGGAACGGAACTGGTTGGCAAACTACTCGTCTAACATCCGAAGGGAAAGATTGGAATACTGCTGTATTTATACTTGCTTCCACTCTGTTGGACATGGCCCGCGCCATGGGTGGTCACGGCTACGACGAGATGTGGCGAGACAACGCTTTGCCGGGCATAATCGGTTCGGCCTGTACAACGAACAAGGAAAGGTTTTTTGATGTCACTTGATTCGAGTCTATCCTTGGCGGGCCTGTTGTTCGCAGTTCTGGGTGCGCTGGCCGCTCTCGTCTCCTATGTTTTCGACTCGGAGTGGGCGGACGTTCTGGTCCCTTTCTTCTTCTTCGGTCTGCTGGCCTGTCAGACAGTGCGACTTATCTGCTATCAGGAGACCGACGCATTGGCCCCCATGTTGGCAGCGGGATTCGCCATTCTCGTCTGGCTAGTGGCTCTCACGCGGCGGAACGGAGATTCTTGGAATGATTGACATGCAAGACAACGAAGAGAACCGCTGGCTACTGCTGGACATGGCCCGCGCTATGGGTAGCTATGGTTATAATGAGATGTGGTGGGCGGATGTATTTGAGCCGGATGAATTGGAGTATTCCGCTCCCGACTTGTACGAACAGTTCATCAACTCGACGGACTACAACCCCGAAGCGCATTGGGTGCGCCGCAGGGAGTACGGCAACGGCTACGAATCCGTCATCGAGGAAAGCCTATTGGACGACGCATGGCACATGCGCGACGACATCATAGAACTCGCCCGCCGTGAGGACGTTCGCAAGAACATTCCCGACATCGACTTCGAGACGCGACTGGAAAAGCTGGGCGTCGAACCGTGAGTAATCAAACGAAAAGGGAGCATCATATGAGGCTCGACTACAACAAGCGCGTAATCGACGCGCTTGCCAAGGCGTTGGGGAAGACCTCGGAACAGGTCGAAAGGATTCTCATCGACTCCGGCGTCATGCGACCCAACATCCCGTTGGAGCCGTTCGAGAACGGCTGGTACATCAGCCACGACCGGGAATGGATGCTGTACAAGCGCGGCGAGGACAGATGGGAGTCGGTGAGATACAACGTTTGCGGAAGCATGTCCATAGGCGCGACGGACTGGGAGAAGACCGGCGAGTTCATAGGTGGCACCGCGTTCCCGCTCACTCCCCTGAGCAGGCTCGTCAGGCTCCCCGGTAAGGTGGATGAACTGGCGGCGGAGCTTGAGAGGAAAACGCACGAGCCGATGGACGGCCAATACCCGGAGGGGATTAAAGAATACGAGGACGGATACCGGAGCGCGACGCGCGATGCGTTCATGGCCGTCCGCCGTCTGCTATAAAAACTATCGGTTCCACTCCGTCCGCAAGCAAGAAAGCAGTTTTTCTGAGATAGGAAATTCTGAGATGAACGCGAACGAGCTTATCGAACAATTGCAATCACTACCATCTGAATTCCTCCGTCTACCCGTACTGGTGGGAGTGTTCATTGACGCATTGGTGGGCAGTACTGGCATATCGGCGCAATCGTCGGCGAAAACGAAGCCTAACCCTTTAGAGAAAGAAGTCCAATCATATGGGAAATCATTACTATGCGACGCTATCCCACACCGACTCGGACGCGTTGCCCCTCGTCCAGCAGTTCGACAGCCGGACACGGCGAGACCAATGGGTTCAGCATTCCCATCTGGCCGGTTACGACATCGAAGTTCGAAAGATTGCAGCCAGACAAGCTGGCTTGCTGACACTTAAACTGGTGAACAGGCTTGACTGGTATCTACGCCAATCATCGGAATACAAGCCGTTAGCCAACCTGAAAGACGAATACTATCTGCGACGCAACCCGTTCTGCTATCACGACGGCAACCATGACGCACCCTTATCCACGGTTGTCAGCTCATACCGTCCCTACCTGCGTTGGCGAGAGAGCAATCCTTGGGAGTATGAGGTCTGGTACTGGTGGTTGCCGCTAACCTCTCCCGAGGACGTGAATCTGGCGGAAACGTTCAAAACCCATTTGGACGAACTACGCAAGCAGGAAGGCAATGGACACCTTCATCGTATGACCGCTGAAATTGAATGGCTCACCGTTCCAGAAGTCAACCTCATCACTGAAGTCGGGCCAGCACAAAACTGGTGGCCCCGCTACTCCCATTCGAACATGGACGATTGGACTCGCCAACGCATACGGAAAGCAACCGAAACCACTGACCCCAAAGACTTGGTGGACATCGTTTACAAGCTGGGTCTTTTTCTACCGAAGGAGGCAATCTATTGAGTGTTGAGAAAACGGGAATCTGGACGGAAACCTATCCAAAAGAACCCTGCGCATTCTGTGGTAAAAATGTCGCTATTCGAATCAGTGAGATTCTTATCTTCGACAAAAAATATTGGGAAGTCCGCATTTTCGACGATAGTGGCTGTCCGTTGTCCTCAATGTTCGAGCGGGGTTTGCGAATGGGGTCAGCGGGTGAAGTGTGTGCCGCTCTCAAAAAGGAATGGCATGAAATTGTGAAAACCGTCAACAACATGCCGGATTGTCCGGAATGCGGACGCTCTCCGGTTTGTCGTTATTCCAAGAACCTCGACCGTTGGATTATCCTTTGCGAAAAAGGACATTTGAGAACGGATGAGGCTTTCGTTCTCTCTGCCATGAGGAATTGGAACAAGAAAGTCGGTCAATATGTTTGCGACAATCAGAACCAACGACTCGGTCAATGTCTGACGGAGTTCTGGCATCAAGGGGATACGTCGGACGAGAATCTTCCGGAATTCATGAGGCAAAGCTGGCGTGAGAAATACGCCGATTGGGAGAGAAAGTGAACGGAAACGTGAATTATCATCCGCTCCGCCGTTGCGTCATCTGCAACGAACTAGTGGAGGCCGACGACCCGACATGCGCGGTCTGCGGCCAACCGGCTTGCAGTAACCACGCTTACGACGTGGGTGGCGGCGAATGGTATTGCGCCGACTGCCACCACGGAAAAACTCACCCGTGCGCGGACTGTGGTACGCCATCCCATTGGCGGTGCAAGGATTGCGGCAAATGGGTTTGCAAAAACCATTCGACATTCGTCGCGGTTCAAGGTGAGGAATTCTATACTCTTTTCGGCTACTACTGCGATAATGATTTACGTTGGGAACTAGCGGAAGAACAAGCTAAGGAGGTGACGTTGTGAGTGAGAAAACCAGACGGGATAAGACGTTGAAGCTTATCGAGGACGGCGATGACGATGATTGGAAGGCTGCCGTATTTATACTTCCTTCTACTCGCTTGAGTTTTGGCCGCTCCTTTTCTGGGAGCGGCTTTTATTTTTCTCATCCAGATGTTATAGTGGAATTGTTCACAAAAAATGGTTAAGGAGAAAAATATGAGCGACAAAAACACCACATCAAAACTTCCCAAGTACAAGAAAACCATCGACACCACCGGGTTCGGACTATCTTGCACCACCGAATACGGGTTCGATGACGAGGGATGGTTCCATCACTCGTACACGTACACCTATAAAAACAGGAAAGCCATCGTCAGCGCAGTGGGAGACGGGGAACCACTGCCATCCGACTGGCACACACGTCAAAGCGCATACGCCTCCTACCATGAGGGTAGGAAACAGGTAGGCCGAATCCGCGCCTACAACATTCTTGAAAACGCCCAAATCAAAGCAGTCCGCTGGGTCATGGGCTACGGTTCCGACAGTAAAGCGGACGAAGCCTACCGTGTCATACGATTGGAGAAAAGCCGCCGAAACCAGCGGATATGCCAGAGAATCCCGGAACCACTCCGTATGGAAGTGGATGGACTGGCCAACACTCTCGGTTTGAGGATTCACAGCAACGAGGACAACGAAACCGTCGAAACGTTCGTGGACGCCTATCTCGCCGCCGCCGAAGACAATGGTCTTATCGAGCTGAGGGAACGCCAGCATGGGTACGAGACCTCAATCACCGCATGGCTGGACGGGGACGCCGGACGAAAGACGGAGGACGCTCCTGACTGGGAGAAGTTCAAGGCGACCGCCACGGCAATCATCCCTCTCTATCAGGAGTGCAGGCGCAAGGCTGCTGAAAGCGTCGGACTTGCCGAGAAACTGGATTGAGGACAACCTTTCGGTTCGACCGCCAATGTGGGAGCATCCTCCAGAATCGACCTGTAGTCCTCCAACACTCCGACCGTCACGTTCAAATCGACGGCCACGAGGAACGCTTCGCCCTCGTACACTCGTTCGGACTGTATGTAGTCGAACGGATTGATGAGCAGTGTCGCGGTCTCCTTGCGCACATGCGTTTCGGCCTTGTCGTCGTATTGGCTCTGGCAACGGGCGTCCCCATGCGTCCAGTGGAGCAGCTCGTGGGCCAGCGTGCATCGTTTTTGCCGTTCGTTCAGACGCGGGTCGATGACGATGATGTGCGTCAACTCGTCGTATACGCCGTTGATGTTCTCAGGCAGTTCCTCTTCGAACACGTGCGGTGCCGGTCGGGTGAGTTCCACGGCGCGTCGCATGTCCTCATAGCTCATGCGCCTGTCGAGGGTGACGTTTCTGCCGTCCAATGGGGGATGGTTCAGCAATCGTCCTCGCTTTCCGCTTCCGCCTGTTTGTTCGGGTCGTGGTTCGCGGCCAAGGTGAGGTCTCCCGTGTTGATTCTGCGCAGTACGTCTTGTAACTGTTGTTCCACGGTCGAGAGTTTTGTCTGGTAGCCGTTTTGTCCAGCGATTAGCTCCTCTGGCTCCATGCACCATGCATGGGCGAGCGCTTCCACGTCGGCGGGGAGCCATTCGACCGTTTCGTTGTATCGTGTGGTGACGTAGCTGGGGCTTTTGCCTAGTTGACGCGCGATGTCCCGTGCGGAGAGCCGTCGGATTCCGGCTTCCGCTAGGATGCGTTGGTTGATTCTTCTGTTGAATTCGCTGGTTTGGTTTTTTCTTTTTCCCATGTTTTCCATGATAACTGATTTTTAACATGAAACGCGTGGTTTTAGATTTGACAGCATACTTTTATATGCTATTGTCTGTAATTACGAACACTTGTTCACTCGAAGAAACAGGAAGTCAATGCATAACATGAGTTACGACAAGGCACGGACGCCCTTGCGGACAGTCAGGTAGACACCTCCAAGAAACCCGTCCCACACACCCCGCCTCAAAATTGGAGGAACACACCCCCAATTTTGTGAATACGCCCAGTATGACTAGAATAAAAAACGTCCACACAATATAAGCCAGACTCCACACAGGCCAGACCAAAAGGAATGTTTTGAGAAAGACAATAGACCAGAAAATCCTCTTGGATAAACACTTCACAAAATTAGACATCCTAGGCCAGCACCTATGGATGATGCTACAACTGCATCCAAAGACCAACGCCCTCGGCGTATGTGATTGGACGTTTGGGAAAATCAACGCCTACACTCACGGAAACACTCCCACCCTATTCCAACAGGCGGGCCGGGAACTCGTAAACGAAGGACTACTGGTCATAGACGAGGACACCGAAGAAGCTCTCCTTCTCGACCATATCGACCTCACGGCGGACTCGGGAACCATCGAATCCGCATACCTTGGAACCGCCAGCCCAAGACTGCGCAGAATCCTAGTCAGCGAACTGAACCGAACCCTCCGACAGGGAAAACACTTCCCGTTCGAGTGGGAGGAGATTCACGACATCCGCAGAGAGCCGAACGCGGACTCCGACGAATATGAGGAGCCGCATCCAAGCGTGGAACCCGTCGAGGATGATTCCCTAAACACCTCCCAGACAGATAATTCCACCTCCAAAAAGGAAAAAGAACCCGTTCAGCAGGACGATATCGAAACTTCAAGCGTGAAACCCGGCGAAACGGAAGACAAGCCCGTCAAGAAGCGTCGTGGACGGCCACGCAAGAATCCACTCCCTCCGGAAGGAGAAGACAAGCCGAAGCGTCGGCGCGGTCGCCCACGCAAGTACAAACCCGAACCGGTCGAACTGATGGACGAAACCATGGAGCCTCCGTTCGAGGAACCGATGACCATGGAACAGGTCGAGGTTCTGCCACAATACGATTCCGACGCTCCAATCGACGTGGATGATGACGGGGAACCCAAGTATTTGCAGTGGGATGAAATCCCTCAACAGCTTTGGTTCTGGCATCCACTGCCCGAAGACTGGTCTCCGACCGAGAAAGCATCGAAACTGTACAAGGATTTGGGTGGTGGAAGCAAGATGACCATCTTGCAAGCAGCTGACCTGTTCCGCAAAGTGTACGATTCACGCCTGTATGTGGAACGTGACAACGGTTTCAAGGCCGCTCCGCTTTCGCCTGACCGACTCTTCATCCAACAGTTGCTTCACTGGCGTAAGGAGAAGGACGAGGAAAACGAACGCAAAGCCAAGGAAAAAGCCGAGAAGGAAGCTTTCCTCAATGAGGAACCGACAATCGACGTAGACCCCATCTGGGGAAACCCCGAAGACTTGGTTTCCGCCAAAGTGGAACAGGAAAATCCCCAACAGGAGGAAGTGACCCCACTGATTCCAGACGAGGAAGTACCGAAAGTCCGCCACTATAAGCGGATGGTGCCGAAGGATTGGAAACCGAACCAGAAGCACATCGACCGGGCCAATGAACTGAACATCGACGTGAACACGGAAGCCGAGAAGTTCTACAACTACAGCCATTCCAATGGCAAGAAATACTTGGACTTCGACCGCGCCTTTGACAATTGGCTTCTCAATGCCGACAAGTTCAACAGGAACGGTCAGAGCAGACGTAAGACCCGTAGTGAGGAAGGATACGAGCACAACATGAACATGTTGAAAGAATCCATCGCCAAAGCCGGATGGGATGAATGATGACAGCACAGGCTCCAACACAAGGAACGTTGACCACGGCACAGGCCGGTAATGGCAAACAGCATTATCCCCGCGCCTTCGAACGCCCGTGCGCCATCGCGCTGTTGACTCAAATCAACAGTCATTACGGCAACAAGCCGTTGGATGACGTGCAGGTGGATAACTTCGTCAACGAAATCGACCATACGATTAAAGCCGACGAAGCCCGCCAAGCCATCATCGAGTTCTTCAAAACCCACTCGTCCAGAGACGCTTGGATAGCCCCCTGCGACATCAATCAGATGGTCAGAAGACAACGGCTCAGCCGAGTGCCGTCGCCAGCCGAAATCAGCCGAATGTTGGACGCGGACGGCATCACCGACGCGAACACCGCATGGGGATTCCGACGAGGACTGACCTACGCTCTTTCCAAGGGGGCTTCGCCGGAACGCGCGGTTGAATATGCGAAAAGACACTGTGATGACGTGAAGACCATCTCCAACACTCCAGAACAGTATCCACAGCTCACAGCCGGTGACAACGTGGGGAAGGCAGATGGTGTCACATCATTCTCAGCACTGCTGAAAGACTTCCGGTCAGGATTAGAACGAACCTCCACACAGGCCAATCCAGTTCCGACCGAAAACAAACCGACAATTCAGAAAACCGATAAGAAAGAAGAAACCAAACAATGACCGACGTCACCACCAAGCTTATTTACGACACTTTCATCCAGAATCGTCCCGATAAGGTAGGCGAACAGGAAGCGGAAGAACTGTTCAACCATTGGCTTGAAGTCCACGGATTCCAGCCGGAGGAACAGCCCATCGCACCAGCTGGATTCGAGTATGAGACCGTCAAAACCAAGGAGGATTCCACACCATCCTCCGACGACTTGGACGTCATCGCCCTCGCATCCGACAATGCCACCAATTCCGCTTCAATGATTTCCGACGTGATGGATTCTCTTCCTGAAAGCACCCGGGAAGCGCTTGCGTGCGCGTTGAACGACTTTGACTGTGCCGCCGAGCATCTGCACAGGTTGCTCGACAAGTACAATTACAAGCCTTTGGAAGAAAGGGAGGAAGAGTGAAGTAGCACAAGAGTACAAAACCAATCCACACACAGTAAGAAACCAGAAGGAAAAGATTTGGAAAACAAACTCCGAGGGAAAATCCCCTTCATCGCGGCAGTGTCCGCATTATCCATGCTCGTCTCCGCAAACGTGGCATTGGCCGCAGAGGTCGGCAACCCAATCATCGTGGACAAGACCAACATGTTCACGGCTGATGAAACCGTTGACCTGTTGGGCGGCGACTTGGGTGAGGCGGCGAACTTCGGTCTCGTCGGTTTCGACTCCATCCATCTCAACGCGCATACGAACAGTAATATCGCCACCGAACACGCCTACATCGGAGCAGCCTTCGGCAATCACGCCAACGGCGTGGACGAGCCGGAAGTCAGCTACATGGACAAGGTTGACGGCAACATCAACGTCAGTCTGCCCGCCGACTCCAAAATTGTGTTCGGACAGTCCAACACCATCGGACAGACCGACAACGGCAACAGTTGGACGGTGAACGGCAACAAGCTGGAAATGCAGACCGGTGGAAGCCTTCCGAAGTCGGAACGAGTGTTCAAGGACTCCAAGACCGTCAAATACCTTGACTTGGAGGCCATGGAAAAGAGCATGACCAGCCTGTCAGCCAAGTGGTCGAAAACTCCGGAAGCCAACGCGACCCATGATTTCTCCGACATGAACAAGCGTCACATCGACGCCAACGGTGACGTTGCCCACCTCAACCTCGACGCCACGGAACTGCAAGGCAATCGAGTCACCGCCACCTTGGGGGAGAAGACCCGTCTCGTCGTGAACGTTGACGCCGAAGGCGCGGACAATATCACTCTGCCCCAATTGGACGTGGACGGCATCAACCATGCCGAATACGCGGATTGGACAAACAAGTGCGTCATCTACAATCTGACCGACTCCAAAGCCAAGGACGGACAATATCACGGCAACGTCGGCACCGCTGGCGCATCCTCTTCCGTGATTCTCGCCCCAGAAGCCAATGTGGACGCGTCCCAGAACGTTGAAGGGCAGATTATCGCCAAGAACGTGACCATCGGCGGCGAATTCCACCGCAACAGCGTCAACGTTCCCGCCACCCGCCACGTCGAGGTGAAGCTGGACGGTCAGGACAAGACCGAGACCACTCCGTTCGTCGTGCCCCAGCCCGCTAAAGACCATTACCGGTTCATCGTCTGGACCACCAACCCGGACGGAACCGGCGACTCCTACAAGCCGGGCGAGACCGTGACTTCGATTCCGAAGAACACCACCCTGTATCCGCAATGGGAGGCGAAGCATGTGCTCCGCTATGACATGAACGGTGGCGACGGACAGTATGAGGATTCCGACTTGCCAGCCGACGTGTCCGACACGGCTCCAACCCGAGACGGTTATGAGTTTGACGGTTGGATGATTGATGGCGTCAAGGTCGATTCCGATAACACTGTTGAGGACAATGGTTCCGATGTGACCGTGGTCGCACAGTGGACTCCGGTCAAGCAGGATGTGACGCCGACTAAACCGGACGTCCCATCCAAGGGTGACGACAACAAGACCAACAATGGCGGAAACGGTTCCGACACTCCGAAGGATGATAATACGGACACGCCGTCCAAAGACGACAGCAAGCCGGACACTCCGAAGGGTGACGACAATACCGACACTCCATCCAAGGATGATGGGAACAAGACCGAAACCCCGAAGGATGACAATACCAACGTGCCGAACAAGCCGGACACTCCAAAAGACGATACCGACACGCCATCCAAGGATGACGGCAAATCCAACAATGATACGGGCGCTCCCTCCGACGGCAAGAACGACGTGAACACTCCCGCCGGGGATAAGACGACCGGCAACGGTAAGGACGATAACGACAATAAGACCGTGGACGCCAATAAAACCGTCCAACAGGATGGTCAAGGCTTGGCTGTCACAGGCGTGACGGTCGGCATCATCGCCATCGCGGCCATCATGCTTGCCGTGGTTGGGGTAATCCTCTCCGCAATCAAGAGGCATGAGTTCAACCGCTAAAGAAGATTGACTGGGGGTGTGCCAATGCGGCACACCCATTTTGTCTCAAATGGGAACATCGTAAAAAATATAAAAGAAAGCTGATGGAATGAAGGATTTCAGCAAATGGTTGGAAGCTTGGGAGAATTACCCTCCAGTTCCCGACTGGATGTCCACCCTTGAACTTGCTGTCGTCGGAATCTTCGGATGTGCCGCGATTCTTGGACTGGTTATCGGAATATTCGGCGTGAGCAGTTATGAAAGTGGTTTAGGCAAAATCGCCTGCATAAGCTTTGGTGTCGGAATCATAGGAATACTTTTAGGATTTCTTTTCAGTGCATTCGTTAACGTATATTACGAAGGAAAAGCTTCCGCACCACTCACGCTTCGCGAACAGATTTCCACCGTTTGGAATTTAGAAGATATAGACTGCGACTCCCTGCCTAAACGCAAACTGCCTACAGAGGATTTGAAATGCGTTGTCTACAAGGGTGACAAGAGAATCAAAGTCACATTGCACGCAAGCGAAAGCAAAGTCGGATTGTACACATCCGACGGGAAGCGTTTCCTAACGGAATAGGAAGGTTTTAGATAATGAGTCAATATGGAGAAGAGCTTAATATGCAGATACTGCAACCGTTGGATTTGGACTCCACTGCGGGAATATTGCAGCTGAACGGCTACTGGTTCCGTTATCCGAATGGAGCAAAGCCAGAGAGGGCTACAAAAGCAACACCGACCGACGGGCGTTCGTCATCATACTGTGCGCGTTAATCGGGTTAGCGGTCGCCTGCATGGAAATATGGGCCACCAGCAGTTGTCCTATTCGACTTCCCACCTATATCCACGTTCTTGTTTTTCTGATGAGCTTCGGATGTAGTCGGGTGGTGTTGTTTCCCTCCAGCAGAATGGAGAAAATTATTCGCCCGAAACCGGACAGCCCCAGCCGAGTGTTGGAGTCCGAATTCGACATCCATGTGGTCGGACTGGAAGACACTCCACTGTTCGACAAGACCGGTTACAGGAAAATACTGCTCCAGACCGACGAAACGCATTTCAGTCCCGCAACCTTGTTTGTTTGGGAGGAGCGAAGCAGTATCAAAGAAGAAGGTATTTGGCCTATGACATACATTGCACTGTTCGACAAGGACGGCAAGCCAATCAGACCGCAAAAGAGTGAGCCTGCAAGTCAAAAGGTGGTTGAAAATAGTGAAAAATAGACTGACTCTCACAGAACAGGAAAAGGCTCGGCTCTGGTTGGAGCGGGATGTGAGATTGTCCCGGCAAGCGTTCGAATCCCGTTTGGCTAGAGAAAGAGAATCTTGTCCCCAAATGGACAAAGGAAATCAGAATGGCGTATCAAGACCCGTGGCGTGAGGCTGTTGAAAACGCTAAAGAACTTCTCCGATTGGGAATGCCACCACAGAAAGTGCAGGAGCGGACTCGACTCCCCAAGAGCACCATCGACAAGATAGCTCCACCTATACTGCGAGAGAACGCGGAACGTGAAGCCATTCAGGAAGCCGAACGCGCTTTGAAGCGGGAGCACGAACGAATCCTCAAGGAAAAATATCCATGCCCGCTCTGCCATAAAGGTTATGGGATTGTTGACGGCGGTGCGCTCACCGCGTTTTTGGACGGTTCCGTCTGCCGTATCGGCGCGGAAGATGAAACCGTTGGCAAGGGAAGCCCCTTCTTTCGCCCTTACTATGCTCACTGTTCGTATAGGCGTTGTCCAGCCCGACTGATTTTTCCCCGTGATACGCGGGAGGAAGCGTTGAGGGCTTTCCTGTTGGGAGAGTGGATTAGACCACACCCGTTCGTCAGTGTGAGCGACGGTTCCGAATGGACGTACACCAAACAGGGATTGGCGTCTGCCGTTTCATCATTGATGAACGATTATTCACCGGAGCAGATAAAACAATTAGGTTTCAATCCGATTGCCGTGGACGAGTTGGCGAACCGTCGGGCGTTACGGATTGCTAAATTCAATCCGGACGCTTTCGATTTGACGCTCATGTGTCCCAAATGTGGCAGTCGGGGAGAGTTCCGCAAGGCCGTCAATCCGACGAATCATAGCAAGGAATCATGGTGTTGCTGGTGGCGGGTCGGCTGTCCAAGATGTGGAGCCAGAACCGTCAACTCGTTTCCTACCCGCGAACAGGCGCAGTCCGCTTTCGAGGAGGGAGACTTGTTGCGGGAGCCGAAAAACAAGGAGAAATAAGGAGTTGCGATGGGATTATTCCGATTCTTTCATAGGGAAAAACGGGAAAACATTCCAGTAAAAACCAATCCACGTCCCATTGAACAAGACAAGCTCAAAGCGGTCATGTATGGACTTGCCATAGGAGACGCATTAGGTGTACCTTATGAATTCCAACAACGAGACACATTCACGTGCATTGGAATGACAGGCCATGGAACCCACAACCAGCCAGCCGGAACATGGAGCGATGACACCGCATTGAGTCTAGCAACCTTGGACTCGCTTACCGAATGCCATGGTGAGGTCAACACCGCCGACATGCTCATGCGTTACCGAATGTGGTTGGAACATGGAATGTATATGCCGGACGGGAACACGTTTGATTCCGGCATAACCGTAGCCACAGCCATCAGGTCAAAGCATGGTTGCGATGGATTAAGCGATAACGGTAATGGTTCGCTAATGAGGGTCGCACCATGCGCCTTCTACAATTTGCCGGACATGGAAATCAAACAGGTCAGCGCCATCACCCACGCTCATGAAATCAGTATGACGGCGTGCGTACAATACGTGCGAATCCTCGAAGGACTGTTAAACTGCGTTCCTTCACATAAGGCGATAACGGATTCAGGATTCCCGTTCGACCCAACCATTCCCAGAACGGAAGTAGAATCGGACGGATTCGTACTCCACACATTGAACGCGGCACTCTGGTGCTTAACCAACACCGACAATTATCAGGATTGCGTACTCACCGCAGTAAACCTCGGAGAAGACACGGACACCACGGCCAGTGTCGCGGGAGCCTTGGCTGGAGCCGTCTACGGTTTTGAGTCCATCCCTCAAGAATGGGTCGGAAAACTACGGGGACGTGAGCTTCTCAACATGTACGTTTCGGAAGCGACACGAAAACGCTGACACCCTTTCGGAGTATGTTTTAGTTAAAAGGAAACACACTCCGAAAGGAAACCTAATTTTGAAATATCTACTATTAATACTCGTCCCATCATCCATCCTGCAATGGTTGCTACTACTCGTATGCGGCGTGGGAGGATGGTTCCTGTTCTCCACTCAGTTTAAAACCTCAAAAAAGTCCATCGCCATGGTCAACGTATTAGGTGCTGTGTGTGGTATCGCATTCTTTTACGGATTGAAGAATGGTCTCGGTGGTTTGAGTGACATGTTCATGTCGCTCACCGGAAAATACGTGTACGGGTATCCGCATTCGCAAGTTCCCCTAATCAACGCGTTTATCGCCATTCCTCGTATCCTCATTGGTGTTTTTTGCATGTGTGCCGCATATGGTCTTTATCAGCCGGTATCTGAAAAAGAAGGCGAGGAGTACAGGAGGCAGAGTCAGCAGAATGAGGCAAAGGAAGTTGAACAGGCTCTCAATCAGACCATCGACCAGATAGGCGTAGTCTTCAATCTGCTCAAAGCCGAACCCGGACGGCCGAATTATCACGGTTACAGGCTAGTGAATGAGGATTGTGGTGGTCAACCAGACCCATTGTGGAACACCATGAACCCAGCCAACATCCAACAGGCGAGAAGCCAATACCGCCTCTATGGCAATCCGGGCGGCGGTCTATCACAGTCGAACTTCACCACCAATGAGATTCAATCCGGCCAGAAAGGTGAACAAATCCTCGCCAACATGATTACCGGCAACTGTCCCAACGTGGTGTCCTTCTGGTCGTTGCACGGTCTGAACGAGCAACACCAGTTCACTGACGCGGATATCGACTGCGTGATTGCCGGACAGGACAAACAGGGCAAAACGCATTTGTGGTTCGTGGATGCGAAGAACTATAAAGGCAATGCGGACACTGCCTACCGTAACCTCACCCCAGACCAACTGTTGAGAATTAGCGTCAGTCAGCGTGCGTTCGAAACCGGTGTGGATGGTCGTCCGGATTTGAAACTTTCCGCGAACATGAACTGGCAGAGGGACATGTGGGCTTTCATGTTCAACGGCAAGCCGGTTGAAGTGGAGTGGCTTGTCTGCATGGTGCCGACTTCCGATAAGGGTGCGCCGGATGTGACTGGGGTCATGTGGCCGGGTGATATTCCTTGCGTGACGCCGGAGGAGCTGGTGCGACGCGTGAATGCGGTTGACTTGGATTCGACGCAGAATCTTCCGTTGGACTGGTTGGATACTTTGAAACGGCATGTCAAGCACTGAGCTGTTTTTGGGCGCGGGTTGTTTTCTTCTCGCGCCTTTTTTGTTTTTGTTGTGTTCAGCGTGTCTTCTCACTTTCGATGATATACTGGGATTGTTCACACAAAGGAGGTTGGAAATGCCAAACCAAACAACAATCCTCGCCCAACACGGCCTAATAAAAGCCGACACAGCCACTTGGACAGACTGGCAAACCATCGACAGTCATCGAGACAAACGATTCAGCTTCCCACTCGAATGGAAGCAAATCCAACAAATCCTCACCGACCACCCAACCCTTCGCCCATACCTCTACCTCTCCACCGGATTAGATGGACTTGTCCTATTGGACGTTGAGACAGGAGAAACAGCAAACGCGCAACCCCTCATATTCGACACCCTCTCAAACAAGAACAACACCATGTTCCAAATGGTCGAACAATACATTCGCAGATGGAACGAAACCACACCCACAAAAACCCTCATACAACAAGGCAGAACAGACGAAGCCAAACAGCAGATAGACCACGCCACCGCACTGGCGCCAACAGCCCTAATGGAACTCATCTACCAGCTCGTCCCATGGAAAGAACTGAACGACAGGCAATACCAGCGCATGACGGCATTGAACGTCAGAAAGAACGAGGAATACTCATCACGCCAATTCGACAGGCACCTCGTCAAGCTACTCCAGCAGACCAAGCCCTGCATTGGGGGAGAGGGTGCTTTGGAGAAGACGTTCGACAAGCCTATAACAGTGTACAGGGGTGAAATCGACAAGAGCGTGCATATGGGGTTAAGCTGGACGAGCAATCTCGAAGTCGCGGAAAAGTTCGCGGGCAGATTCGGTAGGCAGGGCACTATCTGGAAGACAGTGCTAGAACCCGAGAAAATACTTGCGGCTTACGCGGACGATGGTGAGCATGAAGTGCTCGCCATCGTCTCAGAAAATACCGTAAATAATGTTCGCGAATTCAGTTAGACCTGTATCCTTAACTTCTAGTTGCAGGGGGTGTAATATGTGCTGTTGCCCTGAGAATCGAATGTCGCGCAGAGCTTGGTGTATCCAGAATTAGAGGAACTATTATTCTGGTTCTGGCTTTGCTGTGGCGCAGACTGTTGGGTCTGGGCATGTTGCGTCGGAGCGCTGTAGGTGCTGGTGCCACTGTTCGTACGATTGTAGTTCGTGTTCGAGTAGGTTTGGGCTTGGGCTTGCGACTGCTGTTGTGCGGCTTGGCGTGCGGCTTCCTCGGCTTTGGCTTCCGCGTCGGCTTGTTCTTTCGCAGTCTTGGAGTCGTTTACGCTTTTGACAGCCTTGGACACGGCGTCTTTCTGCGCGTTCAGGGTTTTCACGTCAGACTTCTTGTCGTCAACGGTTTTCTTTGCCGTGTCGATGGCGGTTTTCAAGCTTTCACGGGTCTTGTTGTCCTGCACCTTGCCTTCGGAATCCTTGTATAGAGTTTCCGCATCACTGATGGTCTTGTCGAGCGTGGACCTCGCATCCTTGACCTGCTTGTCCGTCTTGGACTTGTTCACCTTTCTCATGGCCTTGTTGATGGCGTCGATGGAATCATTGGCTTCGGTGTTATCGTCGGCAACAATGGTATTGGCTTTGGTCGTGCCCCACAGGTTCCACTTAGTGGCATGCGATGTGGTCGGAACGCCTTTCAGGGCATCCCCGGTCTTGATGCTTTTCGTCAAGGAGTCCAACATGGTCTTGTCAAGCACGTCCGTTTCCTTCGTAGCCTTGACGAGCGTCCGTGCTTCCGCAAGTGTCTTCACCAGCTTCGAGTCAGCCTCCTTGGCTGACTCAAGCTGGGACTCATAGGAATCGTATGTTGTATTGGACGCATACGCGTAGCCACCGCCCACGCCGGCAAGGACAACAACCGCCGCGATAGTACTGACAATAATCGTCTTCTTGGCGGGCTTCTTGGCGTTTCCCTCGTCGTTTTCGTTTGGGTTGAGGATGGTGGTTTCCTGCATCTCCTCAAGGTTTTGGTTCTTTTCCATTTTTGTTTTGCTCCTTGGTTCTTATGTTCGATTCTCCCATGTGGGGTAGGCGAACACTACTCTTTAATGTGGACAAATCCACTATAACACGAGAATCGGCATGTCGCAACAAAAGATATGCTATACAGCCCAAAAACAAGAGACAGTAGCAATACGGCAGTCTTCCAATCCTAGCAATACCAGCGTCTACGCCGCTGATATACGTTTGGTTCATCCCAATCCTCATCCATCATGCCGCTGTTGTAAGTGTTAACGGCGATGCTCAGTGAGTCACGGATTCGGGTTTTATTCCCGTAATCCGTATACCAATCGTCCTCAATCCACCGCCAATCCTCCCACCGACGTGCCGGAATATGCGGATTCCTCTTCCGTGAATACGCGTATTTTGCGACTTCGACATACTCCCAGTGAAACCGTCCGCAATCATAAGTGTGACTGAAACCGCGTGAACGGGCCTCGTCCTCGATAAGCGCATATGGTCTGTCCTTGAATGTTCTCGACATCATCGCCTCGTTTCGTGTTCTTGGATTAAATGGTACCGGTAGCGGATAGGTAAACGAAAAAACATATCCTCTTTCTATAAGAAAATTCCGTTTTTCCGAAGGTTGATTGTAGAAAACCTGATATATGTGGAAACAACAATACAAACCTCTAGAGGAGTTAGTCTATGGGTAATCCATTGAGTAAAACTTCCCGGAAAGTCAAGGACTCCATTCTTAAACGGGTGGGGAAGGCCGCTGTCGCACTGGTTGCGGCGACGGCTACCTTGGCTTCTGGAGTGATAACGACCGGTAGTGCGCTTGCCGCCACGACTGACGGCCCCGGCTACTGGTTCAATGCGACGCGTTCTGGGAGTTGGTGGGTTGGTACTCACGGTAGTTCTCTTGGTCCGCAACGTTATGAGAACGGTAATCCGGTGTACTGTGTTGAGGCCGGTGAACCTGTTACTAATACCGGTACTTGGAATAAGGCTACGGATGTGAACCATAAGGTTGGTGCGTGGCTGGTTGAGAAGCATAAGGGTGATAGCAGTGATTTCACTCAGGCTTCGGTTGCTTATGCGATTCATGAGCATCTTGACCAAGGCAGTAGCCATTTCCGTCAGCTGGTAGCGGCTGGTTTGGAAGGTGCGGATATCAATGCCGTCGCTTCCAATGCGGCGAATCTTTGGAATGATGCATATAACACTCTTCCCGCTAACCTTAATGCCGCCTATGCCTATACCTCTGGCAAGCGTACCGGAACTGTTGACCCCGGCGTTAAGAACTCTAGCGGACAGTACATTGCTGGCATTCAGTACACTGCGACGTTGAACGGCCCGGCGAAATTCGACCAGACCGGAACCAATACAATCAGTGGTACGACCACCGGTCAGGCAATGCATATTCCGTGGACGGCAACCGGCAACGGAAAAGTAACAGGCCATGTTTCGATTAATGTTCCCACTGCCGCCGTTCTAAATTCCCCCGGTCAGGATATGATGCGGCCTTCCGACCCTGAGAATCAGACTGCTGATGTTCAGTTCTCTGTGTCGCGTGATTTTCAGCCGACCGTCAGTACCAGAGTCAGCAAGAAACAGTTGACCCGTGGCTCCCCGGTCGAAGACCGTGTGACCTCCGGTGTCGCCTCCTCCGACGACGAGTGGGCGGACAACGTGCCCGTCAAATTCAAGGGCTACTATTTCGTCGGTGACTCCAAGCACATCCTCCAAGTCATCAAGAAGAACAATGGTGAGAATCCGACCGACTATTTGAAGCGCCTGCGTGAAACCGATGGCATCCGTCAGGTTGCCGCAGCAACCACCCGCTTCATCAAGAGCGGTCAGACCAACACCGTCAAGGCGAAGGCCGCTACCGGTGGCATCGACTATGACAGTGTGAACGGTTTGGACGATTATCAGGTGTCCGATGAGGACGCCGGACTGTTCGGAACATGGGTTTGGGTTGAAGTCAAGTCAGACCAGTCCCAGCAGGATTACATCAAAGGCGATTACATCGATGAGTTCGGTAAAACTCAGGAAACGTCCGTGAGTGTTCTGCCGCCGAACCACGACTCCACCGTGTTGGAGCAGGAGTCCGGCATGAACAAGGACATCCTTGATGAAATCAACATCAGCCGTCTGCCGTCCGACTACGGTAAGTTCACCGGTGATACGAACTATGGTTTCAACGCTGACGCGAAGGCCAAGATTCGTGTCTGGTGGGCTGGCTCCGGAACCGGCAACAAGGATGAGGACGAAAAGTACGTCCCGACCACCGAAGAGGAGCCTACTCAGGATGCCAACCACAAGCTGGTTGGCGAATGGGAAGTTCCGGCCATGAACGGCAAGTACAAGGTCGGCGGCGGTAAAATCGTTCTCTATCCGAGCGATGGTAGCGACGCCAAGACCGTTGCCACTGATGTGAACATCAAGGTCACGGATAAGGCCCATTGCGGCTACTACGTGTTCATCTACGACTTCCCCGGCTCCGACCGTGCGGAAGGATTCAAGAGCGCGTACAACAATCCGTGGGAACGTTCCTTCGTCACTCAGGACGCGCAACCCGTCACATTGACCACCAACGTGAACAAGACCACCGTCACCCAAGGTGAGAAGTTCTACGATACCGCGACCATCTCCGGTCTGGTTCCGCGTGGCTCCTATGTCACCTTCACCGCGTATGACGCCGTGTCCGGCGAGCCGGACGTGTCCACCAACAAGCTGTTGGACAACACTCGCGTGAACGTCACCAACGACCAAGCCGACCATTCCGACACCACCCAGTTCGAGGTGAAGTCCCCGGAAATCAGCACCAACAAGATTGGTAAGGTCTACTGGGTTGCGAAACTCTACAATGCCAAAGGAAAGGCTCTCGCGGGTCACGCCATCGGCTTGGAGAACGAGACCATCGAAGTGGTAGGCCCGTCCCTCACCACCAAGACCAGCGCACAGCAGACCTATGTCGGTCGTCCGTTCCACGACACCGCCGTCATCAACAACAAGATTGACGCGGGAGCCTATCTGACATTCACCGCCTATGACGCGGTTTCCGGCAAGCCGGATACGAATGCCGCGAAACTGCTTGACAACAAGCGTGTGGACATTCCAGCCGACAAGATTGCATCCTCCGGCGCCGGTAAGAGCTTCACCGTTGACTCCCCGGACGTGACCGCCACCAAGGCCGGTATCGTCTACTGGAAGGCGACGCTCTACAACAAGGGCGGAATGGAACTCGCCACCCACGAGCTGGGTGCCACCGGCGAAAGCGTTCTCATCAAAAACCCGTCCATCACCACCAAGGTCAGCAAGGAACAGGTCTCCATCAACGAGGAGTTCACCGATACCGCCACCATCAACGGTGAAATCGAATCCGGCGATTACGTCACCTTCGACGCCTACGCTCCGGTTGACGGCGCTCCGAACGCCCAAGGTGCCAAACTGCTCGACTCCGAGCGTGTGAACATTCCGGCCAAGGATGTCACCGCAAGCCAGAACGGACAGGCCATCAACGTCACCAGCCCGAAGACCCACGCCACCGAAGGCGGAAACGTGTATTGGAAGGCCACCCTGCACCGTGCCAACGGCACTGTGCTCGCCACCCATGATTTGGGTGTTGGCGGTGAGACCGTTCAGGTCAAGTATCCGACCATCACCACGCACGTGTCCTCCACGAGCGTCGGTGTCGGAGAGGACTTCTACGACACCGCCGACATCAAGGGTGTCGTCCACGCGGGTGACTTCGTGGTGTTCCGCGCCTACGATGCGGTCGGTGAGAAGCCTGACACAAACGCCAGCCTTCTGCTGAAAGACCAGAAGGTCAACATCACTGCGGCTCAGGCGAAGGATTCCGCTCAGGACAAGACCGTGACCGTCAAGTCCAAGACCGTCAACACCATGAACGGTGGAAACGTGTATTGGAAGGCAACCCTGTACGACAAGCAGGGACGCCAGCTTGCCACCCACGACCTTGGACTTCCGGAAGAAACCGTCACGGTTCGTCCTCCGACCATCACCACCCAAGTGACCAAGGGCAAGGTCAAGCCGAGCGAGGAGTTCGCTGATAAGGCGACCATCTCCGGTAAGGTGCTCAAAGGTTCCTACGTCACGTTCACCGCTTACGACGCGGTATCCGGCGACCCGGATGCCAATGCTCCTAAGCTGTTGGACAACGTGCGTGTGAACATCAAGGACTCCGATGCGGAAGCTTCCGCGTCCAAGAAGTTCACCGTCACCAGCCCTACCACCCACACCGATAACTCCGGTTCCGTGTACTGGGTTGCGACTCTGTGGTCTCCGCAAGGCAAGCAGTTGGCTTCCCACGATTTGGGTCTGCCGTCCGAAACCGTTCAGGTGAATCCGGGTGGTATCGTCACGTCCAACGCGCAGAAGATGGGTGCGACCGGCGAGCAACTGTACGATGAAATCACCGTTTACGATGAGACCAGTGAGGCCGAGTCCGCTGATGGTCAGGTTCACGAGGGTGAAGGCAACAGCAATCCGACCGGCGTCATCGGTCGTATTCCGCAAGGCTCCACCGTCACCGTGGAAATGTACCGTCAGGCCGAAGAGGATGACGGCGACCAAGGCTTGTTCAAGATTGCCGAGAAGACCGTCACCATCGACACCAACAAGTTCACCGCAATCAAGGCCGGTCAGGAAGGCAACCGTCCGGGCAAGCTGACTTTCAAGGTCACTGACCCGAGCTTCAAGACCACCAAGGCTGGCATGATTTACTGGAAGGCCACGTTGAAGACCCCGCAGGGCGGCGTGCTCGACCAGCATATCTACGGTGAAAAGGGTTCCGACCACAAGACCGGTTACAAGAGTTACGAACGCACCCCGGTGCAGAAGTTCTCCACCACCGTGTCCAAGAAGTGGCTGAGCGACGCGAACGGCAATTACGAGGACAAGACCACGCAAATCTACGACGTGCTCCACCAGACCTCGTATGAGCAGTTCGACGGCGAATCCATCGACGGAGACACCTACACCACCGGCAAGACCGCCCAAACACCGAACGGTGCCAAAGTCCAGTTTGAAATCTGGGCCAAGGACGGCGCGAACGCTGGCAAGATGGTCAAGCAGTACAATGCCGAAGACCTCCCGAAGGTTCGTGAACTCGCCAAGAGCGAAGACCCGGACAAGAACCATCCGTATGTGGGTACCGATGGTCTGGACAACTACCAGAACGTCAAATCCTCCACGTTCCCGATTCCGTCCGACTGGTCTGCGAACAAGTACTACTACCGTGTGAAGATTACCGTCCCGTCCACCACTCCGGGCGCTGGAACCGACCCTGCCGACAACAATCGTGATGTTGTCTGGTATGGCGACGATGACGAGTCCGAAGAGTTCGACGTGATTCACATGGACACCAAGAGCACCGAACCGTTGTGGCTCGACAGCATGAACGTGTCCGACGAAATCACGTTGAAGGGCAACATTCCGGCTGGCTCCCAGTACGAGGCCGAATTGTGGCGCACAAGCAAGGATGGCAACGTCCGTAAGGACGCGGCCACCAAGCAGGATGATTCCGACCATAATGGCATCGCCTCCGAAAAGGTCGCCACCACCGGTCGCGTAAACATTCCGTCCAAGGCCATCGGCGCCCACCTCAATGGTGTCACCTTCCGCTCCAAGAGCGTGAAGAATCCGGGTGTCGGCTCCTACATCTGGCGTGTGAAGATTTACACTCCGGAAATGCCTCACAAGGATGGCAACGGCGTGGGCACTGGTGGAGACACCAGCATGAACTCCGCATTCGGTGTCATCACCAAGGAGTGGATGACCGCCGCCAAGGCCACCACCGACGCCGATGACTCCCAAGCCGGTGACTACTGGCAGAACGCCACCGCCAAGCAGAAGGGCAATGGCGACGGTTACGCCGACCGTTGGCTCCTGTTCGACGGCAAGAACATCGCATCCGAGAAGTTCGAGGTCGTGAAGCTGACCACGAACGTGACCGGAACCCCGAACATCCACACCAGCGAAGGCGAGCATTACGTCGATGTCACCAACGGCAACGATGTGAACGATAAGCTCACCATCACCGGTTATATGCTCAAGGACTACAAGGTCGCGTTCAAGCTGTACAAGCAAGCCGAGAATCAGACCGCCGACAAGGACACCGTCGTCAAGACCCTTGACCCGGTTGCCCTGACCGAAGCCCAGAAGACCCTCGACTCCGCTTCCGTACATCTGACTGACCCCGCCGACTACTACTGGCAGTGGGTGTTCACCAAGCCGGACGGCACCGCCTTCCAGCCTGACAACATCAACCCGGCAGTCTCCGATAAGCGCATCAAGGACGAGTCCTTCCACGCCGTCCGCGTGACCACCAGCACCTACAAGTGGGCTTCCAAGAACGGTACCGTTCAGGATGTCGCACGACTCGAAGGCCACCTGCCTGAGAACGCGACGCTCACCTTCGAGATGCATGATTACGCAACCGGCAAGAAGGTCGCCTCCACCAAGTCCGCCACCCTCAAGGAACTGGGCTTCGACAAGTCCAGCATCGACCAGCAGTTGACCAGCCCGAGCCTCAAGGTTCCGGACGCAATCGACTACTACTGGGTTGAGGTTCTGAACCTGCCGAAGGATGACCAGAACACTCCGTTGCACACCGGCAAGGACAAGGTCAAGAACGAGTCCTTCCGTTCCATCGAAGCGCAGACCGATATCGCCACCGAACGTTATGTGGGCACCGTGGTCAAAGACCATGCCGACCTGACCAACGTGAAGTGGAAGCAGTCCGGCGACATCCGCGACGATTTGGCCCAAGGATTGGACGCACGCTGGTTCCTGTACAAGCAGGGCGACGGCGATGTGAAGACCGATAAGAAGATTTTCACCGGCGACTACGTACATCTGGCCAGCGGACAGACCGAAGCCTACGGCCCCGAACACAAGATGGACGAGGTGGGCGACTACTACTGGGTCATCGAAATCAGCGACCCGAGCACGAATCACAAGGTTGTCAAGCTGGGAACCCAGCGCGACCCGCGTGAATCGTTCCGCATCGTAAAGGCTTCCTCCGAAGCTCAGGTGGCACAGCAGGTCAACAAGCCCACCAAGGACACCGTGACCATCACCGGACATCCGGCAGAAGGCACTCTGGTCTCTTGGAACCTGTACAAGACCAATACTGCCGACGACGACGATTATCTGATTGACAAGACTGAGCAGCAGCAGGGCGAGAGCGAAGGCTCCGACGATACTGACGCCGATGCCGAACCTCAATCCGATAACGGCGAAGCCTCCGACAGCATGCTCGTCGCAAGCTATCAGACCCCGGCTGATGGTGCTCACCTCATCACCGCCGAGGAAGCCGCCGAAGCGTTGAAGAACGGCAAGGTGACAGTGGAAAGCCCCGAGTATACTCCGACCGAGGTTGGCGAATACTACTGGGTGTTCAGTCTGACCAGTCCGACGAAGAACCTCGCCGGTGACGGACAGCCGAACAAGCCGCAGAACGATAAGGACACCAGCCATCTGGAGTCCGAGGACTTCTTCACCGACCGCGCCCATGTGGCCGATGAGACCGTCCAGATTATCGACGCGACCACCAAGACCAAGCCGCTGGGACACGTCGGGGAGAAGTTCCATGACACCGTGCTCCTGCAAGGACGCGTGCCGGAAGGCTCTCAGGCGGACGCCACCCTCTACCGTCAGGTGGACGGCGACGATTCCAGCAAGGATGAGGAGGTTCTGACCACGAAGCGCACCACCCTCTCCGAAGGTCAGGCGTTCGCGGACTTGGAGGATGTGACCGTTGACAAGGTTGGCGTGTACTACTGGCGTGAGCACGTGTACGTGCCGACCAAGCACACCACCACCGCAGACCACGACAAGAAGGTGGAAGTCGAGAAGACCCCGACCATCACCGGAAAGCCTCGCGTGAGCAACGAGACCGTCAGCGTGGTCAACGTGACCACCACCACCCACCGTCTGGAAGAATCCGGCATCAAACTTCAGGACAAGGCGAAGATTGAAGGCAACGTCGTTGACGGCTCCTACATCATCTTCACCCTGTGGAAGCAGTCCGATGGCGACGACTCCAGCAAGGACGAGAAGGTGTTCACCAGCGACAAGGTGATGCTCAAGGCCGGTCAGAAGGAAGCCGACTCCCCGACCTACGAGGTCAAGGAGACCGGAACCTACTACTGGCGTGAAAGCATCTACAATCCGGTCGAGGACACCGACATTCCGCCGTGCGTCCCGCCGACCGGAAACACCGACGAAGACCATCCGTGCGACACTCCGGTTCATACCGAGAAGCCGCGCACGCCGGGTGAAACCACCGACGTGGTGAAGGTCGCGACCAAGGCCCAGAGTAACGGCACCGCCACCAAGCCGGTCAAGGATACCGCCCTCATCGAAGGCAAGATTCCGAACGACGACTACGAGCTGGTGTTCGAACTGTGGAAGCAGAACGGCAACGATGTGAAGGACGACCAGAAGGTCGCCACCACCGACGCCGTGAACGTCCCGCAGAACGCGACCACGGTCGATTCGCCGGAAGTCACCCCGTCCGACGCTGGAACCTACTACTGGCGTGAGAAGCTGGTGGAGAAGTCCACCAAGCGGCTCGTCCACTACGGTGAGGCCCGTGTTCCGGGCGAGACCGTAATCGTGGGCGAACTCGCCAAGACCGGTATCGCAAGCGGCTTCATCATTCCGCTCATCGGAATGCTTGCAGTGCTTGGACTGGGATTGGCGGTCGTTTCCGAAGGAAAGCGTCGCATCGCTTCCCTCTCGAACGGCGCTCATCTGTCCGGCTCCACGAAGTGACGGACTGAACCGGTAGGGGAGGGCCGATAGGGTTCCTTCCCTACACCGCCTAGTTTGGGGAGGTGGGAGAGCATGACTCCCCGCCTCCCCAAACTTTTCTTTGAAGGTCTTTAACATAGAAAGAAAAAATACGGAAAGAGGATACATGCGTAAACCTATCGCCCTGCTTGCGGCAGGTTCGATGATGCTCATGCCGCTATTGGGGGCAACGAGTGTCGTGCTGACACCCGTATCGGAGGCTTATGCCGAAACCGCCGATAGCACCGCAAGCGACTATCCGGAAGGTGTCACAGCCTATCTGGACGGTACACGGCTAGCGAGCTTCGACCCCTCCGGAAACGGAGTATATGACGCGACGGGACAAACTGTGGAACTGTCCGGTGTGCCCGACGATTGGACGGTGCAATGGAGAAGCATGGTCAATGGAATCACCAACAAGGATTCCATCATGTACATCCTGTCCAACGGTTCCACCACCTATCGTTACTGGTTCGATGGGGCTGACGGCGCGGTTCATACCGTCGAAGAGCTTCACGGCATGACAATCACTTTGAACGGTCAGGCTGTGGACGGCGACATCACCAAGGGATTCACCATCCACAACGTGACCGCCAGCGACATGAAGGGATATGAGAACACCCCATACGGTTGGGTGCTCGACGGTGATTCCGAAGACGACCACTACACGTACACCGCCCATCCAGAGGATTCGGACACGCCAAGCGTCCAATACACGTTCATGTATGACGACACCCGACCCCACGACAGCATCAATTCGTTGAGGAACCTGAAAGCGTATCTGACCGTTGACGGCAGCGCCGTGAAAGGATTCGACTACACGCTCGCCAACACCGACACCATCGCCATTCCAATGAACACCGACGTGCGTCTGGAAGGCGTACCGGACGGCTGGAAAGTTGACTACAACAATCCTTCCACCGGGAAACTGAACCGCGTATACACGCTGACCGGCCCCTGTGGGGACACGTTCACCTACATCTTCCATCCGACTTCGGATTACAAAGGATACTATTACATCGACCAGCTCCAATACGTCCGGGCATTCGCTGACGGGGAACTGGTTGACGGATTCGACTACAAGGGAGGCGCATGGAGTTTCCCTGAAACCACCAAGAACGTCGAAATCGCAAACGTACCAGACGACTGGAACACTCAACGTACCGTTAATGGCAACATCATCACCTACGTGGTATCCAGTCCGAACAATTCCGTCTCTGTCACCTACGTGTTCAACATCGCCAAACATCAGGCAAGTCTGGACGAACTGGCGAATGTGAAAGCCATCGTAGGCGGCAACTATGTTTCCGGATTCAACCCGAAACAGTCCGGTATCTACGAATACGAAGACGGTCAAGGAATCGCCATCGTCAACGTGCCGTCCGGATGGACTCAGACCACAACCGACGGTGACGGATATAAGGTGTATACGTTGACCAGTGGAGACCTTTCGGTGTCCTACCGTTTCAACAAGCATGTGAAAACCTATTCGGTGGACGAGCTTGCCAAAGTGTCAGCTTCTACCGACGACGGCGTGGTTCAGGATTTTAAGCCGATGGAGTCCGGCACCTACACCATTGGAGAGCACGCTACCGTGTGGATTACCGGCGTGCCCGACGGTTGGGATACCAAATCGTCCGACAATGATATGACCTACACGGTGACTAGTCCCGACGGGAAAATCAAAGTCGTCTACACGTTCAAACATGCGAAGCACCAGTATTCCGCTTCCGAATTGAAGAACGTCACCGCAAAACTCCCCAACGGAGACTACCTCAACGGCTTCGACCCGGTCTCCGGTGGTGAATTCACCGTACCGATGGGAACCAAGAACGTGACCATCGGTCATATTCCGAACGGGTGGAACCTCACCAAGAACAATGGACTGTCCTACACGCTAACCAGCAATGATGGGGAAGTGTCCGTCTCCTATAAGTTCCATGCGAAGAACGGCCATACGGTAGTCTTCGACACTGATGGAGGAACCACTGTCGAATCCCAAACCGTCGAGGATGGGGGAACTATCACACCACCCGACGACTATCCGTCCAAGACCGGCTACCGTTTTAAAGGCTGGTATAAGGATGGTGTCCCATACGATTTCACACAACCCGTCTATGATGATGCGGTAATCACAGCCAAGTGGACGGTAAACACTTACGAAGTGTATTTCGACGCCGGAGCCAGTGACGACTGGTATCCTATGCAGACCATTGCATATGGCGATAAGGTCGTCAAGCCGGTTGACCCGACTTTGGACGGTTACGATTTCGCCGGATGGCTGTTGGATGGCAAAGTGTACTCGTTCGACACTCCTGTCACCGCCGACATGACCTTGACCGCGTCTTGGAAGACCGCGCAGGTGAAGACGCATACGGTAACTTTCACCGGTGCGGGAGACGATTTCATCCAAACCGTGGCGGATGGTTCCTCGGCCACTGTTCCAACGGTTCCTTCCAAGAAAGGCTACACGTTCGACGGATGGTATTCCGGAGACTCCCTGTACGATTTCACCACGCCCGTTACGGATGATTTGACTGTGGAAGCCCATTGGACGAAGAACACGTACACGGTCAGCTTCGACTCCAATGGCGGAAGCGACGTGGACTCCCAGCAGGTGGAATACAAGGATACGGTGTCCCAGCCGGACAATCCGACATTGGACGGTTATACATTCCAAGGTTGGACTCTTGACGGCGACCCGTATGACTTCAACACTCCAGTCACCTCCAGCATCACGTTGAAGGCACTATGGTCTAAGAACACGCCAGTAGCCAAAAAACATACGGTCACATTCGACAGTAGCGAGGGAAGCAAGGTCGATAGCCAAACCGTCAAGGAAGGCGACCCCGTGTCCAAGCCTGACAATCCAACCCGTGAAGGATACACGTTCAACGGTTGGCTGTTGGGCGGAGACCCGTATGATTTCACCACTCCCGTCATGCAGGATTTGACGTTGACGGCCTCTTGGACGAAGAACAAGAGCACGTACACCGTGAAGTTCGATTTGAATGGGGGAGATGGCAATATCGCAGACCAGAAGGTCAAGGAAGGCTCCACCATCGACCGTCCGGCCAATCCGACCCGTGAAGGATACACGTTCATGGGATGGCAGTATGAGGATTCCGACTGGAACTTCCTGAACACCGTCGCATCCAACATGACATTGACGGCGCAATGGAAGCGCAACGAGGTCAAGAAGTATACGGTCGCTTTCGACACTGCGGACGGCACCAGCATCGACCCGCAGACCATCAGGGATGGTGGCAAGGTTTCCAAGCCGGATGACCCGACCCGTGAGGGCTACGAGTTCAAGGGATGGACTCTGAACGGCGTTGACTACGATTTCACCGCTCCAGTGAAAGCCGACCTTGTCCTGACAGCCGTATGGACTCCCGTCAAGCCGAAGACCTACACCATCACGTTCGACACCGATGGAGGAACCGTAGTCCCCTCCCAGACGGTGAAGGACAAGGGAACGGCGACCGAACCTACCGCCCCAACCAAGACCGGTTACGAGTTCAAGGGTTGGCTGTTGGATGGGAAAACGTATGATTTCACCACGCCCGTCACCAAGGATGTGACATTGAAAGCCAAGTGGGAGAAGACGAAAGTCGAATCCTACACGGTGGCGTTCAATTCAGCGGAAGGAAGTGAGGTGGCGTCCCAAACGGTCGAACAAGGCAAGACCGCCGTCAAACCTGACGACCCGACCCGTGAAGGCTACACATTCCTCGGCTGGTATGCGGGAGACGCCGCATACGATTGGGATACTCCGGTCACAGGCAACCTCATTCTGACCGCACACTGGCAGAAGGACGAGCAACCCCAGCCGAAGACCTACACGGTCACGTTCGACTATCAGAACGGCAGTCCCTCCGATACTCGAACAGTGTCCGAGGGGAACACCGTCTCCCCGCCGGAAAATCCGGTGCGAGACGGTTACGACTTCCAAGGATGGGTTGCTATCGACGGTTCCGAATTCGATTTCGAACAGCCGATTACCTCTGACACTCTGGTGAGCGCCAAGTGGAAGAAGCATGAAGACCCGAAGCCGGTCATGCACACCGTCACGTTCAACTCGAACGGAGGCACGAGCATCGACCCGCAGACGGTTCAGGACGGGTTGACCGTCCGCCGTCCGGCAGACCCGGTGAAGAACGATTATGTGTTCGACGGATGGTATCTTGACAACGACCAGTATGATTTCAACAAGCCAGTCACCGGTGACATCACGCTGACCGCAATCTACCATCGCAAACCGATACCACAGCCGAACACGTACACCGTGCGTTTCGACACCGGTGAGGGAAGCAAGGTTGACCCGCAGACCATCATTGAAGGCAAGACCGTCATCCGTCCGGCAGACCCGAGCATGGACGGTTACGACTTCCAAGGATGGCTGTTGGACGGCAAGGATTATGATTGGAACACTCCAATCACCGGCGACATGACTCTGACCGCATCGTGGAAGAAGCATGAGGAGCCGAAGCCCGTCACCCATACGGTCAGCTTCTACACCGATGGCGGGAACACGGTCGCACAGCAGACCGTGAACGACGGTGAGACCGTCACGGTACCGGATACGCCAACCAAGAACGGATACACGTTCTCAGGGTGGACGCTGAACGGCGAACCATACGATTTCAACCTTCCCGTCACAGCCGACATCACCTTGAAGGCCACATGGGTTGAAAACCAGAAGCCCCAGCCGAAACGCCACACGGTCACATTCGACACGACCGGAGGGTCTGAAATCGGCCAGCAGACCGTCGATGAGGGGGAGAAAGCCATCCAACCCGCAAACCCAACCCGTGAAGGATACGACTTCCAAGGCTGGTTGCTGAACGGACAAGCCTATGATTGGAACACTCCAATCACCGGCGACATCACCCTCACCGCATCGTGGACTGAGAAAGCCCCGACCCTATTCACGGTCGCGTTCAATACGGGCGGCGCTTCCAACATCCCATCTCAAAAAGTCAAGGAAGGTGATAAGGCCGCACGTCCGACCGACCCGAAGCGTACCGGATACACTTTCACCGGATGGCAGTTGAACGGCAAGGACTACGATTGGAACACTCCAATCACCACGGATATCATTCTGACCGCCACATGGCAGAAGAACGAAACTCCGAAACCGGTCTTCTACACCGTCAAATTCGACACCGGCAACGGTTCGAAGATTGACCTGCAAACCATTCAACAGGGAGGAAAGGTCAAGAAGCCCGCAGACCCGACCCTGAACAGTTACAAGTTCATCGGATGGCAGTTGGATGGCAAGGACTACGATTTCAACACTGCGGTATCCAAGGATATGACTTTGACCGCAGTGTGGGAAGCCAATACCCTGCCCCCGACCGTCAAGAAGCATACCGTGACAGTGACCTTGTATGACGGCAAGACCGAACGTTATGAGGTCAAGGATGGTGAGAAGCTGACACTTCCATCCAATCCAACCCGTGACGGATACGTGTTCGACGGTTTCATTGACAAGGACGGCAACGTCTACGACATGAGCAAGCCCGTGGTCAAAGACCTGACGTTGACCTGCGTGTGGAAGAAGGCCAACGGCGTCTCCTCCGACAAGGACAAGGAGATTGCCGACGCATCCACCAATGGGACGGTTGGTAATGGCGAACAGAATTCTGGCTCCCAGAATCCTCTAGCCAGCACTGGCGCTCCAATCTACGGAATGGTCATCGCGGCCATCATCGCCGGACTCGGCGGCATTGGAATACTGCTCGCCCGGCTATGTAGCCGAAACGAGTAACGCCTATATATAGCGAGGAAGCCTCCAGTCTTAAAAACTGGGGGCTTTCTCGGTTAAGGGTGTGTATGATTGTTTTGTTATTTTTTCTTTAGAAAGTTTTACTGTGTCTATCAATTCCCCGAAATGCCATGAACAGAATCAAGAAGACAACCGACATGTGACATACTCGGAGAGTATGTCTAATAGCGTCAACGTCGAAGCACGACGTGAGGCTTTGGAAGGGAAGTACATCTTCTCTTCTTCGTCTGTTGACGAACTGATGAGGTTTCTTGATAAAGATGATTAATTACGATTCCATTGGGGGTAGGGGCCTTCTCTTTCGTGTTTTCTGTCAAATCACGCCAATATCTGCTATACTGGGATAGTTCACAAATTCAATGGAAGGTTTAACACATGCCAACCCCAAGCACAACCCTCGAAGGCCGACTCACCGACGACCCGCAACGCAACCAGCGCAACCCCAATCTGGTTGAATTCTCCATTGCGGAAGGCACTCGCTATCAGGATAAGAAGACCGGCGAGTGGAAAGACGGGCAGACGCTTTTCGCACGATGCAAAGTGTGGGATACCACGCTCGGCAACAACATCATGAACACACTCCGTAAAGGCATGGACGTGGTGGCGTTGGCCGACGTGAAGCAGAACAGTTGGACTGACCAGCAGACCGGACAGAAGCGTTCGATGGTGGAATTCACAGTCACCAACATCGGTGTCGGACTCCGTCACGCGACCGCGCAGGTCATGCCGAATCCGAAACGCAACGGCGGATACGACGGCGGCAACCGTACCAACACCCAGCAGAACAATGGTCAGATGTTCCAAAATCCGAACAATCCGCCAGTGTTCCAAAATCCGAACAATTATGGTGCCGACAATTTCCAGCCAGCCGCATCCGACGACCCGTGGGGTGCTCCGATGGGCAATCCGGCACCGGTGTCGCAGAACGACGAGCCGGAATTCTAGTCTCTAAAAGCGCGGGGTCATGCGTTTTAAGCATAGACCCCGCGTTCTTTTTGGTTTAATCAGAAGGGGATAAAATAATGGTCAAACCCGGTCGCAAACCCATGGATGTTGCCGGTCAACGTTTCGGGAAACTCACGGTGGAAAAGTATGTTCCCAATACTAAAAAAGGTTCCTATTGGTTATGTTCTTGCGATTGCGGCAATAACGTCGTCGTATCTTTAGGTAATCTGAAAAAAGGCAATACAAAAAGCTGTGGGTGTCTTTCTAAAAAAGGAAAACCTTACGGGGAACGGCCACGGGGAAAACGTAACGAGCTTTCGTCCACTTCTAAGGGGAGACGCCGGAGAGCAGATGAGTTGTGCGGAAAACAATTCGGACGTTTGACCGTATTAAGTTTTCAAGGTGTCAATAAGAACCATCACTCCGTCTACTTATGCCGGTGCTCTTGCGGGAAAACAGTCTCAGTAGTTAGAAATGCCCTAACTACGGGGAACACTAGAAGTTGCGGGTGTTTTGAAGTTCAAAGGACTCGGGAAACCCGACTTAAACATGGTGACGCTTCTGAAAATTCTCCGTATGTTAAGCTTTTTCACTCGTGGAAACTGATGCTTGACCGTTGTAGCAATCCCCGTAACGTTTCTTATTCTCATTACGGGAAAAGAGGTGTTCAGGTCTGCGATGAATGGAAGGAATGGGGAATCTTCAAAAAATGGGCTATTGACAATGGGTGGAAAGCGAACGCTGGATTATCCCTCGACAGAATAGATGTTGACGGAAACTATGAACCGGATAATTGCAGGTGGACGGATGCCAAGACGCAGTCTAATAATAAAAGGAAAAGCATACGAGTCGTATATGGTGACAAACGTATTTCATTGTATGATTGGGCGAGAATAAAGGGAATTTCTTTAGAAGAAGCAAAAGGAATGTTCTCCTCAAATATATTGGAGAACCCACCTCAACTATTAGAAGAAAAGGACGACAACGTGGAAAAGAAAAAAATCACAAAGATTTCCGACGGAATGAAAATCGGGTATTTAACCGTACTTCGACCCAATGGGAAAGACAGGTACGGTCATGTCGTCTATCTTTGTCGTTGCGTGTGTGGCAGGGAGAAAAATGTTCTGGTTTCCAATCTAAGGAATGGTAGTGTCAAAAGCTGTGGGTGCATGAGAAAACAGCTCATATCCAAAGCTAGGACAAAACACGGGGATAGTATTAAAAGCTCTCCATATTATCGGTTGTATAGGGTTTGGGACGATATGATTCACCAGCGTCGGATTGAATCTTATGAGGAACGGGAACTTATTCCCGTTTGCAAAGACTGGTCTGTATGGGCGTCTTTTAAGGAATGGTCTTTAGCCAATGGGTATTCGAAGGATAAAAAGTTAACGAGAATTTCATATCGTAAAGGCTACGAACCGGATAATTGCGTTTGGCGTTCTGAGGGTGAGTATGTTTTGCATAAGTTTTAATCAAAGATTGGAAACATTTTATGTATGGTTCTTTAGTTGACGCCGATAGCAGCGATTATGTCAGAAAAGAAATATGGGCAGTCCCCGTCCATAAAAAATCCAAGCAGATAAGAGGATACTAAATGCGCGTGCAACATTACAATCCAAATCCCGTCCCCCAACCGAAAAACGCTTACGAATGGCGCGTTTTCCTGTTCAGCCACTTGGATAAGCCAGTACCATTGAATTGGAACAGCAACTCCCAACATCAAAGGAAAAACAAGTGGCGTCGATAAAAGTATTCATGGGAAACACGATATATCCGGTAGAAATATCTAAAGGCCAGCATATAAGCTTCTACTATCTTCCAGCCGGTGAGCATACCGCGCCCGGACGTGAGGAACAGGTTCAGAAAGCCACTTTGGAGAATGAGTCCGGCAGAACCATCAAGACTTGGGAGGCTGTCGGCGGCTTGTTTAAGAACAAGATTGTGACCAAGCATGCTCCTCTACTTCGCCGTATGATGGGTGCTTCGGACACCTACCAGTTCGACAAGTGCATTGGTGGCCCTCAGTTTTTCTCCGCGCAGGAAGAAGCGGAGTGTTAAATTGGGTTCACCTGCACATAAAGCGGCTCCAACTAGAGTCATGCAACGTCGGCGTAGACTATTCCAGCGTCGTATCGCGGTTTGTTTGTTGGCTGGAATGTTCGCCGCCGCCGGTACGTCTATGCTTGTGTTGAAGCCAACTCCCAGCGCTTACGCTGAGGCTAAGCCGTTTGATACGAGTACCGCTACTACTCGAAGCACGTTGACTGAAACCAGTGCGGCATCCCGTAGCGCGTCCCGTGAAGAGTTGAAGGATTATAAGGCCACAAGCAATGATGGAAGTTGGAGCATGTCCGATTCCGATGGTGTGACCGGCAAACTGACTGCTATCAGTGCGGATAATCCGGTGGTTAAATCGTTGATTAACGGTCGTGACGAGGGTCAGACTCCTGACGGTTTCAATCCGAATCATGCGACCGGTGACACGGGCAATGCCTACGAGTTTTCGCAATGCACTTGGTGGGCTTACGTGCGCCGTCACCAGTTGGGATTGCCCGCTGGCTCCCACATGGGCAATGGTGCCGACTGGGCGAACACGGCCCGTAAACTCGGATATTGGGTTGACAACACTCCCCGTGTCGGTGATGTGATTTGCTTCCAACGTGGACAATACGATTCAGACCCCACGTATGGTCATGTGGGGATTGTCGAAAACGTTGGCGCGGATGGTTCAATCACCACGTCCGAATGCGGTAGCGCATACAATGGCAAACCGTTCAGCCGCACTTTCACTGCGGAACAGGCGTCCCAACTGCAATTCATCCACTACTGACCGGAAAGAACACAAGAATGGTGAAACCGCTTTCAAACCGCTCGCGCCGAAGCATTATGACTCCCCAAGGCGCGATAACAGGCCATGAGTTTGACGAGTTCGTGAAAGCCAGAGGTGGCACACCCTACCGGCTCGACACCGGCGGGGATGGAATCTTCGACCCATTCCAAGAAGACGGAAAGAACAGCAAAAGCCCATCGAAGAAATGATTTGCGGCACAGAAAGCCGCCAGAAAGGAAAGATGCAAACCATGTTGGATAAGAAAACAGCGCAGGAGATAAGCGAACTGTGCGTTGAGAAAATCGATTGGACGATAGTCGGCATTGAAGGTGGCACCGTAACCATCTTCACCGGCAAGGACAGGTATTACGCGTCCTACGGTACCGAAGGTAGTGACCCCATCACGGAGACGAGCAAGTCAAAGGAACCCGGCAACGCGAGGTGGTTTGAACGGGACGGAACCGTGTCCTCCGACCATCCGGTAATCTGCACGGTGAGCGTGCATGACGGGAAGGCTGAGACGGACGTTCGTCACATGCCGCCCATGTTCGATGAGGAAGCCTACGAAGCTGTTGCCAATATGGAACTTGATAGGAAATTCGTCCACGATGAAAGTGGAGAGGATTATTGGCCGGATTGGCCGAAGGACACCATCAAGGCATGGCAACAGTTCCGGGATGAGATTGAAGACATTCCGGAAGACTACAAATACGTTCTATTTGAGGTCGAGCCGAGCACGCAGAAACTTCTGTTCGCCTTGTCGGAAATCACCGGAATACACTATCTGTCTGAAATTCCACTCACCATCAAAGTACTGCCCGAGGATGCGAAACAAGTCCGATTCAGCATTCCCGAAAGCGAAGCGAAAATGTGGTGGGATGTTCGCGCCCGCAGTTGGGATAGCCGTTTCATCATATGTACCCACCAGTGGCCGTTCCACAAGAAAGGACAATTGATGTACACCATCATCGACCGGAAGCGTAACGTTCGCGGCGCATGCACCTATCTGGGTGGCGGGGCGAGCAAGGACGGCACGTATACGGACGCGGAATGCGCGGAACTCATCAGCCGACTATCCGACCCGAAGGACGAAACCCAAGTCAGCTACCGCAACTACGTGCCCTTGCGACTCGTGGAATACCGGTAGAAATTAAAAGAAAGGAGCCGAATATGGGAACCGACATCACCGTAACCCAATTGGGCAGTCCCGCCGACCCCACCTATCTCGTCCGCCGTGGCGACGAATTCTGGAGCGAATGGCATTTAAGCCGTTCCGAAGCCCAACGATTGGCCTCTGAGCTAAGGAGCATGGGACTTTGAAGTTGAGCAATAGGAACAGCATTCACTCCCTCATGCTCGTACTTTCACTGTGCGCGGACTGTCTGATGGCATTGCCCGCCACTGCGATGGCATACCCTCCATCAAACAACACCGTATACTCCGTGCGTTCATTCCCCGCTACCACGACCACGCGCCGAGACCTGACTCGCGAAAGCGTCAGCACCGACGTGCAGTCGGACAGCGATTGGGGTGGTATCGAAAACCTAATTGTCCCGCAGACGAAATCCCAAGCCGAGAAAGACGCCGAAGCGAAAGCCCAACAGGAAGAGGAGACCCGCAAACAGGCACAGGAACAGGCGGTACGACAAGCCCAAACGCGAGCCGCCCAAAAGGAAGAAGCAAATAGAAGCGCGGAACGAACCGCCATCACTCCCCCAGCATCCAAAACCGGACAAGCCGTGGCAGAATATGCGATGCAGTTCAGCGGATACCCATACGTGTACGGCGGCAACCAGCCATCAGGCTGGGATTGTTCCGGATTCGTCCAATATGTGTTCGCGCAATTCGGTGTCAGTCTCCCCCACCAGTCAGGCAGTCAAATGAGCGTCGGTTCGCCCGTGGCATCATTGGCAGAAGCCCAACCGGGCGATATTCTCGCCAACGGTTCGCACGCCGCCATCTACATCGGCAACGGCATGGTCATGAACGCCATGAGTCCAAGCCAAGGCACTGGAGTCGCACCGGTCAGCATGGTCATGTACGGCGGGTACGCAATCAGACGAATCGTCTGAAAAATTCCTCCCTATCATATTTTTTTGGTTTCCTATTGTTCCGACGAAAGAATACCTTAAGCTGGAAAACAAAAACCCTCCAAAAATGAAAGGCTTTCCGACATGAGCGACCCTAATTTCCCTCCACAGCAGTACCCAAATCCCAGTCAGAGCCAGCGGGCACAATACGACCAGCCGCGACAGCAGGTCTACCAACAGCCGCAGTATACGCAACCGCAAGCTAACCCATATGCGACCGGCCAACAGTATGCTCAGACCCCTCAATACGGTCAACCCCAATATCAGCAACCGCAGTATGCACAATACCAGTATGGTCAGCAACCGTATGTGAATCCGCAACCTGCCGACACGGGGTCGTTCGGATGGGCGGTATTGGGGTTCTTCTTCCCTATCGTCGGACTCATCCTATTCCTCATTTGGAAGACGGAGAAGCCGGTGAGTGCGAAACAGGCCGGAATGGGAGCGCTCGTATCGGTCATCGTCAGCGTGGTTTTGTGGCTTATTGTCTTCATGTTCGCTCTCGCGACTGGAAGCGCCGCAGTCTATTAACTTTTTATGAGCTTTTAGCCCACCTGTGTTTATCAGGTGGGCTAAAAGCTCATAAAAACCTCTTTTCAGAAGAAATCAACCTTATACTCCCCTAAGATGAGGTTGTAATACTAAAAAAGATTGTTCTCCATATATTGGAGAACCACTTAAAAAGAGAAGACGCGACCCTCCTCTATCTCAACGCAAGGAGCGAAACAAAAATGACAATGCCGCAACAGCCTCAAGTCAACGTGAACATTAATCAACCGTCCATACCGCAACAGCCTATGGCTCAACCCCAAAACCCAATCCGGCAGAACAGTCTCCGAACCAAACGTGGACTGCTTAAATATCTTCTGCTTGGACTCGTCACCTTCGGCATTTACGACATTTGGCAAATGAGCGAAGTCGGCACCACGTTGAATCTCATCGCCACGCGACGTGACGGCAAACGCACCATGCATTATTGTCTCATGTTCTTCCTGCTCGGCTGGCTGACCCTTGGCATCGGCTGGCTTGTCTGGTATCACAAGCTCAGCTCCCGTATCGGCACAGAACAGGCCGCTCGTGGACTGCCGGTCACGGTCACTGCCGCAACCTACTGGCTGTGGAACATTCTCGGCTCTCTCATCATCGTCGGCCCATTCATTTACACGTACAAGCTTCTGCACGCCATGAACGACCTGTGCGCCGACTACAACGCGCGAGGCTGATACATACTAAACTGGATTTGTCCACATAAGCAGAAAGAAAAACGATGGCATCATTCATCATTGGACTTTTAGTCGGAGTGTTCATCGGCATGACTGTCATGAGCATGTGCGTAATTTCGAAGCAATCCGACAACAAGCGTATCATCGACACCCACGCCGACAGTACAGAGGATTCCATTCCCATGGGGAAGGATTAAGCATGTCCTGCTTGCGGAAAAACATCGGACAAGGCATCCGACTGGTCATCCCCAGCATCCTCGTATTGTCGCTTCTGACCGTCGGCACGCCCGCATCCGCGAATCCGGCCACAGGAAGCATCCCCGTCGGACAGTCAGCCACACAAGTGTTGGACACGCTCACCGTCGGAGTGAAATCCAATGCGTCTTCCGACCGCAAGTCCCACCAGTGGAACAAGGTCGTTGGCAAAACCGGCAATTACACGACCCGCGATTTGGTGTTGGAACGCGACATGGATAACGTGACCTACACGAGTCGAGGCAACGTGAACACCGGCATCCTATTGGAACCATACACGGGCAAGACCATCCACTTCCAACGCGGCACGTCGAACAAGACCGAGGGTGGAAGCGCGTCCAACCGTGACGGCGGCATCCAAATCGACCATGTGGTCGCCTATGCGGAAGCGTATCGTTCCGGCTTGGACAAGCTCGACTTCGCCCAGCGAGACGCCTACTACAACGACCCCGACGTACTGCTCGCATCCCAAGCGGAAGCCAACAATGTGAAAAAGGACGGCACCATAGCCGAATGGGAACCTTCCAACCAAACGTTCCAATGCGATTACGCGAGCCTGCAAATCGGCATCAAAGCCAAATATGGGCTGATGGTAGACCAGAAGGAACATGATAAGCTGGCGCAAGTGTTGGCTTCCTGTCCGGCTGAAACCATTATTTCGACCAGTCAAGTGAAACAACGGTTAACCAGTGGGACATCAGAGGGGAACAATACAGGCACCGCTAACAATAATACGACCGGTGGCAACAGTCAGAACAGCCAATATAACGGTTCCACCAACAGTAAGAACAATTCGCATACAACGAACAAACACCACACCACCACAACTAAGAAGAACTGGGTCAAAAACCTATTCAACGGACTCCTAAAACAATTCTTCTAGAACAGCCGTAACACAAGTAGTCCCGCCATTCACTTTCGGATGGTGGGACTACTCATATATCAACTATGTTCTTCGTCCCATTTGTCCAAGGTTTCCAACAGGTTAGGCAAGCCGAAATAGTCGTATGATTGCCCGTATTGTTTCCCACCTTTGGTCTCATATATAATGTTGACTTCCTCACGGGGTTGAAATCCCGTGATTCCTGTTGCCGGTTGGACGTGTCTTTCTTAATGTTTTTAATGGAAGAGATTCCGACCGGTATTGCAGGGGTTTGAGTTTCATCGACGTTGCTCCCCACTGGTTTTCACCAGTGTGGAAGCTTGTTGTCTCCACTCTTCGGCATCGTCCATGCCGTTCGTTCCTAACGCGCGGTCGAGAATGTTCTTGGACGCGTTCACGTCGGCGTTCGTCTCATGCCCGCAATTGTGGCAGTGGAACACCGCTTGGCTTTCACGGTTGTTCTTGCCGCAGTATCCGCAGACGTTGCAAATGCGTGACGTGTCATAGGCGGGTACCTGAACGAGTCGGGTTCCCGCAAGCTTGGTTTTGTATTCGAGACAATGCAGGATGCCAGTCCAACGGTTGGCGAGGACGCTACGGTTCAAACCGCTTTTCCTCTTCCGCCCGTTGTGCAGATAATGTCCCGGATTGTCGGGGTCTGGTTTCGGCCGGACGCTTCGGCTCATGGCCTTCACGTTCAACCGTTCCATGGCGATGAAATCGTATTCCCGGACGAGCGTGGTGGTCGTCTTGGCTATCCAATCGTCCTTGCGATTGTCTATCCGACGTTGGATGCGCCGCATGGCTTGGAGGGTGCGCTTGCGGCTTTTGGACGTGAATTTGGCGTTCCTGCCGCCACGCTTCTCGTTCGTCCTGTCCTGTCGGGCAAGCTTGCGTTGCAGACGCTTATACTCGTCCATCTCTTTGACGGACGGTTGGGGAATGTCGAGGAAAATGTTATCGGAGGTGGCGAGGGTATGCACGCAACCCCTATCCAAGCCGACCATCATGCCCGTATCGGTTCGGCTGATGGGGAGTGGACTATTGGTGAACACGAGTGTCCTGTTAGTCCAGTTCACCGCCACACTCGTATATTCACGAACGGGTTGACTCACCCGCACATGAATGGCGATACGCCAACGAGCCTCGTTCTCACCCTCACGACGATACTGTCTCGGCACACTGCCAGTGATGACGACCACACCGGTACGCTTGCCCGTCCGACGATACAAGGCGTTACCGGTCTTCGACTGGTTACGCCAGCACACGAAATACTGAGGAGCCTTATGGCGGGAACGGAACCCCGGAACCCGACCACCATTGGTCTTCTTCCGTTTCAATCCGGCGAACCAACCCGTGTTCTCGACACGTTCACATGAGGAGAGGATAGGCGAGGGAATGCACGCCAGCCAAAGACAATCCAATCGCGCCTGACTGTCCTTGACGGCGGGCTTCACATCCGCGCCACCCAAAGGCACATCCACCCAAATACGCTCACGGGTTTCAACATCCTCCACAAGCCTACGCTGGGGACGATGCGCCCGATGCTGGTTGTACCGGCTTCTCCACCCGTCGCACAGCCAGTCCATGATACGTTCCGGATTACGAGTCCACATACGATTCCCGTAAGAGTCCAAGCCGAGGAACACGCTGCACCCCGTATGCCGGACTTTCAGGATTCGTACTTTCTGACTCATGCCTATAATGATACCATATTATTGAGTAATCAACAATATGAGAAGGCGTGCAGACCCGGCATTGAAATACCGGGCTTACACGCCAAAAATCAGTCAACAAGAGGAACTATTGGCTATCCGGCACGGTGACTTCGACCCCAAACAGTACGATTTGAAGCTTCTGGACGCCAAGTCCCGGTTCGAGGAAGCCGCCGAACACACCCGGCTCCCCCAGCCTGTAAGCGATACGGAATTGCAGGATATGGTATTGCCTATCATCCACGAATATACTGAACGCCTGTTCAAGGAGTGAGAACATCAGCCCACAACAAGCCTGAAAAACGAAGGTTGATAGCGTGAAACCCCAATGATTCCAACGGTTTCGACACGCATACAGGTTTGACCAAACAGCCGTATCCCGTATACTTGATGTTGCGTTCAGCCGGTGGGTTGAACGCCTCATAATTTGGCGACTAAGTTCAAAAAGACTTTTGGTCTTTTTCTCCTTTTGGTCTGGCTTTTTATGTGTGGACATTCGAAGGCCCCGCCACTGTGCGGGGTCTTCGTTTAACTAAAATCGGTCAGAACGGGTTGCCGTCCGGCTTGCCGCTGGTCTTGGTCGGCTGAGTCGGGGACTCCAGCATCGGAACCCCGCCAATAGCGCGTTGCTTCGATTCCAACGACTTCCGGCACGGATACACCTTCAGCCCCTCATCGACGGCCTCTACATGCAGTTCCGGCCAATTCTGCCGAACCATTTCCAACGCTTTCTTGAAACGTTCCTTGAATCTGCGGAGTGGAGTGTTCGACGCGTCGAACTGTATTTGCAATCCGTTCCAAGGTATGAGAACCGGTTTAGAGATGTAATATGTTCTGCGGGCGAGCCACTGGTAGATGTCCAACGCTCTGGATGATTTCCCGAGATTCATCACTATCTCTCGGTTTAAAGGAACGGGATTCTCGTTGAGGATTCCCCACATAAGTTCGGAGAATCGAATATACGAACCTTCCTTGTATTCGTCGGAATTTCTGTCGAAGCAGATGTGAGTGCGGTCGGCCACCAGAACATTGATGGCATCATGGACAGTTCTGCCCTGTTCGTCCTTGAACCAATTGGTCACTTGAAAGACAGTGCTCCCCAGATTCTCCAACATGCGGGTCACCTGCTCCCGTTGTCCATTGGCCGCGATTCCCGTGTTCTTGCAGAACGAATTAAATGTTTCGTCCAAATGGATTGTCCTGTTTTCGAAATCAACCATCGGGGACACCTCTTTTATGAGGGTTTGGGCATACAGAAGGAATAGACGGGGGATTTTTCCGTAAGCCCACTGCCCTTTCCTCGGGGTCGTCGTTATGGACACGATTCCGTTGCTCCGGTTCAGATAAGGTACATCAGGCTCCTCCACTGGAAGCAGGGAGACCACTGATGAGAGGGTGGCCGCATAGGTTATTGTCTTCTTGCTGGGGTTGATGATATCCTTGTTCATGTTATCGGGATTCCTTTACTGTTGACTGATACTAACCTCATCTCGGTACATACGGGATGAGGTTTTTATTTTTATCCTAATGGGTTTTTGGAATATTTTTTTATAAATCAGATTTTTCTGTTCACATTCTCAGTCAAGAGTCTTACATTCTCGGGCAGAAGTCTTACATTCTCAGGCAGAAGTCTTACATTCTCAGGCACTTGGATGCTCTAATCCCTTGTGGGAGTAGGTCTAAGAGCACTGGCAATAGTATACAATAGATACAATAGTATACATAAGTATTTGTGGTACCGAATTTCTAAATGCTCTAAAAAACGAAAAATCGTTTGATTCAAAAAACATGGAATGATTTTTTACGATTTTTCTCCGACGCGTCTCAATGCTTTCGAAACCAGATACTTCGTATGCTATAGTGGAATAGTTTACACAAGAAAAAGAGCTTTTCGCCAAACCATAAAAAACGGTTTCGCTCAAAGTCCTCACCCCAAAAAACCAGCTAAACTGGATATGTCCGCAACGAACCAAAACTGTCAAAGGAACGAAAGCATGGAAAACGGCTCCCCGAACAGGCTGCCCGACTGGACTGAAATCATCGACGGGAAACCCCCAAAACCCGACAATGGTCCCAACCATGTAGGCAGACACAGCAAAGGAAGCCACGCCCGACACGGAAGCCAACCAGCCAACACAACGTCCACTGGCGAACATGTCCTCCAATGCTCCATCGGAATCATATTCACCGTCGTCATAATCCTCATCGCCCAAATCGGTTGGATGTTCTTCGGACATGACTTGGATTCCATCCACACTCAGGTCGCAAACTCGAAAAGGGTCAGCCTGAACCAGAACATCGACTTGGATACGACCCGCATAGCCAAACCACAGTCGGGCGAAGTGCCGGTAGATGGCACGCCCACCCACATGCAGGTAATCGGATGGATGTACATTCCTAAAATCGAATCCGGTTGGAAGCGTGCAATCCAACAGGGAACCGACCAAATCGTGTTGGACAATCAGGGCATAGGCCATTACGAGCAGACCGTCATGCCCGGTGCCGTAGGCAACAGCGCCTATGCCGGGCATCGCACCGGCGGCGACTTGGGTTACATCGACCGGTTGCAGACGGGTGACGCCATCGTCATCCAAACTGCCGAACACTGGTACGTGTACAAGATGACCGAAGGTTGGGTCACTACTCCGACCGACGTGAGCGTGTTGAACAATGACGGCGCGAACCCGGACTCCCGCGAATTGACGTTGACGACCTGCCATCCTATGAGCGTATGGGCAGACCAGAGCATCAAACACAGGTATATCGTCCGAGCGCAATTCTCCTATTGGGCGAACGTTTCCGACGGTATTCCGGCTGAGTTGAGCACCGCCAACGGGAACGTCGTCCAGAAGACCGCATACAAGTGGCAGAAGACCGTCCGAACCGTCAGCGCCTACGCTCCCGCGAGCATGATGTTCGCCGTGATTCTGCTTGTCGCGTGGATGGTCATGAACGGACTGTGCTGGCTGTTGTGGCGTGGGGAGCGGGAACGCAAGCCGGTGTCTTGGAACGTGCTCGTATTGTCTTGGCGTCTGCAACAGGGCGTCCTGCCGTTGCGCCTGTTGAACATGCTGTTGTTCTGGGGTGGTTTGGTTCTGCTGTTCTGGTGGTCTGTCAGCCCGCATTTCGACAGTTGGTTCCCGTTCCTGCAATCGGTGGGATTGCCGAACGTCACGTTCTGACCCATTCCCTGAAACATATTTTCCGCAAAAACTAGGAGGTAGCCGTCATGCGGCAAACATATCTGACCAGCGACAATCCGACCGTGGTGAACCGACTGCGCAAGGACTGCCGTGAATACGCGCGTCAACGCGAACTGGAGGAATGGTTCGAAAACATCCACCATGTCCGTCTGGCGTGGAAGGAGGACGCGGATGGCAAGCGAACCGTCGAAGGAGTTGAAGCCGTCATGTCCAAGGAGACCCTGACCATCCAAGGCAAAGGTGATTTGAAAGGCTACTGGCTCATGCCCATGAACGGCATATACAAGCCATGCAAGAACAATGTTGAAGTATGGAGGATGCTCCGCCAATTCGAATGGCGTCCCGACCCTCTGCCGGGCATCGTCAGCTCATACACGTATACGCCATACGTGGACATGTTTATCGAAGACGACAAAGCATATCTTTCCATGCCGGTGGAAAGCTGGGATGACTCTTTGTGGCATAAGAGCACGAAGGGGACATTCCGTAAGGCCGAGGAACGTTTCAACGACGGCGCTTCGGGAGATGACCGTTGATGCTTCATGTCTTGACCGTATTGGCGGCGCAAGCCCTGTTTTTTTAAGACTGGGGTGAGTCGCCACTTCTTTGATTAATCACTGTTTCCGTGGTAAGGTTTTCAGTATGAGCCAGAAGGTACGAATCATCAAAGTCAGGCATGCGGGCGCATCCGTGTACCTTGGCGACGATTCATGCCGCAACCACTGCTGGACGCGCAATCCCGAACGCATCATGGACTGGCTGTGCGACGGGTGGAGAAGCCGTTTCAACCAACATCGGGAGCATAGGACAATCCGCCGCTACATGGAGGACATGGAATCCCATGAACGCATGTGGGTGGACGTCCCGTTGGGCGGCGCGACCGTCGGGGAACCTTTCAAGGACAGCGAGGCTCGAATCCGGTGTTCTTGGCTCGCATGCATCCCCTCCGCTATTCTCGCCAGTCCCATGCGCGTGGAGAATTCGGAATGGTATGCCGCGTTGAAGCGCAAGAAAATCAATGGCGGTCGTGTCCCGGGATTCAAGTCCCGCAAACGCAGCCCCCAGTATTTCGTATGCTGGCGCAACCAGAACAAGACCGGCAACGCCATCTACCATCAGGTGTCACGCAAGCGCGGCGTGGTCGTCATCACCGGAACCGTGAAAAAGGAATTCCGCAAGCCGGACGAAACGGGATGCCGTTGGACGCTCTCCATCCACGTGCGCATCAGCCAACCCATCAGGGATTATACGAGTGTGGCGGTGAATTGGACGGAACGTACTCTGGCGTTCACCAACGAACCGTCGCCCATCCGACGGAATACCACCGGCAAGCAGACCGGTATCGACCGTGGCTGCGTCCACACGTTGGCCTTGTCGAATGGAACCATGCTAGACATGCCGCAACCGTCCGAACGGGAGAGAAAAGAGTATCTGCGATTGCAACGCAAACTCTCCCGACAGGACAGAACCAACGAGAAGCGTGGCGGCAAAACCGCGAAATTCCAGTCGAAACGGCGTATGCTCACGTTGAAGCGTATGAACTCGTTACGTCGCCGTATCAACAATCGTAAGGACGATTGGGTGGCGAAAACCACGACACAGCTTGTCGAAGACTACGACCTTATAGCCTTGGAAGCGTTGAAGACCCGGCAGATGACGCGTAGGCCAAAGCCGAAGCAGGACCCCAACCATCAGGGGTGCTACCTGCATAATAGTGCAACATCCAAAGCCGGATTGAACCGTAGCATCCTCAACAACCGTTGGACGGATATTCAGAACAAACTCGAATACAAGACCCGACTCGCCGGAACCCAGCTCATACTGGTTGACCCGGCCTACACGTCCCAAACCTGCAACCGTTGCGGCCATGTCGCATTGGAGAACCGTGAGAGTCAAGCGGTCTTCCAATGCGTTAACTGCGGGAACAAGGATAATGCGGACGTGAACGCGGCTAAGAACATTCTCAACCGCGCGATACATACAACCGGCATGGACGATGCCGAGGGCGTGGAGGAACACGCATCCTATGGAACCCATGTTCCACAGGAGAGTTCCGGTGAAACGCCAACCCCTGCTACACGTATGGGAAGACTTCTCTAATGGGAAGCATGTCTCATATGCGACAGGAATCCCCCGGCTTCAGCCGTGGGGAGGAATTCAAAGCCGTCGTGGAGTTCCTTCGGTGCTTCCGGTTCGATAGCGTAAGCTCCGGCATGTGCGGACTCGTTTGGATTGTCACCGCGTTAATCTGGCTGTTTCTTATCCGCTGGGATGATAAGCCCGACGGTTTGGACGGTTCCGACTTGGAAGACTCGTCGGAATGAGCGAGCAGGGTGTCTTCGACGTGTTGACGGCTCTGTACGTGGTTGCGTTCTTCCTGTTCGTCGTTGGGACGATAGTCTGGACGGGGAACAGAAGACGTGCCCGCAAACATCCCGGCAAAGGGTATGCTCCCCGATGGATTCGCTTGGGGACGATAGTATGCTCACTGTTGGTCGCCTTGTTGGAAATCTGCCTGTTCATAGGCAAATGGGGTTTCCTTGACGGACTGTCATGCGTATTGTGGATTGTGGTGTCGGCGTTGTGGATTGCCGAATACCGTTTGGAAAGAAGCCAAGAAAGGAAGGCGGGCTGAATGCTTCCATTCCGTAGGTTCAAAGACGACGCGAACGTGCTCGACCAGTGCGTGACGATGATTGAGGACACCATTCACGACATTGAGGAATACGTCAACAAGGACGAGCGTAAGACCGAGTCCTTGACGGAGACGCTTTCTTACTTGATGGACGTGTATAGCGAGATGTTGGACGTGTTGGAAGACGATGACATGACCGTGAATCCGCGACTGCACTATCGCATGTATCCAACGGTTCGCGCCTATATTCGGGACTCATGCAACCGTTGCCAGTCGGCAGTGGGACGGTTGGCGCAGTTGGCGAGCGTTCAGGGCGAGTTGGATGGCATCGAATGTTATGCGAACGGTGAATTGGATTTCGGTGGTGATTTCTGAAACAAAATCACCGATGTTATACTGAGATTGTTCACATAAAAAGTTTTGGAGGAAGGAAGACGATATGGGCGCACCATGCGTCATCGCCATGCGAAACGGCGAAGACTTGTACCGTTGGATATTCAGCCCTTACGACGGGAATATCCAATCCGCGGGACGTATGCTTTTCGACCATTACGACACTAGAGAGAAAGTAGAACGATTGCTGGATAACGGCGACATCGACCTGCTTGCCCCCGCCGTCGAGGAATGCGAGCCGTTAAGCGAACGAAGCCCCTACTATTCCGGCGGGCAAGGTTCCACGGACGAACTTCCGATGTTCGGTGAACTGCACACGTACATCTGGCGCGACGGATACGGGTGGGGTTGCAAACCTATGCTGTGGGAGGCTGTAATGCCCTTGAATCTGTTGCTGGGTGTGGAGAACCCTTGGGTCTGACAGCCAGATTATGCTATAGTGGGCATGTTCACATATTTTGAAAGGCCAAAAACATGCTCAATTTCGAATCCGTCAACTGTGACGGCAAGCACATCAATTGGGAGTTCAACACGCCCAACGAAGTACATCGATTGTTCTGGTCGGATACCTGTCCACTTCCATCCAATGACGACCCAATCGTTCATGCCGAACTAGACGGCAAACCACTGCCGCAATGCAAAGCGTTCCTCGACCTTTTACACATGCTTGGATTGGACGAGGAACAATATCCGCCCGAAAAAGGGAAAACCCATAAGCTTATCGCCATCGACTTGGACAACACTCTCGTAGACTATACGACAGCGTTCAAGGATTGCATCAGCCAATTACAGAAGAAACCGTTCAACGCTCCCGAACCAACCGACTACGGTTTCGCCTGTGAAGGCTGGTTCGAAACCCATGCGGAATTCCGTGAATGGCATCATTGGTCGGTGAACGCGGGACTCTATTTACGTGAACACATGTATCCACATGCTATGGAAGCGTTGGTGAAGCTAATCGGCATGTCGGAAGACAATCGTCTCCTATTCGTCACCTCCCGTGACGACGACCGTGATGATACACGCCGGTGGATGATAGCCATGAATTTCGACACAAGCCAGAACCATAACCTGTGTCCCCGCCGTAATCCGGACGACCTGCGACGCACGGAAGGTGACGCCGTATTCGCCTCGGACATCAGGCGAATGGCCGAAAAAGACTGGTATGAGAAAGACCCCATTACCAGCATCGGATACACTTACACGCCGTCACATCGAGATATCCCTTACTGTCATCTCAAGCAGAAGAACCTGCTCAAAGCCGACCTGTACATTGAGGACAATCCCATAATGTTGGACACTCTCATACGAGAAGGACTCCCCGTCTTGGCGAAACGCCACGGCTACAACGTGGAACAGTGCGAACGATTGGAGCATGAGGGCGGTGGAGCTGTGTTCGACTCGTGGAGCGAAGTGCCCGAACTGGTTGACCGGATTTTGGGAAAGGAATGACGTTGAGAAAAAGAAAACCCGTGGTATACGGTTTCAGAGACCCCGCATTAAGCCTACTGCCGTTGGGTGCATGCCCGTACTGTGGAGGAAAAGTCACGTTCGACTTAGTGCAAGTGACATCCGACTCCAAGCTGTTCTCCCGCCCAGAGGGTTTTATCGTTTGGTGTGTGAAGTGCGAGAACGCGTGCGACTTGGAGCATTTCGTCAGGCTTCACGGCGAATGGGATAGCCCATACAAGGATGATGCGGTCGGGATACTCCGCGAAGAATGGGCCGGAGCGTGCTCCAAGTTGAAGAATCTCAAACCCTGCGGTAGATGCGGAGTCAAACCGGTTTGGAGAATTCAACCCGACTCAGCCCGCGTGGAGTGTCCCAAATGTGGCAACGGATTCTCGGACGACTCGGAATACTACGAGATAGGACGTCTGGCTCTGAAGTGGACCATGAGCCAGTCCGGACAGGGCGACGCGTACCGTTTGGAATCGATGCTGAACGGCTGAATATCCTACTCAAGGGAAAGGACCGGGGGAATGATAGAACAGGACAAGAAGCCCGTCATCAAGGCCGTGGCCTACGAGGTGAGGCATGAGCCGGAGGATGAATACGATTTCGGATATTCTGAAACCCGCTACCGGCTCGTGAACATGGACACGGGTGAGATTGTGGATGACGCGCAAGGCTACGGGTACAAGACCGCCGCCGGGGCGCATCGCGCGTACGGATACAAGAGCATGCCGAAGAGTCGGAAGAGGAAAATCGCTTCCGTCAAGGAACGTGCGCGCCGCTTCCGCGAGGACAATCCGAGTTTCGTGGACGACTTGGAGTACGGCATGCTGAACGCGTGCAAGGAAGGCGTCGAATACACGTTCGAGGATTTCAAGGAACTGCTGGACGAGGAGAAGCCTGACTTGAAAGGACTGACGGCGGAGCAGTTGTTTCGATACATCTGATTCTTCTTCGATTTTCTATTACGGTTAAATGGGGTGTCTAAGAATATCTTTTTCAGGCACCCTTTGCTTTTGATTGACTAGCGTCCTCTTTCTTGTTATACTGGTAGTGTCCACATATGGGCGTGGTTGGCCAACCGCCAATCCCGCCCCACATCAATTACAACCAGAAGGAAACACCTGCATTGGGTATCGAAATCTACGAACAGGACAAGTACGCAACCCATGTCGTCACCAGCAAAGGTGAAATCAAATACGAGTGCAGTGCCCGCAACGTGGCCGAAGCCATCGTCAAAGAACACAACAAGCACAACGACGGGGAACCGTGGCATGTCGGTACCACCGTCACCTTGGTCAGCGCCAAAAACATCACATGGCGTGCCGAAGCGCTCATCGACTGGGATAAGGTCAAGACCGGCAAGAACACTCCCAACAAGTGTGTGAAGGTCACTGCTTCGGAAACCCAGACGAACTTGCAGGAAAGCAAGCCGAAGGTCAGCGCCACCTATCTGTTGTCCGACGGTGACAAGCCGGAAAACTACATGCGTTGGCATGCCACGGCGTCCGATAAGGATGTAGCCATGGTGTTGGCGAAACAGGCGGCTGTCAAGGCTTTGGAAGCCTATCTTGAGAAGATTGGCAAGACCGTCAAGACTTCGGTCAAGCCGACCGTAAAGCCGTCCGGGAAGGTTGCTAAATGAGCGACCGGAACAAAGCTGACGAGAATCCGGATGACGAGTATTTGTTGGACGCGCTTCGAGACTTAGACCCCACGCCAATCGAGGAGCTTATCGACAAGTCCAACATGGATGACGGGTCGAAGAAACGGTTCCATGAATCACTGCGAGCGCATGACTCCAATATCGCACGGGAACAGTCGGTGAAGATTGCCGTCGGTGAGGCGTTGCGGGAATTGGACAGGTTGAGTGAACGGTTGGATGAAATCAGCGCGTTGACCGTGTGGGATTCCAGCCGTCCGTTGTCCGATGCTATTCCTTCCGTCGAGGCAATCCGCGTCATCCTCAAGCAGATACGCGGACATGACAATGGTTGTGTGGATTCCGATTCTCGAATCCGTTATCGTCTGGTGTGTGATGTGGACGGTGGTGTCCTGCCGTTGCTCGGTCAAATGTCGGACGGGGCTGATGGGTTGGTGTATCTGAAGAACGTGCTTGACGCTTGCAAGTCTGCCAATATCGAGGGGAATCCGCGTATTCAGTACGCGTATGTGACCGGTTGGAGGGACTTGAACTGAAATGTCCAAGTTCGACAAGACGGCCGTGTATGGGAGGGAGAATCCGTTCATTCCCTCCCCTGAGACCATGGACGCTTTAAAGGACGCGCTCATCGAGGAGGCGGATGAACGTTCCGACATGCTTATCGGCATGACCACCGCGCCTGATGGGAGGAAGGTTCTTCGCCGTCAGAGCGCGGGACGCAACACCGGATGGCGTTCCCTTATCGGCTTGCGTTACCGTATCCAAACCAAGGAGGAGGCCGACGAACTCCGTTTGGATTATCGTCGTTTCTTCGAGGGGTACGTGGAGCGAACCGACAGAAGCGAGCGCCGCAACCTGTTGGATTTGGAGCATAAGACCGTGGACGGCACGTACCGTTACACGGTCGAGGGTCTGGTGGCCGACTGTGACGAGAGCAGTGTGTCGAACGGGTATGTGTCGCGCCTGTGTCTGATGTTTCCTCATGTGGTGAATTCGGATGGTTCGCAGACGCTTATCGACTCGCATATTTGGCTTGCCACGTTCGTGAAGAACACTATTATCCGTCCCGACCGTATCGAACCTCATAATGGTTCCGCCGACCGGCTGATGACGATTCGGTTGGGTGACACGTTGCGTGTGGACGCCGGATTGTGCGCGTACACGGATAAGCGTGGCCGTCACCGTTTCGGCTTGGCGGATTGGACTCCGTTGGACTCGCATTTGAGGTATCTGCAACTCCGTTCGGATGGTACCACCACTCCGCGTGTGGTCAGCGAGCGCCTGTGTGGGCGTGAGTATGATATCTGCTGGTTGGAGCGGGATGGTAGGCCGGGTTTCCGTTCGGTGATGTTGGATGGGTTGAATGCTCGCGTGAAGGCGGGTTGGAGTTCGTATGATTGGCGTCATCGTCCGTTTCTGTCGGATGGTGATGGGTTCCCGTCCGTTTGTCTTGACCAGTATTTGACGCTTGACCCGTATAAGGGTGAGGCTCACGTGGTGTCCCGGTAGTTGGATTGAGAGGATTTTTGTGTTGAGGAATTGTCTTAAAAAGGGTTTCCGTCCGGTGGCCGTGCTGGTTGTGGCGGTTCTGATGTGTTCGCTCGGCGGATGTTCGGATAGTGAGTCGGGTTGGTTGGAGGGCAGAGCGTTCACCATGAACGCGTATAGCAACACCGGTGAGCTGACGTTGACGAGTCATGCCGAGAAAATCGGGTTGGACGGCAATGTGACCACCGACTCCCGTTACTACGGCATCGGCACCAATGGTTCGGTTTCCTCCGGCTCGACCGATTCCCTGTCTTCGGTCATTACCGTGACCCTTGACGGCAGGGAGTTGGATTCCTGTGGGGATACGCTCATCTTCACCGAGGATGGGTTGGAACCGGTCAAGGATTTCGCCGCCGACGCTCTCAAATCTCAGGACACGGAGAAGACGACCGGTACCGGTTCAACGTCGCAATTGTTGAACCGGTATAAGGATTCTTTTGCCAAGAAGCATGTCGTGGTCATCAAAAGCCAGATGGGAACGCCGATTGAAGTGTTCAACGGTGACACCATCAAATGGGATATAGACGACAATCTGCCTAAAACAACAAGGCTCATGGTCGATGGTAAAACGCTATACATTCATCGGGCGAACTTCCAAATCTTGGACAAGGATTCGTTGCAGTGAGCCACGATACCGAACCGGAGGAGGTCAAGTTGGTCAGCATCGTAGAGAGGGAGGCCGAGGAAGCGTATCCCGTCCAATACTGGGATGGTTCCGACATCAAGAAAACGTTCGAGGCCGACAGTGACTATTTGCAGGAAGCCTATATGAACGGGCGTCTCCACCCCGCTTGCGGGGAGGAGGTGGAGGCCGTGGCGAAACATCTCATGTGGGCTGACGAAATCCCGCGATGGGAGAAGACCTACGGCGAGGCTCCCGATGAGGATTTCTTCTGGAAGCGGGCCGAAACGGTCGGCGCACGCGACGGATATCTGACTCTAGCCAAGGAGCTTCTGGAAATCGCGCGGAAGAAAGTCGAGGAGGGACTACTGTGATTCGACTGGCCGAGACACGGGGAAAACTCATCGCCGTCTACCGTGGAACGGAACCCAATGCGAACGGGCCGGACAATCCGATATGCGAGCCGCCATGGTCTTGTACCGATGCGAGAACGATTGGCCCGACGGCAAGCCCGACGACCGTGGACTCCTGTTGCGGTGGAATGGGATGTCCGAGGATGAGCGCGACGAGTATACGAATCGTGTCCTTCCGGTGTTGGAGGCTTTTCTGGACTACTAGACGCAAACTATGCTATAGTGGATGTGTTCACACATAAAGAGTTTTCAGGCAAAGAAGGAAATAAACCATGGACACGTCCGCCACCTTGAAGGAACAGATACAGGCTTTGATGGACTCGCTGGCCGACACCGCACTATCCGCCGCCGAGTCGCGCCATCAAAGTCAGGCCGGAGAAGCCCACCTGCTGTATGCGCTTTACCGGAACGATGGACTCGTAGGCTCGATGCTCCGGGGACACGGGTTGGAATCCTCGGAAATCCGGCTCCTCATGTCCGATATTCCGAACCGTCCATTGAAAATGGGAGAAGACCCGGTATTGTCCGCTTCCAGCCGTCACATACTGCACGACGCCCACGACGCGGTGGAAGTGTTACGCCAAGTGCAACGTGATAGTCATGTCGAACTCCTGCTCCGCGCCCATGGCATCGAACTGCCCGAACGTCAACCCACTCGGGAGCAGGTCGAGGCGGCGTCAAGAACCGGCGTCAACCTAGCCCAGACCGTCAGCCCCAACCGTGGACGTCAGGTCGGTGTGGACTATCTCTCCTACACTCGGCTCATGCTCGAAGCCGCGTTGAACTGAACGAAACCAGCCGGAAGGAATACCCATGGAAAACACTGAGATGAAAAACGGGGAGACGGACGCCGTGGATGCAATCATCGCATGGTTGGACGAGTGGATAGACAGGACGGAAAAGACCATGTCCGCCGGTGAGGACGATTTTTCATGGCTTGCCGACCGTGAATACCTGCAAGCCTACCGAAACGCCCGCTCGCACATGACAGCCCTGCGCGGCACGGACGAATGCACGGTGCGGCATCTGGCCGAATGGTGCGGGATTCGTAAGAGGGAGGCGAAGAACAGTCTGCAACGACTGTTGAAATCGAACATCCCGTATGGAGATGATTCCATCACCTGCGCCGATTCGAGAAGGTTCGCCTACCAACTGATAATCGACCGTTGCGAAGAAGAAGACAAGGAGGTTCGGAAGTGACCAATACGACAATCAGCGACATCGTCCGGTACGCGGACAAGACCGCCCGCGAACGGAACGTGAAGTGGATGGACACGACCATCCTGCTCAAGTCCCTCCTCTGGTCGGCCAGTGAAGCCTATCGCATTCTCCAACGTGGCGGACTGGGATATTCGGAAGACAACCCCGACTATCTGGCGAGATTCGACCGAGAGCTGGTGAGATTCGACAACGAACCGTTGGAGGAAGGCGAGAAGCCACGGTTCACTCCGGTCGCCTTACGGTTGGTCGAGCATGCGAACAGTCCACTCGCACTGTTGAGGGCGATGCAACACACCGACTGCGAGGGCAATCTGATTCTCAAAGAACATTGGATATGGCCCCCCGAACATGAGCCGACGGACGAGCAGGTGGAACGCGCCGCCGAAGCCGGATACTTCCTTTCCGCCCGCTCCTACTTCTCCTACGGAAACCTGAAACCATGGGGCAAGGTGAAGCAAACGTCCAAGGAGAAGTGGCGGGAATGGGCGCGGCTCATGCTCGAAGCCACACTCAACGGAACGGAAGAACCATGTTGAACATCAACGGCGTGAATATCGAATACCAGTACGACGGCGCTCACGACGCGCGTCCAACCGAACATACGTTGCACGGCTTGGACGGGTTGAATCTGTCAGGCTTGGATTGGATGCGCCTGTCACACGTATGTCGTCTCATGGCCGCACGCGACCGTAAGCCGGAGCGGACGTTCGTACGCGTATCCGGTTGGACGGCGGACAGGCCGAACATGAGGCTCATCATGGACGTGATTCAAGACGACGACGGTACGGACAGCGTGCCACTGCCGCTCACATCCGACTGTCTACTGGTTGATTCCGCCGAATGCGACAACCGATGCCAATACGGATGGTTGAGCGTGCTGGAACAGCTGCCCGAACATGTGGACTACGGTCGGTTGGACGAGACCGGCATGCAGGTCGTGGACTGGCTGAACGGCATGGCCGACCCGTCACCGGAAATCTTCGAGGATTGGGAGGCCATCAGCCTTATACGACAGAACGTCTATGAGGACGAACCGACCGAACTGGCGGACCTATTGCGTTCCACCACCCGGACGGAACGCGACGAATGCTTCGAAATGCTGGAACAGGTGGAAACGGGGAGGCCATTGTGATGAACGACTGGCTGCGCGTCAAAACCATTGGCGGCGACGACTACGAATGCCGCATGACCATTCTGAAAACGGACGATACGACCATCACCGTCACCCGCCCTTGGCATCACCATTGGACGGACGGCTGGGATTGGAAGACCATCATCCGCCAATGGCTGTCCGACGCGCCGGAAACATTCGAACCATACGACGGATTGGCTGAATGGCTCAGCGACGCGGATTCGGAACGTATCGACTGCTGGCAGTGCCTGAGTTGGCTCGCCAACCGACGGCGGTCGGCCGTCGAATTCCTATCGGATGAGGAAAAGAAACGGCTTGCGTCCAGATTGGGTTTCGAGCGGATTGCGGGGCAGGAACGTTGAGCGGTTTTCGCAAGAGATTGCTGATATTCTTGTCCGCATTGCCAGCCCTCGTGTTGCTCATTGTCTTGACGGGCAGTTGGCGAATACTGTTGACGCCAGCCGTGATAGCGTTCCTGAAGGATGTGATACGCACGCTGTGGTGTGGGCTGCTCTTCGGCGTGGGGATGTCCGTATTTCTTTTCGTGGCGTCCACCATGTTCGACCATGCGAAGGATTCGCTTGAATCATGGAAGTGCGTCCCCTACCTGACCGTGAGCCTCCTGCTGCCGGTCGTCGGCTTGTGGGCTGCGTGCAGGCTTGCGGACCAGCCTTCGTCGGGTAATGGTGTCGGCCTGCTACTGGGCGTCGTGCTGGGTGTGCTGTTGTTTGAGCAGGTGTGGCCTTGGCTATCGCCCGCATGGGTGTCCAATTACCTGACGTTAGAGGAACGGTATTCGGAACCGTCCGACTGGAAACCCAAGGACGGACTACTTCCTCCCTACTGGATGCGCGCATACAAAATCGCCTATCCGACCGTCCAAGGCACGAACGACACCCGCCCGCACCCGGAATGGGTCGAACAGCACGCTGACGACCTGCGGTTCCTACACGACCATCATGCGGATATGTACTGGAAGCTCGAAGATGCGATTTGGTGGATTGAAAAGGCGGACAAATCGTAACCGACCCGTATGTTCGCCGCGCCAACGGCATCAGACCGAAGCGCATGTGGCGACCGTACTGGCGCAACGGCTTCGTCGAACCCGAAGAATCGAAAGGAAAAGATAACCAATGAACAAGCAACCGACCATTGGTGAAGTCTATAAACGGCCTGAATATTTTGACGCAGTGTGGTCAGAAAGCATTGAATGTTACGGCGTGACCAAGCAGAGCATCGTCTGCATGGAGGAGTGCGCCGAGCTTATCGAAGCATACGATGTCCGACGGCGTGACGGGCTGACGGACGGGACACACTCCCACATAGTTGAGGAGATGGCGGACGTACTCATCTGCCTATGGCTACTCGAACACATGTACGACATCAAAGGACGCGACAAACGCAAGCGCCACCCGTCTCCGGTCGGAGCGTGCGCAGCGCTCATCAAAGCGGTCAGCAAAATCCTGCGCTACGGCACCGAAAAGGAGCGTCTGGATGGGCTTGCCGACGCGGTGGAGGACGTGCGACGCTGGGTGATGCGGCTCGAAAAAGAAAACGGCATCATGGACGAGGAACTAGGCGAATAGGTGGAACGCAAGACAGTCAGACAACAGCGGCGAAATGAGGACGACAAGTGAGCGTGCGAAGCGAAACATTGGGCGAGGTCATTGAATGGCTCGGAGACGAGGCGGACAGGGAATGGGAGCGCGCCAAAGACGGCCTGAGCGACGGATACGACGGGTTCGACGCCTACACGCGGGCAATCCAGCACTGTCAGGACATGCTCATGGACGATACGGCGGAACACGGAAAGCCCGATGAAGGTGGAAAAAATGAACAAGCAGAATGAGACCGTTCTATTGGAACACTTGGCCGACACGTTCGAAACCAAGCTCCGCGAGGCCGACCGGTCTATCGGAACCGACATTCCGAACCAGTACCGGGAGGGATGGATGGACGCGTTCGGATGGGCGGCCACCTACTGCCGCCTATTGGCGGAACGGAAGTGGACCCATGCTTGACTTCTCCAAATGGGAGGCAATGTGGGACGCCTACAACCGGATGGGCGAAGCCGTGTCCGGCAGTCCCGCAAGCATATGCCAAGACATCGGCGTGACATTGATGATGGTCTTCGGTTTCGTCGGGCTCATCGCGGTGGCCGTCATCAGTGGCGTGGGCGACGACCCCGAGAAAAGCCCGTTCTTCCGCTTGACCACGGCGATAGCCGTCATAGGCGGTGTGCTGGCGCTCACATCGTTCGTCATGCCATCTCACAACGACGCCCACGTATCCGAACCACCCGCGCTCTCCACGCAAATCGAGAGAACGTGGGGGCTGGACGAAATGGGCGATTGCAAAAACACGAGCCACGGGCTTACCGACAGCCCAAGCCTACCCAAGTCGAGCCTTGACGACGGCGACTGGAAGTGCGTCGCCTACACCGACAGTCAACGCACCGAACTGACCGTCCACATCAAAGGAAACAAGGTCGGCCTGTACAAGGCAGACGGCAAGGCGTTGAAACTAGTAGGAAAGGACTAGATGGTGAAGGACTTCTCTGCTTGGGCCAATGCGTGGAACGACTACAGCAGGTCGGATGTCAATTATCTCGTTTTCGTCGTGGGTGGCACGGCGGCTCTCGTCGTCCTTGCTCTTTCCCTCTTATTGGAAAGCAACGGCACCGTTCTGACCTTTTTCTGCGGTTTAGCCGTCATCGTAACCCTAGCTGGCATATGGGTTGTGAACTTCTACCCGATTTGGATGGAGGATTCCCCTGAGCCAGCCGTCTTCACCACTCAGGTCGAGAAGGAGTTCGGCGTGCATGATTTCTCGTGCCCACCCGACGTCATGTCCGTCAAGGACGCTCTGCCCGATGCGGGCGCCTACCAGTGCACCATCACCGACGGCAAGGACGATTCGACAGTAAGGGACGTGAGGCTCATCGTGACGGCGGACAACAAGGTCGGACTCTACGACGCTGACGGAAAGGCATTGAAATGATAGACATGAGCGAATGGGCCTCCAATCACCACGGTCTGTCGGACTGCATATACATGGCGGCATTGTCCACGGTGCTGGTTTTCGCCGTGCTGGGCGTCGTCTGGCGGGCGGGCAGACGCTTGGTGCTTCGCGCGACGCATCGTATCCCACGGGACGCCCAGCCATTGCTGGAGGACACCAAATTCGTCATATGTCTGGCCCTTGTGGGCGGCTTCGGACTGCTCCTGACGTTGAACCCCGGTCTTCTCGTTCTCCCGAAGGACACCACGTTCACCGAACAGGTGGCACGACAGGCCGGATTGGAGGCGTTGTCTTGCCCGACCATCCCTGATTCCAAGTACATGCCCGGTCAGGGCAGGTACGAGTGCGAATACGTGGACGCGAAAGGAAAGGCCCACGACCTGAGCCTGCTGGTCGCATCCGGCGACAGGGTATGGCTTTACGACCACAACGGCAAGCCGATGAAGGTGACGACGAAATGAACCCAGAAGACAATCCGATGCCGCTCGTCTCCGAATGTAATCCGGTGGATGCGGTCGAATGCCCATGCTGCTTGACCGTGTTCCGCGTGCGCACGCTCATGACCGACGGGAACGGGCAGCTCATGGGCGACGGATACGAGGCCATCCCCATGTTCTGCCCCATGTGTGGCGGACGGCTCGAACAGTCGGAAAGAAAGGAATAGGATAATGGCCGACCCGAAGTACATGAGGAAAATACAGGACATGTGCCGCTGTCAGGATTGCGGTCTCATGGCCGACAATGCGGACATCGACGTGGAATTGGATTGTGACGAAATCGTGTTTGAGTGGAGCGACGCGGACGACAGCCAGACATGTAACCTACCGCCCTGCTACGGCGGACACAGGCTTCAGACCGATATGACCGCCTACGACCTGTTGCTGGAGCTTGGCGTCATAGACGACCCCTACGCGCGAAACAAGGAGCGAGATTGAGAAGACTATTGGCATTACTGCTGGTACCCATGTGCCTGATGTGCGCCGGATGCGACGAAGTGGCCGACGAATCGGAACAGGAAACGGACACCACACCGGCATCCCAGTCGGAGAAGACCGTCACCGGCTGCGCCGACTACGACACCAGAAACTCCGCCGTTGATAGTGGCGGTATCGGTGAATGCGAACTCACGCTGCACGACGGGCGGCACGTCACATGCGCGGTAATGTCCGACTATAGGAAAGGCGGACTGTCCTGCGACTGGGCAAACGCCGCCAAGGAGGCGTCCAATTGACTCAACACATCGAACTCAAAACCCCATGCCCGGACTGCCGGGGTCGGCTGACACTGTCAGTACGTCACACGCCGCTATTGGGCTGGCATGCGGTGCGACTGGCATGCGAGAACGGTTGCGACCTCCACTGGTACTACTACGACCTGCCGAACGGGCGGGCATGGTTTTCGACCGTCGAACAATGCGCCGACTATCACGACGGCGTCATCCGCAGGGAGGGGGAGGAGAACGAACGGATACTGGCGTTCGAATGCCCAAACTGCGGGGAGTGCCCGCACGTGTCAAGCAAAAGCATCGGACGCCAGACGTTCCCCACCGCCACATGCCGGTGCGCATCCTGTTGGGACGTGGACCTGCACTCAGCGCTCTGCGAATGGCTGACGGAGACCAAGAACAAGAAGAACGCGGACATCCTCGAAAAAATCGGCCGTTCCACGACGTTTCAGGCGGAACCCGATTGCCCGTTCTGCGGCGGGCCGGTGTTTGTCCGCATCATCGAGACCGGCGATGACCGACGCTGGGGCTTCACCGTACACCATGCCAGTCCATGCAATCTCGAACCATTGCTACAGGGGCTACGCCCATGCGACAGAGCGCAGGAGATGGCGGACGACTTCGACAGGCACTGGCGCAAGACCGTGGCCGCCGTCAAGGACACGCCCGACTGTCCACACTGCGGCAGGCCGCCCGAATGCGCATGGGACCATACGTCCGGCCTATGGTCCGTCGGCTGCGGAAAATGCGACAAACCGAACAACGGCGTATCCGACGACATCTTGACTGCGATGGCATCATGGCGTGAACATACGGACGCCTACCGACGCAACCACGACGGCGAAGGATTGCAAAACCAACTGACCGAATACTGGAGAAAAACAAGACAGGTGACAGCCTACCCCTCCCTTACGGAAGGGGATTGCGGCCTAAAATCCGTTCGACCGACTTTCCGCAAAACTTGTCGCAACCTCAACTAAACCCCTTACCATGAAGGTAACAACCTCAAACAAATCCGGTTGCAAACTCGAAGCATCCATCCCAAAAAAAGGGGAAACAACATGGTCGAAGCGGAAACCCAGTCCATATACGATTTAGAACACCTGCCCGGGCATAGGGAAATCCGAAGACCAAAATATGCGGTGAAATATTGGCCACAATCGGAAACCTGCCAACGCAATCCCCGCAAATACGTGCTTGTCGCCAAATCTGACAGCCAACGGACAATCCGTAACATCATGCGTCGTATCGACACGCAGGACGGCAATCATCAATACTCCTCGTTCCGCGTCCGCTCACTGGTCGATTCGGACGAATATCCGGAGGGCGTTTTCTCGACTGAAATCCGTCAGGATGATGACGGTAATTTTCTCCTCTACGTCGCATACATTCCCGCCGAAGACGAGCCGGAACCGAACCCGCGCAACGAGGATGTGGTGAAGACAATCCGCTACGGTGCGGAATGCACTCTCGCAGGTGACATGAAAGCGGCACTGCGAGGCAACGGCAACAAGCCAAAAGACATCGTCCAAGTGACCGGAACAGTGGAACAGTGGAAATGCCGGTTCGATGACCCGAACGTGGCATTCCATTCCGAACAGCTCCACCTGTGGACGGAAGACCGCGTGTACGGGTTCATGCAGTCGGACGGGTGCGCCGTGGTTGTAGACATGCCGAGAAATCCAGCCTCGGATTAGCTTCCTCCAAGCCGGTCGATGTGCGAAAAACGGATTGCCTCCGGCTTTAGATGTCGAAAGCAATCCGATAACCCTCTTCCTATCGGGAAGGATTAATGCTTCCTACCCGTCTTTTGCGGCCTCAACAAGACGAGGCCGACAACAAGCGACAGACTGGAGATGGCGGCAAGAACCAACAACAATCGGCCTCCCGTAAACGGCATGGATGCTATGGGAGTTTCCAAGTACGGCATCACAACGCGGATGATGCCGCAATTCTCGTACACATCCTCATATACCGGGCTTGCCATCTGAGAGGGTGATGGGAAGTCGTTCAGATTGATATAAGCGCCTTTCATGCCGGAAGTATCCGAAATCGGGTCTGCGGCACTGTTGGTCGCTTTTGTCGAGCCTTTGGCGTTCTTGGCCGTGACCTTCAATTTCAACCAAGAATCTCTTCTGCCGGGAGAGAACCGAACCTGATATCCGCTACCGGCGGGAATGCCGACGATACGGTAGGTTCCGTCTTTGCCCGTCGTGTCGGCCAATGGTTTTCCATCGTATCCCAAAACGGGGGTTCCGTTGGAATCGGTCAGAGTGACGGTCACATTGGAGGCGAGCGCGTCGGTATCCTCGCGGATGCCGTTTCCGTCCTTGTCGTACCATACGATGCCTGAAACGACTCGTTGGACTACGGTGACGTCGGCGTCGGTTTTGTTGTATCCGTCTCCCCAACGGATGCTGTACAGGTCGGCGGGACGGTTGTTGGAAGGTTGGATGGTGATGTCGAACATGAGGCTTGAGCCTCCCGGCAGTGGTTTGTCTCCCACCCATGCCCAAGCTGTTGGATGCAGGTTTTGCGGGATGGCGGCTATGCCTGTCGTACTGTCGAACGGTAGTGTCTTCCAATCTTTTACGTCAGTGGTTTTGATGTTGCTTGGGTCTGTGGTCAGGTATTTGCTGTCGGTGGAGTAGACAAGATGCCCGTCTCCAAGTTGGGAGCCGTTTCGGGGGCTAATGTGGATGCCTGCCAAAACCCAGTCGCCATGATAGGAGCTGAGTGTGTTGGCGGTGTTCGGCATGATGGCCGTGGCTATCGGATTGGACAACGGTGTTTCGAGATTGTTGGTTTTGATACTCTTCCAATGCAATGCCGAGTTGACCTCATTTACCAACGGGTCAGCCTTGATAGCCAAAGTGGTCAGTTCCAAACGACTGATTTTGATGGTGTACTCGGAATGTGTCAAATCCATTTTCGGTCTGACTGGAGAACGATAAGTGGAAACGGAAACCTTGTTCGTCAACTGTTCCGCGTTAACCACATCATTGTCCGGGTCGGTTGCGTCACCGATGCTGGTCGAATAGTGGATTGTATACTGTTTGGACGTGTCGATATTGTCCAAATGCCAGACAAGAGTGGTGGTTCCGTCTGCGTTGAGTGTGGCGTTCGGTTCGATTCTCGTGCCATTGGCTACGCTTCCCTGACTTGGAGTGTTCTCCTTGTAGTCTCCGCCCAAATATGCGGTCGATGGAAGATAATGGAGTTTTGACGGGAGTGTGTCGGTGACCGTCATATCCGTTTTGGTATCGACGGTATCCCGCCCATACAGGTTGGATGCCATGTTTAAATCCAGTTTCCAGTCCACGTAGCGTTGTCCGTTGTCGATGTCGTAGGTTTGTTTGGAGCCTTTGTTCCCGTCGCTTTGGTCTGTGCTTTTGGAGACTTGGGCGATTTCCGCCACGATGTGGAGGCTGTCACCGTAATGCCTGTCGGCTGTGTCTCCGCCCACATATCCTTGGACGTCATCCCATTTTGCCTTCTGATATGGGGTGCTGTCCACTCGTCCGGTCGGAGCGACTTGTTTGACGAGTTCTGCCGGGTCAAGTTTGTTTTTGCTAATCCAATTGGCCCAATCCTTATTGGATGCGTTGTCGGCGTCGAGACCGGCTTTTGCGGCCAAGTCTTTACGTGTCCACATGAGGCTTTGCACAGTATATTGGGCGGTCTTGTTGATGATTTCACGTCCGGTTTTGACTTGGACGTCCAGTCCGAAAAAATCACGTCCAATACCTTCGTTGCCTTCCATCCAAGACGAGTTATATGGTGCGGCATTGTATGACGTGGCGAGAATGGCTACGATTTCGCCGTGTTTCTTTGCCTCGCTGATGGAATTGTAATAGTTCAGGTAGCCGATTCCAGCTTTTGCCTGTTCAGTGTCGGAAGACCATGCTTTCCCGTCTTTTTTGACACCATAAGCCAAGGTGCTTTCGGAGAAGATGTTCTTTCCATCACCCAAACTCGCACGATTCCATGTGGAAGCATTCTCATAGGGTTCAAGCACTGTTGAATCGATTTTCATGAGTCGGGTTCTGATGACGGGCAGATTGGTTTTGTTTTGAGTGTAGCTTATGCGGGAGGCCAGCATGACTTTTTGGCCGCGCACGGCAATGTCGGAACCATCGTGAACACTGGAACCTTTTTGCTGGAACAGTATACAGGAGGAATCCCTTGTCTGAGTGTCCTGCCATTCCCATCCGGCGCACCCATACTCTATACCTTGATTATATTCGGAGGCCATTCCGGACACGTAAAGAGGAATACTCACCCCAGTCTCATCATCTGAGATTATCGACTGATTGGAAGAGTCCGACGGCGCCGATTTGGCTTTAATGCCACTGACACTGGATGCTTGAAGGTTCATATCCCAAACATCCTGTTGAAGGTTCAGGTCGCTTCCGTACTGGTCGGCCAGATTCTTATTGTTGATTTTAGTGGGATTCACGAGGTCGATGCCTGCGGACGCCCAATTGAGGATGCCGTTCTGCTGGTCTTTGTTGTTGGGGTTGTAATATTGGTCTAGATGGGATACGGTGAGATGCAGGATGATGTAGCCGTTTTTGGTTTCCTGCGTCATTTTCCATTCGCTGGCATTGTCGTTTTTCTTTCGGGAGTTGAAAGTTTCGGCTTCTTTCGTATTGCTTCTGTCCGACGGGTATTTGTGGAATATTGCCATCCAGCTGTTGCTGCCGTTGGCGATGCTCCAAGCTAATGGCTGCAAAGAATTCGGCTGGTTGGCTATAGGCGTGGAAGCGCCTTGCCTCCTCCACTGGTTTGAGATTTTAACGTCGAACGTGACCGGCTCATTAGTGGCCTCCAAGCCTTTGACGCCTTTTGCATGGTCGGTGGAGGTGTTCGCCACGTTGATGGTCAGATGGGAGAGGACTCCGGTCACTTTGCCCGCTGTCTTGTTTATCGCATCATCATCCTTGGATTCTCCGAAATCGTAGGTGCCGGATTGGATTCGTTTCAAGCTCGCCAATTCGATGTTCCATCGTGGCGCGGCGCTAACGGTGACGGTTTCCAACTGTTTGGTGACTGCCTCGCTATCAGTATTGTGTTCCATACTGGCTTGGACAGTCGGATGAATCTTGGTTCCATTAGGTGCGCCATACACGTTGATGGGCAGATTGACGGTAGCCGCGCCCGGAACGACGGTCGGATTATCCTTTGTCCCATTGATGTGACGCCAGCATGTCAACGTCTGGTATTTAGCACCTTTGACATCCTCATATCCTACCTTGTATCCGTATCCTGCGGCTGTGTCCATCCAAAGCATTTCCTTGGTGGAGAACTCAGCCACGCTTGTATTGAATGTCATGGAGAATTTGAATTTGATTCTGGCGTCCTTGTAGTAATCTTTACTGTTCTTTGACGCCATGGTGTAGGAGATGGTGTAGTTCAAGGAATCGTAGGAGCGGACGATGCTGTTATCGATGCTTGAATCGTCTCCGGGATTGTCGTCTTTGTCGAATGGTGCTGTTCCCGTGGTCTTCGAGACTGTGGACACGTCGGCGATTTTCGCATCATCGCCTGTAAGCGAATCATGTATGGTCGCGTCGCTTGGCGGGTTCCAGCTTTGCTGGGAAACCCCATTATCGGTAGATTGTGTGGCGGGGGTTTCTTCGGCATTGGCCGAGGAGACACCCCCCCCCCGCTAGGATTAGCGTTGCGGCGATAAAGGCGGACAGCGTTGCTCCCGCTCTATGAAGCATTCTCATACCACTTACTCCAATCGGATTCCTTAGATGTTTCCTTTCCTAAAATACCTTGAAATGTCAGTTAAAAACCGTTCTGCGGGGATTTTGGGACAGGAAACCGAAAGACCCGAATGCAGTGGTGCGGCATTCTTCCCCGTCCGATAGAGGCGGGCGAACCTCGGCAAAATCAGCTGAAAATCCCATCCACGGCGTCGAAGACGCCGGAGACGCGCGTCAGACGGCTACGGGAGCTTTGATTGACGGCCACGGGGTGTAGTCGATGAGATGGAACATGTCCGGCTTGTAGTCGAACAGGCTATCCGCCTTGTCGATTTCCATATGCGGCCACGGGCGTGGCTCGCGCGACAATTGTTCGCACACTTGTTCCAGATGGTTCAAATACACGTGCGTGTCGCCGCCGACCCAAATGAACCGTCCCGGCTCCAATCCGGCCTGTTGGGACATCATCATGGTCAGCAGCGAGTAGGACGCGATGTTGAACGGCACGCCCAAGAACATGTCCGCCGAACGCTGATACAGTTGGCAGTCCAAAAACTTGTTGCCGCGCACGTGGAATTGGAACAGGGCGTGGCATGGCGGTAATGCCATTTCGTCCAATTCTCCCGCGTTCCATGCGGATACGATGATTCGACGGCTGGACGGGTTATGTCGGATAAGGTCGAGCGCGTTCGACAATTGGTCTACCGTGGTGCCGTCGGTTTTATGCCATGAACGCCATTGGACGGGATACCCTTTGCCAATTGTTCCGTCCGGCAACACCCATTCATCCCAAATGTGGACGTTCTGCTTTTGCAGAGTGTTGACCTTGTTGTCTCCGGCAATGAACCACAACAGTTCCGCGATGATGCCACGCAGGAACACTTTTTTCGTGGTCACGAGCGGGAAACCGTCTTGCAGGTTGAATTCCATACGCGTGCCAAACATGGACAACGTTCCCACTCCGGTACGGTCGTGAGTCAGCTCGCCTTCCAGTACGACTTGTCGTAACAGTCTCTCATATGGCTGGTCGCGTTCCAATTTCCGGCAACATAATTTTTGGCTTCTTCAGGTGTCATACGTTTTCCTTTCATCAGCCCATTAAATGGGTCAAGTCTTGGTCGGTTTCTATTTTCAGATTATCGTTCCGTTCTTTGCGACGACGATTATGAGTGCCCTCCAACCGGTCGGCTTTCTCCCGGCAATACCATTGGCCGAGAGGGAGAAGAACACTCACGAGCAGAGCCGCGATAAGCGCCAAACATTCCCAAGCACATGCCGTTCCCATAGAATCCCTATTGGCAGCGGAAGTATGTAACTCCAACCTAATATCGTGTTGGCCTTGTCCAGTCGGCTTATCTTTTTTCTGACTGTCGGGCGATGATTCTTTTTCAACCAATCTTGTTAAGCCCTCCGAATCGGTAGGAGAACTACAGCATACATCCTCGACTCAGCAAGTCACCGACATACTCCATGTCCACTCCACGCTCATTGAACGCCTTACGAGTGTAGACAAGACGATTCATGTTCGCATGGGACAGAACCCAACGTGCCAGCTCCGCACGTTCTGAATGGTCATTGTCGGCAATCGGCTTGTTACGTAACACAGCACGCTCCAACAGGTTGCGAAGACTCTTGACCTCAAGGTAATAGTCCGACTTCAACTTGAACATGTAGCCGTCAGCGTCATAAACCACCACACCCTCACGGTCAGACCAGCGGCGTTCCTCGTCCAACATATGCCACAGGCTATCCCGCTGTTCCTCAGTCGAAAAAACAGCCAGAACCTCGGGGCGGGTGAAGAATCTGTCAGTATCAATCAAATCGTCGGCGTCATAGTCGATATGGAAGTCGGCGGTGTTTTTGATGGCGTGCAGGAACACAAGCCGTGACGTATCATACCTGATGATATGACGGTCGGAATCTTGGTCGATGACTTCGAAAGCCAAGGTGACGTTGGCGTCATGGGCGATGTTCCACAACGCCTCCTCCTGACCAATGTCCAACGTCTGCTTGAAAAGATGTTCGATAAGATACGAATAGTCGGTCTGACCACTCTTCGACCAGAAACGCCAAGAACCATCCTCACACGCGGACACCAAGCCGAGGAAACCGTTCTCCTTGCGTTCCACGCGCACTGGGAACTTGAGCCGCCTGTCAATGTTCTCCCGAGTGGTCTGCTCGTTCTCCCCAAGGTTGAAGAACTTCTCGAAACCTCGTGCGACAACCTTACCGTTCCTGTCAAGGAACAGTCCGCGAGCCTTGCTGGAATACTCGTCCCAACGCTGGTTTTTGAAAGCGTCACGGCTGAAATTGCAAGCGTACACGTCGTTCTCGCCCTTGACCGGACGGACGTTCACGTTATCGGAATCACGCATGAGTTCGAGCAGGTTCCTTCCATCCGTGGAAAAGTCAGCGAACCTGTCATTGGCCTTATGCGCACCCTGTTCCAACCACTTCAAGTAACGGTCGAGAGTCCACTTCCTACCATCTCTGAGCGGAGGCGTATCCAACTGGATGACACCGGTCAAATCACGTCCCTTTGCCGGGACTGCGGTATAACCGAACTCGGCATTGTCGGGAACACGGGTCTTGTCGTTCCACAGCAATCCCACGTCCACCAGCGCAGGGTCTCCGGACGGATTCATATGGTAGGTTCCGTCAACCTTCCTTACATGGATGTTGACCCAACGGCTTTCATGGTCAAGGTTTTCATGCCAAGTCTCATACTGGGTGCGCAGATATTCCTCCGGCACACGGTCGTTTTCCGGACGGGTCTGGTTGCGTTCCAACAGAACGTCCAACGGCGTGTTGAATGTGAAAGTCTCAACATGCGCCTTGTGGCGGACGGCAATCTGCACCTCGTCCACGCAGAAACGCGGGTTGACATGCTGGGAGTCGCTGATGACGTTCACGCCCTTGGAAAGCAGGTCGCTGATGATGGCATGCGCCTGACGGACGAGAATCCTGTTCAACTGTGGATTCATGGTCTCATGCCATGCCTGACGGCCTCCCGCCATCATTTCACGCAAACCGTCCAAGCTGACGATTACCGTATTCGAATCGACATGCTTCCGTGCCCAAGTGCTCTTTCCTGAGCCGGGCAATCCTCTGAGAATGGTCAAAGTGGTCATTGTATTTTTTCTTTCGTTCTGTCTGTCTGAGCTATTTAACCTGAACGTCGTACAGTTTTTCCAGTATTTCCTCGGTGGATTCTTCCCCACGGTATTCCGTCCGGTCTGACATGTAGATGCTACCCATAATCTCGTAGAGGGAGACTAAGGATTCGTCTGTCAGATTGGAGAGACGGCCTTCGATGTACGCTTTTTTCATGGCGATTCGCGTCTTTCCGTCGGACACCTTCTGCTGGTCGAGCCATTCGTCGGCATCCTTTTTCGCCTTGCGTTTAATCGCCATACGTAAAGCGTCTGCGTATTGTTTCTGGTAGCTGTTCATTTTTCTCCTTTAATCCAAGACGTGTTTGTGTGAACAGTTCCAGTATAGCTAATGTTTGGGCAAAAAGCAAAACGTAACGCAAACAAAAAAAACGCCCGCCAATCCATACGACGAAAAGACGGGCGTCTTGAAAACACTCAGGCTCATCCCTCCCGGAACATGCTGACCAGTTCAACCTCGGATACCGGACTCATCCCCCAAGCATCCAAACCCACGTTGATTTCGTTACGATTCTCAAACTCGTGCGGCGTGCCCGCATGGGTGTGACCATGCAACAAACGCATGTTCTCCCCCACTTGCGGAATGGCATACTGTCTAAGCTCCGGCTTCGCCCAATTAGCCGCCACCCCATCCAAAGCGGGAAGGTCGAAGTCCTCACGCCATTGGAAGTGGCAGAGAAACACGGGCATGACGGTTTCGCCGTCCGTGATGTCCGTCATGCCGATACGTCCGATTTCCCCGAACGCTTCGGTCAAATCCTTGAAGCCTTTGCTTTTACCGTACAGCACGTCATCATGGTTCCCAAGAATCAAATGCCGGTTATTGCGAGGGCAACGCAGACTCTTGATATGCATAAGGGCCTGATGGAGACTCCAAGCACCGCCACTGCACAAGTCCCCGAGAATGTAGAGTTCATCATTCGGCCCTACGATTTCGTTGATGCGGTCGGTCACGTCCATATCATGCCGATACCAGTTGACGCAGTCCTTGACCTGCATGTGGGCTTCGTTAGCCTGTTGCTTGATGGTATTGTCCGAAGTGAACCCGGGCTTCGCATATCCCCGTAATGCGGCCACGAACGGGTGGGCGAAGTGAGTGTCAGAAGTAAAGTATTTGGTCATCGTTTTTTCCTTGAAAAAGTTAAGGGGATAGGATTGGCCCTATCCCCTAGAATTATGAACTACTTGATGGGAACGGGAACAGCCAACAGCTCATTATTGGCGTTCTGCACGAGGATTTCCGGCGAGTGGAACCGCTTGTCCCAGTGGTTGAACTGTTCCTCCGTAAGACTGGTGTCCTCTCCGCTTTCGGGGTCAAACCCTGAGATGAAGAACGTGCCCGCCATCATTTCCACGATTTGCGAACCGGCCCTGTCATCGAGGTCGTAGGCCCTGATTGCACGGTTGAGGCTCCAACTGCCGAGTTTGCCTTCCTCATTGCAGTAGATGGTGGCTCCGTTTTTGAGGCCGTATGGTTCGATGTAACCGCCTACCTCATGCTGTTTCGCTTCGAGGGTGTTGGGGATGGTTTTGCGAATGGGTTTATCGTCCTGCTTGATGACGAGGATTTCGATGGTTTCCTGCTTGTCGCTCATTTTCGCTCCTAGCTTGTTTGTGTGAACGATTCCATTATATCACGTCTTGGAATACGGTTGCGATGCATTCCGTCAGCCAAAAAGCGGAAATAATAGACAATACAGCCAACAGTCGAAGCGGGGAAACCTCCTCAATCAGCCCAACAATGCCGACAATCACTACTGGGATAAGAAGATTCCATTTCGAGAGCTTCAACACCTTCGGCAAAGCCAAAAGCAATCGGGCGAGGAAACTACGCTTCAACATTCCGACTGTCCTGTTCTCTACGCCAATCCTGTAGAGCGCTTTCCACTATAGGGTGATACGACGCATACTCTTCCAGTATGTCCCAATTGTCCACAACCCACTTGTCACGGCTTTTTCCGTCAGGAAATCCAACCCCGTACACGTCATGGAGATAATATGTTTCACCAGCGGAATCTGCCTCGTCTGCCAGCTTCTTCGCAGAATCGACCAGCTGACAATATATCTTACAGTACTTAGGCAACAATAGACGTGACACCATGTCCGGGGAAGATTCCAGAGGATAAGCCCCTGTAACACTAAAGACCACCAGAAGGAAATCGAAAGCGACAATGAAGCCGACAACAGGGATAGCCATAATCCCAAAGAACGCGCCACTTCGGTTAGGCAGACTCAAAGCCCACCCTATGAATTTCAAGCCAAGAAACTGGATGGTGCAAATCATGCAAGCGATATCGGCCGAGATACAGTAAATCGCCGCCAAAGTCACACGGATTAGTTCGCCTGTTGATAGGCTCCACTTGTTCAGAATTCCAAACACGCGACCTGTGGAAGCTACACCAATAATAACCGCCAATATGCCGACTGTCCACAGTAGGACAATCAGTGTGGTATGGCCTATGCTCTCCCAAGGTTGGGCGTTGAACCATTGGACAAACCGGACGAGCAATCTTCTAACCTGTTGAGAAAGGTCGGTGAAAAAGATTACATAAGCTACGACACCTATCATCGGAATGACACATGCGGTGATGATAGCGGCCAACTGCGGCGGATTATGCCTTACTTGCTGTTTTGTACCCATTCTTCCAGTTCTTTCCTGAACGTTGGATGATATTCCGCATACTCTCTCAATGCGGGTAGATTGTCCTGAATCCAAAGGTTGCGTAGGCTTTCCTTGGACGCGATACGCAACATGTATTCGTCGTTCGAACCTCCGCCGAAAGGTTTTTTCGGTAGGCAATAATGGTCTTCCTCGAACAAAGCCAATGACTTCTCAAGCTGTTGCCGTAACTTTACTTGACGGGGTGCAATTAGACGGCAACACCGGCTCTTCGGATAGGGCGACCAACCTTCGACCATTGCTCCCACGAACAGCATTTCAACAAGGAGCGTACTCAGGAAAAGTTCTGTATCGAATCCGTAGCCAATATTGTCGGAAACCAGTTCGATAGCGATAATCACGTTGACGCCTAAACCAATCGTAATGGTTAATGCCGCACGAATCGTTTCCACAATTGAAAGACGCCAAGTCTTCAACATGCCGACGGCACCGCCTACCAATATGAAGGCTGTAGTCAATACTATGCCGACAATGATGGCGAGGAACAAGTATTCTACTATTTGACCGATTTCCGACCATGGGAGACGGAGGAACCATTCGGCAAAACCGTAGAGCGCTTTTAGTAACAGTATTTTCAGAGAGTGAATGCGCTCTCGAATGTGTAGGCTTTTCCAATCAATCCGGTATAGGACATAACCCAATACAATAAGCAAGGGCATGGCCGCAGAGACTATGTGAACCAACCACTGCGGCGGGTCGAATCGTTTTATTCTATCTGCCATTCGTTTCCTCGTTCAGCTTATCTTCGTGATACCAACAAGATGGTTGCCATTCCCATTGCAAGTCTGCATCCAGTCACCGGAGTCGGGAGCATACTGGGCACCCTGAACGCTCTGTCCGTTAACCCGATAGGTGGAGCCGTTCATGGTGAACGTCTGACCCGCTTGCAGATTGTTAATCCACGCGCCACCCGTATTATTGTGTTGCGCATACACGTGGCCGCTGCCATAGTTCAAGTCCACGATGCCGCCGCCGTCAACCGCGCCTTGGCAGTGGTCTGCGGCAGAAGTCAAATCGCAGGACATGGAACTGTAGTAGCCGCGCGGAGTGGACTGGGTTGGAGTGTAGGAACCATAGTTGGAACGGGTAGGCGTATAGTTTCCGCTCGTAGTGTCGGACGCCTGAGAATAGGACGCCGCCACTACGCTCTGCTGACGTTCCTGTCCGATACGGGACTGACGTGCGTTCATATCGTCGGACACCTTGTTAATCAGCTTGTCCAATTCGGACACGTCCACGCTCATGGTTTTCACGTCCGTGGACTCCATCAAATCCTTGGCCTTCTCCAACAGGTCAGACAGTTTATCGCGATTGTTTTCATCGTCCACGTTGCCGTTGGATGATTCCAAAATTCTCTTACCCTTATCAACCATATCGGCAAGCTTCTTCCTCATATCATCAAGCTTGTGGGAGGCGATGGCGGTATCCACAGATTTGGCCGTCCGGTCGATGGAACGGATAAGAGAGTGAATGCGATTATTGGATTTGACCGTCTTGTCGGTCAGGGATGAAACGGTGAAGACAGTAGCCTTCTCTTTTTGCGACATGTGGATTTTAGTCGCTTCCGTTAATTGGGATTGCAATGCCTCACGGGCAATACGGGTAGCGTCATCATCGTCACGAGTGACAATGGTCTTGTTTTGAACGTTTTCCGTATCCTGTTTCAAACGTGCGGTCAGAATGGTGGCATGGTTCAGTGCCGTCTCGTATTCTTTCCGATTCTGCATGAACTCGTTGGCGGTAGCCGTATTGGCGGGAATAAGAACCATTGCGATAGCCAGTGAGAGGAACATGATGGTTCTCATGGTCTTGGTGTTGGTTTTCAATTTTTTGCTCTCTTTTTCTCTTTGATTATTGGTTTCTTTTTGTGAATATGTTTTTAAGGCTTTAACCTAGGAAGGCCATTTCGTCGGCTAGTTCGTCTTCGCCTTTTTCTCTGAGTAGGTTTGCCACACCGTATCGTTGATTCCAACAACGCACTATGGTGTCCGCTTTTATGTTGGGCACTCCCCAGACGGTTGGCAGGATGGAACATTCGTCCGGCTTGTGGCTGATGCCGTAGCATGTTCCGTTTACGGTATTGTCATAGACGAGTCGAACCGGCTTACCGCAGAATGGGCATGGGGCTAGATGGAAACTCAAAGAAGCTCTCCTAATATCTCTTCGATTGGGATGTCTTCTTCCACATCGATAGTCTTATACAAGGAACGTAGAAATAAGGCAGTATTCCAATTTAGGTTTTCTTTGTGTGAATACTCCTAGTATAACACGTTTTTGGTTTGGGTTTACCGCGCATATTCTCACCCCGCCGTTGCATGTCGATTAGTCGGAACACTTCCTCCTCGTCCAAATCGACCCAACGCCCGTCGAACGGACTCTGATAGAACTCGTTCTGCGGCAATGACCGAATCTCACCATCTTTCAAACGTTTTCCTCCTCCTGTTTTCGACATTCGCAGAAGACGCGCAGAAGAATCCGCGTAGCCGCCTGTTCGGGTGTCAAATCTTTCAAGTCCAATACCGGAATACTAGTGGAGCCAACGTTTACGTGTAGTCCGTCGAGAATGCCGTAACAGTCGTCGATATAGGTTCTTAATTCGGCGTGGACTCCACGGTACGGCATGGAAATGTTTTCCACGTCCCCGTTGCAATCCCAGTGGGAACCGCCATGTCGTTCCACCAAATCCAATAACGCATCTTTGACTTGCGAGCCGAACGTGGACGCCGAATATATGATTTTAGGCGTCACATAGTTCATGCACCCGCAGTTCGGGCAAGGATACGACTGCTGTTGTCCGATTGTTTCACCGTGCAGCCGGACGATAGGAGCGGAACAGTATCCGCAATCCAACCTGTCATCGATAACCATATTGCTCTGAGGCGGATTGTTTTTCTTCTCGACCATGATTGTCAGTCCTTCTTCTGCAATCTTTTTGCACGTCGTTCTTCGGGAGTGCCGAAACGCTTGTAGTAGCATTCCTTGGAGCAGATGTCGTAGGCTTTCATGCCGGAATAGTAGGGGTATTTTCGACCGCATTCGGCACATGTTCTGGTGGCCGTAGCCATCATGTTTTTGGCGAAGGCGATGCCCTCCGGAGTTCCAGTTGCGATATACCTGTCACCGCGCTTGACGTAGGTGACGCACCCGTAGCGGCGGAGCCGTTCCATGCTGGCTTTGGCTGTGGGCTGGAAAACGTAGTTCCAGCCGTATCCTTTGCGGGAGATTTCCTCAAGGAGGTTGAACATGTCGTATTGGAGATACTTGCGTTCGAGCTTGTACTGTCCGACGTGCGTTTCAACGAACTCGCTGATAGCGTCCATGTCGGGGGTGAACCAGTCTCCGATGGCGGAGTAGTGTTCGATTCTTCCGAAGCCTTTCCGGACGAGGGATTTGAGGATTTTCTTGGTTTGTTCCAAGAGGATTCGACTGTTGTCTTCCCGCTTGTCGCGGGATGAAATGAATTCCAAGAGACTGTATTCGTCTGCTGTGATGTTGTTCATGTTCGTCTCCTTTATGAAAGATTTTGTGTGAACAGTTCCAGTATAGTGCATGTTGGCTGAAATGCAAAAAACAAAAAGCCCCAACCCTCCTATCAGGAAGGTCAGGGCTTCTAATCTCAAAGAGATATCAGTCGTCGTTGCGGCGGACAGAACGCTTCACTCCAATGAAACCGACACCCATCATTCACAGCCTTCGCCGCCGCCAATCGTCTTATCGACACACGCACGAACGCTTTTACAGGGCGAGTATGGTGACGCGCGGATACGGCCTTGCCTTCAACACGGCGCGGTCGCCCGCGTTGAACCGTTTCATCATCTCCCCGTACCGGTCGGACAGCGCACCCCTCACCGGCATGTCCACATGCTCAAGGGCAACGCAGTTGGAGAACATGGTCGGCGTGCCATCGTCCATCTTCACGTCAGGAGGAAGCTCCAGATTGGAGATGTCTAACTTGCGAAGCCGCTCGCAGAACGTGAACATGCGGTTGATGTCTTTGGCTTGCGGCAACCGTAGTTCCGACAAATCCAGTTCGGTAATCCGATTCCAAGTTCCGAACATCTCGCGGGCAACCTCCGCGCCACTCACATCCAAACCGGGCACCTTCAGGCTCGTCACGTCGGGGCCAAGTCGGAACAGACGCTCGCAGTCCCTCGCGTTCGGAGCCTTCAGGTTGACGATTTCAACGTCCCCGGTCCCCGCATTGTTGAACATCCATGCCAGACTGACGGTCTTCGACATGTCCAGATTCGTGAAGTCCACCCGGCGCAATGCCCACATGTCCTCGAAGAAGACGCTCATGTCCTCCGGTGCCTTGGAACCCGGCACGAAGCGGATTTCCTCAATCCTGTTACGGTTGTCTATGTCCGCCCATTTCGGATTGTGGGCAAGCGTGCGGGGTTCGGGGCATCCGTCGCGCCAGTCGAAGGTAAGCACGTAGGTAAGAGCACCCGGACGATAGTTCAGCTTCCAGCCGTTCCCTTGGGCTATGAGACTGTTGTCACGATAATGGTGGACGAACCCTCCGGGAAGAGTGCTCCCCTTTGTCTTCGTGTTCTCGAAGAACATGCTCCCCGCCCCGTAGGCTTGACCGAAATCCACTCGACGGACATTGCTATTATGGGAACGGAGACTCTGCACGCTCGCTCCGCTTACTGTCGCGTCGGACATCACCGTCTTGTTCAGGAATGCCTTGTCCATCGTCGCGCCGGTCAGATTCGCCTTCCGCAGGTCGACGCCTCCCATGTTGGTTCCGGTCAAATCGGCTCCGGCAAGGTTCACGCGCTCCATGTTCGTGCATTCGAAGACGGCGTTTCGTAGTATCGCGTCCGACATGTCTGCCCCGTTGAATTGGAACCAGCTTACCTTGGCATGGCTGAAGTCGGCTTCGCGCAGGTCGGCGTTCTCCAGATAGACGGGACGCCCCGCTTTCAGCGTCCCAAGGAACCTCATGCGCCGCATGTCGGCGTCGCGGAAAACGGTGTGGCCTAGAGGGGTGCCTGAGTCGATTAGCGAACCCCTCAAATCAGCCCCCGACATGTCTACGTCGCAAAGGTCAACGCCGGAGAAGTCGAGGTATCGCAGGTCAAGCCCACTCAGGTCACGGCCGCGAAGAACGTTCCCCAAGCGGTAAAGCTCGGTTTCCACGACGACGCCCGGACTCGGCCTGCCGACGCGCATGTATCGCGTCAGCCTGATGTCGTCCGGCAGGCCGCGTCCATCGTCCCGGATGTCGGGTGCGTACAGGCGGATACCAAGCCCCAGCTTTGTCCCATCGGGGATGCGGCCAATGACCTTGCTGGCGTTCTTTCCGTCGTTCGCAAAAAGTTCCACCAGACGTTGTGCCGTCCGTCGCACGTTTTCCACGATGCCGGGGGTTTCCGCCCATTCGACCAGCGAAGGCAGTGTTTGGTCGGTGATTTCCCTGTCGGAGAGGTCTCCGTATTCTCTCACGGAGACTTCCATCGTCTCCGTTCCGTCTGTGATTCTCATGTTCTCTCCTTTTAGCGTTTCTCTAGCACGTCCGGTAAGCCGTCCGAGCAGGATGGGTTTGCCGACTGATTGATTTTGTGTAGACAATCCCAGTATAGATGTTTTTGGAAGAATCGTCAAAAACTATAACGCCAAGCAGACTACAGATACAGAAACCCCGGCCAACTAATCAAAAGAAAGGAAGGCCGGGGTCTCTAAGGTCAAAAGCCCATCAGGCGTCATTCCGACTGATGGAACGCTCCACTCCAACGAAGCCAACACCCATCATCAGAGCGACGATGAACACTGCGGCGATACCCGCCACATCCACGCCGGTGGCGGCAAGATTATCCTCACCAGTGGCCGTGACGGTCTTGTTGTCGGCGTCCACCTTATATGTGGTGGTCTTGTCGTTCTTCTTGTCAGCGGTGTTCATGCCCTTGTTGACGGACGTGGCATTGCCGTTGTTGCCGTTGGAGGAACCGTTGGCACCATTGGAACCGGTGGTATTGCCACCGTTGCCGATATTGCCGGTGTCTTCCTCGTTGGACGGAATCGTGTAACCGGGGTCGATGTCGTCCTTCTCGCCCGGCTTCGTGGCGATGCCGTCAAGAGCGTTCTTCGCGTCCGTCAGAGCGGCCTCGGTCTGCTTCTTGTCGGCCTTGGCCTTGTCCAGCTTCGCGTTCGCGTCGGCCAGCGTCTTGTCGGCGTCGGCCTTAGCGGCCTTGGCCTTGTCCAAGTTGGCTTGGGCGGTCTTCTGCTCGTCCTGCGCCTTGGACAACGTCTTCTCCGCTTCCGCCAGCTTCTTCCGGGCTTCGGCCAGCTTCGCGTTCGCGTCGGTGTAGCCGTCCAGCTTGGCTTGGGCTTCCTTGACCTGCTTCTTGGCTTCGTCTACTGCGGCCTGAGCCTTGTCCACGTTCGACTGGGCGGTCTTCACCTGCTGGTTCGCCTCATCGAACTCGTTCTGGGCTTTCTTGGTTGCGGACTGCTTCTGCTCGTACACGGTCTGCTTCGCGTCGGCCTCGTCCTTCGCCTGAGCGTAGGTGCTGTCGGCGGTCTGACCGGCCTTGACTGCGGCATTGTATGCGTCGAGGGCCTTCTGGTAGGCTTCGTTCTTAGCCTTGGCGGTCTTGGCCGCTTCATCGGCGGTCTGCTGTGCGGACTGTGCGCGTTCCTGTAGTTCGGCAAGCTCCTGCTGGGCCTGTTGCGCGGCCTTCTTCGCCTCGTTCGCCTTGTCAAGAGCCTTCTGATACACGTCGGCGGCGGAGTCCAATGCGTTCTTGTAGGAGAGAATCTGCTGACGGTACTCGTCCACGGAAACGCCGCTAGAGTACAGGTATTTCTGGCTGAAGTTCTGCGCGGCGGTCAGCGAACCTGTGATTGCGAAGCCGGTGGTGTCGCAATCCGGGTCGATGATGTTCAGATAGTGTCCGGTCTGCTCGTAGATGTCCGGATACTTCATGTAGATTTCCACGGCGGTCATGTTGCGCAGTTCCGGATTCTTCTCCGCATACCTGTCGAACACGGCCTTCTCTTCCGTATACCAGCCATCGTAGGGGTTATCGTAACCCCAAGCGAGGTTCTGGGAGGTTCCAGTGAACACGTGTCCCGTGTTCGGAGAGTACGTGTTGTAGTCGGCGGCAAGCTGCGCGTCGGCGGTATCTGCATCGTTGACCGTCCACTCCGGCAGTCCGAGGTTACGGCGAATCTCATTGCCCTTGTCAATCATGTCGAGAGCGTCGAGCATGTTCTGCAAGCTGGTTGCGGAGTTTTCCTCACCAATCTTCACCCAATCCTCGTTCTGATACTTGACGAGCTGGTCGAGGGCGAACTGGGTGTCCTCGTTCTTATAGCTGGAGGCAAGCTTCCACTGGTAGAAGCCGATGGAACCGGATGCCAGCTGCTTGTCCGCGTTGTCGGCGGCAGTCTTCTTCGAGTCCGCGTCCGCCTGAGCCGTGTTGGCGGCTGTGTTCTTCGCGTCCGCGTCCTTCTGCTTCTCGCTGATGCCGGTCTTCGCGTCCTCCGCGTTCTTGTCGGCAGTGGTCTTCGCGGTGTCGGCGTCGTTCTTCGCTGCTAACGCGGCTTCGAGTTCGGCCTTGAGCTGGCTGATGGTCTTCTGGGATTCGTCGGCCTTGGCCTTGGCGTCCGAAGCGTTCTTGTCAGCCTTGTCCTTGTCGGATTTGGCGGCGGCTTCGTCCTTCTTGGCTGCGGTCAGACTATCGGCCTTCTTCTGGGCTTCCTGCTGAGCCTTCTTAACCTGCTGGTTGGCGGATTCCAACTGCTTGGTGGTCTGGTCGAGCTGGCTGTTCGCGTCGGAAAGCGCCTGTTGAGCCTTCTTCTGGTTTTCCGGATTGGCGGATTCGCTGGCGTTCTGCTGTGCCTGATTCAGATTCGTCTGAGCCTGATTGACGGTGGTCTGCGCGTTCTGAACCTGCTGGTTGGCGGCGTCCAGAGTGGTCTGGGCGTTGTTCACCTGAGTCTGGGTCTGATTGACGGTGGTCTGTGCGCTGTCAACGTCGGTCTGTGCCTGATTCAGATTCGCCTGTGCCTGATTGTCGTTGGCTTGGGCCTCGTCCACCTTGGCCTGTCCGTCGGACACGGGGTCTGACTGTGCGGGGGTCGTGGTGGCCGTAGTGGTATTGTCCGGCGTGGTGGCGGTCTGGGGGGTTGCCTGTGTGGCCTGTGCCACGGTGTCCTGAGTCTGGGATACTGCGGTCTGCGCCTGTTCGATAGCGCCGTTCACGTCCGGCTGGATATTGTTGGCGTCATCCGCGAACGCGGTGGCCGGTGCGGCGAGTGTCGCAACAGCCACGGTAGTGGCGATGAGCGTCTTCTTGACGTTTGCCAAGATTATCTCCTTTGTTTGGTTTCTTTTCCACGTGTGGGGTGGAGTCTTTTACATTATACCCCCTTGTTAGAAGGGTTTCCAGCTCGCGCAAGGAAACCCCGAACGAGAGGAAAAGCGCCTTGGATGGGATTCGAACCCACAACCATCCGCTTAGAGGGCGGACGCCCTATCCGATTGGGCTACCAAGGCAAAGCCCCATTGTGAGGCCATTGGATTCAGAAGATGTTCTCCTCCAAAGAAGTCAACGACTTGCTCGTCTGATTCAACTCCCAGAATCCACGCTCGAACTTCTCCGCCAATCCCAAGACCTGTTCGACCTTGTCGAGAAGTATCTTGGCAGACTTGTCAACACCCTTGAAAGTGGTGATAGGCACACCATCCCGATACATGGGGATTCGGGCAGTCTCCGTGGGGATTCCAGCCGCGCTTCCATTGTCTCCAGCGTATTGCAGTGAGAGGTCATAAGTGAGAGAGAAAGTAGCCTCCTTGACGTATCCTTCTTCGCCCCACATGCATAAGGTCATCTTCCAAGAGCGAGAGAAGGAACGTTCGGGATTGCAGACATGGCTTTTCGTCCAAACGTACTTGCCTTCCTTGGTGTTCCTTTGAAGGTAGGAAAGGTTTTCGGTCATTCCTTTTTCGAACTCTTCGAGAGTGGTCTGCTTGTCCATTTTTTGCTCCTTTTGATTTTCTGTTTTTTGTGTGAACAATTTCAATATAACACAAATATTGGGGCAAATCAACCCAACGAAGCCAACTCCACCTCAACCCCGGCCAACTCCTCCAACAAACGCTTACGACGGGCTACCAGCAGACTCTTCCTACGAGCACCCGAGAACACAGGATGCCCCGAAACAACATCATGAGCGTTCACCATATTCTTCCCCGTCGGACTTCCATCACGATTATTGCCCAACATGGTCAAATCAGCCGTATTCAACGAACCATCCCGAAAACGGAACCCGTTCTCGAACATGACCCGCTCCAAATGGGCGATATTCAACGCTCCAAACTGGGGAACCGTGACCCCACTGGAATATTGGAGACGGCGGGACTCCCGCAGCCGGGCCAGATAATGCAGGAATTGAGCCAAGGATATTTTAGACAGTTTCGCCAATGAGCCGACACCAATCGAATACAGGCGGATACGGAAATCGGAGTCATCCACCCCCTCACGATATAAAGCGGAATCCTCCACCGGGCGGAAATCCAAACCGTTTTTTCTCAAACGGTTCCCAACGACTCGCATATAATCCGAGCCAAAAAGTCCAGTAAACTGTTCGGCGGTCATCGCGGTGATATCCCCGACCGTGCCAAGTCTCATTTTCAGCTTGCGCAACCGGAATTGGTCGGAGATTTGGCCGCGAGTGTTGACGAACAGTTTTTCTATCGGGTCTACCGGAGTCACTGTGGACATTCTATAATCCCCTTTTCTTAACAGCCTTCGCCGTGGATGGCGTTGCGGTAGGCTCCCCCATAACCGTCTTCATCCTCATCCTCAACGGCGGTCGGAACGTAATCCTCGACGTAATCGACGGAACCCAAGGGGATGCTCACGCGGTTGGTGGCGGAAAGGAACGCCTGTATCCGTTCAGGGTTCGCCACCCTGTATTCGGTGCGGCGAATCGGCGGACGGTAGGTCATTGGGTAGAACACGTTTTCCAATAGTTCACCGCTGATGGCGTGGAGTGCGATGCCGGTTTCGTGGTCGAGCACGTTGGCTGTGATGACGGGTTTCGTCAGGTCTATGTTGTCTTCCGTTACGAGCGTATGGCCGCTGTTGAGGTGGATTATCTTCCACATTTTTACGTTCCTTCTTTTTACTTCAGCTTGATTGTGTGAACGATTCCAGTATACCACATAAATAAGAGGATTAAGACAGCATGCCAAACAAGTCCCATCAATGATATATACTGGACACGTCCACAAATAAAAAACCAAAGCGCTGTTCGAAAAACGGAAACGACACGCCGGGGTTGCCAGAAGAACACTGTGTGTTATAGTGGGAACCACGGCATATAGTCTAAACAAGTCCGGTAACAGACCGGAATTGACCGTAGAGCGGCGATAGGACGCAAGTCCCAATCGCCGCTTTTTTCATGCAGTGCGGAAAGAGAACAACAGACCTTGACCGCAAAAACCAATATCCGCTACCGCGTGGGAGCCGACGTAGGACTCAACAGCCTAGGATTCTCCGCAATCCAACTCGATGCCAACGGCAACCCAATCACACTACTCAAAACCCTCAGCTACATTCACGACGGCGGAGTAGACCCAACCCAAAACAAGTCCGGCACCACCCGCAAGGCCATGGCCGGAATCGCCCGACGTACCCGCAACATGCGCAAACGCCGCCGCCACCGTCTCAACCAACTCGACCGTCAGCTCTACCAACTGGGTTATCCGGTAGACGACGTGCCGGAAAGCGAGCATGGACTCTACGAATACTGGAACGTCCGCTCCGCATTGGCAACCGCTTACGTCCCCGACAAGGACAAGCGTGACCGGATGATGGTCATGGCTATCCGACATATCGCACGCCATCGCGGTTGGCGCAACTCCTATAGTCGTGTCGAAACCCTGTTCGAGGATGTGGAGCCGTCCGACCAGTACAAGGATTTGAAACAGCGAGCGGAGACCCGTCTTGGAATGAAACTGGACGAGAATATGACCCCGGCGCAACTCGTCGCATTGACGCTTTCCGACCGTGATGAGAATTTCATGAGGGTTCGTACCAGCACAAAATACGGTGAGGGTGTTCTGCCAAGCCGTCTCATGCAGTCCGACAATGCGCGTGAACTCCGTCGTATCTTCACCGTCCAGCAGGTTCCCGAGGATGTTTGGAAGCCCATCCTGCGTACCGTGTTCCATTGCGCATCCCCCAAAGGTTCAGCCGAAAAACGTGTCGGAACTGACCCGCTCGACCAGACCCAGAAGAGAGCGTTGAAAGCCAGTATCGCCTTCCAGAAGTACCGTATCCTCAACGTCATCACCAACCTGCGTATCCGCCGTAAAGGCGAAGCATCCCGACCGTTGACCGTCAGTGAGAAACAGAACGTGTACGAACTGCTCACCACCGCCAAGGAAGACGTGGAATGGTTGGACGTGTGCGCCGTGCTCGACATCGAACGCAACGAACTCAAAGGCGTCGGCACCCTCACCCATGACGGGGAGGAACGCATCGGCAACAAGCCGCCGGTATTGGACACTGTAATCCGACTCCACGGCATCAAAAACACCAAACTCCGCAAGATGATGGACGCATGGTGGGATGCCGCCACCGAGGACGAACAGGCCGCGATGATTCGACTCCTGTCCAACACGGTTGACTTGGACAAGGTACGCGACCTCATCGAATACGCCTCCCCCATCGAATTCATCGACGGGTTGGACGAAGACCTGCTCACCCCATTGGACTCCATCAGCCTTCCCGTCGGACGTGCCGCCTACTCCGAAAAGACCCTCACACGACTGTCCAAACGCATGTTGGAAACGGAAGACGATTTGCATTATGCCATCCGCCACGAGTTCGACGTGCCAGCCGACTGGAAGCCTCCGGTTCCACCCGTTCAGGAGCCGACCGGCAATCCCGCCGTTGACCGAGTGTTGAAAGCGTTCAACCGTTTCCTCAGCCAATGCGAACAAGAGTACGGCATTCCGGAAAGCATCGCCATCGAAACCACGAAGGAATCGTTCTCTTCCGTCGCGTTCGGACGTACGCTCGACTATGAGCGCCGTCAACGTCGGGACAAGGACAATCAGATGCGTGCCGCAATCCGTGAGGATATGAGGAAGCAACTGTCGAACGGTGGAAGTTTCAAAGTCCACGACTACGATATTCGCCGTTGGGAAATCGTCCAATCGCAGAACAACACATGCCTGTACTGTGGTGCGACCAGCCCACGATTCAGTTTCGACAAGTCCGAACTCGACCATATCGTACCCCGTCGTGGCGTCGGCTCGGACAGCAAACGCACCAACATGGCTGCGGTCTGCCCCGAATGCAATGCCAGCAAGTCGAACATTCCGTTCACCGTTTGGGTACATTCCGACTATGCGAAAGCACATGGCATCACCATGAATGATGTCATCGCAAGAGTGAACCAGTTGATGTTCCCGCCGTCCATGAACCGCAAGCAGGTCGGTCAGGTGAAGAAAAGCATCATCAGCCGACTCAAGCAGACCGAACAGGACGAACCATTGGACAATCGTTCCATCGAATCCGTGGGTTGGATGGCCGACGAACTCCACCGCCGACTCGACGGACGATACTCCAACAAGACGGTGAAAGTGTTCACGTTCCCCGGCTCCATCACCTATGAGGCACGTCGCGCTTCCGGCATCGACGGGCAAATCCATTTCATCGGCGCACAGTGGAAGACCCGACTCGACCGCCGCCATCACGCGGTTGACGCTTCGGTCATCGCCATGATGAACCAGAGTGTCGCCCTCCGTCTTGCCGAACGCCACTACCTACGCGAATCGCAACGCCTGTGCGGAACCCCGTTCGGACAAGCGGACTGGAAACAGTATCCAAACAAGAACACCCCCGGCTACGTCCGGTACCAGCAATGGATTGAACAGATGAAAAGTCTGCTCAACCTGTTGAACAAGGGCTTGGACGAGGATACCATTCCGGTCGTTCGAAGCCGCCGACTCCGCTTGGGCAACAGCACCGCGCATGATGCGACGGTGAAACCGTTGCAATACGTGCGACTGGGAGACGCACTCTCCCCCACGCTCATCGACCATGCCATCACACCGCAGGTATGGAAGGCATTGACCCGACTGTCGGACTATGACCCTCAGACCGGTCTGCCAGCCAATCCGAACCGTGTCATCACAGCCTTGGGCGAAGTATGCCACGCGAAGGACGAAATCGGCTTCCTACCCGGCAACAACGCGCAACTGTACGTCAACGGTGGTGCCGCCGACATTGGCGGGACCATCCATCATGCCCGTATCTACCGTTGCGAGCAAGCGTTGAAGAGCGGCAAGAGGAAGACCTTCTATGGTATGGTGCGTGTGTTCCAATGCGATTTGATGAAACGCAAGAAGAATACCGACCTGTTCCGTACTCCGTTGCGTCCGGCTGACGTATCACTCCGTTATGCGGATGGCAAGGTCAGAGAGTCTATCTTGAGTGGAAATGCGACTTGCATCGCACAACTTACCGTTAACGATGAAATCAGGCTGACTCCGGAAGTCATGGAAGACACTTGCCCGGAATACTCGCGCATATTCCATACTGATTCGGGAGTGGAACGAAGGTTCACGGTCTTAGGTTTCCCCACCTCTTCTAAACTACGTCTGGTTCCTTCCGTTATTTCGGAAGAGGGGTTAGACAAGTTGAAGGAACAAGGAGTGGAAATACCGGTCAAGGTTGAAAAATGTTCAAACTACACACTTATACTCCAGCAATCAGTAAAATCGGGTCGCTTTTGGAGTGCTGAACACACTGCTTTCAACCACCCCTCTAAATAGAAAGGGTCTACCGAAAACCATATAAGGTTATCGGTAGACCCTTTTTTAGGAGGTTTATTATGACAACAGGATGGAGGATAGTGGACTGCACCGCCATGACTGGGATACTCCGTTATAAGCGGGGACAGCTTGTCATCGAACACCACGATTTGGAAACACGTATTCCTTTAGCGGATACAGCCGTACTGCTTTTAGGTGTTCAAACGACCGTGTCCACGGCACTATTGCAACAGTTGGCGTTCTTCGATGTGGAAGTACGCATATGCCAATGGAACGAAATTCCAATAGCCGCGATGCAATCATGGGCTAAAACCAACACTCGTTCCGCCGCACGCCAAAACGCGCAACAGACAATGAGTCTACCATCTAGAAAATCCGCTTGGGGAAGAATCATACATGCGAAGATATTAGGCCAGTCTCATACGCTGGACATGCTTGGACTGGAAGGAGGGCAGTTTTTAAGAAGTCTAGCTTCGAAAGTTCGTTCCGGAGACCCAAACAATATCGAAGGACAGGCGGCACGTGAATATTGGCATCGCATGTTTCCCGATGAGAATTTCCGTCGTTTTCCCGGCTCCGGTGAAGGGAGAAATAGTCAATTAGACTACGCTTACACAATACTACGGGGTTTTCTTATCAAGTCGATTTGTTCAGCGGGACTCTCCCCAACAATTGGAATACACCATCATTCCGCTAATAATTATTTTTGTCTAGCCGACGATTTGGTAGAACCTTTCCGACCAGCCATAGACTATCAGATAAGTCAGCTGCCCAACGAGCCTTTAGACGCGGAATTGAAACAACAGATAGTTCTAGCAGTCAACAGTCAGTTCTCTCCAAAGGGATTAACTATTCCCTCACTGGTGGACGAGTTCTGCGGGCAATACGCGCAATACTGTGAAGGCTGGTTGGACAAACTACCCGTTCCAGTCTTCGGGAAAAGGAAACAAAAATGAAAAGAGACAAGGATAAAGGCATGTGGACGCTAGTCATGTATGACTTACCCATTAAAACCAAAGAGGATGCGGGAGCCGCTAACAGATTCAATCATCTTTTAGCAGACTTAGGTTTCTTCCGAGTGCAATACTCCGTATACGCAAGATACACTCCAACACAATCGGGAGGAAGGTCGGCACTAACCTATATAAAAGCTGGGCTACCTCCCCACGGAAGTGTGAGAGTGTTATGTGTGACGGACACTCAATGGGCGGATTCGTTGAGATTCATCGATAAAAAACAGCAAAATACACCGGAACAACCGGGTCTACTGACTCTTTTCGATGATGACGAATAGTCGGAAAACGTTGATATGAAGGCTCTTATTCGGGACTAGAGTTTGAATAAGAGTTAATACGGCATATATCCAAACAGAAACATGAGGGACAAGCACTCCAAAGTTTGAATAAGAGTTAATACGGCATATATCCAAACAATGCGAGATGAGCCACGGGGCGACACCAGTTTGAATAGAGTTAATACGGCATATATCCAAACTTGTCGCGGATATTGGTCGGAATGCTGTAGTTTGAATAAGAGTTAATACGGCATATATCCAAACCTCAATCGGCTGTGCAGGGAGTGCATTCAGTTTGAATAAGAGTTAATACGGCATATATCCAAACTCGCGGGATTTGAAGAATTCCTTGCGAGAGTTTGGATAAGAGTTAATACGACATATATCCAAACAATAGTGATAGCAAAAATTATCCCAAGGAAGTTTGAATAAGAGTTAATACGGCATATATCCAAACCCGTGGATTTTTGGACAACGCCACGTAAAGTTTGAATAAGAGTTAATACGGCATATATCCAAACAAGGCGAGGACGGACATACGCAATCCGTAGTTTGAATAAGAGTTAATACGACATATATCCAAACTTCAATTTAAACAACAAAGAATAAGCCGGTGTTTCGCCACTCCCACCGGCGAGGAGCTGTTCACACAAAGACGCGGAGCAGGAGAAGGGTGGAGAGAAAAAACACCCGTAGACTCCGCTTTTTGTTTGGCGTTTGACATGGCTTGGTTGTTTCCCATCAGTGAGTTCATGTCGTGAACACTGGCATGTATGCGTGAGTCAAGAGGGTGCAAGGCATACGGCTTGCTGACAGTCCTTCATGGATTTCCGGACTATCATCCATCGCGCATGTGAGAGTCATGCCATGGATTGTCCCACGAGCTTTAGGGGATAAAAAGTGTGGGACTTTGTGCGGGAGACGAGATTCGAACTCGCAATACTTGCTTGGAAGGCAGGTGTGATGACCTTTTCACTACTCCCGCAGTAAGAGGAATAGAATTGTGGTTGTTTACGGGAAAGCACTACATGCACGAGATGGTTTTATTACGACCGTTCCAAACTTTTCGGAACGGAAGGCTCGCAACCGCAACCCATTCCCCAGCGGAGTCGGAGGGATTCGAACCCTCGAACCGTATGAAACGGTTAACACCTTAGCAGGGTGCCCCTATCGGCCACTCAGGCACGACTCCGAAGTTTCGACACGCCAAAAACAGCCGGTTGAAACTTAGCTCCCCATGATGGACTCGAACCACCTCTAAAGGTTCCAAAGACCCGTGTGCTGCCATTACACTAATGGGGAATGTGCAGACCGTTTTGACGGCCCGCGAATAATTATTTGGATTTTGAAATCAGCTTGTCAATGTCCGCGCCCAACTGCCTTAACTGGGCGAAAGAGTTGGCGACGTTGTTTTGCGCCGTTTCCTCTCTCTGTTGAGCGGCTTCCATCAGCTTCTTGCTGTTCGCGTCCAATTCGGCGGCATGCTGTTCAGCCTTCTTGGTTCGGAGGTCGATTTCCTGTGACGCCTTGTCCAAACGGTTGACTGCGTCAGCTTCCGCCTTGCTGATAATCTGTTCGGCTTGTTTCTTGGCCGCGTCCAACTGGTTGGCAACCTTATCGTCGGTTTCCTTTTTCAGTTTGGCGCATTCCTGTTCAAGCTTCTGCTTCTTATCGTGTGCGGCGGTCATCATCTGTTTGGTGGTTTCCGTCGCGGAGTCGAGCCGCTTCTGTGATTCATCCTTGGCCTGTTGGAGAATCTGTTCGGCTTGCGTGCGGGCATGTTCCAGCTCCTCACGTTTCTTCGACTCGTAAGTGTTTTTCAACGTTTGGAATTCTTTGCCGAGGCTGGTGCCTAATTCCTGCATCGGGTTTTCCGACGCTTGACGGGCGTCCTGCAAGTCGACGTTCAACCGTTCAATCTGCTGGCGGAGGGATTCAGCTTCCTGCTCCCGTTTGCCGAGTTCGGATTGACGCTTGTCCAAGACCATGTTTTTTTCCGTCAACTGGCGTTGCAGATTCCAAATCTGTGTTTCCAACCCGTTCACGTACTGTTCAACGGAATCCTTGCGATAACCGTTGAATCCGGTGGGGAGGTTGAGTGGTTGTACCTGTGGCTGGGTCATTCCTTCCACGGTGAGAGCGTGGGAGGAGATGACCCGTGTTTCATCAGACATGGTCATTTTGAGTTCCTTCTTTTCTGGTTGAAAAACACGAGGGGGTCGTGCGGGAGTCGAACCCGCTTCTTCAAACATCCACAGTTTTCTAATCGAAGTGGCACCGCCGATTGGAAAACTGTGGCTGCGTGAGGAATCCTGTCTTCGACCCATGGCCTACTATTTGAACATTCCAACGCCCGTAGGCCGAAACGTTGGAATACTTTCCCGCCTGTGTAGTGTGTGATGGGAAAATTTTCCTGCTTGCAGTGTGCCCAATGCGTCAGTATTGGTACAAAATATCGCGTGAATTGAATTTATATTACGCAAGCAGGAAAATTCGAGCCTAAAGTAGGAATCGAACCTACGACCTGCGTTTTACAAGAACGCCGCTCTAACCAACTGAGCTATTTAGGCAATGACATAGGTTTCAAGATTTGAGTTTTGAAACCCATGTCTGAACTAAGGAAGAACCAATTACGGTTCGTGCTTTGAGAGGGAATCGAACCCTCACGTCCTTTTCGGACAGTTGCTTTTGAGGCAACCGCGTATACCAATTCCGCCACCAAAGCAAAGCAAGAGCCGCCACGGCGACTCAGGAGACTGTTCCCGCAGACTAGGCGGGTCAGCTAAAACTGGAGCCGCCACAAGACGGTTCCGACGCCTTCTCAAACAACCTGTAAGAGAAGTAGCACGGCATGTTGGACTCGAACCAACATCGACGGTTTTGGAGACCGCCATGCTACCGGTTGCACCAATGCCATATACCCGACTTAGTTAACGTCCAAGTCGGAAAGACGTTCGGCATAGTGGAATGGGTTTTACCACCAACGGCAAGGAACGTGAAACATCTATGCACCCGTTTGGCCGTGCCTCCCCTTCGGTCATCAACCACCTGATTAAGGCAGGGAGCCTCTTATCCCCCACAAGTTCCAGCGGGGATATTCGAGCAATACCATCGGTCACACAGGCAGCTACCCCCATGAGACCTAGTACCCAAGGTTGGAGTCGAACCAACGACGTCCGGTTTAGGAAACCGGCGCTCTATCCACTGAGCTACAAGGGCGTATGCCGTCTCGTCGCGGGGACGTCGCAACTCGTCTTCCGACTCGACGGCATTCACATCATCTTTTCGCTAGTTGTCATGGGTTGCGATTTCCACGGCTTTCGCTACTGAGATGATGGTGTTTTACATGCGTTCCACACGGCCGTTTTAACTTATGCTCCAAGCTCTGGAATCTCACCCGGGCATCGCAGACCGGCGACTGCATAGTGCCTCCCGTGGGATTCGAACCCACAACCCAAGGTTTAAAAGACCCTTGCTCTAACCATTGAGCTAGAGAGGCTTGCTAGGAGGTGAAGGAACGAAAGAATCCACCTCCTAGAGTTGATTGGATTGACGGAAACTGTTTTTTGTTTGCAAAGTTTTACCTGAGTTATAGAGTCTGTACCGCACGGTCGCTTAGCACGCATATTCAGTTTCCGTGTGGCGAGCATCTTGCGGACGCTCGTCACGTCGTGGAGCCGGAGGGAATTGAACCCTCGTCCTTGAAAACGTTGATGATGTTTTCTACATGTTTAGCCATCTCGTTTATATATGTTGAAAGTTCCAGTCGAAGAGGCACCCCGGAACAGTTTTGCAACTCAGTCATGAAACGATGAACAGTTGCCGTTCACCGAGTTTTTGCTGTCCTTTCTTTTTCAGAATCGCCATACAGCAAATCAGCGACCCTGTTCTTCCTTCACCGTGTTTCAGGCGGCGAGCTGGAAGTTACGCGAAGAATTAGTCTTGGCGTTTATTGTTTGACATGGATTGATGACGGTTGTCCACGTCAGCCTCCGACATGCTTACATTACCTTGATTTTCAAGTCGAAACCTGTCGGCCCCAAAATGCCGTCTTCCTTCCGGTTTTCCGTCCGAGCTTCCCATAGGTGTGGTTTAGAACCAATAGAATGGTTGGCTGGGATTTCCAGCCGGAAGGTTGACAGCGGTTTTGCCTGTCATGGTTTTGTCTTCAAGCGTTTTCATGCTTTTCCTCGTGTGTTTGAGTGAACAGGTGAGGATAGGTGTGATAGTTCTTGAAGATTCAACCATGATGGGCAAGTCTTCATATCGAACATGATTCGACGGGCTTTAAGTCCTATCGACCATGTTTCCTTATCTCTATTCATTTTTCAAACGGACGGCAACATTCAGGGAGTGTTCCTTACTAGGTAAGGTCTTTACCCCGGTTGCCTTGGTGACTGTTCCAGTAGTGGACTGGAGATGAGAAGCGTTCTTCTCACAGCCTTATTCACACGTGATGTTTTTTGAACCTCGTTTTGTGTGAACACTGCCAGTATAGCAGTTCTAGGAAACATGTCAAATCAGAAACGAAAAACAAGGTTTTCCTAGGTGTGTCGCGCTCAAAAACCTTTCACGCCAGCCTTGGAAACTTGGACAACAACGTCGCTCACAGGCTACACTCCCCTGCATGCAGTCAAAGCAAATACGAGAAGCAACCACAGTCGCATATATAGAAGACCAGCTCAAGTCGGAAGACCCCACTCTCATACAGTCGGCCACGGGGAATCTCGCCAGACTGTATGGGATGACTACGCTCTCCCAATTGACCGGTTTGGCGAGGCCATCCCTCTACCGGAGCCTGTGCGAGAACGGGAACCCGTCCTTCCAGACCATGTGCCGAATATTGGACGCTATGGGCTACACGGTGTCGGTTCGCCGCAAGGAGCAGAAGCCGAATGAGTGACATACAAGTTGAGCAGGATGTTCTCGACCTTGGTTCGACGGGCATGGAGTTGGATGTTCGACGGGTCAACCTGTTGGATGATATAGAATCCCGCGAGCCAAACAGTATGGAAATATGGTATGGGCATTCCATTCTCACCGCCACACTGTTTCCACCGGCCCAACCGTCCGATGATGTGGATTTCGTCAGCAAGTCGAACGGACGGTTGGAATACATGCTTGAAGCTGGCGTGACGGGTGATGGGGATGATAGGAAACGCCGGTTCCCGTTCGGCAAATATCCGAGACTGTTGATGGCTTGGATGGCGAAGCAGATTCGTGCGGCGAAAGGCCATAAGACGAGGAATGTTGACCCGGAGACGAAGACCATCACCATTCCGAGCATCTACCAGTTGTGTGAGGAAATGGGATTGCCGCATGGCGGGCGTACAGCGAAGAGCGTGCAGGAACAGTTGGAACTGTTGTTGGCTTGCCGTATCAGTATTCGCGCGTCCGGCACGGGCAAGGGGTTGAACGTGAGGGATACGGCTTATCTGCCTATCGTTCAGGCCGTGCGCATTATCAATGATGAGAAGAACGTGGGCTATTCCGGTGCCACGTTCCGTCTGACCGATGAGGTGTATGAACGGTTGAGTCGCGAGTCGGCTCCGTTCGATACGAGAGTGTCCACTTACCTGTTGAAAGGCAGGTCGGTCATGCCTTACGACATTTACATTTGGCTGACTGGCAGTATGAAGAATCTTCGCCGTGACCTTCCGGTGAGTTGGGATTGGCTGTATGAACGGTTCGGAGACCAGATTGCGGTCAAGAAGTCTTTTCGGCGCATGTTCCGTCAATCGTTGGAGAAGGTCAAGAAGGTGTATCCGGGGTTGAATGTTGAGTGCCCCACGTATGAGGATTACATTATTCTGCATCCAAGTCCCACGTCGGTTCCTACCCGTGCTGTCCGTGAGGTTGAGGTGGGTGCTAATGGGGATGTGTTCGAGGTGGCTTTGCATTCGTTGCAATCGGTTCAACGGAAAGGTGCGCGAAAGGCCACGTCAGACTGAGTTGACCGTGGCTTTTCAAACACCTTGGAGGGTATTGGTGTCTGAAAGGCCATGTGTGGGCGGGTGTCTGCGTGGCTTTTCGGACACCTTTCGCATGGCTTTTCAAACACCTCCCAACGGGTTGAACGGTTTCTCGACGTGGCCTTTCACGCACCCTCGTATATGCTACGGATTGCACGCGCCTTTTCCAGCTTTAATTTATCCACTGGTTTTTCGTTGGAATTTCAACCATTCCACACGCTTATCCACATTTCCACAGGCGGAACGTCGAACATTCCGTGGACTAACAAGCACCTTTAGTGGCGTTTCAAACACCATGACGGTTATGAATCATGCCGGACGTGGACTATCAAACACCATCAGCATGGACTATCGAACACCCTTTTATGGGGTTTCCGACACCTTTCCGTGGACTAACAGGCACCTCGCATGGTAGAAAAACCGTTACGGGAGTAAGGCTCAACCGGCATGGTTATATATTATATGCTCATAGTTTCTTATAGTTCCGGTTTTACGGTCAAAGGAACCAGCCGATACGAAATACTGGGAATATGAGACTTCTATACAAAATCACAAGCTTATATCGCAAAGCCCGTTGGCTCATGTGGCTGGGTGGAATGTTGACCACCACGCTCATTCCCCTGCTGGGTTACGGAATGCATGCTTTGAACATCGCCAAGGACAGGCAGGAGTTGGCGACGGATAATCCGGAGCTTGCTTCGGAGGAGACGGCTGGCTCCCTATTTGATTGGATGACCGGCGAGACGGTGGGAAGAATCATTGGAATCATTGTGATTCTTGGCATTATTTTCATCCTACTGTTGATTTTGTTGCAAATCTTCTCGTTCATTGGTGCCCGAACGTCAGTGTCCGGAATAGACCGCAATACGGCCACCAAGGAAGCCAACCGTAGACAAGCCGATTTGGACGAAATGGACGTGGAACCAGAGGATGGGGACGTGGCCTTTCAAACACCTTCCCAATCGAAGCCAAAAAGGAAAGGCAAGCCGAAACCGGCTCCCGCCACTGAGGGCGACGAGGATGACTGGTTCATCGACTAGTCACAATGGTGTTCGAAAAGCCACGCGCCGACCGGCTTGCGCGGACTATTTTTCCAGTTCGCTGAGCTTGGTCGGCGCTTTCTTATGTTTGAGCGGCAACGGTTTCCCGTCCGTCTGATTGTAAATGCAGTAGTTGCCGTTGTTGGTTTTGTGGATTACCACGTTGACATGTTTGTTGTCTTTTGTATAGACGGAGCATTCGGCGTCCACACCGTTCTCGATGTCCTTCATCGAGTCCACGGTGTATTCGCCCCTTCTTGTGGAATGTAATATCCCTTTGGTTGTTGGAATGGTCTCGTCCGTATCGGAGTACTCTTTGTGTTTGCATTCGATACCGGACAGTCCGTACACGTATTCCAAGCTTTGGTTGAGGGACGGGGCTTTCGGCATTTTCACCGTGGTCGCGGTGACGAACGAGAGGAAGAACACGAGAACGGAAACAATCGAAACCAGTATCCGACCCTTGTTCACAGCGAAAGCGCCGGCAACAAGAGCAATAATACTAACAATAATGAGAGAACTGATGATAAAATCGCCCGTACTTGCTTGGTCGGCAACCTCCTGCCAAGCGGAGAAATCCGCTGTCACTTCTGAACTTCTTTCAGTCGGTTGGACAGTTCCGCCAATCCGTCGATGATTTTATTCTCCTCCACGGTTTTCCTCCCACCGGCTTGACCGTCACGGAATCGTTTCTCGCATTCGCCCATGCCTTTGCGTATGTCCTCGTCGGTGATGCCGTAGGCGATGGCGAACGTTCCCAACGCTTCCACCACATCGCAGTATTCTTCGACCAGCCGGTCGTAGATTCGACTGTCGGAAGTGCCGTCTGCGACCCAATCCATGCCAACGGCGGCGAGTTCCGCCGTCTCCTCCAACAGTTTCCGCCATTGCCGGTCGGACGGCTGCGCGTATTCCGGCGAGAAGGTTCGGACGGTGCCGAGACTGACCGACCCACGTCCGGGTATTTCCGCGTCACGTCCGATGAACTTGTAGCCCGGATTCTGTTCGCAATAGTCGCGCACGTCACGCAACCATTGGATAGCACCGGGGATACTCCCCCAGCGGATGACCTTCCCATTGTTGTCGAGAAAATATTTCTGTTCCAATTCGTCGATGGGATGTTTTCCGATTTCCTTCAGGGCATCGTCCACCATGTCCTTGACCACGATGGCGGACTTGCCATGCAGGTCGGTGGTGGGGCGCACATGGAACGCTTGGAAGAAGCGTGCATAATTGTAGGTCGGATTGCAGGACGTGCCGACCATATCCGAATATTCCAATCCACGGTCTTGCCAATCGCAGGAGACCATGAACGCCATATCGTCCGGAATGTCGGAACGGATTATCGCAATATCGTAACTCAAATCGCACCTATTCTTTCAAAGAGTGCCCAACAGAACATGATGAAAAGGATTGTCGCCATGATGATGAACGCCACCATCAGGGCGACGGCCAAATGATAAAGGAAACGCCAGCCGTAGATTCGTACTCCCAGCCAACGTTTCTGCCCCGAAGTGTAGGAGTGTTCCAAAACCGCTTTTTCCAAGAGCGTGACGGAACGGTCGAACAATACCGCCATCGTGTGCGACATGAGCACACCGGCTATACAACCTATGCTCAATACCAGTCGGACGAGTATGCCAGCCATGATTCCATTCAATCCTCTAAGTTCAGTACCGCCAGCTCGCAATCCAATCGTCGGGCAATGTCCAGTTTGGTACCGGAGAGTCGGAATTGCGGGCCGACGGCGGTTCTGTTTCGATACTTTTGGGCGACCATATTCGACTGGATGTGAATGATGTTCCGTGCATGCTTGTAACGCCACACGTTGCCTCCACCATCACTGTCGAGGTTCATCCGCATGCTACGGTAGAAGTCCACGTTGTCGTACAGGTCTCGGGGGGTTAACGGGTCAGTCTGCATCGAGCATTTCCTTCCACTTTTCCAATTCGTTCAAATCGATAGAGAATTGTTTATGTTCGGTGCAGTCGGAAAAGTCGATGGTCAGATACGGTTTTCCACGGAAAGTGTCACTGGACACGATGACGGTGTCACTGCCCAGTCCGCCCTTCTCATGCAACAGTTTGTAATATTTTTTATCCGGAACCATCGGCTTTCCCTTTCTAATATCAGGTCAGGAGAGTTTGACCAGAATTCCGTAAGCGATGATGAGAACGAACCAGACGACAGCCGCCACTACCGTCCAACGGTTCAGGTTCTTTTCCGCCACGCCCGAACTTCCCGCCGAACCTGTCAACGATTCAGCGAAATTCGAGAAGCCGCCTCCCTTGCCTTTGTGCATGAGAATGAGGGGAACGAGCATGAGACTCAACACGGCGATGAATACAAGAAGAATATGTTTCATAATTACTGCTCCTTTGTTTTGTTGTAGAAGACCAGACTTTTCCATCCGCTCGCAAGCCGCCAATGTTCTCCCGGCAACCGTATAAGCAACGGTTGCAGGATGCCTTCGACGATGAGCTGGTCTAGTGACCCGTGTACGGCGACCGTCCGTCCTCGCACGATGGTGCCGTCCACGGTAACGGCCTTGACCATGCGGCTGTCCAAAACCTTCGGTTCGACGTTCTCCCAGTCGAGGTCGGCGGGCTGGTCTTCCTGCGAGTCCAAGGCGGCTTTAGCGAGACGGCGGAACGAGTCGCGTATCGCGTCCATCTGCCCGTCCCACAAGTCTCGTATCTGTTCTTCGCTCGGATTGAAGTCGGCCCAGTTGGTTTGCGCGGCGAATACCGCGATTGCGGCTTTTTCGATGCGTTCATCCGGCATAGAATTTTCCTTCCTTACTGCAATCCAACACCTGCAATGCGCTCACATGGTCGGCTTCCTCCAATAGGCCGGACGGGGCTTTTTCGATGATGGGCACCATGACTCCCATGTAGACGCCTATCGCCCCACCGGGAGCTATGATGATGGTCCCGTCCACGACGGTGCCGTTGTCGAATCGGGCGATGACTCGTTGCCCTTCAAGTTCGGCTGTTGTGGCGTGCCGCCAGTCCACGGGATTGTAGACGATGCCTTCGCCGCCCATCAGCCGAACACCCACAATGTCAGCTTGCCCAGTCCGAAGTCCATTCCTGAGACAAGCGCCATGAGCAGCAGCACGAAGATTCCGGACGCGACGCACCAGCCCACCCATTCGCGGACGGTGGGCGTGACTACCTTGCGAATTTCGTCCACAACCTGTTTGACGAAACGGATGACGCCGAGGAATCCTTGACCGATTCTGACGAACGGATTGTTTTTCCTATCGGCAATGACGGGCGTGGCTTTCTCAACCATAGATTTCCTTCCATTGAATCAGACCGTCGATAATTTTCGCGGCGGTTCGATTGTCCAAATATTTCTTATTCAAGTCTTCCTTATAGCGGACTACGGGAGGGCAGTTTTCGAGGTTTTTCACGTTATTAAGGTCGGACTGGTCGGTGAGTTTGAGAATCAGTCGAATCTGAGCTTCCGTGGCCTTGCGTTTCCGTCCCGCGTAAATCATCATCGTTCTCCCTGACCGGAGTGGTGAACGTCTGTCGTTAGGAAGTGTTCCGACAACAGGTCTTTCGTGTTTTTTCTTAATTGGGCGGACGCGAGTTCCTGCACTTGAGAGACCGCTATCACATAGTCGGTCAGCTGGTTGGCGAAATCATTATCGTGATGGCGTCGAGCCAGTTCGCAGACAGCGCCGATTGCCGAAACATGGAAAACGTCCGATACGGGTTCGATGTAATTGCCGTCTTCCATGAGAGCACGATATTCGAATCGGTTTCCACAGTTGATTTCCCGAACCATGCCGTAGACCTTACCGTCAACCACGACTAGATAGTCTTTAGTTTTGCTGGAGGATTGCGTGTAGCAGGGGAAGTTGATGGCAGACAGTGTTGCCGAATACTGGTCCTGTATCATTGCCAGTTCATCGTCCACCCATTTGAGTGAATGAAGTTGGATGAGGTTAACCTGATTTGTTGTTTTTTGGTCTTCCAATGGTTTCCTCCCGAAAACTGCTCATGTGTGGACTTACCCAGTATAGCAGAGTTTTCCTCGGAAGGAAAACCGACGTTCAGGCGAGAATGTTGACCGACTTGAAAAGCGTGTCTGCCAGATGATTGCCTCCACTGTTGAGGCAAACCACCACATATTGGGGCAGGTTCACGAAATTCAGGCTTTCCACACGTAGACCATCCTCGGTCTTCTCCATACGGTATTCCAATTCGCCGTCGATGGTGGTTCCGCCTACGGTGATGGCGATGGCCCTTTTACCGGCCAGTTCCTCAATGGGCTTGTCCATCCAATCGGAAATGGTCTCATGCACATCCGTATGCATATAATCCTCCAATATTCTACTTACTCGCGTCCGTAAACAGTGTGGCCTTGTCTTCTTTGTGAAGCTTGTCCGCTTGGCGTTTGATGTCGCTCGTCGTATACCAGAGAGTGAATTCGGTCGGGTCGGTTCCGGTAATCAATTCCTCAACCATGTTGATTCCCCAAGATGGAATGGTGTCGTATACGCGGTACAAGTCAAGTTTCTTCACATCCTTGTCCACGATGCCGCCGACATGGATACCATGTGGCGCATCCCCCAACGGATGATAGTCCGCGAGCACGCTGATGGCGCGTGCGACCTCGTCCCGAATCTCCTCAAGGGTTTCCACTTTCAATGGACATTCCTCGCTGAACAGTGGAAGATAACGCTCTTGAGCGAGCCAGAACGGGAACTCCTCCAAATCGTACTTGTCCATGTCATGTCGGCTTAACGGCTTCTCATAGTCGATGATTGCGGTGAGCTTGCCGGTCGGGTCGGCTATTGGACGTTCGTGGATTGAGATGAGTTTTTCGTCGGGATACTGATGGTCGTATAGCGACTTGGTGTATGCGTATGAGTATTTTTTGGTCAACGATTGTCCTTCACTCTTGTATGATGTGAATGTTTCCAGTATAGCAGAGGAAACGGTAGAAACTTCAGCAGTCAGTGACCTTGACCTTGTTGTACGCAAGAATAGACTCGAACAGTCGGAGTGGATTGCGGGAGTCCAGCTTGTACTGATGTTGATTCCTCGCGGTTTCCGTTTCGAGAAATCGTCCGCTCTCGGACGGCTCTTCCACAATCATGGGAATCCAGCGCCATTTCTCACGGCCTTTACTGTTCTCCCAAACGATTTCCCCGGTATCCAATACCCGCTTGTAGGCGGTCTTGTCGGGGAATGACGAGTCTATTCGTGCGACCAGATTCAATCGGCTCATGGTTTAATTCCTTCTTCTCTCAGTTCTTCGTAGTCTTGCGGCGTGAGGAAAAGCCAAGCTCCACAGTAGGGACACTTGACCCTATTGGCATCGACGGTGTTCCTGCAATACCAGCAGGTGACATACCATCCGTTTACATATCGGTTTTGCATTATTGCTCCTTTTTCTTGGCAAAGAAGTCGATGACTTCGATGAGATAGAGGAACATTTCAAGCAGGACAAAGAACACGAATCCCAGTACGTCAAAAGTCCAGTTTTTTCAGTTTTTTGAATATGTTGGACATTGCTCTCCTTGTCTTAATGATTGTGTGAACAACCTCAGTATAACCAAAAAAAGCAAGACTGGCAATCACACCAAAAACCGGAAAATAAACAGGCCAATCGTATCTTCGGGCAACATCAGCGGCTTACTTTCTCGCTCTGATTTGGCACTTCCAACGGCATGGAACCCGAATATCCCAACAGTTCCTCGCAATGAGCGGCGACGGCTTGCAGGGCGAACCGTTCTCCCGTCAGAAAGCCTTCATCCGACGCGTTGGGAATCTTTTCATCGATTCGGGCTACATGCTTTTCGCACCAGTTGATTACGTCGTTCAGGGTCTTGTCCTTCTGCGTGACGTTCACTGCCATGTGAGTTGCCTTTCTATCTGATTTGTTGTCGTGGAAGGACTATTTCTAGCCTGTACTTCCCGTTGACGGTTGCGTGAAGCTTGTACACGCCTTTCGTGTCCGTAAGGCTTCGTACAGGTTTGCCGTCTTCATCCTTGTAGGGGACGCCATTGTTGCGCACGATTGTGACCGTCGCATGGGGAATACGATTGCCGTACCGGTCTGTGACAGTGCCTTCCAAGGTGATTTGACGGCCATGGATGGTCGTATCCAAGTAGCTTATTCCGTTCGATAGTTGAGGTGCGAATACCAGACCGATGAGAGTCAGTGCCGCTGCCAATTGGATTAGATTCGAGCCTAATCGAACAGTCTCATTCATTTTCGTTCCACTTCCGGCCTGTTCTGCTGAGTACGTACCCGTCCAGATACAGTTGGAACAGGCTCACGTACTCTCCATCGGATATATCGTCTTCCGGTTTCGCGTACAGTCCGACGTTCATAAGCGCTACCAGCAGTCCGGTATGCTCCTCCCGTTCGATGTGAAACGGTGTCTCCTCCTGACCGTCGGCGGTCTCTCGGACTGCCACACCGTAATCACCCACCTGTGGTTGGGTGGATGAACTGCTATCGTCAATATCCTCATAGGTGAGATAGAACGGCAAAAGTAGCGGATTGGGAACATTCTTCAACGGGATAAGTTCTATACCAGCCTGTTGGGAGTGCTGTTGGCAGACGCCACTGTAACTGTCCCCTTCACCGTAATCCGGCCAGTGACGGATTGCCACGATGGGTTTACTGCACGGGTATATTTGACCGTCCGAGTCAACCATGGTTTGGGCGCAACCTACGTCAATGAGTTCCTTAAGATTCAACATGATTCGTCTTCTTCCAAGAGTTTTTCGCAGATGTGAATTATGTCGCCGTAGGAATTGTGGCCTCCTTGTTCGTCGGGTGACGGTGACTCGTCTGGGGAGGTGAGATTCCGTATCATACGGTTGTAGCGGAGTTCTTTTTTCTTTTTGTCCGCATAGTCGATGATTTCCATGAGTGCGGCTGTCCGACTATCTGTGGTCGGTTGGACTCCATACTGTTTGACGCGGGCGATGGTGAATTCGTAGGCTGTGGTGAGGCCGTCGTAGAAAGTGTATTTCTCCAACAACTCCTTATCTGGGTTTTCGGAATCTTTGGCGGCTTTATCCCATTGTTGTTCCAACCATGCTATAAGGTCGGTTCCCGGTTGACTCATGAGGTTTCTTTCTGCGAAAGTTTTCATGTGTGGACGTATCCACTATATCACAATCGACTGAGATGAGTCTAATCAGATAATGTCTTCCAAAGACTCGAACACATCCTCCAAAAACTCCAACTCCAGTTTCTTCTCCGAAGCGTCTCGACCATTCTCCTCGTCGGCACGAATCACGGACTCCAACACCTGACGTTTCAGATTCAAACGGTCGTAGACGGCCTCACCCAACTGTCGGCGCGAATCGACGGGATACCTTCTGTTCAGAACATCCCTCACCTGTTCCGCCACGTCATCATCCGGCAAGCCGATGAACACTTCCCCACGGTCGTTGAACTGGAAGGATGGGAGCGGGTCGTATTCACTGTCCCGCGAGAAAACCAGACCGTATTCGTCGTTACCGTTATCCTCAAAGTCGACGTTCAAGGTCATACCCCCTCTGTTTGCCGTCGAAGGTCATTTCAGGCTTATCCCCATGGTTCGTGCCGTGTATTCGACGGCCGCGCGTCCCTTGTCGGTCAGTTCGTCGAACACGTCGCCGGGACAGTATTTGCGCTCCACAAGTCCCATGTCACGCAGGCGTTGTCCGGTGACGTCGGTCAGAAGGTCGCGTGGGTCGTGCTGGCGGAGCAGTTTGAAGTCGGCGAAGTTGTCGATGAAAACGGGCACTCTGTCGTCCTTGATGGCGTCACGGAGCCGTTCCGCCATGCGCTCGTATCCATCGGCCTTTTCGGCCAGATTCGCGGGCATGGGCGTATCGTCGCCGCAGAGCCCACCCCACGCGTCGCGCGTGTCTTGTGCCTTCCCCTCATATTGGTCGGCAAGACGGCGCATCAGTTCATGCCGGAACTCGCAGAAGATATCGGTGTCATAGACGTCACTGAGGTTTCCGGCCCAGATGGTGAGGTAGAACCCCTTGTTAACCCACCAGCTGAGTCCGCCGCCGAACTCTCCGAAGTGGAATTCCGGCATTCCATCGTCCCGCTCGTCCAATACGGCTTCGACACCCATCGAATTCAGTTCGTGTTCCAAATCGCGCAGGTCGGATAGCGGTTGTTCAAGGTCAAGCATGGTTCACCACTTCCTTGCGTAGGATTCCATGGTGTCCGCGTCGAATTGGGTCGATGAGCTTAATATCATCCGTTACCATAGATTTTTCCTCCCTCGTCTTTGATGCCTTTTTCGACCAGACTGACAATCGCATACAGGTCGATGCTGCCGTGTTCGCCCACATGGACGATGCCGGTGTCCTTATCGACCGTTGCCGTCTCGTATAGTCCGTCGCTGAGCCAGCCGCGTTCATTGTTGGCGTCTTCGCAGAGCAGTTCCACCGCTCGTTTGTTCGGAAAATATTCCATCTCAACCCCTTAGTCCCTATACAACGCCCTTACGACGGCCCGCATGCGTAATGCGGCCTGACGGCGCGTCTCATACGGACTGCCAAGCTCCTCGCCCAGCAGCCACCCTTCGAACACGAGCACTGGGTCGTGTCCGGGATATTCGTTGCAGGATTCGCATACGCGCATGTACTGTTCGGCCATATCCTCGGTGTCCTTCGCCGCCTGTTCGTTGCCAATCGCGTTCCGGCACCATTCGGCGGTCTTGTCGAACCGTTCCTTCAGCCGCATGAGCCAGTCGGTGCGCGGCATGGGCGCAGACAGCAGGCGGGCCAGCTCGTCCAATGCCTGTTCCTCACCCATGCCAGCCATGCCGATGGAGGTTGTATCCTCGACAAGCTCGTACTGCGTGCGGACGATGTGGATGGTGTCGCGGTCGGGAAGGTTGACGGTAATCTCGTATCGTGCTTGAGGGTCGTATGCGGTGATACGTCCGAATTGGCGGTCGTGACTCACACGCCAGCCCGGCAGCGTGTGGGTGACGGTGTTGAGGATGTCACGTGGTTTCATTATGTCAGTTCCATTCCTTCGGGGCGACGACAATCCAGCCGTTTGACAGCGGGTATACTTCGCAGGGTTCGTCCGAGTCCAAATCGTCGTCCAACGGGTTCCAGTCTTCGAGACCGTCGTGGGCGATTTCGTCGTTGAGCGCCCCACTGTGGATGCGTTCGGTTTCGACGTGGACATCCTCTGAGGGGAGGAAGAGGAACGAGAATGGTTCGAGCATTGGTTCAAAAAGATACGGCAGTCCGTCCTTGGCTCCCCAGTTGGCGACCATGTTCATGTGTCGTCCATCATCCGTTTCCACGAGGATTATTCCCGATTCCTGTCCAGTGAGGTCGTGCAGGTTGATGGTCATGTTTTCTCCTTGGTTTTAACTTTTTGTGCGAACAACTCCAGTATAACCCACAAAAACAGGATTGTCAAACAGAAACCAAGCAAGGTTCCCCACTGTTGTTCTCCTTTTTGGATACCTGCCTGTGTGAACAATTCCAGCATACCTCATATAAAGGAAGCGTCAACCCGCCCAAAAACAAAAAAAGGGAACTTGTACGTTTCCCGTACAAGTTCCCCCAATCAGGAAATCAATCCCAGTTGCACATGAAGTAGCCATTAGGGTTGATATCCTCAACCAGATGGGCGGTGGCGCAATCGTTCACAGTGAACATAGGGCGAGGCTTCACGTCATAATCACCCTTGATACGCTTGTTTCTCAACTCCTCCCCCACAAAGCAGTCCTTGACGGGAACCACGTACCCTCCCTGTGGGGAGCTGGTGGCACCATCCACGACCTTGTAGGCGAGCTTGCGGACGTTGACGCTTTTGCCGGTCTTGCTGACCTTGGTCACTTGGTAGAAGTCCACGAGGGTCATGCTGTAGCCCCAAGTGCTGATGAACACGTCTCCCACATGCACTTCCACGTCGGTGGTGGAGGTCTGTGGCTTGCGACGTTCCTCTTCGGTGCCGTTGATGCGGAAGTTCTCACGAGTGAGCCAAGGGTAGGTCTTGATGGCCTTGTCGATGAAGTTCCTGACACCCTTCATGGTTCGCCAGTACTTACATCCACTGAGGTAATTGCGGCTAGTGATGTTAAGGAAGTCGTTGGTGACATCCACCCAACGATTGGTGCGTTTGCTGATTTGGACTTCGAGGCTGAGCATTCTGGTTTCTCCTTTTTTGGGGTGGTGGGTTTTTTAACCCTGCTTGTGTGAACAATTCCAGTATAGGCTATATTAAACCAAAAGTCAACCCAGAAAAACAGGGGCACAATCCAACTAAGCAGACCATGCCCCAAAGCCCAAAACTCACCGACCAGCCAAGGCGATGGAACGAACCATGGAGTCCAGTCTTTCGCCTCCCAACGATTGAGTCACATAGTAGCTGTCGTTGTCGAGGTCAAGCCAGTAGACGACCTCGTTCTTGTCCTTATGGTACTCAGAGAAGATATAGCGTTCATCCGGCTCGCTTTTTGGAGACGATTCCTTATGCTCGTCGTAGACGTGCTTCCAGTGCTCTTTCGTCAGCTTATTATGTCGAATGCACAGCAGAGCGGTGTCATCATCGCTCCAGAATTCCAGTTCGACATCAAACGGCTGGATGGTGTCGCTGATATTCATAGGGGTTCTCCTTTTTTGCGTGGCCTGTTCGGCCTTTTTGTGTGAACAATTCCAGTATAAGCTATGTTAAACCAAAAGTCATCAAATCATGAGAGCGAGAACACGCCTATCCCCCGCCTCAGCGTCCTTCAGATAGCAACGATGACGGTCGGGTTCCCCGTCCATCGCATAATCATCCCTGACCTCGAACTCCTCCAAGGAACCTTCATTGTCACCATAGTAGGCGAACACGATAGGAGTGTCGCCGCCAAGGGTTCCACGTGCGTAGCGCAGTGCGGAAATCATCTGGTCGATGGTAGCGGGCGTGGTGAACACTTTCTGTCTCAGGTCTTCCTCAAGCTCGCATTCGCAGTCGGGGCAAACCTTCTTCAAACCATTGGAGGCGTCCGTCATATGTTGCGGGCAGTTGATGGCTCCGCACCGGTCGCAGATGGCTCGGCAGTTCTTGCAGATGTGCCTTCCGCAGGTTTCGCAAAGGGTGAGCTGGGTGAAGGGGTCAACGTTTCCGCAGTTGACGCATTTGATGTCGTCGTTCATTTTTTCTCCTTTGTTGATGGGTTTTTCAACCCTTCGTTTGTGTGGATAATTCCAGTATAGCATAGGTTTGGATAAAACAAAAAGCGGCAGGTCGCAAAAACCCGCCGCCAAAAATCAATCAGTCATGGAAGTCCACGAGCCAGACATGCGCGTTTGGGTTCTCCTCAAACCTCTCCCACAGAGTCATATGGGACACGGGATAGAACATGCCTCCCTCATACCCGTCCTTGTCGCAAAGCACGCACAAGTCGTCCAACAGTGTCACGACGGTTGAATCACCATTCTCGTAGAGGGTGGAAAGCTCCTTGCAGGTTTTTCCCTGAACACCTTCGGTCAGTTCCTCCCAACGACCGCCGAACTCATACCAGTCATAGAACGAATCGTCGTTGAAAGTAGATACCACATCGCCGTCTTCGTTCAGACTGTACCCACAGTATTGAGCATAGGCTTCGAGCGCTTCTTCATCATTCAATGCCAGTCGGCGTTCCGCTTCCTCGAAGGCTTCGCTCATTCTGTCGTGCTGGTTTTCGCCCTCGCGTTCAATTAGACGCCTGTCGTTCTCTCGATTGTCCTTCAGGAATTCGTCCCGCGTGTAGAGGACGTATTCCTCGACTTCCTCGTATTCGCTGTATGGGTCGATGATGGCTTCGGCTTCGCTGGTGTTGTTGCCTCCGATGACTGCGCCTAGGAAGTGCATTTTTTCTCCTTGTTTTTGGTGGGTTTTTCAACCCTTCGTTTTGTGTGAACGATTCCAGTATACATCTTTGGGAGAACGACACGCTCACATTCAAGGCAGAAAGACATGAGTGGGCAAAAAGGTGGAAGGTCTTATTGGCAAAAACGTTGATATACCGCCATTTTTCAAACCGTTGGCAATGGTTTCCGCAATCTCGGCAAGAGCGTATTGCAGACCGTTCGTACTGACGTGGGCAACGCCAAGTCGTGGCTTAGGGGAATGTATGGTAGCGCCCAGAAAGGCGAAACTGCTCGCTAATCCCTAAAAAACAGGAAGGCCGGAATCCCCAAGGGAAGAAAAACCTTGAGCTTTCCGGCCTTCCTGTTTTTTTCAGTCGTTGTGGTCTTCCGTGGAACCGTATACCGCTTCCTTCATATCCATCGGGCGAGCGTATTCGTAGGTGCTGATTTTCACATAGGCTTCGCCATCCCTGTTGGCGAGAACACGATGGCTGGTGGCCTTGCCCGCGAAGCGGGTCGGGCTTGTCAGGTCGGGGTAGACGGTGCATCCGGCGATGTCGTTGGGGCTTCCATCATAATTCTTGCGGAGTGGGCGGATTTGCACGGTCTTGCCACTGGGGCTGACCTTGACCACTTCGTAGTAGCTGTTGAGAATCATGTCGTAGCCGTAGACGGAGTGGAGCACGTCTCCCACTTTGAGGGTTCCCACCGCCTTGGTGTTGTCCTTGCGGGATTCTTCGCCTTTGATTTTGAAGTCTTCGAGCGTGTAACCGTTGTAATCCATGACTTTTTGGCGGAAGTTTTCAAGCCCACGCATGGTCTTCCAAGTACGGCGGTAGGTGCCTTGGTAGGTGCGTTCGCCTTGGCTGTTCTTAGTCCAAAGTTCAAGGCTGAACATTTTGGTTCTCCTTTTTGTTTGCAGTCTTCGTTTGTGTGAACAATTCCAGTATACCACATGCGAGAACAACCAAAAAAAACGGTGAGTCGGAACTTTTTAACTATGATTCAGCCACAAGGGTTTAGAAATCTTTTCTTCTCGCCCTCAAATAGGACTTAATCGTTTTACGGGGTACTTCTCTGTTAGAAAACAGCACGTCGTGACTGTTGAGTCTGACTAACACCAAAGAGACCACATCGTTGTCCACGTAGTAAACCAGTAATAGGTCTGATTCCACGTGCAATTCGCGGAAACCTTTCCAATCACCGGTCAGCTCGTGGTCGGAATACTTGGTTTTGAGTAGGTCAACATCGTTTTCGATAAGAGCTTGAAGAGGTTCGCGAATCTTGTTAATGTCGTAATGCTTCTTTTTCAGCCGTTTGATGTCATTGTCGAACGGCTGAATGGTTTCCAACGTTCGTTTACAAAGCATTGAGATAATCCATCATGTCGTTTACGTTTTGGGAAGAGTGGGTGTACTCATGATTCAACGCCTGACGGCGAGCCTCCTCGTTGCGCAATGCTTCCACTTCGCATTCAAGCTCACGGAAATGCCTGTAATCATGCTCGTTCAGTATGAAATAGGTTGGCCGATTGTTTTTCATGACTGTGACCGGAGAATCGTCCGCCACTTTTGAAAACTCCGCGCTTGCGGTTCCTCTTCCAAAACGACTGATGGGAACCATTGTCTCTACCGGTATTGTCAACTGCATTTTTCCTCCCTTATGTTTGCATGTAAAAATACATGCTATCACATGAGGTGGCTAAAAATCTCAGCAAAAACAAAAAGGCTGGACGGGAGCCGTAAGGTTCCCTATCCAGCCTTTTCACTTATCTGCCGTAACCTACTTCTTGTGGCGTGCGGTCACGGTCGTGTTTCCGCGACGGTGGGCGAGCATCAATCCCATTCCCACGAGTGCGAACAGGATGACCGCCATGATGGGCGTGTTCACACCGGTTTGGGCGAGTTGGCGTACCGCTTTCACGATGGCCGGTGTCACCGGAGGAATGTAGGAGTTGGTGAACTCGGGTTGGGTTCCATTGGTTGTGACCATGCTGGGGGTTGTGGTCGGATTGTTCTCATCCTCACCAGCATCTCCGTCGGTCTTGTCGGCCTTATCGGTCGGCGTGACGAGCATGGTGCTGGAATCCTTAGCCGAATCGTCCGTCGGGTCGTATTCGACTCTGGCGGTCAGATTGCCTTGCAGGTTGTCGCTTACGGTGACGGTCACATGGTGTTCCATCTTGTCGTAGGTGACGTTCTTCTCGCCGGTGTTCTTCTCGCGAATCACATACCGGTATTCGCCGCAATCATCCACTCCATCATTGTCTCGACCGTAGGTGAGCGGCCTGAACTGGATGTTGCCCTGCTTGTCGTTCTTCTCACTGTCGATGACATTGCCCTTGTCGTCCACAAGTTCGAACTCGAATTCGTAGGCTTGCAGTTCACGTCCGGTCAGATTCTTCTTGGCCGACAGTTCGACCAACACGTCTTCCGGCTGGTACGTGTTCTGGAAGAGGATGCTCTTCTCGCTAGTCTTGCCGTTGGAGTAGGCGACGCTGGCGGCGAGCTTGTGGCTCTTCGCGTCCTCGGTGACGGTGATGGTGACGGTGTGGCTGGTGGTGTCGTAGGTGATGCCGCCCAAGGTTCCGTCCTGTTCGTCAACCGTGTACGTGTACATGCCGGTCTTGTCGAAGGTGAGCTTGTCGAAGTCGAGTGTCCCGTCACCTTCGCGGACGTTCTGCTCCTTGTCGGATTGCGCGTCGCGTGGAACGCGGGCGAACTGTTTGGCTTGGAGCAGGTTGCCGTTGGAATCCTTCAATTCGGCGGAGAATTCGTTGTCGTTCAGGTCGCGTCCGGTCAGATGTTTGGCCGCTTCGAGTCGCACGCTGACCGGTGTCGGAGTGTACGTGTTGTCAAATCGGATGTCATTGGTCTGACGGTCGGCGGTGGCAGCGAGCATGCCGTCTTGGTCGGTGACGGTGACGGTCACATCGTATTCCTGAGTGGAGTAACCGATGGTCTTGTCCGTTCCGGCGAGTTCCTTCACGTGATACGTGTATACGCCGGGCATGGTGTAGACCATTTGGCCGAATGTGAATCCGCTTCCCTTGTTGGTGACGGTGACTGTTCCGTTTTGGCTTCCGGCTGGCATTGGCATGTCGTTCACGCTGATGGTGTTGCCGTCCGCGTCGCGTGCGGATATCGCGTTCAGTTGGAACTTGAATTCACCGTCCTGCGGGGTGCGGCTGGTTGCCGTATCCGTGTTGACGATGTTCTTCACGCCGCTGATGGAGTATCCGACGTTCTTCGGACTGTAATGGTTGGTGAACGTGATGTTCTTGCTGTTGCCGTTTGTCGGGGTGACGGTCTTGGATACGACGGTCAGCTTGCCCTTGTGGTCAACATCCTTGACCACGTAGGTGATGGTCGCAACCGTCCCGTCCTTCGTGACGCCCGGAATGGTCGTATCCTGTTCGGTCATGGTGAACACGTAGGTGTCGACGAGCGGGAACGACAGTTGGTCGAATCGGATGTTGCCCTGCTGGTCGTTCTGCTTCGTCTGGTCTGCGTTCTGCACGTTGGCGGGTGCCGACTGCTGGTGGAGTGTGAAGTTGAAGTCTCCGCCTTTGAGCGTGTACTTGTTGCCCTTGGAGGAGGTCATCTTCTTCATTGCGGTCGGATTGTCCGTGGCGGGTTGGGCCTTGTACGTGTTGGTGAATTCCGGAATGTTGGTTCCGTCATCATATTTCACGTCGGACAACAGTTGGCCTTCGCCATTGTCGGTGACGGTGACTTTCACATGATGTTTCGTAGCATCATAGGTGACGCCTCCGTTATCGCCGTGGACTTCGCTGAGCGTGTAGTCGTACACTCCCGTCTTCGTGTAGGAGATGGTGTCGAACAGGATGTTGCCCTGCTGGTCGTTGGTTTTCACCGTTCCGACCTGACCGCCGGTCTTATCCTCGACGCATTTGAACTCGTATTGTCCGGCTTGCAGTTGGATGCCTGTATGGTCGGAGTCGTTGAGTGTCTTGTGCGCACGGAATTGCACGCTGACCGGTTTCGCCTGATACGTGTTCGTGAACGTGGTCGGATAGGCCGCGTTCGTTCTGGTTTCGGCTTTCAACTGTCCGGTCAAATCGTCGGTGACGGTAATCTGCCACATTCCCATGTGGGAATCGTAGTTGACGCCGCCCGCCGATTGGCGGACTTCACGCACCGTGTAGGTGAACGTGCGGGATTTGACACCGTTCAACTGTTGGGCGGTGAACGTCAACGGTTGGAAGCTGATGTTTCCGTTCTGGTCGGCGTTCACGGTTTGCAAAGGCTTGCCTACCGCCTGCTCGTTGTCGAACAGTTGGAATTGGAAGTCGGTGAGTTTCGCATGGCTGGCGTTCTTGTTGTCGAACGTCTTGTGTGCGGTGAGGCTCACGGTCACGTCCTTCGGCTGATACGTGTTGTGGAAGACCGGGGTCTTGTTCGTATTGTCGTAGGAGGTGGAGGTTTTCAACTGTCCGTAACCGTTGTCGGTGACGTTGACGTGCATGGTGTGGACGGTTTGGTCGTAGGTGATGCCTTTGAGCTGTCCCGTCTTTTCCATGATACGGTAATCGTGTTCGCCTACCGTATTGTAGGCGAGCTTGTCGAAGGTTACGGTTCCGTCCGCATTGTTGGTCTTGGATTGGATGGTCTTGCCATTCTTGTCCTGCAATTCGAATGTGAACTCGTTGGCGTTCAACAGGCGGAGCGTGTGCTTCGGATTGTCGATTACCTTGCTGGCTTTCGGCGTGACGGACACAGGCTGGCTGGAATACGAGTTGACGAACTGGCCGTTGTCAATGGTCTCGCCATTCTTCATGGAGATGGCCGGATTGATGAGCGAGGCTTTCAACTGTCCACTGTTATCGTCGGTGACGGTCACAGTCCATATGGCGTAATGGTCGTCATATTTGACGCCCGCCGCACCCGTGTTGCGTTCACGAACCGAATAGGAGAAGGTGGCCTTGTCTTTGCCGTTCAGCTTCGCCTTGGTGAACAGGAGCGGAGAGAATTCCACTTTGCCGTCCGCCGTGGCGTTCACGGTTTGGATAGGAGTGCCTGTCGCCTTGTCGTTCGCATACAGGTCGAATTGGAAGTCGGTAATCTTGGTGGCAGACTTGTCCGCGTTCGTGAACAGTTTGCTCGCCACGATACGGGCTTGCGTATCCTTCGGAGCATACGTGTTCGTGAATTGGATGGTGTCGGATTGGATTCCATTATTGGACACGTTGGCCGTGACATGACGGTCGAACGTGTTCAAATCGTCGGTGACGGTCAGTATCCAAACACGGTCATCATACGTGACTCCAGCATTGTCTCCCTTGCGTTCCTTCACCTCATACTGGTAGACGCCTTCCTTGGTGAACGCGCCGGTGTTGATTCGGACTGTCTGCGTCTTGTTGTCGGTGAACGTGATGGAGGATGGCACCGCGCTCTTCGGAGCATTGTTCAACGGGGTGATGTCCGCAACATACTTGTCTTTTTCAGTCCAAGCGCCGTTCGGACGACCGTTCAACACTTTGACCGCTTTGAACGTGACCGGAACCGTGGGCATGACCATGCCGTAAATGCCATGGTCTTCGTTCGGGTCTTCGTAGATGGCGGTGGTCATCTCATCCAATGCGGGGAAATCCTTCAAAGGGATTACGCCCGCAACCATATTGCCGTTGGAATCATCCTCTTCATCACTGTCGGAATCCGTCGCTTCGGACGCTTCCTTCGCGTTCTTGATGGTGACGTGCTGTCCATGCCAAGTGGTGCCGGTCTTCGGAGTGAACCGAAGTTTGAAACCGGAGCCACCCGGAATGGCCGACAGTTCGTAATGTCCGTTCTGGTCGGTGACTGTGGTGCAAGGCTTGCCGTTCATGCTGGTGACGGTCTTGCCGTTCTTGTTCAACAGGGTGACGTTCACGCCAGCAAGGAGACGGTCTGTGCTCTCACGCACACCGTTATGGTCGTTGTCGAACCATGCGACGCCGTTCACTCTACGTTCCACGACCTGCGTGACCGCATCCACCTTATTATCACCGTCAGCCCAACGGTTCACGTAAGCGTCAGCCGCCTTATTGCCGGACGGTTTGAACGCGAGACTGAAATCATAGCGGGCGTTCGCGGGAAGCTTGTCGGATGTAAAAGCCCAAGCGACCGGCTTATCGCAACCGTCGGGGATAGTCACCGTACCAGTGTTACGGTCAACCTTCGCCTCAGTCCACTGTTCGACCTGCTCGCGCGTAATCTTCGTCGCGTCAACGGTACGCCACTTCGGGTCGGTGGTGAAGTAGACGCGCCCATTATCCAAGGACGCGCCATTCTTCACACCCATGTTCAAACCGGTCATCACATAACCGCCGGAATACTTCGACAGGGAGCCAGCACCCGAATACGGCATAATATCAACCGCATACGGATTCTTTTTCTCATCCTTGGAGAAGTTATTCAACATGTTCGTGAAACCTAACGGGCGTTCGATGTCGTTCAGCAACGGTTGGGCGCGGGTCGCCAATGAGGAGGAGTGCGTGCGTGAGACGCGGATGGTGTAGGCGGCGGTCTGACCGTAGGCGGCGGACGGGGTGCCCATCCACCGTTTCGACCTGATTTCCGTATGCACCGTGTACTGTTGGTTGTTCTTCGCATCATTGTCCGGGTCGGACGGGTCGCCGATGGTGGTGGAGAATCTGACGAGCGTGTCCGTCCCGTCCGCCTTCACTCCGTTGACCCTGTACTCCAATGTGGTTGTTCCGTCCTTGTTCGGGGTGGCGGTCGGCGTGACGGGCGTACCGCCGGTAACAACGCCCTGCGTTTGTCCTGAATCAGTGTCCTTGTATTCTCCGCCTACGGTCGATGAGCCGTCCGTGTAGGTCAGACCCTTGGGCAGTGTGACCTTGATGTGGTAGTCGGTCAGATAGTCGCCGCCGGTGCTGCTGTTGCCGGTCTTGGCGGTCGCGTTTATCGTCCAGTCGGCGTGACGCTGCTCCTTGCCCAAATCGTAGATGGTCTTCGACACGGTGTTGGCCGTGTCTTTCTGGCTGGTGTGGATGCCGATTGCCGGGCGTTCGCCCACGACGTACAGGGTGTCGCCCTTGTTGTTTCCGGCGGTGTCGCCGCCCTGATACACGCCGTCCTCGCTGAAAGTGGCCTTCACATAGTTTTTGCCGTCGTAGTGGAGGCTGGGTTTACCCAGTTGTTTGACGAGGCTCGTGTAGTCGTCGCCGGTGATGGAGTGCGCGTATGCCGTCCACTTGGTCAAATCGTCCTCAATGTCGAGGTTGGCTTTCTTGGCGAGGTCGCTGCGCGTCCAGTAGTCTATCTGTCCGGTGGTCTGCGCGGTCCTGCCCGCCGTATTGTCGTTGACCTGCATGGGGAGCGTGGTGCCGACGCTGATTCGTGAATCGTATGACGTGTTTGCCGTATCCCATACGCGGGTGTCGATTATCTGCGCGGCGAGCACCCTGCCATGCTTGGCGGCCTCGGCGTATGTCGGATACCAGTCGAAATCGTCATAGTCGGCCTTGGCCTGCGCCGTATCGGTGGAGTAGCTGCCGCCGTCGGGCAGTACGCCCCAGATGACGGGTTCCATGTTGTCATTGGTGCGGGTGTCCGACCACCAGAATCGTCCGCCCCACGTGCCGTAGCTGTCGTGGACGGTGTACTGCTGGTCGGGATTGTCGTTTGCGGCCAATGGGGTGAGGATAGTGGGGTCCCATTTGACCAAGTGGACGCCTAAAACCCTGCCGTTGCCGGTCGAGTCCAGTTTGTTTTCTGCTGCGGTGTTGATGCCGAACTTGGTGTTCTCCAACACGCGGTCGGAGCCGTTATATCGTTCCGTATCCTGCCAACGTCCGGTGGTGGCGTTGTCGCAGCGTCCGAACGTGCGGGCGAAAACGTTCGTGTAGTACATGCTTTGGATGAATGTGCCGGGCAGTCTTACGACCCAGTTGCCGGATGCCGAATCGTCGTCGGTGACCGTCTGGTTCGTGTTCGAATCGGATTCGTCCAACGTGTCGCCGCTCAGACTGGTGGCCGACAGCGTGGTGTCGGTGATGGTCACGTTGCCGGTCTGGTCCTTGCCGTAATACTGGGCGGCGGTCTTGCCGTCCGTGGTGGCTGTGGGGAGGATGAATGTGAACTCGTCCACGTGCAGTGCGGCTACCTGCTGTTGGGTGAGGGAGCCGTCCATGTAGGCGGTGGTGCATTTGCCGTATGCGCTGTACTGGGTGGCGTTGGCGCATGGGTAGTTCAGGGTGTCGTAGCCGGTGAAGCCGACGTTGACGGTGGTGCCCTTGTCGGTGGTGGTGCCGTCGTCGTAGACGGTGGTGCCGTCGTTGACGGAATCCTTGCCCACGGTGCTGGAGCTGGGGAAGCTGCCGTTGTGGTCGAACGAGTCGTTCTTCCTGTTGTGTGTGTTCACTCCGCTGTTGTTGGCGGCGGGGTGGTGGATTCTGTCCCAAAGTATCGGCTGCCATTGCTTCTCGCCCGAATGCTTCGCATGCTTGTCGTCATCATCCTGAAACACGCTGGACACGTTCAGCTTGTAGCCGATGCTTCCCGTGGGCACTTCAATGCCCTTCAACCCCTTCGACTTGTCCTTCCAACGCATCGCGGTACGGACGAGCACATGCAGTTGGCGTCCCTGAATCTTGCCTTTGCCTTTGTTTGGCGCGGTAGCGTCACCCGTATTGAAATCGTAGGTGCCGCCGCCCGTAATCTGGTATTGCAGGCTTACGTTCAGGTTGAGTTTTGCGCTGACTGTTACGTCTTGTGGCGTGTTTTCGGCTTGTTTGTGGGTGCCGGTGTTGGTTGGATTGCTTGCATCCCATGCTGCCCATGCTTTGACGGTTGGATGGAATTTGTATCCGTGGGGTGCGCCTTTGACCGCGACTGCGAGACTGATGGCTGACGTGCCGGGGTTGACGGTCGGACTGTTGGAAGTCGGCTCCAACAGGCGATAGCAGGTGTACACTTGCGTCTTCACACCGTTGATGGTTTCGGTCGTGAGTTTCGGCTGATAGCTGGGAGTCTGGTCTACCCAACCCATTTGGTCGGTGTCGAACGTGACCTTATCCGCCGGATAAGGCAGTTCGAAACGGAAGCCGACACGGGTACGCTTGTAATAGTCCATGGTCGAATCCGGGGTGACGGTGTAATCGTAGTCGTAGATTACATCATCGAACGAGCGGACTATATCATTGCTCGCGTCCTTATCGTCGCCACGCTCATTGTCATTGTCGAATGGTGCGGTTCCGGTGACTCGGTCGGTTAGTTTGAGTTTTGACACGTATGCGCTGTCGGTGTCGAGCATGTCATGAATGGTAACGTCTTTAGCGTCTTCCGGAGCGGATTGCGCTCGGATACTAGTGTCGGAGTGAACGTCCGACTGTGTTTGACTGTCAGCATTACTACTGCTGGTAGTGTCTGACTGGGTGTCGCCACTATTAGTGTCGGCGTTCCCACTATTACTGGTGTCGGCTTGGACTTGCGTGGACGAATCCACCGTCAAATCGTCAGCCAAAGCAGTGGACGCGGACAATGCGCCACCACCAAACATTGTCGCCGTAGCCAAGATAAGCGCGGCAACCTTTCTCAGGCCGGGTTTCATAACCTTGAGCTTCCCTTCTGGAGAGTGTGTCATGAAAACGGGAGAAGGGCTAAAAAGAAGCCCCCCCCCGCGCGTTTTTTGATTGTTTAGTTATAAGTATGGAAGGCTGGTCTCAAGTACGGTTTGCAGGAGAGTTCCCAAGGCCAGTCTTCCGATTTTTCACCCTCTCCGACCATGCTTCTTCCAATCGTTGGAGACTGGTTGAAGCATGGTTTCATGTCGGGGAGGGCAAGGCTTTATCTGTTATTCGGCTTTATGTGTCGGTTGTTTCTTGCCCGGGTCGGATTCGGTTTCGGTCTCGGCATTGGATTGACCGTCGGAGGATTCTTCGGTCTGGCTTGCGGTTTTACGTTTGCCAAGCTTCTTGACGGCCACGGCCAACAGTCCGCCGACTGCGGCGAGCACGATGATGACCAGTCCGATGATTCCAGTGTTCACGCCGGTCTGCGCGAGGTCGCTTACGCCAGCGGTTCCAGCGCCTCCGAACAGTTTCTTGGTGACGTGAATCTTGTAATCCTTGGACACGAGTCCATCACCGGACGTGACGGTGAGCGTGGCGTCCGCACCATTCTTGTTGATGGTGATGCTCATGCCCGTGTCCTTGTCGTACTGTCCGACGACCGTCCACTTGTCGGGATTGTCCACAGCCACTTCGTAGGAGGTTTTGTTCGGGTCGAATCCGTTGATGAGTTTTCCGTCAACCGCGATGCCCGTCAGTTCCGCCTTGTGGGTGGCGGCGGTGATGTAGGTGACGGTGTAGTCATGTTGAGTGAACGTATTGCCGTCCGGAGAGAGCACGCTGACCGTATACGTGTAGGTCATGCCCTTGTGGGAACTGGACACTACGGCGCTTTGACCGACCTTCGTCTCATAGGAGAAGGTGCCACCTTCCGGAATGTCGAATTTGTCGGATGTGACGGGCACATATTTGCCGTCCTTGCCAACGTAGCCGACGGATGCGAGGCTCGTGTCAGTCTGAGAGTCTGGTGTCTTGACCGGAGACTGTTCCACCGGCTCCTTCGGCTGGAATTCGGTGACGGCGGTTTTGACCGGACGGGTGACGGTCACACTGTAGGTGCGGCTTGCTCCCGTGGCGGTGTCGGTGACAATCCATTCCTGTCGGTTGGATTGCGCGCTTTGGGTCACGTTTCCGGCTTTGACGGTTACTCCTGCCGGGGCTTCCGGTAGCAGGTAGGCACTGGTGTTCGCGTCTTTCAATGCGACCACGTAGTCGAGCCTGTTCGGATTCCAATTGTCGATGAGCGTGCCTTTTTCGGCTTTGCCGGTGAGGTTCACGTAGATGCCGGTGAGTTTGGCGGGACTGTCCGGTTGGATGTCGGAGGTTTGGAAGTTGACCCGTACCGTGTAGTCCACGTCGTTCACGTTGACTGTGATGATTCGGCTGGTGCCGTCAACACTCAATTTCGGACGGGATACTTCCGCGTCGAGACCATGTTCGGCGGAGAGGGAGAAGGAGTCCTTCGCGTCGGAGGCGGGAAGGTCAACGACTTTCTGATGGTTCTCATCAAAGTCCGTCTTATTGATTTCGTAACTCTTGGACTTGCCGTCGGAGGAAGTCTGGGTGAGCGTCATCTTCGTGAAGTTCTTATCCTCGGGACGAACGTCTCGGGTTCCCACCGTGTAGGCTTGTTCAATCTTGTTGCCGTGTCCGTCATCGACGGTCACGGTTCCCTCTGCTGTTCCGAAGAGCACGACGATATTATGCTCGTTGTCGGCACCCACCATGGTCTTGGGAGTGGATTCCCATTTGACGGTGGCTTTGTTCTTGTTGGACAGTGTGACCTCATGGTAGGAAGGACTGTTGTCCTTGTCGGACAGGCCGGTGGCGGAGTAGCCAGCGTGATAGGAATCATCTTCGTACTTGCTGAAAGGAGTTCCCTTATCGGTGCCATTGTTCAACGTGATTTCCTCGCCAATCGAATATTCGAATGGTACGGTGATGTCGAACTGCGGCAAGCCTTTATCCGGGTTCGCGTCGGCATGGTAGACGGCTGTGCCGGATACGATTGCTGTGCCGAGTTTATCGCCCGAAGTGATGTGTTGTTCCCTGAAGGTCGGTTCAATCGTGAACTTGGTGTTGTCGTCTTCGTTCAGTGAGCCGATGGTCACGGTGGTCGGACGGACGTTCACGGTCGGAGTGGTGAGGGACTGGTTGCCGCCCGCGTTCGGAAGATTTATGAGCGGAATCTGCTTGTCTCCGACCTGCGCATACCAAGTGTTGGTACGTGAATAATCTCCCAAGTTGACGGTCATATGCCAGATTTTGGTTTGTCCGGTCTGAACGTCCGTGTACTCGTAGTTGCCTGTGGCGACGCCGGTGGCGGATGTCACGTGAGTGGCATTGTCCACACTGACGTTCCATGCGATGTTCAGGCTTTTGCCGTTGGACAGTTTGACTGTCTTGACCTCATTGCCGTCCTTGTCAACGACCTTGCGGTCTTTGGTCACACGATAGGACTCGTTTTTAGGCACATTGGCTACGGCTTCCACGGTTCCGTCCGGGTTTTCTCCGGATACGGTGAACTGGGTGCCGTCGGCCAGAGTGATGTTCTCACCTGTGGAATATTTAAACGGGATGGAAACGTCGAACGCCGGATTGCCGTTCTTAGCACCGACATGGTAGACGGCGGTGCCGGTCACATCCACTTGGGCGAACGTGCCGTTTGCTGTGAGTTTCACATCCTGCAAATCGCTACGCTTCAATGTGAACGTGTCATCGGAATCGTTCGTATGCACGGTGATGCGTCCCGGAACCTTGCCGTAAGGTTCGATGGCCGTATAGGATTGGTCGCCGGTTTCCGGATTGTTCGTGAACTGGAACGTCTTCCCTTCGACCTCACCGCTCCAAGTGTCGGTACGGGAGTATGATTGGTTGACTTGAATCGTCCACTCGTATTCGGCTTTGGTTTCCGGGTCGATGGTCTTGTACTTCTGGTTGACGGTTCCCACGACGGTGGTCACATGGGTTTTGGAGTCAGTGGTCTTGGCCCATGTGATGGGCAGTTCGGTGTCGTCGGACAGTTTGAGTCCGGTGATTTCCTTACCGTCCTTGCCGACCACTTTGCCTGCCTTGTTGACGGTGTAGTCCTTGTTCGCATAGTCGAGCACGGCGGTCTTGCCGTCCTGTTGGATGGTGAACTGGGTGCCGTCAGACAAGGTGATTTCCTTGCCGTAATCCTTCGTATAGTTCACGGTGGCGGCGAATTCGGGGAGCACGCCTTCGGCTTTTTTGGAGTATCCGGCTGTGCCAGTCTCGTGAATCATGCCGAGCTTGCCCGCGCCGGTGGTGGTTTCCGGAGTGATGTCCGGGTCGGTGAGGGTCACGTCGTTGCCGTTCTTGCCGGTGACTTCCAGTTTCTTCGGAATGCTGGTGCCGGTCATGGACGCGAGCTGTTTTCCATCCTCGTCGGACGTGTCGAAGCTGACGTCTTGGCCTTCGTATTTGGTTGACCAACTGGCGGTGTTGGACGCGGTAGCTTCCGTATGGGTGTTCCAACTGTACGAGGTGTTACGGGAGTGGCTTTCCCAGTCGAAGTCCTTGATTTCAACGCTGGCGGTCGCGGAGCCAGTACGGGTGACGGTGTAGCCGTTCTTGTAATCGTACGCCGGGTCAAACCATTCTATGTTTGCATGGGAGCCGTCGGACAGGGTGACTGTGTTTTCGGACGGGTTGCCGTCCTTGTCCAAGGTCACGCCGTTCAGTGTGGCGTTCGCGGTGTTGGTGTCGCCTTGCACGACGAACTTCGTCCCGTCCTTTAGGGTGACTTCCTTGCCGTAGGTTTCGTCCACGTTCACGGTCAATGTGACCTTGTGGCTTACGGTGTCCGACTCATCGAATGTGCCATTGTAGGTGACGGTGCCGGTCAGATGGCTGACGCCGACCTTGCTGTGGTCGATATTGAGCGTCGGGGTTTCAGCAGACAGTGCGATAGGCTTGTCCTCGCCGTCGAATGTGGCGGTGGCGGCTTCCAACGGGTCTCCGTCGTACTTGTCGATGGTGGCCGTATAGTTGCCGTCGCTGTCCTTCTCGTAGGTGACGGTCTGCTTTCCGTAGGTGGTTTGGAGTTTACGGCTTGTCGTGGTGGTTTCGTCGCCGGAAGTGGATGGCGGGGTTGTGAGATTGGTGTCGTCAACGGCCAACGCCGTCACGGCTCCCGTTCCCATGGAGCCTACGGCCATCACGGCAGCAAGACCCACGCCGCCGATTTTCTTCGCGGCATTGTTCCAATTATCACTCATTCAATGTCCTATCCGAAATGTGAAACGTTTCCTTTGCGGATTTCGTCTACCACCTTAGCGGACATGTATGCCGTCAACCTCGTATAGGCGGGAAAATACCTCGAAAAAAATTCGGGGTGGACGGTATCCGGACTTTTAGCGGATTGTCCACCCCGAAAAAATCGTTTTGGAAAATGTCATGCCCTCTGGGGAAGGTTCGCTTTAAGCAGGGGTTCGGTGTCGGTGTGGTGTCCGCGCTTGTTGTACCAAGACACGACGCTCATGCCGCTGGCCTTGTCGCGTAGGGTGATGCCGTACTGGCCCTCATGCTTGCCGGTGCCGACATGCACGGCTTGGGCGGGTACCGGATTGTTCTGGTGCGAATAGTTGAACATGCTACGGAATCCGTCGGCGTCGTTCGCCTCGTATCCGACACGGGAACCGTATCCGTCGTAAAGGGTGTTGGTATGCTCTCCGCGAACCGCGAAGGACACTTCCTTGTCCTGATGGCGCATTTCGATGCTGTCCTGTGGAATGTTCATGTTGCCGGTCTTACGGCGCATGAGCTTGGCGGCGCTTTCGCTGTCCACCGGATGATAGTAGTTGGACGCGGCTTTGTTTCGACGGTCTGCGACTTTCGACTTGTAGTCCGCGTACTCCTTGTCGCTGCTGAACTCGCCACGGGCCTTCTCGACCTCGGTGCCTTTGTTGTTCATTTCGATGGTTCCCCAAGAGGTCACATGGTCTCCACTGGTCTTATTGCGGTAGAACTCCTTGCGGAAGTGCAGGGCGTTCTGCGGATGGCCGTTCGCCTGTTTGCCGGTACCGGCGCTGATGGCGCATTGTACGTCGTCCAGTCCTTCGGCTTGCATGGCGCGGGTCATTCGGGTCAAATCGTCGCCCGGAACGATAGCCATTGGGGAGCCGCCCTCATTGTGCGGGCGGGGGGCACGTTTCAGAAGGCCGGTCTTCGAGTCTCGCTTCAAGGCTGGTGCGACGTGCGTCTTGCCTTCCTTGTCCATGTAGACGAACACTTCTGCGGAACGCGCGTCGGCATTGTTCAGACCAAGCTTATTCTCGTAGTAGTGGCGGGCTTTGACCTCCGCCTCCGCGAAGTCCTTCGGGTCGATGTGGTACACCTTCGCGTTCTCGCCTTCGAACGCGGCACGGTTGACCTGCTCGTTCGTTCGGGCGTTCAGGGTGTCGTACACCTTGCCGTCCTTACGCCCCTCCAATTGTGCGGCACGACCGCCGAAACTGGTCTCGTCCAACGGCAGGTTCTCGCTGACCGGCTGGAACTTGTTGCCTCGGCACATGCTCAACGTGTGTTCCGGGGCCTCACGGTCATGGTTGATGACTCCGAAGCAGGTGTTGCCGGTGGACGCGATGGCGAGCTGTTCGCCGTCCTCGGTGCCGGTGATATGCACTCGTTCGTGAACCTCATGGTTTTTGAGCGTGCTGAAATTACGTCCACTCGCGCCGACGTGCATCATCTCGTAGCCGCTGGGCATTTGGGAGAGATTGTTCTTGTAGTACTTGCGCACGTTGCCGCGACGGTCAACGTACTCATGCCAGCCGACGGTCAAGCCCCATTCAGTCCACTGTCCGATGGGGTTTCGCGGCTGTGCCGGATTGTAGGCCATGTCTTGTCCTTCCTCGACCTGATTCCTCCCCGAACGGGAGGTTTTTCCAACATCAGATTCCAGTCTACAATCCTCAAGGTCTATAAAAGGCGAAAGAAGGTAATCTACCGGTTTTTCTTACGCTTCGACTTTTTGGAAAGATGGTCGGAAACGTGGACGAACACGGTTTCAGCGAACACGCCCACATCCTTGGCGAGAATCCTCAAACCCTTCCACAGCAATCGTCCCCACGTCTCCCCCAATATCCAGAAGCCTACTATCAGGCCGAAAAGGGACAGGATGGATTCACGAATGTCCAGTCTGCCGTCTGCGGGAACGTCGAACGACATGTAGATGACGGTCGCAAACAGGATACCCGCCCCGAGCAGGGTCTTGCCCAATACGCTTTTCCAACTCATTTCAACCTCCGGTCGTGTTCCTCCCAGCTCGCGTCCGCTGAATCCGCTATCGCTTCCAGCATTTGGAACCCGTCTGGCACGGGGAACACGAGCAGTCTGACCAAATGCCGTCCGCCATGGTTCAGATTCTTAGACCGGACGAACGCCACGCCCTTGCAATAGTTCGACGTGGTGCCATGCCATGCGCCGACGTTCGTTCCCGCTTTCAGAATCGCGTTCACGCTTTCTGCGGTATTGTCCGGGTCGGCTTGCGCCACGCCATACGGGTAGGCGATGCTGGCGATGACGATGTACTTGCCGTATCCGCAGTAGGGCTGGCGTTTCCAACACTCCTCCGCGTAGGCGATGAGCTGGGAGCCGACCTTCTCACGCACGCCCAACGTGTTGCCCCTACCCCACGTGGTCGCCTTGCGTTGACCATGCTGGCGGGCTTTCAAATCCGAATCCGTGTAATTGCTGGTAATCCAGATTTTGTCCGGCACGCTGAACTTCACCTCATAGCCGTCGCACCATGCGGGACGCTCCCCCACGGGAATGTTCCTCCACATGCCGACCACGCTCGACGCCAATCCGCCCGTAATCTGATACTGCGGGTTCTCGTCGGAAATCGGAATGATGAGAATGTCCAGCAGATAACAGCCGGAAGGCGCTTCGATGGGCGATTGCAGGTAGATGGTCGAATGCCGGTGCAGACTATCATCATCATCCCACAGGCGCACGTCGGAACCGGCGTCGATTATCGGCTTCACGGTTTCGGCGGCACGGGCTGGGAACACGTTCCCACCGTGGGGTGCCGACACCGTGACCACGGCCAGAAACCGTTCCACCTTCCACGCCTGTTTCATCGTTTTCAGATTCCGCCACTTGTCTTTCGCATACCGACGGATTCTCGCACGCCGTAGGGCACGCGTCTTTTCGGTCTGCACGGTGTCGGTGCCGCTCCACCATTCGATTGGAATGTTGATGGTCAACCGGTATCCGCCGCGTTTCACCGCTACGGTTTGACGAACCATGACGCTCCTCCGAACCATGACGATTCTCCGAACGGACGGTGGCTGCCGGACTCATGCACGCCCAGACAGTGCTGGCACATGGTCTCCCCGTCGTATGGGGTTTTCCTGACGCCGCAGCGGACGCAACGGCTGGTTCCCTTGTCGGTCGAATGCAGTGTGAATCTCATTTTCGGCTCCCCATCTCCAATGCGCTGATATCGGCTTTTAGAAGGTCGATGATGTCCTTACGGGTATGATTGGTCTCGATTTTGCCGGAAACCCCGTGAAGGGCATTTAAAACGACGATACGGTCATGTTCAGCAAGCCACTCATCGTAATCCTTTCCGTCTGCGGGAAGACCGGTCTGAACGTAGGCACCATCGCAATACCGGCCACGAACGGTCTCATCATCAAGAGGCCGAACCGGCGAACCAGTCGGAAGCGCGATAGGCAAAAGCATGTTTTCTCTTTTCCGTTAGCCAATGTGGACTAATCCAGTCTAACGGAAACAACATTGGAAGAGTCTGAAAAGCACGGAAATACGACGAAGAGAAAAACCGGCGGCACGGGAGGGGCGGGCTTTTTCCTTCTTTAGGGAACCCGGGTTAAACAGATGGGCTACGAGAGTGTAGGCATATGCAAATCATGAACTAAAAATAGAGAAAAATGCATTTTCTCATTTTTATTTCCCAAAAATGGTTTTTCATAAAAAAATTGAGCCTATATATTATGTAATACTTATGTATACTTATGTACTTATGGGGCGTCTGAAAACCCTTGTGGCAGTAGGGCTGAGAGCATGCCCGCATGTCAATATCTCCCAAAAACATGTCAATATCTCCCACTTTGCATGCCAATATCTCCCAGCGGCATACCAGTATCTCCCACCGAAAAAATGGTGAAAATCGATAAAAACATTTTTTCCTATTTTTAGTTCATGATTTGCATATGCTCTCATATCTATCTGTACGTGTCTCAAACAACCTCTAAAATAGAAAAAAGAAACCCGCCTCTGTCTGGCAACAGAGACGGGCGGATGACCAATCAGTTAGAAAAAGGAGTGGTCACGTGTCTAATGATAGCGGCAAAGACAAACTTTTGGAGGTTGTCTACAGTCCGAAACTCATGTCGATTGTCAGTATCTTTCCTGTGGACAATCCAGATGCCGAATTTTTTGAGCGGAGAAACGGCGCGGTTACTGTTAATATCGCCCCGTTAAGGCGGGAATGGGCTTATGGGAAAATTCCTAGGCTTATTCTTCTTTATTCGCGGTCTTTGATTATGGAACGGTCAGAAAAAGTTGATTTCAACAAGAAGACCATCGTCTTTGATGAGTCGTTCCGTTCTTTCTGCAAGCACGCCGGTCTGACATATTACGGCGGTCTAGCCAAAGACGTCGATGAGATGCTGAACCGTATGCTGAATACGACTATTCAGCTTAGGGGCTGGTTTGACGCGAAGGAAGAACAAATACTTGCCGTGGGCAATTATCGGATTCTCGATTATGGCGAATTTCATTTCCACGATGGCGACTCTTCCGAGAAAACATATATTAGGTTCTCCGACTTGCTTTGGCAGATTCTTACTGAAAATTGTGTTCCTTTGAGCAGAGAAATCGCCGCCCAATTAGGACGTTCTCCTAGGGCTTTGGATATTTACCAATGGCTTGCTTATCGAACATATGCCCTGAAAAAGCCCGCCGTCGTTTCTTGGGAGAATCTTCGGAGTCAGTTCGATTCAGCGGATACGCCGATGTACTCTTTCAGACGGAGGTTTTGCAGGTCGTTGGAGAAGGTGTCGGACGCGTGGCCGGAGCTGGCGACTTCCGTTGGGGAAAAAGGATTGACGCTCTATCCCAGCAGAAGCTCCCTCACTTCGGGGAAAGGAAAGGAAAAGGCTTTCGGACAGGGGGACGTCTCTTCCGCAAAGGAGTCCGCCATGACGGAAAACCCGTTCTAACAAAAAGCTTGGGGCACCGGTTTTTCGATGCCCCAAGTTGAATGTTGGAAAACGGAGGGGAAAGAGCTATGCGACAACGTCGTTGTACATGGCGAAGTTTTGCGCGTCGGCCATATCCCATGCTGTGAATTCGACTTCCTTCAAGGACTTGTCGTATCCGCAGTTTCGGAGCGCGTAGCGTGCCGCCGCGTCGATGCCTTTGCCGTAGTGCCCGTCGGCTTCCGCCTTGTCACGGAGTTCGGCAATGCCATGCAAGGCCGCGCTGATAGCCATTCCGGCCATTTTCGTCACATCATTGTCCGCGCTGATGGAGAACGGTTGCCAATCGCATGCGCCGCTTTTCTCGAACACCCAGAATTGCATAGCCACAGGCTTGCGTCTGGTGCGTTGGAATGCTTCCGCCGGACAGTTCGCAACCGCCTGACGGTAGAACGACGCCTGAATGTGATAACCGTATTCGATGACATGCTTGTGGAAGTCCGTGGCGCTGGCACTGCTCGCGGTCTTCAAATCCACGAGATAGTCAACGCCGGTCGGAATCAAATCCGGCTTGGCTTTCAATTCCAGACCGGTATCGTCATCCGTCCACACGATGCACTGTTCGCATGTGCCTTTGCCGATAAGGTCGTACATGTCGGGACGGGAGTCGATGATGTTCTGCTTCATGCGTTTGAGCAACTGCATATCCTTGTAGGATACGACGATGTTGCCCATCGCCTCTTGCGCTTCACGCCATGCTTTGTTGGCTTTGTTTTGGAAGGTCTGCCCCTCGTCAAGGCATACGACCTCGCTCGTGTTCAACAGGTAGGCGTGGAATGCGGTGCCGAACTTCATCGCGTCCGTCGGCGTATGGTCGCCCAACAGTCGGTCGTAAGCCCATTCCTTCGGATTTTTCAGGAACGCTTTCAACTGGCTCTGGTCGAGCGCGTCCATGGCGAAGTATTCCTCGTCGGTCGCGTCTATAATTTCCGCTTGGCTCATGGAGGATTACTCCTCTTCGTCTCCGGTGATGGAAGTGTCTTCGCCTCGCGCTTCGGCGTCGGCCTTGACCGCGTCTTCGTCGGGCAGATGCACCTCGACCTTGTTGGTTTCGGCGTTCTGGAAGATAACAGGCTCCTCATAGTCGATGGGTTCGCCGGTCTGCGGGTCGAACTCCGGCTGGAGTTTCATGTTGTCAACGTAGTTGTAGGGGTTTCCATCGGCTTCGGCCTGTGCCCGGTCGATTTCCTCCCACGCGTCCTGCCATGCGGCGTACTCCTCCGCATAACCCGGATATGGTTCGATGTGGCGAATCTCCCAGTCGAGGAATTGTTTATCGGTGATGGGCTGGGATGGTTCGAAACTGTTGGTCAGAGAGTCCGGAATCGGAACCGTATATGATGCTCGGTTCCTTTCCTCCTCCTCGTCGGTCATCGGTTCGTCGAATACCACTTCGGAGTGGCCGTAATCGGTTGCCATTTTGGTCTTCTTTCTGATTTGCGCGGACATTTCCAAATATTGGACGGTTTCCAACCACATGCCGTGTGGCATTTCAAGCGGGTTTTTCTCCCACCGTTTATATGTGCTTGTTGACACGTCCAGTACTTCGGCTGTTTCAGCCTGTGTTTTTCCCGCTTGTATTCGAAGGTTGCGTAATGAGATGTTTCCCATTTTTTAGACAACTCCTTTCCTACAAGTTTCAACCCAACTATAGCATTGGTTCACTTTTGAGCCAAATCGTATGATTGAGTATGCTGATAATCCTTGAAATTCAAAGGGACACGCCTGATTTCACAATAGTTCAAATATGACCTATACTTGGACATGTCCACATAAAAGAACCGACTTCCTCCACTCATGTCAGAGCATGTTCAAACTGTTTCCCGAATGGAAAAGGTTCATGCCTGATATTGGTGTGAGAGGAAAACGAAAATAAAGGAGAAAGCCAAAAATGGCAGAGCAAGAGCAGTCCGCGTCAGTGCCGTCCACGCTCGACGTGTTCCTCCCCCACATCACTCTTGGACGTTGCTCCCTCTTCGAGCCTTACGTTTTCAAGCAGAGCGACGATGACAAGAACAAGGACAAGACTCCAAGCAAGCCGTCCTACATGTTCCGTGCGATTCTCGACAAGCGTCGTGACCGCGCCATTATCAAGAAGATTTCCGGCTATCAGAACGCATACATCGAAGAGCTGAAAGCCAAGCGCATGTTCGACAAGCGTGCCGCAATCCACTTCGCCCTCGTTGACTGCGATAGTGAGGAAGTAGAGGATAAGGACACCGGCGAACTGGTAATCATGTCCGAACGTGATTCCTCGCTGAGGGGCAAGTACATGCTTTCCGCCAAGTCTCGCGCAACCGAACCGCCGAGCGTCGGCTGGGTCGATGACAAGAACATCCTCCACCCCATGCCGAAACATTTCATCGTGAACGAGGAAGACCCCGATTCCGTTGAAGAGTACGAACGCCGACTCGACTTCTGGAAAGACAAGGTGTATGCGGGACAGTATGCGAGTGCCGTGCTTCGTCTTTCCGGCTGGCATCAGGCCAAGATTGGTCAGGGTGTGACCGGTCGAATCAAGAGCGTTGTCATTATCGGCGGCGGTACTCCGGCTGGCATCATGTCCCTTGAGGATGCTTTCACCGAAGAGCAGATTGCTGAAATGGTCGCATGGCGTGACCAGATGGTGCCGGATTACGAGTCGGGCGACGACCCGTGGAACAAGCGTGTCAAGCTTCGTTCCAGTTCTGACGTTGACGATTATGCTGAGGATGACGATGTGGAGGAAGAGGAGACTCCGAAGCCGCGTCGCAAGGCGAAGCCGGTCAAGCCGGTCGAACCGGAACCGGAAGAAGAGGACGACTACGAGTATGAGGAGGAGACTCCGAAGCCGCGTCGTAAGACCAAGCCCGCCCGTAAGGTGAAGCCGGTCGAACCGGAAGAGGAATACGACGGCGAGGAGGAAGAGGAGACTCCCGCTCCCCGACCGCGTAAGACCCGCAAGCCTGTCAAGGAAACGGTCGAAGACGATTACGACTCCGACTTTGACGAGGGTGCGGACACCGAATGGTGATTGATTTCAGTTAGCTAGAAAGCCCAGCCTACAAGATTTTCTTGCAGGCCGGGCTTTCTCTATCAAGAAAGACTACTGACTCTTTGAGGGGTTACGCCAATCATTCCCGCAATGTCTCTAACCGTCATTCCTTTTTTACGAAATACATCAATGGTCTGTCTGGTTAAATAAGAAGCTTTTTCTTGGGCTTCGTTGGCTTCGCTTCTTGCGTCCAACAGTTCCTTAAGCATCCTCTCGTCCTCTTCGCTTAGTTTTGGACGAATGTCTATTTCGTCAATTTCGTAGTCGAGCATTTTCGCCGCGTCTCGAACCATCTTGTCCACTTGGTCAAGACGGCGTGTTTGGGTGAAAAGACCGGGGATTTCCGGTACTTCGATTGCCCACCATCCCTCGGAACGTTGTGCGATGGCGGTGACCTTGTTGATTTTCATTTTATTTTCTCTCTGAAATATTTGATTATTGATTTTGCTGTGATTTCGTTTATCTCGTTGTGGCGCGGAATTGTCGTGGTTACGTTTTTGATAGTGACTTTAGTGTGGTTGCCTCCTTCTTTCCATTGGGCCGTGGCTCCTTTTTCTTTGGCGAGTTGATTGATTTGTCGCTCTAAGTCTTTTCTTTTCATATAATAAGTATATACCTATTTACTAAAATATTCAATAGGTATATACTTATTGTAGTCCTTTCCTTGATGGAACCCAAACGGTGGACATAATGTGGATATAACCCATCAGAACATCACGCCACTGTTTCCATCGCCACCCGTAGACGGTTGGGACGGTGTGGACGGAGCAGTCGGCGTGGATGGCGTGGACTGCTGTTGCCTTGGAGCCGTGTACTGCCGTTGCGGCGTATAAGTGTACGTGTATTGGCGTTGCGGCGTATACGTCTGCTGGGATTGCTGCTGCTGTTGCGCCTGAGCCTGAGCTTCCTCCTCGGCCTTCCTCTTGGCCTCCTCCTCCGCCTTCTTCGCATTATCCGCGTCGGTCTTGGCCTTGCTGACCTTGCCCACCACATCTTGCAGACTGGACACCGCCTTGTTGGCGTCGGCCACATTGTCAGCCGTCACCTGCGTATCCTTCCACTGTTTGACGAGACTGTTCATGGTCTTCTTATCCGACGAATCCGGAGCGTCGCCAAGTTTTCCGGCTTGGTCGATGAGACTCTTCAACTTGTTGGACACGTCCACGCTCTTCGACTGCAATGCCTTCCGATACGCGTTGTCGGCCGCCTTGTATTGAGCGTTCAACGCCTTCATTTTCTTGCCGATTGCCGCTTCGGTCATCGGATTTCCTTCCGTGGCCTTGCTGAGCTTGTCACACTCCCCCAACGTGGTCTTGTCGTCCTTCACGAGACTGTTCTTGATTTCCTTAATCAGGTCTTTCGCGTCGGCCACACGCTTGTCCCAATTGTTTTGGGCTTTCGTGAGCGAATCCTGCTTCTTTTGGATTTCAACCTGCCGGGCCTTCTCGGCTTGGGCGTGAGTGTATGTCGAATAAGCGTAATAGCCACCACCGCATAGAAGCGCGATACCGGACAGAATCACCACGACCATGATAATGATTTTACGGATTCTGACACCATCGCCCTCACCGTCGGTGGTGCTTTCGGCTTCGGCATCATCCGCATAATCCGGCAGTTCGCCGGCGAATTGTTGCGGCGGAAAACCGGAGGACTGTTCTACGGGCGTACTGTCGAACTGGTTTGCCTGTATACTATCATCCCAGAAACCGTCATCCTCCTGTTGTGGCGCGGATTGTTGTTGCTGGGGTGCCGACTGTTCCTGACCGTTGGAACCATCCTCCCACCATTGGCCTTCACCATGGTCGTTGAAGATGCTGTTTCGACGGTAGAAGTCATCATCCGGCTGGTTGGACTGTTCGCCGTTCTGCTGGTTCGCCGGTTCGGTGTCGGATTGGCTCACCGGCGTATTGTCGTACTGGTTTTCCTGTCCGCCGTCGAACGGGCTTGCCTGTCCGCCGTCATCCGGTTCAGGCTGTTGGACTGGAATCTCATCTCCCCAAATATCATCGTAGGCTACCGGAGCGGCGTTCTGTCCATACGGCGAATTGTCGTCACTGCTCCCCCATATATCCGGCTCGTTGGACGGCTGGCTTTCCGGCATACCGTTCAACTGGTTTGCTGTTTCGCCTGTGGGATTGTCTCCCCAAATATCCTGCTCACCGTCCGACTGGATTGCCTGTCCGCTGTCCGACTGTTGAACCGGCTGAACGTCGGATTCATCTCCCCAGAAGTCTTGTTCGCTGGCCTGCCTGTCCGCCGTTTCACCATTCGACTGTTGGACTTGCCTGCCTGTGGGATTGTCTCCCCAGATATCCTGTTCGCCGTTCTGTTGGAACGCCTGAACGTCATCGGACTGTTGTTCAGGCATACTGGTCTGCTGTTGCGCCGGTTCGCCGGTATTCCAGAAATCATCATTTGACTGGTTTGCCGTTTCGCCGTTCGACTGTTGCGCCTGACCGTCGGCATACTGTTGTTCCGGCGAATCAACACTCCAAATATCCGCTTGACTGTCCTGCTGGCTGGCCGGATAATCGGCTTGTTGCGGTTCCGCCTGTTGTGGCATGTCATCCATCCGCCAGATGGAATCCTGTTCCGCCTGTCCAACGTTCTGCCTGTCCGCCGTTTCGCTGTTCTGTCGCCCATCCGGATTGACGGTATTCTGTCCTACCGTGGAGGCATCGGACTGTTCCCGCATGTTCCACATGGAGAACGGGTCTATGTCATCTTCAGACTGCTGGTTTCCCGCTACACCGGTTTGCTGTTCTGCCGGTTCGCCGTAAAACTGTTGTTCCTGCTGGAAAGCTGACTGCTCTTCCGTTCCAACAGCCGACTGTCCGACCGGCTCACCGTAGTATTGCTCAGCCGGTACGCCGTTTTCGACGGGGGACTGTCCGACCGGCATACCGGAATCCTGTTCAACCGTTTCGCCTGTATCGGACGATGGGGAACCCCACGGGTCTTCCAACAGACTGTCGATATCGATGGAATCCTCATCGACCGTACCATCATTCTGCTGGCTGACCGGTTTCACATCGACCGGCTCCACCGGTTGACTGTTGAAACGTGGAGGCGGCGTTGTGGAGGACTGGTTTTCACTATCGGACGGTACGGCGTCATTCCGTTCCGCCTGTCCACCGTTCCGCCTGTTCGACGTACCATCATCGTTCCGGGAAGACGATTCTCCACTCGACTGCTTCGCCGTCGCACTGTTTTTCTTCCTCACAGTCGAAGAGGTGTTCCGCTTCGCCGGAGACTTCTTTTTCCTGCCCGCCGGTTTAGCGGCGGACTGCTCCACCGGCATGTCGGACATGTCCATCAAAAGAGACTCATCCAACCGGTTGTTGCCAATCAGAAAATCATCCTGCTCAGACATCTGCGAAACACCTCCAGACTATGATGGTCGGACTCTTACAAGCCCTGCTGTGCGGACTCTTTGGCAAGACTACGAGCGGCGGCTACCGCGCTCACGTGGGGCACGTCAACTCCAGCCGCATACAGTTTGCTCGCATGAGCTGCGGCGGCGGCACCTTTCAACGGTTCGTCCCGGTCTGCCACGTCACGACCGTCTTCACCGAATCCGCCTTCGGTCTCCAACCGGCTGGGGGAGTGGCTGTCATCCTCGTACATGGCACCGTCGTCGGGTTTTTCTGCGGCGGCGGGCACGGCCACGATGATGTCATCCCATGACCAGTGACCGGCCTCATCATTGCCTTTCGGGGGATTGTTCTCCAACATGTGCTCGCGAAGGATATCGCTCCAGCTTTTCCCATGCTTGTGGTCGTCCTCGTAGAAGCCCTTGTAAACGCAAGCCTCCTGACCGACAAGCTCGGCTATGCCGCAACCACGGGACACTCCAGCCTCGATAAGATAACTCGGCACAGTTGGAGCGTTCTTCGCATCATTCAGCACGGTGCCACGAACGGTATCGTTGACCTTGTCGCCCAACAGAATCTTCGACGGAAGATTGGTCCGGACACTCGGGTCAAGACCATTCTGGCTGGTTGCGGACTGGGCCGCATACATGAAGAAGATACCGCTGAAACGAACCGTCTGGCAGATTTTCAGCAACGCCATATAATTCATCGCACGGATACCCTTCTCGTATTCGGCTTTGATACGGGTCGGATTATCCTTCGACAATCCCGGCGGAACGGTCAACGGTGCCGCCCATTGCGCAATCTCATCGCACACCAACAGAATCGGCGGATACTGTTTACGGACTGCCTCCGGCAGACCCCACCAATTCTCCTTGCCATACTGGTTGATGACATTCGCACGAACCGTGCTCAAGTCCAGAATGTGTTGCAAGGTGGCCGCGCAGGATTCCATGCTGTCGCAACCCCAACCATGGTCGATGACCCACGGACGGCACCATTTGAAATCGACGCTCTTGTACTTGTCGTCGCATACCGCGAGTTGGCATCCGGCTGATACTGCGGCATATACAAGACAGTTGATGACCACACTCTTACCGCCATTGGAAGCGCCCGCGACCAGCACTCCGGACGCGTCCTTCCAATCGTTGTACAACAGGTCACCGGTCTCACGTCCACGGTCGGGAAGCTTCATACCAAAGTAGGCGTGGCGCAAATCGCTTTTCTTCCAGAACTCCTTCGGCGGATTGATGACCGCAGGGAAGGTCGGCGGCACTCCCGGATACACGGTGATGACACCGTTCTCGGCATCAGCCTTGAAGAACCAGCCTTCACCGCCGATAATCTCAACGGTCTCCTGAATCTTCGTATCATGCTTGGAAGGACGATACGTGGCCGCATTGCCTTTGATACGGATTTTCCAACCACCCTCAGCGGTCGGCGTCAGACGAATAAGCCACGGATACTTCTGCAAGCCCAACGCCTCAGCGAACTGTTGGCGAATCGAAATGGTCTTATCGTCCATCAACTGCAACAGCACGACGCTCTTGGAACTGGTGCGCGGAATGAAATCGATTACCTTCCATGTCATGCCCGGCACATGTTTGATGGTCGGGTCTGTACTGTTGGCATAATTCAGTTCGATACGGGCGACGGTATCCTTCTGACGGGCTTCGCCCATACAGTCGGCGGCGTCGATTTCATCACCGTGTGCCATACCCTCCGTGAGAAGCTTCTGCATCTCCTTATCGTCGGTAGACATAGCCATCGGAGCGATGTAGGCGTAGAGTCCGTCCGGGCTGATGCTGTCAATGAGATAGCCTTCATATTTTTCAGGCTGGCGTGCGGCCTTCTCCTGAATTTTTCGGGTCAGACGCATCATATCGTCGGGATTGTGCGCGTCGAACCCGTCAGGGAACATTTTGGATAATCCGATTTTGATTTTCGGTCTGGTTTCAGGCATTGTGGTTTCCTCCTTCGAATGCGTGGGGTTGACTGATTGGTTTCAACGCTCCGAACCGGTCTTCGTAGAAGCCTTGTCCGGGTAGCAGTTGGAAGCTGTGGTTTGCGAGACGGGTGATGAGATGGCTCGCCTGTTCCCTGTTGGATGGGAGTACATATTCCTCGATGGGGGAGTACCCTAAGTGGACGTGACCACTATGGGAGATGACGTTCTTCAAAAGGGAATGCTCCTCCATGGGGAACGTGGATGATACAAGCACCAGATACACGCGCAGTCCGGAGATTCCGGTTTCGACTTCCCGTAGGCGTTCCTCGACGGCACGTAGATAATATCGGTCTTCGGTCTCTATGAGCGTGTCCAAGTCCTCGAAGACAAGCAGAAGCGGACGTGGGGTCGGGTCTCCTTCCACTCCATGCTTTTCGAGGCATGTTCCACGCCGTCTGATTTCAGCCACCGTCCGGTCAAGCACCTCCAACGTTTCGGCCTTTGCTTCATAGTCAACCTGACTGACGATGGGGGAGGGGAGCGGCTTGCCCTCGAAGTCGAAACGAATGACCGCATACTGTGCGGACAAAGCCTGCAACATGATGGAATCCGCAAGCATGGTCTTGCCCGAACCATGATTGCCGCTGATGGTCAGCATGTTCTGATTGCCTTCTTCAGTACGCCATTCGACCGGAAGGCCGTGAATATCATCACCTAGAATGAACGACATTTTTCTGGAATTCCCCTCCTTTGGGATTGTTGGAAAAGACGAGCCGGAAGAGCGGGATGATTACCATTCCTCTTCCTCCACGTCCTCGTCCTCGACGTTTTCCGAACCGTTGTTGGAAGTGAAGATTTCCTTGATATCCTCCACGTCGAGCTTTGTGAACTGTTCCGCAGCTCGCGGCATGTACTGCTGGTAGTCGATGGGTTCCGGGTTCGGAATGTCGGCAACGAGCTTAGCCAGTTCGTCCTGACCGCCCGAATACCATGTCTGCACGGCCATCAGAGTGCCTTGCATGCTTTCGTACATTCCACGACCGACCGGGATTAGACCATCCTCGTTCTTCAACGACTTCTGGGTGCGGTTCGCTTCGGAGAGATTCTGGGCGCTGACCACGCCTGCGGGGGAGTCCATTCCCAAGAGGATGCGGCCCAACGAACGGAAGAACGCGTTGCCGTTGTACTTCTTCATATCGTCCATCGTCAAACGCTGAGCGCCGAAAATGCATCGGATGCCAGCGGTACGACCCTGCACGATAATCTTGCTCAACGCGCTCATCGTCCGGGCGATGGAAGCGTTCGTGGCGGACACGGCGGCATTGTCGTTGGCAATCTGCATGTCCTTCTGAGGATTCTGCGTGGTTTTGCCGGTCTCCTGCAAGTACGAGTTGAACTCATCGAACAGGATGTTCAACGGTTTCAGATGCTTGCGGTCTGCCTCCTCCACGTCATCCGGATTCAGTTCGAAGATGTTGCCCACGCCATACTTGTTGTTGATGCGCACGCGTTCGGCCATCTCCTCACGCGCCCAAGAAATCACAGCCTCCGTCTCACGCAACTGGTACAGGCCGACGAACGCCAGAGCCTTCGGCTTCGCCCACTGGGTGAAATCGATGCAACCCTTCGACGGGTCGATGAGAATGATGTCCTCGCCTTTCAGCAAAGCCTCCGCAATGACAATCTGCGACGCGGACGACTTGCCACTACCGCTCTTACCGCTGATGAGCAGATGTGGCGTGGTCTTCGTATCCCAATACACGGGATTACCCAAATCGTCCACGCCAATCGGGAACTTGCGACGGTCGCACTTCTTGGCCGCGTTCCAATCGGCCATGACGCTTGTCGGGAACGGACTCTTCTTCGCCAACACCATGGAGAAATCCGTGCCGTAGGCTTGGATGATTCGACCATACGGATAATTCGCTTCGGTGAGGAATTTGCCGATATTGTATTGGGGTTTGTCCAAATCCAATCCGCCCGGAATCTGGAATTTGGCGAGCAGGACTTCCTTGTTGTTCGGAAGCACACCCAACGATTCGACGGTCGGCGTCTTGCCGGAACTGTCCTGAACTCCGGCCACACCCCAAGCGTCAGACAAGGCTAGTTGAATGAGTTCCTTTTGGGCGGCTCTAATCTTCCAATGGGACACACTGTCCGGGTCGGTGCCCAAATACGGGTTGGAGCACAGCCAGACGGTCGCACGGTCCGCCGACTGCCAATCCCAATACACTCGTTCGGAACCGACGGCGGCACTGATGTTCGCGCTTTTCCTGCGCACGTCGGCAACGGTTCCGCCACGTCCCAAATGGAATCCGATACGCCAGATGGCCGTGTCCTTGCCCATCTGCTGACAGGAGTCGATGACCACTTCCGCACGGGATGGCATCACGTCCATGAGCGCCTTGTAGATGAGCGCCTGAGCGTAACGACGGTATTCCGGACGGGAACCGGTCAGACGGTCGATTCTCAAAGGGGCGTTGTCCGCCATGACCAGCGAGGTGATGCCGTTTTCCTCGATGAGTCCGACGAAATCCTTGGACGGGTCTAGACTCGATAGGTCGTAGCGCATGAAGTCGGACGTGCGGTCTGGTGCCGTCAGCATTTCCGGCATGAACGAGATAGACCAGCCCTCACTGGTTTCGGCAATCTTCTCTTCGTCGTAATTGCAGACGGGAAGATTCAGTTTCGAGCCGACGATATCCTGCCAAGCCTTCTGGTCTTGCTTGAACCGGCGGGACAGCTCGATATACCGGTTGAACGATTTGCTTTGCGTCAAACCCGCCGGACGATACTTGTTGCCCTTGTCGTTCAGTCTCGTTTCGGGTTGTGCGGCGAGCATGAACGAGTTCTCCAAGTCGGAGAAGATAGGCATTTTGATGATGTCGGCGGGGCTGAACGGGTTCGCCAGCCATTCCAATCCCAATTGGGTGATGAGAGCGCCACCACTGGGAGGATTGTGCAACAGCATCAGCCATGCCGCCTCCTCCTCATCGTCTGCGGCGGCGTCGATGACCTGAACGAGCGGCGGACGTTTATGCCATTCGTTCTGAGCGCAATAATCGTAGGCGATGTCGGCAACCAGTTGGGCGATTTTTGCTCCGACCTTCTTCTTGGTGATGTCGGGAATGCAGGACTCGTCCTTGCCGTATACGATTCGCACTAGGCTTGGGTCGAACTGCCAGCCGTTCTCCTTGATGGTTTTGGCGGCGAGCAGGGCTATGAAATTGTATCCGCTGGAAGTGGCGGAGGAGCGCAATGGTTCCACACCGGCCTTCAATACCTTCTCATTGCTTCTTGGGGCGTCATACTGGTCTTGCAAGCGGACGCGCATGACGTGCATCGGATTCTTGCGATGGCCGACCTTCTTGACTTGGGTGACGTAGGCTCCTCCCCACATCTTTGCCAAGTCGTCGCTTTTGACCCAACCGTCCAGCATGCGTTGCGCTTTTACAAGTTCACGCCAATATGCGGTCTGCTTCTTCTTGTCGAATTTCGTCACGAGCGACAGGAACAGAAGTGCGGGAAGACTGAGCGTCGTGGGAATGTCCACGAACCCCAAATATGCGCAAGCTCCCAGTATAACAAGAAGAATAACAGCGGAGACGATGGCGGTGGTCTTCTGCGACGGTTTACCTTTTTGCAGGAAGGCGAACACGCTCACACCCTGATAGATATGCCGACGGTCTACAAGACGGTCACGCCAATGGATGACGCCCATGACCGACATGAAACCGAATATCATGTTGAACGGTATCGTCCACAATCCGCATCCACGACTGGCGTACAGGCCGACGAACCAGCCGACCCACCATGAGACCCTATGCACGGCAAGCCAGTCGGACTTGGACATGAGGTCTGTGAATGTCTCGGGGTTCTCATCGAACTCGTCGTCCTTTTCGGGACGGGAGTAAGGTTTCAGCCCGGAGAACATATCTTTCCAACGGTAGTAGACGTTGAGTTTCTTCGGGTCTATGGGGTCTGTCTTACGTGCGGGCGTCGGATAGGTGGCCGTGGTTCCTCCTACGAGGATTCCCAGCCAGATGAACGGCATGAGCGGAAGTCTCAGTAAAGTCCAGAGGATTACGCCGATGATGATTATGAGTCCACACCAGAAGCCGCTCCAGATATGGGTCGGCTCTTTGCTTCTACTGCGGCTTCGTCCACCGCGATTCTGTGCCATCGAGGACTCCATTCATTATCTGTTTTTTGAATGTCGGAAATCTATTAACGACACTAATGGACTGTTTGTTGTAAACCTTTTGAAAACAGGAAAATTGTTTGGGGGAGTTTGGGGCTGGTTGGGGTGTTTTCTTGGCGTGTCGTCGTCTTGGGTGGCGAGTTATTGTAGAAAGTTTAGGTTCGTGCTATACTGAGAATGTCCACAAAAAAGAGTCGCCATAAGGAAACAAATTATGACCTAAAGAAAAAGGAGAAAACAAAATGGCAACGCTACTTATCTCGATTGGCACGTTCATCGTCTACTCGATTTGCGTCATCGTCCTCGCAATCGGAGGACTGTCCATGACCAGTGCAGGACAGACGTTCGAAACGATGTTCAACAACTTCTTCGGAACAGTCATCCCCTCAATCGCCGTCGGAGCATTCGACATCTTCACGTTCCTCATCTTCGTTGCCATCCTCCAAACCATCATCTGGTGCTTCCGAATCGAATTCCATGAGGGCAAACTGCGTGATATCCCCATCGACTGCGTGCTCATGGCAATCGTTCCAATGCTCTACGTTCACTGGAACCCCGGAGATAATTTCTGCCTCCTGCTCGCACTTATCGGATACCTCATCCCCACGGGTGTCATGTGGATGAACACCATCCTGCTTCGCCTCGGAAAGAACGGGTTGGATGGAAGGGAATCCCAGTACAAGAAGGCCGACGGCAGGGTTTCTCGCTAAGATTCTTCTAGATGTTCGAACACCCGTCCGAACTTCCTAGCAAAAGGCTGAACTCATGTCCCACAACAAAAAAACCATCACCATAATCACAGCAGTCGTCCTAGTGTTGGCGCTCGTCATCGGATGGTGCGCATGGCGCAAGCACGTCACGTCCACCAAAGAGACCCAAGCCAGTGCCAACACCAGCTCCTCCAGCTCCACCAACAAGGCCAAAAAGAAAACCCCAGTCTTGTCCGACAAACAAAAGGAACAGAACAAGACCATCGCCCTCCAAATGGAAAAAGACATGCGCAATTGGGGAGTGGACTCGCTCGCAGACCCACACCAGTGGGCCAAACAGCCAGCCGACCAAGTATTGGCCGCATTAAGAACACCAGACAATATCGAGACTCCGGCGGACATGCCCACCTCCATGAAAATCAATCAAGGATGGGGAGGCAACGCCCCCTCCTACGTGTGCAACACCTCCGACTACCAGTCCTTATGCGACACCATGCCCACTTCCCAAGCATGGTGGAAGAACGAAGTATGGGGCACCGGAGCCAGATGGGTCAAAGACCCGACGGCCACAGTGCTCGAAAACGGCAAGGTAAGAGTCAAAGGCAAGGTTCGTTCCATCCTCGTCACTAGCGGCGACACTTATTCTATGGGCGGCTACAATGCGCTCACCCCGGCATGGCGGGATTATCAGATTGACGACATCCTCACCATCAAAAATGGAAAGGTCTCCGACATCGAATATGTAGGAAACCAGAATTGGTGGATTAACCCGTTCCTGACCGCATGGACTCCCGACCGGGTGGCCGACAGTATCGGTGAGGGCAACAGAATCGCCATTCCAGTTTCAGGCGCATTAAATTGGAATGGTATGAATCCAACCGGCATCACCCGCGTACTGAACGCGCCCACCAGCATGGGAGGCATGGATGGAAAAGTCGATTGGAGCATGTGGGACGATTTGATTCAGGCCGGAAACACAGCCAACGGTCAGCAACAGGCACCAGACCTTGACCCGGCGAAGGATGCGGCCACCATCCACGACAGAGAATAGTGCATTACACAAGCAAAAAGAGAAGGAATCTACATTCCTTCTCTTTTTGCTATAACTCAAACTACTTCTTCCAGTTGGAATTACGGAAGAATTGGCAGTCAGTGCTGGAAAGCTGGGATTTCGTCAGCCATCGAGAACCATAGGAGGAGAACGACGCGGAACCATCACGGTTGCCTTCACTAATACGAATCTTCCAACCGGACGGGTCGGAGGACACTTCCTCAACCACGGCCACGTGACCACAATCACCACCACCGGCGAACGGGCTACCACGACCTGATATACCGTCACCGGGTTTAGGGTTCCCATCGACCGTCCAACCGGATTGGCCTTTCAAATTGTTGGCGATGTCACCACCGTTACCCATAACCCAAGACCAGCCTTCGTTGCCGTGAATCATGGCAAGACGGTTCCATGCATACCAGACGCACTGATGACCATATTCCAAATGCGGGTAGAACACACCAGCGTCAGACGCGCTACAAATCTTCTGATTGCCCGAACACATCCAAGAAAAGTCCCCATCCTTGGTAGGCGCACCGCCGACGGAACCATACGAAGTACTACCGCTATCGTCACTCACAGGGCACGTGGTGTTCGCGTCGGAATCGTCTGAGGAACCGCTTGAGGAACCACCCGTGTCAGCCGGGGGAGCGGAATCAAACTGCACTTCTGACGATGGCGGGAACTTGTTTGTCTGCTTGATGTAAGCAATGAACTGTTGTGTCACACCCCAAACGGTCGAGACGTAATTATTGTCCGTGGCATATCCGGCATTCTTTAACTCCTGAATGTACGCGTGAGGGTCGGTACGCTTCTGCAATGCCGTCGCATAACGGGAATTCTCGGTGATGAACTTGCCATAACCGGCGAAACCATCCTCGTCGGAATCGTAGACCGCGAAATCACCGGTCGTATCGTAACATCCACCTTGATTGCATTCCTTGGTGGCAAGCTTGACCGACTTTTGACCATTGACCGCCTTGATGCCAAAGAAGTTATGATATTTGGTCGTCAGATTGGAAGCGCCCCAAGCGCTTTCCACTGCGGACTGTCCAAGAATCGCCTCATATGGGATACCGTACTTCTTGCCAATGTCAAATGCGGCCTGACCATACTTATCCGTATATGCTTGAACGGAATTGGTTACTGTCACATTGGCCGACGTGGTATCGGTGGTTCCGTCCGTATCGTCGGATTGTGTGCAACATTGGGAACTGTCATCATCGGAGTCTCCACTCTTGCCGTTGAAGGAGATGTCGTTCAATCCTTTGTCGTAATAGTTCTTGGCTACCTGTTTTCGGTTATCCTCATTACGGGATGCCCAATTTGGCCTTTCCCATCCGGCCATCCATGCGACTGCGGCCACTTCCGGGTCGCTGGCTTCATGCCAAGTATCATACAGACTGTCGTTCTTGACGGTTATCTCGGCCTTGGCTTCCGACAAGTAATGATTGTTGAAGGAGCTTTTCGCGGTTGCCACAAGCATTTTTATCTGCCCGTCCTCGTCCGAATCAGGCGTGCCCTCCAGTCCGTTGGCGTCCATCCAAGTGCGGATTTTGCTTCGGGGAGTCCATTGTCCGAGACCGTATCCATTGTCGGGGCTGCTTCTGTCCGCTACGAAACCGGATTCGGCATACACATTGCCCAATACTCCAGCCGTGGCCGCTTTGGAGAATCCTGCTGACGCGAACGCCTTGGCGATTTTGATTGCTACATCATTGGTTTTGAAATCAGAAGATGAACTGGAGCTACTGGAGTCCGAAGAGGAGGAGTCGGAGGAGCTGGACGCGGAAGAGTCGGAAAGACGATAGTAGGAAGTGTATTTACCGCCACCGTAATCAAACGGGACTTCCGACACCTCGTCCCCCTTGCTGTCACCATCCTTGCCATCGGTATCCTCGTGAGCGCCAACGGTCTTATTATCCCCGATATAGATTTCCGTATGGCCGTCCCGCCATACAACATCACCTTTCTGGAGCTTGTCTGCGGAACCATCGAAGTCGGTTTTGGTGAAACCGGCCTTGCTCATCGGGTCATCCATACTGGACGTATTAAATGGGGAGTCGCCCAGATTCTTGACGCCCCCCTTTGTCAGCGCATAGTAGACGAAACTCGAACAGTCAACATCAGGATTGAGTTTTCGTTTCGACTGGCTATAGCCGATTTTGTCGTCCTTAGCCATTTCCTCGGCCTTGGCTATGTACTTGTCTATGAGACTGTTCCCACTGTCCGAACTGCTTTGGGCAGAGGTCTTCTTGCATCCGTTGGAGCGAATGGACATCATGGTCGTATCGGACACGGTACTCATACTGGTCACGCCGACCGCTATCATCATGTCGAAGAGGAGTAGGCCAGCCATCCCCGTCGCCGCCATTTTTCCAAAACTTTGCACTGTACCCGCCTTACAAAAAACTTGGAAGAGATTTTTGCCATCTCTTCCAAGTTAACAGAATTTTTTAGGTAAGGGGAGGGAAATCAGTGGAATGGTTCGAATGGTATGCTGAACACCATATTGTAAAGGTCTTCCACATCGCCCGCCGCGGTCTGCGCGTCGGATAGAATCTGTTGCGGTTCCCGTTCCTCCCCCCAAAGGTCGAACAGGTTCACGACCGTATCGACTTCCTTCTCGCTTTTACTGTTGATGGCGAAACCCAATAGTCGGCCACGATTAAGGTCGGACAATGGTTTGCTGATTTCCTTAGACCATTCGCAAGCGGTTTTCCACGCGTCATCGTCCATCGTATAATCTCCGTCCACACCATAGGTGAGCAGGTCTCCTTCGGTGCTTTCCTGAGCAATGTCATGGATGACGAACATGTATTCGATGGCGAGGAGATACTCGTCCAGACTGATTTCGTCCGCATTCCAGTCATGGTTCGTCGGGAAATGCAGATACGGGTAACGGTTCACTGTCTCATTGCCGATTTTGTCTCCCTCATGGAGCAGTGCCACGGGGAGTGTGAAGATAGGCGACAGGTAGACCCTTCCCTCGACCCCACCGTACTGGTCGTTCTCCGGAATGGCGATAATCTGCTTCATCGAATTGACGATACGATTCACATACTTGGTGGGCCGTTCCAACAGCAACGGTCTTCCACTGGAGAAGCCTTGGAAAGACATCACATCATATTTTTCAACGACCGGCGTGGTGTCGAACGTCGGCGGAGACAATGGTGTGATGTTCTGCTCATCCTCCGTCTTATGGGGCGTCGGACGGTTCTCTCCGAAGAAATCCTTGTAACTCACTGTTCTTGTCCTTCCTGTGTTTCTGACGCTTGCATTGCTTTCTTCTTTTCCTCTTCACGGCGAATCTTATCGGTTGCGGTCGTGGAGATTTCCTTCAACAGGTCTGGCGGAATGATGACTTCGACGGGTACCGGCTGTTTGCTGGAATCCTTGAAGTAGGCGACGGCACCACGAATGGTCTTGTCCTTGCCGGTCTCCTTGTCCTTGATACGCAGACGCCTCATGCCAGCCCAGTTCGGCTCATCGTTCTCCTTCGTATCACCCATGCTCATACGGGAGCGGATACGATTGCCGGAATCCTCAATCTGCAACAGTCGCAAAGCGTCACGGGCAGGAGAATCCTGAATCGGGTCGTCCAAAGCCAGCAGGAACGCTCGGCCGATACCGCCTGTCATACCAGCGTTGATGAACTCCTTGACCTTCTGGGAGGCGAACACCGGAGTGAAACGGCGGGAACGTGCGGTACGCATCCACTCGTTCACCTTGGCGGCACCCTTGTCCTCGCCTAGGATTGCCCAAGCCTCATCGATGCCGACCATTCCGTCTCGTTCGCTTACTGCGGCACCCGCGCCGAACACAATCATACGAAGCACCCAACGTTGGATACGTCCTGTAACGGTGTTCTCGGCTCCCTGTTCCGGAATCATGGAACGGTTTCCAGCGTTGATAAGGGTAAGGTTCTGACTGACACGCAAAGGGGTCACGTTATCGTTCGTACCGAAGATAAGACGCAACGACTGGTTCGTATTGACGCTCATCGTAATCAGTTTGAACACGTCCAACGTGTCCGGATACAAGTTGTATTGCGAAGGGTCTTTCCCCGCTTGCTGGAGAGCACGGAAGTCGGTAGCCGCCTTGTACAGGATTGTCCCGCAACAGCGGCCACCCTTCTTGTAACCGTAATCCAGCATGGCCTTAACGGTAAGCTCATAGGAGGTATCGCCGTCAGGTTTCAGAATATCGGAAATCATGATAGCGGCCATATCCTTGGCCTCTTCCTCGCTTCGGAGCACATTGTACGGGTCGAATGTTCCGTCAGCGATGTCGGAATCCATTCGGAGCACTGTTCCGTTACGGGACAGGACGGCATCCTCGAAGTCGTTGCCTTCCTTCGGGTTGACGAGAATACAAGGCGTTTTGCCCTTGCCGCTACGGGAGTCAATCAGCATCCACTGGAGGAACAGGCTCACCAACAGCATGGACTTTCCGGAACCGGTTTCACCGATGACCAGAATGCCCGGTCGGGTATCCTTATCCTGCACGGTGGTAGTGCCCACGTAAACGGGTTGCCGGTTCGCTTCGGTCAATCCGACCAGTGCTCCAGTATCATCACCGGCCTTGGCGAAACTACTCACGCCGCCACCAGCCACGCAGGTCGCAGACCAGTGAATCTCATACGGTGTCATACGCACCGGAGAACACGCCTGCATGCTTTTGAACGCCATCAACTGTTCGTTGGCCGTGGTCAGATTCGTGAACTCGAAATTCTGGATGTTCTGCAACGAGTCCACGGCAATCTGAGCGTTACCTGCCACACAGGTGGCGACACTCAAATCGATGATGCTCGGCGGCATTTCGGGAGAATTGTAAATGGCCTTCTTATAGTCCAGACGATATTTCAAATCGGTCATATCGGCGGAAGCCTCACGGCCATGCTGATAACGTTCCTTGATGTTCTCGTCAATCGTGCGGGCGTTACGGCGAATCGTGTCAGCCGTCACCTTGCCGGGTTCGACCTTGCCGCGAATGGACGTTCCGACGGCGTTCGCGCCACCCGCCGTAGCGACTTCCATCAGTTTCGCAATCCACAGGTTGGACGGGTCGGTGATGTCCGATTGTGCGAACTGGGTTGTTCGGGCGAAGCAGATGGACGCCGGATACTCGCTGTCGATGTTCCACTGGTCGCAATCGATTCCCTCATCGTATAGTCGTTTCGCGTTCTGGCAGACCTTACTGTTCGGGAAGAAATGCAGGTGGTCGTTCTCGGCAATGATGGGAAGGGCGGACGCGGACGCTCGACTCACCCACCAAGTCTCCATCATCGCAACCATCTGCTCGCGTTCGCTTTCCTCCATGATGGTGAACGGGATAAGACCGGCGTTCAACATGATGCGTTCGATACGATGCGCGTCCGGCAGATACTCCTCAAACATGGCGTAACCGTTCGCCATGGAGAAGCTAAGCTGATTGAACTTCGTGGTGACTTTCCGAAGAAGCGACTGTTTACGGCCTTTCCTACCGGCTTCGCCACCCAGTTTCAACGGGACTCCGATGACAGCGAACTGCTTGCACACGTTCAGATTACGGTAATAGTAAGCCTGATAGCTTTTCAAATCATCCTGTTGCATTACCGGCGGACGGTAGGGGATAGGCATGGAACCCGTAAGCAGATGGAATTCACGGTATTCGCTTTTCAGCAAATCCCTGTAGCGCATGCCCGCCACGCTGACCTCACCGGCCAGCCCGTCGAAGAAAGCCATGAAGCTTTGCTCGGCTTCCTTCCTTTTGGAGTCGCCCGCACCATCCAATAGTGCGCTCGTCCAAGGAATCTTCGCATACAGCCATACCGTTCTGTCCGGTGTCGCCGCTCGGAGCAGACCGTATTCGCTACCGGGGCTGATGAAGCTTTCCGGACGATAGAAACCGTCTCTTGCCATTTCGGGTCAACCACTTTCGATTCTGTGGAATCTTTCCTGTATCACTGGTTTCGACTCTAATGGTTTCGACTGTTGTCAACCTTCGGAAAACGGAAAAATCCCTCCCCCAACGGATATTCCAATAGGGGAGGGATTCAGAATCGGCGGATTGAATCAGTCGTTCAGACCGAAGTATTCCATCGGGTCGAAATCGGCGCTCATGTATTTTCCGGGATTGTCGTCTTCGACCGGCTTGGCCGGTTTGAATGGCTTGTCGATAGGTTTCTCACCTTTCTGCTTCAATCCGGAATAAGCCAACTGTCTCACGGACTTATCCGAATCGTGGGACAGTTTCTTCAACGTTTCAACGGACGTGTTCGAGTTCGTCGCGATAGCACGCTTCACATGGGGACTCCACTGGTCGGACATATAGTCCAATGTTTCCGTCGAAGTATTCGGATTACCGGCGACGTTGATGCGGGTCTGAGTCCAACCGTCATCGGCCAGAACGTTCAATGTTTCCGGCGAGGCATGGGGAGTCAACTACCGCGATGACGAGCGTCGCGGCTTGGACGTGGGCGTGACCCCCGCGACTCTCGTAAGGGAGGTCGTCGCGGGCACCCCATCCATCATGGGTGGTTGACGGCACCCTGACCTTGGGTCTATCCAAGGTTTTGTATGGCTCTGTCTCGGATGTTCAACGCGGCGTTATGGTCGGCGTTGTCGCTGTGCCCGCAACGGAGGCAGTCGAATCTCGCGTGATTGCGGTTTCTCGCGTCCACGTATCCGCAACGGTTGCATTTCTGACTCGTGTAGGCGGGGTCTACCATTAGGATTCTGACGCCGTTCCTTGCGGCCTTGTAGGCGGTGAACTCTTGCAGTTGGGCGAACGGCCACTGGTTGAGCATGTTGCGGCGTCTTCTGCCGGTCTTGGTTCCTTTCCTCGCCTGACGGCGGATGTACGCCAAGTCCTCGAACGCTATGACACTCACGTTCGGAGTGTTCGCCAATCTTTTGGACGCGCGATGGTTGACGTCACGGATGAACCGCTCTTCCCGATGTCTCATCGCCTTCAACCGGCGGCGGGCGCTTCGGGTGCCTTTTTCCTGCAATGTCTTCCTGTTGTGCGCGTAACGGCGTCTGATTCCCTGCATGCGGGAATAGGAGGTCTCACCTCCTCTCGAATCCATGGTGAGGGAGTGCTGTCCCAAGTCAACGCCCAGTACGTCCCCATGTTCGATTGGAGTGGACTGGGGTAGGCGGTATACGAGCATGACGCTCGCGTTTCGCCCGTCCGGGTCGAGGACGAGTTTGGCCGCGTTCAATTTGCGTTCGGGGTATCTGCGGTCGAACCATTCGGGAATGTCCGGCAACAGTATCCGCTGTCTTTTCTCGCCGTGCGTGACGCTCAACGACAGCAGGTTGCCACGCAGGGACATGACCCTCAAATCGTAGTTGATGGTCTTTTTCCTGCGTGACGCCTTGAGGTTCCACCGGCGTTTCGGATGGTTCGAGTTCCACGAGCGCACCGCTCCGGCGGCGTCGCGCATGGCTATGCAGACGAACTGGGATGGCAGTTCCGGATATTCGGCGCGGAGTCTCGCGTAATTGTCCTTCTGCATTCTGGTGCGGTTGACCGAACGGTTGCTGTCGCACCATGAGACAAGCGAACCCCACATGCGGTTGTAGGAGTCGGCCAATCCCTCGAAGATTCCGTACTGTTCAGGTGAGATGTCCAATGGGAGTACGAGGGTGCGTTGGGGTGTGGCATTCACCATGCTTTCCCTATGTTGCGCCGTCTTGCTTTTCCCAATGGTCATGCCTCTTATGATACCATAGGTTTTATGAGCATGCAACGAAATAGTCACCAAGTCTATGAACTCGGCTACCACATTATCTTCTGCACCAAATACAGGCACAAGATACTCACCGGAGAAGTCGAAATCGCATGCCGCAACGCCATAGCCGAGACCTGCGCCGCATACGGATGGACGTTGGAGGAGATAGAGGTCATGCCCGACCACGTCCACATGTTCGTCACCGCCAACCCGCAGACCGCCCCTGCCGAAATCGCCAGAACGGTCAAATCAATCAGCGCCGTCCGCATATTCACCCAATTCCCCGCACTCAAAGGAAGAAAATTCTGGGGAAGTGGCCTATGGTCGCCATCGACCTACTTCGGAAGCGTCGGACACATCAGCGAGGACACCGTCAGACGATACATACAAACCCAAAAGGAACGAGCCTAGAACGGCGATTCCTCCCCGCCCACAAGAGGCGGGGAATCCTCACCTAACAAATCTTGAAGCGCCGCCATGCTCCTTGACCCATTTGCCCAGCGGGTCTCTTGCTTGTAAAGGATTGTACATTCCTCCTCCAATTTCTTTTAGTATTCGAATTGGATATCGTCGTATCCGCTGTCATCGTTGAAATCGACTCCCGCGTATTCGTCCGAAAGCCTTTGATTCTCACGGCAATGTTCAAGATTCATGACGGCCCTACGGCTGACTTTCTCGTCCTTGTCTTCGCTTAGCGTCTCCAACGTGTGAAGGCTGGTGTTCGAATTGCCCGCCACATGAAGTCTCGTCTCTGAGTCCTTCGACTGGGAGAGCCTGTCGAGCCTGTCCGGCACCGTGCAGTGTTCCGCCATGGGGCGGGTGCTGATGGTGTTGGTCATGTCGAAACGGTTCAGTATGCCCTGCGCCGACGAATCGTAGCCTAGCTCATGGAGTTTTTCGCACTGCTCGGACGAGGCGTGGTAGAGGAACTGGTCAGCCAATTTCGTCTCCGCGTCGATAGCCATGGCGGGGCATTTCATCCTGCCTTTGCTAAGGGGGAAGGTGGTTCCCGCCCTGTCGTCTGTCCATTCGCTGTGACCGGCCTCGAAGATTTGCAAGGCTGCGTCGTAGTCGCCGTTCCTAGCCGCCTCCGTGGCTATCTCCGACGTGTACGCGTCGCAGACATGCAGTTTCTCGTTGGTCTCGATATAGTCGTTGTAACCGTCCTGCCCCGGTAGCGGCATGGGGTCTCTCACATCGTCGTAGTCCATAAGCTCTTCGAGCCTCAGTGTTTGATGGTATCTGTTCTGCCCGAGCAGGACGCTGGGATTACCGTAATCGCCTTCCTTACAGTATTCCAGCGAACGGTTCCGACACCATGCCATGAGAGCGTAGTCGGCAATGTCCTTGTCGGCATCACCTTCGAGCCGTTCCAGAGTGTTGGTCGGGGTGTTGCGGTTGAGGGCCACGGCACGTTTCACATAGAAGTTGTCATCGTCCGCCATCATGTCGAGCGTCTTGCCGTCCAGTTTCGGATTGGACGCGACTGCCGTGCGCTCCCTCACGTCGTCGCTGTACTTGAACGAGTCAAGCGTCTCGTCGCTGATGTTCGGGTTCATCAGCGCCTCCAGCCGGTTGTCCTCGTCTTTGCCGGTCTTGGCTATCTGGTCAATTACCGCTGTCGGCGTGTTTTTGGTATCGACAGCCGCCCCATGCTCTTCCGCATAGTTGAGATTTTTGACATTATCGGCAAGACTCGCCTTCGGATTGCCACCATGCGCTTTCATCCACTTGCCCAGCGGGTCACGCGGTTCTGACGGATTATAAACCATAAAAGAAAACCTCCGTTTCGCTGTAAACAACCTTACGCGAAAGGGAGGTTCTATTCTTGCTGTTTTGGTAAAAATCAGGCTCCGGCTTGAGTGGTGTCTTTTTTGACTATGGACACGTATTCGTTTACCAGTTTCTTGAGTTCAGGATTCTGGTCGAGACGGATTTCCACTCCAAGCTTGGTGTTCTTGTAGAACGCGTAATTTTCCTTGGCAGCGATGGAAAGGCTGAAATCCTCGACCTTCCAATTATCGCCTGTCCCACGGTTCAGACTAAGGAACATGGCTCGGGCGAACCATTCCCTGCCGGTCGTATCCTTGACTGTAATCATAGGTTGAATCTTATGGGTGACATCCGCCGTGAGACGTTTGCCCGGCACGATGATTTTAGGCATCTTCCTTACCCTCCTCCTTATATACGAACATGACGTTCATGTGACTGTTCTTCAAGGCTGCATCCAACGGTGTCTTGCTACGAGCGCGATGACGGTATGCTTCGATATACCATTTCTCGAACGGGAAGTCATCCCCGCTTTTGATGTTCTTGACCTTCACCCAGCGGGACGCGGTTTTCGCCCGCAGTGCGGTCGGTGCGGTGTAGCCGTCACGGTCGTCCATACCGTACTTGTAGTCCTCTCCGGACTCGTACAGTTTGCCGATGAGATATCTGCCGTCGGTGCGCCAGAGGATGAACTGGGAGCAGGTGTCGAGCGAGCGGACTGAGACGATGCTGTCGAACGGGATGATGGCTTTGCCATCGTTCTGTTCCGCATGGTTGATGATTTCATCCATCATGCTTTCCGCCTGTCGCCAGTTGTAGCGGATGATGGTGTCTTCGTCGGGTTTGACGCTGGCTTTTCCAATGAGGTCTGATTCCGAACTGATGCGCATGAATACTGCGCGTCTGTCCATGAGTGTTTCGGTCATGGTGTTATCCTTACTCTTATGTGACTACTTCCAGTATAGGGTGTTTTTGCGAATGTGTCCAATACTGGAACCATTCACACCTCACGTAGTCGAATACGGGTAAGCCCCGAACGTCGGGAAGTGGTAGCGGACTTGCGTTTGCCCTCGGCGTCGGCCATGGTCAGCATGGGTACCTTGCGTTCGAACACCAAGGACAATGGTTTGCCCTTGTCCTTACCTGCGGCGAGTTCATACAGGTCTGGGTTGAACCCTTCCAATGGTCTCAGGTTGTCCAACGCTATCCAGTATTTGGCTGGTTCTTTAGACCATGGTTTGGGACATTGGTAGAAGCTTCCTTCGTCCCATGTCCTTGGATTGTATGGGCTTCCGAAGCCAGTCACCTCGCCTATGAGCATGAGGTCTTCGTCGTGCGCGTACAGGATTACCTGCTCCACGTTTTTCATGACGCCTATGATTCCGCATTTCCATAGGACGTGGTTGTCGTGTTCTTTGCTGAATCGGAGATATTCCTGCATCACGGTGTGTGGTTGGAAGTATACGCGGCCTTGTCGGGGTGCGTATCCGATTCGTATCATCAGGATTTCTTTTGAGTGTGTTGTACCAGTCATGCTCCCATATTACCATATGTGGACAATTCCAATATAACGTGTAGCACGTTAGGGGGTAGCCTAAACTCAGTGCGCGTCACCCTTCTTCGACTTGCCAGCCTTGCGAGAAGCCTTCAAAACGGCGGCAAACATACGAGCATCGTCTACCACGGAAGAATCCTCAGAATTTTTTAGAAAAAGTTCCTTCGGGGGGTTCTATGCCAGCTTGCTCATACGTAACATCCCCTGCAAGGAACTCAAACAGAAAATCCAAAGCCGCCAGCAGAGCCTCGATAATCACCACGACGGACGGAATGACCAGAAGCCCGACCGCATACGTTCCAAATACGAGATGAAGCAACACAATCGCCAGCAACGTGAACACGAACACCGCCAGCAACAGGCTGAAACCCCGATGGAAGGCTTTCAACAATTCGGCTTCGATTCTACGAAACCTTAATCTCGTTTTCTCCGACATGGTTTTTCTGTCTCCAATCATCCACTGTTTTGCCGTGAGGGTGCCCCTGCCTTTAGGTGCGGGGAGGAATCACAGCTTTCTTTTTCCATATTACGCGTAATGTGGTATTATTAGAAATATGAGTCAGAAAGTCGTGTTGGAACGTGTGACGTTGGACGGTGCCAAACCGTTCATCGGTTATACCGACCAGCATGACCCATGTTCCGAAAAGCTTTACGCGAATACCGGCAGTCAGGCAATGGAATGGCTTTGTGACGCTTGGCGTTACCGGTTCAACCAGTTAAGGTCGAACCGTTGCAAATACGGTAAGGACAAGACTCTTATCCCCATTGGCGGCACGCCCGACACTCGTAGCGTCAGCCAGTCCCGAAGCGAATGTTCTTGGCTGGCGGCGGTGCCATCCCTCATATTGGAGTCCCCAACACGAATCGAACGGGTCGAATGGTTCACCTCCGTGAAACGACGCAAGACCCTGCTAAGCAAACGGTTGAAACCGGGGAGAATGCCCCGTTTCAAATCGTACAAGCGTGACGGACAACGTTTCATCTGCTGGTATAACGGGGGACGCAACGCCGTATACCGTCGAGTCAACCGCAACCACGGCATCATAACCATCACCGGACAGAACCCCAAAGGCATGTCATTGCCGGGCGAACCGTTACGCTACCGCATCCTCCTGCATGTGCGCGTCAGCCAGCCGATACGCGAATACACGGCCATCCAAGTGGATTGGACGAACCGTACCGTAGTATTCAACAACATTCCCCTCCCCATCAGACGCAAGCCCACCGGAAAGGCCATCGGCATCGACCGTGGATGCGCGCATGCCGCCGCCGACTCCGACGGTCGATTCATGGACTTGCCGAAAGACAGGTTGAAGGCCATCGACCGTGAAATCCAGAAGCGTCAGAAAAGCCAAGCCCGTAGGGTCAAGACAGCCGGATATTCCAGTGAGAAAGAATACGCGAATAGTGGCAGAACCAGCCGCGCATATTGGAAGACCCGACTGGAAATCACAAAACTGCATGCGAAATCCAAACGTATATTGGATGACGTGTACCAAAAATACACGACCCAACTCGTGCGTGACAATGATTTGATTGTGTTGGAGAACCTACGATTAGCGAACATGAGCCGACGCAACAAGCCTGTTCCCGACCCGTTGCATGAAGGCAGATACCTTCACAATGGTCAGGCGGCGAAACGTGGACTCAACCGTAGTCTCCGACAGGCGAGCATGGGGCGACTGTCCTCCATGCTCGCATACAAGACCAAGCTTGCAGACGGCGTGGGCATGATACTCGTCAACCCGGCCTACACAAGCCAGACATGCAGTCAATGCGGGTATGTGGCGAAAGAAAACCGCGAGAGCCAAGCGGTGTTCATTTGCAAGAAATGCTCGTATAAGACGAACGCTGACGTGAACGCGGCGAAAAACATTCTCAAACGGGGATTGGACACGCTCGCCGTCACGTCGGAAAACCTGTGGGGCGCGGACGGCACCCCGGTCGAACAGGGACGTAAGACCAACGGAAACGCTACACGCGAATCCGTGGCAGTCTCTTAGAGACCAGAACCTCTCCCATCGTCAGGATAGGAGGAATCCCCCGGCTTCAGCCGAGGGGAGGACGTCAACGACAGGAGAAACAACGCCAGTGGAAACACGACTAGAAACAGTATGCCGCATACGACGAAAGGCAAACCCCAATACCAAGAAAATCGTTTCAGCAGAAAAGAGCCGACAAGCCCCAACAGGGACACCATTCCGGACAGCAAGTACAGACCTAGACCATACCGGAACATAGCATAGGGCACTCGCTCAAGGAACGTTTCGTTCTCCTCCTTCATGTCAGCGCTCCTTTCCGGTCGGATTCCACACGCCATCGGACTTGTCCAGTTTCGCAAGACCACGGGCTTGCAGACGGTAGGCGATTCGATTCTGCGATTCGGTCAGCTCCTTGTCCTGCCAGACAGCGGACAGAATAGTTTGCTCTTCGTCGGTCAGCATGGACTCCAACAGTCGGATTCGACGCTCCAAAGTCTTCTTGGCGCGGGTATAACCGGACTTGTGGTCGCAAGCGAGTTCGGCCATACCCTTCCAGAATCCTCGCATATTCTGCCAGTTGAGTCGGGCGAGCTTCCTCAGCATACGTACTGCTTCATCATCTGTGTGGAAGTCACAGTAAGGTGGAACAAACGAGTCGAGAGGATAGAGTCCAAGAGGCTCGTAGGGGCTTTCCTCCTTCGCACGGTTCAGATACCAAAGGGCTTTCTTCAAGTCTTCCAGACCGTTCTTGCCCTGCCAGCGGTACACGTATTTGATAGCATTTCCACCTAGGAACGGGTATCGTGCGGTCAGTTCGATGCATTCGAAGGGGCCTGACGTGTAGTGGCTGGGGTGGTTGACGTTATCGTTGCGCAAGTTTTTCTCCTAAACGATAGGCTGTATGTGAACGTTTCCAGTATAGCATACTATTTTCTAACGGGGACAAGAGCCTTGCGATACGCCTTGGAAAGCTCATCGTACGAACGCTTCAAAGACCCAGCCCTCCGCTTGTCGCCATCCAAATCCGTGGAGCAATGCAGATTCTCATACTCCTTCGGCTTCTTGCCTTGCAAAGCAGCCAACATGTCCAAATCATATGATTCGTCCAACTCGTTGAACTTGGAAGACACCTGAGCATACAGCCGGAGCGACTTATTATACGATTCCGTCATCCTGCTGACTTGTTGGAAACAGGCGTCCTCAGCTTCGGCATGGGCACGCTTCGCCTTGCCTTGGGTATCCCACCAATAGTATCCGCCACCACAACACAAGGACAGGGCGACAAGAACGGACAGCACGGCGGCTATCCTTTTCTGCACACGCTGTCTCGCCCATTCCTTGCCATCCCTTACTCCGGCGGCGATAAGACTATCGAAAGAAGGCGTCTCGCCTATCGTCGTCGGTCGGGCTTGTCTGTTTGAATGCCTTCCCAATTATGGTCAGTCCTTGAAACTCGGGAAAGATAAGTCCAGTCTCGGTTCGGACTCCGAACAATACACGGGAGAGCCTTCGCAGAGGGCACGGTTGAGGTTTTCAGCGAACTTGTATGCCTGTAGTTTCCGTTCAGGCTCACTACCTCGCAAGCATTTGCCGGTGGGAGTGTCTTGAAACCCGTGGGCGTCCTTCTGTGCCTTGGTGAGAAGGTTCTGCAACTGTCCGACGGTCAGCGAAGTGGCCTTCCCCGCTTTCAGCCTTCCGGTTTCACGCAGTTTTTGGATGGCATACTCGTTGTGGGACAAGTCCAAGCATGTATGTCATTGAGTTTTTCCTTCCGGATTGTCTCCCAGTAGAAGCGTTACCCTTCTGGTGTCCTCTGCGAGTTCCGACATTATGTTTTTGTTTCCTTTCAGTTTTTCAGGCCGTAGTAGACGACCCCGTTTGTTTCTTTTGTGCGGTCGAACAGTTCGTGGCCGCGTTGTGTGGTTTCGATGCTCCTGATTACGACTTCCGGCGCGTCGAAAATGGTCATGGGTTCCTGTCCTGCAAGTTTCGCCCACTGGTTTTGGATGACGGTGAGCGTGACCCGGCTGTTGGAGTCGAGTTGTCGGCATTGTCGCTCGTGCTGGTGTTTGCGCACGTAGTCGGATGCGACATCGGCTAGCGTGGTTCTAGGCATGTGTTTTCCTTGCTTTTGCTTGAATGTGGTTGATTCCAGTATAACAAGGAAATGTTTCAAATTTGGCTTTTACATAAATTCCGACGCCAACGGGCGAAATATATCCAAGCCGGAATGTCGGCGGAAACCGCCGCCACACCAATCAAGCCAGTCAGAATAGGTCGGACAATCATATCCTCTGGTTCCGAAACCGGCATGAACCAGAGAAGCGGCACCGTTCCAGCCAAGACAACAATACTTACGGCGAGCATGACGAATAGCATGACCTGTTCTATGGGATGTTTGGGTTTATCTGTTTTAGTCCGCGACCTTTTGATTTTTGGCGGCTTACCGTCATGCTTGCCATGTCTGCCATACATGGTGGTCTCCCTGTTGTCTGGATGGCTGGACGCCATGCGTGTGATGGACGCGGGGTTGATGACGGTGGTGAGTTCCCCGGTGTCTTCTGATTGTGGTCTCAAAAATACTCCCTCTCTATGTAGATAATCCCAGTATAGTACGTGATAGTACATAGTTTTTTCTCGCGCATCACAAAACGGATAGTCAAAGTCGATAACAGAAAGGAGCGTGTCCAAAAACGCGCTCCTTAAAAACAAGCCAACAGACACTACCAGTCGACGAGCATGTCGCCGTGGACGATTTCTCTCGCATACTTAATCAGGTCGGCGTCCGATTCGACACTGGGGTCGTCCACCAGCCTTTTCAGAGTGTGTAACACCGCTTGCTCGTATCCTTCCCAAAACTCTTTCGGAAGATATTTGCTCCAAAAATATTCCCCCATGAAAGCCACGCAGGGTTTGCACATTCGGACTATTGGAATATGCTCTTTCGGAGCGTTCTCGTCTCCCATGGTGAGGACTTCCAGATAAACGTACTTTTTATCCGCTTTGAAGAACAGAATGTTCTCTTTTGCTGGATTAGGGTCGCCTTCCAGTACGAAGTCCGGGTCTCCGAAATGCATCCCGAATACGATTCCAGCATCGTAATTGTTGAGCCGATTGACGCAATCGCGGAGTGCTGAACTGTTGCATCGACACCAGTTCGGATAATCCGATAACGACACCTCGCATCTGGCACATGCGGGGCATTCTTTTTCTTCGTTTTCCAATATTATTCCTCTCTTTTTAGATAGCCGTTTCAAGCAGAACCGGGGGAAGACACTGTTTCCAATTGACTCGCAACGCGCTCGTCAAATCGTTCATGTTCAATGCGAACAGTCCGGAATTCATTAAACCGTTCAATTCCACGATTGACACTTCACCGTTGATAAGACACAGGTCGAGCGTGTACGCGCCGTAACCGCAGTGGGCGAACATGCGTCCGGCTCGCGTGGCGAACTCACGGTATCGTTCCGCCAAGTCCGGTCTGAGTTCAACGTTCTTAACGGTGGTGTCGTCACGATGCTTCTGCATTTGATGGTCGAATCTCGTATGCATGTTGTCGATTGGTGTTTTCAACCCGATATTGCCAGCGCCGCAGACAGGCTGGTCGCCAACCATGAACATGCGATACTCATATTGGATATCGACATTCTCCTGAATAAGCAGAGCATTCGGGTCATCATCCGCATGAACAAACGCCCAACCTCCCCACTCCTGCACCTGCTGTTCAAGCTCGTCAAGATTAGTTCCGGAGATTTTCAAATTCGGTAGCAGTTTGGCTTGGTTCATGAATTTGATGAAGAACGACGAGACACCGTCACTAATAAGAGAAGCGAACGCATGTTTGATGTCATCCTCGTAGATGGAACTGAGTTTCGTCTTCCGATGCATGAGCATGCGCACGTTGGGATTGATGGCGTAACGGTCGGCATGGGACGGGTCTGCATACTGGTCGATTGGCGGCATGTCCAACACTTGTCCGAAGTGCGGTAATCCGATTAGCCTCTTCGAGTCGAGGTCGGTTTTCCCATGCACTCGGACTATGGCGTCCTCACCTAGATTGCGGACGCCCCAGTAGAGTCGGGAACAGGTTTCAATCCAATCCTCACGGTCTCCACCTTCCGGCTTGACCTTGCCGACGTACTTTTCCCATATTTGAATGTAATAGTTAGGGATGCCGGTCATGTCGTCAGGGCATTTGACGGGTGGAATGGAAATGACCCACGGTTTCCTCTTGGTCAATTTGTGGCTCCTTTTTGATTGTTGTTGGCGTATTCGATTCCAGCCTTGAAAGCTTCCACGGCATAATCGTGGAGTATTTCAAGCTGTCTGAGACTGAACCCGTCCTCCAAATGCGGGGACAGGTCTGGCAGGTTTTCTTCTATCGCCTCTTCCGACATGTTGGAGATATTCAATTCGCCACTTCTTTGTTTCATCCGGCGTTTGTAAACATCCCCAGTATAACAAGACATGAATGATATGAAAGATGAAACAGGGGTCTGAACACAAAACTAAGCCCAGACCCCCTATTCACCATCAAAGACCATGCTTGGTTAGATACTTATTGTTGATGATTTTAAAGCAACGATTACGGCCCAACTCGTTGAATAGTTCATCGCTCAACTGTTCATCCTCTTTCGCATGCCAGACGATACCCTCGTCCAACAGGTTCGGAGTCACATTGCCGCGCAAACCGTCCACTTTCGCAATCATGTCCATCACATCGCCGGTCGGCTTCCACTCGGTCTCATCCAACAGTGGGACGGCGTTGTCAAGCATGGCTTTCGGCCAATCCCTACGGTCGAGTTTCATATTGTCACGCCATACGGCGAACACGAATGGACGATAGGACGCCAGCTTCAACCTGTTGCCGTTGACACTTGGACCGCACAGCTCGAACTGGCAGACCATGCCTTTCTCCAACGCGTCAACCAATCCGGTTTTCACCGCCACCTGCATGTTCGTGCATTCCGGCTTCAACTCCCAATTGCGAGAGTAGACGTGAACCATATCATCCATATCACGGTAGATTGTGGTGCTGGTACCATCCACCTTCACGGTCGGAGTCCACGCAATCCGCCTGATTTCATCCCAATACGCGGTGAGATTCTGCACTCGCGTAGCGTCGGACTTGGAGCATGGCGCGTTGAAAGCGCCAACCATATCCCCGCCTTTCAAAGGCGGTAGTTCCTCGAATTTCCACACGTTCGCCTGCAAGGTGACGTCGGTGCCGACTGGAGTATCCTCCGGCACGCCAATAGCCGAGAGCGGCATGACCAAACCCTGACTGTATACGCCTCGCAGTCTTGCGGTCTTCAACACATGTCCGGTGATTTCGCGTCCTTCGCCGGTAATCGTGTTGGACACTGGCACGGTACGCTGCCCACGTTTCTGCAATTCCGCATACCGTGGGTCGTCGGCGGGCAGCATGGAGTCGATTTCGAAATATGCCACATGGTCGCCGGGCTTTAATCCCATGTCCTTGCCTACTACGACAATCCATCCGCCAATGCGAGCCTTCTCGATACGGTCTGCGTTCTCGATAGGGTACACTCCCTCAATCTTTTGAACGCTTACCATTTTTCTAACCATCAGGTTTTCCTTTCTAACAGTAAGAGGGGAGAAGATGATATCGGCTCCTCCCCGAAAAATGTCAGTCCTTTTCGGACAGTGGAGTCAACCGCAACGGGAATTGTTCCTCCAGTTCGAGGGCGATAAGAACCCTCTCGTCCACCGGAACATCATGTGAGGCCAGCTTGTCCAGCAAAGTTGACAGGCTGTAAGGGTCTCCCAGATGATACTGTTTGCCACGATACTGTTCCGGCAATGCCACGGGAGTGCGATGCTCCTTGCTCCACGGCTCGCTACGCAGAACATCCAACGTGAGGGGAGTGTTGGATTCTTCCATCTTGCGACGCGCGTTCCAATACGTTTCGTCGCACTGGTATCGGCATTCCGGAACATCCACCTCATACTTTCCGTCCTTGTAACGGATGACCGTCACATAGCCGTGAATGTGGGAGTCCTCCTCCCATGGCGTGTAGATGAGCGTCTGATAATCCAATTCGTCGTACATTTGGTCGAGGCTGACGTTCAAGTAGACGGATAGAAGCCTGACGGTGCCGAAGGAAGCGTGTTCGAGCGCATGCTGGTCGTGGCTCCAACGGTTGATATCCTCGATAATCTCGTCCACTGGCTTCAACTGTTCCGGGTCGAGGTCGCGGATTTCGTCAACGGAATACGAATCGTATTCGTCGCATGCGATTTCCTCGGCAATCTCACGGACGGTCATGCCGCTGGTTGCGAGAATGGTTTCCAATCCGGACTGCGTGTCATGGCATAGCGGACAACCGCAGTATCGGATATTGCGCAGATTGCGCATCAACTCCGTATAATCCTTGCCTGTCGCATAATGGGTGCCGTCCGGCATGGCGTATCCGGGCTTCAAATGAGTGCGAAGCCCATCCTTGGTTTCCTGCGGGATGGTGTCGGAAACGTATTTGGCGTTCTCTCCGATAATCTGCTTTTCACTGGTGTCCATAAAACGGTTCAGCCTTTCTTCTCGCTGGTTTTCTTGGTGGACGTTTTTCGGGTTTTCGGTGGTCTGTGGAATTCAAGAACGTTTTCCTCATTCAAGGATTTGCGTTGCAAGGTCATGACGGTTTTATGCGTGCGCATGCAATGCTGGCAGATGACCAATGTTCGAGCGTATGAGCATCGACCGTGACCGCCTGTTTGGACGACGGAGATGATGTACTTGTAGCCGGTGTCCAAGTCGGTGACTCTTCCGCACAACATGCATGTGTATTTGGAACAAATCACGATTCGTTCTCGCCATCTTTATCGAGTTCATTGCGAAGGATTTCCAAAGCCATGTCGATAGCCTCGTCCCAGCCTTTCCGCCATCCGATGACAAACGCTTCCGCCGGGGCGACTTTACCAAGCTTCGATTGGAGCAATGAGTGTACGGCCCTTTCTTTCAGTTCGTTTTCGTTCAAACTTTCTGCTCCTTTCCCTTGTCGGCCATCAGTGCGACGGCCAACCATGCCGGTAGTGGTGTATTCTGTAATTTCTGTGCTTCCTTCCGGGTTTCAGCCACGCGAAGGAACGGCTCCTTGTCTTCGGTGAGCATGTCGCCCGCCATTTTGACCGTTTTTTTCGAAGTGGATAGAAGCTGTTCGGCCTTCTGGTCTCCGCCCCTCCACATGACTTGGAATCTAAGAGTTGCCCACAACCATGGATTGTCCCAAGAGTCCTTCGGAATATCGTTAGCCGCGAACAAGTGGAGCAAATGTCGGACACGTCGGGTCAGGCTGGCTTTGCTTGCGGAATATTTGCCGCGTTTGGAACCAGAGAGGAACGCTTTCATTCCTGTGTCGAACGCGTCTGGATTGGTGTGTTGGAGCACGCTCCCGGACAGGATGGTGTCGTTCACGGTTTCGGCGCTGGTCAGATGCCATCCGTGGCAGACGGGGCAATGGTATGCGCGTTTCTCAGTGTGTTTCGGATTTCCTCGTCCTTTGATGACGGCCAAGGCGAGTTGGGCTTCCTTTTGGTTGGGGTAACGCACTTTGTTTCGGTTGAGAGTGCATTTACCTGCGGTCTTGTATAAGCTGTGCATGATGTCCGTCTCCTCTTACTGTTCAGCAAAAGGAAGTAGTAATACGGCAGTATTCCAATCCCAATCGTGCATGAGTTCGTATGGGTCGATGTTTTTTCATGGTGTTCTCCTTTTTTGGAATGGTTTTTTATGTGAACACTCCCAGTATAACATAAACCATTAAAGAGGGCAACTACCCCCTCTTCACAACCTTCGCACCATACTTATCAGCCCACTGACGAGCCAACGTCTTCGCCTGTTCCCTACAAGCACGACGACTGAAAGCCGCACTGAACGTATGAGAACGCTTCATATCCCAAACCTTCCCATTCTCACTATCATGCCGACGATACAATACAACCTTCAAAGCGATGACGGAACCATACTTGTCCCGCACCTTCTCAATGACCACGACCTTCTTGTTCTTGTGGCTTTTGTCGCTATGCTGGGACATTCCGGCTCCTCCTAAAAAAGAAAAACAGCGAGCACAATATTGTGCCCACTGTTCCAGTGTAACAATAGAGATTTGGAAAACGCTAAGAACTCAGTAATCCGACTCCAACCTCCGTGCGGCACCAAGCCCATGGTCGGTCAGCCTGATGTCCTCGTGTCCCAACAGAGTACGCCAATAGTCGGCATACCCGTTATCTATAAGGGACATAGCCGCGTCCTGATTATGTTCGTTAACCTCCGCTAAGCGTCCACGATGGTATGCGTCGCAGAGGAGCCTTTCGGCTTTTTTATCCAATGCATTCGCCTTTCGATATAATACGAGAACATGTACTTCCGACGCTCCCAGACCGGCGAATAAATCACATACTTGATGGTGTCCGTATCCCGCAGGATGACGCTGATTTCGCCAACACTGTCCCGTTGGATGAACTGCACGATACCTCGAACGGTTAGAGAACGCCGACTCAATAATATCCGGTCGCCAAGCTGAATTCGCTGCCCAACGAAACAATCATCTAATTCGGTCAGCAGTTCCGCACCGGTCTCGATGGACGAGTGGAAACTGTTCAGCGGGTTACGGAGAAAACTTCCAACCTTACAGTTCCAGTCGCGCTGTGCGTCGTGCAAGGTTTGGAAGCCGACTCCGCCAGATGTTTGCAAACCATTATCCACTGGACAAAAGTGGGAGTATCCCCAACCTTTCGGCAGAAAATATTGCTCGTCGTCCCAAGTGCAGTGGAGTTCAGATTTAGCCCGATACTTAAATTCGGGAATGCTGTTACAGCATGGGCATGTAAGAAGGTTTCTCACCCCAGTCCTTTCTGAGTCCTTAAGAGTTCGTCCAGTTTTTCCTCGATGCTTTCCAACCTCAAGCGCAACGCCTTCTGGCTTTCGTAGATGGCCGCAACCTCTCCTGAGACTTCGTAGAGGGTTTTGTTGCCATACATGTCATGCTTCTTGTCGGCCTGTTTCTCAAGCTTCGCTATCTCCCGCTCCCGTTGCGACGGCTTGCGTGATTTCAGATAGTCCCTGCATTCGGGACTGAACATGTCCTCGTATCCCATTTAGCGGCCAAATTCCTCTCTGCGCATGGCTTCATACAGCATGTTTTCCTGAGTCGCGTCGGACAAGGCGCGATGCTCTTCCACGTCACCGATACCATAGTCGCGGATAAGCACGGCAACCTTATGGCTTGGCTTTTCGGGATGGATTTTCCGGCTCATTTCCAACGTGTCCACGAACCGGTGTGGAAAGAAGAACATTCCACCGTTCACGGTTTTCATGGCCGCGTCCAAGAAACTTAAATCGAATGACGCGTTATGCGCCATGATGATGGTTCGCGGGCCAAGCCACTTGTCGAATCGGATGATGGCTTGGCTTACGTCGGGTTGTCCGATGACCATGCTGTCGTTGATTCCGGTGAGCGAGGTGATGTATTCGGGGATTGGCTGGTGTGGGTCAATCAGTTGCTCGTATCGGTCTACGAGTTTTCCGTCATGGATTTTCACGGCTCCGATTTCGATGAGTTTAGCCCCGTTTTCGGGTTTGAAGCCGGTGGTTTCGGTATCCAAGACCACGTAATCGTAGAGTGGTGTTTTCATTGGGTCGATTCTTCTGGGGTCTCGACTTTGGTATTTGTCCCAGCTCATGGTGTGGTCTCCTTGGATAAGTGAATGTGTGGACGTTTCTAGTATAACGCCTATTTGGTGATGGCCTTGACACGCCCGTCCAGAACTGTTCTTACGACATCCTCGAAGTCCGTGCCATCAGGCAATAAGTGGGAGTCTTGGAGGTTTCCGATAATCTCCACCAGTTCCGTATGCCCGTGCGGAGTGCGCTTATAGTCGCGGGTCGCACCCGCCTTGTATGCGCGACGCAACTGTAACGCCAACTGTTCCCGTGTGAGCGTGATGCAATCGCCTTCCTCGATGGGATACCGTTCTTCCAATTCCTCGTTGAGAATGCTCATTTTTTTTGTTTTTCCTTTCTGTTTTTTCAGACGTACATTCCCTCATGCCAGCCGTGTAGCAAACCCCATTCGGATAGTTTCCGGAACCATTTCTCGCATTCGTCAGCCACCTTGTTGGGATAATCCAACGTCGGGTTCACGTTGAGTAAATACTGGTAGTCGTAGGGTTGGCAGAAGTTCTCGTCCAACACGTCTATCTGCCAGTCGCTACCGTCCTTGGCAATCTCGACATTCAATGTCATGTCATGGTCGGGGGAGACTGAACAGCAGAGGTACCAATACCCCTCACGGTGGTCAGTGAACCCCAGTCGGCGCATGGTCGAATCTTCGGCGGGACTCATGCTAAGCGCCGCATTGTTCTGATGCTTCGTGTAGGTGACGCCTATGGTCAAGAATCGGGGCGTGTTCTGAGTGTCGAACATGTTCTCTCCTATTCTTCGCTTTCGCGCAGGTCGATTACCGGAATATGTGTATCGGTGGAATAGTGGACGGAATAAGGGTCGATTGTCCTATGCCGCCAGCTGACGCCACCTTCCACCGGCCAAGCCAGCCAGCCTATGCCGTCCAAATAGTTCAGAATGCTGACGTGGACAATCCAACGGCACCATCTTGCAGGGCATATCACGTCGAACATGGGAGTATCCTCGGTTCCCGGTCGGCAGGAATGCCGTTGCCAAGAACGCAGATACACGCGATAAAGCGCATAGGAATCATCTGTTGGCAGTTCCTCAGTGTCGAACACCGCGCGAGTTGGGTGGTCATCGAAGAGGATTCGTTTGCCGAATTTAGTTGCTTGATTCAATGCGTCCTCCTTTTTGGTTTTTGTCTTTGTTTTTGTTGTGAACAATCCCACTATAACACAGGGGGGGTAGAAAAACGCAACACGAAAACCTAAGCCAGCGTTCGATTAAAAAAGAACTCCCTCTTCCCACCTCGATACAAACCCACACGCGAGCCAGACAAACGAAAACCAAAACGACGGAAGAAACCCTCATACACCGGCAACAGTTCCTCCGGCACCGTCACCAGAGGAAACTGCTCGCACAGCAAACCCAACGCATATTCGACCAGAGCGGAACCGACTCCTCGATTCCGAAAGCCCTCGTAAACGCATAAAGTGCAAATCTTCCGTTCCGATGAAGTTCTCTTGAGAACGCAAAACCCCGCCAACCCATCATCCGTGCGGGCTAAAAGAATCGCACGGTCTTTCCCCAAGGAGGGGAGAACCGTGCGGTCGAACCACGTATCAAAGCCGGGATAATACGTTCGGATTATCTCCGGAATAGGAATAGAAGCCGCAGTTTCAGCATCCCGAACTACGTCAATCCTCAACGAAACTGAACACATGAAAATCCGTCACACACTCGACATTGACATGAGTCGTATCATCCGGCCAAACATATAAAACCGGCATATAGCCGGACAGTTCTCGAACGGCGAGATTGCTAAAACCGTCCAAGTAGAGGGTTCCGGCCATGGGTTTGCCGTTCCAGTTGAAAATTGCGGGCTTGCCTTCGAGTTCCTTCCAGTTAATTCCGTCTTGGTAGGGGAGTTCTTTTAAGGTCATTGGTTTTCCTTCTTTGGTGTGGACTATCTCACTCTAACACAACCGGAGTGGCGTGAAGAAGAAAAATCCCCCTCCCCACATTCAGAATTCCGGCTCTTCGACATTCAGCAACACCAGTTTCGGACGGCGGCGCAGAATCCTGCAATCCTCTGCCCACGCGTCCAAAATTTCGCAAGCCAATACGGGTGCTTCCGGAGCCAGAGTAGGCATGGTGTTCAGAATCGACTGGACGGAGTCTAAGTCTGCGAAGGGAAGTTCTGTCGCATTATTGGCTGCATCCAAAAAATAGTGGGGCATTCGTGCTCCTTCCAAAAATTGAAAAGAAAAAGCCTGTGGGTAACGATTTTCCACAGGCATTCTTGGCTTATTATTCGATTTCGCGAGGCTTCAGAACTTTGTCTGAAACACCAGCGCAATCGCGCTCAATAATAGACTTTTTTACCGACTTTTATTCGTCGCACAAGTCGGTGTTGCGTCTGCCATATTTGTTTCGTTTCTTGGCTTGCGGATTCCAAGCGCTACCTGCATCCCATTCGATGTGAGTGGAACGGTTTTCCCTGTGAGTGTTGTTCTTGTTGGCATTGCCGGTGTTAATCCAGTCGTGGTTGCTCATTTTTTTCTACTTTCAGTAGCAGTCATCGCACCAACCGGTGTCCCCGCACGGATTCTCGTTTTCGTCGGTTAGCAGACAACCGCAACCGATGCAATACATGTTGTCCGGATTGTCGGACGAAGCGAAAAAACCTTCCCCGACAATGTTACCAGCCAAGTCGGTGATGGTGTAGATTGCCCGAGTATCGGCTTCCGGTGCGGGATAGCCGGACATGCCTAGAATCCTGTTGTACACGTTCGTCAGTAGAGTGCGAACGTTTCCCGCCTGACGAGTCCCATTCACAATGGGAGCCGTCAAATGGTCGAAGAATCCTACCGTCGTATCCCAAGAATGCTGACCTTCGTGGATTTCAATTTCCAGCTTTTCCCTACCGTCGGTGAATCGCATTTTCGTTTTCCTACAATTCCCTCATGGCCTTGTCTAAATCGGACACAATCGCGTCATACAGTCCGTCAACGTTCAACGATTCCAGCTTGTGCGACGGCAAATCCACGGGAGCGTATTCCCCGTCGTCGAAAGTCCAATGCTCGACCGAAACCGTGTATACTCCTCCACTCCAACGGTAGGAACGTCTGCCGTTATGTTGCGAGTCTGCCACAAGATAGTATTCGAACATCTTGCCCATGTATGGGCATTGGAATGCGACTTCGATTCCGTCTCCGAAGATGGCGTGGGTGGCGTGTGCGCCGGTCACGTATGGGATTTTGACGAGCTTGTCAATGAGTTTCCGGTAGGTGTCTTCGCTGATTTTCGAGTACATTCTTTTTCCTTTTTCTGTATGGGTCAAACCCTTGTTTGTGTGGACGGTTCCAGTATATCATACAAATGACGACATCCCCAAAAAACAGCACACGCCCTACTTGACCTCAGCCTTCAATGTTTGTTGGAAGATACTTTGCGACGGGGCCAGTCGAAGGACGGCTCCCCTTGACTGACCCGTGAGGTGCCGGATGGTTTCAGCCGTGCAACGCGGTGATGATTTCGTCAGCGGCCTTACGGACATGCTCGGCGGTGGAACGTACAAGCTTGGGGTCGGCATCGCTCCACCCCGCCACGTAGCGGATGGAATACTCGCCGGTGTCCATTCCCATGTATTTGGCCACCACGTACGCGACGCTTTCCGCCTCGGTCTCATAGATGCCGCGATGCCGACCGTATTCACCTTCCGGCAACCCCTGATGGAGAAGCATGTGGGCCGTTTCATGCAGGATGGTCTTGGCGTCCTGCCTCGGGCTGTTCTGCTCGTTGAGCATGATTCGTCTGCTTCCATCCATCGTGGTGTAGCCTTTGACGTCCCTTCCCATCGACTCATGCCCCACTCGCCAATGTTTGGATTCGAGCCAAGCGGTCATGCGTCCGACGAGTCCGAGCGCGTCTGCGCCTTCAAGCTCGGACGGCTTCATCTGTTCGATGGGGTCGGTCTCCTTGTCGATGGGGTCGGTCTGGGATACGTCGAACACCGTCAAGATGGGATACCAGACTTTTTGGATAGGGTCGCCGTTCTCGTCTAACTGTGGGTTGCCGTCTTCGTCCTTGACGGTTCTGGTGCTGAAGCCGAAGATTTTCATGCCGTGTTCGCCTTTGCGCACGACGCGCCCGCGTGTCTGCCATTGGCGGAATCCGGCGACCAGCGATGAGTTGCCGTTCGATTGCATGAGCATTAGCAGGATGTTGTTCCAGCTATATTGGTGGAAACGTCCCATGAAATCGAGGTAGCGCTGCCAAGTGCCGGAGTTTCGCAGCTCCTTCACGCCGGTTTCGATGTCCTTGCGCAGTTCTTCGATTCGTTCCCCGTGTTGTTTGCTTGCCATTTCGTTGTTCCTTTTCGGTCACGTACGGGAGGTGTCAGCGCGGTCAGCAGCAGTATTCGTTGACTGCGTTGACGAGTTCAGCCATGCTCATGCCGTACACGTCGCTGTGGCGGGGGTAGATGTCTTTTGCGAAGAGTCTGTTTTGCATGATAGTGCGGGCTTCGGGACTTTGAACGAGTTTCACGCTTTCGGGGAAGGTGCTTGAGAGGGCGTTGTCGTTGATTTGTTTGGCGTATTCGGCTGCTTGTTTTTTGGGCATTTTCTTGACGTTGATTGCGCCGCCGATGTAGTGGATTGCGTACATGTTATGTGCTCCTTTTTGCCTATCGCTCTTTATGTGAACAATTCCACTATAGCACACTTGAGTGAAACCTCAAAACCCCAAAAAAACAAAAGCGGGACACCAAAACAGCATCCCGCCTTCCCTCCGTCAAACCTTAATCAGACAAACCGGCACGGGCACGCATCTTGCGTTTAATCTCGCTACCCTTGGCGAACAGGCGCTCCATACGGGCCACGGTCTGCAACGCCTTCTTATACTCCTCCAATCGAGAAGAGATTTGCCAATTACGAGGTTCCGCCAACGACTCCTCAATCAGAGAATCGGGAACATCCCACATAAAGGACATAATCCAACGGCGGTTTTCCCCGCCCATGCGACGCCACAAGCGCACGGCACGCTTACCTTTGACCCATTCCGGATTATTAAACAAGACTTGGATGGCGGATTCGTCGGAGAGGGAGTCCAGCAATGGGTCTATGTCCGTTTCTTCCGCCAACGGTGCTGATAGGATGCGGATGGTTTCATCATCGCTTTTCACCCAATGCTCGAAGCAGAGCCTATCGGCCAGCTTGTTTTCCACCATGTAGCGGATAACGTCGTAATCCGTTTCCTCCCAGTACAGGCTTGCAACGGTATGCTTTGCGGCGAGCTTGCGTAGTTCGGGGTCTTTGTCCTTAGCGAGGCTGGTCGCGGTCTTGTAGTTGAGTTTTCCCCTTGTATTCCAAATATTCGGCCACTTTGCGGCGAACGTCCCGACTCCGGTCTTTCAACACGGTTTCGCGTAATCCGTCGTATACGTTTCCGTCCTTGACTTCCATGTTGTATTCCAGTTTGCAGTTGACGTAGTAGTGGCGGAACGGTAGGGGGAGAGGGAATATTCTTCCACTCTGGTAGATGTTCTTAATGCTTTCCAGCAGGTCGATTCCCTTGTTGGTAAGCTTCCAACGGTCGCGTTCCTTGTTTAGTTCGATTAGGTTGGCTTCCTTGAATTTATCTAAGGGCTTCTGGTCGATGTATGCGCTCAGTCGTTGTGAATGGGTTTCATTGTCGAAGTCTTCGAAGCAGTAAACGAGGTTGGCAGTCCACTTTTTGGTAAGACTGTTGATTGCGTCGTTGTCCATGGTTTCTCCTTCTCGGCATATCTTGTGTGAACAATTCCAGTATAGCCTAAGTTGAGATAAAACACAACACGCAACCAAGCCAAAACGAAGACGCAATCCCCGCCCATACGAAAAAAAAGGAATACGCCCACATGATTTTCCTGCGGGCGTATTCCCATGTTTTAGTTCAGAAGTCCGGAGCGATACAGAATCCTGCGGATATTGATACTGTGGACGAAAGCGGTGTCAGGCTGTCCAACGAAGTCGGCAAGCTGCTCGTCGGAGCACGTCTCGTCAACGGCGGCATCCAAAAACACCTCAGTCGGAGAGTCGAACATCCTACAGCCGACGCCAGCATGACCCTCGATGTGCTCAAACAAGGCGAAGTAGGTCATGTTCTCGTCCGCAACGCGCAACATGACATAGGAGGCATTGCCGTTGTGGAAGATGTTGTAGTCCTCTGCTCCGAATCGTGCGAAATACTCGTTCATTGTGGCTCTTTCTCTCATATTTGTGTGAACAATTCCAGTATATCATATTTAAGAGAAAGCGCAAAAGCGCAAAAAAACAAAAAGCCGTGCAAATACAAAAAGCATTCACACGACTCGGAAATTTTTACCACTATTAGTTAGTCAAAGTCCGACGGTTCACCATTGACGTAGTTCAAAAACTGGTCGAAGGCATATTGCGCGGTATCCTCATAACGGCATGGCTTCGGCTGTGCGTTCTTTTCCCGCTCTTTCTGCTCTATTAACTGGTCTATTTGGCTTTGCTCATTGCGGTGTTGCCACGCGAGAGGCTCGTTGCCTTGGGCTAGGTTCTCATACACCGTGTATTCGTGCCCACGATAGCTGTAGACAAGATAGACCATATGTGCGTCATATCCGTGCCCGTAGTATTTCCTAATGAATGTCGCTTTTCGCATTGCTGCCCCTTTCAGCCAATCTCGTGCTCGGCACGCTCCCAAATCTTCCGGCGAATCTCACTGTCCTCGGAAAACATGAAGCCAAGCTCCAACACTTGACGGACGGCTTCTCGGTATTCCTCCAAACGGTCATGCAAGGCCATGTACGCGTCGCTCTTGAACGCCTGATTGATGAACGAGTCCGGCATGTCGCGCATGACCTTGACCAGTCTGTAACGTCCCACCTCGTCCGCGTTCTCCCAAGCGTTCATGACACGCTCACAAGTGGCCCACTGCGGCTCGTCGGCCAGCACATGCGCCACATCCTGCGGGTTAAGACGGGCCAACACTTCATCCACCTTGCCGTCTTCGGTCAGGAGAGCCGCCTGAACGCGAATCTGACTGTTGGGATTGTCCAGCCAATGTTCGACGCATTCCTTATCGAAGTTATGGTTATAGATAAGGGTTTTGACCACACGCTCGTCCGACTCCTCGAAGAAGAGGTGAGGGTCTGCGTTCTTTGCCGCCATGAGTCGAATCTGATAATCCTCGTCGTGGGCCAAACCGTTCGACGTTTCCTTGTCGAGCTTGCTGAACTTGTTGAGCATTGTGGCCGCTTTCTTGCGAATCTCGGCGCTCCTGTCATGTAGGGCCACTTTGGATAGTTCCTTGACGGGTAGTTTCTTTTCGTCGTATACGCGCCAGTCGAAGTAGTAGTTACGGACTTTCAGGGGTAGTTCGGAGAGTTTGCCGGAGTTGAAATGCTGTCTAATGTTGGCGAGTTCGTCTTCGCCTGTTTGGGTGAGAGTCCAGTCGCCCGTCTCGTTTTCCTGAATGAGTCCGGCTTTGGCGAGTTTGGTGATGTCGCGGTCGGGGAATACTCGGCGTTCGGGTTCGCGCTCGAATCGCATGAATTCGTAGATTGCGGTTTCGTTCCAGTTGATGTTGTCGCTCATTTCTGCTCCTTTTGGTTTCCTGTTTGTGTGAACAGTTCCAGTATAGTACAGAATAGAGAAATGCTCAACCCCGAACCCAATCAACCAAACGCCCGAAACCATCAAACGGAACCAACGAATACACCAACCAGCCAACAAGCGCCAGCAATGCAAGCGCCGCAATCGCATACACCAGCGTACCTACGAACAAGCCAGCCAAAAACACGTTCATCTGCCGTTTGCGTTGCTCCAGCAGCTCATACCATTCGCTTTCGCACCGGTCGAATGCGTCAGCATCCATGCCGGTGCCTCCATGGGCTTGAAGCCAATCGCGTACGGTCGGCATGGGAGGCAGCGGGTCGGATATGCAAGCGTGCGGTACAAGCGCGGTTTTAAGCCCTTGCCAAACGCCGTTGAAAAAGAACGCGGGAAAACGTGCGGCCTTCACCGTGCTGGGTATCATTTTTTCACCTGCTGCCTTCGTCCGACAATCTTCTTGCCGCCCACGCTCCGCAACCATGCCAAGCCATGACCATAGGAGACCATACCGGCTTCGACGGTTGGATTCTGCTGGAACATGTAATGCACTTCCGCGAGTCCATTGCCTCCGTTTGTTTGCAGAATACGAATCCCGTAATCCTTTTCGACTGCCTTGACCGCCATGTCCCGTTCGAGTTCGTCGAACCAGCCGTAGAGCGGGAGCATGGCGAATGCGGTCAATGCGCCTACGGCGATGAACCGCCAACATGTTTTCGCTCCTACCAACAATGCGATTGCCGCCACGAGAATTCCAATGACGGCGATTCCCGTCAACAGTTGACGCCATTTGCCGTTGCAGTCGTATTCGACGGGCGCGTACGGGTTGGTGGGGGTTGGTGTTGGAGGTGCGGTTTTGTTGGTTTTGCGTGTGGCGGGCTTGTAGGCTTTCGGAGCGGTTTTGTTTACTGTTGAAGTGGTTTTCTCGCTCGTCTTGCTGGCGGTTTCGTCGGTGTTTTCGGTGGACTTGTCCGCTGTTTTCGGTTCGAATTTCAATGGTGGTGCCGGTGGGTTCAACATCTTTCGTTCCGTCTTCTTCACGATTTCTTGCAGTTCGATGGTGGTGGACGAGTCGGGTTCATCCATCGGTTCCTGACCTAACATCATGAGGTCGTTTTCCAGTGAGATGTTCCGTTCTTTCATGTAATTCTTCCTTTCTTTTTTGCCAAATATGAGAGAAGTAGAAGGAAGGAGTAATACGGCAGTCTTCCAATTCCAATCTTGGTGTGGGTCAGAGGATTCGGGTTCCCTTGCGGGTGACGAGCATGATTCTGTTTTCGTGACGGTTCTCGAAAACGTCCCAATTGCCACTCAGGACAGCCAAGCACACGTTGCCTTTGATGAGGTCCAACGTTCGTCGCAGTTGGATACGACGTGCTTCCAGTTGATTGGATTGGGCTTGTGGTGGGAGGTTTCCACGATAGCTTCGTTCATGGGCTTGTCCGCGTAGGTGTGGTCGTAGGTGTTGTCTCCGGCGACTACGCTGATGGTGCCGTTGTCGTGGAAGATTGGCTGGTAGTAGGTTTTGGTGTCGTTCATTTGTTCTCCTTGGTTGGCTCCGCCTGTTTTATGTGGACATTTCCAGTATAGCACGTTTGGATAAATATACAAAACAAGACACGTCCACACAAAAAGCCCCGCCAAAACGACGGGGCCACAAACCAAAACTATCGATTCATGCTCAATCGAATCTTGACCGCGACGACCAGCAACGCGACTATGAGGGCGCAGACCGACACGACGCCGAACGTGCGGCCAAACGTGAACAGCCAAGTGCCGAACGAGTAGATGCCGAACGCGACTGCGGTGGTCACTCCACAGAACGCGATGGTGACGAGCGTCATGAGCAGAACATCCTTGATATGCATTTTTCTCCTTTTGGTGACGGGTTTTGCGAACCCTTGTTTGTGTGAACAATTCCAGTATACATCATGGTGGGATACGACACGCCAAACAAAAAGCGCCCCACCCATCCAAGGGAGAGGCGCTAAAACCCGACGGTCAGAACTCATACTCGCAATCGGAATCGAGATACCATTTGTCGCCGTAACCCCAAAGAACACGACGGATGGTCGCAGGGTCGTTCAGCTCCACGAACTTGGACGCCAATTCATCCACCGGCATGGCGGAAAAAGCCTTATCCACGGAACCGTAGAATCTATCCCATTCCGCCTGTTCGGCGTCGGAATCGACAAGCTCATGGAACCGTTCGGCAAGCTTTTTGTCCGGTAGGGTGACTTCCGCAAAATTCGTATCCTCTATGTCCAGCCAAGCGTTGAAACACTTGTCGGCCAAGGCTTCGACTGGGATGGTGAGGATGCTGGAATACGTGCCTTTCCACGCGTTCCTTTTGAAGAAGCTAACGTCTCTTGCCTTCATTTTCCCGTTCCTCCTATTCTTCCTCGCCGTCCGTCTGACGGAGCGGGACGATACGGTTCCACTGTTCCTCATACTCGTCCTCCGCGTCCTTGGAACCATTGTCCAGCAGTTTGTTCAACGTGGCTCGTCCTACGTCGCTGAGACGGCTGATGCTGCGGAGGATGCTCGCCACGTCGTCGGCTTCGTATAATTTGTTGCGATTGTCCAAAAGTTCCTGATACTTCGAGTCGGTGAGGTTCCAGAGATAGTCTTCCAGTAGTTTCCAGTCTTCTTTTTCGGCAGAGGGTACTGGAATCGGCTTGGTGAGCCGCCAATCTTCGAGAATGTCCGCCCAAGGGTCGGTCTTGACATTGTATTCGCCAAGGTCTTCCTCGTGGGTGAGTTTTTCGATTCGCTGTTCTTCGCCATCCTCGTCCAAGTAGTCTATTGTGAGATATTCACTATCCACTGACAAGGTGGAGAGTTCGCGTAGTTTGGTGATTTTGAGGTTGGTGATTGTCTTAATCATTTTTGTTCCTCCTTGTTGGAATCTATCTTTTGTGTGAACAATCCCAGTATACCATGTTTGGTAGAAAAACAAAAACAGCCCACCTCCCAAATCAGGAAGACGGGCTGAAAAGTCAGGCATTCAGCAAAGCATGGGACGAAACACCCATTTCAGACAAGCCCAAACCCACATTGTTCGCGTCGCTCACACCACAAACGAACCCAGCCTTGCTACCACGGGCGGTGGCGACGCGAGCTGCTTCCAGTTCGAGATTGTCGAAATAGTCGTTGACACGCTGGCTCTTGCGGGCCACAAGCTCACGACCGGAGGGAATGTCCAAGCTCTGCTTGCGAAGCTCCTCGAAACGTTCGCTTAAACGTTCGTTGAATCCACCGCGATAACCATAGTAGAACTTGGCGCGTGGATAATCACGACGCATGTACTGTTTGCATTCCGTCAGCGTCGGATAGGATTCATGTCCGTAATGCGTTTCGACGTATTCCTTGTTGTCCTCATAGTACGCTTTGGCGTGCTGGTCAATCATGTCCGCGTAGCTAGTGCGGGCGTGGACTGAGCAGTACAGGTCGATGCTTTGGAAGAGAATGACTGCGGCGTTCACATCGTCCTCCTCGCCTACGAACATGACGGCACGTTCCTCAATCCTTCCGCCACACCGGCTTTCGTGAAGGTAGGCGCGGCATTCGTTAGCTTGGGCGATGATGGTCGCAAGGTAGCCTTGCTGATGGTAGATGGTGGTTTTGCTTACGTTCACGCCACGTTCGATGATTGGCTTGTTCGTGCGGGTGCGGTCGCGTTTCCAGTCTTCGATACGATATTCGTTGATGAGTTTCTGTGCCCGCTCGAACGCCATTTGCGCCTCATTGTCACTGGAAGCTTCGTTTTCGGCTATTGCCATAAGGTTGTTGATACGTTCGATGATGGTGTTGATGTCGCTCATTTTTTACTCCTTGTGTTTCAGACTTCTTTTTGTGTGAACAATTCCAGTATACCTGAGTATGAACACAACACGCCCAAAAACACGCAAACAACCCTCAGAAAAACAAAAACGCTCCCCAGTCCAAAAGGCAAGAAGAACGCTATCCGACAAAAACCTCAGGCACCAAGCTTGGAATGGTGCAGAAGCCTACGGATATGGATATTGTGAACGAACCGACTATGACCATTAATCCTCTTGGCGAACTCCCCATCGGAATACTCACCATCCGGAATACCATTCAGAACGTTCTCCGGAATGTCTGGAAGGGACTCCGGAAGACGCTCAAACATGTAATAGTTGACACCCTCGCATCCTTCGACATGCTCGAAAAGCATGAAGTAGGCACCCTCGGGGTCGTCCATGAAACGGCTCAGAACATAGGACTTGGACTTGTTAGCGTTGGCGAAGATGTTGTAATCCTCGGCACCATATTGGGTGAAATATGTGGACTTGTTCATTTTTTCTCCTTATGTCCTTCAACTTACTTTTGTGTGAACGATTCCAGTATACCTCAAGAGAGGATAAAACACAAAAAGAGAGACGGGAACCAAAACGAAAACTGTTCCTCATTAACTTTTAAAGCATTATACTTATTATAATTATTATAAAATCAAGGAGACAGCAATGACCAACCCATTCAAACCAACCGCCGGACGCATACCCCCAATTCTTGTTGGACGAGAAGAAATCATCGAAGACTTCGACTACGCCCTAAAAGACGGAGTAGGAAGCCCCGGACGACTGATGTTTCTCACCGGAGCCAGAGGAGTCGGCAAAACCGTAATGCTGGACACATTGGGAACACACGCTCAAAAACAAGGATGGCAAGTCTACAACGAAAGCGCTGACAGCGGTTTTACACAAAGACTCGTGGACTCACTTACCGGCAAAGATACCACCCGCATATCTGCATACGACATGCCCAGTGTCGGACTGACGGGAAACACCGGAAACCTCGAACTGAGTCTGGGAAGAATCGAACTCGAACGCAAAGAGGAACGTTCCTTGACATTGCGCCAAGCAGTCGGCAAGCGTCTAGACAAAATGAACGAAAACAGGCAAGGAATCCTCATCACCTTGGACGAAGTGCAATCCGGTTCCATGGATGAAATCAGAGCAATGTCTACCGCCGTGCAACATCTCATACGAGAGGGACGGAATATAGCTTTTATTTTCGCAGGACTACCCTCAGCCGTAAACGACGTGCTGTCAGACAACGCCATCACATTCCTCCAACGGGCAGAACGATACCATTTAGGTTCCGTGCCCACGGAGAAGGTTCTGAAAGCATTCGAGGAATCGTTCAGCGGGGAAAAGAAAGCCGGAATGGAAACCTTGATACGGTTGACCAATGCCACTCATGGTTATCCGTTCATGATTCAGCTGGTGGGTTATTGGGCTTGGAGGGTTTCCGAAACCAACGGCCATGTGAATCAAGTGACCGAGGAGGACGCGGTCAAGGGTATCGAAAAAGCCCAAGCCAAACTAGGGGATATGGTTCACGCCCCAGCATTGCATGGCTTGCCATCCCATGCGGTGAACTATCTGCTTGCCATGTCGGTGGATGATACGGTGTCGAATACAGGTGAAATCGCCCGTCGGTTGAACCGTTCGCCACAGTTCGCCAACGTGTATAGAACCAAGCTGATTGAGAACGATTTGATTGAGCCGGTCGGTTACGGTGAAGTCGCTTTCAAAATGCCGTATTTGCGGGATTACTTGCGTGAGCATGGGGCTTATTTGCAGATGCGGGAGAATATCAGCGAACGCTCGGAGAACTAGGTTTTGTTGTTCTGGGCGGTTTAGCATGGACAAGCTGGAAGAATTCAAGCTTGCCACCATTTGACATTTACCAGAAAGCCCCTCAACTAAGGGGGCTTTCCTCTTTTGCTATCCCTTGTGCGTTTTCTCATACCATTCCACGAATCCCAGCATGGCTTGCTGGAATGATGGTTTGAATTCGCCGTTTACGGGAATGTTTCTGTTGAGTGGCGTGGTCTTATAGTTTTCCGGTAAGGGTGTGGCGCACCATTCGGGTGGTATCCGGTCGGTGAATGGTTCCTCGCAATCGTCGCTGAACATGAGTCCTACGGGCTTGCCGTTGAGGAGGATTGTTGCGTGGGGGCTGATTTGTCCTTTCGCCAACCGGTATTCGCCTTTTGTCGTGTGTATTGGATAGTGGAAGGTTTCAGGTAGTCCTCCCCGCCGGTATTCGTCGCGTAATAGTCGAATCGGATTATAGTAGCGTTCCAATGCGGGGTATGCCCATTCGCATCCGCTCCAACAGTCGCGTACCCTGTCCATTCCGTCCCAGTTTTCTTTCGGATTGGGTTGGATGCTGAGTTTGCGGTATCGGTCGGTTTGTCACCAGCGGGTGGGATTGTTCAGGGCATAGTTTGGCGTGGTTTGTTCGGCTAACCGTATGAGAGTGCTGAGGGTGCATGAAGCATAATGTTGCTTGTCGTATCGTGCGACAAGCCGATACGGGTCGGCATCATCCTTGTTAAACACAGGCTTCAACACGCGTAAATGTTCCTCCGTTACGGGAATATCAAGGTCGGCTGGTAAACCCAACACTTCCATCCAACCTCCAAGCCTGTTCGTATCCCACTTGTAATCCTTGCAGTATTGCGCTTGCAACAGCCAAACCATCCAACGGCGCACATTCCGCATCAGTACGGGATGGGACGCGAATTCGAGAGGACGCCCCAGCATGTCATGATTCACATTATCCGGCGTGGTAATACTGGTTCGATTACCGTACTCGTCCACTGCCGTCACGACGATATTGTGTCCGGCGTCCACAGCCTTGAACATGTCGCTGATGTTGTCTTCCACGAACGTGGGCGGAATGAGACGCGACTGGACTTGACCATTAATCGGCACGGAGAGCATCATTCACCATCCTCACTATTAGAGGCGAGTCGGGTTCGGAGTTCCCTCAACCGGCCTAACCGTTCCTCCATAGCCTGAATACGAACGTCAACCGCAGTCAACGTGTCACCATCCGGCTCAGACAACTCATACTTGCCGGACGACAGTCGTTCCAGAAAACTGGTTGGAACATCCCATACCAATAATCGGAGTTTGTCGGGACTGAGATTCAACCCCGTGTACAAGCCGGTTTTAGGCCACATGCCATCCACGAGAGCCACATTCGGCATCATGCGCGGTGGACGGTCGGGCTGATATTTTTCGACTAGGATTCGACCAGCGAACCAGATAATGTCGCTATCCTGCTTGGAGTACGCGTACAAGTAGTCGTAGGGGTCGATGGTGACTGTGACACGCTTTTCAGCGTCCACGCCCTTATGCCACCAGAAGTATTTGTCTAAAGCTTCGAACACCAGCCTTTCCACACGCATATCGAACGTCCAAGTCTTCAACTTGTCATCAAACGTTCCACCCAACGCGCGGGAGCGACGGGCGAACAACGGATTATATGGAGCCTTAACCTTCAAACGGCCATCACTGCGAGTGACCGTAATATCATCAAAACCTGCCATGACAGTTTCCTTTCACTCAAACGGCATACTCTGACCAATGCGCTGATAACCTCTAAAGCCCCACATGGGCGAAGTCCCGAGGAAGGAAATGCAAGTAAACCCAGTGTAACACCAAGCTGGGAAGAAAAACTAGCCGACAAGCATGCCGATGTGGAATACGATACAATCCAAGCCTCACGAAATCTCATCCAAACGATTGAGGAAGCGGAAGATTCTGCGCCACCGCTTCCAGCAGATTACACCCCTCCACCAATCTGGAAAGTCCGGAAATCACGGGTGAAAAGCCAGCTTCCGCATTTCACAATGCCTCCGATACCACGCTTTCTCCCGAGCGCACAGTCCACGACGGTGAGTTAGACCCGACAGTGTGCTCTCATGGCTCGTCCAAGAATCCTGAACTGTCCGCAATCCCACATGCACGCCATCATATGAGCGGATAAGGTTACGCGCATGCCGTCGGCTTGCACGCAACGCCTTATGGTGCATGCAGATAAGAATACTGCCGTCATCCTGTACGCTGTATACGCGTTTCAGGAATGTGAGTTGACTGGTACGACAGTCCACTATGCGGGTCTTGCGCTTGTTTAACCGCAATCCCAATTGATTGACACGCCGCTCATAACCGGCCAGCACACGTTCGGCCTGTTCACGATTCTTGCAGAAACAGTAGGCATCATCCATATACCGTCCGTAGAATCCTTGCGACATGCACCAGTGGTCAACCTTGTTCAAATACCAGATAGCCATGGTTTGGCTTGTCTGATTACCTAAACCCAAGTGAGGTTCGTCCAATACGAAGATTCTCAATACGGTTAGAATCCGTTCCACATCCTGCTTCTCCCGTCCGGTGCGGGCGATGCTCCGGTACAGGGTGGAAATCATATCGAACGCTCGTTGGGAGCTGATACTTCCGAAATAGTTGGAACAGTCGAAGATGACAGCATACGGATGCTCCCATTTGCCCAAAGCCCGCTTATAGTGTAGTTCGAACCGTTTTCGGGCGAACGATGTTCCACGTTTCGGTAGGCTTGCCGCATTATCGTATATCAGTTGGCTTTCCACGATGGGGACGAGACTGTTGTCGCATAAGGCGCGTTGCACCACCCGGTCTCGGAAGGATACCGCGCTGATGTGGCGGAGTTTGCCTCGTTCGGAAATGTCGAATCGGATTGGCGCTCTCTTCTTGTATGTGCCGTCCTCTAATTCTTGGGCGAGTTTCCAACAGTTGACGGCACGCCTATTGTCGAAGTTCAACACTGTGTTTTTCCACGTGACGCCGCGTTTGCATTTTCTTGCGGCTTGGTAGAGCGCGTCGAATCCGAATGTTTGTTGGAAGTCGATGTAACGGTGGAGCTTCCTGTACTTATCATCCGAGCGTTGTTGCAGTCTGCGTTGGCGTCTTCTACGTCTTTGACTCGCATTCACGATTTTAATGCTTCCTTCACTAGGGAAAGAGAAAAGAATGGTTGAGGGCAGGTCGTCGGCAACAACCCAAGACATGCAATGATGTTGGACGCCCAGCTTAAGGGGCGAGTATCCGTCGTTTCCGACAGTCTTAATATCTCCCTCAACCTATTTCACACGCAACCCATTTTTCGAGGGGCCGCGCATTCGACCATATCCCCTTCCCCTTCGGGAGGCTTTCACCCATTGGGCTACTGGCCTATCTGATGTTAGTTTTTTGGTAAGAGGAATCGGGGACAACGGAGTAGCGATAATTCGCATTGTTGTTGTTGCTGGGGTCACCGTTCGAGTTGACTTGGAGGAAATTGTTGCTGTTGTTCGGGTTGGGCGAACGCTCCCACCAATTGTTGTTGTTGGCACCGGAGGGTGCTGAACCGGAAACGGAAACACCATTTTGGATATGGCCGGTTTTGTTTAGTTATATTTGGGGTTGAACCCAAGTATCCATTCTAGTGGTGGTCTTTGACTCGACGGTTTTGGCTTTCTTCAACTGGTCTCGCTCGTATCGGACTGCCCCCGTGAACACTCCCATGGCTTTGTAGAGTGTGCCCGCATAGTTGACAAATTTCTTCTCCTTGATTATGGGATTGTAGGTGGGGTCGCCTTCCTGACTGTTCTGGTAGGCTTTCATGTCGCGTTCTCGTGGTGGATAGTCTATCCAGTCGTCTACGAGGCCGGAGAGTGCGTTCAGCATTCCTTGGGCCTTGCATAAGAGTTGCAGTTTCATCTTATGCTCTTCGAGGGTGCTCGCGTAGATGGTGTCGGCGCTGTAGGCGGCTGTGTACATGTCGTAGGCGATGTGCATGACGTGTATGGTTTCGATGTTGTCTCGGCTTTTGGGCCATTTCCGGAAGAGGTTTCTGGTGGCGTAGAGTACGATTCTCGCTTGGTTCGCATATTCGCTTTTTGCTTTTGTCCGCTTGCTGGCGGGTACTGTCATAGGGGCTTCTTTCGTGTGATGTTTTAGCGGGGGTGGGGATGAACCCCACCCCCTAAAGATGGGGGATTAGAAGGAGAAAGCGGGGACAACGGAGTAGCGATAACACGCACCGTAGCCGTTGCTGGGGTCACCGCTCGAGCCGACTAGGAGGAAACCGCCGCTGAGGCCCGGGTAGGGCGAACGCTCCCACCAATAGTCGTAGCTGGCACCGGAGGGCGCTGAACCGGAAACGGTTTCGTAGATTCCAGACAGAATATTATTGTTTGAATAGTTGTGCATCACCTTGCCTTGGAAATACTCGTATTGACTTCCCTCCTGACTTAACGCTGGGAAACCGTTATAGCTTTTCCACCCGTCGTATATGGTTGGTACGAGTTCCCTGTAGGAGACGAGCCACACCTTGTCTGCTGTGGCGGATGCGGCGGAGCCGGAAGTGTTTCCGTAGTACATGTTGTTGGTTTGCTTCAATACGGTGGTCACGTTGTTTTGGAAGTCGGTGGGGAATTGGTTCCAGATTTCCCCAGTGTTCATCCATTGGCGGAGGTTGCTGTCGCGCCATCCGCCTTTGTTGGTGTAGCCGTCAGAAGCACACGTAGTGGTGTTGTCATTGGGCATAGTTCCGTTCATGCAGTACGCTTTCGGCAACGAGTTCCACGCCATGAACGTCAAACCAGCCTTTTTACCGCTACCGTCGGCCTTGTCGTCGTGGAGGATGCCGATGAGTTTGAACGGGAGGTTAGACCCGTCCGATAGGGTGAGCGAACCTTGCGTGCCTTTATTAAGGTTGTCTTCCATTTCCGCATAGTAGGAGCTTCCCTTGCCTTTGTCGCTCAAATCGTCGGCAATCTGCTTCAATCCTGCGGCGTTGTAGCCCGCATAGCAGACCTTGTCCACGCCGGTCGAACATTTGGCCGGTTCCGAAGCGATGGCGCTACCGGTGATGAGTCCGCCGCAGACCGCCGCCACGATGGCGAGGGTGGCGAGGATTCGTTGTCCCAAGTGGCGGTTCACACGGTTACTGGCGTGCATGCCCATTTTTGTTCCTTTCACTTACGGTCTTCCTTTCTCAACAGGATGATTGCGGTGACGAGTCCCAGAATGCTGACGAGTATGAGGATTGGCAACAGTAAGCCCATGCCGGTGTGGGGCATGCTCATCATCCATGTTTCTGGTAGGACGCCCGCGTCCACATTCTCCTTGTCCGGCTTATCCTGTGTGAGGATGATGGTGAACGTGGATTCACCGTACTTGTCGTCGCTCGTGTTCGCGTCGGAGTCGGTGGAACTCGCGTCATTCGGAATGTCCATGTCGTTCGCATCCGGCTTGGTGAACTCTTGGTGGGTGACGCGGCTGAATTGGATGGTGTACTGGTCGCCGTCCGCGTCCAAGTGTTCGAACTTGTACTTGCCGTCCTTGTCGGTCTTGGTGGATGCCACCTGCTTGCCGTCCTTGTCATAGAGAATTACGGTCTGGTTGGCGAACCGTTTCGATTCGCTGTCGCTTCTGACTCCGTCCTTGTCAGTATCCTCCCAGTAGAGTCCGCTGATGGTGCCGAGCTTCTTCGCGCTGGCGGTCGGGGTGATAGTGGTGCCGACTTGGTCGCAGGAGTCCTCATCACCGGTGCTGAACCAGTGTTGGCGTCCATCCTCCGCATAGTCCGAGTCGGTGCGGCATGTCATGTTGCCGGTCACGTCGCTGGTGTTCGAATCCAGTTTGGACGCGTCCGGATTGTCCGGCGTGGTTTTACCGTTCGCGTGCGGCGTGCCCGAATATGGCGTGTGTTCGGAGTCGAACCATGCCTGATTGAGGATGGTCTTCGTATGCTCCTTGACCCATGTGCTGATTTGTTCGTCCGTCCACTTGGTCGTGTCCGTCGTGTCACGGTCAACGGTGCCGGTGAAATGGTAGATGACGTAGCCTCCCGGTTCAATACCGTATGGCAGATTGTACGTGCGTGTCGTCAACCCCTTCTCCGTGGACTCGCTCAACGGTTCGACCGGTACGGCGGTCGGGTCGGACGATACGACCATTCCCTTCAAACCGGTGGAACGTGCGCCACCCGTCTTGCCGTCACCATACGGGTCGAAGCCCGCAATCATGACCTGCTTGCCGACAATGAGCACGTCACGGTCGCCGCCCGCAACGTCGGATGCGGTAATGCCCGTATCGATTGGCGTGGAAACAATATCCGCGTTGCCGCTCGTACTGCCGTTGGTCCAATACCTGCCTGTACCGGTCTTACCGTTCGCTAATTGGCCGTCACCATTCCAGCCAGCCGCCCACAAGTGTTGGTTCTTGTCGATGGCGTAGAAAGTGTTGTATCCGCCACCGATACGGGTGATGTACCTCAGATTAGACACATTGGACTGGTCGATACCGCTATCACCTCCGCCGACGAGCACTATCACTGTACCCGCGTCAGTCAACCCGTAGGCGTTGCCGAATGAGGCGACAACTTGCGTGAAACCAATAGAGAAAAACTCGTCGCCGTCCACCACACAACCGCCGTAGGACGTCAACGCGACCCACCTGTACGTGCTGGCGCTGACCTGCGTGAACGTCTTACCCGACTGGATTTGCGTCCACGTTGAATACGAGGTGGAACTGACTTTTCCGACCACCCACAAGGTGCCGTCACTTGCTATCGCCACAGTGAACTGGTTGCCGCACGCCACGTCAACAAACGTCTTATCTTCTGCGACTAGAGTCCACTGGTCACGATTATCCGTATCACCCGTACCCAATTGGCCTTTACCGTTCCAACCAGTCGTGTACAAGTGGCCGTCCGTGCTGATGGCGGCGGAGTGTTTGCCACCGGCGGCGACTTTCAGCCAACTACCGTTCACGATGGTCGGCTTGTTCACGTTCGTTGGGGTAGCGGTATTCGTCGTGTCAGGCTTGAAACCTAATTGACCATACTGGTTGTTACCCCACGCATACAACAAGCCCTCGTTCGTCAACACAAACTTATGGTCGCCACTCGTCGCAACCTGCTTCGCGCCACCAGATTCGATGGAAACCGTACCGGCGGTAGCGGAAACATCATGCACATCAGCGCTCATACGGTCAGAAACGACACTGGACGTGTCAAAACGGCTAGTGCCAGAATTCTGTACTTTGACATCCCAGTTGATGACGCATTTCGTGTCGGTGCAGCTGGTGCCGGTGACGGTTTTGTCCACGGTGGCTTTCGGGTCTGGTTTCGCATACCCGTAGTCCACGTTTTTCTGGTCTGCGCCGATGCCTAGGTGGATGTCGTCGGACGTGTCTTTCGCGTTGGACTTGATTTTGTTCGACCAGCTGCGCGTGTTCGTCACGTTTTCGAGCTTGTTGTAGTAGGTTTTGACTTGCGTCTGTACGCCATCACCCGTACTGGTGCCAGTGTTGCGTTTCACCGAAGTACGGTAGGTGCCGGAGTGGAGCAGGTTGAACTCGTAGTAGCCGTCCTTGTCGGTCTTCACCGTTTTGACGGTCTGCCAGCCGCCGCTTGAATCCTGCTTGCCGAGGGTGACTTCCACTCCTTCGATGTGCTCCTCATTGTCACCGATGAGCGTGTTCTCATCCTTATCCCACCAGACGGCGCCGCTGATGCTACCGGCCACTACCTTCGCCACGTCAGGCCACGGCTGGTTGCCCGCCGGTTTGTCGGAAGCGTCGGAATAATAGTTGCGGCCAAGCCACAGCGTGTACTTGTCGTCTTTCACATTGTCGGATGGGGTGAGCGTGATGGTGCCGTTCACCGCCGAATAGGACAGTTTATCGTCGGACGCGACGACAGTGCTGGTCAGTCGGATGGCGGTGATGTTCTTCTTCTCGGTGGCGGACAATTCATCCCATGTCTTCCACTCGTAGTCAGCCGGGTTATCCGACTTCTTTCCGGTGGTGGTTGAATAGTAGACGGTCGTACTGGTCGAATTGTCCATATTGACCGTGACGGGCTGGGTCAGTTCGTAGGAGCCATGATAGTTGCTGTATCCACGCTCATATTCGACCAGCTTGTCCTGCACGTACTTCTCATCACCATTCGCAGGAAGCAGTAGCATGCTATCCATGGTGCCGGTATGGCCGTCGCCCTTGCCGTACACGTTGAACTCCCAAGTAAGCGGGTCGCCGATTTCAGCCTTTGTGGTCTTCACACGCATGATGCCACTGTTGGTTTCCGCATTGGAGACAGGGAATGGGACGCTGGGCGTATTGCTTTTGATGGTTTGGGCTTGCAATGCGCCGTTCTCGTCAACGTCCACGCTCATATTCGCACTGGCGGTGACAGTCCCGGTGGCGAGATTGGATACGATGCCACTGAAATGCAGGTCAGGCAAAGTGGCCGACCCCATACGGTCTACTTCAGGCGTGACTTTGCCGGAACGTGGCGTGAACACGAGATTATTCCCGTCCACTTTCATCTGCCAGAACGAATCATCACAGGTCGGATTGTACAAGCCTTTCGGTTTCGGCACCGTGATGGTCGGCGTCATGCTCGTATTGGACAGGAGAATGGTGCGCAACTGTTCCGTGACCGTATAATCCACTCGCATGTCGGGAGTCAAATCGACTGCGCTTCCGGACGGGTGATTGGAACTGTTGTTCGCATACACTTGATTGCCTTCACCATCGTAGGCTTTCAGACTGATGTCGATACTGGTGGTCGGGTCTACCGGCTTGGCAATCCACACCCAATTGGTGACGCTCGCCTTATCGTCTTCGGTAAGCCATGCGGTCAGCGTATCCAAAGCTTCCACATTGCCTTTGGACACGTCGGCTATGGCGAGCGTGTTGAACGTGACCTGAACGTTCGGCGCACCCTTTCCCAAAGTCAAAGTGTCGGGGTTGAACGTCACCCGAATCTTCTTGACGTTCGGAGCGTCCGTGTCGGATGGTTCCCCGTCATGCCAATTGTCTCTGCTATCAGCCCATTGAACTTTGTAGTCGGAAACCGGAGCGCCGTTCTGGGTGACTTCCAAGCTTCCATCCCACCGCATGCGCGTATTATCCCACTCGTCCTGCATGGTCGGCGTAGTGTTTTTAAGCTTGTCCGCCGTAACGTTCGCCGCATACATTTCCAAAATGGTTTTGACTTGCGTTCTACGGGACACGGTGTCGCCGGAACCGTCGGAATAGTAATGGTAGATGTCAGCTTTGCCTTCGGCGGCGTCGAACGTCAGATTCTCCTTGTCGAACATGGTCTTGGACGCAGTGTTAGGACGTTGCAGTCCTTTGCCGAACAGTGGAATCTTGCCAGCTGGAGTCGGCTTGAGCCGTTGGATGATGGCTCGTGACCAGTCATTGTTCGCATACGGGTAGCCTACGCGGGCACCCGTATCCTTGTCGTAGGTGCTCTTGTCCCGTCCAATGTTCCAGCCGGGTTCGCCGCCCTTGCCCATGTTCAACAGTGCGTCGCCGTTATCGTCTTTGACACTGAACACGGTTTCGTCGGGAACAAGGTGGACATCGTAATATTTGACGTCTCCTTCTTTCATGTTTTTGAGCGCGTCGGTTCCGGCGGGAATCCTGTAGCTGATTGTCGCCGCCGCACCGTTCTTGCCACTGGATACGGTCAAATACTGTTCTTTATCACTGTTACGGGTAATCCGCTGACCGCCTACAGTCCACACGGTGCCCTGCGGGAAGTCGGAAATATCCACTTTGGTCGTCCAATCGATGCTGGTGGACGCGCCCTTCGTGGACGAATAACCCGGATAGGTCAACGCGTCGGCACGAATAGTGAAATCGCCGGTCGCGTCGGTGTTCTGACTCCAATAAGTACGATGCTCATACGAGTATTGGCCTTTCACCGGATTGCCGCCATTGTCAATGACCAAGTCAGCCGCCGGAGCGGATACTACAGTCAACTCATCCGTACGATACGTGGTTGACGTTCCACCTTCGCGGGCGACGACGATTTTCGGAATCTGACCCGGCTTGACCAAGCCTCCCGTGTCTTTTGCTTTCAGATAGAAGGTTTGGGTCATGGTTTCCACGCCACCGGCTGGAACCGTGTAGGAGCAGGAGCCGTCACTGTTTTTCTTCGCGGTGACGAGTTGTCCCGGCTGGCAGAAGCCACCACCATCAACAGTCTGCAAATACGGCGCGTCGTCCAAGTCGAACTTCACGTTGATGGTACGCTTGCCCGCCGCGTTGAAGTTCAACGTCAATGAATATTCGACCGTATCACCGGATGCGACCACGCCATCGGTAGGGGAATCATCGCCCGTGGCGAACCCGTTCTTCGAATTCACGAACGTTTGCGAACTCGTGCCATGCCCCGTACCGTCGGCTTTCTTAACGATTTTCGCAGTAGCATACGCAGGTTTCAACTCGTCCGCATGCGCTTTTGGAGAGGCTACCGGATTGGTCATGCATGTCAGGCCGGATGCCAGTGTGGCGATTGCGGCCAATAATGCTACCGGATGTGCCACATGCTTTTTGAGAATACTCATTAGTGTTCCTTCTTTGCGTGGTTTTTTCTACGGATGATGAGAATGGTGATGATGATTACCGCAAGCCAGAAGCCGCCGACGTACAGCATGAGCCATTGGTTCGTGTGGTCTTTCGGCGCGTTTTCGGGTTTGGGTGCGGGGTGCGGCATGCTGGCGCGCGTGCCGGTCACCAAGAGTCGCTTGTTGTTGATGCCGTATGGCGTGCAGGTCAATAGTGTGGAGAGGTCTTTTCCGGTGACGATTTTCAGTTTAGAAAAGTCGGATGGGTCTACCACGCTAATATCCGTGACCTTGTAGGCGAGCGTATGTCCGGCGGTTATCAGATAGAAGACGTCTCCCTTTTTGGCTTCACTGCCGAAGCCTCGCAGCTTGTCGAACATGAGCTGGTCGGCCAAACCCGTGTGCGCGGATATGACAGTATGCGTGTTCTTGCCGCCGACGGGGAGACTGGAACCGTATAAGTGTCCGGCTCCAGCGGCCAACACGTTTTGCGACGTGCCATGCCGGATGGGCAGGTTGATGCCCAAGCGTGGATATTTGATGGTAGCCATGACCCCATCCTTGGGGGTGGATAGTTGCTTCCGATACGTGTTGTCCGTTTCGGACTTGTTGACGCCCGTCCAAGGGTCTTCCGCCTCACCAAGAATGGGTTGGCCTTCCTCGTATAGGCGTTGATTGTAGGCTTGCGCGTCCGCATACTCTTGGGCGATTCGTTTCACGTCGGTGTTTTCCACGGCTTGCGTGTGGGAGTCGGTCAACCGGTTGGATTGGCTGCTGTTCGAAATCATGAGAATGAATGGGATGGTTCCGGACAGGGCGGATAGGATTAGGCAGAGAAGTCCCGCTATGGCTCGATTTCCCAAGCCTTTCGGTTTCGCCGTATGTTTTCCCAAAACCCCTCCCATGCGGTTATAAAGAATCTAAAAGGTGGCGTGTCGATATTTGGGTTCCCGACACGCCAAGCGGAACATTTCATGCTTTTCCAACCGTCAAACGGTCAGAAAAGTTTTCTCATACGGCAGTATTCCAATCTTCCAATCTCACGCTTTGCGACGAAGCAGCAGGGCGGAAGCGCCAGCCAACAGGACGGTCATCACGCCGAAGATGGACAGCCAGACCGCACCGGTCTTCGGCATGTCAGCGATGTTGCGGGCGTTGATGACGGTCACTCCATCGTCACTGCTCTTGGAGGCCAGCTTGTTCGAATCTTGTCCGAATGCGGTGAGGGACGAAGTGCTGGTGTTATGGTCTGTGGACTGGGCCACGCCAACGGTCAGAGTGAACTCCGGCAGAATGCTGCCGCCGAACGGACTCTTGGTTTCAGTCACCGTGTAGGCACCGTACATGCCCTTCAAGGTGATGACGCCATTTTTCTCATCGGTGGTGGTGATGTCGGCGCTTGCGGTAGCGGCCTCAGTCGAGTCGGCAACACGATACTCGTTATTGCCCACCTTGACGAACTTGACGGGAGTGTTCTTGGCATCCTTGATGTTGAACACGGCACCCGCGAGAGGAACGTTGTTCGTATCGGTCTTGGTCAGAGTGAACTTGCCGACGTACACGTAAGTGGTGTCGCCCGGAGTCTTCTGATGGTCGGTGACGGTGTTCGGATTGTGGGAGTATTCGACCTCGCTCGTGTTGGTGTCAACACCGTCCACGTGGGCGTTCTTGTTCACGGTCATGTCATAAGTGACAAGCACTTTCGCACCGACCGGGAACGTGGTCTTGGCGGCGATGATGTCGGAAGAATTGTCAGCGGTCGGGGCGAACAGGATATGGAACTTGCCTGTCTCGTTCGTCACCTTGTAATCCTTGCCAGCAGTCAAAGCCTTACCACCGACAGTGACTTTCACACTATCCGCGTTGAACGTCAGACCATCCGAATACGTATCGTTGAGCGCATAATAGTAGTGGTCGTAGCCAGTCCAAACAGGCACCGCGCCGCCCATCGTGAAAGAGACCTTCTTGCCGATGGAGGTCTTGGCTACCGCATAATATTTCTTCCCTGCTTGGCGAGCCCCCTCATCCTCATGGTCCTCACCGATTTTCTCATCCACATCACCATTCTCAACAGAGGTGATAGCCTTCCTGACTGCGGCGTCATGCACCTTATAGTCCACGGTGCCCAGCGTGTAGGTCTTGTCGCCGTTCTTCAACGTGGTCTTGCCGTCGATGCCGGTGCCGTTGAACATGACGATGGACGCCTGACCGGCCGTGGTGGTGTCCACGACCGCATACACGCCCGGACGGACTGATGCGGTCATATGCTTGGCGTCGGCGCCCTTGGCGAACGCGGTGCCCTTGTCGCCGGTGACGGCGGCCTCGTTCTTCAACTGGTCGATGAAGTCACGAAGCTTGCCAGCCCACGGGCTGTTCTCGGAATCAAGGAGATTCTGCACGACCCACACCATCGGATTGGACGCATTATAGTCGTATCCGGCAGTCTGGTCTTTCTTGGACTGGGTGTCAATATGGGCTTTAGTCAGTGCGTCAGCAATGGCAGAAGCCTTGCCCGCGTCAATCAGGTCAAAGCCGGTAATATTAGTACCATCAGTCTGCGCATACGAATAGTAGGCGAGCGGCACAGCCTTCAACGTGCGATTGCTAATATCACCATTAGCAGCGACGGTCAACGTCTGACGAGCAGCCTCACCAAGCTTGGATGCGTCAACACGAGTATCAGCCGCCATGGCGGAGCCAACTCCAGCCAAACCCATGGCACCGGCCACAAGCGTGGCGACCGTTGCCTTCAACAGGTTTTTGGTTTTCACCTTTGTTTTCCTTTCCTTACTAGACCCGGCGCGCGTTCATTCCTCGAACGGGGTCAATATCGGATTACATTCCTAATATACCGCACGCACCCTCATTAAAAACCTTGAAAGAATGCTTTCAGCCCTTAAAAATAAGGAGGGCATGGCTTCCCATACCCTCCAACATATCCCTGAACGGGTTAGTTTCCGGACTGTTCGGAACCTTTCCCACCTAGTGCGGAACCGGCGGCATGACCGGCCACCATACTGTTCAGCAAGGCTTTCAAATCGATGCCCAAGGATTGAGACAATCCCTCACTCAACTGGCTCACACTGTTCACCGTGTCGCCCACGAGCTTCGTGCTGTTTCCGTCGCCATACATGGTGATGTGGTCAACCTTGGTGAGCGGTTCGGCGGCGGCTCGAACCATGTCGGGGAGAATCTGAATGTACTGTTGGGCGAGGATGTACGTGTTGTTCATCGAGTTGTACGCCTCGCCCTGAGCGCGGATTGCCTCCGCCTCGCCCACGCCCTTGGCCTGTGCGGCGGAACCTTCAGCCTTGCCTTTGACCTCGGTCGCGTGCGCGTCCGCGTCGGCGGTGGATTGGGTGGCCTGAGCCTCCTGCTGGCGTAGATACAGTTCCGCATCCGCATGCTTGCGGGTCGTGTACACTTGCGCGTCGGCCTGCTGTTCGGCGGCGTATCTGTCGGCGTCGGCCTTCTTGCGGATGGTCGCGTTCAGTTTTTGCTCTTCGATTTCGGCGTTCTTCTGTTCGAGGACTGCCTTCTTTTCGGCGGCGGCGATTTCCGCCTCCTGCTCCTTGACCTTGAGGGTCTTGGACTGTTCGGCGGCGGTGATGCCCTTCACCGCGTCAGCCTCGGCCTGCGCCTTGTCGGAGATGGATTGGAGTTCGGCTCGTTTCAGGTCGAGCTGGTTCTGACGGACGGCCACATCCTGTTCCGCGTTGATGGACGCGAGCTTCGCATTCCGGCTGATTTCGGCGGCCATTTCAGCGCCCATGTTGGCGATGACGTTCTGACGGTCGGTGAAGTCTTGAATGTTGAACGTGGTCAATTGAAGGCCAAGCCGTTCCATGTCCACGCGGGCGGATTCGGCCACGGTCGCAGCGAACGTGTCCCTGTTCTCCATGAGCTCCTTCAACTCGGTCTTGCCGATGACCTCGCGCAGCTTGCCCAAAAGCACCTGCGTCACGTCCTTCTCCATGCGCTCCTTGGACTGGTTCAGATAGTTCTTGGCGGCGTTCTCCAACGCCTTCACCTGTTTACCGTTCTCGTCCACGGTCATGGTCTCGGATGCTATCTGGAAGTTCGCGACGGCGTTCACGTCGATGAGGATTGCGTCCTTCGTCGGAATCGGCGTGTCGGTTCTCAGGAGCGACTGCACCGCTCCGAGGGAGAGCCAGTCCACGCGCATGATGAAGGGTATGATGAACGCGCTTCCGCCGGAAACGAAGCGTCGTCCACCCGGCCCGGTGATGACCATGACTCGGTCGGCGGGGCAGACCTTGTAGCTTGCGGTTGCGAGCAGGATGATGAGTATCGCCACTGCCGCGACGATTATCAATGTTGTTGGCATTGACTTTTTCCTTTCTTTTTTGTGGGAGTACCCACTATGACAGAACTTGTTTCAGAACTCGTTTTCGAAACCTGCGGCCATGTCCGCGAATTTGGAGCATTCGCCCATGAACGCAAGGTTGAACGTTTCGGTAGGCCCGTTGCGATGTTTGGCGAGAATCACGTCGGCTTCGCCCGGACGTTCCTCACGGTCGTAGTATTCGGGACGATGCACGAGAAACACCATGTCGGCGTCCTGTTCGATGGAACCGGACTCTCGCAGGTCGGACAGTTCCGGCTTCTTGTCGGCACGCTGTTCCGCATTACGGTTCAACTGGGACAGCACGACCACGGGACATTGCAGTTCCTTGGCGAGCATTTTGCATTGGCGGGAGAAGTTCGACACTTCCTGCTGACGGTTCTCGACGGTTTTACCGGAGGACATGAGTTGCAGGTAGTCGATGGCGATAAGCTTCAACCCGTTGACCTTGCGGCTGAGAGCACGGCATTTCGCACGGATGGTGCTCATGTTGATGATGGCGGAATCATCAACCCACAATGGTGCCTTCTCGACCTGATGGCAGAGCGCGTTGAGTTTGTTCCAATCATTCGAGTTCAGATTCTCGGGATGTTGGAACGATGCGAGACGGATGCCTGTTTCGGCTGCGAACATGCGTTGCATGAGTTCGTGACCGCCCATTTCCAGACTGAAAATCACAGTCGGCAGACCCTTGTGCAGTGCGGCGTTACGCGCGAAATCCATGCCGAGAGTACTCTTGCCCATGCCCGGACGTCCCGCGACTATGACCATTTGTCCGGCTTGCAATCCGTGTGTCAACGCGTCGATGTCACGGAAGCCGGTGGGTGTTCCGAACTCGTTCGGATTCTGTGACATTTCATCCAACTGTTGGAGCATTTCGTCGGACAGACGGTATGCGGTCTTCAACTCGTCGTCTTCGGAACGACTCGAATCCTCCAACGAGAACGCGGCCTCCAACGACTTGCTGAGCACATCTTCGGCTGACGCGTCGGACACGTTGCTCATCTGCTGCAACTGTTGTCCGACCACGTTGATGTGGCGGAGGATGGCCGCGTCACGAATCTGCTTGATGAAATAGTCACTGTTGTTCGACGTGGGCGCGGAGCCGACAAGCTGGGCGATATAGTCGATACCGCCGACCTGTTCCAACTGTCCGTTGTCCATCATGTGCGAGGACAGCATTTGCGCGTCCACACGGTTATTGTCTGCGGCCAGTTCCTTTATATTATGAAAGATGGTCTGGTTGGTCGGCTGGTAGAAGTCCTCTTCGGAAAGTTGGCTGATGACCTTGTCCAACGTTTCCGAGTCTTGAAGCATGGCCCCCAACAATACTTGTTCGGCCATATCCTTGTGGATTGGTGTGGGGACGCTCACTTGTCGCCGTTCTCCTTCTTGCCGGTGTTGGTCTGATTCTTGTTCAACGTCTCATACAGGCGGTGTTCCGCTTGCCAACGTTTGACACGGGATTTGCTGGGATGGTTGACCCACCGGTATACGCAACGTTCTATGCGCTTGTATCCGAGGACTTCCGGCCCGAGATTGTGACTGCGGAATATCTCCGAGGGACGTTCCCCTTGCAGATATCGGAGGGTCACTTCGTCTTGGAATTGGGTGGTGAAGATTACCCACCATCCGTGCTTGTTTTTCAAGACGTTGACGACTTCCGGTCGTCTTCCCAAGGCCAAAGCCTCGTCTGCGGTCAGAAGCTTCGCCGGGGATGTGTTCGGTTTTTTCGGTTTTTCGACCATGCTTTGTTTGTCCTTTCCAAGGTCAGATTGCGTCCGGGAACTGTTCGTTCGGAGAGAATTTGAGGAGTTTCACAGTCGCTCCCTCACGCCATTTGTTCCACGCTTTGATGGTGATTCCGACGATGCGTCGGCGGGTTGGACGGTCGCTGTGCGCTCCACGCTTGTTGATGTCGAACAGCGTGTTGCGGAGTACGAGAATGGGGCTTCCCTCGTCAAGGTTGGCGCCGGTGGCGAGCATGTCGAAGAACCGTTCGCACGCCTCACCGTCGATTTCGTTGAACGTCCAGTAGAGGAGCGCGGCCATGCTGATGGACATGA
>OLPC01000006.1_pt1 | contig 250565 bp, 241 predicted proteins | sample 1672341 | NCBI WGS metagenome assembly OLPC01 (sample SAMEA3136673, study PRJEB25190) | human gut metagenome | reverse complement strand
GTTACACTAGACATTTGTGCAGCCTCCATAATCTAAAAGGCAATGCGAACGATTCGAAGTTTGGCGACTGGGGAATCGTCCGACATTGGATGTGTTGCATACGCCCGGTTTCGATGTATCAGATCGAGACCGGGCATTTTCTTGAAATGAGAAAAACCACTAACCTCCTCTTCTACTGGGTCCAGCCATCAAGTGATTGCCTTCTCGCAAGAGGGCAGGTTATTGATGCCAAGAACGAAATCAGCGGAAAGTCCGTAGTGGTCATAAAGAAACAGCAAGTCCTTCTGCTGCCAGCCCAAATGCCCGTTCTCTTTCTGAGAAAGAGTGGAAGCGGATTGGCCCATGTCGGCAGCAAGGGCAGCCTGAGTCACATCGTGATCCTTCCTCCACTGTTTCATCGGAGAAGCCATATCTACTCTTTTCCTAAAATCTTTAGCCTAACTAATGTTTTTAGAATACACTTTGGTTTGACAAAAGTCAAATCGCAAACTAGAGTATCTTAATGAGATAAAGGTTTATTGATAGAATAGGATTAGAATATGCGTACATTATTATCCGCAGATCAGGCGAATCAGGCACCCCCCGATACCTTGGGCGAATACACAGAACGTGTGCTCAACTACAATGTGGACGCCCGGCGCAAGCAGCTGAAGCGAACCCAGAAATCACTGATGCAGCCGATGGGGGTTACAAGCGAAGGGGCTGTATCTCAACGACTCAAAGGCATTACTCATTGGTCTCTGATTAGCGCGGTCAATGTTGCCCAGAGCCTCGATACAAGTATTGAAAAACTACTTGATGACAGTGCCATGAAGATGGAGATCGAACGCCAAGCGGTCGCACTGCGCGTTCAACTGGATCAAATAAATCAGATGACGGGAAACAAGAAAGCCACCGGCGACACGCCGGTGGCTTCAGGTGAGCTCCTGCGGCTGGGCTTGAACCAGCGACCGTCCGATTAACAGTCGGATGCTCTGCCAACTGAGCTACGCAGGAATGTCTGCTGTGTTTGAGATTTCTCTCGCGCACAAGTCACATATCTTACATGCCTGCCACGAAAAAGCAAATTACATGCGTGTAGGGCATGTCGCGCTGAATTCCGCAGAATCGGACTCATCGAATACTATCTCATACAGCCAAAAACCGAACACGGATATACACTAGCGACTAACGGTAGAGGAGCTGGTGTCTGCTTGGCAAATACTGGAATCGGTGAAACGGAACAACCGTCTGAGTATGCGAACCCAGTGGGAACAATCACAAGAGTTCTGATGTTCCGCTGTCACTGCATGGCAGCGGTTGTGACATGGATCGGCCGCGGCTGAAGGTCGAACAACATGACGATGCGGCGATACTGTCACGCGAAATTTCATTGTGGATAACTTCGGAAGCTAGAACCACATAGGTCGTTTTGGCTGGACATCCTGTTTCGGACCCCTCAAGGTGGGTATCACCGGCAAAGAAGCCGGAATCACATCACACTCACACTATGGGGAGGAATCTCATGAATGCACCACTGTTGTTTGATTGGCGTCGCGACGAAGCCCGACGTGCCAGCCGGCGGCGTCAGCAGGCGCGTCAGCGGGCTCAGGAACGGCAACGGCGTATGGATGCCATAATCGCGTTGGCCGCCGTTATCGGCCTGCTGCTTGCCTTGGGAGTAGGGCTGGCATCCACGCCTCAGCATGTTGCGCATGCGGATACTGCGGTGACCGGAGATGCGGCATACACGGTGGAGGATTTCACCGATATGTCTGATTTGGCGTGGCGCAATGGCAATCAGTGCGAATCCCGATTCGACTGGCCGGTCGACGATCCACAGGTCGAACAACAGTTCGAGCGGCCGATCAACCCGTGGGCACCAGGTCATCGTGGAGTGGATCTTGTTGCGGAGCAAGGTACCGTAATTCTGTCACCACAGGCAGGGACCGTGAGTTTTGCTGGCAAAGTAGCTGGCAAAGATGTGGTGAGTGTACGGCATCGTGGAGGTGTCACGTCGACATTCGAACCGGCCGTTACCGAGCTCTCAGTGGGGGATACGATCTCCCGCAGACAGCCCGTAGGCATCGTTGAAGGCAGCTCGGACCATTGCGAAGACCGTTGCCTGCATTGGGGCCTCAAGCGAGGAACGGCCGATTATCTTGATCCACAGCAATATGCGGGGAGTCGAAAAATCGTACTGAAACCGTCATGATTTAACGGTGATTGTCGGCCGGAACAGGGCCGTACGGAAGAGACATCGCAGGCGGCTAGCGGCGTGACGAGTATGAATCACAGACCGGCATCGGCCAAGGAAATATATCCGGGGTCGATCAGCGCGGACTTGAGATTGCTGGCGCTGACAGCCAGCAACGGTTCGCTGATGGTCGGGATCTTCTTCACGCCGCCTACCTCGGAGTTCCTGATTGAAGGCATGGAATTCAGCGCTTCGTCCTTGTTGAGCTTGGCGCAGGCCTGAGCGATATCCGTGGCGATGGTCTGTCTGTCTTCCATGCCGGTCATCCATTGCTTGCCATTGACGATGGATGGGATGTTCGAGACATACGCGCCGTATCCGGTTACTAGAGGCCACTGCGAGTCACGGTCCTTGTCGGAAGCGGAGGTGTCCTCGTCCGCATCGTCATCGGAACTGGATGAGTCGTTTGCGTTGTCGTTTTCAGGGGATTTGATCGGGTCCGGCACGGCGTCGCGGCTGAGATCCTTCTTGCCGGTGATATTGCCGACAATGCCCGAGATGGTGATCTGCGGATTGATATCGGCGGCAGAGCCGGTGTATCCCAGATCGTCCAATTCCTTGACGACCTCGGAGGCGATGTAGTCGTTCATCGTGATGATGCCGTCAATACGGGTGAGTGTGGACTGTCCGTCGGTTTTTGCCAGACGCTTGTCAAGCACTTTCGCAGTGGAGCCTTCCTTAGCGGCATCGTAGGCCACGGCTTGCCAATCGTTTTCCGTGGATTTGCCGTCCAAGGTGCCTGAAGGGCTTTCCACAACGCCCTTCTGATAGTAGGAGCCCAGTACCTGCCAGATACCACGGAACGCCTCTTGGGCGAACGTGGAATCGTTGGCGTTGCCTTTTTCGTCCACGGCGGTGTATGGCAGCAGCACCTCAATGTATTTGGGGTTGTCTTTACTGGCCTTATCCAACTTGAGTTTGGACACCATCTTTTCCGCCTGTAGCTTGCCGATGGTCTGGGCGTCCGAGAACTTGACGAAGGCGTCCGGCTTATATCCCTCGATACTGTTGCCGAGCAATACCACATGCATGCCGGATTCCTTGGCCAGCTTGAGCGATGAGACCAGCCGGTCCACGGCCTGCGCCTGCTCGTCCGATGCAGTGCTGTCGCTCTCAGTGTTGGACGAATCGTCTTTGGACGAGTCGTCTTCGGAAGATTCACCGTCAGAAGTAGCTTCCCCATCCGTGGCATCGTTGGTGCTCAGGTTCTGGCTGATGTAATCGCCGTATTGGCGAGTGGAAGCGTCGGCCTCGACTACTGGAGCCACGAGCAATGTCATGTTGTCGGGCGCGATGGCAATGCCGGAATCGTCCGTGGTGTTATTCGAAAGATGATCGACCACAAAGTCTTGGATGGCGCGGCTTTGCTTGGCCAACGAGTCGGACGTCGTATGATCGATATCGCCTTTCTTGAAACCGGCGTCGGCCAGAGCCTTGGCTAGGTCAGGCACCAGCTTCGCCCATTTGTTCAGTGGCGTCTGCTGGTTCAGCGTAATGCCGTCCGAAGGTGTGAACACGGCCACGCCGCCGGCAGAATTGGACGTCACCGTGGTTTGACCATCTACAACGGTCTTATTGTCTGAGGTGCACGCGGTCAGTGACAGCACCATCGCGCAGGATGCGATAATGGCGGCGAGCAGGGTGGTTGAGCGGCGTGCGAACACCATAAGCGGCGAAACCTCCTCAAGCGGGCGTGAAAACAAGCTGAATCACGATTCTAGTAGGCCGTATACGAAAAAGTCCCGGACCAGTGGACAAATCGCCACATATCCGGGAACAATTAGAGGTATTACGTGCGTGCATCGAACAACTGTCATGATTATCGTGCTGAGGAACATTCCAGATGAAGCACGACAATCATGACAGTTTGCGACATGACATGACCCATGTAGGTCCGCACGATGTGTTCGATGATTTACTCGGCCAGAGCCTTGGCCAGGTTCTCGTCCAGCGCGTTCATGAAGCCGTCGGTGTCGAGCCACGGTTCGTCCGGGCCGATGAGCATGGCCAGATCCTTGGTCATCTGACCGCCTTCAACGGTGTCGACGATGACCTTCTCCAGCGTCTTGGCGAAGTGACGGACTTCGGGCGTGCCGTCCAGATCGGCGCGGTGCTTAAGGCCGCCGGTCCACGCGAAGATGGATGCGATTGGGTTGGTGGAGGTCTTCTCGCCCTTCTGCCAGCGGCGGTAGTGACGGGTCACGGTGCCGTGCGCCGCTTCGGCCTCGACGGTCTGGCCGTCCGGGGTCATGAGCACGGAGGTCATGAGGCCCAGCGAACCGAAGCCCTGGGCCACGGAGTCGGACTGCACATCGCCATCGTAGTTCTTGCAGGCCCAGATGTAACCGCCGTGCCACTTCAGGGAGCTGGCCACCATGTCGTCGATCAGGCGGTGCTCGTAAGTCAGGCCGGCCTCGGCGTACCTGTCCTTGTATTCGGTCTCGAACACCTCGGCAAAGATGTCCTTGAACTGGCCGTCGTAGGCCTTCAAAATCGTGTTCTTGGTGGACAAGTACACCGGGTAATGACGCATCAGGCCGTAGTTGAAGCAGGCGCGAGCGAAACCGCGGATCGAATCGTTGACGTTGTACTGCACCTGGGCCACGCCGCCGTCTTCGCCGTAGTTGTAGACCACGTGCTGAATCGGCTCGGAGCCATCGTCCGGAGTGAAGGTGACGGTCAGCTGGCCGGCTCCCGGAACCTTGAAATCGGTGGCCTTGTACTGGTCGCCGAATGCGTGACGGGCTACGACGATCGGCTTGGTCCAGCCGGGCACCAGACGAGGCACGTTGCTCATCACAATCGGCTCGCGGAAGATCGTGCCGCCCAGGATGTTGCGGATGGTGCCGTTGGGGGACTTCCACATCTTCTTGAGACCGAATTCCTTGACTCGGGCCTCATCGGGGGTGATGGTGGCGCACTTGACACCGACATGGTGCTTCTGGATGGCGTGGGCGGCGTCGATGGTCACCTGGTCATCGGTCTCGTCGCGGTGCTCGATGCCCAGATCGTAGTAGTCGAGGTTCACGTCGAGGTACGGCAGGATCAGACGATCCTTGATGTCCTTCCAGATCACGCGGGTCATCTCGTCGCCGTCGAGTTCGACGACAGTGCCTTCGACCTTGATTTTGGCCATGCTTCCTCCTGATAGATGGTGTGAAGATGATTTAGTCATAGCGCATGTTTGTAACGACTTGAAGCAATCGTCCGGTCCGTGGGAAACGGCCTTGTTGGCGTCCCACCCGGGCAATAGGCTGGAAACCATGTCTCAGGAAATTGAAATCGGTTTGGGCAAAAAAGGCCGTCTCGGCTACGCACTCGACGATGTGGCAATCGTCCCCTCCCGTCGCACCCGCGACCCCGAGGACGTCTCCACCTCTTGGCAGATCGACGCCTATGAGTTCGATGTGCCGGTGATCGGCGCCCCCATGGATTCGGTGACCAGCCCGGCCACCGCCATCGCCATGGGCAAGATGGGTGCGCTCGGCGTGCTCGATCTGGAAGGTCTGTGGACCCGTTACGAGGATCCGACCCCGCTGTTGGACGAAATCGCCGGACTGCCGGCCGATCAGGCCACCGAGCGTATCCAGCAGATCTATGCCGAGCCGGTCAAGCCGGAGCTCATCACGCAACGTCTGCACGAGATTCGCGCCGCCGGTGTCACCGTGGCCGGCGCGCTCTCCCCGCAGCGCACCCAGCAGTTCTACTCCACCGTGGTGGACGCGGGCGTGGACCTGTTCGTGATCCGCGGCACTGTGGTCTCCGCCGAGCACGTCTCCTCCGGCCAGGAACCGCTGAACCTCAAGAAGTTCATCTACGACCTTGACGTGCCTGTCATCGTCGGCGGCGCATCCAACTACACCGCTGCCCTGCACCTGATGCGCACCGGCGCGGCCGGCGTGCTCGTCGGCTTCGGCGGCGGCGCGGTCTCCGCCACCCGCCAGACCATCGGCGTGCAGGCCCCGATGGCCACCGCCATCGCCGACGTGGCCGAGGCCCGCCGCGACTACATGGACGAATCCGGCGGCCGCTACGTGCAGGTCATCGCCGACGGCGGCATGGGCGACTCCGGCAGCTTCGTCAAGGCCCTGGCCCTCGGCGCCGACGCGGTCATGCTCGGCGCGCCGCTGGCCCGCGCCACCGAGGCCCCCGGCAAGGGCACCCACTGGGGTTCTGAAGCCCGCCACCAGACGCTGCCGCGTGGCTACCGCACCACGGTCGGCACGGTCGGCCCGCTCGAACAGGTGCTGTTCGGACCGAGCCACCAGGCGGACGGCAAGACCAACTTCATCGGCGCCCTCAAGCGCGCGATGGCCTCCACCGGCTACGTCGACGTGAAGAACTTCCAGCGTTGCGGCATGGTGGTCAACCCGTATTCCGCACGATAATCCCGATTGCCCCCTGAAAATGGGGGTTTGCCCTCCATGCAGGAGGCTTAACTTGCCCGAAGGCGCGCTCAAGTAGTTTGACTTGGCGCGCCTTTCGTGATGTTGTAGTACAGACGCTCGCCGATGATGGTGAGTTGCAAGGGGGCTTGAAGGGGGTCATCATGGAGTATTCGGGATTTTTCCACGGCACATATCAGTACGGGCCGTTGCCGAGTTATGACGGATTCATCGTTGTGGAGCTGTCGGATCGCCCGGTGCGGTATCACATCCAACCCACATTCATAGGCGGGCTGAATGCGAAGGAATGTCATTCCATGGCCATGGCTGCATGCCGCATCGCCTGCACATCGGCGGACGCGATACGTGGCAAACTCAGCGTCGCACATCTCAACAGAGCCATGACAAAACCATGCCTGGACCGGCTGCAAACCATGCAATACCTGCTCGGCATCCACATGGTCACTCATCCGGAGCTCAAAGCGAAATTCTGCTATCTGCCCACTGTCCCCACATTGATCGACGGCATGATCACCGGCAAGGACACGCTGGAAATGGCGGTATTCATGACCATCGGCCAGGAAAATCTGCGAGTCAACCTCAAACTGAAGTACATCGGTTCTCGATGGATGTGCATCTATGCCGATTTGGGCTGACCAGACGGCCCCGCCCGCACACCGATTCCTACGCTGGTAGCGGAAGACGGTTCTGCCGTGTCATAGGCTGGTTCGCCTATAGTAGTGACCATGCGTGAACATGTAGAAGAACCCAGATATGTCACCACCGATGACGACACCGTCTACTCGCTGCTGTCCAAACGAGCAGCTCGCACGCCGGATGACATCATCGCGGAATGGCAGGATGACAACACCCACCAATGGCGCAGCGCCACAGCTACTGAAATGCTGTCCCGCGTACGCGAGGTGGCCAAGGGCCTGTTGGGACTTGGCGTCAAAGCCGGCACCATGGTGCTGATTTACTCGCCTACCTGCTATGAGTGGGGTGTGGCTGATTTCGCTTGCGCGGCAATCGGCGCTGTGGTTGTGCCCGTCTATGAGACCGATTCCGCCCGTCAGACCGCGGGCATCGTCGAGGAAGTCGATCCCGCCATCGCCTTTGCCGGCGACTTCCAGCGCGCACAGACGCTTGAGCAGATCCGTGTCAATCATCCGGGCATGAAATACGTGTTCAATTTCAAGGCCGATGGCCTTGACGCTGTCGTTGACTTCGGGCATGGCGTATCCGATGAGACGTTGGATGCGGCTATCGCTCGTATCAAAGCCGATGATCTGCTCACCGTGGTCTACACCTCCGGTTCCACCGGCAAGCCCAAGGGCGCGATGCTCTCCAACCGCAATTACACGCACATCGTGCTTAACGGCTACGAGATTCTGCGTGGCATGCTGTACGACGACAACCGTCTGCTGCTGTTCCTGCCGCTGGCGCACTGCTTCGCCCGCTACATCCAGTACGTGTGCATCGGTGGCTGCGGCGTGGTCGGATACATTCCCGACGCCAAGCGACTGCTCGCCGATATCCGCAGCTTCAAGCCCACCTACCTGCTGGGCGTGCCACGTGTGTTCGAGAAGGTGTATAACGCGGCCTCGCAGAAGGCTGGTGCCGGCATCCAGGGGCATATCTTCGCCCAGTCGGTCAAGCACTTCGTCAAGTGGAGCAAGGATGAGCAGGCCGGTCGCGGCCATTCGTTCATCGAGCGCATGCGCCATTCGTTCTACATGGCCACGGTGGGCAAATCCATTCGTTCCGCTCTCGGACCGAACCTCAAATGGCTGGCCTGCGGTGGTGCGCCGCTCAACGTGGATTTGGCCCACTTTTTCAACGGCATGAATGACATCACCTTCATCCAGGGTTATGGCATGACCGAAACCGCCGCTCCGATGCTCGTCAATTGGGAGGACGACAACGAGATCGGTTCGGTCGGCAAGCCTGGGCCTGGCATGGGCGTGCGTCTTGGCGAAGACGATGAAATTGAGCTGACCGGCCCGAACGTGTTCCTTGGCTACTACAAGCAGCCCGAACTCACCGCACAGACGATGACTGCCGACGGCTGGATCAAAACCGGCGATCTGGGTCGTATCGACGACCGCGGCTTCACCTTCATTACCGGACGCAAGAAGGACATCATCATCACCGCCGGCGGCAAGAACATCAGCCCCGCCCCGATGGAGGATGTCATCGACACCTGCCCGATCGTGGCTCATGCAGTAGTAGTCGGCGACGGCAAGCCGTTCGTGTCCGCACTTATCGAGCTCGACCCCGAAATGCTGCATTCCTGGCTGGAAGGTCAGGGCCTCAATGCCGACATGACACTCGCCGAGGCCAGCGACAACGACGCGGTGCGCGCCTTTATCCAGCAGTACATCGACCAGGCCAACGCCAATGTCTCCCGCGCTGAGTCCGTGCGCAAATTCGCGGTGCTGGATGAGGAATTCAGTCAGGAGCACGGCACACTCACCCCGAGCATGAAAGTGGTGCGTCCCAAGGTATTGCAGCGCTACGCCACCGTCATCGAGGAGGATCTGTACGCGCCCAAGCCATCCAACAAGCCGCTGCCCGCCACTGCCAAGATCATCGACAGCACGCTGGAGACCGTCAAGAAATCCTCCGAATCGGTCAAGCAGGCGTCCGAACAGGTCAAACAGGCCTCGGAACAGATGAAAACCAGCGTGTCTGATTCGATTGCTAGCGTGTCGGAGAAGATCAAGAAGTCGAAGGCCGAACCCGAAGAGGGCGAGACCGGCGATTCCGCTGACAATGCCGCTGACACCGGCAGCAAGCCGGACCAGCCGGCTGACGAGAAGAATGAGGAGTAACGAGAAGTGGCCATCCGTGAGATCAGGGTCGTGCCCGACCCAGTCCTGCGCACCCCCTGCGATGAGATCAAGGAAATCACCCCGGCCGTGCGCCGCCTGGTTGACGACCTGTTGGAAACCGTGGACGATCCGGGCCGAGCGGGCCTGTCCGCCAACCAGATCGGCGTGAGCCTGAGGGCCTTCTCCTACAACATCGACGGCAAGGTCGGCTACGTTCTGAACCCCGTACTCGAGGAGAAGTCCGGCGAGCAGTATGGCGATGAAGGTTGTCTGTCCGTGCCCGGCTTGTGGTACAAGACCCGTCGTGCCGACTACGCTCGCGTGCGTGGCATCGACTTGGACGGCAACGAGGTCGTGCTCGAGGGCTCCGGGCTGATGGGCCGTATGCTTCAGCACGAATGCGACCACCTCGATGGCCACGTGTATTTGGATCGCCTGGAAAAGGAAGAACGCCGCGAAGCCCTGCGCTACATGCGCAATCGTCAGGCGAAGTAGTCCATACTCGGCTCCCACTGGCTGGAGCCGTCGAACGTAGTGAGACTGAGGGTGGTTCTGCCGGTACCGCCCGTGACTCCCCTCAGTCGCCTACGGCGACAGCTCCCCTCAGAGAGGGGAGCCTGTTTTTTTAGTACCGGCTCCGTGCTATCCTCGAAACTCGTGTGCCACCCGGCAACGGACGCAGTCGCTGGTGTCCAGAGCCACCCAATATTGTCAACCGGCACACAACAAATTCGCGTCATGCTCGCGACGGCTTGTGTCGGTCGGCTGCACAACTCGTGAAACCGGGGGAGCAGCTGCACGCAGGTGCGCATGGCCAGGCAAGAACCGACAATGAAAGGTAGTAATACCATGGCTCAGATCACTATGAGCGATATGCTGAAGGCTGGCCTGCACTTCGGCCACCAGACCCGTCGTTGGAACCCGAAGATGAAGCAGTTCATCCTCACCCAGCGCAACGGCATCCACATCATCAACCTGTTCAAGTCGCTCGACATGATCGACAAGGCGTACGACTTCATCAAGACCACCGTGGCCCACAACGGCACCGTGCTCTTCGTCGGCACCAAGAAGCAGGCTCAGGAAGCTATCGCCAACCAGGCCACCCGCGTGAACATGCCCTACGTCTCCGAGCGTTGGCTCGGCGGCATGCTGACCAACTTCCAGACCGTCTCCAAGCGCGTCAACCGCCTCAAGGAACTTGAGGAAATGGACTTCACCGACGTGCACGGCTCCGGCCTGACCAAGAAGGAGCTCCTCCTGCTCGAGCGCGAGAAGGACAAGCTCAACAAGCAGCTGGGCGGTATCCGCAACATGAACCGCACCCCGTCCGCGATGTTCGTCGTCGACATCACCAAGGAAGCCCTGGCTGTTGAGGAAGCTCACAAGCTGGGTATCCCGGTTGTCGCCATCGTCGACACCAACGCCGACCCGGACACCGTTGAGTACCCGATCCCGGCCAACGATGACGCCATCCGCGGCATCGAACTGCTGACCAGCCTGATGGCTGACGCCGTCGCCGAAGGTCTGCTGGAGCGCTCCGGCGCCAACAAGGCCGAGGGCGAAGCCGCCGAGCAGCCGATGGCCGCTTGGGAGAAGGAACTCCTGACCAACGAGGCTCCTGCCGAGGCTTCCGCTGAAGCCGCCGCTCCGGCTGCCGCCGAGGGCGAAACCGCCGAGGCCCCCAAGGCCGAGTGATGCTCTACGATGGGAAGTGCCTGAATGAGCGCTTCCCATCGTTCATGGGTAAGCAAAATTTCTCAAGGAGAATAATCAATGGCAGCAATTACCGCCGCACTGATCAAGCAGGTTCGTGAAGACACCGGCGCCGGCATGCTCGACGTCAAGAAGGCTCTGACCGAAGCCGAAGGCGACGTCGCCCGCGCCAAGGAAATCATCCGCGCCAAGGGTATCGCCGCAGCCGGCAAGCGTGAAGGCCGCAAGGCTCAGGAAGGCACCATCGCCTCCAAGGTCGTCGAGACCGCCAATGGCGAGACCGGCTACGCCGTCGAGCTGAACTCCGAGACCGACTTCGTGGCCAAGACCCCGAAGTTCGTCGAGTTCACCGAGGAAGTTCTCGGCTACGCCGTGGACGCCGACGCCAACTCCGCTGACGAGCTGCTTGAGGCCAAGGCTGGCGACACCACCGTCAAGCTGGCTGTCGAAGAGGCCGCCGCCCTGTTCGGTGAGCACGTCAAGGTCGGCCAGTTCGCCAAGATCTCCGGCGAGCACGTCGAAGTCTACGCTCACAAGAAGTCCGCCGAGATGCCGCCGAGCATCGTCGCCATGATCGCCACCGACAAGGCCGGCGCCGCCGTGGCTCACGAAGCTGCTCTGCAGATCTCCGCCATGGGCGCCAAGTGGCTGACCCGCGAGGACGTTCCGGCCGATGTGGTCGAGTCCGAGCGTCGCGTGGCCACCGAGAAGTCCTTGGCCGAGGGCAAGCCGGAGAAGATCGTTCCGAAGATCGTCGAAGGCCGTCTCAACGCTTTCTTCAAGGAAGTCGTGCTGCTTGAGCAGCCGTTCGTCAAGGACCCGTCCAAGACCGTCGGCGACCTGTTCAAGGAAGTCGGTGGCAACGCCACCGCATTCGCTCGTGTCGAGGTCGGCAAGGGCGAAGAGGAGTGAGCCTAAGGCTTACTCCACGCGCTTAGCGTAATTTCAACGAAACGCCATCCGGTTATTCAATAATCGGATGGCGTTTCGCTATTCCAAGGGTGTCGTTGCTAGGGGGTGTCGTCGTAAACCGATACGCTTGTCTACGGATAATTTCGCACTTTCGGTTTTGAGAAAGGCACAATATGACTGATAGCGACAATCCGCGCAGAGTTCTGCTCAAGCTGTCCGGCGAAGCATTCGGTGGTGGCAAGGTCGGCATCGATACCCAGGTGATTCGTCGCATTGCCGAGGAGATCGTTCCGGCCGTACAACAGGGTGTGCAGGTGGCCATCGTGGTCGGCGGCGGCAACTTCTTCCGCGGTGCCGAACTGCAGCAGGCCGGTATCGATCGTTCCCGTGGCGACTACATGGGTATGCTCGGCACGGTGATGAACTGCCTCGCTCTACAGGACTTTCTGGAGCAGGAGGGGCAGGCCACCCGCGTGCAGACCGCCATCACCATGGGACAGGTCGCCGAGCCGTATATTCCGCTCAAGGCCATCCGTCACCTTGAAAAGGGTCGCGTGGTGATTTTCGGCGCCGGTGCCGGCATGCCGTACTTCTCCACCGACACGGTTTCCATCCAGCGTTCCCTCGAAATCCACTGCGACGAGGTACTTATGGGTAAGAACGGCGTCGACGGCGTCTACACCGCCGACCCGCGCAAGGACGAGAACGCCAAGCGTTTTGAAACCCTGAGCTACAATCGCGCCCTCGTGGACAATCTGGCCGTCATGGACGCCTCCGCACTGTCCATGGCCCGCGACAACAAGAAGCGCATCCGCGTCTTCGGCCTCGAAGAGCCGGGCAACGTGACCCGCGCCCTCGTCGGCGATGAAATCGGCACGCTGGTCTCCACCGCCGAATCGCGCGTGGCCGAGTAAGCCGCAAACGCCCACAATCGAATCAAGCGTTCATAGACGAACAACACTGACGAACACCAACACACAAGGAGTGAATATGTCTCTTATCGACCAGGCCAAGGAACAGATGGCCAAGACCGTGGAAAACACCAAGGAAAACTTCTCCGGCATCCGCACCGGTCGCGCAAACCCGGCCCTGCTCAACGGCATCACCGTGGACTACTATGGTGCCCCCACCCCGATTAAGGCCGTCGCCTCCATCGGCGTTCCCGAACCGCGCACCCTGTCCGTCACCCCGTTTGACGCTTCCCAGGCCGGTGCCGTCGAAAAGGCCCTGCGCAACTCCGATCTCGGCATCAGCCCGAACCGTGATGGCAACGTCATCCGTCTGACCATGCCGGAACTCACCGAGGATCGTCGTAAGGAATACGTCAAGCTCGCCAAGGGCAAGGCCGAGGATGGCAAGGTCGCCGTGCGCAACATTCGCCGTAAGACCAAGGAAACCATCGACAAGGCCGTCAAGGACGGCGAGATGGGTGAGGACGAAGGCGATCGCCTGCTGAAGGATCTTGACAAGGTCACCAAGTCCGTTACCGACGAGATCGATACTCTGCTGGAGACCAAGCAGAAGGAGATCATGGAGGTCTGATTCAGACCAGGTCCGGAGAATTATGGAACGCAACGAACAACCCCATGAAGAGGCCGAGGAGACGCTCGACCAGATCAACAAGAAGACCGGCCGCAACATGCCGCAGGCCATCGCCACAGGCGCGGCACTGGTCATCCTTATTGTCGCGTGCCTGCTGCTCAGCGTCGACCTCTTCGTGCTGCTGGTAGTCGTGTTCATGATTCTGGCGCTGTGGGAGCTCAGGGTGGACTTCGCCACCGTGGGCCTGCACCTCCCGGTGTTTATGCTGTGGCTGTGCTCGTCCTTCACCCTCATTGCCACCTACTATTCCCCGTACCATCTCATCACGATGTCGCTGAGTATCATCGTGTCGATTATTCTGGTCGCCATCGCGGCCAGCGCAAAAATCAGCGTCGGCAACCGCCTATCTCTGGCGGTTGCCGGCAAACTGTCCAACACGGATGCCAGCGCGCGCCTCGAATCCTCGTTTAATCATGAGGGCGGGGAACAGCATCATTCCCGGCTCAGCCATGTGGCTGTGTCCGTGCTTACCGTGTTGTACATTCCGTTGTTGGCCAGCTGCGTCATCATCTCACTGACTTTTAATGGGCATCCGATTGCACACGCCATCATGCTGGTGTTCCTTCCCGCCCTATCCGATACGGGCGGTTTGTTTGCCGGTGCCTGGCTCGGCAAACACAAGCTCAGCCCGCGCATCTCGCCGAAGAAGTCCGTTGAGGGCCTTGTCGGCTCGATGCTCTTCGCCATGGCTGGCGCATTTGCCGTATTCGCATGCACGTATGATGCCTCGAAATGGGCCACTCGTTGGTGGGTGCCGATCGTGGCGGGTATTCTCATCGGTGCCGTGGGCACGTTCGGTGATTTGTGTGCTTCCATGCTCAAGCGCGATATCGGTATCAAAGACATGGGCCATCTGCTCAAGGGGCACGGCGGTGTGATGGATCGTGTGGATTCCATTTTGATGAGTGCACCGTTCACCTGCGCCTTGCTGTGGATCACCGGACTGTGATTCGCATGTCTCGTGCATGAACAATGTGGCATCGTGTGTATATCGCACGGTGCCACATGCCATATATGGGGAAATCATCGTTCAATATGCGTTCGCTATGGGCTAAGACATGGGCCATCTGATTCGTATGCGGCACGCCGTATGGTGGATTCTGATATTTCTATTGCATGTTTGACTATTTTCTGATATCGAGAGCGAAGCGAACCCATCATGACCACACAGCATCCTGACACTCCGGAAACCGGCATTACTCCCGGCGGCACATCAGGTGCCTTCCGTGACGTGCTATCCAAGGACCATGCCCGCCGTGGTAAGCCGCCGCTGCACTTTGTGGATATGACGCCCGAGCAGCGCGTCGAGAAAGCGGCCGAACTCGGATTGCCGAAGTTCCGAGTCAAGCAGCTCGCCAACCATTACTTTGGCCATTTCGATGTGAATGCCGCCGAATTCACTGATTTTCCGGCAGCCAAGCGCAGCGAGGCCGCCGCCGCGTTTTTCCCGCGGCTCATCACCGAGGTGACCCGCCAAGTGGCGGACGAAGGCACCACCATCAAGACCTTGTGGAAGCTGTTCGACGGCTCCCTCATCGAATCGGTGCTTATGCGATACCCGACCCGCACCACGCTGTGCATCTCCTCGCAGGTCGGCTGCGGCATGGACTGCCCGTTCTGCGCCACCGGCAAGCTTGGCCTGACCCGTAACATGTCCACCGGTGAAATAATCGAACAGGTGCGTGTGGCCGCCAAGATGATGCGCGACGGCGAAGTGGCCGGGGGAGAGGGCCGCCTGAGCAACATCGTGTTCATGGGCATGGGCGAGCCGATGGGCAACTACAACTCCGTGCTGTCCGCCGTACGACAGATTTCCGCCATGCCTCCCGAAGGCTTCGGCATTTCCGCGCGCAACATCACCGTATCCACGGTGGGCGTGGTCCCCGGCATCAAGAAGCTCACTGCCGAAGGCATTCCCGTGCGTCTGGCCGTTTCCCTGCATGCCCCCAGCGACGAACTGCGTGACGAGCTGGTGCCGATGAACAAGCGTTTCAACACCGCGCAGGTGTTGGATGCCGCGCACGATTATTGGCTGGCCTCCAAGCGCCGCGTCAGTATCGAATACGCGCTGATGCGCGGCATCAACGACCAGGCCGAGCATGCGCAGTTGCTGGCCAAGAGGCTTAACCATTACGGCGACAACTGGGCCCACGTCAACCCGATTCCGCTCAACCCCATCGAGGGCTCGAAGTGGACCGCCTCCAAGCCGGAAGACGAACAGCGGTTCCTGGAGATCCTGCACCGCGCGGGCATCACCGCCACACTGCGTGACACCCGCGGTCAGGATATTGACGGCGCCTGCGGCCAGCTCGCTGCCAAGGAGCGGTAGTTTCGGTGACGGAATCGGCCTGCGGCGATTCCGTCACTTCAGCGCATCCTTGATTGCGTCCACGAAGTAGTCCAGATCGTCGGGCTTGCGGGACGTGATGAGCTTGAAGCCGTTGGCGTCGTCCACGTGCAGCTGCTCGTCGACGTAATGGCCGCCCGCGTTCTCGATATCAGCGGCGATATAGCGGCAGGGCGCGGCGGTCTTGCCAGCCACCAGACCCGCGTTGACCAGCAGCCACGCGCCATGGCAGATCGCGGCGATCGGCTTACCTTCGTGCGCGAACTCCTGCGCCAGCGTGATCGCATCCTCATTGACGCGGATACGATCCACATTGCAGGTGCCGCCGGGCACCACCAGCAGGTCGTAGTCGGCAGCCTGCACGTCGGACAGGCGCGCGTCCGGGGTCAGCGTTTCACCTTCGTAGCGGTCGTGCTGCACCGTCTCACACGGGTCCAAGGTAGTGGCGGCAAGCGTCACCTTGGCGCCGGCGGCCTTGAGATCGCGCAGCGGGCGCGTCAGCTCGGTCTCCTCGATACCCCAGTTGTTGACGATGATCAGTACCGTGCTGTTTTCGACAGCCATGCCAATCTCCTTGATTCGGCGGACAACTTCCACGAGCCATTCTCTCACGCCGAGCGGCTGCCATACCGGTGCTCAATATGATGATTCTCATATTCCAGAAACAGGTGCGGCGCATGTAACGGGCGGTAGGTAGTCTGAAGGACTGTAATGCAAAGCCGAACAGGGGAGTGAAGCATGTCGTTGGCGGTACGAGTCATCCCGTGCCTGGACGTTGACGCCGGTCGCGTGGTGAAGGGTGTGCATTTCGAGAACCTCAAGGACGCGGGTGACCCGGTGGAGCTGGCGGCCGAATACTACCGTCAGAGAGCCGACGAGATCACCTTCCTGGATGTGACCGCATCCAGCTCCCACCGCAACACGATGATTGACGTGGTCTCCCGCACCGCCGAACAGGTGTTCATCCCAATGACTGTGGGCGGCGGCGTACGCACGCCCGAGGACGTCGACTCACTGCTGCGCTGCGGTGCAGACAAGGTCGGTGTCAACACGGCGGCCATCAACGACCCGTCGCTTATCAGCCGTGTGGCCGATCGTTTCGGCAACCAGGTGCTGGTGCTCTCCGTGGATGCCCGCCGCGAAAAGGGTGAGCAGCATACGCAGTCCGGTTTTGAGGTCACCACGATGGGCGGCCGCAAATCCACCGGTATTGATGCCATCTGGTGGGTCAAGCGCGCCGAGCAGCTTGGCGCCGGCGAGATTCTGCTTAACTCGATGGACGCCGACGGCACCAAGGAAGGCTTTGACCTCGAGATGATTCGCGCCGTGCGCAAGGAAGTCAAGATTCCGATCATCGCCTCCGGCGGTGCCGGCAAGGTCGAGGACTTCCCGCCCGCCATCGAAGCAGGTGCCGACGCGGTGCTGGCTGCATCCGTGTTCCATTACGGCATCCTGACTATCGCCGATGTCAAGGCGGAACTCAAGAAGCACGGCTACACCGTTCGCTAAACGAATACACCTTGCTCCCGCTGGGCGAACAATCCAGTGAATTGTTCGTGGCAATGCGCTATGCGCACGTCGCACATAATCCGGGAGCTGTCAGCGAAGCTGACTGAGGGTGGTCCACAAAAAGAAGATAGGTATGACAGACACTACATACGACAATTCCACTGAACTCGATCCCCGTATTGCCGCACGCCTGAAGCGTGACGCCAAGGGGCTGGTCGCCGCCGTCATCCAGCAGTACGACACACGCGAGGTGCTGATGGTCGGCTACATGAACGACGAGGCATTACGCCGTACGCTGACCACCGGCCGCGTGACCTTCTGGTCCCGGTCCCGTCAGGAATACTGGCGCAAGGGTGATACCTCCGGCCATGTGCAATACGTCAAGGGCGTGTCCCTGGATTGCGACGGCGACGCACTGCTCGTCGAAGTCGACCAAGTCGGTGCCGCCTGCCACACCGGCAAGCGCAGCTGCTTCCTCGAAGGCGGCCCCCTGCCCGTGGTCGAAGGCCATCGCCCGGCCGAGCAGTAGAACGGGCTTTCCTGACTGGGGGAAGCCGAGCGACCGCGTACTATGAAACAAGACATCGAGTTGTAAGCAAAGGAGCGAATATGAGCGAATGCAGCGTCAAACACCTGAAGTGGGGCGCCACCTGGCCCAGTCGCGAACAGTTCCACGAACTGGCCGACGCCGGATACCGTGTGATTCCGATTGTGCGCCGTCTGCTCGCCGACTCGCTCACCCCGGTCGGCTTCTACGAGCGTCTCGCCGGCGGCCGATCCGGCACCTTCATCCTCGAATCGGCGGAATACGGCGGCACGTGGAGCCGTTACAGTTTTATCGGCGTCAACTCGATGGCCCAGCTGCGCTCCAACAACGGTCAGGCCGACTGGCTGGGCAAGGTCCCGGTCGGCGTGCCCGTCACCGGTGACGTAGTCGAAGTCGCTCACGCCACGTTGAAGACTCTGAAGGCCCCGCATGTGGAAGGCCTGCCGAACCTGACCAGCGGTCTGGTCGGCACGGTCGGCTGGGATGCCATCCGCCACTGGGAACCGACCCTGCGCGCCGAAGCTCCGGACGAGACCGGCCAGCCTGAGACCGTGCTTGCCCTGGCCACCGATATCGCCGTGGTCGACCACGTATCCGGTTCGGTATGGCTCATCGCCAATGCGGTGAATGTGGATGATAAATCCACTCGCGCCGACGCTGCCTACAACGAGGCCGTCGCTCGACTCGACCAGATGCAGCGCGATGCCGCCACCCCGGCTCCGGACGAGTCCCGCGTCAACATCCTGGACGAAACGGTCGCCCAACCCGAGCTGCGCTTCCGCACCGAGAAGAGCCACTACGAGCAGGCCGTCGAACGAGCCAAGCAGTACATCGTCGACGGCGACGTGTTCCAGGTGGTCATCTCCCAGCGCCTCGACATCGATTCGCCTGCTGACCCGTTCGACGTGTACCGTGTGTTGCGCACGCTGAACCCGAGCCCGTACATGTATTTCATGGCGTTGACCGACGCTCAGGGCCGCGACTTCAACGTGATCGGCTCCAGCCCGGAAACCCTCATCAAGGTGGACAACGGCCACGCGATGACCTTCCCGATTGCTGGATCCCGCCCTCGCGGCGCCACCCCTGAGGAAGACGAGAAATTCGCCAAGGAGCTGCTTGCCGATCCGAAGGAATGCAGCGAGCACATCATGCTCGTCGACCTGTCTCGCAACGACCTGAGTAAGGTGTGCGTGCCGCAGTCCGTGGAAGTCGTGCAGCTCATGGACATCAAGCGTTTCAGCCACATCATGCACATCTGCTCGACGGTCACCGGCAAGGTCGACCCCTCGCTGACCGCATTCGATGTGTTCAAGTCCGCGTTCCCGGCCGGCACGCTGTCTGGCACGCCTAAGCCGCGCGCAGTCGAAATCATCGACGAGTTGGAACCGGCCGACCGCGGCATCTACGGCGGCACCGTCGGCTACTTCGATTTCTCCGGCAACATGGACATGGCCATCGCCATCCGCACCGCGTTCCTGCGCGACCATGAGGCGAGCGTGCAGGCCGGTGCCGGCATTGTGCTCGACTCCGTGCCCGCCACCGAATGGCAGGAGACGCGCAACAAGGCCGAGGCCAGCGTCGAATCCATCCAGATCGCCGCCCAGTTGCGCGAACTGTAACGTTCAACGCATAGCGATGCCCCCGCTGACAGAAGTTGTCGGCGGGGGCATCGCTGTCTGTACGTTAGTGGGTTTCGCCCATGATGTCGGTGGCGTCGGTTTCGGTGCTCACAGCGGCTTCGATGGCAGCTTCGATACCGTGCGCCATGGTCGCGATTTCCATGGTCGGCGTGCCGTTCGGTTTGTGACCGGACGCTTCAATCGCACCCACCGCCATCGGCATAATGACCGGACGCACGAACCCGGCCACGCCACCAAAACTCACGTTGAACGCGGCGGACACGAGACGCATCACACCATACAGGGCGATCACCATACCGGGCGTCGCATTCTTCACCTTGCCGATCAGTTGCGCGGCTGCGTATGGACACATGAGCGTCGGCTGAGCCCGGTCGGCATGGTGTTCGCTATGATGGACAGTCGGACTTTGGTAAGAGACAGTATTCGTAACAGGCAAGTAGGTTATTCATGGCTATTGAGGTGCAGGGACTTGAAATTCAGATCGGCGCGCGCACGCTGCTTCACCCCACCAACTTCCATGTGGCCAAGGGAGACAAGATCGGTCTGGTGGGCCGCAACGGCGCCGGCAAGACCACGCTGACCCGCGTGATCACCGGCGACATGCTGCCCACCGCCGGCAAGGTGCGCGTCTCCGGCAAGCTCGGCTACCTGCCGCAGGACACGCATGCCTCCGATCCCACACAGACCGCGCTCGACCGCATGATGAGCGCGCGCGACATCGCCACCATCATCAACCGCATCCGCAAGGCCGAAAAGGATATGACCGACCCGGATCCGGACGTGATGAGCAAGGCCATGACCCGGTACGACAAGGCCATGCAGGACTTCGACAAGGCCGGCGGCTACGCGGCCCAGTCCGAGGCGATTTCCATGGCCGCCTCGCTCGGCCTGCCGCAGGAGGTCATGGAGCAGCAGCTCGGCACGCTCTCCGGTGGCCAGCGCCGCCGCATCGAGCTGGCGCGCATCCTGTTCTCCAATGCCGACACCCTGATCCTCGACGAGCCGACCAACCACTTGGATGCCGATTCCATCGAATGGCTGCGCGGCTACTTGAAGAAGTACGAGGGCGGCTTCCTGGTCATCTCCCACTCCACCGAACTGCTGGACGAAGTGGTGAACAAGGTCTGGCATCTGGACGCGCAGCTCGGCCAGATCGACATGTATTCGCTTGGCTGGAAGGCCTACCTGCACCAGCGCGTGGTGGACGAGGAGCGCCGCCGCCGCGAACGCGAAGTGGCCGAGAAGAAGGCCGACCGTCTCATGAAGCAAGGCATTCGACTGCACGCCAAGGCCACCAAGGCCGTGGCGGCGCAGAACATGATGCGCCGTGCCGAAAAGCTGCTGGAAAACACCTCCGAGGCGCAGAAGGCCGAGAAGGTGGCGGACATCCGTTTCCCCGAGCCCGCGCCCTGCGGCCGCACGCCGATCATGGCCAAGGATATTTCCAAGGCCTACGGTTCCAACATCGTGTTCGCCGGCGTGAACCTGGCCATCGACAAGGGCTCGCGTGTGGTGATCCTCGGCTACAACGGTGCCGGCAAGACCACCACGCTGCGCCTGCTGGCCCACATCGAGGAGCCGGACACCGGTTCCGTGGAATACGGTCACGGCTGCAAGATCGGCTACTTCGCGCAGGAGCACGACACCTTGGATCTGAACGCCACCGTGTTGGAGAACCTGCAGCATGTGGCGCCCGAGCTCGATAACACGCAGGCCCGTTCGATTCTCGGCTCGTTCCTGTTCTCCGGTGACGACGCGATGAAACCGGCTCACGTGCTTTCCGGCGGTGAGAAGACCCGTCTGGCTCTGGCCACGCTGGTCACCTCGCGAGCCAACGTGCTGCTGCTCGACGAGCCCACCAACAACCTCGACCCCGCTTCCCGTGAGGAGATTCTGAAGGCCATTGCCAAGTATGAGGGCGCCATCGTGCTCGTCACCCACGATGAGGGCGCCGTCGAGGCGCTCAACCCCGAGCGCGTGCTCCTCATGCCCGACGGCGACGAAGACCTCTGGAATGATTCGTATCTCGAACTCGTAGCTGAAGAATAGTAGTAAACTCGTAGCCGAAGAATAGTAGTAGGAGAGGTCTGCCATGCCAACCACAACAGGTAAGAAAATCGCCATCGTCACCGGCAGCGCGCTGGGCTTGGGCTACGAGCTCGCCAGCCAGCTCATCGCCAACGGCTGGCTGGTGGCCGGTGTCGACTTCAATGCCGAACGTCAGGCCGAACTGACCGCGCAGTGGCCCGATGACTCCTACCGCGCCTACGTCGGCGACATCACCGACGAAGCGTTCGTGAAGGAATCCGTGGCGGATATCGCCACGCTCGGCCACATCGATTTGCTCATCAACAACGCCGGCCAGCCTTCGTTCAAGGTGCCCACCGCCTACGAGGCCGCCGACGTCGACAAATGTCTCAAGGGACTCAAAGGCATGATTCTGTGGACGGTGGAAACCCTCAAGGCCTGCGGCGAGCAGAACGTGAAAATCGCCCAGATTATGAGCACCGCCGCCACACGCGGCAACGCGAACGAAAGCGTGTACTGCGCCACCAAGTGGGGTGAGAAAGGCTACACCAAGAGCCTGCAGGCCGCATACAAGGGCACCAGTGTCAAGGTGGTCGCCGTCTATCCGGGCGGCATTGATACCGCTTTCTACCGTGACAGTCGCGACTACGTCTCCGAGGCCAAGCAGCACACCTTCATGCAGCCCGGCCCGCTGGCCGAAGTCATCCTCTTCAACCTGATCAACGAGGCCAACCTCACCGTCACCGACATCGAGATCAACCGCAACAGCTGAGCCTGCTAGTCTGAGATTTCAGCGCCTTGGTACATACTTGGTGCCAAGGCATTTCGCGTGTGGAGAGCGAATGCACATCAGTGACGATGAGTTTGAACGGGCCATTGAACAGGTGTTGGATGATTTGCCTGAACGGTTTGCGCGGGTGCTGGAGAATGTCGGCATCGTCGTTGCGGACGAACCCAATGAGCGCGAACTGGCTACAATGAGCAATCCGTGCGGTGAGCTGCTCGGACTGTATGAGGGCATACCCGTCACGAAGCGAACTACGGGCTACAGCGGCGTGATGCCGGACGTCATCACCCTGTTCAAGGGGCCGCATGAACGCGTATGCTCAACGCAGGCCGAGCTGCGCCAACGGATCCGCAAAACCGTGTTGCACGAGATCGGCCATTTTTTCGGCTTCGATGACGAGTATCTGCACTCGCACGGCTACTGAAGCGATGCTAGTTTCACTAGTGGGGAGCCGTCACTGCCGTATGTTGCCAGGTCTACTGCAAGTGGTGCAACGCGCGGATGATGGCGCAACGGTCCTCGACGGTTCCCTCGTTGGCGCACATGGTGGCGTACCAACGCGGATTGCGCAAGGTCTCGGTGCCGGTGGCCTCATCCGTGGCGACGAGCGTGTGCAGATCGTTGGCGTACTGGAAATGCAGGTGGCTGAGCAGCCCGCCCTCGGCGAACGCCTTGCGCGAAGGCAGCGGATTGATGGCAAGTAGCCAGCGGAACGGGCTGTCTTCGGCGGCCGGATCGGTGGTGTGGAACACGAAGGTGGGGGAGCCTTCGAGACCGTGCTCGATGACATGGTCGATGGTGTATTCGTAGGTGTCGAGGCTGGTGTCGTCCTCGGCGAACCATTCGATGGCGAGCGCGGCATCGTCCGTGGAGCCGGATTCGGCGGCCGGCTCGTTCACACGCCAGTAGCCGATATGGATGATGTTCTCCGGGCTGGTGGTGGAGCAAGCCATCGACCAGAACGTCCTGATGCCGCGCGCGGCCATCGGGGCCATCTTCGGGTTGGCGAGCACCGCCTGCTCGGCGGCTTCCCAGGTCTGCTGGATGGCGGCGTCATCCGAATCAATGTAATGCTCGAAGCTTTCCCATTCACCGAGCCAGTCGGTGATGTCGAAGGCCGTGGAATCCGTGGTGTTGCTGGCGGTCATTGCGCGTTCCTTTCATGGGTGGATGCGGTGGCGAAATTGGTAGAGGCATTAGGGTTGGGGCTGCTGGCATCTGGGTTACTGGCATGCGAGCCGTTGTTCCCGGAATCGTCGGCGCCAAGATTGACAATGCGGTCGCACCAGCCGGCGGCGAGCTCCTCATCGTGGGTGACCACGAGAATCGCCTTGCCTTGGCTCGCCAGTTGCCGCAGCAGTTCGCCGACCTGCTCCATGTGGTAGCGGTCGAGTCCGCTGGTGGGCTCGTCAAGGATGATGAGGTCCTTGCCGCACATCAATGCCGAGCCGATGGCAACCCGCTGCTTCTGCCCGCCGGACAGGCTCATCGGATGCCGTTCGACGAACGCTGCAAGGTCAAGATCGGCCATGACCTGATTGGCTTGAGCGGTGATGCCGGCATCCGTCTCGTCGAGTCCGATGAGCAGTTCCTCGCGCACGCTGTCGGAGAACAGTTGGTAGTTGACATCTTGCATGACCAGGAATCCGGCGCGGGTCAGGTCGCGCGGTTTCGCGGGCACGCCGTTGAGCTCGATGCGGCCCGAAACAGGCTTGATGAGTCCGGTCAACGTGCGCACGAGCGTGGTCTTGCCGCAGCCGTTGTTGCCCATGAGCCCGGTGATTTCGCCGGCACGGAACCGCAGGTCCGGGATGGCGCGGGTGAAGCCGTCCTTGCCTTTGTATCCGATGGTGAGGTTATGGGTGCCGAGCAATGCCGAAGTGCACTCATCCGCGGCCGGGCTTGAAGCCAGCGTCGCAATCCGGTGCCGATACGGTTGCAGGTCCAACGCCCGCAATCCCATGGCGGCCACGCAGCCGGGGGAGAGGGACAGGAATTCATCGGCCTCGTAATCCTGCACGATATGCCCGCCGTCGAATACCACGTACCGGTCGGCCACGCCGTTGAGCCATGCGAGTCGGTGTTCGGCGATTACGATGGTGAGCCCTTCGTCCTTCATCTGCTCGATCATGGCGCGCATGTCCGCGATGGCGTTCGCGTCGAGATTGCTGGTCGGCTCATCCAATACCACGAGCCTGGGCCCCAGCATGGTGGCCGCCGCCACGGCGATGCGCTGCTTTTGGCCGCCTGACAGGTGGAAGATGCTGCGATGCAGCAGATGCCCAATGCCAAAGCGCTCAGCCACGGCCGTGATACGACGATTGATGTCCTCGGCCGGCAGCCCTATGTTTTCGGCCGGGAAGGCGAGCTCGTCGGTGACGTTCGCGTTGAAATACTGGGTTTTCGGGTTTTGGAACACGCTGCCGACCAGCGGGGTGAGCCGGTCGATCGGCACGGTCTCCACATCCAGCCCGCACGTGGTCTGGTTGCCGGCGAACGCACCATGGAAGAATGAGGGGATGAGCCCGTTGGCAACGCGCGTATAGCTGGTTTTGCCGCAGCCGCTCGCCCCGCACAGCACGATGCACTCGCCTGCGGGCACGGTCAACGTGATGTCGCGCAATGCCGGCTCTGCGGCATGGTCATAGGTAAAGGAGATGCCACGGGAGGCGATGGTTCCCGCAGACGTGTCGAGTGGGCCACCCTTGCCGGTCCCAATAATGGCAGTTGCATTCGGCTGCGATTGGTTGCCACCCATCAGATCACCCCCGCGATATCGAGCGCGAGCGGCAAAGTGACCACAATCATGACCAGCCAGTCGACCACGGTCATACGGATCAGCGTGCGCGAGGTGTGCTCGCCCTCACGCCCGAGCCCCTTGGTCAGTGCCGCCACCGACAGGTCCTGTGCCACATTGGTGGCGTTCATCAGCAGCGGAATCAGAATGTATTCCAACGATTGGGCCGGGTGACGAACCAGCCCCCAGCCGCCGGAGGCGATGCCGCGCAACGCCATCGCATTGCGAATCTGCCGGTAATCCTCGGCGATGGTCGGGAAGAAGCGGATGACCACCACACAGGGAATCACCACGGCCTCAGGCACGCGCATACGCCGCATCGCGCAGATGAACGCGCTCGCGGACGTGGTGGTGAACGTATACGCGCCGGTGATGAAACAGGGCAGCATCATCGTGACGCCCACGGCCAGCGCGGAGACCACATGCAGCCACGGCAGTCCCAGGGCATCGGGGTCGAGCATTCCCAGCGCGGTGAGTACTGCATAGGTCACGCCGAAGTTCAACGCGGTTCGCCATCGGGCGGCCGCCAGCAGGGGCAGCAGGAACAGCACGACCATGACGATTTGCGTGGCGAGCCCTACGTGGAAGAACAGCATGAGGTTCGCCACCAGCAGAAGGTAGAGTTTCGCGCGCGGATCGAGCGTCCGGCGGGCAGGATTCATCAGGCGATACCGGCCTTGATGAAGTGCTTCTTCATCATGCGCTGGCCGAACCAGCCGCCGAGAACCGCGCACACCAGAATCGCGATCATCGAGATGAAGAACGTGCCGGTGTTGATGTTGACGAATACGCCGTCGATGTAGGCTGCGTCCTTGCCGCGCGCCTGCAGGCTCGCCACGTAGGCGTCCTTCATGAACCACAGGGGCAGGATCGGGCCGGTCAGGCCGTAGGAGAACACCACGTAGCTGACGAGCAGTAGCGCCTTGCTCTTATACTTGCCGGCGCGCGCGATGAGGTCGGCCGCCACCGGGAACACGATGCTGGCGATGAACGAAAGCACGAAATGCCCGGAGATGAACAGGAACAGTCCGATGATCACGCCCATGACGGTGATGCCGCCGAATTTGCCGAGGCGTGCGGCCAGCAGCATGTACACGCAGCCGGAGATGAGGGCCGTGATGGCGGGCAGGAAGATGGAGCCGAAGCCGCCGGTGAACAGGGTGCTCACCAGTGTGGCGATGCACACCATCACGAAGTACAGGGCCGCAAACACGCCGATGGTGATGAGGTCGGAGACCTCCAGTTTGCCGGATTTGGCGGGCTTGTTGAGCTGGTCAGAGGTTTCGGCGGGCGTGTTCGGTGCGGTCACGATGTTTTCCGTTTCGTATGCATTGACAATATTCCTCTCGCCAATCTAACGATGATTTCCCGCAAAGGCAATAGTCTGTCTGTGATTTTTAGCATGGCTTGGCGCCCCTCCCTGTGGGGGGGCGAAGGGCGTGGCGCGGGCGGGGTGTGGTTCGCGGCTATCGGCTAGTATGGTGCGGTCACGACAGAGGGAGGCATGCTGTGGCCGATGTGATGCGGGAGCTGGAACGGCTGCGACCGGTGTATGAGACGGGCGTCCTGCGGTTGCTGTTGCGCCAGAACGCGATGCTGTACGTGTCGCTGCTGCGTTCCACGTTCGACCCGCTCACCGGCGAGCTGCCGCGCGAGACCGTGGAGGAGCGGTTCGCGCAAAGTCTGAACGCTCTGGCCGACGCCGGCGAATATGCGCCGCGCGAGGACCAGACCTTCGCCGAGGCCGCTCATCAGATCCTCGCCGACCTGACCCGTGAAGGCGAAGGCGACTACGCCTGGCTCGCCAACTCGCATGATGCGGCCTCACACCGATTCCTCTACCGTTTGACGGCCCGCGCCCACCGCGCCATCGAGGCGCTGAGCAGGCTCGAAGACGAATCACGCGCCCTGTCCGGCGCGCAGGCCAACAGCATCATCATGGAAATCGAGCACGCGCGCATGCAGCTGACCGCCGACCCCGGCGAGCGCATCAAACTCCTCAACCGTGAAATCAAGGAACGCAAGCACGAGATCAAACGCATCCAACAGGGCAAGCAGCATGCCACGCTGAGCGAAGCCCAGGTGGAGGACGTGATCGCCGTGATCCACAACACGCTGCGCGGCGTGCCCATCGACCTGCGCGAACTCGTGCTCGACGAGCGGGACAACGGCGACGCCTTGCGCCGGCGCATGCAGGCCGGCGACATCAGCGTGGACGAGAACCTGACCCGCTACCACGATGAATACCGCCGCTCGTTCCGCGAATCAGACAGCGGCCGCCGCTTCGAGGACGCCTTCCAGGTGATCATCACCGACGAGGGTCGCCAGCAAATCGACGAAGCCCTGCGCGCCATCGCCAAAACCCCGTATCTGGCCGGCGAATCCGGCGTGCTGCTCGGCCAGATCCGCGACGAACTGGCCCGCATCTACGACGGCATCGAAGCCGTGCGCCGCCAGATGCGCGTCTCCGACGAGGCGATCAGCCGGCTCGTGCGCCAGCAAACCGACACTCGCTACCGTACGATGCTCACCCGCTTGAACCGACTGTACGCGCGCCTCAACGCGGATGCGAAAACCCATATGGGAGACGCCTCGCGCCCGTACGACACGGCCACCTCGGACGCGCTGTTCGCGCCATTGCCGATGCGCCCGGCCAAATCCATGACCCGCGCCACCGCACCCGGCCTGAGCGACCTCGCCGCCGAAGCCCCGCAGTCGACTCCGGTGGCCGATCTGCGGGACATGGTCAACAGCGGCGGCCCCCGACTCCTGCGCATGGTCAGCCTCATCCGGCGCAACCCGGTGACCGTTGACAGGTCCGATGACAGGCCCGGCGCAACCCTCGTGGACATCGCCGCCAGCTTCAACCGGCTGCCCGAAAGCGAACGCCGCGAAAGCGAGATCGTCGGCTTCCTGGGCGGGCTGGGAGCCGTAAGCGGCAACGCCATCGCCGACGAGCCGTCCACTGACGGCGTCGGCGTCGGGGTCGACAGCGACATCGCCACCGAGCCGGCCCCGGCGCAGCGCGGCGATACCGCGACCTGGCATTGCGTATCGATCGACGGCGAGCCCCGGAACTGGATCACTAGACCGGTGCTGGCCGACATGGACGAGCTGAGCATCATTGTGGAGGAAGGATGACCGTGGCCGAGGAACACGAGGAACACGAGGAACACGAGGAGCATATGGACAACGCCAACCCGTACGCCCTGTTCGAAGGCGACACCGGCGACATGCCGGCCGAGGCACGCATGGCCGCCATCGCCCTCAAACGTGACCGCTATATCAGCGGGCCCACCTACGACACCGTGCTCGACAACCGCGACGCCGTCGTACGCTCCCTGAACAACGACCTGCTCGACTTGGTGATCAACGAACGCTACCGCATCATGTACGCCACGCCCGTGGCCGGCGACGACGTGACCCTGCGCTCGCTCAAAACCCGTGTCAGCCTCAAACGCGAGGAGGCCGCGCTGCTCGCCTTCCTGCGCATCCGCGTCCTCGAATACGAGAACGTGCACGCCGACCCCGCCGACTGGCTCGTCAGCTTTGAGGAGATCCGCGCCGCGCTCGCCACCGGCGCCGGCTATCTGGCCGCCCGCAACGATGAGGAAGGCGTGGCAAAGCAGATCGGCGCCATCGTCTCCGCGATGATCACCTACGGGTATTTGGTGCGCCTGGACGACGAAGCCATGTACCAGATCACGCCGCTCGTGCCCGTGGTGCTCGACCGCGAACTGGCCGACACCTGGCTCGACGTCGCGGAACACGGCGACGGCGACACGGAAGATGACGATGACGACGAGAAGGGAGCCGAATGATGCAGGCGACAGACGTGCAGATGATCGCGGACCGGTGGATGCTGGAATCCCGCCGACTCATCAACTGGGGCTCCTATGAGGGCTACCACGAATTCCGCCCCTCCACGGACCACAAGCTGCCGGTGACCCTGCTCGCCGGCGCCAGCGAATCCGGCAAATCCACGCTGGTCGACGCGCAGATCTCCCTGCTGTACCCAACCGGCACGCCGTTCAACAAGGCCTCGAACTCCGGCCGCTCCGAACGCAGCGACTACACCTACCTGCGCGGCATGGTCGGCGTGGGCAGCACCGAAACCGGCGACGAGCCGCTCTACCTGCGCGGCCGCGACGAGAACGGCGCACCGCAACCCGTGTGGGGCGCCATCGTGGACACCTATCGCAACCAGACCACCGGCCAGGTGCTCTCCTGCGCCAAATTCCTCTACCTGATGCCCGGCGACGGCCGCGGCGACGTGCGCCGACAGTACGTGGTCTGGGGCAAGCCCGTGGACCCCAGGCGCATGGACCAATACCGTGACGCCCCGTTCACGCCGGCCCAGCTCAAAGCCACCTACCCCGACTGCCTCACATTCCCCAGCGCCGAAGCGTTCCACACACACATCTGGAGCGCAATGGGCCTGAGCGAGGCCGCCTGCCGACTGCTGCACAAGATCCAGTCCGCCGACGCGCCCTCCCGGCTCGACGACATCTTCAAACAAGGCGTGCTCGGCGTGCCCGAAGCCCTGGACCTGGCCCGCACCACGGTCGAGGACTACGAACGTTACGACGAGAACTTCCACGCCATGGACGAGAAGACCCGCCGCATGGACACGCTGCGCGGCATCCAACAGGCCTACGGCGAATACGCCGCCGCACGCGGCAAGGCCCGCGCCTTCGAACCGGTCAAGCCGGCCGTCGACGGCACGGTGCCGGCCGTGCTGCGCGACTGGGCATTGGCCCGCATGCGCGGCGAAGTCGCCGTCCAACTGCCCGCCGACCGCGCCGAACAACAGAACAGCGAGGCGGAAGCCAAGCTGCTGCGCCGCCGAACCGAAGACCTGCGCACCCGTCTCGACATGATCCGCGGCCAGATGCAGGGTCTGGACGGCGGCAACCTGACCCGACTCGAACTCGAACTCGACCAGGCCCGCCGCACCCTCGAAGACGTGCAAGCCAACCGAACACGAATCGAACAAACGTTCGCATCCATCGGCGAGACGCTGCCCGGCGACGAACAGGCCTGGAACGAACGCCGCATCAACGCCGTGAACTTCAAACGCGAATACAACAAACGAGACGGCGAATGCGAGGAAGCCCTCACCGCCGCCATCAACGCGCGGGCCGGCGCACGCGGCGACCTCGAACGACTGCAACGCGACTTCGACCGGCAACGCTCCCAGCGCACCCGCATCTCCCAGCAGATGGACGAAACCCGCGCCATGCTCTGTCGCGCTACCGGACTCACCCCCGCCGAACTGCCGTACGTGGCCGAACTCATGGACGTGAACGAACACGAGGAAGACTGGCGTCTCGCCATGAACGTCGCCTACGCGCCCATCGCCCAGACCATCCTCGTCGACAAGCGCCACGAACAGGGCTTCGCCGCCAAAGTCAGCACCATCGACCCGCGCACCATGCCCCGACGCACCTGGCAGTTCGTGGACACCGCACGCCACTACGACGACACCGGCGCGCACGCGAACATACTCACCGGAGAACAGGACGGCGACTGGCTGTCCGGCAAACTGCGCTACCGCGACGACTCGCCCTTCGCCGACTGGCTGCGCTCGCAGACCCAGGACGAACGATTCGACGCCCTATGCGTCACCGCCATCGACGACACCGACCGCACCAACCGTCAGGTGCAGGCCGACGGTCAGATCAAATCCGGCGCACGCGGCCAGCACGGCACCAAAGACCGCGCCCAGGTCATCGGATTCGTCAACGAAACCTACCTCAACGCGCTCGCAGCGCAGGTCGACGCCGCCCGCAACGCGCTCAGCCAAGCCGACACCGACTACACGGCCGCCAAAACACAGTCCGATAACCTCCACCGCGAACTCGAACTGGCCAACCAGCTCGCCTACACGTCCTGGGAGCGCATCGACATCGCCGGCGCGCAACGGACCATCACGGACACGCAGGACGCCATCGCATCCATCAAAAACGATCCCAAGCTCGCCGAACTCGCCAAACAGCGCGACGAACTGAACGCCGAACTCGACCGTGTGGAACGCCAGCGCATCGAATCCGACCAGGCCGCGGCCCGCGCCGGCAGCGCCGTCGAAGCGGCGCTCATCTGGCTGCGCGACCATGCCGACACCGGCACGACGGACGCCGCCGGTGCCACCGCCGACAATGACGATGACGCCGCGTCCGGCCCGCTGCCGGACGAAGTCACGGCGGCGCTCGCCGAATCCTACGACAACCGATTCGCCGGACTGGCGGACGCCGCCATGCGCGCGCACATGATCATCGGCGCGGGCGCGGCAGGAACGCAGGCACCGGGGGAGAGCTTCCCCGAACGCACCATCGCCGGCATCGGCAAGGACATGGCCTCCCGCATCAACCTGCTGAACGGCCAGGCCGATGCCGCACGCACCGGCGTCGAATCGAAGATGAGCACCTACATCGCGCTCTACGCGGCCGACGATGATTCGCTGACCGCCAGCGTGGAGGACTACCGGTACTATCTCGACGAACTCGCCAGCCTCACCCAGCTGGCCGCGGTCGCCGCCACCGACGCCGAATACCGGCGCTGCCTCGAACAGCTGCTCAGGAGCTTCCTGACCATCAAACGCGCCATCGACACGGATGCCAGCGACATCCACGACCAGCTTGACCGCATCAACGCCATGCTCAAAGGCCAGCAGTTCGGTCCCAAGCACGGCAGCCTGTCCCTGCACGCGGACGTGCGCCGTCCCGAGCGCACCTTCTGGGCGCAGCTCATCCGCGTCATCGGCACCCTGAACGATTGGAAATCCGCCGACGTCAACGATTCCGACGCCTCGCGCAAGGCTTTCGCGGCCTGCGCGCCGATGGTCGGGCTGCTGCGCGCCGAACTCGCGCAGGTCAAGGACGCGAACGGCGTGAAAAGCTACGGCGCCCGCAACCTCGACCCGCGTTGCCGCTCGTCCTTCTACGCCATCGTGCATCATGCCGACGGCCCGGATGAACGCATCACCTCCACCGGCGGCCGTTCGGGCGGCGCCTTGCAGGAGCTTACCTCATTCGTATACGGCGCGGCGCTCATCTACCTGCTCGGCGGCGGCCTGACCAGCGAGCCCTCGTACACCACGCTGTTCCTCGACGAGGCGCTCATCAAGGCCGACGGCCGTTACACGCAGCGCGCCCTCACGGTGCTGCCGCGCCTCGGATTCCAGGTCATCGTCTCCGCCCCGGAAAGCAAGACCGGCGAAATCCTCGAGGTCTCCACCAAGGCCTACGTGACCTACAAGGACCCCGACACCGGCCTCACCTCCCTGCGCGAGGCCGTGCTGCATCAGAATGACATGGACGATGAATCATCGTCGGATATATTGAAGGATGACGGGGTTGCCGAATGAGCAGTCCTGGCGTCGCCGGTATTAAGACGATTCGGTTCGACTCGACGATGTTCGAAAGCAGGTGATGGGAACTATGGTCGGCATGAAAGACATCGCTGCGATCACCACATGCGTGAAGAAACATATGCGTTCACATATGTACGACATCGAACCGGCATGGCCATTTCCCGTGCCGGTGGGATTGCCGGACCAAGCATTTTTGGAAACCAATGCGATTGCGGTGCATGACAACAACAATGAGATACGGCAATGGGCAAGCAAGAATGGTTGCGAAATCATAACCAAGCATCGCACCATAGGCACCTCTGTCGAGCTGATCTCCAAAGTCGTCGTTCCTGACGAATCAATAGCCATGCGTGTGGTTGGTCGTACGCTGGCGGCGGAATGTCGCGAAGCGCGCCGCCGCATAGCATGTCTGGTTGCTGCTTGTGACGTTGCTCCGGAAACAATCGAATCGGCCGCTCGCATGACAGGCCATGAACAGCCTGACGACTTCGATCTGCTTGTCAGCGCAGTTCGATATTTCAGGCATCATGACGTGACCGGTATGACGCCGCGACAGATTCCACTGACAGGATTCAGCGGCAAATGGCTGAATGAGTCAAAAACCAATCGTCGTAAGGCCATTTGCCGACTGCTCGGTGTCGAAACGTTGGGTCTGTCAAAACGGCCGACCGAACTGCGGTTCCGTTATCTCGATCCGGTCCGCGACGATGCTGAGCTCGAACGCATCATATGGTGTCCGTGGGAAGGCGAAGCGTTATCCGGCATTAAATATGCTGTCATCGTTGAGAACAAAGACACGTATCAGACTATGCCGCCGATTGCGCAGGGCATCTGCATATGGGGTTCTGGTCGCGCTGTAAGCGATGCTGTACCTGCGGTTCCTGCACTGCGTGACATGCGTATCGTGTATTGGGGTGATATGGATGCGGATGGACTGGAAATACTTTCGACATTACGTGAATCAGGTATCGAATGCGACTCCATCCTGATGGATTGCGATGCATACGATCGGTACCACAGATTTGGTACCGATCGTACTGAACGCAGCGCGAAGATTGCTATGCGGGAGCCTAAGCCGACGCCCGGCCTTCAATCGGCGGAGCGACGTCTTTATGAACGACTGTGTGCTGACAAAACAATCGCTTATCGGCGTATCGAACAGGAACGCATTCCCATGCGTGATGCAGTTGACGAATTACGCAAGCTTGGCATCCCCGTGGAGTCCATTGAAAATCAGGATTTGCCGATTTAGGCTGAGTGATTGGGGATGTTGCCAAGAGCTAGAACGGCTTAGCTTTTTCTCGTCTCACATTATGCCTTCCGATTAATAATGCAACGGCATTGCATAGCTGCAAGGTCCGGCACTGCTATCCGATACTATCGAACTGTTGTTTTGCGTTGCGCGAGAAGGGACAAACATGGCAACCGCTTGGGGTGACGAGAGTGTGCGGAAAACCGGAGTTCCCTCGCCTATGTACTTGATGGGCGCATGCGTATGTGATGATACGGAAACCGAAACAAGGCAAAGATTGGCGTTGCTTAAGCCCAAAGGAGCAAGGAAATTGCACTGGCGAGACATGCGGCCATCATTGCGTGGCAAAGTCGTTGATGCCATGGCTGCAATGGACATTGATCATGTCATTGTGGCTGCGGTACCAATGAGCCAGTGGAATACCGCCGAACGCGCTCGCCGTAAATGTTTGGAACGTCTTCTGCCTCTGCTGGAAACAGAATACAACGTGGACACGCTTGTGCTTGAACGGCGCGAGATTTCACAGGACAGGAACGATATCCGTTTCATCGATGGATTGAGAAGCCGCAGATTTATCGGGCCAATTCGTGTCGAACTCTGTGCAGGGGAGACTGATGCAAGGCTATGGCTCCCTGATCAGCTGCTAGGAGCGTACGGTGATGCCCAGGCCGGTACTGGAAGATACGATGAATTCCTCGGCCATGTTCGAACAGTGTTCATCGACAGTGATTGATGTCCTAAAACCGTGTATACTTCATGGTAAGCCAACCCCGCTGGGGAAATGGAAGTGAGAGCCGGACGCCCCGAGTATCTTGGGGGCCGGCTCTTGCGTTTCGGTCCACTGATGGTCCGGAATTTTGCATACTATGGTTCGGTTTTCCGGCCTGACACGCCATCGAACAAGCGTTCGAATTTGGTCGTGTGTTCGGGTATCCTTGGGACAGATTTGGCGCGCGCATGACCGTGCGCGCGGGAACGGTGAGATGGAAGGTGGGGTGTGGCTGTGGCGGCAATGCAGACTGGCGCAAGGCGCGCAACAAGCGCAACGGGCGCGAAAACCAGCAAGGGCAAGAACGGTGAGGTCATCGTCGAAAAGGTGATGACCAGCGACTCCTTCCTGAGCCGGGAGATCAAAAAGGCGCCGCTGATTGAACACGATGGTTCGCTGGTAGCTGATATCTCGCACATCCCGAACGATCTCAAGATCACGATTCAGGGTGCGCGCGAACACAACCTCAAGAACGTCGACCTGGCGATTCCGCGCAATCGCATGGTCGTGTTCACAGGCCTGTCCGGTTCGGGCAAATCCTCGCTCGCGTTTGACACCCTGTTCGCCGAAGGCCAGCGACGCTACGTCGAATCCCTATCCGCCTACGCCCGCCAGTTCCTGGGTCAGATGGACAAGCCCGACGTTGACTTCATCGAGGGCCTGAGCCCGGCCGTCTCCATCGACCAGAAGACCACCAACCGCAACCCGCGTTCTACCGTCGGCACCATCACCGAAATCTACGATTACCTGCGACTGCTCTTCGCCCGCACCGGCATCCCTCACTGCCCTGAATGCGGCGAGCCCGTCGCCTCCCAGACCCCGCAGCAGATCGTCGACACACTGCTCGGCTACCCGGAGCGCACGCGATTCCAGATTCTCGCGCCCGTGGTCAAGGGCCGCAAGGGCGAGTTCGTGGATATGATCGAGCTGCTGCGCTCCGACGGCTACGCCCGCGCGCTCATCGACGGCGAGATGACGCAGCTGTCCGACGACATCAAACTCACCAAGCAGAAGAAGCACACCATCGAGGTCGTGGTCGACCGACTCGTGGTCAAGGACGGCATCCGCCAACGCCTGACCGACTCGGTGGAAACCGCCCTCAAGCTCGCCAACGGCAGCATCGTCATCGACTTCGTGGACGAGGAGGAAGGCAGCCCGGTCCGCCGCCAGCCGTTCTCCGAACACCGCAGCTGCCCGAACGGGCACACGCTCGAACTCGACGAGGTCGAGCCGCGCACCTTCTCCTTCAACGCCCCCTACGGTGCCTGCCCCGCCTGCACCGGTCTCGGCTTCAAACTGGAAATCGACCCGGACCTCATCATCTCCGACCCGGACAGGTCACTGGCCGACGGCGTCATCGAACCGTGGAGCGGCACCAAGATGACCTCCCAGTACTACGGCCACATCCTCGAAGGCTTGGCCAAGGAAATGGGCTTCTCCATGAAGACCCCTTGGAAGGGCCTGCCGGACGATGTCAAGCACGACATCCTCTACGGCCACGACTTCAAGGTCAACGTCTCCTACCGCAATCGCTGGGGACGCCTGCGCGAATACTCCACCGGCTTCGAAGGCGTGATCCGCACGCTCATGCGACGCCACGACGAAACCGATTCGCAGTCCATGCGCGAATACTACGAGTCGTACATGCGCGAAGTGCCCTGCCAGGTCTGCCACGGACGCCGCCTGAAGCCCGAAGTGCTCGCTGTCACCGTGGACGGAAAATCCATCTTCGACGTGTGCGACATGCCCGTCGTACGCGAACTCGCCTGGATCAACGGCCTGAAACTCGAAGGCTCGGCACAGCTGATCGCCGGCGAAGTGCTCAAGGAGATCAAGGCCCGACTCGGCTTCCTGAACGACGTCGGCCTCGACTACCTGACCCTCTCGCGCGCGGCCGCCACCCTGTCCGGCGGAGAAGCGCAGCGCATCCGACTCGCCACGCAGATCGGCTCCGGCCTGGTCGGCGTCATGTACGTGCTCGACGAGCCGTCCATCGGCCTGCACCAGCGTGACAACGAACGCCTCATCGAAACCCTGCACCACCTGCGCGATCTCGGCAACACGCTGATTGTCGTCGAACACGACGAGGACACGATACGCCGCGCCGACTGGGTGGTCGACATCGGCCCCGGCGCCGGCGAACGCGGCGGCGAAGTCATCTACTCCGGCCCCGCCAAGCACCTCATAGAAGCCAAGCGCTCCATCACCGGCGACTACATCGCCCACCGGCGAGAGATCGCCGTGCCCGCCAAGCGCCGCAAGATCCACAAGACCCAGGTGCTCAAAGTCGTGGGTGCCCGCGAGAACAACCTCAAGAACATCGACGTGAGCTTCCCGCTCGGCGTGCTCACCGTGGTCACCGGCGTCTCCGGCTCCGGCAAATCCTCGCTGGTCAACACGATCCTCTACCCGGTGCTCGCCGACAAGCTCAACGGTGCACGCATCGTACCCGGCCGCCACACGCGCGTGGAAGGCGTGGACCAGGTGCGCAAGGTGATCCACGTCGACCAGAACCCGATCGGCCGCACGCCGCGATCCAACCCCGCCACCTACACCGGTGTGTGGGACAAGATCCGCACCCTGTTCGCCAAGACTCCCGAAGCCCAGGTGCGCGGCTACGGCCCCGGCCGCTTCAGTTTCAACGTCAAAGGCGGCCGATGTGAGGCCTGCCACGGTGACGGCACGCTGAAGATCGAAATGAACTTCCTGCCCGACGTCTACGTGGACTGCGAGGTCTGTCACGGCAAACGATACAACCGCGAGACCCTCGAAGTCACGTACAACGGCAAGACCGTGGCCGACATCCTCAACATGCCCATCGAGGAGGCCGCCGACTTCTTCAAGGCGTACACCGGCATCTCCCGATACCTGAAGACCCTCGTGGACGTCGGCCTCGGCTACATCCGACTTGGCCAGCCCGCACCCACCCTGTCCGGCGGCGAATCGCAGCGCGTCAAGCTTGCCACCGAGCTGCAGCGCCGATCCGACGGCAAAACCGTGTACATCCTCGACGAGCCGACCACCGGCCTGCACTTCGAAGACGTGAACAAGCTGCTCAAGGTGCTGCAGTCCCTGGTGGACAAGGGCAATACGGTCATCGTCATCGAACATAATCTGGATGTGATCAAGGAGGCCGACTGGCTGATCGATCTCGGTCCGGAGGGCGGCGACGGAGGCGGCACCATCGTCACGCAGGGCACGCCCGAACAGGTTGCCGAATGCGAAGCCTCATGGACCGGCAAGTTCCTGAAACCCATGCTTTAGCCTTCCATTGCAGCTGACCTCGGGTGGGTTGGGGTGTGTGTTGCTGGACACGCTCCGGGCCGCTCAGGCCAAGTCTTTACGGTCCAGCAACACACACCCCAACCCACCCAATCCCTGATGATTGGCTTAATAGCGAGGAGGATTATGACGAACGATATTGAGCGGCATAGTCCGGATGAGTGGCGGAAGACTGCGGCGGCGTTAATGTCGGAAAGCGTAGCTGTGGGTGCCGGGGAAACGACGGCGAAGGTGAATGCGAATGGGGCACCTTTGCTGGGGGATTCTCGCGACCTGTTCCGACCCAAGACCTCGGATATTCCCGCCAAACCCGGTGTGTACAAATGGCGCGACGGGGAAGGGCGCGTCATTTATGTGGGCAAGGCAAAGAACCTGCGCAACAGGCTCACCAATTATTTCCAGCCGCTGTATCTGCTGCATCCGCGCACGCAGACCATGGTGCTGACCGCACGCAGCCTGGAGTGGACGGTCGTCGCCACCGAACTGGAATCACTGACGTTGGAATACACGTGGATCAAGGAATTCGACCCACGGTTCAACGTGCAGTTCCGCGACGACAAGACCTATCCGTATCTCGCGGTCAGCACGGGGGAGCGAATTCCGCGCGTGTGGGTCACGCGGTCGCGCAAACGGCGGGATACCCGGTATTTCGGCCCCTATGCCAAAGTGTGGGAATTGCGGCACAGTCTTGACCGGTTGCTGCGCACGTTCCCGGTACGCACCTGCACCACCAACGTGTTCCATAAGGCGCAACTGACCGGACGGCCATGCCTGTTCGCTTCCATCGGCAAATGCTCCGCACCCTGCGTGAACCGCATTGAAGCGGACGAACACCGGCGGCTGTGCGAACAGCTGGTCGGCGTGATGACCGGACGACTCGGACGGCCATACATCGCCCAGTTGACCCGCGACATGAAAGAGGCCAGCGCCGAACTCGAATTCGAGAAAGCCGCCCGACTGCGCGACCAGATCCAAATGCTGGAAACCGTGGTGCAACAGAACGCCGTCGTCTTCGACCAGGATGTGGACGCTGACGTGTTCGGCTTCGCCAGCGACGAGCTCGAAGCCTCCGTGCACGCTTTTTATGTGCGCGCCGGCTCGATTCGCGGCGAACGCAACTGGAGCGTCGAACGAGTTGAGGACATCGATGACGCCGACTTGATGGCCGACCTTCTGGTGCAGGTGTATTCGGACGCCGCCGGGGATAATCACCCCCAGTCGGCCGCGACCATCTCCACCAATCGCGAGGCCATCGGCTCCACGCAAACCATCACGGCCACGGACGCTGTGGCACGCGCCCAGGCCACCCGAGAACGCAACACCCGTCAGGAGACCACCGGGCGCGCGGACCTGCTGGCACCCATCGCACCGGTACCGCGCGAAATCATCGTGCCCGTCGAACCGGCCCGCCGTGAGGAACTCGAAGGCTGGCTGACCAATCTGCGCGGGGGAGCGGTGACCATCCGTGTGGCCTCGCGAGGCGACAAGAAGCAGCTTATGGACCGCGCCAACGAGAACGCCAGCCAAGCACTGCAACGCAGCAAGATGAGCCGCATCTCCGACATGGGCGCACGCACCCAGGCCATGAACGATGTGGCCAAGGCATTGGGACTCGCGGAAGCCCCGCTGCGCATCGAATGCTACGACATTTCGAACACTGTGGGTGGTGCCTTCCAGGTGGCCTCCATGGTGGTGTTCGAAGACGCGATCGCCAAGAAATCCGAATACCGACGCTTCGCCATCCGAGGCAAGGACGGCAAAGGCGCGGTGGATGATCTGTCCGCGCTTTACGAGACGCTCACCCGCCGCTTCAAGCACGGCAACATCGCCGGCGACTCCGGCGAAAGCATCGACGCGGAACAGCGTGTGGCCTCGGCCGCCGGCAAGATGACCACTGCCGTGGCGGCGGAGACAATCGCTGCGAACGGTAACGACAATGGTGAGGGCGGTTCCGACATCAGTGGCAAGGGGCACGCGGTGCCGGTCGGAGTGCAGAACGATGCGCGGGAGTCCCCGCCCGACATCGTCCAGCAGAACACAAACCGGCATCACTTTGCCTACAAGCCGAACCTGGTGGTGGTCGATGGCGGCAAGCCGCAGGTCATGGCCGCCGCCAAGGCGCTTGAGGACTGTGGCGTGAACGACGTGGCCGTCTGCGGACTGGCCAAACGCTTGGAAGAGGTGTGGGTGCCGGACGACGACTATCCGATCATCCTCAAACGCCAGTCCGAAGGCATGTATCTGCTGCAGCGTGTGCGCGACGAATCCCACCGCTTCGCCATCACCTACCACCGCCAGCAGCGGCGCAAAGGCGCCCTGCGCAGCGCGCTCGACGAGATTCCCGGCATCGGCGAAAGCTACCAGAAGCGGCTGCTCAACCACTTCGGCTCGGTCAAAGCCATGCGCGAAGCCAGTGTCGAGGACTTCGAGAAGGTCAAAGGCATCGGCCACGCCAAAGCCGAAGCGCTGTACACCGCGCTGCACGAGCAGTGAGCCGGCCCGGTCCAGCAGCCCAGAGTAAATTTTCGGTTGCGGGGCCTGTGGTTGACATATTCGAAGCAAAGTGTCGGCTAGCATGGGAACAGACATCAAGGAGGGGATATGGCCAATCATCGTTGCGCTGTACTCGGCAAACCCGTCGCACACTCATTGTCACCCGTGCTCCACAACGCGGCCTACCGTTCGCTGAAACTCGACGATTGGCTGTACGACAAGCACGAGGTGGGGGAAGACGACCTCGACGCTTTCCTCAAAGGCCTTGACTCGACGTGGGCTGGCCTGAGCCTGACCATGCCGTTGAAGAAGACCATCCAACCGTACGGTGTTCCGGAAAATTTGTGGGCCAAGGAACTGAAGGTGGCGAATACCGCGGTATTCGACTGGAGCGTGGCTGCCGATGATTCCGCTTGGCCGAACGGCAAGCCGGGCATCAAGCTATACAACACCGATGTCATCGGCATCCAACTCGCCTTCGACCATGCCAATCGCGAACTCGGCGAACACCACACCGCGTCGAGAAGCGGCACCGCGCTGATCATCGGCAATGGCAACACCGCCACTTCGGCGTTGGCCGCATGCTGCATGATGCCCGAAATCGGCCATATCGTCGTCGCCGCCCGTCACCCCGGAAAAAACACCGGGCTTAAACCAGTGGCCGAAAAGTTCGTCAACGTGCATAACCCGTACAACGAAATCGAATTAGGCGACGATCAGGCCCTGCTCGAGGCAGCCCGCAACGCCACCTATGTCATCAACACGATTCCCGGACACGCGGCCGACAACGTCGCGGATGCCCTCGCCAATGCCGGAACCGAGCCATTCTCCGGACTGCTGTTGGACGTGATCTACGATCCACGCCCCACCATGCTCATGGAAGCCTGGCGCGCTCATGGCGGTCACGCCATCGGCGGCGAAGAAATGCTGCTGTACCAAGCTCTCGTACAGGTATTGCTGATGACCGGTATCTGGGATGACGACCCGCCCAGCGATGCCGACCAGCGTCTGCAGGACACCACCACCGAAGACGACCAGCTGGAGATCGCGATGCGCAAAGCTCTTGAGGAGGCGCTGTAATGAATCAACAGACAACGAACCGCGATACCGGCGAGGCGGCCGCCACGAATGCGCCGGCGAATTCCGCGACATCCACATCGACTCCGGACAACCAGCCGACCCCGCTTGATGCCTTCGAAGTGCTGCTCATCACCGGTATGTCCGGCGCAGGCCGCTCTCATGCCGCTGACTGCGTGGAAGACATGGGATGGTATGTGGTCGACAACCTGCCTCCCAAACTGCTTATCCCGCTTGTCGACATGATGACCACCTCCGGTTCCGGATCGGAGTCAGGCGTCCACAAGCTTGCCGCCGTCATCGACGTGCGCTCCAGCTATTTCGACGAGCTGGCCGCCGTGCTCGGCCATCTGGATGATCTCGGCGTCAAAACCCGTATTCTGTTCCTCGACGCCAGCAACGAAGTGCTCATCAAGCGCTATGAATCCGTGCGCCGCCCGCACCCGCTGCAGCACGGCAACCGACTGATCGACGGCATCCTTGAGGAACGTCACCTGCTGGAAGACCTCAAGGAACGAGCCGACTGGGTCATCGACACCAGCTCCCTGAGCATCCACCAGCTGTCCACCAAACTCTACGAGGCGATGCTCGGCTCCGGCTCCACCACCGTGGCAGTACACATCTTCAGCTTCGGCTTCAAATACGGTATGCCCATCGACGCCGATTTCGTGGCCGACGTGCGTTTTCTGCCCAACCCGTTCTGGGTGCCCAGCCTGCGCGAGCTTACCGGGCACGACAAGCCGGTCGCCGACTACGTGCTTTCCAGCAAGGGAGCCAAGGAATTTCTCGACGCTTATGAGAAAGCTATCGAGATTGCGTTGGAAGGATACGCCCAGGAAGACAAGCACTACGTAACCATCGCCGTCGGCTGCACCGGTGGTCAGCACCGGTCGGTGGCGATGAGCGAAGAGCTGGCTCGCCGCTTACGCGCACATGGGCTCAACGTAACCGTTTCCGCGAGAGAACAGCACAAGCGTCACTCATCGTAAGCAGGCGTCGAGCGGTCATCGGGCAAGTGTTCGGTGACCACACTGCGAGAAAGCAGGGCCCATAATACGTATCAAACGGGTTCGCTTGTCCACCAGATTAGGTATCACAGAAAGCCGATGGCTTCCGACCGTGTGACAGCAGATGACGGCACGAAGCGCCTGAAGCATTGAGAAGAACGGGACTGTAGGAGGTAGATCTTGGCTCTTCTGGACGATGTCAAAAGCGAGTTGGCAGCCTTTGAAGGCGATTCGCCAGCCGCGATCAAGGCCCAAGCTGCGGCCATGATCCGTTTTGGCGGCGGTCTTCGACCGGTACAGAATACATACGTTATCCAAGCCGTATTCACCTCGCTTGACGTTGCAGAATGGCTGAAGAACACGTTGAGGAACACGTTCGGGCACGAAGCCGAGGTCAATCACCTCACACGTCAGACCCCGAACGGCCCTGTCGAGACCTACGTGGTGCTCGTCACCCGCAACGTAGTGGCCTTGGCTTTGCAGACCGGACTGGTCGACCGCCGCAAGCAGCAGGTCCGTGGACTGCCGTCTGAAGTGGTCAACGGATCCATCGCCCAAATCAAAGCGGCATGGCGCGGCGCCTTCATGGCCCGTGGCTTCCTGTCCGATCCCGGTAAGGCCAGCTTCCTGGAAATCGCTTGCCCCACGGAAGAGGCCGCCATGGCCCTGTGTGGCGTGGCCCGTCGTCTAGGCATCCAAGCCAAGCATCGCACGCTGCGTAGCTCCGAGCGCGTGACACTCAAGGATCCCGACGCCATCGAACGCATGCTCAAGCTCATGGGCGCCACCCGTTCGGCCCGCGAATGGACCGGCAAGCGTTCCGATGGCGAGGCCCGCGGCAAGGCCAACCGTCTGGCCAACTTCGATGACGCCAATATGCGCCGTTCCGCCAAGGCCGCCGCCGAAGCCAGCGAAAAAGTGCAGCATGCTTTCGAAGTACTCGGCGATAACATTCCGGACAACCTCCGTCAGGCCGGCCAGCTGCGCATCGATCACGTGGACAAGAGCCTCGAGGAGCTCGGCAAGATCGCCGAACCGCAAATCACCAAGGATGCGATTGCCGGCCGAATTCGCCGACTGCTTCAACTTGCCGAGAAGACGGAGAAGGCTCGCGCAGCCGAAGGCAAGTAACCCGACAATCCGATTTGCCGTGCCTATTCGGCAAAACGCGACAACGATGTGACAAAACACCGCATTCAGTCAGTAGACGAATGCGGTGTTTTGTTCCGGAATGCCTGTAATATGCAAAGTGGCAAAATTGGCCACTTTGACGTGCGATTCGTCAAGGAAAGGATATTCATGAAGACACTCAAGGACCTTGGAGATCTCAAGGGCAAGCGCGTTCTGGTTCGCGCTGATTTCAATGTTCCGCTGGACGGCACCACCATCACCGATGACGGTCGAATCAAGGCTGCTCTGCCGACCATCAAGACCCTGCGCGAAGAAGGCGCCAAGGTCATCCTCATGGCCCACCTTGGCCGCCCGAAGGGCAAGGTCGTTCCTGAGCTGAGCCTGGCCCCGGTTGCCGCCCGCCTCGGCGAGCTGCTCGGCGCCAACGTGCCGCTGGCCAAGGACACCTACGGCGAGGACGCTCAGGCCAAGGTCGCCGCCATGAACGATGGCGACGTTGTGCTGCTTGAGAACGTTCGTTTCAACCCGGAGGAGACCTCTAAGGACGCCGACGAACGCGCCGCTTACGCCAAGAAGATCGCCGCCCTCGGCGAGGCCTTCGTTTCCGATGGCTTCGGCGTGGTCCACCGCGCTCAGGGCTCCAACTACGACGTTGCCGCCGATCTGTCGGCCGCCGCAGGCCTGCTGGTCGAGAAGGAAGTCAAGGCCCTGTCCAAGGCCACCGAGAACCCGGAGCGTCCGTTCACCGTGGTGCTCGGCGGTTCCAAGGTCTCCGACAAGCTCGGCGTCATCGAGAACCTGCTCGACAAGGCCAACCGTCTGGTCATCGGCGGCGGCATGGTGTTCACCTTCCTCAAGGCCAAGGGCTACGAGGTCGGCACCTCCCTGCTTGAAGAGGACCAGCTTGAGAAGGTCAAGGGCTACATCGAGACCGCCGAGAAGAACGGCGTTGAGCTCGTGCTGCCGACCGACGTCGTCGTGAACGCCGGCTTCCCGGCCGGTGACACCCCGGTTGCTCCGGAAGTCGTTGCCGCCGACGCCATCCCGGCCGACAAGATGGGTCTGGACATCGGCCCGGAGTCCCAGAAGCTCTTCCACGACAAGATCGTCGACTCCAAGACCGTCGTGTGGAACGGCCCGATGGGCGTGTTCGAGGTTCCTGAGTTCGCCGCCGGCACCAAGGCCGTGGCCCAGGGTCTGGTCGACGCCACCGCAGCCGGTGCGTTCACCATCGTCGGTGGCGGCGACTCCGCCTCCGCCGTGCGCAACCTCGGCTTCCCGGAGGACGGCTTCTCCCACATCTCCACCGGTGGTGGCGCTTCCCTCGAGTTCCTCGAAGGCAAGGAGCTCCCTGGCCTGAAGGTGCTTGAGTAATCCATTTTCTAGCTCCCCTCCTTGAGGGGAGCTACGTTTTTTAGAAGGGAAACATATGGCGTCCAAACGCATTCCGTTGGTGGCCGGCAACTGGAAGATGAATTTCGACCATCTTGAAGCCACTTACTTCGTGCAGAAGCTGGTATGGCTGTTGCGTGACGCTCACTTCGACTTTAAACGCTGCGAAGTCGCGCTTTTCCCCTCGTTCACGTCATTGCGCAGCGTGCAGGTGCTGGTCGAAGCCGACAAGCTCCATGTCGCCTACGGCGCACAATCCGTTTCCGTGACCACCCAAGGTGCCTTCACCGGCGATGTGTCCGCGGACATGATCGCCCATCTTGGCTGCTCATACGTCATCGTCGGCCACTCCGAACGCCGCAAATACCATCCTGAAGATGACGCCAATATCGTCGATCAGGTACGTGCCGTGCTCGCCGCCGGCATGCAGCCGATTTTGTGCGTCGGCGAAAGCTTCGAGGAACGACGTCAAGGCATTGAACTCGATTTCGCCGTGGGCCAGGTACGAGACGTCACCCGCGATCTCAACGAAGAACAAGCCGCCAAACTCATCGTGGCCTACGAACCTGTCTGGGCCATTGGCACCGGCATGGTGGCCACTCCGCAATCCGCCCAGGATGCCGCAAACGCCATCCGCAACGATTTGAAGACCACTTTTGGCACGAAGGTATCCGATAGCGTACGTATCCTGTACGGCGGATCGGTCACCTCGAAAAATGCGGCGGAACTCATTTCCCAGCCCGACGTTGACGGCTTCCTGATCGGAGGGGCGGCCCTGGACGTTGAGGAACTCGCCAAAATCGCTCGACTGGCACTGAAATCCACGAAATCACGGAACTAATACCACGGTTTTCCCGTGTGTGCGCTATGCTGGTCAACAGTCCAATCAATCCGGAGGTACCCTGTGACCGCTCTTAAGATCACGCTGCAAGTCATCGTCGTGCTGCTCAGCTTCGTGCTGACCCTGCTCATCCTTATGCACAAGGGCAAGGGCGGCGGTTTGTCCGACATGTTCGGCGGCGGTCTGACCCAGAACGCCGGTACTTCCGGTGTCGCCGAAAAGAACCTGAACCGTTGGACCGTTATCATCGCTCTGGTGTGGGTGGCCTTGATCATCGGCCTCGACATGATGACCAAGTTCAACCTCGGCTGATCGGCTTGCACGCCATATAGACTTGTCGCTCGCGACCCATGACCGTTACCGTCGGTCATGGGTCGTATGCGTTCTATCGAGTATTACGAAAGGACATCACCATGGCCACTATGAACCGCAACAAAGTCGTTATCGTCGGCACCGGCCGGGTCGGTGCCACCGCCGCCTTCGGCATCGTCACGCACGGCCTGTGCAATGAGCTTGTGCTCATCGACTGTTCCGCCGCCAAGGCCCTGGGGGAGGCCCGCGACCTCGATGATGGCAGCGAATTCCAGGACCGCCACGTCAAGGTGCGCGCCGGCGACTACGCCGACTGCAAGGATGCGGACATCGTCGTCATCACCGTGGGCCGCAAGCCGCCGGCCAACTCCAACCGCATGGCCGAACTCGGCTTCACCGTGGGTCTTGTGGGCGAAGTGGTCGACAACGTCATGGCCTCCGGTTTTGACGGCGTGATCGTCATGGTCTCCAACCCGGTCGACGTGATGGCTTGGTATGCCTGGAAACGTTCCGGTCTGCCTCGCACCCAGGTGCTCGGTACCGGCACCGCGCTCGACACCTCGCGTCTCAAGACCATCATCGGCGAAGAGACCGGCCTTGACCCGCGCAACGTGGGCGGCTTCGTGATGGGCGAGCACGGCGACTCCCAGTTCACCGCATGGTCCACCGTCTCGCTCGGCGGCAAGCCATTCGCCCGCTTCCTGGCCGACAACCAAGACCGTTTCGCCTCCGTGTCCACCACCGAAATCGAAGAGAAGACCCGCACCCGTGGCAATGAGATCGTCGCGGCCAAGGGCGGCACCAACTTCGGCATCGCCTCCACCGTGGCCGGCATCGTACAGACCATCCTGTGGGACGAACGCCGCATCGTGCCCGTCTCCACCCTGCTGGACGGCGAATACGGCGAACATGACGTGTTCCTCGGCGTCCCCACTGAACTGCGCGCCAATGGTGCCAACGAGATCGTCGAACTCGATCTGAGCGAGGACGAGCGGGCCAAACTGCACCATTCCGCCGAACTCGTGCGTGAACACTGTGAGGGGCTGCTGTGATTCTCGACGCCATCACGCCGAAACAACCCCGACTGCTGGTCGCCGACCTCGACGGCACGTTGCTGCACGACGCCGAGGTATTCGAGGACCGGTTCATTACCCAGCGCAGCATCGACACCATCAACCGCGCGCACGATGCCGGAATGCAATTCGCCATCGCCACCGCGCGGCCGGTGAGTACCGGTCTCCAGTTCGCCGAAAAACTGCCGGTGGACGCCGTAATCTATCTGAACGGCGCCCTCATCGATTTCGACCCGGCCCACTCCGACTTCGACCTGCTCACCTCAGGTGCCACGCCGGCCGATGAGAACCATTTGATCAAGATTGGCTTCTCCTCACGGCGTGCCTGCGAAGTCTGTCTGTTCCTGCTCGATCGCATGCCCGGCCTGAAGCTCGGCATCGTGATGAACGACGTGCGCTACACCAACTTCGATGTGCGCGTGTATTGGAAAACTCAGGCCTTCCAATACACGAACTTCCACGACGTGCCCGAAGGCGTGGCGGACAAGATCACCATCTTCCCCGAACCTGAACAGTGGAACGAGCTGCGTGCGCTGATTCCGCCGGACTTCGACATCTCCATCAGCGAAGGCGTGATGTGGATGCTCATGAACCCGCAGGCCAACAAGGAGCACGCGCTGCACCTGCTGTGCGAGCGACTGGACGTGCCGCTTGAACAGACAGCCGCCTTCGGCGACGACCTCATCGATATCAACATGATGAGCGAATCCGGCCGGGGCGTGGCCGTGGCCAACGCGAACCCCAAGGTGTTGTCCGTCGCCGACGAGATCTGCCCGTCCAACAACGAGGACGGCGTCGCCCAATGGATTGAAGCGCAGTTGGGTTGAACCGGTCGAGACTCGAGAACACGCCAAAATTGAACTTGTGTTGAACCGGGGGTATGCTTTGAACCGTTGTTCAAAAGATAAATTGAACTCCCGGTTGGAGGCATAAGGATATGAGCGTATCGGTGTTTGCGGAACGTCTGCGCAATGCGATGAACAGCAGGGGATTGAAGCAGGTCGATTTGGTGCACGCCGCCGAACATCGTGGCGTAAAGATGGGCAAGAGCCACATCAGCCAATATGTGGCCGGCAAGACCATGCCCCGCGAGGACGTGCTCGAATTCCTGGCCAGCGAACTGGACGTCGACACGAATTGGCTGCGCGGCGAGGAATCCACCACGCAATTGAACTCGGACGCATCCAACAGCGTCACGGACGGCGAACACGCCGCCACACCGCTTGCCATGGGTGCCGCCAAGCCCCAGACGGACAGCGAGATTCCCGTGGGCCGCCGCCGCACCTTCGGCAAATCGCACAAGCTCGACAACGTGCTCTACGACGTGCGCGGCCCGGTCGCCGACGAGGCGATGCGCATGGAGGCCAACGGCACCCACATCCTGAAATTGAACATCGGCAACCCGGCACCCTTCGGCTTCCGCACGCCGGACGAAGTCGTCTACGACATGGCCCACCAGCTCACCGACACCGAAGGCTACTCGCCGTCCAAGGGCCTGTTCTCCGCGCGCAAGGCCATCATGCAGTACGCGCAGCTGAAGAACATCCCGAACGTCACCATCGACGACATCTACACCGGCAACGGCGTCAGCGAGCTCATCAACCTGTCCATGTCCGCGCTGCTCGACACCGGCGACGAAGTGCTCGTGCCCTCCCCGGACTACCCGCTGTGGACCGCCTGCGTGAACCTGGCCGGCGGCACCGCCGTGCACTACCTGTGCGACGAACAGTCCGAATGGTATCCGGACATCGACGACATCCGCTCCAAGATCACCAGCAACACCAAGGCGATTGTCATCATCAACCCGAACAACCCCACCGGCGCACTTTACCCAAAGGAAGTGCTCCAGCAGATCGTCGACATCGCGCGCGAACACCAGCTCATCATCTTCTCCGACGAAATCTACGATCGTCTCGTCATGGACGGCCTGCAGCACATCTCCATCGCCTCGATGGCCCCGGACCTGTTCTGCGTGACCTTCTCCGGCCTGTCGAAATCGCACATGATCGCCGGCTACCGCATCGGCTGGATGATCCTGTCCGGCAACAAGCGCATTGCCAAGGACTACATCGAGGGCCTCAACATGCTCGCCAACATGCGCATGTGTTCGAACGTGCCCGCCCAGTCCGTGGTGCAGACCGCGCTCGGCGGCCACCAGAGCGTCAACGACTACATCGTGCCGGGCGGCCGCGTGCACGACCAGCGCGACCTCGTCTACGACATGCTCAACCAGATCCCCGGCATCACCGCCGTCAAGCCGAAGGCCGCGTTCTACATCTTCCCGAAGATCGACGTCAAACGCTTCAACATCCACTCGGACGAGCAGTTCGCGCTCGACCTGCTGCATGACAAGCACATCCTCATCAGCCACGGCGGCGCGTTCAACTGGCATCGCCCCGACCACTTCCGCGTGGTGTACCTGCCGCGCATGGGCATGCTGCGCGAAACCATGGGGGAGATCTCCGACTTCTTCAGCTACTACTGGCAGAGCTGATCCTTGGTACAGGCGAACACGATCGATGCCGGGCTGGGCACCAAACCGGTGCCCCGTCTGGCCCTGACCATGTCGGTCCCCACCATCGTGGCGCAGGCGGCGAACGCCTCGTACACGATCATCGACCGACTGTTCATCGGGCACATCCCCGAAGTGGGCAACGCGGCGATGACCGGCGTGGGCATCTGCTTCCCGATTCTGCTGGCCGTCACCGCCTTCGCCTCGCTGATCGGCGCAGGCGGCGCGCCGCGCGCCTCCATTGAACTTGGGCGCGGCAACTTCAAGAAAGCCGAACGCATCCTCGGCACCAGCGCCGCGTTCCTCATCGCCATAGCCCTGACCCTCACCGTGTGCTGCAGTTGGCGAAACGGCCGATTCTCTACGCCTTCGGCGCCAGCGATGCGACCATCGAATATGCGGTCGACTTCATCACCATCTACCTGATCGGCACCGTATTCGTGCAACTCACGCTCGGACTCAACAACTTCATTTCGGCGCAGGGCAAAACCACTGTGGCCATGGTCTCCGTACTCATCGGCACCGGCATATCCATCCTTCTTGACCCCGTGTTCATTTTCGTGTTCGGATGGGGCGTCAGGGGAGCGGCCGCCGCGAACGTGCTCGCCCAACTGGTCTCGACCATATGGATCGTACTGTTCCTCTCCTCCGGGCGCAGCGCGATTCGCCTGCGGCCGTTGAACATCCGGTTCGATCGGATCATCATCCCCGTGCTGGCGCTCGGTCTGGCACCCTTCATCATGCAGATCACCGAATGCCTGATCAACGTGGTGTTCAACGTGGGGCTGCAACGCTACGGCGGCGACGATTACGTCACGTCGATCACCATCATCACTTCGCTGATGCAGATCGTGAGCGTCCTGACCAGCGGCTTCCAGCAAGGCATCCAGCCGATCATCGGGTTCAACTTCGGTGCCCGGCATATGGAGCGCGTCCGCCAGGCGGTCCGCATGGCCTTCGTCACGCAGATCGTCTCCGCCACGGCGCTGGTGTCGGTACTCGCCACATTCCCCGGCTTTTTCGCCTCATGGTTCACCTCGGAACAGACTGTCATCGACATCGTGACCCGCATGATGCCGATTTTCGTCTGCGGCTGGGGTATCTTCGGCATCCAGATGGGCGCGCAATGCGCACTCGTCGGCATGGGCCAGGCCAAACAGTCGGTGTTCTTGGCCATCTTCCGCAAGATCATCCTGCTCGTGCCGCTCGCGCTGCTGCTGCCGCACTGGATCGGCGTCAACGGCATCTTCATCGCCGAACCCATCTCCGACGCCACCTCCGGCATCGTGGCCGGCTTCCTGTTCTATGCCACCTACCGCAAGATTCGGCGAGATATGGTCTAGACTCCTGATTCAATGGATGTGCCGTCTCATGCGTTGCGAAACACGGGACGGATAGAATGCCTCGCAAAACGGGTGCCCGTTGTTTCGTGATATGAAGGAGATTTTATGCCGGTGGTGTCGCGTCGTGCGCAGCCAACGTGATGGCCATAATCGCCGAAAGCAGGGAGAACAATGGCAGCACGCACAACACGACGGTCAGCAGTCCCAAAGCTTCACGGCCGATGCAATAAGCGACAAGACCTGCATTGTCAGTTGCCGATAGCGCTGGGCAGAAATCGGTGTGTCTACCAGTGTTGTAGCTGTAGGTAAAGAACGTGATACCTGACCAGAACAGGGCAACGGGAACAGAGCAATTGCGTATGGCGGATGCGTTGATGCTGATGGTGTGGAACAGGTCGTGCAAGGAGGTAGCCCGTATACCACTGCGTTCTGGCGTGATTCGATTACTGTTGTTTTGCGAGTCGATGGTAAGAGAGGCGTATTGCACCAGCGCATATGCCGCAAGTCCAAGTCCGCAAGCGATGGTTGCGCCGCCGCTGAAGTTGACCTCGTCGGATACTGAATATTCGGTGACGAATACCGGCATCACGCCAATCTGCCATACGAACAACAGTCGCGCGATTCGTATCCAACCGTTGCTCAGATATGAGGTGACTATGGCGTGCACCAGCCACGTCACCGCATACATCGCCCACAACGTTACAATCTTGGTATTCGCACTCAACACCAATATGATCGCAACAGTCACTGCCGCAATAAGAACACTAAACACCGAACAGAGCCGATGGCGCGAAAAGCCCTGTACTCCCGCAACGGTCAGACAGAGAATCGCGACAACACTCAGCGCAGTCACCGTCATAAACCACAGTGGTGAGGTGACGCAGACTCCATAATCGTCAGTTGCTTGGCCCGAGAGATAGTAGGGCATTCTGCCAATCGCCGGACAGTTCGGATGCAGCATCATGCCGCCCCAAATGCGCTCATATAGTGGTGCGAACGATACACCGGCACCGCTGAGCGTCGCAACAACCGCCATCACCGACCGACCGCCAGACTCCGGCACAGACCGGGAAGAACTACCGTCGCGGAGCATCGGCGATACCAATGGCAACACCGAGGATAGCCGGGACCACCCAGCCGAGCTGGTATTGCTGCAAGGGCAGCATGGCCAGCGTCGTGTCCAGCCAGCCGATGGAGCCGCCGAAGACGGTGATTAGGCTGGAGATGCAGCTGGCGAAGGAGTCGATGCCCACCAGCAGCACGGTCCAGAAGTAGACATGCGGGAATCGCGCGCCGAGCGACTTGTGGGTCAGCGCCAGCAGCACCAGCACGATGGCGATCGGATACAGTGCGGACAACACCGGCACGGAAACCTTGATGATCGCGCTTAGCCCGGCGTTGGACACGATGAAACTGAACACGGTGAAGATGACCTGCCAGGTGCGGTAGCTCAACGTTCTCCCTGCAACGGTCTGGAACCGAGTGTGGAAGTAGGTGGCGCAGGTACCGATCAGTCCGGTGCATACGTTGAGGCAGGCGATGACGAAGACGATACCGAGGAACGCGGTACCGAACGCGCCGAACAGGGACGAGGTGAGATTGGTGAGCACGGTCGCGCCCGTGTCTTTGGCGGGATCGATGGTGGCGATGGCGCCGGACACCACGCCCACGTAGCTCAGTGCGCCGTAGATCACGATCAGCAGCACACCGGTGCCGAGTCCGGCATACGCGGTCTCCTTCTGCACTTGCGATTCGTCATCGACCTGCTGGGTGCGGATATTCGCGGAAATCACGATGCCGAAATAGAGCGCGGCGAGCAGATCCATGGTCTGGTAGCCGTCGAGGAAGCCACGTGCAATCTGGTTTGTGGAGTAGTCGCCCATCGGTTTGGCCGGGGTACCGATACCGTGGATTAGGCAGGCGATGAACAGGACGGCAATCAGCACCAGCAGCAACGGTCCCATGAATCGGCCGAGCACTTTGGAGAGTTTTTCGGGATGCTGGGCGAACAGGAACGCCAGTGTGAAGAACACGAGCGAGTAGATGAGTTGGGCCAGCCAGCCGTAGGAGGACGGCACGAAAGGCGCCACCATCATTTCGAACGAGGTGGTCGCCGTACGCGGAATCGCAAAGCAGGGGCCGATGGTGAGCATGATCGCCAAGCCGAGGAACAGGGCGAATTTGGGGGAGACCCGGCCGGCGAGTTTGTCGAAGCCACCGGCGAAGGTGACCGCCAGCACGCCGAGAATCGGCAGGCCGACCGCGGAGACGATGAAGCCGATGGCCGCCGGTATGGTCGCGGAACCGGCCTGAGCTCCGACAAACGGCGGGAAGATCAGGTTGCCCGCTCCGAAGAACATCGAAAAGAAGGTAAAGGTCATCACCAACCGCTGGCGTGCGACAAGTTTGTTCATTACGGTTCGGCCGTTCTCTCATGTGCTCGTACTACTGTAGCAACAAACGTAAGAAGCCCCGACCGGTTGGGGTCGGAGCTTCTGTGAGCTAATCAGTTAATGCGCGAAATGCGCATCAGCTAATAATCTCAGGCGTTCACGCGGTCGATGCCGGACTGGACGTCAGCCAGCACGGAATCCCAGGACTTGATGAAGGCGGCGACACCGTCGGCCTCCAGCTTGTCAGTGACGTCCTTGAGGTTGATACCCAGCTCAGCCAGCTTGTTGATGACGGCGTGGGACTCCTCGTAGGTGCCCTCGATGGACGGAGCGCCGTTGCCGTGGTCGGCCAGAGCGTTCAGGGTCTTCTCCGGCATGGTGTTGACGATGTGCTTGGCAACGAGCTCGTCAACGTACTTGCAGTCGGAGTAGGCGGCGTTCTTGGTTCCGGTGGAGGCCCACAGCGGACGCTGAACCTTGGCACCCTTGGCAGCCAGGTCGGCCCAACGCGGATCCTCGGCAAACTTCTTCTCGAAGAGCTCGTAAGCCAGGCGAGCGTTGGCCACAGCGGCCTTGCCCTCCAGAGCCTTGGCCTCGTCGGAGCCGTTGGCTTCCAGCAGCTTGTCGACAGCGGTGTCCACGCGGGAGACGAAGAAGGAAGCGACGGAGCCGATGTGCTTCAGGTCGTGGCCGTTGGCGTCAGCCTGGGCGATGCCCTCGATGAAGGCGTCGATGACCTGCTCGTAGCGCTCGAGCGAGAAGATCAGGGTGACGTTGACGGAGATACCCTTGGCCAGGGTGGCGGTGATGGCCGGCAGGCCTTCGAGGGTTGCCGGAATCTTGATCATGGCGTTCGGACGGTTGACCTTCTCCCAGAGTTCCACAGCCTGCTTGGCGGTGTTCTCGGTGTCGTGGGCCAGACGCGGGTCGACCTCGATGGAGACGCGGCCGTCGACGAAGTCGGTAGCCTCAGCGATCTCGCGGAAGATGTCGGTGGCGTTGCGCACGTCGGTGGTGGTGAGCTCGCGGACAGCGGTCTCAACGTCAACCTTGCCGAGCTCCTTGAGCTGAGCGTCGTACGGGCCGACCTGGCTCAGGGCCTTCTGGAAGATGGATGGGTTGGTGGTAACGCCGACCACGTTCTTGTTGGCGATGAGGTCCTGCAGGGAGCCGGACTCAATGCGGGAGCGGGACAGGTCGTCCAGCCAGATGGAAACGCCGTTGTCGGACGTACGCTGAGTTGCTTCAGTCATTTATTTTCTCCTTGGATTCAAGCCCTAGGCTCCCCTCTCCTGGGAGAGGGGAGCTGTCCGCAACGCGGACTGAGGGGAGTGGGCTCAAGCATTGCTCCCCTCCGTCCAGCTTTCGCCTGACAGCTCCCCTCAGGGAGGGGAGCCAACAATTATTGAATTATTGCTTAGTTGCTCACTTGGCGGCTTCGACTTCGGCGATGGAGGCCTTGGCGGCTTCCACCACGTGCTCGGCGGTGATGCCGAGGTCGATCATGTTCTGAGCGCCGTCACCCTGCAGGCCGAACTGCTCGATGGAGACAGGCTTGCCGTAGGAACCGAGGTACTTGTACCACGGCATGGCAACGCCGGCCTCGACGGAGACACGAGCCTTGACAGCGGCCGGAAGCACAGCCTCCTTGTACTCGGCGTCCTGCTCCTCGAACCATTCCATGGACGGCACGGACACGACGCGAGCCTTGACGCCCTCGCCGGCCAGGGTCTTGGCGGCAGCCACAGCCCACTGGACCTCGGAACCGGAAGCCATGAGGATGACGTCCGGAGTACCCTCGGTGTCGACCAGGATGTAAGCGCCCTTCTTGACACCGTCCTTGGCCTTGGCAGCGGTCTCGGCAAGAACCGGGACACCCTGACGGGTCAGAACCATGGCGCCAGGCAGGGTGTTCTTCTTCTCGAAGAAGTAACGGTAAGCCTCGGCGGTCTCGAAGGCATCGGCCGGGCGAATGACCTCAAGCTGAGGAATCGCGCGGAAGGAAGCAAGGTGCTCAACCGGCTGGTGGGTCGGGCCGTCCTCGCCGACGGCGACGGAGTCGTGGGACCAGATGTACAGGTTCGGGATCTGCATGAGGGCGGCCAGACGAACGGCGGAACGCTCGTAGTCGGAGAACATGAAGAAGGTGCCGCCGAACGGACGGGTGTGGGAACCCAGCAGGATGCCGTTGGTGATGCAGCCCATGGTGAACTCGCGCACGCCGAAGTGCAGCTGGCGACCGAACTCGTTGCAGTTCGGCCACTGCTTGGTGGCGCACTCGGCCGGGGCGAAGGTGGCAGCGCCCTTGAGGTCGGTCTTGTTGGAGCCACCGAGGTCGGCGGAGCCGCCCCAGAGTTCCGGCATGACGGCGGCGATGGCGTTGAGCACGGAGCCGGAGGCGCCACGAGTGGCGACACCCTTGCCGACTTCGAAGGTGGCCTCAAGGTCGTCAAGGGCCTTGTCGAAGCCTTCCGGCAGTTCACCGGCCTTCAGACGGTCGTACAGGGCGGCCTTGTCCGGGTTGGCCTTGCGCCAGGCGTCGAACTTCTCGTCCCAGGCCTTGTGGGCCTCCAGGCCGCGATCGGCGACCTTGCGGGCGTGGGCCAGGGCTTCTTCGTCGACGTGGAAGGACTCCTCCGGATCGTAGCCGAGGAGTTTCTTGAGGCCGGCGACGGCCTCGGCGCCCAGCTTGGAGCCGTGGGAGGACGGGTCGTTGGTCTTGCCCGGGGTCGGCCATGCGATCAGGGTGTCGACCTTGATGAGCTTCGGCTGGTTCGGGGCGGCGGCGCGGGCCTTGGCGATGGTGTCGGCCAGGCCTTCGACGTCCTCCTTGTAGGAGCCGTCAGGCTGGATGAAGCTGAACTCGTCGGTGTACCAGCCGTATGCCTGGAAGCGCTTGAGCACGTCCTCGGCCAGCACCAGGTTGGTGTCGCCTTCGATCTGGATGCGGTTGGCGTCGAAGATCACGGTCAGGTTGCCGAGCTTCTGGTTGGCGGCCAGGGAAGCGGCCTCGCCGGAGATGCCCTCCTCGATGTCGCCTTCACCACAGATGGCCCAAATCTTGTGGTAGAACGGGGAATCTTCCTTCGGGGTCTCCGGGTCAAGCAGACCGCGCTGGAAACGCTCGCCGTAGGCAAAGCCGATGGCGGAGGCGAAGCCCTGGCCCAGAGGGCCGGTGGTCATTTCGATGCCCGGGGTCAGGCCGTACTCCGGGTGGCCCGGGGTGCGGGTGGCAGCGCCGCCACGGAAGTTCTTAAGGTCGTCCAGGGTCACGCCGTAGCCGGAGAAGTACAGCTGGACGTACTGGGTGAGGGAGGCATGGCCACCGGAAAGGATGAAGCGATCGCGGCCTTCCCAGTTGGGATCATTCGGATCGTGCTTGATGAAGTGCTGGTACAGCGTGTAGGCGACGGGCGCCAGGGAGACGGGGGAGCCGGGGTGGCCGGAGCCTGCCTTCTCAACCGCGTCAGCCGAAAGGACCTTCGCCATCTTGATGGCGCGCTCGTCGAGCTCGGTCTCCTTGAATTCGGTCATGGATTACTTTCCTTCCAATTGGTCGGGCCGCGTATCCGGCTTGTGCCGGGCGCTTGACGCCCTCACATTGCGATTACCATGCTAGCGTCGGTTTGCGACGTTGCGGTGCAATTTTGGCGTGTTTTGGTAGTTTGTGTTCTGTTAGCGTTCACAGTGAACATTGCTACGCTGCAAACGAACGCATTAGCACTCAAGCCTAAGGAGTGCTAATACAATGTTCTAAGGTGAAGTGCGCCACCTGCACGTGGCGGAGCCAAGAAAGAGGCAATATTTCTGGGTTCCCGCGTGTCGCGGCGTGGCGAACCGACCGTCGGGGTACGCCCTGAGTGAACCGTGACTGATATGAATATGTATGCATATATAAGGAGGCGCGCATGACGCAATCAAGACGCATGCTGGTGCTGCGCGCCGTGGTGGAGGATTACATCCGTTCTCAGGAGCCCGTGGGCTCCACTTCGCTGACGCGCGACCATGATCTCGGCGTCAGTTCGGCCACCATCCGTAACGACATGTCCGCTCTGGAGGATGAAGGATATCTGATTCAGCCGCACACTTCGGCCGGTCGTGTGCCCACCGAAAAGGGCTATCGATACTTTGTGGACCGACTTGCTACCGTGGTGCCGCTCAGCGAGGCGCAGCGCCGCGGCATCAACAGCTTCCTGTCCGGATCGGTGAGTCTCAAGGACGCGCTGCAGCGTTCGGCACGACTGTTGTCCGAAATCACCGGTCAAGTGGCCATAGTCACCTCGCCATCGCTGGCCAAGGCCACATTGCGGCACGTGGAGATGGTGCCCGTTGCCATGACCACGTTGCTCGCGGTGGTGATTACTGACACCGGCCGCGTGGCCCAGCACGGCCTGACCATCGCATCCATGCCCGCCGTGGACGAGATCAACCGGCTCTCCAACACCGTCAACGAACAATGTGTCGGACTGTCCCTATCGAAATCCGCGGAGACCGTGCGATCCATCGCCGCCAGCGCCGGCTACGAGTCGGTGCGCGGCGTGGCCGACGCGCTGGCCGACGCCTTCGAATCGATGGCATTGGACGAACGCGCGGACGAACTGTACATGTCCGGCACCTCGCACCTGGCCCACTCCCGGTCCCTGGCCGATCTGGCCCCGCTCTTCGACGCGCTGGAAGAACAGGTCGTGCTGATGAAGCTCATGAGCAACCTGAGTGAGGAGACGAATGCATCCGGCGTGGGCGTGGCCATCGGCTCCGAAATGCACACTCCCGGCCTACTGCATGCCTCCGTGGTCAGCAGTGGCTATGGGCGCAGCGGTGCGGCGGGCGAACCGGCGGGGAACGATCCCGTAGGCGAACCCGAAACCGAATCCGAGACGGAGAGCCAGACGAACGACACGGAACCCATCGCCTTCGTCGGCTCCATAGGGCCGACCCACATGGACTATGCGGCCACTATGGCCGCCGTCAGGGCCGTAGCCAGATATTTGACCGCCTTCCTCTCCGAGGGCCGGACCCAAGACTGACCGCCGTCTGTGGCACAATGACCCGCAGACCAAACGAACACAAAGGATCAATCAAGTGGCAGATTATTACGAGACGCTGGGTGTGGAACGCGGCGCCAGTGACGACGAGATCAAGAAGGCATACCGCAAGCTCAGCCGTAAGTACCACCCCGACATCGCGGGCCCTGAATTCGAGGACAAGTTCAAGGAAGTGAACAACGCCTACGATGTGCTGTCCAATCCGGACAAGCGCCGTATGTATGATTCGGGCGTCGACCCGAACGATCCGAACGCCGGTGCCGGCGGCTTCTCCGGGGCGGGCTTCGGCGATATGAGCGACGTGTTCTCCACGTTCTTCGGTTCCGCGTTCGGTGGTGGCTCACAGGGCCCGGTGCCGCGTACCCAGCCCGGCCGCGACGCCCTGGCCTCCGCGTCCATCGACCTGAAGACCGCCGTGTTCGGCGGCACCGCGCACGTCAAGATCAGCACGTTCTCCCTGTGCCAGGAGTGCGGCGGCTCCGGCGCCCAGGGCGGCGCACAGCCGGTCACCTGCCCCGACTGCCACGGCCAGGGATTCATGCAGAAGGTCGTGCGCACCATGCTCGGCCAGATGATGACCTCCGCCCCCTGCGAACGTTGCGAGGGTCACGGTACCATCATCAAGAACCCGTGCCCCAGCTGCATGGGCCACGGCCGTGTGCGTACCACACGTACCGTGGGCGTCACCGTGCCCGCCGGCATCAACGACAACGCGCGTCTACGTTTGGCCAACCAGGGCGAAGTGGGTGAGGGCGGCGGCGCTGCCGGCGACCTGTACATCGACATTCGCATCAAGGCGGATAAGCAGTTCACCCGCGATGGCGACGACCTGCACTGCTGGATTCAGGTGCCGATGAGCTGGGCCGTGCTCGGCCACGATCTGTCCATTGACACGTTCGATGGTGAGAAGACCGTGTCCATCCCGGCCGGCTGCCAGCCTGAGGACACTGTGACGCTTAAGGGACTGGGCGTCACGAACATCCGCAACAAGGACGAGCGCGGCAACCTCATCGCCCACGTCAATGTGCTGATTCCCACCAAGCTCAACGAAACCGAGCGCGGCCTCATCGAACAGTTCGCCGCCTCGCACGATTCAGGCGCCACGCACGTCTCCCAGGCATCCCGTCCACAGGCTGGCCAAAAGAAAGGCTTCTTCAGCAAGTTGAAGGACGCACTGAGCTGAGAGCGGGTTGGAAAATGGCCGCTTTGCCTTGCGGGAGTAGGGTTGAGCGGCTTTTTCGTTTTAACCGGTTTTAACGGTTTTTAACCTGTTTTTACGGAAAATGTGGGCAAAATGTGGGCAGAAATCGAGCCCGCGAAGCCCTCTGCCACAACGCGAAATCGGCCCCGTCCGGCAGCAGTCAAGCTCTGTGCGAGCTGTCTGCGATGCCGGGCGGGGCCGAACTATGTGTGGTTATGCGGCGCGGTCGAGGCGTTGTTTGATGGCGCTGACGCCGATGAGCGCGCCGGTGAGGATGCCGAGCGCGTTGAGCGTGATAACTATCGCGTCCACGTGAGGCCAGCCCCATGCGGGGCCGACCGTGTTGACGAACAGGGCGAGTGCGGGCAGGACGATGAGGCCCAGCCATTTGAGGATGTCGTAGACGCGGCTGGGGATGAGCCAGTCGGGCACGTCATGGGTGACGTCGGCCGTCTCGGGCCAGTCGCTCACATCGACGCCGGGAAGCGTTTCGCCGGTGTCGGTCGTGTTTTTGCTGTCGGTCATGTTTTACTCCGATCAAAAAAATGGTGGTGATGCCGCCATCAGGGGAGTGACGGCGGCATCGGTTGAATCTCAGCGGCAGGTCACCACGTCACCGGGGTAGTAGACGTTGATGTTGCCGGAGGGTACCGTGCATTGGCTGACGTTGTAGCCGTGGGAGGTGGCGAACTCCCATACCGTGTCACCGTACTGGAGGGTCTTGGAGACCCCGTTGGACGGCGCGGTTGTGGTGCCGCCGTAGGTGACGACATCGCCCACGTAGTAGCGGTTGATGTCACCGCTCGGCGTATGCCACGCGGACAACGGCCAAGCGTTGTGGGCTACGGCGAGTCCCCAGATGGTCTCGCCCCACTGCATGACGTGGCTGATGCCACCCGTGTTGGGCTGGGGGTTGTTCGGCTGCACGGGCGCGGCCGGTGTGGCCGGTGGCGTGGAGCCGCCGGTCGGGTTGGCGTACAGATCCCACTGCCATGCGTCGCCACGGAACACGTTGAGGTCGATGGGACTCCACGTGTTGACCACGCCGGTACCGCTGTACTGGCGCATGGCCTCGCCGTACGCGCCGATCATCCACGGATTGGCCTGATAGCCGGTCGGGCTCATGTTCGCGTACTGCGCGATCCACAAACCGTATCGGTCGCGGATGTCCTGCGGGATGGTGCCGCCGACCGGGCCGGTGTACAGCAATGGGCGCACACCGCCGCTCAATCGTTCGCACTCACTCAGGAAGCGGCGTACCCAATCCCAATTACCCCATGCGGGATTATCGTCCATCTCCCAGTCGAGCGCCACGATGCCGTGACGCCAATAGTTCGACGTGTTGCGATAGAAGAATTGGGCTTCCGCCTCCGGGTTGCCGCCCATCGCGTAGTGATACAAACCGAATTTCTTGCCGGATGCCTGCGCTTGGGCGATCATGCGGTTGGCGTCCGTGTTGACGCCGGACACGAGACAGTTGTTGTACACCTGTCCCGTGCCCCACGTGGTGCCGACGACAACGAAGTCGGCCTGCGTGTTGGCGATGTCGATGCCGCACTGCCAGTTGGACACGTCGATGCCCTGCATGTCCGCGTGCGCGGTCGCCGGGAGCAGCATCATACAGACGGCGGCGACTAGGGCCGTGATCTTGGCGAGCAGACGCTTCCACAACGGCTTGTCCTTGTTTTTAACCAATTTTTCCCCTTTCTCTGAGGTGAATATTGTTTTGTGGGCCACGGTCGTGGGTCAGGATTGTCGGGGCGCTATCGGCGCGGATTGGATGTCCTCGTTGAGAGCGGTTCCGTGCCCGTTGCCACCCAGGCTGTGGTAGCTGTCGTAGAGGCGTTGGGAGCGTGATTTGAGGTCCTCGTCCGCCACTCCGTCGTGCTCGATGACCATTTCGCGGCGCAGGTCCTCCAACTGGCACAGCAGGAGCTCGCGCAGCCCGTTGACCATGGCTTTGCCCCATCGCCACATCAGGCCCAAAACCGTGGCCACTCCGCCACAGATAAAAGGCACGAGCCAATCGACGATGTGAGCGAGCAAAGACATTGGAAAGCTCCTTTACGTTGGGAAAAACCCACACGTTCGTCACCGTTGGATAGGCCAACGGGCGTGTGGGTTTTCGGAGGTTGAAAATGCTGTTACGAGAGTTTTGGAACGACCGGTTTTGGCCGTATTGCACGGCGAATCTGCGTGAGTCCACGTGTGTCGGCTATGAGTCGGCGTGGCGGTTGCACGTGGCCCCGAGGTTCGGCGCAATGCAGATGGAATCGATAAGCGTTGAATTGGTGGACAAGTGGCTCGTCGGGTTCGCCAGTTCGGGCGCGGCGCGCAAGGCGTGGAGCGTACTACGCGCGATACTGAGGCGGGCTATCCGCTGGAATCTCTTGGACGTGGATATCACGAGACGCGATATCCAGTTGCCGGCCAAGCCGCATTACGAGCCGGTGATATTGGGCATCCGTCAGCAGCGATCGCTGTTGCAGGGCTTTTACGACCATCCGCTTGAGGCGTGGCTTATCTGCGCCGTCTCATGCGGCCTGCGCACCGAAGAGGGGTACGGTTTGGAGTGGAGTGACATTGATCTGCGCGCAGGCGTCCTGCATATCGAGCGCGGTTTGCAATGGGTGAGCGGCCATGAGGTCGTCGTGCCGCCGAAGACCGAATTGAGCCGTCGCACATTGCCGTTGCCGCGCTTCGCGGTCAAGCGTCTGCGCGAGCTCAAGCCGCGCGAGGGAGGGCGACTCATCGGTGCGCTCACCCCGCCACAGGTGGCACGCCAGTACAAGGGCTGGTGCAAGCGGTATAGCCTGCCGCATGTGCCCGCACGCAACCTGCGCCACTCGTGGGCGACGAACACTCTGGCGGCGGGAGCGGATATCGCCATCGTGAGCAAAATGCTCGGCCACAGCGATATCAAAACCACCGCGAAGTACTACCTCAAACCGGACATCACGGTCATCAGCATCGTATGGGTCAACAAGGGCGCGTTCCAGTCGCAATCATGGCAGAGTACCGTGCTGGCGCGCATGGTCGGCTGGAAGGTGATTGGGGCCGCCGTACACTCCCCGGCTGCGGAGAACATCGATTACAACACACTGGGTAAGAACCAGTTCGCCGTAACCCGCTCAGGGGAAATCCAATACGTCACGCCGGGAACCATCCATATCCCCGAGAATGGGTGGCATCGCGGCTGTCTGATAGCTCCGGTCATGCCTGCATAAAGTTTCCCTAACCCCTGTCACGGGCCAAGTCAAGATGCCGTATTCCGACAGGTATATCACTCTGGTTCGTGTCGGCCGTATTGTCACCGCCTGCGCGTATATCACGCTGACAAGCAATTTCAATCAGACCGGCAACACATCCGTCAACGAGACAATCCCGAAGGGTTTCAGACCGTCCGGCGATTCCCGCGCGGTCATGCGCGGCACCGACAACAGCGGCGCGACCAGTTTCTACCTTTACGGCACGCCGGAGGGGAAAATGGTGTTGAACGGCACCGGATATACCAGCCGATTCGTCGGCATATCCGGCTGTTGGATTACCGCGTAGCTTTCCCTAACCCCGGCGGAGTACGCGCCGTATATCCAGTGCGCCGGGCATACGGTAACGACCGGTGATGACGGCACGTTCTGGGTGGGCGTCAAGTCTCCGAACGGCAAGCCTCCGGACTATGCCTCGTACACGGTCGGCCCTTTCGGCACCGGGTTCAATGACGAGGACGGCATCATCGCCCACCTATGGGACGTGACCGCCACCGGAGTCCGGTTCCGCCTCTACACGACGCGCTATCAGCGGTGGTGCGGCAAGACCGCGATCTTCGGCAAATGGATCACCGTATGGCGCCGCTAGCTGAACGTGACACCGTCGGGGATTGGCAAGGTGCGAGGCGTGTGCATGCACCGGTCTCCGTTGGACAAGCCGCCGACGACCATGATGGTGCCGTTCGCGTTCCAAGTCGCTTGTTTCGCCCAATTGCCGACTGGCAAAGCCCACAGGCAGCCGAGAGACATCGCCTTGGACGGTTTCACTCCCGACGCGTATTGGAACACCGGGTAATCGTGGCTCAGGTTCACCGTGCTCTTGAACCCGCTCAAGTCCACGTGGAGCAGTCGATTACGCTCGTCCACGACGATCTGCATGCCGCCGCCGTAGGCGTCAGGCTGGAATGATTTCGTGTCCTGCCACTTGAATTTCGCGTACAGGAGCGGCTGGGTTAGGGAATCCCACACATCCTCCAAGGGCTGCATAACATTGACCAGCGTGTCAATCGATGTGATGGTGATGCCGTCGAGGTTGACGCGGCAGAGTGGCAGGTCGGAGACGATGGCCCCGCCGATGATGCTGCCGGTCTCGATGCCCGGATCCGCGGGCGTGGCCGCGCTGGGCTTGCCCTTGATGACTTCGAGGGTGACCGTCTCCACGCCGGTGCCTGAGTTCAACGCGTACCGGGCCACGATGAGATCGCGTCGTTTTTGCCCTTGCGAGCCGGATTGGATGTTCACGTCGGTCGGTGCGGCGATGTAGATCTGCCGGCCCTCGACCACGAGGTCCCATGCTGGGATGGTGATGTTGTTCGCATCCTTCGCCGTCGGTTTCATCGTCCAATTCCGGGTTTTCAAAATGTATCCGCTTCGGCCGAGCATGGCGGCGTGCATGAGCGCGTCATGCTTCGATTCCACGTGCGGGTCGTCGCCGCCGTGCGAGCCGGTTACAAGCAGATTTGCTGCCATGATCACTTACCTTCCGCGTTGAGGGACTTGTTGAGCCAGAGGTCATAATCCTTGTCTTGATTTTCGGCCAACTGTAGGTACTGCTGGTAGTCGGATTCGCAAAAAAGGATTTTCCTCTGGTTGCCGTTGCGGTCGACGCGCGTGACCTCGTGCCAGTTGGGGCTGGCCGTCGCGTTGGGCAACACGTATTCTTTGTTGACGCACGAAGGCCGATCACAGGAGTAGAGGGTGATGTTGAGCTGTTTCGGCATGATGCTCCTTTAGTCTTGTTCATCGGGCCAACTGTATTGGCCGGCTTCGTATCGGATGGTTGGTGTGCCGTTGGCGAGTTTGACGGTGATGCGCACGATGGGGCTGTCCACGCTGACGCCGGTCAGCGCATCGTAGGCGCGCACATGGTCGTCGATATGCAGGCCAAGGTTCTCGGGGATCGTCAAATCGACGGTGCCCTGTTTCCACATGTCCTTGAGCTTGTCCCTGGTCTGGTCGGACAATTCGGCGCCTTCGGAGGATGTGAGCTCGTAGATCTGAGCTATCTCCCGGTCGCCGGTCAGAGTCTGGGTCTGGGAGATGTTGCCGGACGCATCCGCATACCAGTCGCTGCGCGCCCTGTTGCGCAGCTGGCCTTTGCCCAGGCCCGTGAGGTGGTTGACTTGGGTCCAGATGCGTTGCGCCTCGAAACTGATGCGCTGGTCGCTGTCCGCGTCGCCGTACGTGTCGGCGGCGACCGCGCGAATCCGGCAGCGTCCAGCGGTGTAGGTCAGGTCGAGTCTGGCTCCCCGCGCGGTGAGCATCATGCGCAACCCGTCCCACGCGGTAATGTACCGGCGGAACGAATAGTTGCTGAGGGTGATGCCGCTCGTTTCCGAGGGCACGTCGAACACCGTGGACAGTCCGATCCGGCTGATTATCGTGCGGATGATGTTGTTGGCGTCGCCGGAGACCGTGAGCCGGTCGGCGCCGGAGTCGGGTTGGAGGATCTTGCCCGCAAGCAAACCGTGCCATGTGCGGCCGGTGAGCGTATACAGGGCATGCCCGTCATCCACAGTGATACGCACCGCGTCGACGCGGCCTCCGAACTCGGTGCCTTCCGCCCCGATGTAGCAGCCGTCGGAGAGCAGCAGTCCGGGGGTGGAGTGAGTGAGTTCGAAATCATTCTGCTCGTCGCCGTACTGCAGGTCGAGTGCGGGGGAGACGAGTTCGCCCTGCGGCACGTGAGCGGTATTGGTCCAGATCAGGTCCATGGCAGTCCCGTCTGCTCCAACCAGTACTCCACGTCGAACCCGAACGATTCATCCCATGAGACCTGCTGCAGTCCCGGCGGGAGGGTGGCGAACGCGTATTCGTTGGAGGCCTGGTCGCGATGCGTTTTGTCGAACACGTTGGTGATGTCGCCGTTGGCGGCGACCATCACGGCCGTGCGTGGTGAGCCGGTGCCGTCGATGATGAGGTAGCCGCCGGATGGGACGCTCACGTCGGCTATCACCTTGTTGCCGCCGATGATGATGCTCGGCGTAGAGACCGGCCCGTAAATGGTGAGCCTCGTCCGCGAGGGCAGGGCGGATTGGTTGTCGATGCTGCTGACGTTGCGGGTCGGCGCGTAATCGTAGCGATAGTCGTAGGGATAGTCCTTGCCTCTGTTGTAGCGGGCCGTCGACCGGCTGAAGCTCTGCCTGACCGGTTTGTGCCACACCCCGTCAAGCAAGGCGACCGTGAAATCGCCGCGCACGAGCAGGGGTGACGTGTAGTCAGGTTCGTGGCCGACCACGAGGCAGGTCTGTGACCATCCGTCCACCGTGATGACGCCGGGTTTCGCGGCATCGTTGAGGTAGGCGTACATGTCCGCGTCGAACAGTTCCTCGGCCTTTTCGAGCGCCGGGATACCGTAGACGAGCCCGGTGACCTTGACGGTCTTCGCGGCCCGCGTGGCCTGCAATGACCGGTAGCCGAGCTCGAACTCCCACGTGCGGGTGCGTAGCTCCAGGATCTGTCCGCACATGATTCCCTCCGGGTCGGCGAGATCAATCACGGTTCCGGCGCGGTTTGACGTGTAGGTGAGCGTGTGCATCATGTGCGCAAAGCCTCCTTGGTGAGCCGCTGTAAGTCGCGTTTGCTGAGTTGCGGGGCATACGCGCTGATGATTGGGCCGATCTGCTCGCGGAAGGAACGTATCTCCTCGATGACGCCGCTCACGTCGATATCCCGGCCGGAGAACGATTCCTTGGGTATCTGCCGGCGGTTCATGGCCGCGTATGTGTCGGCGCCATAATATGCGACGGATTTCACATTGGACACGAATTCGCCGCTCTTGACTCGCGCGTTCGCCAACGTGATGTTGTCGCCGCCCGTAGTGGTGGCCTTGCCTGGCAGGAGGCCCTCGATGGCGCGGCCGCCGCCGGCGTAGCCGCGCATCGAAACCCCGTAGCCGGTGAACAGGCCACCGGTCTTGCCGGTTGGTATGTTGCCCATCGCGCCCTTCGGGCGATAACCGCTGCTGGAATACGTGCCGCCTGAGGAATCCTCGTATTTGCCATGGATGGTGAACCATTTGTCCGCGATCTGCATGTTGTTCAGGCCTTGGAGCACTCCGATGGCCTGATCGTCGTTTGCATAGATATAGCCGGTTTTCGGGTCGATGGTCCAGCCGTTCGCTTCGGCCACCCTGGCCAGCATGTCGCTGTTGTCCCCCTGCAGCAACCCGGTTTTCGGGTCGATGGTGGCACCTGCGGCGATGGCCATCGCATAATCGAACTGGGTCTTGTCCAGATCGAGTTTGCCGGTTTTCGGGTCGATGGTGGCTCCGGTGGCGTCTGCGATCTTCTGCATCAGGTCGGTGTTGTCGCCGCTGATGCGCACGGTCTTGTCATCGATTTTCTCGGCCTTCAATTTCACGTCATCGAGCGCCTTGCTGGCATCATCGGTGATCTTGATTTTCAGGTCGATGCCCTTGGCGGCGGCATTGCTCAGCTTCTCGACGCCCTGACGTAACGTATCCGCCTGCCCACGTGTCAGGCCATAACGGTCGGCGAGCGCCCCTGCGGCCTGTTCGCTCATGCCTGCGGCGTGGGCGTTTTCGATGAAGGCTTTGCGGGCCTGTTCGAGTTTGTCTCCGGCTTGTTGGGTTGCTGCTGCAGCATCGTCGTTGGCCTGGCCTTCCTCAATGATTTTTTGAGCGGTGTCCTGTGCGGTGGATGCCAGGGATTGCAAGGCGGATTGTGAATCGTATGCCTGTTTTTCGTGGCCTTGGAGGGCGTTGCCGCTCTCGTCGAATACGCGGCCGTTTTCCTGGATGCTGCCGTTGAGGTTGAGGATTTCCTGATTGAGCTTGGTGATGGCCTGATCGGTGGTCAGGTAGGTTCCCGGTAGGCTGAGGAAGCCTTTCACCAGATCGTCAATGGCGTCGGAGAGGTCTTTGGTGCCTGTGGTGGCATTGTCGGTGCTGTCGGCGTAGTTGTTGGTGCCTTCGGCGGCCGTGTCTCCGCTGGCTCCCGCCTTGGCGACTTCCTCATTGGTTTTGCTGACCTGTTCCTTGGCTTTGCTGACCTGGTCGGAGAGCTTGTTGTAACTGTCTCGAATACTGTCTGTCTCCATGACGGACATGCTGTTTCCGGCGTTTTTCAGCTGTTCGTTGAACAGTTTTTGCGCTTCCTTGGACCCGTTGACGGCCTTTGCGAACGTGCTGTATTCGATGCCGGCTTTGTCGAGTGCTTCTCCAAGAGAGCCTAAGCCGGTGGCGAACTTGTCTCCGAAGTCCCATGTCTTGTCCTCGCCGCTGGCGATTTTCTTGATGAGTGTTTCGACGGAGCTGCCGGACTGGTCGATTGCGCTGGAGAATTCCTTGATATTGGCTTTAGCGTCCTGTGCGGATTTGGCGAAGCCCACCAGCAGCGCGCCTGCGACCGTCAAGGCGATGCCCCATGGGCCGCCCAGCGCGGCGAACAGTCCGCTGCCGATGCTTTTCATGCCGTTCATGGCGGTCTGGCCTCGTGTCAGTCCGTTGGCGAGCGTGCCGGCGTTGGTTGATGTGCCGAGCATGGATGTGCCGAGCTGGATGATGCCGTCCTTGAGTAGTGGTGCGGCGGTGATGGCCCGCTGGAACGGGTCCAGCATCAGGCCGAAGTTCCGTGCCGTCTGCGAGCTGCTGGCGTTCAACGGTGCCATGGCGGAGTGCAGGGCGGTGAAGCCGCCACCCAACGCGGTCAGCAGCACGATGGACTGCTGTACGGGCGCTGGCAGTTGGCTAAACGCGTCCACCAGCATGTCGAGCGTCTGCACGAGGGAACGCAATGGGCCCTGACCGCCCTCGCCCAAAGAGATCATGAGGGATTCGAACGAGCCGCTTAGGTTCTCCAAGTCGCCTTTCAGGTTGTTGTTCTTGGCGGCGGCCTGCTCGGCGGCGAAACCGGATTCGCTTACCGCGTCGGTCCAGTCGGCTATGCCGCTTTCACCTTCCTTGTAGAGCACGTTCGCGGCTCGTACCGCGTCGGCTCCGAAGATGGTGTTGAGCGCGGCGTTGCGCTGCTCCTGGCTCATGCCGGACAGGCCCTGCTGCAGCTGGCCGGCCACGCCGGCGAGTCCGATGAATTCGCCGTTAGCGTCGTACACGTTGATGCCGAGCTCGTCCATGAGGCTCTGTGCCTTGTCGGTGGGGCTGGCCAGTCGTTGGAGCATGGTTTTGAGGCTGGTGCCCGCGTCGCTGCCGATCATGCCGGCGTTGGCGAACGCGGCGAGCGTGCCGGTGGTCTCCTGCATGCTGATGCCCATGCTGTTGGACACCAAGCCAGCCTGGTTCAACGCGAGGCCGAGATCGTGGGCGGAGCCCACGGCCTTGCCTGCGCCGGCTGCCAGCGCGTCGGCCACCTGGGTGGATTCCGCTCCTGTCAGGTTGAACTGTTTGAGGGTGGTGGCCATGAGTTCGGCGGCGTCGCCTACGGCCATGCCGTCGGACGCTGCGAGGTTCAATGCGCCGCTCAAACCGCCGGAGAGAATATCCGAGGTCGATAGGCCGGCTTTGCCGAGTTCGTTGATGGCGTCGGCGGATTCGGTGGCCGAGTATATGGTGTCGGCACCAGCATCGATGGCGGCCTGACGGAGCTGATTCATCTCATCTGCGCTGGCTCCGGTGTTGGCCTGCACCGTCGACATGCTGGCGTCGAAGTCCGCCGCCATCCTGACAGCGGCCACGCCCAGCGCGGTGGCGGCGACACCGGCCGCCGCGATGCCGGTGGTGATGAGCTTCGATTTGCCTCCGGCGGCTTCCATGGTGGTCGCGGTCTTCTGGCTTTCGCCGGACACTTTGGCCATGCCGGCGGTGAAATTGCTGGTGTCCGCGAGCAGGCGGACGGTGACGTTGCGGTTCAGGCCACCGGCCATGGCATATCCTCCTGTCGGATCATCGTGGGTTGATGCCCACGGTCAGTGAGTCAAGTTTCGTGGCGGATTCCGCGGAATGGTCCTTGCGGTATTCTTCGAGCCCGATGCGGCGCATCAGGTCGATCTGACAGACGCCGACCTCGCTCGCGTATTTGGTGGGGGCCAGCTCGTCGTGGCATATGCTGACGGGCATCCCGCAGCGCGGACACAGCGTGCGCTCGTATTCGTCGAGTGCGAGCATCCATTCGCGTTCGGTCGCATCCCATTCGGTTTCCGGCGTGTAGCCGGTGATGCGCCTATGCCCGTCCCTTTCCACCCGATACGACGGTTCCCAGCCGAGCCAACGCTTGTAGCTGATGCCGAGCTTCTGGCAGATTCGCAGTTCCCTTACTGTCTGCGGATTATCCGCGAGACTGATTCGAGTGTGTCTTTTGGGTCGATGAGCTTCGCATTCAGGTCACGGATCGCGTACCAGATGGGGCTGATCTGGCCGTCGGACAGTTCGGTCATGACGTTGGCCAGCTCTTCCACGGGGGTTTCCGGCACGGTCTTCCTGACCATGAGTCTGACGGCGTCGGCGCAGATGTCCTCGATGCGTTGTTTCGGTACGCCGTTCTCGGTGACGGTGTTCGCCTCGAGTACCTGACGCCACTGGGAGAGCGGCAGCGCCTCCAGGGTGATGCGGACGGTGTCGTCCTTCACCTCGTCGCGCAGCCTGTCGATTTGTTCGGCGATGCGTTTGGCGGCGGCGTTGCCGCCCTCGGTCACATGCTGCGCCATGGCGCGTTCCAGGTCGGCTCCCAATGCGGCGACCTGTTCGGCCTTCTCCTGATCCAATATGAGGTCGACGTCCACGCGCTTGCGCTTCACTTCCAAAGCCATGATTATCCCTTTCTGAAAGTCTGAAAACCTTTCTGAGAGAGAGAAGAGAGAATGCCTGTGCGGGGCCAGAAAGGCTTAGAATCCCCGCACGGAAGAACTTGTCAGGCTGCGGCCAGCACGGCGGTCTCGGACTCCCAGCCGGGAGCCTGAGCGAACAGCGGGATCTGACTGCGGATCATGGTGTTCGCATCCGGGTTGATGACCTTCTTTTCGCCGCACTTCACGCTCACGACGGTGAGCTTCTGGCCGGAGGCCAATGGCGCGTTGGTGGCCATGCCGCGGCGACGCACGATATAGCCGGACGCGCCCTCGTGCATGAGGGTGACGGCCTCGTTCTGTTCCTCGTGCTCCGTGTTCGTGTTGTCGATGACCTCGATGCTGATGTCGCCGGAGCTCTTGCGGCCGGGGGCCCCGAAGTCCTGCACGGTGTTCTCGCGCTGGTCGGACACGGTGTCCTGCGACGGGTCGAAGCTCCAGCCGCCAAGCATGACGTAGTTCGAGATGTCGGTGCCGGCCTCGAGCTCGATGATGGTCGGGGCCTTGATGTTCTTGATCGCCGGCACCCAGATGGTGGTGATGTTGCCCTCGGCACTGGTGCCGGGAATCTCTGTACCCAGTTTCAGGGTCATGATGCGCTCCTTAAAGCAAAAAGCCACCCCGTATGGGATGGCCTTGAAGACTTTTGGTAAATGATTGGTTGACTATGGTCGGCTCCACGTGAATCGGAACCGGAGGACGCGCACCTGGTAGCGGCGCGCGGTGTCATCGGCGGTCAGACCGGCCGCGTATGCGCCGGAATCCTCGTACAGGGTGAGCTGGCCGACCGTGTAGCCCGGCGGCCGGGTGGGGGAGCGGTTCGCCAACGCGGGGATCAGCATGTCGTCGCACCAGATGTTCACGCTGTCGGCGGTGGTGCTGACGGCGCGAACCTCCAGCAGGGCGGAGTGGGCGGTGAACCGCATCGTCTCCGCCGCCACATGACGGTCGGTGGAGACGCGCGCGATGATCCACGGCGGCATCTCCGACTCCAACGGCTCCTCCTGCCGGTAGATTTTCACGCCGGATGGCATGGAGGGCAGCAGGTCGAGAACCGCATTGGTCAGGTCCATGACGCTCATAATCCGATGGCTCCTATCAGCATGTCGTCGGCGGCGTCGGCCACGTATTCGGCGAGCGGGGGAAGCTCCGTCTCCGCATGCTCGTAAAAAGCGTGGGTTCCGCCACCCTTCGCGGTGCCGAAGAACGCGATGTTGGCCAAGTCGGAGGCCCCGCCGTCGCGGGGGCTCACGTCCGCGTACACAGTGGTGCCGGTACTGCCCAGCTCGTAGGCGACCTGCACCTTGCGGATGCCGGCGTTGCCGGAACCGGCAACGTCCTCCTGAATGGACTCCTTGACGTTCTGCGCGCCCTTCTTCACCGCCTTCGCGACCGCTATGGAGGCTTTGGCGTGGGCGGAGGCGACCCTGCGGCCGAACGCGGTCAGCTCCGAAGCGTCGACTGTCACGTCACTCATTGCTGTTGCCCACCTCCTTCACATTCCACCGGCATGCGGTGGAGTGTGTCTTCTCGGACTGCATGTTCAACAACCGGAGTTTCCTGCCCTTGAGATTCGGGTCATCGGCCTCGGTTATCTCGCACACGTCACCCGGCAATAAACCCATGGTGCCGTAGGGGAAATGCACGTACATGCTCCACACGGGAGTGACGGCACCCAACGCTTCGACGATGCCGCCCTCCGTGTTCTCGGCAGCCAGACCGCCCGAGGTCTGCACCTTGCAACGGCCCTCATACACGGTGTTCGCAGCCGGTTCCACCAGTCCCGTTTCGGGGTCGGTGACCGGTTTGCCCATATGGGTGACGCGGCACTGGTCGGTCATCAACGATTCGGCGAGCTGTCGGCCTCGGTTGAGGATATGCTGCACGTTCATCGGAACACCCCTATGGCGATGCCTCGCATGCCGAACCTGTTGCGGAGGGCTCGTTTCGTGCCCTCCGGCAGTTCGAGTGCGTCGATGATCTCGGAGTCGCCCTGACGGTAGCCGATCTGCACGTCGTCGATTCGCGCGTACGATTCGTCGCGGTGAGCGCCGGGGCCGCCGTTCGACTGCTGGACGAGTCCGGCTGCGACCATGCTGCACACGAGGCGCACGATGTCCGGGGGAACCGGGTCATAGCCGGCGAGCATGGTGACGGTGATGGAGCGGGGGACCATGTTCGGCAGGCTCCACAGGCTTTCCCTGTACAGGGCGTTGCCGAGCAGCTTCCAATCCCCGGTCTGCTCGCCGTCCATGAGCACGCGGCTCACGGAAATCACGGGGCGCATGGGCAGGTCGAGCCTGCGTGAGGTTTCGCCGGGGATGGTCACCGTGTATTCGCCGCGTGTGATGGGGCACCCTGCGGCGTCGCGCACCGCTGCGGAAACCGATTCGAGCAGCTTGCCCGCGAGCTTTTCGTCCGCGTATTCGATGCCGTATGAATCAAGGTCCTTGACCGTTGCCAGCGTGTCCATGAGTCACCCCCTATGCGGTTATTCGGCTTCGCCCAAGTAGGGCATGGCCTCATAGCTGCCGGCCATCACTTGCCCACCTTGAAGTGTACGGTGGCCAGCGCTTCGGGGCGCACGACCTTCGCGCCGTACAGGTGCAGGCCCTTGACGATGTCGTCGAAGCCCTTCTCCTTGCGGGTGGCCTCGACCTTGGCGATCTGCTCCGCGAACGTGGTGGCCGCGTTGGTGCCGGCGATGATGACGTTGCCCTCATCGGTCTGAGCCGAGGCAGAGCTGCCCTTGGCTGCGGGAGCGTTGTTGGACTTGAGGATGGTCATGCCCGCGGCCTCGCCGACGACTCCGTTGAGCAGCGTGGAATGAGCGGACTCGGCGCCAGCGACGAAACGGCTGTCCTTGCGCAGCAGACCGTAGAAGTCCGGGTTGACGATGACCCAACGGCCCGCGTCTGGCACGTTCTGCTTGTCCAATGCGGTGGCCAGATCCACGATGGTGTCGTACGCCTTGGTGGCGGTGGCGCCGGAAATCGGGTCGAGCTTGCTCTTCGCGCCGGCTGCCATCAGGCCGGCCAGGTACTGGTCGGTCAGGTCGCGCAGCTTGTAGGCGGCGTCCCGGGAATATGCGGCGGTCAGGTTGTTCATGGCCTGGCGCTTCTCCACGTCGTCGATTTCGAACGCGAAGTACTTGCTCTGGTTGATGACGAGTTCGCCGGCGTCCTTGTCTGTGGCCGGTTCGATGGTGATGTCGGTGTGGGCCGTGTAGTCGCCGATGCTGATGTGCGCGATGCCGGTGATGTGCACGGTGTCGCCGTAGTTGGCGATGTCGCCCTCGTAGTCGCGGTTCACGGCGGAACCGTAGACGAGGTTCTTCTGGAGTTCCACCAGGATGTTGGCGCTCCACAGTTCGGGAATGAAATTGGTGATGGCCATTTAAGACCTCCTTCCGTTAGTTGGCTCCGAGCAGGTCCTTCAGTCGTCCGTCCTGTTGGGCTTTGACGATTTCTGCGGGGCTCATGGTTTTCAGGTCGTCTCGGGTGAGCTGACCCTGATGGCGGTCGCCGTCCCGTGTTCCGCTGGGCGGCGTGATGTTCGCGCCCGAGGGCGCTTGCTCGGCTTTCCCGAGATAAGGTTTCTGTTCCAGCAGTTCGCCGATGGAGTCGGCGATGGCCTGCGTGTCCACGCCGCCGTCAGCCGTGACGGTGAATTTGGACAGGTCGAGGTAGCGCAGGGCGTCGGCCGGGTCGGTGAGCTTGCCGCTGGCTGCGGCGCGGACTTCGGCCTTGAGGATGCGCTGGTTGGCGGCGGCAAGGGCCTCGTCCTTGACGGCCTGCTCCTTCCGGGCGGCCTCGTATTCGGCCTCCTTGCCCTGCAGGGCGGCAATCTGTTTTTCGAGTTCGTCTACCTTGTCGGCCTTGGCGTAGGCTTCGTTCAGTTTCTTTTCGAGGTCGCGGTTGACTTTCCGCTGGCCCTCGAACTTCGACTGCCAATCCTCGCCGCCGGTGTTCTCCGTCTTCTTGGCCTCGTTGTCGTCCGAATTCTGGTTCTGGTTTGCGGGATCCATGTTCTTCCTTTCGATTCGCTGGATCATTGCTGGAAAATCTGGCCGCCGGAGGTGACCCATCGGCGGTATTCGCGTTCGCACTGGGCCGCGATTTCGGGGGTGAGGGGCATGCGGCCATCGTTGGGGTTGCGTCCCTCCAATACGGCCTCGTAGCGGAGCTTCGCGGTCTGTACGCGCTTCTCGGCGGCGGTCAACAGTTCGACGCGCCCCTGCCGGTACGTGTTGTCGTGCAGCCACACGCCCTTGCGGATCTCGGGCACCTTGCCGCGCCAGTCGTTGTCCACGAAATATCCGTTGGCCTTCAACGCGGCTATGGTCTTCTCCCGGTCGCCTCCGGTCAGCGAGTAGATGCCGTCGATGGACAGGCGGCGTTTCATCCTCCGTCCGGACTGTTGCGCGTATTGCATGCTGGCCAACCCGTATCGGGTGGTGCCCTCGCTGGTGGTCAACGCCGTATAGCCTTTGCCCACCTTCCGCATGCCGCGTTTCGAGTTGACGACCTGGTAGATGTCGGCCCCGTCGCGGATGGCCTGGGCGTAGTTCGTGCCGAAGCGTTTGTCCTGCTCCTCATGGGAGAGACTTTTGAAACCCTCCATAGGGTCGCTGATCCATCCCTGCTGTTTGGCCATGCTCTGGCTGCAGGGCACGTGGCGGCCGTGGCAGTGGGGGTGGCGCAGGAACCCCTCGTTGAATCGGAACCATTTGCCGGCCAATATCATGCACCTGTCGCAGCAGGTGGCGGATTCGACGCGGATGTAGCCGACCTTGGGACGGCTGGTGATGTCCAGTGACTCCGCCTGGCGGGCGGTGTCCATGACGGCCAGAGAGGTGAGCATTACCAGCAGGTTGCGTCCGTATTCCAACGCCTCCAATGAGGAGCTGCCGGTGCGTATCGCGTGCAGGGCGGCGAACACGGGGGATTGGAAGTAGGATGCGATGTCGAGGCCGGACGGTGCCCAACCGGCGAATGCGTTCGGGTTGGCCAAGGCGTGTGGCGTGATGTAGACGCCCTGTTCGGCGAGCATCATGCCGCTCGCGTCGATGGCCGTTTCGGCGGACTTGGTTTGGATCGTGGAGAACAGGGTGAGGAAGTCGCGGCTTATCGACTTCCACGACGCCTGGATGTTATTGGCATCGACCCTGTTCCATGTTCTGCGAGCGGCCCTGTCCGCCGTCAGCTCCAACGTCGCCAGCCGTTTCTGGCTGTAGGCCAGCACCTGCGATTCGACCGCCATCAGCGCCTCCGATCTGCAGGGCACGGTTCAACGATTCGAGTTCGGGGTCGGCCATCTCGTCGGCGCGCATGCGCATGATGCGCTGCACCTCGTCCGAGCTTTGCCCCATCTGCTCCGCGACCCATTGGATCGGGAAGCCGAGCTGCTTGTACTTGAGCATCGCGTCCGCCATCAGCGTCTCGCTGCGATACTGCGGGGTCGCGAACTGCACCTTGGAGTCGGCGATGATGTCCGCCTCGTCCGTGTCGTTTTCGTAGCGCATGGCGATGCTGCAGATGTCGCGGATGGGGGATTTCAGGAAGCTGATGCGTTCGATGGTCTTGGATACGAGGCCGGCTTCGGCGACCTCGTAGCCTGTGGCGGGAACCTCCGCGTTTGTCAGCAGGTAATGGCCGGGGGTGCGTGTTTCGGCGGCGATATGTTCCACGGCCTTCTCGATGACCGGGATGAACACGTTCAGGTTCGAGCTTGACCATTCGCCCAGGTTCACGTTGTCGCCGGTGAACTGGTAGATGCGCTCCAGCACCTGCTTGTCGAGTTCGATGGGCTTTTCGCCGACCTGCTGTCCCTCCTCGTTGTAGACGGGCTCGACGAGCGGGTCTCCGCCGAGGATCACACGAGCGGGCAGCGACGCATAATCGAGAGCGTTGAGCAGGTATGCCCATACGACGTTGACCGTGTCCTGCATCGATTCGACGTGCGCGATGTCGCTGATCGGCGCATTGTCCAATAGCATCTGGTTGCGGAACTCGCGCAGGGGAATCGTGTCCAGACCGGTGGGCTGAGGGTCATTCATCTTCCAGCCGTACACGTCGGGCGGCACGCGCTGGTCGGTCAGACCGAGCATCTTCTTGCGTTCCATGCTGACCGTCCAGCCGGGCAGCATGAGAGTGCCGTACTCCTTGTCGTCGCCCTGCTGGATGAGGAACCCGGCTGACGGCTGGCCGGTGCGCGCATCGTAGATGACTGCGGCGCTGTCCGGGTGCTCGAACGTGATGCGGGCCCTGCCATCGACCTGCGTGACCAAGGCGAACGCGCGACCCGTGGTGGTCATCATCAGTGCGGCTTCCTGCAACCCACGTTCGAAGTCGTTGCGGTCAAGGCATTTCATGATGCCGGTGCCGAGCTTCACGTCATCATATGGGACGAAGCCCTTGAACTTGATGCGTTCCACCGGGGCCTGCGCCACGGGTAGGCACCAGTTGTCCGAGAAATCGGAGAACCGGTCGCTCATGTAGCGTTCGAATTCCTTGGACGCGAACTTCAGTTTGCCGCGTTTGCCGAGCACGTAATCGGTATGCGTGCCGATGCTGGGCCGGCGGAACTGGATTTTGTCGGCCAGACGGTTCGCCAATGCGGACAGATCCTGCTGGCTGTATTCCATCGTCACCTCCTGGTCGATGATCCGGTAAGCATGTAATTGTGTTTGCGAGCGCCCCAGCCGGCGGCCCGTGCGTCGCATGCGGCTTCGTGGGCGAGCACGCTGGTCACGGCGGCGTCTATTTTCCTGTTCTGTTGGGGTTTCGCCAGTCCGTAGCGTTCCAGGGTCTTGGCGACCTTTCGCGCGTTCATCATGTGGGTGCGGGTGATGGGGCAGCCGTCCTGCGTGATGCGGTGCGTGGTCAGGTCGGCTTCGAATCGGCGCAATGCCTCGTAGACGGCTCCGATGCGGGAGCTGCCCGACATGCTCCATGGTAGGAATTTCTTCGGCCCGTAGGCCCTGTCCCATGCCTCTATTTCCGACTCCCACGACAGTTCGTCGCGGAAGCCGGGATCGCAGTAGGCGCGTTCTATCTTGTAGCGTTCGTTGAGTTCCGCCCATGCTGCGGACACTTCGGCGCGGGGGATGCGGCCGCCCCATTGTTTCGGGTTCCAGATGGTCGCACGCTGGTCGGGCCCGTATCGGGGTGTGAATATCAGCCCGTCGAGGGTCTCCATCTTGATGCATGTCCAGTCGTCGTTCTCCGAACCGTCGAAGCCCGCGCATACGCGTGTGCCTTTTGGCGGGTTCGGCAGCCAGAGTTCATGCGCCGGCATAGCAGCTCTCCCATAGTCCGTCTTCGAGCCATGCGCCGCCGCCTTGCACCAGACGGTTCCCGAAGAACCGTTCCGCCTGGGTCGGGTCGGTCTTCATCAGCGCCTTGGCCTCCGATTCGATGGAGTTCAGGTCGACCCATGGTGAGCCGCGGTACACGTATTCGAGCATCTTCAACCGTTCGGATTTCAGGTTGAAGTCCAATGGGCGGCCGTCGCGGTGTCGCAATGATTTCGCCAGATCGGGGTTCCGGTAGAACACGAACACGTCGTCCTCGGCGTTCTCGAACACCTGCTGCGCGTAACTGTCCTCGCCCGGATCCCACGCGTTCGTCCACGCATGCGTGCGGCCGCCCATGCCGGCGGCTCCTCGACGCTGCGTGGTGGCGACCGCTATCATGCCGTTCGACTTCGTGTACAGGCCGGCCTCGTCCTGTTCGGCGTCCGTGATCGGGTTGCCCAGACGGGACTTCGCGGAGGCGGTCACCACGTCGATGCGGTCCAGGTCCAAGGCGTCGGCCTCGCCCTCGCGCCCCGGCTGCAGTATGCGGATGAAGGTGTCCCTCACGCGCATAAGCTCCTTGAGCGGGCCAAGCAGGATCGTCGCCACGAGAGGCCGGTAGATGTTGCGCACCTGCTCCTCGGAGTTCGCCGTCAACTGGATGAGCGGCGACGGATGCCGACGGCCTTTCGGCTCGCCCGGATTGTATGGCCACTCCCAGCCGCACGGGCAGCCGTTGTCGGCGCACCGGTACACGTCGCCTTCCTGTGCCCAGCCATCGAAGATGGTGGGCCCGCAGCCCTCGGCGGCGGTGAAGAACGCCGTGCATGGCCCCTTGCCCCATTTCTGCGGTCCGACGGTCAACGTCATTCGATAGGTGAACGCCTGATTGAGCACCATCGGATTGTCGACGGTGACTTCCTCGGGCGGCACATATGGGGCGTCCACGCGGATGCGCCAACGGTTCGCCGCCAGCCAGTACTGCCAGTCGGACAGCACCACCGGACGGCCTCGCAACGGGCCGTCGGGCTGCCGGCAGTGACGTTCGATCCACGCGCACACCAGATGCCCCAACGTGGGGAAGTCGATGAGCCATGAATCCTCGTCAGCCATTGCCGCTCATCCGACGCTGGTACACATGCCTCGTCTCGTCCATGGGAGAGCGTTCGGCGGCCGATTCCCGGTTCAGCTCCTTGGCCCTGCGGCGCGTGAACTCCGAATCGACTGGCTTCCGCTCGGCCTCGGCCTCGATCTTCCAGCCCAACGCCTGCAATCCGGCCACGCTCATGCCGACGCGGTCGGAGATGCGCAGCAGCACGGTCAACGCCGTGGGTGCCGGCGCGATCTCGCATGCGGTGGAAAGCCGTGCGTACAACGCCAGTTCCCGGATCATCCACTTGAACTGGGGCAGATGCCAGGCGCGTGCCTGAGGCAGCTTCCACAGCCACTTCCACTTCTCCGCCTCAAGCCTGCGGACGCGCTCGTCATCGGCGGGCTCCAAGGGCCATTCCGGCGGCTTCATCCGGCACTCGGTGTTCGGCAGGCTCTGCAATGTGTATCCGAGTCTGCGGCTCTTCTCGCTGTTCGGGTCCTTGGCCGGCCCGGAGCGTACTCGTTTGCCTCCACTTGGCATGATGTTCACCTCTCGTCATGGCCTTGCGCCCTAGCGACAGATCGACGGGACCGCCCTCGCGGCGGCCCGCCAGCGATGTTTGAACCCTACGCACCCGGCAGACAGCTCACCGGCGGTTCAGGCAGGGGTGGTCGATACCCCACCCCCCTGGGTGTTGCCGGTCGTTTTTTTACTGTTTGGTATTGAAGCCTGCTGGTCTTGTTCTGCCGGTTTTCACGTCGTGGCATTGTTTGCACAATCCTCGTCCGAACTTCGGGTCGTTCGGATTGAGTCGCATGTCTATGAGTTCGATTCGCTCGTATGGATAATGATCCGCGATTGTGCTTGGTTTTCCGCAGAGCCCTTTGTGTTTGCCGCAGCCTCCGTGCTCGGGGTCGCCGGGGCATGTGCAGTATGGGTCTCGTGCGAGCACCTGCCTGCGAAACGATTGATGTCCCTTGGTGTTGTATGGGTTGCGTCCACGGGTACGGGTGCGGTCCCGTTGGGCTCGGGTGCAGGCGTCGCATTTGCGTGCCGGTGTCTCGATGAGGTTCGGACATCCGGGTGTCGAGCAGACTCGCCAGCTCATGTGTGCCTCGCAGTCATTGTGTCCGTTGGCGTGTCTTGGTGTCCTCGGCTTGCATATCTATAGTTATTGTGTTACTATAGATATGTCAGCCAAGGAAAGGAGGTGAACATGGAACAGATCGCGGAGCTGCTCAAGGCCATCGGGGAGTTCCTCTCCGGATTGGGTGCGGCACTCGCACCCATCGCCGCCGTGGCCGTCGCATTGATTGCGAAGAGCAAGCCGCGAAAGCCGCTGAACAGACGGCGCAAGCGGTAACAAGAGCCGTGGATTCCGGATAATCGTACTATCCAGAGCCACGGCTCCACTCCCAACTATTCCATGGAACATCATGAACGGCAAGATAGGAATCATCGCACTCATGTTCGGAGTCGTCAGCCTCGCGCTGGCCATCGCATCCCAGAGCGTACCGGCAGGTGTGTTCGGAATGTGCTCGGGCGTGCTGGGTTATCTGGCAGGAAGGGCAAGCAATGGCGACTGAATATCTCGGCGTCAAACAGGTCGCCGAACGCCTCGGCATCACCAGCGGCGGCCTGCTCAACCTCAAGCTCCCCGAACCCGACGCCACGATAGGGCGCACGCGCGGCTGGTTGCCTGAGACCATCGATGAATGGAACGCTCAACGTCCGGGACGTGGTGTCGGAGGGGGGAGACCACGCAAAAACAAAGCATAGATACGCGAAAACCCAGCCACATGAGCTGGGTTTTTCGATACTAATCCACTGACATTATGCGGTCACAGTCAGCTCTTTGTCAAGTCCGCCACTGATGACGAGCCGGTAGACGCTGCTGTATGAAATGCCTTGGGGCGTGACATCAAGCTTGCCTCGGGATTTCCACACGGTGAGCGTATGCCTTTTGACGGTGATTCCCGCGTCCGTGAACACCTTGGCTATCTCAGCCGCAGACCCGCGCCTGGAATCATCCCAACACAACGTCTTGAGCCTACGCAGTTTAACCGTCTGCGCTCGCTGTTCCCTCCCGCAGACCGGGCATGTCACCCACTGGTCTGCTGCCCCAGCGGTGAGCATGGTCTCGCATAGTTCGCAGGTTCCTATCTCGCGGCGTTGCTCCGGCGGGTCCAGCGCAGCATCGACTTTGCGTGCGATGCCGTCAACGACGTGCATGTAGAAGCCCGCGTCCGCGAACGTGGCGAGCCTGGGGTGGCCTGCGCATGCGATGAGCGTGGCCTTCAGATCCTCGTTGCGTTTGTCTTTGCGCCAGTCCAAGGCGTCGATGCCGTCGAGGCAACGCCATAGTTCACGGGCCGTGGCGTCGAGCATGTCGATCAGGTCGAGCACGTCGAGCCTGATTGGAGTCGGGGGAGTGGCGGTCTGGATTCGCGTGGGCGAATGCCCGCCCGGATGCAGGGTCGCGTCCAACGAGTCATGCAACGGCGTGACGTCGCGCGCCAGTCGCAGGAGCGTGCCGGCGAAACGCAGCTCGCACGTCTCGCACAGTGAATATCCCCCTTCGGTTATCGTTTTGCAGTTCTGGCAGTTCACGTTGGCCCCTTCCGGCTGGTCGGCTAGAATAATGTTTGCTTCTCATCGCCCTGGCCGACCATGGTTGGGGCTTTCTCGTATTTGAGCCGGCTGTATGGCATGTTCCATATGCGTTTGAATTCGGCTATCTCCTGCTTCGACAGTTTCGGCCCGCCCCATGGCTTGCCTGGCGGGCGTTCCCGTTTCGGCGGTTTGAACGGTTTGACGCTTATCCGGGCGAGATGACACATGTGCATGGCCAGATACTGGCCGTCCGGTCTGATGCCTGCATCTCCGCAGGTGCTACGGAGCAGCGGGTGGCCGACGGAGGGAAGCCACGTGACGCGGGTCAACGGCCGGCCGAGGATTATCGCCACGGTCAGGTCGTCACCCGCCACACACCCGTAATCCCACGACTCCCACACGGTTTCCCGATCCTCGATGACGTACAGGCCGCACCCCTCGCAGACGGTGACAACGAGGGGACTCGTTTTCGGGATGAACGCGCGAAGCCATGCTGGTTTGCGTTCACGGGCGCGTGGCCTGCTCACTCCTCCATTGCCTTTCTTCTTGCCGCGTCGAACGCGATTCTGATGATGTTCTCCATCCACGCGCCGGGGAGCGTGATGAACTTTCGGGTTTCGGCCATGGCGGCGGCAATCTCCTCTTCGGTGATTCCGCGTGACGCTCCGGCCTTGTATCCTCGTCCCCACGCCCACTGCAGGTCACTGTAGATGTACGACGGGTCACGCTGCTTCTGTGCCTCGATTTCACTGCTGATGATGCTCATTCGTTTCCTCCGTTTCGTTGTTGATTGCCGTTTCGATTCGTATGCACAGGTCGAGCGCCTCCTGCCATCCGGCCTGGTAGCCGATGACGAACGCCTCGGCGGGGCTGTCGTTGCCGAGTCCTGCGTCGGCGAGCGCGTTGAGGGCCTGTTGGACGAGATCAATCGGTTCGGCCATGGGTCAGTCCTCCCATTTGATGTCCTGGATTTCATGCAGCACCGCTTCGCAGGCGGTGATGAGTACGCTGAGCATACGGCGGCCGTGATGGCCTCTCCGGTCGAGGTTGAACAGGACGGGATGGCCTTGACTCCACTGGTCGATGCCGATGGAGGCGATTGGGATGGTTTCGACCAGATTGGTGTCGACATCCTCGCAGAGGTATTGGATGGTGACGGATTCTTTCATGCTTCCTCGCTTTCGGTCGTGTAACAGTTCGCGTCGAGCCAGTCGGCGATGACGCGGAAGTCCTTGGCCCATTGGATGCGGTTTTCCCGCTCCCGCTCGTCCTTGGGAGCTGGTTTCGGCTCATTGAGGTTGAGTAGTCCGTATTCGGGTTTCTTCAGATAGTGGCAGCGGGCGCGTCCGCGTCCCTTGCCGGCTTGCTTGTAGTTGATGAGCTGGAGTATGTGCAGCATCTCCAACGCCTTGGTCGGATCGAAGTTCGGGGTCTCAGAATCCGCATCGAAGCGCTTTCGAAGCTCGGGCGTGGTTCCCTCTCCATTGCCAAGCTCCCATGCGGTCGCTTCGATCTGCTCCCTGAATGTGAGTGCCATCTTCCGGTCTCCTTTCTGACGTTTTCTTGATTGGGAACAACTAGTGTCGTTGACGTGCTTTTTTTGCTGTTCCGGAGGGCCGAGTCGCAGTTGTTCCCGCACCCACCCACACACGTAGTGTGGGTGGGGAGTGCTGGGAACAGCTGGACATCGCTACTCCAGTTGTTCCCGGAACAACTCGGAACAACTGGGAACAACGGGAACAACTAGATTTCGAGATGGTTTTCCTTATCCAATTCGTTCGCCTCCTCCCTGCTCATCCGGTCCACGAAAGCGTCCGATTTCGGGTCGTTCATCTGCCGGTATGGTCTGACGCTGGCGTAGATGTTCCGGTTGTTTCGTCCGGAGCGGTTGCTGATCCATTCGCCTTCGAGCAGCCGGTTGATGGCGGTGAGCACGGTGGTCTTCCGGGCGCTTGACCCGTCGTCCTTCAGCAGTTCGATGATTTCGGTCTGGTTCGGCTCCTCGGGCGCGTTCTCGATGATCCGGCTGATCTTCTCCATGAGCCCGGTGGGTCGTTCGAGGCCGCGCTGTCGTGTGGTTTCGTCGCTGGGCATCATGTTGGGTCGTGCGATGGTGACGCGCATGAGTTTCGGATCCGTGGAGTTGATTTCGATGCGTGCCGCTTCGCGCAGGTGCGAGCCGTTCGAATCCCAGCTGACGGCGCAATGCTCCTCGATCTCGCTGATGCGGTCCTTGCCTGATTTGATGACGATGGTGCCGCGCACGCCCTTGCCGACTGGTTTGGTCATGTCCACCGAGTAGCTGATGCCGTCGATGAGGGCGAGTTTCTGCATGCTGCCGCCGGCGTAGCGGCCCCGGTTGTCCTTGCTTTTGACGACGTGGTCGATGAGTACGACCGCTGGCCCGCATGCCGAGATGAGTCGGGGCATGGTGTTGTACCAGGTGGCGATGTCGTCACCGCTGTTGCTGTCGAGGCCGGCGTAGGCGAGGCAGCTGGTGACGCCGTCGATGACGGCGAGCGTGGCGGTGTCGGCGTAGTCGAGGGTTTCGCGCCAGCCGCCGAGGCTGGTGGGGCTGCTGGGCTTCGCGGACGGGCGCACGTAGTGCAGGTGACCGATGATCTGTTCGCCGGATACGCCGAGCAGCAGGAGGCGTTTGACCACGTTGCGTGCGGAATCCTCGTAGTCGATGTAGATGACGTCACGGTCTGCCTTCAATTCCTGCGCGGTGGCGATTTGGGCGATCATGCTTTTGCCGCAGCCGGGTTCGCCGTGCAGGTCGTTGACCGCGCCCCTATAGAAGAGGCCTTGGCCGTCCTCTCGTTGGAACACGGTGGGCGTGGGCGGCAGTTCAATGCCGGAAGCGAGCTGGGTGAGGTCTTCGAACTGCCAGCTGGAGGAGGCGTTTTTACTTGCCTCGTGACTTTCCATTGAACCGTTTTGAACCGATGCGACGGGTGTTGAACCGGCTTGAACCGGCATTGTTCCAGTGTTTTGAACTGCTTCCGGGTGACTTTCCTCCATTTGACTCGCAGCCGCGTTTTGGGTGAGTTCATCGAACTCGCCGGGCGTCATGCGTTCGATTTTCGACTGCTCGCACGGATCCACATGCGATTGCACGCCGTTGACCTTCTCCATCGCGCCACTGAGAATGCTGGCCCATTCGCGTGCCGCCTCACGCTCCTTGCCTTGACGGTCGGGGGCCACCTCGGCGATGAACCGTGGCTTCAATTGGTTGATGGCGTCGAGAGCCCCCCGGTGTCCCTCCTGCGCGAAGTTAACCAACGCCCAGACGGCCTGCAGCGTGGTGTCATGCCTTGAGCCTTTGCTTGCCGGGTTGGCGAGCGTCTTGTTGAGGAACGTGTTGACCGCCTTGCACATGCGGTCGTCGTATCCCCTCGGATTAGAGGCGATTGGAGTGGTCGACGGGTTTGAATGTGTCAGGTTCGCCATGCTGTCGGGTTTGCGCAGGTAGTCCACCCACTTCCATGGCAGGGTCGCCAGATCGCTGATGCGGGGGAGCGTGCTGGCAACCCTGCCGCTGGGCGTGTACCAGCAGTACATTTCGCCACTCGGGTGGATCGACGGCCAGACCACGGAATACCGGTGGCCGGGTTGCAGGATGTCGACGCCCTCGATGGCGCCGCCCTTCCACGCGAGGCCTTCGGGCACCTTGTAGAACAGGTGGCGTGCCGGACTGTCGATGCCGTGCGCCGTGCTGCTCCACGTGGCCGGAAGCATGCCCAGTTCCTGAGAGAGTTCGCTGATGCCTTTCGCCCCGTCCGCCTTGACCTGATGGCCTTGTGCGGCGTCGATGTCCAACACCAATACGCCTTCGGGGATGACGATTCCCGTGTTCGCGTCCGGGGTCGCCTGCGACCAGACCTGTACTTGTTCGTCGGTGACGGGTTTGCGGCTGCGTCCAGTGAAACCGCTGGGTGGTGGGGTCTTGCGGCCTTCCGGCAGGGGGATGACCTGCATCCAGCCCGCCGCACGGTACAGTGGCGCGGCTGCCGCGTATCCGTAGATGTCGGTCATCCTTGAAACTCCTTTGATGTGATGTGAATATGTGTGGTGCCGTGCACGCCTTTGCATACGTGCCGGCCGCTTGGATACGGCTACGGCGGTCGGGACTGGACTCAGTCCTTGTCGGAATCCTTGCTCTTGTGCCAGCTCAGGAGCACGAGTCTCACGCTCATGAGCTGGAGGCTTTCCGAGTCGACGTCACGGAAACCGTCCTGATCGGAGGCGAGGGAATCCATGTCTTTCATCAGCTCGAGCCACTGGTTCTGCAGGTGTTTCAGCAGTTCGTCCATCAGAATTCACCGGTTTCCGGCATCTGTTCGGAACCCCCGTGGTATTGGGGTTGCGCCTGGTCGGTGACGGCGGTGACCGCTTCGACCGGCACGCCCAACAATGCGGCTATCTCCTGCGGGCTTTTGCCCACGGCCTTCAACTGGTTGACCTTCATCGGATCAGCCTGCTGCTGTGGCTGGCCGAGCTGTACCGGCTGGGCGGGTTGCTGCGGCTGCTGCTGCGTCGGCGGGTTCCATGGGTCGACCGGAGCCGGCGCATATCCCTGATTCGGGGCCTGCATGGGCTGCTGGGGCGCGTACTGCTGCTGCGGGTATGCCGGCTGGGCTTGCTGCATGCCGGGCTGCTGGGGTTGGTTCATGGCGAGGTCGGCCGGCGACTGGTGTTCGATCACGTATTCGAACAGTTTCGGCGCGTTCATGCCGGGCTTCGCCTCGCCGAAACCGGTGAACGTGGCCGTGAAACGGTCGCCAGGCCGCACTTCTGCGGCCTTCCTCAGCCCGGCGTTGTGCAACGCCTGAAGCCATGCGTGGCGCTGGAGGCCGAAGCCCTTGATGTACACGGTGCGCCGGCCGTCATCGTCCTCCACCATCGGATCGGTGACGCCGGTGTTGATGGTGACGAGCACCTGCATCTGCGGCTGTCCGTCATCGAAGAACTTCGGCTGGCGGGACTTGAAATCGCGGATCTGGTTGGCGGTCACGTTCTCGATGATTCCGCTGATCGATGTGCCGGGCTGTTCGAATTTCGCGCCCTTGCTGCTCTGCGATTCGATGCTGGCAAGCATCTGCTCCGGGGTCATGGACACGGCCGGGCGTGCCGGCGGCTGACCATACCCCTGCTGATACCCCTGTTGGGGGTAACCCTGCTGCGGGTAACCATACTGTTGCTGTGGCTGTCCGAACATGATTGTTTTCCTTTCGTTATTCGGTGAACTGGTATTCGGATTCGATTAGGGGGATGAGTTGGAGCCATTTGTCGGGCACGTCCGGCCACGGCTTCTCGTCGAACTCTGGAAGCGCGCTCATATCCGGCCAGACCCGGCCCTTGCATGAGAAGCACTTGTCGGGTCCGGCCGCCGGCAACTGTTTGATCCAGCTGTCGCGCACGTCGGGGCCTTCCGCCTGCTCCACGCAGTCCATGAGGTTGACGAGCAGTTGGGCGCGGCTCAACGCCCATTTGCCGGGCTCCGGGTCGAACCTTGTCTCCCAAGGCAAAGCGTCGCCCAAACTGGTCTTGTTGCTGGGCAGGAAGTAAATGCAGTTGCGTTCCACCCGTTCGCCCTCGTTCTGCAGGCCCATGCCGTAGAGCGACGCCTGTATCCGGTATTGTTGCGAGGGGCCGTGGGCCTTGACCTTGGTGACGGTTGTGTTGCCGACGTTCTTCCAATCGATGGTGCTATGGGTTTTGCGATCCCAGAGGTCGATCGAACCGGTGACGTCGTAGCCGCCGTGCAGGCCCTGCAATCGGCCTACGGTGACGCGATATTCGCTGCGCCAGCGCTCCACGAGTTCGGTCACGTTGTCCTCACTCGTGTAGAGGAACTGGTGCGCAGGATCCCTGTTCAGCTCGCGGAACATCTGCTCGAAGTGCTCGTGCACGCACGTGCCGATGAACGGCCGCCAACCCGGCGAACGACGCTCCGGCCAGCCCGCCAGTTTCGCCGCGAGGCAATGCACGCAATCCGTTCCCAGTTCGGATGGGCCTATCTCACGCTGCAGCTCACGCGGAGCGTTCTGGATATCCGCTTCGATGAGCTGGCGGATCTCCGGCCACAATCGTGGTTCCTCCATCGTGTCCGTCTTGGTTTTCGGCGTTGCCGGCGGCTTGTCCATATCGGGTGCCGACTGCGTCATGGGCGGCACGTCGACGGGTATCGCGTCACCCTGCTGTTGGGCTTGTGCTACGGCGAGAATGGCGTCATTCATGCTCATGGTTCTTCACCTCCTTCAAAAACTCGTTGATCTGTTTCCTAATGTCCGCCAACGCGGTTCTGCTGAGCCGTGTAATGGCCACCGCCTCGTCCGAATTGTCGAAGCGCAGCGTGTAGGTGCGGTCGCCGTCCTTCGCGATGGTTACCGGCATGCTGCCGAAGGCCATCGAATGCACGGGAAAACCGGTCTTGCCCTGCGCCTCCAGTTCGCGTATGGCCTTGTGGATGCGTCTGGCGACGGTGAGGCCCAGCTCGTCGAGCTGCTCGGAACGGATGACGTACAGGTCGTCGGTCAGCTCGTTGCCGTCCTCGTCGTGCAGGTCGTAGTCGGCGATAACGCTTTCCACGATCTGGGCGATGCCCAGGCTGGACAGTTCTGCGTTCATGAGACCACCACCGTCGGCTTGCCGCTCATCGCGTAATCGGCCACCGCATCCGCCGACAGCAGCTTCTCCAACTGGCTGAGCGGCCGCGGCCGCAACTGGTAGGCTCCGGGATACTTGGTGGCCGGGTAGGCTTTTTCGAACGTGCCGGCGTTGATGCGGCGCGCGCCCGGCTTGACCTGCACCTTCAGGTTGCCGGCCTGGTAGGTGCCGACCGGATGCGAGTCGAGAATCAGGGATTTGAGATTGTCGATTTCCTCCTGTCGGCTGGCGATCTCGGCCTGCAGTTCGACGATGCGCGCCGCCTGCGCGGCGAACAATCCTTGGCGCAATTCCCCGTCCGGGTTCACGGCCTCCGTGGTTTCAATGGTTGACGTGTCATTCGCAGTCATTTGATGTGCCTTTCACGATGATTTGGGCGTAGGTGGGATACCACGCCGTCTGATGCTTGGTCTGGTTCGTGTGCCGGTTGCAGCAGGTGACCGCCTCGTCCAGTCCGGTGGGCTTGCCGAGCGGCCCGCATGTCCTGCAACGCGGCATCCAAAGACGCCGGTCAGGCATCCTGCCTGTCCTCGGAGGTGAGTCGCAGTCCGGCTATGACCTCCGCCGAAGCGTTCGGGTTGCGCAGCAGCTTCGATATGGCCGCGCCTTCCTTGACGGTCAGTTGGGCGATGGCGATGGCCGACGTGATGGCCGTATGCTGCTCGTTGGTGAGTATGATCTTGTCGGACAGCAACAGTTTGGTGGCCTTGTCGATGAACGTGGATGCGGCGTTCGTGATCCCGTTCGCGGTCGGCACCAGGGCCGCCAGTTCGAAGCTCAGGTCCTCGTCGGATACGAGCGCCTGTTGCACCATGCGTGGCTCGTTGATCGGCTTGCTCATGATTGTTCTCCTTGCTTGTTCGGCTCCCATTCCGGGAGCGGCTTGATACGGATAGAGAGGTGCGGCTCGTACTCGTGCCCGCAACACGTGTAGGGGTCGCCGCTCTTGCGCTTCCGGTAGCGGCCCTTCGACCCGTAGACCCATAGGTCGGGCATCCGCTTGCTGGCGTGGGATTCGACGACCTGCGCGTCATCCACGTAGGCGACGCCGTTCAATGAATCCAAAACCAGCTTCAGCAGGTTGTCGAGGTCGGGCCGACCCCTATGGCTCATCCAGAACTCCGCCTCCAAGCGCACGGGGCATTGGAACGGTTTCGCCTGCGGGTATTTCAACCGGAATTCCGCGAACAGGCGTTCCTCCGCCCTGACGGTGCGTTTCGGAGTGATCGCATGCCCGTTGTAGACGCGGGGCCTGCCCTTCGGCACCGGGTCGCCCGGCAGGCAGAGCGTGAACTCACTTGGCTGTTCCATCGCCGCCCCACTTCAACAGGATTCCCACGAACATGAGCGGCAGGATGACCGCCAATGCGAGCGAGCCGGTTATCATCCACTGCGGCGTACCCACCGGACTTGGGATGCGACTATGCGTGCCGGCGAAACCGACCAGCCAACCCTCGAAGAACGTGAGAGCCAGTAATACGGCCGATTCCTGCCCGTCCGTTAACCTCGGCCGGGGTCGGCGCATACGCTTCTTTTTGCGCAATGCTTCGATGCTCATTCCGCAACCTCCTTGCGCTTGCGTTGGATGGCACGCAGCAGGGTCAGCGACTGGCTGAGGATCATCGACGCCTCGAACGCCAACGGGTTCTCACCCAGCTCGAACAGCGCGTGTTCGAGAGAGCCGGCCGCGTCATGCACGTCACTGGCCACATCGACGGCGTGCTGCCACTGATCGACCGGATGGAACAATCTTTCCTCCACGGTGTCCTTGTCTGGATCGCACACCGGACAATCGCACTTGCCGGTTTCCGGCTGGCGCGTCTCCTCGTCCAACTCCTTCTCCAACTCAGCCTCTCCTCCCTCAAGCAGCTGCTCCATGAGCTCCTTGAATGACATTCCCTTCGGGATCTCGACGCCGATGGCGTGGATTCCGGTAATCTTGTGTCCTGACATCACTTGTTTTCCTTTCAATGTGATTGGTGATGTTGGTGCCGGCGTGAACCTTGGACAGTGCGACGCCGGCACCTCTTCCTTTTCTCCCGGTTTTGAATCCGGGAAGCCCTTATTCGCCGTAGACCAGCTCCTTGCGGCTTATCGCGCACCGCCGGTCCCGGTAGTCGATGACCTCCTGTGGATTCCAAACGAGCCTGCGGCCTACGCGTTTCGGCGCGGGCGGATACCGGCCTCCCCACTTGTCGTGGCACGACCACACGTAGAGACTGCCCTTCGAGACACCAAGGAAGCTCGCCACCTTGGCGATCGGCCAGCCGTCAAGAGACGATTCGATTTGACTACCGGCCATCACGCACCCGCTTCCAAGTCAAGGGGAGTGCAGCCCAGATACTTCTGGATGAGGTACTGCTGGCCCTTGGGCGTGACCTTCGTCGTGAAGTTCAACGACACATGACCATCCGAATGGGCGATCGATGTTTCCTTGACCTCGAACAAACCCAGTTCCATGCTCTTCTGCGTCGGCATGTTCGGATTCCCGTTGCGCTTCATCAGGAAACCGTCCTCACGCAATTGCTTGAACAACCGGTTCTGGCCGGTCTTCACGCCGTTCTGTTTGAGGATCTTCGCCAATTCGCCGATCAGAATGCTCCTCTTGCTCGTGGCCACCGCGTCCGCGAACAACACCTTCGGCCTCTGGGCCTCAAGCTGCTTCTTCTGGTCTTCGATGGTTCTCTGCGCGATGAGCACCGCGCGCGCCATCGTCTCCTCCGGGGTCTCGCCCTGGGGAATGTAACCGCCGGTACGACGGATCTGGGGCACTACCTCGTCGAACAGCCAATGCTCGAACTCGACCGCGCTGGTGAGCTTGCTGCTGGCGATCAGACGGTACACGTCGCCTTCGGTGATGAATACCATCTGCTGGATTCCACCGGCCGTCTCAAGGGGGTAGCGATTCGCGACACCCTTGCAATGCTTTGCGATTGCGTCACGGGTGTTGCTGTATCCGAGTGCGGTGGCGACGTGCTTCGCGCAGAACAGCACCGTCCCGTTCCCGGTGGTCACCGTGGCGACCGGGTTGCCCCGAAACTCGAAGGGCTGTACATTGGATTCAGTCATTTTGGACCTTCTTTCAATCTGACATTCGCCGCCGCTCCAATCGGCGGCATTTTTTTGTGGCTAGAATCTGAGCCATGTGGAAATGGCTGGCGGACAACTGGATGGGATTGACGGCGTTGCTGCTGTCCTTCGACGCGGAACGACGCCTGTACCTCTCGACCGATTGGGGAGTGGATAAGACGGATGGGGACGGGTGGATACTGCGCAACAACGGGTGGCTCACCGAACGAGACATTCGGGTGACGCCGACTGGCGGCGCTATCGTCGAATACCGTGGAGCCTCCAAGCTCAAGCGCCATGAGTCCGGCACCGTCATCGTCGCGATGGTCGAGACCTCGAAATCGAGAGACATCCGCGTATCCTCGCGAAGAATCCTGTTCCGGCATTCCCGGATCCTGTCCCTATAGACCCCGGCCCGACATCCACGGGCTCGAGCCCACGGAGACAGAAATCGATGTCTTCCTTGTCGCAGACGACGAGTCCCGTGTATTCGACCCAGCATTTGCCGTCATCAAACACGCGAACCGTCATCGGGTGGCCGTCCAACCATCTGACACGATCCATGTCGATGCTGAGAATACGAATCAGCGCACGGGCCCTCTCACGTTCCGCGCCGCCAAGCCGGTAGGTCCTAACCATCACGCCACCGCCTTCGCGTTGTGCATTTCGGCTGCGAATCGTGCCGAGTTGATGATGTCGGCGGCGGTGATGCCGAGGGCTGTGGCAATGGCGTCGAGGTCATCAGTGGAAAAGGCTTTGAGGAATAGGAAGCGGTCGTAGAAGAATTTGCGGTCGCGCCCAGTTCGGCGGGCTAGTTCTGGGGTGGACACGCCCGAGCGCGCCGCCTCGGCCTTTACTGCCTTAATCAGTTCTATTGATGTTGCGGAGAGCTGTGTGTTTGTTTGCATGTTTTATAAAGTACCGTATCCGGTACGTACTGTCAACCCAAAACGGTACGAATTTTGCAAACGTACCGGAAAACGGTACAATCTTTCACATGAGCAAATATGAATCACTCTTCACGCAAAGAGTCATAGAGGTTATCGAAAACCGACGTCGTGACCGCAACATGACGATAGACGACCTTTGTGCAGCTACCGGTATCGGACGTAACAGCTACTACAACAAGATTCGTGGTGATCGCTGTTTCAACACCGAAGAGATTGACGCCATCGCGAGGGTACTTGGCTGCGATCCATTCCTCATCCTTGAAGAGGCTTCTGCAAAAGCTCAGATTGAATCTGACGCTCAGCTTGCAAAGAAAGCGTTTGCTCGTATGCAAACACTGGTGGCCAAGCCGGGCGACACCAAGGCCGAACAGGAAGCATACGAGGAGCTGCCGTGACGACAGACCTAGAGCAGGAAGCCAGGTGGTACGCGAAAAGAGTCATCATCACCCCGATGCAAACCGGGTACCAAGGACTCTACGACGCGAACACTGAGACCATCTACATAGCGGACGACCTCACCCCAACCCAATACCGGTGCGTACTGGCCCACGAAATCAGCCACGCCAAACACCGCGACAGGGGAGGCCACGCCGACCGCTACACGGAACAACGAGCGGATATAGAAGCCGCCCGAATGCTCATAAGCCAAGTGGAATACCAGACCGCCGAAAACATATACGACGGAGACGAAACCCTCATGGCAAAAGAGATGAACGTAATGCCTTGGATAATCCGGGCATACAAAAACTGGCTGCACGACAGCGTGGCTGCATAAAGAAGGAAGAGAACCATGGGATTCAGGATTCGCAAGAGCATAAGTCTCGGCAAGGGGTTGCGGTTGAACCTCGGCAAAAGCGGAGTAACAAGCGTGACCATGGGCAAGCGTGGAGCGCCGCACGTGACCGTAGGCAAAGGCGGCACACGGTTCGGCACGCCCGTCATCCCCGGCACCGGCATCAGCTACGAGACTAGACTCGACAAGCCGTCAAAGAAGACGAGAAGAAAGAACACGACGATGGGCAGCCAAAAGGAACCGACATACACCCCGTCAACGTTCCCAACCCCAACGCAGCAGCTGCCCACCACGTCGGAACAGCCGATGGAGATACTGGCACCGACCGAAGTGCTGCAGTAACCGCCAGCCACACCGACAACGCCTCCCCGAGACGGAGGGAATGGCGGAAGAAACGGACGACACGGTTCACACGGCGCGAAGAAACCATGGTACAAGCGCTGGTGGGGAATAACTATCATCGTTCTGCTGACCATCGGCGTCATCGGCTACATATTCACACCGTCCAAGGCCATCCCCGACGTCGTGGGCCAGACAGTTTTCGAAGCCAAGATTGCCCTCGAAAAGGAAGGCTTCAAAACCATCACTGTCACGCCCGACACCAAAGGTAAAGACAGGAAATGGAAAGTCGAGGAACAGACGCCCGAAGCAGGGCAAAAGGAGAAGACCTCCACATCTATCACGCTCACAGTGAAGCGAGACACTTCTGACCTGCCGAACATAGCCAAAAAAGGCATGATGCTGGACAAGGCCATCACCGCTCTGACCGATGAAGGGTATGACGCCTCGGACTACAAGATCGAAAGCGACAGCGGCAAATCGGTCATTCTCTATTCGAACTGGGAGATTCTGTCAGCGAACAACGGCGTGATTCGAGTACACAACAAGGCCGCCGACGAAGAGGCGGCCAGAAAGGCGGAGGGAGAAAAGAAGAAAGCGGAGGAAGAAGCAGCTCAGAAGGCCGAGGAAGAGAAGAAAGCCGCCGAGGAACAAGCCAAGCAACAAGCGGAGCAGGAAGCTCAGCAACAGGCCGCCGCCGAGGAAGCCGCACGTCAGGCTCAACAGCAGGCCGAACAGCAGCAAGCACAGCAGCAACAACAGGCCAACACCTACTATCCGAACTGCACCGCCGCAAAGGCAGCAGGTGCGGCACCCCTCTACCGAGGTCAGCCGGGCTATTCGACGAAGCTCGATAGGGACGGAGACGGAGTAGCCTGCGAGAAATAAATTGTCCTGCCGGTGCTGCAACGCCGGCAGGACGGGAAACATCGACCAGCTTGCTTAATTGGAAAGGAGGATGCTTCGCCTACCTATCATAGCCGATAGGCCTGGCGGAGCTATACCCGAAATGTCAGAAGAACGCGAGTGTGCTGCCGAAGTAGTTTCCGCGCTCCTGCGGGGTAAACTCCAGGGACAGCAGATGGTATTCCGGGTCGTCGGGATCCGGCCCCTCGTCCATGAATCCGAATCGTGTGAACAGGTCCATGCTGGGCTTGTTGCGCGGATCCACCTGGGTGAGCACGAGTGGCGTGCGGTTGAAACGCCAGGCATCGTCACGCAGGCGCACGATAACCGAGGAGAGCAGAGTGTCTCCGAGATGTGTGCCACGCACCTTCAAAGCGGTGGCGATATACGAGATCTGGTAGACGCCCTCATGCTCATCGGTCGTTTCCACGGCTACGCCGTATTCGCAGAAGCCGACCACGTCATCATGCAGGGGAATATCTCCGGATACGACAAGAAGCGTGCGCATGATCCCCTTCGGGGTCTTGCGCACGCTGAGGTCACGTATGTAGCGTTGCGGGTCCATCGCCCATTCGGGGCCTCCAGGTTCACAGCACAGGAACTGCCTGAGGGCCGTCTGATGGTCTCTGGAGCATTCGCGCTCAATGACGAGCTTCAGACCCATCGATGGTTTCCTTCCGGGCCTTTGCCCTGCGTTCCATGTAATGGCGGGCGCTGCGGGTCAGCTTCATCCATTTCTCGTCCACGGCGTTGCGTGGCTTGCCGTCCTCGGGCGGCACGTATGCCGGAATCGGCTTCACGCCGGTATCGGTCATGGTCATGGCCGTCTCCTTTCCGATTTTGGCGTAAAGAGAATATTTTATTAATTTCCCTGTTATCCGTCAAATCTCATTAAAACACATTAATACCAGTTAAAACACGTTAAAACCGAAAACAAGTATGAGCGAGTGAAAAAATCATGGCGAACATCACCAGATACAGGACGGCCAAAGGCGAAAACAGGTATCGAGTCCGCTATCGGAAACCCGACGGCACGCAAACCGACAAGAGGGGCTTCCGCCGCAAGATTGACGCGGAGACGTGGGCTGCGGAACACGTCACCATAGCCAAGGCCACCGGCAGCTACATCGACCCGGAAGGCGGCAAACAACGCATAGGCACGCTGCATGACCAGTGGATTGCCGAAAAGAAGCCGTTTTGGAAGGCGACTTCGGGTTCCAACATGGACAGCGCATGGAAATGCCACTGCGAGGCCAAATGGGCAGAACGGCAGATAGGCAGCATCACACACGCCGAAGTCCAGGCATGGGTCGGAAGCATAATCGATAAGTCCGGCGCACCATCCGTCAGCCGCCCATACCAGATCATGCAGGGCATATGCAGCATGGCTGTGCGGGACAAGCTCATCTCCTCCAACCCGTGCGACGGCATCGAACTGCCGAGACTCCCCAAACGCAAGGATCGCCGCATCTACCTGACCATTACCAGACTGCTGGCACTCGCCAACGAAGCGTCGAACTGCCGGAAGCTGGGAGAGGAGCGCCGGGCGCTCATACTGCTATTGGGCTTCTGCGGGCTGAGATGGGGCGAAGCGGCCGGATTACAAAGACGCGATCTCGACTTCGACGCCGGCATACTGCACGTGCGCCGCAACCTCGTATACGTCAACGCCAAATGGGCCGAGGGCACCCCGAAGAACCACGAACGCCGTGACGTGCCCATGCCCCGCATAGTCATGGACGCGCTCAAACCGATATGCGAGCAACGCGAACACGAGGAGCGCGTGTTCCGTGACGTGCGTGGAGGCCCTATCCGCAAGCAGAGCCTCGCCCGCGAGACGGGATGGTGGACGCACACGCTCACCCGTCTGGGCTGGAAGCGGGACGATTGGCCGGTGCCTCACGACCTGCGTCACACCGCCGCCTCGTTGGCCGTGCATGCGGGCGCGAACGTCAAGGCCCTGCAGAGGATGCTGGGCCACAAGAACGCGAGCATGACGTTGGACGTGTACGCGGATCTGTTCGACAGCGACCTTATGGACGTGGCCCGTCTGCTCGATGCCGCCGTGCAGGTGGAGACGGGCGTGGAAGAATGTGGGCAAAATGTGGGCAAAAACGTTTTGAAGCCCGCCTGAAACCCTTGAAAACGTTGGAATCACGCCATTCCTGCGAATGGTGGTTTCTTCGCAAGTTGAAGGACGCGCTGAGCTGAGAGTGGATGCGTTCTTGGCTCCCCTCAGAGAGGGGAGCCAAGTCTGTTACTTCAGCATGGAGCGGCACATGGAGCGGTATTCGTTGACGTAGCCGCCGCCGAAGAAGACACAGTGGCCGGCGATGGGGTAGAGCTGCCAGAGCGTGATACGCTCCTGCCATCCGGCCTTCAACGGATGCACGGACTGGTAGCCCTCGGTGATTTCGCTCAGATAGCTCATGCCGAACAGGTGCAGCATAGCCAGATCCTCCTCGCGATGACCGCCATGTGCCGCCGGGTCGATGAGCACGGCCTCGGACTGCCCGGAATCGGCGGTCCACATCACATTGCCGCTCCACAGATCACCGTGGATGCGCGCCGGCTTGTCGGCCGCGGCGCGGCCCATCAGATCCGGCAGCGCTTCAATCACGCGCTCGGTCAGTTCGACATCGCGCTTATCCAGCTCGCCACGCCTCACACCAAGGTTGACCATCGGGCGCAGACGTCCATCAGCGAAATAGCTGATCGGGTCGGTCCACTCGCCGGTATCCATTTTCACCGGGTCCTGCAATGGTCCGAAATAGCATGTGCCGTTATATCCGTCAGGCGCAGACCCGAAATATTCGGCACCCGCATCATGCATACGGGCCAGAGCCGCGCCAAAAGCTCGTGCCGCCTGAGGCGTGGGGGACGCGCTGCCCACACGTTCGATATCCAGATAATCCTTGCCCCAGCCGTATACCTGCACCACGCGCGGGCCGTCCTGCGCATGAGCCGCCCCCAACCATTCGAGTCCTCGACCCTCGCATTCGAAGAATCCTTCCGGTGCGAATGCCCTGCTTTTGCGATACGTGGCCATAATGCTCCCTTCGTCGCTTACGTACTATATCCACTTTCATTGTAGAAGCCGCGGATGTTACCGATTCTTAGTGTTGTTCTACACCCCCTTGGGTAGGGTGTTCATCGTCATAACACATCAAATACTTAGAAATCACGAGGGGTTATGAATTTTTTCCAAGCGATCATTCTCGGCATCGTTCAGGCGCTGACCGAGTATCTCCCGGTATCCTCCAGCGCGCATATCCGTATTTTCGGCGATTTGATGCTGGGCTCTGATCCCGGTGCGGCGTTTACCGCCATCATCCAAATCGGCACCGAACTTGCGGTGATTCTGTATTTCCGTCACGACATCATCAATATCCTTACTCACTGGTTCAGCTGCCTGTTCGGCAAGAACGGCAAGGATTGGAAGGCCCGCATGGGCCGCGGCGACAATTACGCCACACTCGGCTGGAACATTATCGTCGGCTCGATTCCGATTATTATCCTCGGCTTCACTCTGCAGAACGTCATCGAAACCTCGTTGCGCAACCTGTGGATTACGGTAACCGTGCTGTTGGTATTCGGCATTCTGCTGTGGATGGTGGATGCCAAGGCTCGCCAGAACAAAACCATGAATGATATGACGTATCGTGATGCATTCCTCTTCGGTTTGGGCCAGTCCATGGCGCTGATTCCTGGTGTGTCCCGCTCCGGCGGCACCATCACCGTCGGTCGCGCACTGGGCTACACGCGTGAGGCCGCTGTACGTCTGAGCTTCCTGATGGCCATCCCCGCGGTGTTCGGCTCAGGTTTGCTCGAAGCCATCAAGGCCGTGAAGAACTACAAAACCGATGCGATGTTCCCCGGCTGGGGGCCGACCCTCGTAGCCATGGTCATCAGCTTCGTACTCGGCTACATCGTGATCATCGGATTCCTGAAGTTCGTATCGAACTTCTCCTATAAGGCCTTCGCCATCTACCGCATCGGTTTGGCTGTGGTCGTCGCCTTGCTGCTGATTGTGGGCGTGCTGCCGGCCATCGATCCCTCCGTGGCGGCTGCGGCATAAGACGGGTCGATAGACGACTCCAATATAATGGTGCTCCCGCTGGCGGGAGCCGTCAGCGAAGCTGACTGGGGGTGGTCACTGGAATATGCCAGCAGAACCACCCTCAGTCTCGCTACGCGAGCCAGCTCCCGACATTTTGTGCGACGTGCACATGGTGCACTGCTATGAACAGCCCACAGGGCTGTTCATCCAGCGGGAGCACACCATATATGGGCTAATTGCCCATCTGGCGTAGAAACGCTTCCGCTTCTTTGACCAGTTGTTCAGCCTGGGGCGCTCCCAATGAAGCCTCCGCCTCGGCTTTCTGCTGCAAGTCGTAGTCGTGCTCCAAATGCTCCACATAATCATGAAGCTGGTCATTGCAACGAACCAGTATCGATGCCTGCGCCTTCCACTGCTCGGCTTTCTGCTTCAGGTCTGCCGTATCGAAGGTGAAGCCGATATACTTGCCCAACGCATCCAGCAATCGTATAGTGCCGGCAGAGCATTCGTCGCTGCCCAAATATTGGGGGATGGACACCCACATCGAGGAATGAGCAAATCCTTGTTGTGCGGCAGCTACATCCAGAACAGTAGGAATGCCCACCGGGCCGTTATACGACCGGTCTCCTTCGCATTGACAGTCTCCGTCGCTGACGGCGATGGGCAACGGACGGGTATGCGGGCAATCGGAGAACATCGAACCTAACGTAATGATCCGATTGACATCCAGCTCATCGGCAATGGCCAGACTCCGGCTACAGTATTCCTTCCACCGATAGTTTGGTTCGGGGGCAATCTGCGCATAGATACGCTTGCCTGCGTCCAACGTGATGTCGTAGAACGTGGTCTGTGGCCAGATAAGATTGGTGCGACCCGAAACATGGCACAGCATAGGACGGGCAACCTGATAGTCATAGAAATCATCACATTTAATATGACGAATCTCGCGGGACTCATATCGCTTGACCAGATGGCGCACCACGTTCGTCGCCGCCTGACAGGCATCATTCCATCCCTCGAATGCGGCGATCAATACTGCGCCGGTGTCCTTCGCTGCTTCACTCATACCTCTAGAGTAACTGGAGTTCATTGCCCGAAGCGCACGCTTTAGCCATAAGCGAGAGTATGCAATTACAGGCGACACGCCGCAGCTGGACGAACTACACGCATGTGTGTATAGTAAACACTCGTGCTTCGGCAGGGAGACCTCGCCAAGGAAACACACGCGGACATAGCTTAGTTGGTAAAGCGCAACCTTGCCAAGGTTGAGACCGCGGGTTCGAGTCCCGTTGTCCGCTCTAAGGTTCCGATTGATTATCGACCTTTATGGTGGGTTAGCCAAGCGGTTAGGCAGCGGCCTGCAAAGCCGTATAGACGAGTTCGACTCTCGTACCCACCTCGCATCATGTGAGATTAGTTTTCGCATGTTGACATGACCCGGGCGGTTGGCGCAGAGGTAGCGCACTTCCCTGACACGGAAGGGGTCACAAGTTCGAATCTTGTATCGCCCACGATCCGAGCCATCGGATACAATAACTGAATACGGGTGATTGGCGCAGCGGCTAGCGCACTTCCTTCACACGGAAGGGGTCGTAGGTTCGATTCCTACATCACCCACCTGAGGCCTCGTGGACTGTTGTCCACGAGGCTTTTTGTTTCGGCTTGTCCGTTGGCATCAGGGTCGACATGCCGGGCGTATAGAACTAAGCGTGTTGTGCGCCTGGGGCGGCAGCTGAGACGCATGAATAAATATCGGTCGGCCCTGGCAAGGATTGGGTCTCATGGCTTAATCAAGACAACGACGACGGAGTCCAAGAATACTAGACCGTCCCCAATACCGAGAAGGGGAATGAAACGCCCAGAGACAGAATACGACTTATAAACCACTATTCAGGCACTGCTCATTGTATCGGGCACGGGTCGAACTGTATATTAAGTGGCTGGGTAGGGGTGCTTCTCATTCCCGGTTGTATCGCTAGCCGAGGAATGATGCAACAATATCCATCACGCATGAGGAAGCGTATGCCATTGCGATGGTGCTTGCCCTCGTATGCAGACCATGGCAGGGGGAATGTGCATGACAGCGCTTTTCATCAGTGCAATGGCCTTTTGGACTGCGGTGATTACCGCAGTCATAGTGCTGTGCAGGCATCTGCATAATGTACGGCGGCAACCAGATGGGCAGGCGAAAGAGGGCGCACCTGATATGAGGGACGAAGGGAAGAGTCATGAATGAACGGCAAGCAAACAGAGCTTTCGCGTTGGCTCGCAAGATATGGCAGGCCACCTCGAGGCCGGTTTACCGACTCGGTCGGCACTTCGTCAGTTTTCATTGGTGCACGGCCGTCATGACGTTCATCTATCTGATTGCCGCAGGCGCCCTGGTATGGGGTGAGCGCAGGTGGGTCGATACCGTGTTCCTGATCCTCATGCTGATCATATACGCGGTCGTCTCCGAAACGTATGGGTACCTCACAAGCAGGAACAGGCTCGTTCCGCGTCCGGTGACCCTCAGAGGGCTGCTCTCCAGAGCGGTTTTCATTCTGCTCTGCTATGCGACCCCATTCATACTGATCATGGCGTATACCTGATTGCACCATGAATACGAAGCACACAATACGCCCATCGAAAGGAAATAATGGTCTGGATCATCGCGGCAATCGTCATCCTCGCGATATCCGTGTATTTCGCCAATGAGTACCGCCTAGACCGCAAGGCGCACCGCTTGCGCGACGGATCGGAGGAAGACAGGCGTCTCGCCTCCGAATTGCAGGACATTGCCCGCAACATGGATGAAGGGAAATACCTCTATCGATGACCGTGCCACACCAGCGGGCATCGGGGAACAGGGCGAAAGATGTGATCAGCAAGCGGTCAATGCATGTTTCATAATCAGGTCGGTCTGCGCATCCGATCCAAGCACGAAAGTATGTGCACCGGTTTCGACGAATCCCATTCTACGATAGAACGCCTTGGCCGGTTCGTTATGCTCCCATACGCCGAGCCACAGCGTTTGCTTGCCATGTGCCGACGCGAACTGCTCTGCCGTACGCATGAACCTGGTTCCCAAACCGTGACGTTTGAAATCCGCAAGCACGTAGAGTCTCTGGACTTCGGCATGGTCGTCCGGCATACGCTCCGTTTGCGCCGTGCCGAGATTGACCTTCATATACCCTGCCGGCACACCATCCACCGTTGCGACGAAAAACGTCTGCAGCGGGTCTGCCAGCTCCTTGCCCAACACCTCGGGGGAGAGCCCATGGGCGATATAGTCGCGCATATCCTCTTCGGTATTGGTACCGGCGAACGTCTGCCTGAAGGTGGCGATGCTCAGATCGCGTATTGTCTGCAGCTGCGTGTTTTCGGCAATGGAAATCTCACTCATGTTCAGTTCCTTTCCACCGGTGTCGTGCGCTATCTGAACATACACGACACGCCGAAGTTGCGCAATCGGAAAATTATAGTAAATTAATAACTCGTGCTTCAAGCACATGCGGACATAGCTTAGTTGGTAAAGCGCGACCTTGCCAAGGTCGAGACCGCGGGTTCGAGTCCCGTTGTCCGCTCTCTTCTATTTTCAAGCACATTCTCCCACATGCCAAGAGAATGCTCAACGGAGGTCGGCAAGCACTTGCGCATCTGGACACAGTGAGTAACCCAGCAAACCAGACGCGTTACGCGTGCTGCCGTGTCCACTGTGCACAGTGATTCCCATTCGCATTCAGGTCTTACTCGCTGTTTCACACATATGCAGTACGCCATATCGGCAAGGAGCTGACATGGTAGGCAATCTGGTGCTTCACGACATCTCATATCAATACACAGATTCCAGCGAACCGCTGTTCGATCATTTCAACGCGTCATTGTCACACGGTTGGACCGCGTTGCTCGCAGACAACGGTCTCGGCAAGACCACGCTCGCGCAACTGATCTGCGGACGGCGCACACCTACGCGGGGCGAAGTACAGCCGAGTCCGCGGACGCTCATCTGCGCGTACTGCAAACAGGAATGCGTTTCGGAACCTGAGGGACTCGCAGAGTTCCGCGATGACTGGTTCGCCGAATCCATTGCCTTGCGCGACGCACTCGGCATCGGCGACGATTGGGGTTACCGGTATGACCCCCTCAGTGGCGGCGAGCGCAAACGTCTGCAGATCGCCTGTGCGCTATACTCCCGTCCCGATGTACTGGTACTCGACGAGCCCACGAATCATGTCGATGAGCATACACGCGGGATCGTGGTGAGTCACGAGCGTTGGTTCCTCGACGAAGTCTGCGGAAAACAGTGAATGGGTCTGGATACCGACCGGGAAGGCAATCCGCCTCGAGCAGATGACGGCACGTCCGAATCGCGCTGCCATCTGCTCACATTGGTTCGCCGAAGCCTGTCAGGTGTGAGACAGGGGAGCCACTTTGTCTGAACTGAACCCTAAGTTTTATGTCGTAACACTACATAGTCCAGGTCTGCACCTTGTACCGCGGACCCAGATAGCAAAGGACACCTCATGGCAGAAGCACACATCTCCATCACAGTCAACGGCGAGGCGAAGGAGGTGGAAGCAAGCCAGACCGGCGTCGAACTGTTCGCAGACGACAAGAACATCATCGCAGTGCGTCTCAATGGCGAGTTGCGAGACCTCTACACGCCTCTGCACGATGGCGACAACGTCGAATCCGTGACCCTCGACTCGCCGGATGGCACAGGCATCATGCGCCATTCGGCCACCCATGTCATGGCACAGGCCGTGCAGGAGGTACGCCCGGATGCCAAGCTCGGCATTGGCCCGGTGATCGAGAACGGTTTCTACTACGACTTCGACGTGAAGGATCCATTCACGCCGGATGACCTGAAGACCATCGAAAAGCACATGCAACGCATCATCAAGTCGGCGCAGCGCTTCCAGCGCCGAGTGGTGAGCGAAGAGGAGGCCCTGCGCGAAGAGGCTGATGAGCCGTACAAGATCGAGCTCATCAAAGACAAGGAAGATGCGCTCGAGACCGAGGCGGCCGTAGACATCAGCCATAAGGAGCTGAGTATGTACGACAATCTCGACCGTGAGGGCAATGTGGTGTGGTCGGATCTCTGCCGTGGACCGCACCTGCCGAACACCCGCTATATCAAGGCATTCAAGCTGGAGCGCGCCGCCGCCGCGTATTGGAAGGGTTCGGAGGCGAACCCCATGCTCCAGCGCATCTACGGCGTGGCGTTCCCCACCAAGGACGAGCTCAAGGCCTACCAGACCCGCATGGAGGAGGCCGCCAAACGCGACCACCGCAAACTCGGTCAGGAAATGGACCTGTTCTCGTTCCCTGACGAGATCGGCCCGGGTCTTGCCGTGTTCCATCCAAAGGGCGCCGCGATTATCAACGCGATGGAGGACTACTCCCGCGAGATGCACCGCAAGAATCACTACAGCTTCGTGCAGACTCCGCACATCACCAAGGGCGGCCTGTATGAGACGTCCGGACACCTGCAGTGGTACAAGGACGGCATGTATCCGCCGATGCATCTGGATGAGGAAAAGGACGAGAACGGCAACATCGTCAAGCAGGGCTTCGACTATTACCTCAAGCCGATGAACTGCCCGATGCACAACCTCATCTTCAAGTCACGCCAGCGTTCCTACCGAGAACTGCCGTTGCGCCTCTTCGAGTTCGGCACCGTCTACCGCTACGAGAAGTCCGGCGTGGTTCACGGACTGACCCGCGTGCGCGGTCTGACTCAGGATGATTCCCACATCTACTGCACCCGTGAGCAGATGAAGGACGAGCTCAAGAACCTGCTCAACTTCGTGCTCAAAGTGCTCAAGGACTATGGTCTCAACGATTTCTACTTGGAGCTTTCCACGAAGGACGAGCACAAGTTCGTCGGCTCCGACGAGATCTGGGAGGAGGCGACCAACACCCTCGCCGAGGTGGCCGAGGAATCCGGTCTCGAACTCGTGGCGGATCCGGGTGGCGCCGCATTCTATGGTCCGAAGATCTCGGTGCAGGCCCGCGACGCAATCGGACGCACTTGGCAGGTCTCCACGATTCAGCTCGACTTCAATCTGCCGGAGCGTTTCCAGTTGGAGTACATCGCTCCGGATGGATCGCACCAGCGCCCCGTAATGATCCATCGTGCGTTGTTCGGTTCCATCGAGCGTTTCTTCGCGATTCTGCTCGAGCACTATGCCGGCGCCTTCCCGGCGTGGCTGGCTCCCGTGCAGGCTCTCGGTGTGCCGGTGGCGGACGAATTCGCCCCGCATCTCGACAAGTTCATGAATTCGCTCGAAGAGGACCTTGTGCGCGTCGAGACCGACAATTCCGATGATCGTTTCGGCAAGAAGATCCGCAACGCCTCCAAATCGAAAGTGCCGTACATCATCATCGCCGGCGAGGAGGATATGAACAACAACGCCGTGAGCTTCCGCTTCCGTGACGGCAGCCAACTCAACGGCGTGCCGGTCGACCAAGCCAAGGCGTGGATTCTGGAGACGATCACCAAGCGTGTGCAGGTCAACAGCGTCGACGACTTCAAGGCAGCCACCGGGCAGCCTGTGGAGAATGTCGAGTTCGGCGTCGCAGACACCGACGCCGAGTAAAACAGGACGCACTGCGAATATCACGGCATTCAGCACCGGTGGGGTCAGGCGCATTCCAGCGCCGGCCCCACCGGTGTTTTTCCAAAGCCATTCGCAAGCAATATCTGCGCTGTTGTCTATTCTCATAGTGTTTCTACTCATTGACCCCAGGACACAACATGCTGGAAAAGCTTCGACCATGGTTCAAGCGGCTCATCGCGCCGATCGCACGCGCATTGACGCGAATGGGCATCACCGCGAACGCGGTGACTGTCATCGGGGCGGTCGGCACCACCATTGTCGGCATCGCATCCGGAATCACCGGATGGATGTTCTGGGGAGCTTTGGTACTCACCATTCTGGTGGTGTTCGATTCGCTTGACGGTTCTGTGGCCGCAATCACCACAGGAGGCACGAAATTCGGGGCATTCCTCGACTCCACACTCGACCGTATAGCCGACTGGGCCGTGCTGCTCGGCTGCATCATCTATTTCTTTGTGCGCAATTCCACCTTCACTGCAGCACACGCCGGGCAACGCTACGACTGGATTTGCGTGAGCGGCATGGCGTTGGCAATCTATTCGGTCATGACCTCGTTCGTCACCTCATATGCACGTGCACGAGCACAGTCAGTCGGCTACGAGGCGAAAAACGGCGTAGCGACACGGTCCGACCGCCTGACGATCATCCTGGTCGGCATGGCCATATGCGGCCTGGCCAACAATCCGCTCTGGCTCATGATCGACATGGCCGTGCTCGCATTGCTCGGCACGATCACCGTGTTCCAGCGCATCCGCGAGGTCTATGTGAGCATGCGAGCCAACGGCGACGCCGGCGTCTCCAAGCAGTGACGGCACGCAGCCGTCGCCTGTACGACCGGGCTCATAGGCAGAGTGTGAAAGGCGAATTGTGATGTTCGACAGATTGATGGCATGGCTCGCACGCCACCCGAACGCGCTGCCCGAGCGTATGGTTCGAGGGGGGTTCCTTGCTGCCGCGGATGTGACGTGGGCATTGCACATCGGTTCGGTAAGGCAGCTGGAGCGCAATCTAGCCCATGTGCTCTCCTGGCGTGACGGAACGGATCCCGATAGAAGGACGTTGCGCAAACTCTCTCGCAAGGGCATGCGTTCGTATTTCACCTATTTCTCCGAGGCAATGACCGTTGGCGCGCGATCCAAGGAGCAATTGCTTGCGCGGATCCATGGTTCAGGGGACGGATTCGAGGCGATCAAACATCAGGCGGGTTCGGAGGGGACAGGCTCCGCTCCGATCGCCATGGGACATCAGGGCAATTGGGACTACGACGGGTTCTGGGCGCAATTCGATGTGGCACCGGTGACCACGGTGGCGGAGAAACTGGCCAACAGGGAGATGCTCGACGCGTTCGTGTCCATACGCGAACATCTGGGCATGACCATCTTCCTGACAGGCACGCCGAAGCTCACCGAACGTCTTGAGGAGGCACTGCGGACTCCGCATACGCTCGTTCCGTTGCTCGCGGACCGGGATCTGAGCCGCCATGGCGAATTCGTGAACGCATTCGGATCGTTCATCCGAGTGGCCAGGGGACCGGCCGCAATAGCATTCGACACCGGAACGCCACTGTTCGTCGTCAACACCTACCGCGAAAAACTCAGCGGGGAACGACGCCGCTTGGCGCGCACACCATACGGATACGTATGTGAAGTGAGTGGGCCGATCGATGTGGAGCGATACCGTTCCATGCCTCGTGAGGAGGCAATCCGCTGCATCTGCCAGGATTGGGTGGACATCTGGGCAAGAGGCATCGCCGCACACCCTGAGGATTGGCACATGCTCCAACCGATATTCCTGGAGGATCTGGATATGGAGCGTCTCAAAGACGTCCCCGAGGAGTTGCGAGCACAAGCAACGATGTCACGGTGAAAGTCCAGCGAGTCGAGCAAGATGCCAATATGCCATCGTTTGACAGGAATACGCCGTCTTTGCATACGAAGAGCGGAACGGCAGGACAACAGAACGCACTACGTGTAGGCATCATCTGCCCATACTCGTTCGAGACGCCGGGCGGTGTGCAGAACCATATTCGCGATTTCGCCCGCCAACTGCGTCGGCGCGGGCACGAGGTCCAAGTGTTCGCACCAGGCAGGAGAACCGCGGACATGCCCCAATATGTCCATACGAACAACTCCTCGTTCGCCATCCCGTACAACGGATCGTGGGCGCATCTGAGCTATTTCCTCAACGCCGGCCATACCACCAGAAAATGGGTGCGTGACGGCGGTTTTGACATTCTGCATCTGCATGAACCCGAAACCCCTTCACTGAGCCACAAGCCTCTCGTCATGCATGATGCGCCGCCCATGGTGGCCACATTCCATGCCTCGATCGAACCATATCCACGCGCGCTCAGATTGTTCACCCGCTACCTGCGCAAATACCTTTCGCCGCTGAGGGAAGCGATCTTCGTCTCCGAGTCCGCACAAAAGACCGCCGAACACTATCTGCCACAGCAAGTGGGGGTCCAGACCATCCCCAATGGCATCGAATGCGATTTCTACCGACGCGCGGAGCCGAACCCACAATGGCAGGGCAGTCCAGAGGCGCCGACCATCGGATTCCTGGGCCGTATGGGTGAGGAGCGCAAAGGATTCACGGTGTTCGCTCAGGCCGCGAAGATTGTGCATGAGGCATTCCCGAGCGCACGGTTCCTTGTCGCAGGCGACGGACAGGAGGACGGCGGAAAAACACTCGACGCCATTGGCGCCGACAAGGGGCTGCGGGAACGCTTCGAATTCCTGGGACGTGTAAGCGATGCGGACAAAGCCAGGTTCTATCGCTCGTTGAGCATGTACGTGGCCCCGCAAACCGGCGGCGAGAGCTTCGGCATCGTGTTGGCTGAGGCGATGGCCGCGGGCTGCCCCGTCATCGCCTCCGACCTCGATGCGTTCAGGGCCGTCACCGAGGAGGGGAGCAGTGCAGCATTGTTCGTCAATCGCGATGCGAATGATTGCGCACGCCGCATGACCGAGCTCATCGAGGATCCGGCGCGCCGCCAATCCCTGTCACAGGCCGGTTCCATACGCTCCAGGAGCTTCGACTGGAATACCGTGGTCGATGAGGTACTCGAGGTGTATGCGAAGGCGTTGTCATAGAAACGCTGTAAAATCAACACGTTCTAAGAATCCGCAATCTTTGTAGGAGCAATATGTCAGGCCATTCCAAATGGGCGACCACCAAGCACAAGAAGGCCGCCATCGACGCCAAGCGCGGCAAGCTGTTCGCCAAGCTCATCAAGAACATCGAGATCGCTGCCCGTCAGGGCGGTGGCGACCCCGATGGCAACCCGGCGCTCTATGACGCGATCTACAAGGCCAAGAAGGCCTCCATGCCCGCTGACAACATCAAGCGTGCAGTCGCCCGTGGATCGGGTGCCGAAGCCGGCGGCGCCAACTATGAGGAGATCATCTACGAAGGCTATGCACCGGCAGGCGTCGGCCTGATCATCGAATGCCTGACCGACAATCGCAATCGCGCTGCGGCCGACGTCCGCTCCACCCTCGGCAAGGGAGGTGGCTCGCTGGCCACCAATGGTGCCGTGAGCTTCAACTTCGAGCGCAAGGGTGAGATCGTCGTGCCGTCCGAGGGGCTTGATTTCGACGATCTGTTCGAGAAGGCCGCAGAAGCAGGCGCTGAGGATGTGATCGACGATGGCGACACCTACACGGTCGTCACCGCTCCTTCGGATCTGATCACAGTGCGTCAGGCCCTGCAGGATGCCGGCGTCGATTACGACTCCGCGGATCTGGTCATGCGCCCGAAGAACGAGATCGAGCTTGGCCTCGACGACGCGCGCAAGGTGTCGAAGCTCATCGACAACCTCGACGATCTCGATGACGTGCAGAACATCTACAGCAACTGGACCGCGTCTGACGACGTGCTCGCCCAGCTGGACGAGGAGTAGTCATCCGTGATCGTTCTCGGCGTTGACCCCGGGCTCACACGCTGCGGGGTCGGCGTGATCGAAGCCGGCGCATACCGCCGGCTTTCGTTTATTCACGTCGATGTGGTGCGAAGTGATCCGCACGAATCGCAGGATCTGAGATTGCTCAAGATCTACGACGGCCTGTGTGCGAAGATGGACGAATTCATTCCCGACACCGTTTCAATCGAGCGTGTGTTCGCCCAAGAGAACCGAAACACCGTGCTCGGTACGGCGCAAGCGGCCGGCATGGCCATGCTGGCCGCCGCCCAGCGCGGTATTCCGGTGGCGCTTCACACGCCGACCGAATCGAAAATGGCGATCACCGGCAACGGCAAGGCGGAGAAGATCCAGATGGAGCGCATGGTGGCTCGGATTCTCAATCTCAACGCATTGCCCACACCCGCGGATGCCGCAGACGCCTTGGCCATCGCCATATGCCATGCACTGCGCCCATCCGGTGCACTTGAAGGCGGCGAACGCGAGCAACATCTCACCCCGGCGCAACGCCAATGGGCACAGGCCACGCAGCATGCCACCCGTAGAAGGGGAGTCCGCAGAGGCATGTAAACTACCGAACATATGTTCGAATTCGGCAGGAGGACTAATGATCGGAATGCTCAAGGGCCGGGTCGAGTCGGTGGACACTTCCAATGCGGTGGTGGACGTCCATGGGGTTGGATTCGAATTGCGTATGCCTTCCAACGATCTCACCGCCATGCATATGGGCCAGGACGTCAAAATATACACATCCATGAGCGTCTCGCAGGACGCCATCACGCTGTTCGGATTCCTCGACGCCAGATCGAAACGCATGTTCCTCCAGCTGCAGAAGGTGAGTGGCGTCGGACCGAAGGTGGCGCTTTCGCTTCTGAGCACGCTGGCCCCCGACGACCTTGCACAGGCAATCCACGACGGTGACGACAAGGCCTTGTCACGCGCCCCCGGTCTGGGCCGGAAAGGTGCCCAGAAAATCATCCTGGAGCTCAAGGGCTCGATTGACGTCGACAAAATCGAAACAGGGGAGCCAACTTCCACGCAACGCATCCCAACCGACAAGGGGGTCGAACAGGTGGTTGAGGGTCTCATGTCGCTGGGCTGGAAGCAGGCGGATGCACAGCAGGCTGTGGATTCGGTCATTTCCTCCAGTGGCATCGCGTTGCCACTGGAGGAAGGCAATGTGCCGACTGTGCTCAGACTGGCATTGACATCACTGGACAGAGGGAGGTAATTCGTGGCAATCGCGAACATGGAGCCAATGGAGTATTCCGGAGCCGACAACCTCGATGCCCGGGATGAATCGTTGCGCATGGTGTCGGCCGTGCCGGTCGGCAATGAACCGGTGAGCGACGAGGAGCTGCGTCCTCATGTGTTGGAGGGCTTCATAGGGCAACCCAGACTGAAGGCCCAGCTGCAGCTTTTCCTTGATGCTGCCCGCAAACGTGATGTGGCTCCTGATCACATCCTCATGGCGGGTCCTCCCGGCTTGGGCAAGACCACATTGGCCATGATTGTGGCCAATGAGCTTGGGGTGCCCATCCGGGTCACGTCGGGACCGGCGATTCAACATGCTGGAGATCTGGCTTCGATTCTCAGTTCGCTGGATGTGGGCGAAGTGTTGTTCATCGATGAGATTCACCGACTTCCACGCGCCGCGGAGGAACTGCTGTATATAGCCATGGAGGATTTCCGCGTGGATGTGATGGTGGGCAAGGGGCCTGGTGCCTCTTCTATTCCACTGACGCTGCCTCGGTTCACCGTCATCGGAGCCACCACTCGCGAAGGCATGCTCCCCTCACCGCTGCGCGCCCGATTCGGCTTCACCGCGCATCTGGATTTCTACCCTCACGAGGAACTGGAAAAACTCATCGAACGCTCTGCCTCCGTGCTTGGCCTCCCATTGGAGGATCAGGCTGCGCGACAGTTGTCGCTGCGCTCACGCGGCACACCACGTATTGCGAACCGTTTGCTTCGGCGAGTGCGCGACTGGGCTATCGTGCACGATCTCGACAGCGTGGGGGCGGACGATGTCAAAGACGCACTGGCTCTCTACCAAATCGATTCCGAAGGACTGGACCGCCTGGACATCGCCGTGCTCAATGCAATTGTCCGGCAGTTCAACGGTGGCCCGGTGGGTCTCAACAACCTATCCGCCATGGTGGGGGAGGAGGCCGAGACAGTGGAGACTGTATGCGAACCGTATCTGGTACGTGAAGGCTTCCTGATTCGCACCCCGAAAGGCCGTCTCGCCACCGCCAAGGCATGGGAGCATTTGGGTCTCAAACCCGACGACGGTACCCCCGATGATGTCAGCAAGCTATTCTAAGCTTAGGATTTCGTGGGCTATTGCCCCTTCTCATGTTTTTAAGGAGTCCACTCATGGAATATATGATGCTCATCGTTCTCATCGTCCTCATGGGCGTTATGATGTTCTACTCTTCCCGGAAGGCCAAGAAGCAGCAGCAGGAGCGTCAGGCGTTCCGCACGAGCCTCGCTCCGGGCACTGAGGTCATCACCATCGGAGGCCTGATCGGCAAGGTCGTGGAAGTGGACGAGCAGTACGAAGAAATCGTGCTCGACTCCGAAGGATCGCTGCTGCGCTTCAGCCTGCAGTCGGTCAGCCGGGCCTATGTTCGTCCGGCCTATGTGAGCGACGACGACGTCGACGAGAACGGTAATCCACTGCCGAAGGACGAACCGGCGCAGATTACCTCGAACGAACCGGAATCCGACGGTTCCGAGACCGTCGTGGAGGAAACCTCCGTGGTTGAGACCCCGGAGGACGCGGATTCCTCACCGTTCGAAACACAGTCCAAGTAAACTGCCAATACCACCGCCAACCCGCCGATCAACGAAGGTGAACATGTCACAGACCGACATTCATGTGGCCAATGCTGCCAGCATGTCGCAAGACGATGCCCGCTACCTCATCTCACTCATTCGCACCGTTCCGGATTTCCCCCGCGAAGGCATCCTGTTCCGCGATTTCATGCCAGTATTCGCCGACTCCCGAGGGCTTCGTATTCTCCTCGACGCGCTCATCGCCGCTTTACCGGTGCACACAGACGAATTCGATGCGGTCGCAGGCCTTGAAGCACGTGGGTTCCTGTTCGGACCTGCCCTTGCCGCACAACTCGGCAAGGGATTCATTGCCATTCGCAAGGCCGGGAAGCTGCCTCCACCGGTGCATGCATGCAGCTATGCACTCGAATACGGCAAAGCCACCTTGGAGATCGAAGACACCAGTGTCCGAAACAATGAACGTATACTCATTGTCGATGACCTGATCGCCACCGGCGGTTCGGCTGCGGCGGCGAAGGACCTCATCGAATCGGCTGGAGGCAAGGTCGCAGGCTACGAATTCGTCATGGAATTGGAGGGCCTTGACGGACGGACGGCGCTCGGCGACTATCCATACGGCTCGTTGTTGAAGATGCCCGCTTAGGAAACAGTGGAGTAGAGGAATATGGATCTTTACGAATATCAGGCACGTCAGCTGCTCGAAGAGCAGGACATCGATGTGCCGAAGGCGGTGTTCGCACAGAATTCACATGAGGTGGCCGAAGCCGCCGACATCATCGGATATCCGGTCGTGATCAAGGCACAGGTGAAGATCGGACATCGCGGGCAGGCAGGCGGTGTGCGCATTGCACATGACCGTGACGAGGCGATACTCATCTCCGAGGATATCCTTCCGATGACCATCCATGGTCATAAGGTGAGTGGCATCCTGGTGACCGAAGCCAAGAACATCCTCCACGAATACTATGTGTCCATCTCGGTTGATCGCTCCTCGCGCGACTTCGACGTCCTGGCCACGGCCAACGGCGGCACTGAAGTCGAAGAAGTCGCACGCAAGCATCCGGAATCTGTGAAACGGCTGCATATAAGCGCTCTTGAGGACTTCGACCTCGAAGCAGCAACAAAAATGGCCGAGAGCATCGGCTTCTACCACGCGGATTCAGCTCAGGCGGCGCAGATCCTGCTCAACATGTGGCGCTGCTTCAAGCAGAACGATGCCACCCTCGTGGAGATCAACCCATTGGCCAAAGTCGGCGACCCGGACGACGAATCTTCGAAGTCGTTGTGCGCATTGGATGCGAAAATCTCACTCGACGACAACGCAGCCTTCCGTCACGATGGATGGAAGCGCTTTGCCGACCCGATCGTCCCGGATCCGTTTGAACAGCGTGCCCGTGAACACAATCTGCATTACGTGCATCTCACCGGCGAGGTCGGTGTCATCGGCAACGGGGCGGGCTTGGTGATGAGCTCCCTCGACGCCGTCGCATTCGCGGGCGAGGAACAGGGCACCGGTGTGAAGGCCGCGAACTTCCTCGACATCGGCGGGGGAGCCTCCTCGCAGGTCATGTGCGAAAGCCTTGAGATCATTCTCTCCGACCCCCAGGTGGAATCCGTGTTCATCAATGTGTATGGAGGCATCACCTCCTGTGAACAGGTAGCTCTCGGCATTCTCGAGGCGGCGGATCAGCTCGGCGCATCCAAGCCGATGGTCGTTCGGTTCGAGGGGAACAAGGCCGATGAGGGGCTTCGGATTCTCGCCGAGGCCGATAACCCGAACATCCATGTATGCGAGACCATGGGGCAGGCGGCCGCCGAGGCGGCTCGTCTCGCCGCCCATGGCAAGGAGGAGCGTTAAGTGAACGTGTTCATCGAAGATGACGCACCCGTCATCGTACAGGGCATCACCGGTCATCAGGGCATGACGCACACCGCACGCATGCTCAAGGCCAACACGAATATCGTCGGTGGCGTGAACCCACGCAAGGCCGGCACCACCCTCGAATTCGAAGATGGAAACGGCGTCCCCGTCAGGGTACCGGTGTTCGCCACTTGCCAGGAGGCAAAAGACATCACCGGTGCCAAGGCATCGGTTGTGTTCGTTCCCCCTCGTTTCGCCAAGGACGCCGTTGTCGAAGCCGTCGAAGCAGGCTTCGAGGTGGTTGTCGTGATCACCGAGGGCATCCCCGTGGCGGACTCCGCCTATTTCGTGGAACTCGCTCTCAGCAAAGGCGTGCGCATCGTCGGGCCGAACTGTCCGGGCCTCCTCACCTTGCCGGAATCCACCGATACACATGGCGTCAACCTTGGCATCATTCCCGACGGCATCGTCTCGCGTGGCCCGTTGGGATTGGTATCCAAATCCGGCACACTCACTTATCAGCTCATGGGCGAACTCTCCGACATCGGTTTCACGGCCTGTCTCGGCGCTGGCGGTGATCCCATCGTGGGAACCACGCTGCTCGAGGCGCTCGAAGCCTTTGAAGCCGATCCGAACACCAAGGCGGTCATGATGATCGGCGAGATCGGAGGCAATGCCGAACAGGATGCCGCACAATGGGCCGCCAAGAACATGACCAAACCGGTTGTTGCCTACATCGCCGGATTCACCGCCCCCGAAGGCAAGCAGATGGGGCATGCGGGGGCCATTGTGTCCGGAGGCAAGGGGACTGCTCAGGATAAGCAGGCGGCACTTGAGGCGGCCGGCATCCGAGTGGGCAGAACCCCCTCCGAGGCTGCGCAGATCATGCGTGAGGTGCTTTCCGCGCAGATATGATGAAGCAGATAACGCCCTGGTTGAAAGGTGTGCTCGCACCGGTTCTGGTCATGGTGATCTTCGCCATTCCGGTCGGTGTGTTCATGGCGCTGGCCCTGCTGGTCTTCGCCATGGAAGAGGGCGGCGAGACGATGTCGTCGTTCGCTGTCCCACTCACCAGAGTCATTGTGTTACTCAGTCAGGGTATCGGCATGCATGCCGGGGCGATTACCCTGACCATCACGCCTTTGCTCCTGACACTAGCGATGATCCTGCTAATCCGTGCCGTCTACTCCCACTGGAGCACGGATCTGCCAGCCTATCTTGCGGGCGTGGCAACTTGGATTGTGCTCTGCCTATGGTGCAGCGGTGAAACACGCATCCAACTCACCGATTCCATTTGGCTCATCGCGCTCAAATGTGCGGTGGTGTTTTCCCTGGGCTTCGCGTGGAGAGCGTTGCCCGGCTCCGCACTGATGGACAGGGGGCGCCTCTACTGCCGCGAGCACATCTCCCAACCAGTGCGTTCCAGCATTCATGTCGGTGTGCGTCTGGCCTTGCGATTGCTGGTGATATTCCTTTCCATCGGTTTGATTACCGTGTTCGTTTGGATTTGTCTGGATCATTCCAGCATGGTCACCATGTTCAAGACAATGCACATGAACACCGGATCGCGCATCCTCATGTGCATCATGGCCTTGGCATGGTTGCCCAATATGGCGTTATGGGCATTGTCATGGGTATTCGGCGGCGGATTCCACATTGGGCAGGCCGCCTCATATTCGTTGTGGTCGGCGCAGATTCACGAGTTGCCTTCGCTTCCCATATTCGCTTTGTTCCCCCATCCTGTCGACAATGCGGGCATTCGCACCTGTCTGATGCTGATTCCGGTTATGCTGGGATTCGTGTTCGGTTTGCTCATGTTGCTGCTCCACCGGGGTTTCCATGTGCGGGGCATTGATCCGAATGAGCCCGTGGACGTACGCGATTTGCTGTTGCGCTTCGCATACCCGGCTGGCGCATTCTGCATCACGGCCACACTGGTCTCCCTGATGAGCAGCTTGGCATTCTGGCTGGCCAATGGGTCGCTGGGAGTCGGCAGGCTCCGTGATGTCGGGGTTGATGTGATGCGCTCCACAAATGTGGTGGCAAGGCCATGTGCGATTGGTCTGGGAATATCCTGGATCAGCGCGATCGTGATCGTTGCCATCCACTCGCTCATGCTCATGATGTTGAAACGACGGGCCGCAAACCGCACTTCGTTGCCGTTGGAATCCGCGGATTCCCCTGATGACGAACGCAAAGAACACAAAACCCCCCATACCCCACGCGTGGTCAATTCCACGTTTACGCAGAAGGAGACGAAAGGTGACGACTAACCGACCGATTCGCAGGGCGTTGGTCTCGGTATTCCACAAGGAGGGCATCGAGGTGCTGGCCCAGGCATTCATTGATGCCGGAACCGAGGTGGTGTCCACTGGTTCAACCGCGAATAAGCTGGCAGAGCTCGGTGTGAATGTGATCGAAGTGTCGCAGGTGACCGGTTTCCCGGAATGCCTCGACGGACGTGTCAAGACGCTTGATCCGCATATCCATGCCGGGATTCTGGCTGATATGACGAATGAAGACCATGCCCGGCAGCTCGAGGAATTCGGTATCAAGCCATTCGACCTGGTGGTGGTCAACCTGTATCCGTTCGCCGATACCGTGCGGTCGGGAGCTGGGGAGTCCGACGTCATCGAAAAGATTGACATTGGCGGACCATCCATGGTTCGCGGGGCTGCGAAAAACAGCGCCACGGTCGCTATTGTCACCGATCCGACGGACTATGCCTTGGTGGCCACGCGCATCGAGAACGGCGAGGGATTCTCCTTGGAGGAACGCCGTTGGCTGGCGGCGAAGGCCTTTGCCCACACAGCTGCCTACGATGCCACGATCAACGAGTGGACCAGTGCCCATTGGCCGAAACCTGCGAGCATCGACGAGACCATTGACACCATCGCTGACGCGGGTACCGAGGATCCGACCGAGCAGGTGAAGCTTGGCAAGTTCCCAGCCCAATACACCCGCTCCTGGAACCGCGCGCATATTCTGCGATACGGTGAGAACCCCCATCAGGATGCCGCCCTGTATGTAGATCCGCTCAATGTCCGCGGGTTCGCCGACGCCGAGCAGCTTGGCGGCAAACCCATGAGCTATAACAACTATGTGGACGCCGATGCCGCGTGGCGCGCGGTATGGGATTTCGCCCCCCAGATCGCCGTCGCCGTGGTCAAGCACAACAACCCGTGCGGACTGGCCGTGGGAACCACCGTCGCCGAAGCACACCGCAAGGCACATGCCTGCGATCCAATGAGCGCCTATGGCGGTGTGATTGCCTCCAACGCCACGGTGACGCTGGAGATGGCCGAATACATCCGTTCGATTTTCACCGAGGTCATTGTGGCCCCCGATTATGAGCCCGAGGCCCTCGCACTTCTCCAAGCCAAGAAGAAGAACCTGCGCATCCTCAAGGTTGCCGAACCCCCCAAGGCCAAATACCAGTTCAAGCAGATCGACGGAGGGTTGCTTGTACAGTCCACCGATCTGATTGATGCCCCGGGAGACCATCCGGATGCTTGGAAGCTTGTTGCCGGTGAGGCCGCGGACGAGCGTACGCTCAAGAATCTCGAATTCGCATGGCGCGCCATTCGTTGCGTCAAATCCAATGCGATCCTGATTGCCGACGATATGGCGACGGTAGGCATCGGCATGGGACAGGTGAACCGCGTGGATTCGGCGCATCTGGCCGTGGAACGCGCCAATACGCTCGATGATGGGCGCAACCGCACGAAGGGCGCGGTCGCCGCCTCCGACGCCTTCTTCCCGTTCGCCGATGGCGCCGAAATTCTCATTGACGCCGGCGTGCGCGCCATCGTGCAGCCAGGCGGATCGATTCGTGACGAGGAGGTGTTCGAAGCGGCACGCAAGGCCAATGTGACCATGTACGTCACCGGCACACGCCACTTCCTCCACTGAGTCATTTGCCCTTGAAACCGGCTGTTCGAACCGGTGTATGGCAGATGACGCATGGAAGGCCCGACAGCCGCACGGTTGTCGGGCCTTCCATCATGTTACGGGCATACATGCAGGGGATAGGGTAAAGTATGCAGCAATCACTGGGAGGAGCACCATGAGCAGCCATCATCCATTTGTCTCTGAGAGCCATGAGGGCAAACCCGCATTCGAATGGGGAGTGGCGCTCTGTGTGGTGGTCTCCACCGTATTGGCTGCATGTGGCAAAGCAATGGCCGCCACAGCCCTACTGTCTGTGACGGCCATTGGAACCAGTGTGCTACGGACTGTGTTGCGGGAACGCAGCCCGTGGAAGATTCGCTCAGTGACGTTCGACTCCATCTGCGGAATCAGTCTGGGAGTCATCCTGTTCGGTCTCTTCCTCAGCGTCCTCTTCCTCAATCACTGAATAGTCGTTGTCGGTCTGTTCTCCGGTCAGTGGAACATTGTAGTTCTCTGCTTCGGCGATCTGAACCGCCTCGGCCTCATCTTCCGCCGGAACCTCACCGGCCTGTGCCATGGCGGCCTCGGCTACATCCGAGTCGACGCTGGTCTTCGGAGTGCCCAGCAGCTGGGAGACGATGATCACCAACGCCACAATGGCGGCGGCGAGAATGGCGGTGACCCAGAACACCCAGAGTTGGGCAAGCGGTTCCTGCGTGAGACCCTGCCCCTGGGCGAACACGGCGATGCCTGTGGCACGGGCAGGATTGATGGAGGCACCCGTCACAGGGAAGCTCATGGCTGACGCGGCAGCATAGGCAACACCCATAACCAGCGCATAGTCCGACCTCACCTTGCCATGCTTGCGCATCGAAACCATGGCGGCCGCCACGACGATGATGGAGGCAAGCAGCTCGACGATGATGGCGACGGTGATGCTGAACGTGAGTCCCAGCGAATTGAGCGATGTGTACAGCGACGAACCCTTGTCGTATCCGTTCACTGCCATGGCATACCACTGGTTGGCGGCGACGCTTTCGGAGGTGGGCAGCACAAGCCTGAGCAATCCGCCGGCGACAATGGCGCCGAGAATCTGCGCGACGATGTAGCAGATGCCGTCCCACACCTTCGTCTTCGAGGTGAGCATGGCGGCCACGGTGACGGCCGGGTTGAACTGTGCGCCGGAGATTCGTGCGAAGATTGCGGTCATGGCCGCGTAGATCACGCCGACGCAGACGGTGACGAAGGCAAGGTTCACGTTATAGAACGCCGAACCGAAAGTGCACATGAGATAGATGGCGAAGCAGATGAGCAGGGACCCAGCGAACTCGGAGAGTGCACGCGCCCACAGATCATGCCCTTTCTTTGGCTGGACTGAAGCGGTTGTTGTCGTATCGGTCATATTGTTCCTTCATTCAAATGGCAGACGCAAAGCGTTTTGCGACCGGAACCCATCATACTCAACAAGCTGTGCAAGTGCTCGTCAAGGCTTGACGGAGTACCGTCCGCACAGTATATTGAGAAAGTTATATGTTATTCGGCCACGTTGGGAGAACGATGCCACATATCTACAGTCAAGCCAGAAAACAATATGAGAACGACGGCGACGGTATTCGCCTGCAGAAGCTTCTGGCGCAGGCGGGATTCGGGTCCCGCCGCAAATGCGAGGAAATGATCACCGACGGCCGTGTCGAGGTCGATGGCGAACTCGTCACCGAACTGGGCACCCGAGTCGACCCGAAACGCCAGCAAGTACGTGTCGATGGCTCACGCATACGACTGAATCCGCGGCACATCACCTTGGCCTTGAACAAGCCACGCAAGGTGCTGAGCACGATGGACGATCCGAAGGGGCGCTACACGCTGCGCGACATCGTCGGCGACAAATATGAGCGCATCTTCCACATGGGGCGTTTGGACTACGATTCCGAGGGCCTTATTCTCATGACGAACGACGGCGAACTAAGCCAGCACGTCATGCATCCGAAATACGAGGTGGAGAAGACCTACATCGCCACGTTGGAAGGTCATATGAGCGGCACAGTATGCCGTCGTCTCGTACGCACCGGCGTACAGCTCGACGACGGCTGGATCAAGCTCGACCACTGCTCGATCATCGATTCGAACCGTGACCAGACCATCGTGAAGGTAGTGCTCCATTCCGGGCGCAACCGCATCGTCCGCCGCATCTTCGGTGCCATTGGCTTCCCGGTCAAACGGCTGGTGCGTACGCAGATCGGCCCAATCAAGCTCGGTGACATCAAATCCGGGTCCTACCGTGTGCTGTCGCAGGATGAGGTTCGCGCACTCTCGAAGGAGGTCGGTCTATGATTCGTGTGGCAATCGATGGCCCTGCCGGCGTGGGCAAGTCGTCCTCGTCGAAGGCCCTTGCAGACTATTTTGGATTCGCTTACCTCGACACGGGCGCCATGTATCGTGCATGCACATGGTGGTGCCTGGAGCGCGGGGTCGACCTGGATGCGGACCATGTGGATGAGCAGCAGGTGACGGAGATTGTGGCGGCCTTCTTCACCGACGGCCATTTCGACATCAGCGTCGACCCCCAGCATCCCGGCGTCTTCGCCGACGACGTCGACATCAGCGAGCAGATTCGCTCGCAGGAGGTCTCATCCCACGTATCCAGACTCGCGGCGATTATGCCGGTGCGCAACGTGCTCATCGCGGCGCAACGTGCCTACATCGCGGCTCAAAGCGCCGATGATTCGTTCTCGCACGGCCGTGGTGTCGTAGCCGAGGGGCGTGACATCACCGACGTCGTGGAACCCGGTGCGGAGGTGCGCATCCTGCTCACGGCCCGAGAGGAGGTGCGTCAGGCACGCCGCAACAGGCAGGAGCAGACCGGTGGAGTGGGCAGCGATGATGTAGCGAAACGCGACGCCGCCGACTCGAAGGTCACCCACTTCACGGAGGCTTCGGATGGTGTGACGACGATCGACAACTCCGACATCGATTTCGGGGAGACGCTCGATCTGATGATTGGTCTGGTCGACGACGCGATCGAGGAGCAGGCATACCGGCAATATGCCGCCAATCTCGACGATTACGAACTTGATGAGGGCGATGAGGGTCTGCTCGACGGCTCCGCATTCAGTGCAGACGGAGAGTCGGACCGCCGCAAGGCGGTGGGCGTCATCGCAGTGGTGGGTCGTCCGAACGTGGGCAAGTCGACATTGGTGAACCGCATTCTCGGACGTCGCGCCGCGGTTGTGGAGGACACTCCGGGTGTCACCCGCGATCGGGTGAGCTATGACGCCGAATGGGCGGGCACTGACTTCAAACTGGTGGACACCGGCGGCTGGGAAGCCGACGTCGAAGGCATCGACTCCGCCATCGCGTCCCAGGCTCAGATTGCCGTTGAGCTCGCGGACTCCGTGATCTTCGTGGTAGATGCGCTCACCGGGCTCACACAGACCGACGAGCGCATCGTGAAGCTGCTGCGTCAGGCTGGCAAACCCGTCACCGTCGCGGTGAACAAGATCGACGACCAGATCAGCGAGTATATGGCCGCTGAATTCTGGAAGCTCGGCCTTGGTGAGCCATACCCGATCTCTGCCATGCATGGAAGGGGAGTGGGGGACCTGCTCGATGAGGCCGTTGCGCAAATGAAAAGCGCCGAAAAGACCTCCGGTTTCCTCACGCCATCCCATCTGCGCCGTGTGGCGTTGGTGGGCAGACCGAATGTGGGTAAGTCGTCGCTGCTCAACCAGCTCTCGCATTCGGAACGCTCGGTGGTGAACGAACTTGCTGGCACCACGCGTGATCCCGTGGATGAGATCGTGACCATCGACGGCGAGGATTACCTGTTCATCGACACGGCGGGCATCAAACGTCGCCAGCACAAGCTGTCGGGCGCGGAGTACTACTCCTCGCTGCGCACCCAAGCGGCCATCGAACGCTCCGAGCTCGCCTTGGTGCTGTTCGACGCCTCCATTCCGATCTCCGATCAGGATCTCAAGGTCATGAGCACGGCGGTGGATGCAGGCCGTGCGGTGGTGCTCGTATTCAACAAATGGGATCTCATGGATGAATTCGACCGCCAGCGCATGGAGCGGTTGTGGAAGACCGAATTCGACCGTGTCACTTGGGCGCAACGTGTCAATCTCTCGGCGAAGACCGGTTGGCACACGAACCGTTTGGCCAAGGCGATGACGCAGGCTCTCGAGTCTTGGGACAAGCGTATTCCGACGGGCAAGCTCAACGCATTCCTCGGCAAGATCCAAGCCTCGCACCCGCATCCGGTGCGTGGTGGCAAACAGCCTCGCATTCTGTTCGCCACCCAGGCGTCAAGTCGGCCGCCGCGCTTCGTGATCTTCGCTACCGGCTTCCTGGAGCACGGGTACCGACGCTTTCTGGAGCGTTCGCTACGTGAGGAATTCGGATTTGAGGGATCACCGATTCAGATCTCGGTGAATATTCGCGAGAAGAAGCGCCGTAAGTAGCGATTCCAATGGCCGACGCGCGCAGCGTCGGCCATTATTCGCCCCCTCTGCTATATTGTGTATTCGTTGCCTTTGAGCAATACGGACCATAGCGCAGTTTGGTAGCGCACTTGACTGGGGGTCAAGGGGTCGCGGGTTCAAATCCCGCTGGTCCGACTTCATGGGATTTCTGCCCACCTCATTTTCCGTCGTCGATCAATCTGCCGTATTACAAGGAATCAATTCGAGATGATCGGACGAGACTTTCAAAAAATTAACATACTAATTCTTTTCTCTTCGTTGTTTACATATTTTCAACTGAAACTAGGAAATGAATTCGAATTGTCATGCAAAAGATGCGAATCCTTGGAAAAAAGGCTACACTTGGCACAGTTGGCATAACGATACAGGGATCCTCTTCGTATGAGAAAGGTTTGACATGACCGACGCATTCGAGCGAACCGCCGAGAAGATGAAGGCCCACGGCCTGAGCGAGACGGCCATAGCCCAATTCGAGCATCTCTATGATGTGTGGCAGCACGAGGACGGCACCACTTGGATTCGCGAGGAGGACATCGAGCCGGTCCAGGACATTCCCAATTTCGCGCAGATCTATGAGACGATCAACCACGACAAGGCGGTCGACGCATTCGCCAAGACGGCGTTCCTCAAGCTCAACGGCGGTCTGGGAACCTCGATGGGGCTCGACTGCGCAAAATCATTGTTGCCGGTTCGCAGGCACAAAGCCAAGCAAATGCGCTTCATCGACATCATTCTCGGACAGGTGGAAACCGCACGCAACCGACTGGGCGTGGAGCTCCCGCTGACGTTCATGAACTCGTTCCGCACATCGGCCGACACCATGAAGGTGCTCAACCGAGACAAGCGGTTCCATCAGGATGATATTCCGATGGAGATCATCCAGCACGTGGAGCCCAAGATCGATCTTTCGACGGGGGAGCCGGTGTCATTCCCCTCCAATCCCGATCTCGAATGGTGCCCACCCGGGCACGGCGACCTGTATTCGACCCTCTGGGAATCGGGTCTGCTCGACATTCTCGAAAGCCACGGATTCAAGTACCTGTTCATCTCGAACTCAGACAATCTGGGGGCACGTCCGTCACGCACTCTGGCCCAGCACTTCGAAAACACCGACGCTCCGTTCATGATCGAAGTGTCGAAACGCACCGAAGCGGATCGCAAGGGTGGTCACATCGTTCGCGACAAGGTCACCGGTAGACTCATGTTGCGCGAGATGACGCAGGTGGCCCCTGAAGACGCGGCGGAAGCCAAGAACATCGACAAGCATCCGTATTTCAATACGAACAACATCTGGGTGCGCATCGACTCCCTACGCGAGAAGCTGGCACAGAGCAACGGCGTGCTCCCGTTGCCTGTCATTCGCAATTACAAGACCGTCGACCCAACGGATGCCTCCACCACCGAGGTGATTCAGCTCGAGACCGCGATGGGCGCTGCAGTGAGTCTGTTCAATGGGGCGATCTGCGTCGAGGTGGACCGCATGCGCTTCCTGCCGGTGAAAACCACCGACGACCTGTTCATCATGCGCTCCGACCGCTTCCATCTGACCGATCAGTACGAGATGGAGGACGGCAACTACATCTTCCCGAACGTCCAGCTTGACACGCGCTTCTACAAGAACATCCATGATTTCGACGACCGCTTCCCCTACGGCGTGCCATCGCTTGCAGCGGCTGCCTCGGTCACGGTGGAGGGGGATTGGACCTTCGGCCGTGATGTGAACTTCTATGGTGAGGCGACATTGCATGATGAGGGTAGGCCGAGTTATGTCCCAAACGGCGAATTCGTAGGACCGCAGGGTATAGAGCCCGACGAATGGCTGTAGAATTGTTCGCAGAAAAGAAAATTTGGTCTTTTTCGGTGTTTCAGTACACCATTTGAGGAAAAGGCCCTTATGATAATACAAGGGGCGTTTGTGTGCGCCCACTTTGATTTAAAACGATAACGATACGTGAGGACTAATGGCTGAGGGTAGTAACGGCAGGCGCCGCTTCTCGGATAAGTGGGGCAAGCATGAGCTTGATGTGCTGGCAGTGTTGTCGTCCGCTTTTCCGCAATGGCTGACTTCCCGCCAGATCGCCCAGCGTGTGAAGGCATACGCTGACTCCTACGGTGAACTGGCTGATCAGGCCGCGAAAGCGGCTTTCGCGAAGCAATTCCAACGTGACCGCGCTAAGCTGGCGGCCATGGGAATCGCCATAGAGTCGCGGCAACCCGAATATTCCTCGAAATCCGAAGGTCAGGATTTCGCCTCGTACCGCCTTCAGCTCGGAGACGAGCCCCGTATTCGGCTGAAGTTCCAGCCGGAAGACATGCCGGTGCTGGCGGCCGCCAACTATCTAGCGCGATCGATGTCCATGTCGTCCGCCCCACAACCTCAACCGCAACACGTCTCTCGCACGGCACCGCGCGTGCCGCAGACGCCGATTCCCGGTCTCGGCCTTGATTCGATTGCACCTGGTCTGGGCACCCAGCACATTCCCGAGAATCTGGTGAAGGAGGTGGATTCCCGCCGATTCGCCGCCACGCTTTCCGTGAACGGCGAAAGTCTGAACGTCGCCTACACCGACACCGACGATCTTGTCATGTTCGTGCTTGAGCACCCGAACACCTCCATTGTGAACCCGCCGGAGGCCGTGGACGCATTCCGGCGGCGCCTCAATGCCGCCATCGGCTTCCAGCTGGCCGATGACTCTGCGAACATGTCCAGCGCCAAGGTGGCAGCCCATGCCATTGACGCCGGCGACGAGGCGGAGGACGAGGATGGTGCGAACGGCAAAGGCCATAAGAAGAGCTCGTTCCAGACGGGAAGCGAAGTGGATCGCCGTCTGCGCCTCATGCTGTTCCTCTCCGCCCACATGGGAGAGGAATACTCGCTCTCCGAACTCGCCGTGCGCTTCATTGGCGTCCCCAAGAATGACGACGAGCGCAAGAAGTTCGTACAGACAATTCACAAGGACATCAACACACTGACCACCGTCTCCGACGATGGCGAGATGGCTGGCAGCCAGTTCTTCGACATCGACTGGTCGTTGCTCGAGGCCGAGGGCATTGTATGCGCCACGAACTCCCTCGGCCTCGAACGTCTTGCCGGAATCTCGCCGCAATACATGAGCATGCTCACCGCATCGGTGAACTATCTGGCCCATGCACCGCTGCTGCCCGCCGAGGAACGCAGCCAAGCGGTTGACCTCTATGACCGCCTGCGCCAGTATGTGGAACCGGGTCAGACCCCTTGGCTGAGTCTGACCGGCTACGAGGTGGAACCGCGTTCCTTCGGCATTGTGAAGAAGGCAATCGCTGAGCATGCGTTGCTGGACATGAAGTACACCGATGGTTCTGGCCGTATTCGCGAGCGTCTGGTGGCACCATCCAAAATCTACGTGGACGAAGGCGTGTATTACGTGGCCTTGTGGACCGATGTCGAAGACGTCGCCCCGGCGGCGCTGCACAAAATCGTGCATAAGGACATGACGATTAACAAGGAGACCGGAGAACCTCGAATCTGGCAGATCCTGCGCATCGCGCGCATAGAGGAGGTCCAGGAGGTGGAACCGACCAAGCCGATGCAGATTCCAGATGTCTCTGTGAGCGACCTGCGCAAATGGAGCATCGAGACCTCCACATCCGCCGCCTTCATCACCGATCAACCGCATTTGGAGTTCATACGCACACTCGGCGATGCCGAGGTGGAACCGTGCGGTGAGGGGGAGAAGGTTCGACTGCAGATTCAGTCTGACTCGTGGTTCGTGGCGTTCTGCATTGCTCATGCCCGCCATATTCTGGCAGTGGCACCGGAGACCTTGCGCACGATGATTATCGCACGCGCCAAGCGTGAGCTGAGCATGCTCGACGAGAACGGCGAGGCCGATTCAGCCGAGGAACATCATGCCCGCTGATGCGGTGCGTGTAGAGGTATATTACATGACGGACGGACGCCATCGCGCCCGGTGGAATTGACAGGACGACGCAAGGAAAGAGGTAATGCATGCCGTGGTGGATCTGGTTGATTCTGGCCCTTGCCATGCTGGCGGTGCTGATTGCCGGCATCATCTACGTGATCATTCACGGACTCCATGCGCTCCAGTCGGTGCAACGGACCGGTGAGGCGGTCTCTGAACGGATTGCCCTCATGTCCGATACCGAGGGCACCCGACACCCCAAGGAGCGTCCCATCTTCACCGAGCCACTCGAGGTGGCCGCCAATCGATACACGCAGGCCCATACGAAGGTGGACAAACGCAAGCGGGCACGTCGTGAACGCTATGCACGAATCTGGAGCAGGTGGGCCTCATTCAACGACTGACGTGGATGGGGAAAATGGCAGGACGAAACAAAAGGAACAGGCATTCCGAGTCAACAGACGAGCGTGAACTCAGCCCGGCCGAACGGTACCGGGCCTTCAAGGAGTCGAGGAAGCGCATGCAGTCTGTAGCGGCACGGTTCGCGGACCGTATGCCATTCGAGTTGGATGCCTTTCAGCAAGATGCCAACGAGGCTCTTGAGGCCGGCTCCAATGTGCTTGTGGCGGCACCGACCGGCGCCGGGAAAACCGTGGTGGCGGATTTCGCCATATATCTGGCTCAGCAACGCAATGTGAAGGCGTTCTACACGACGCCTATCAAGGCGCTGAGCAACCAGAAATACCATGATCTAGTCGACATGTACGGTGCGGATAAGGTGGGGTTGCTCACCGGTGACACCTCGATAAATTCCGAGGCCGACATCGTGGTGATGACCACCGAAGTGCTGCGCAATATGCTCTACGAGCATTCGACAACGCTCAACGCCTTGGGCTATGTGATTCTCGACGAGGTCCATTATCTCGCTGACAGGTTCAGAGGACCGATTTGGGAGGAAGTGATCATCCACCTGCCTCAGAGCGTTCGGATCATCGGACTCTCCGCCACTGTGTCGAATGTCGAGGACTTTGCAGACTGGATTGAATCCGTACGCGGGGACACCAAGCTCGTGGTGTCTGAACACCGGCCGGTTCCGCTGGACCAGTACGTGTTATTGCAAAAGGATCCACGCACCGAACCGGAGTTGTTCGACCTGTATTGCAGGGACGACATGGGCGAACAGACCGTCAAAATGAATGCACGGCTGATGAACCGGCTTGACGAGCTCGACCGTATGGAGGCGCGGCGCGCGCGTGCGGACACCCATGGTAGGTCGGAGCGGCGGCAAGACCGCGGAGGCAAACGCAAGTTCGTGCGCAAGCCGGAACGATATCAGCCTCGCCGTTGGGCGGTCGTCGATGAACTGAACTTCTTGGGCATGCTCCCCGCCATATATTTCGTGTTCTCACGCAATGGCTGTGACGAGGCAGTGGAACAGTGCCTCAACGCCGGGTTGCGGCTCACCACTGACGAGGAGGCTCTGCACATCCGCAAGATCGTGGATGAGATGATTGAGGGACAGCTCACTCGTGAGGACCTGAAGACCCTGCACTTCTCACAGTTCCGCTATGCCTTGGAAGAGGGCTTTGCCGCGCACCATGCCGGTATGATCGCGCTGTTCAAGCAGATTGTCGAGCGCCTGTTCGAAGAGGGGCTCATCAAGTGTGTGTTTGCCACCGAGACACTGGCGCTCGGCATCAACATGCCGGCACGCAGCGTCGTGGTGGAGAAGCTGGAGAAATACAATGGCACTGGCATCGTTCCATTGACCCCGGGGGAGTACACCCAGCTCACCGGCCGTGCCGGACGCCGGGGCATCGACACCATAGGCAATGCCATCGTGGTCGATCACCGCGATTTCAAACCCGAGACGGCAGTGGCATTGTCCAGCAAGCGCGTCTACCCGCTGCATTCGAGCTTCAAGGCGACCTTCAATATGGCCGTCAATCTACTCAACTCCAGCGATTATGAGACGGCACGAGACACCCTCGACCATTCGTTCGCCCAATGGGAAGCCAATGAGTCGGCATGGGATCTCGAGGCACGCATTGACAAACTGCGCAAGGCCATAGCTGGCTATGAGGAGGCCATGGGCAATGATGCCGGTGACATGGTGGAGCTGCTGCGCATTCGCATGAAGCTCAGCGACCTGCAGAAGAACGAACGCCGGCGGCTCAAGCACGAGGTGTTCAAGTCGAATGAGGAGCGTTCGCGTGCATTCCGCCGGCTGGATGCACAGATCGCCCAGCTCAAAGAGCAGGAGGCGAACCACCCCGCCAAACGGTCTGCGGATTTCAAGACCCTGATGAAATGGGGGCACCGCTGGGTGCGTGAGACCAAGGAACTCGAGCGTCTGGAATACCGCTATGAATCCCGTACCAGTTCGGTGGCTCGTCAGTTCGACCGCATATGCCATAGCCTCGAAGTGCTCGGTTACCTTGAGACAGCCGACGAGAACGGTCACATCGACTACAGGCTCACCGAATACGGGCAGCTACTCAGGCGACTCTACACCGAACGTGATCTGGTATTGGCGCAGGCGATCACCCATGGCATCTTCGACGATCTCAATGCCCCCGAACTCGCTGCAGTGATGTCGTCGTTGCTGTACGAACCTCGCCGAGGCGAGGGTGGGGAACCGAGAAGGTACCCGGGAGGCCCCCGTGGTCGTGTGATGCAGGCCGCGAACGCCTTGAGGGACATGGATGGGCAGATCATCGCATTGTGCGAGGCGAACGGTCTGGAGAACTATCTGCAACCGCTGGACTTTGGAATCGTCGATCTCATGTACAACTGGGCATATGGCGACTCGCTCTCCGAAGTGCTCGAGCACAGCGACATGACCGGTGGGGATTTCGTACGTACGGCGAAACGCATTGCCGACGTATTGCAGCAGATCGCCGTCGCCGAACCATATCTGGGGGAGGGCGGTGCCGAGCTCGCCGCCCTCGCGCATGAGGCCTACGAGCGCGTCAATCGTGGCATCGTGGCTTACTCCGGCGTGGACTGATCGGCGCCAAAACCGGTGCCAGACACCGAGAATGCAAGGAATAAAGGGGTAGTCCCAGCTGTTTTGTAGCTTGGAAGTACTTTGAAACCTCAAGGAGGAACAGCATGGCGGAACGCAGTCTGCGCGGCATGAGCATCGGCGCAAAGTCCTTGGAGTCCGACGACAACGTCGATTTCGCGGCTCGCGTCGAAGTGGCCTACGTATGTCCGAAGGGGCACCGCACCATCCTGCCGTTCGCCGAGTCCGCGGATCTTCCGAACGAATGGGAGTGCCGTTGCGGCGCCACCGCGCACCGTGAGAACGAGGAGGACGAGCAGCCGGACGAAATCACCAAGCCGACCCGCACGCATTGGGATATGCTCATGGAGCGTCGTAGCGAGGACGAGCTGGCGGCATTGCTCGAAAAGCGTCTGAAGATGCATCACGACGGCTGGATTCCGGACTACGAGTGACGACAACCTGACATGACAGAGCATGTTATGTCAGGTTTTTCATTTGCAAAACAGCGTGTGCCCATATAGGACGGAAAGAGGAAATACATGACAGAACCCAGGCGAGTGGTGTTGCTCGATCTCGACGGCACGTTGACGGAATCGGGCCCCGGCATCATCAAATGCGTGATCAAGGCCTTCGAGGCCGTGGATGTTCCCGTGCCAAACGACGAGGCATTGCAGCGTTTCATTGGACCTGCCATCATCGATTCGATGAAGCTCAACGGCATTCCGCCGCAGAAACTCGATGAGGCGGTACGCGTCTATCGGCATTTCTATGGTGATGCGAATGTGTTCAACGATCCGAACGAACCCGGGCGGAAAGTGCCCGGCCGTCTTGTCAACTCGATGTACGAAGGCATTCCCGAACAGCTGCGCAAAATGCGCGAGATGGGCTACTATCTCGCGGTATGCACGGCAAAGCCCGAGTATCAGGCCATTCCGATTTGCGAGCATTTCCATCTGACCGATCTTGTCGACGGCATCTACGGGGCAAGCAAAGACAATTCGCGCATCACCAAGGAAGCGGTGATCACCTATGCGCTCGACAGAATCGGTGTGGACAGGAACGCCGGAGACAGAGCGCTCATGGTGGGAGATCGTTGGACCGATGTGGACGGCGCCAAGCTCAATGGGCTCGACTGCCTGGGTTGCGGCTGGGGCTATGCCGAGCCGAACGAATTGCGCGAGCATGGCGCATACCGTGTGGTTCCGTTCGTCAGCGAGCTTGCCGATGCGGTGAACGATTACTTCACGGAACGCCAGTGACCGATTGACAATCCAATAATCTCATCAGAAGGGGCGCATGCAATACGTATACGCCCCTTCACTATATCGGTATACCATTATCCGATAATGTACGTTATGTCAGATTAGATATCCGTCACACTCCCCAGTGATATATATGCGGTATGTCATATCTAGCTCGTTCGCCAGGCTCAGTCAGATTGATGAATACGCGGCCACACCCTCCGCACCAGCGGCGGCACCGATACCGCGACATTCATCACGATAAGATCAACGAATACGACCAATCACGCCACGACAAAACAATGGGTCACGGGAAAATATTCTCGTCGAACAAGTCTTATTATTGAAAACACTTGCATGATACTTTTCAATATACTTATCTGTAGATCTGTTTTTACGGATTTTCTACAGCACGATGTATAGATATATTTAAACGTGTAGTAATTTTGTGTTTTCTTCGATGATTTAAGTGCCTGTTACTTCATTATTCGAACCAACGTGGCATTTAACAAGGTTTACCGGAACAGCAACGCCTTCTCCTCCATGCATTGCCTTGGATTCCTCCGCAACTCAAACAACATCGGCGTGTGCATTCCGCCGCGGAAGCCTGTGACCCAGAGCGTACAGCAGCATGCCGAGGAACAGGCTCGCCAGCACTAGCGCAATCGCCTGCCAGGCATTCGTCTGCAGCAGTTTGTAGGTATCGGCCGAAAAAGTGGAGAACGTGGTCAGACCGCCGCAGAATCCCGTGGTCATGAATTTCGCCATGGCCTTGCTCGGTTCGCGTCGTTCGATGATTGCGGTGAATAGCCCCATGAGGAAACAGCCCACGCAATTGATGACAAGAATCGAGATCGGATCCATCGTCCAATTGTTGAAGCCATTCTCCAGCAGATACCGGCAGACGGCTCCCAATGCGCATCCGAATCCCACTGCAATGAGTTCCATAATCCTCACCCCTACGCAAACGCTCTGGTGACAAGAAAACCAAACGCCACGCAACAAATGCCTGCCACGACGCTGCCAATCCAATAGATCCACGCGCGAACCGTACTGTGCTCTTCGAACAGCGACACGACTTCCGACGTAAAGGTGGAGAACGTGGTCAGACCGCCGCAGAATCCCGTGATCAGCAAAGCTTTCCATGGCTCGGCCACAGACCCCATGGCCACTACCCCCAGCATGATGCCCACGAGCAACGAACCGGCCAGATTTACCAACAGGGTGCCGCATGGGATTGCGTAGTCCTTGCGGTTAAGCCAGCCTGAGGCCAATGAGCGCAAACAGCCGCCGGCGAATGCGCCAACAGCCACCGCACTTAGATTCGGCCAGATCATATGATTGACATCCCCTCATGGGTCTCATCACCGTCTGCGTCACCATCGTCAGGCAATGGTTCGACGTGCGCCGGTTCGAAACGCATGGCACGCCGAGCCTGCACATACATGAGCGCCAACTCCGCGAACACCAACACCACGGCAACCACCGCGGAGGGCCATCCCAACCGTTCGTAGAGCGAGCGTGGGTGGGTGCCGATCGAGTCCTTGTTCGCCAGGAACAGGAAATACGGCATGGCGAACAAGACAAAGGTGGTGAGCTGGCCGATGATCACGGCCCAACTGACTGGTTTGACCACAACATCCGCGCGCCCGAAATGGCTGCAGTGCACGGTGACCGCACACACCATGACTGCACAGAGCGCTGCTGCAATCCATAGAATGGCAGGTAAGGCGTTCATATCACTCCCCTCGTCTTCATGCACATTGATATATTACGCCACGGCGTACGAATGCCCATCGATGTCCAAGGGCACATCGCGATACGGAGGCTCGACGTGCGCGTCCCGGTGATGCAGTCTGGTGCCTTTCGCGACAATCGGCAGACGAGCCAACGGTCCATCGGAATCGACGCTCAGGTGCCGCAAGGCGACATCGGAGGTGACAGCAACGGATTCGGCGGCCGCCAGACTGGACTCCACCTGACGGAACAACGCCCCGACGGCAATGATGAACACGGCGGATTCATGCTGCAGGACATCGGCGAACATGGTCTCACCCTCACAGGCGCGCACATGCTCCCCGTCGCAGACGATGACCATGTGGGAGAGCTGCGTGGAGCGGTAGGCCCGCAGGAACTGCAATGTTTGCGATATGTTCTGCAAGTTCACGCCAAGGTCGAGCAATTTCTTGCATGCGGCGAGCATGAGTACGTCGTTGAAGGAATACAGGCGTCGCGACCCCGAACCGTGCGATGCGGTGACCGATGGCTCCACGATATGCTTATGCGCCCAGTAGTCGAGTTGCCGGTATGTGATGCCGGCCGCCCGTGACGCCGCAGATCCGCGATACCCCATGCGAACCTGCTCGGTTTCCAGCAGGGAGTCCGGAAACAACTCCCCTTGCACCATGGAATCGTCGACATCGAGCAATGGGACATCCACGAAAAGCGGGAGGCCGTCATTCCGACCTTCCCGCTGTGCTTGTGTCTCCCGATTCGACTCCATTGCAGGGCGTGCGGCTCAATGCTCAGATGTTACGCACCGCGCTGTTCGTGAAATAGATCAGGCGGAACTTGCCAATCATGATCTCATCGCCATTCTTGAGCGTCGCCTTGTCGACCCTCTGCCGGTTCACATAGGTGCCGTTGAGGCTGCCGGCATCAATCACCGTGTAAGCGCCGTTTTCGCGGCGGAACACGGCATGCTGGCGCGAGACCGTGGAATCGTCGAGCAGAATGTCGGCGCGCGGGTCCCTGCCTACGGTCACCTCGTCTTCATCGAGCAGGTAACGCGAACCGGAAAGAGCGCCACGTGTTGCGATAAGCAGAGCCGTGTCGTCCGCCAGTCTGGAGATGGTCTGCAGATCCTCCTGCGTCAACGGACGCTCACCGCTGGTGGTCACTGGAATCTGGATGGCAGGCATGCCGATGATGGTGGTTTCGCCTGCACTTGGAATTGGATCAGTCATAACTCCTCATTCTACAATCTTTGCGTACTTATAGTTGGTCACCGGCTGCGTTTGGGTGATTTTCACGTCATCGGACGTCTCGACGTTCACACTCGCCCCGAATTTCACCGTAAGCCTCGAGCCGACGCCACCGGCCATGTTCACCGCATTCGCAAGGTTGTTCTGCTCCCCTATGGCCTTGACGATGTATGGCGCGTTGAGTGCCTTGCCGTCACATATGAGGCCATTCGCACCTTCGCTGATGTAGGTGGAGGTGACCACCCGCACATCGTTGATGGCAATGACCTCTGCACCTCCGTTGCGCAGCTCCTCGATGAGGTTGAACATGGTCGCCGCATCGATCGGCGCCTTGGTGCCGGCGGAGATATGCACGATGATACCGGGACCCTCCGCGGGAAGCCGACCTGAGAGAATGCCGCTGGACTCCTCGTTCTCCTTGGCGATGCGGTTCGCCTCGGCCTCCTTATCGGCTGCCTGTTGCAGTGAAGTGAGCTGCCGGCTGAGCTCGGTGCGTCGCTCTTCAAGGCGCTGCACCTGCGTGTTCGTCTCGCCGAGCATACGGGTGAGTTCAGACTCGGTCATCGTCTCATACGTCATATCCGTATTGTTCACCTGGATCACGTACCCGAACGACAGCAGTGCGCACAATGCCGCTACAAGTACACTGGCCAGCAGCCGCGCGCGAATGGATTGTGCGCGTCCGGAAATCTGCTTCTTCGGTTTCGCTTTCCTGACCGCCGGAAATGCACCGGTTGGCAGTTTGTCATTCTGCCGGTCTTTTTTCTGCTGAGAGAGGATTTTCTTCACATGGATGCCGCTGGGTGGTTCAGGAGGCGTCCCGGCTGACTGAATCGGTTTGTTCTCGTGCCCATTCGCTTCGCCCATACTCACCCCTGGAAGATGAAACGGCGGATTGCCGAGACGTTGGAGAAGATGCGGATGCCAAGCACGACGATGACAGCGGTGGAGAGTTGCGACCCCACACCAAGTTGGTTGCCCAGGAGCACCAGGAGTGTTGCGGTGACGACATTGGAGAAGAACGAGATCACGAACACCTTGTCGGAGAAGCTGCGCTCGAAGTAGGCACGTGCCGCGCCAAGCAACGCATCAAGTGCCGCCACCACCATGATCGGAAGATACGGTTGGAGCCAAATCGGAATGTCTGGTTTCACGAACAGACCGACTACAACGCCGATGATCAGACCGAGCACTGCTGCCATTACCGTATCTCCTTCGCATTTGAAACCTGACCGGGTGTTGCCGCCTTGAGTCGAATCATATTCTCCTTGCTGGTCTGCAACGTCATACCGGCGTCCTTGAACTCCTGGTACAGTGTCGAGAGCTCCTTTTGCCCCATTCTATTCGCAAGCTCGTTCTTATTGCCTATGGCTTGAATGCGGTATGGACTTGAAACCGGTGTGGTGCCAATGAGTATGGAGTTGCCTGCGGTTCGTATGGACGTCTGCACCCCAAGCCTGTTGTCGTTGATGGAGATCGCCTCGGCGCCTGCCTTCCACATAAGCGAGACGAGCAATTGCAGATCGGTGTCGGTGACCACGCGCAATCGGTTCGTCGATTTCTCTCGAGGTAACGATCCTTCCTGCGCATTGCTGTTCGTCACCATCGGGTCGGCAACGGTGAGCACAATGCCCTCGCCTTCGACAGCGGTGGCGCCGGCAGCCGCTTCGTTGCGCCGCACCTCCTGCTCCACTTGGGAGGGCAATGCGGATTGCGATTGGCGGTCCACATCTGCGCGCATATCCGCAATCTGCTTCTCCAGTTCGTCGATATGAGTATTCTGCGCCTCAAGCTGTGACGCCAACTGTTGACGCACCTGTTTGCGGGGATCGGTGTTGAGCAGGCGCACGAACAGGCATCCCGCGAATCCGACGGCCACGCATATGATGAGCACGATAATGCGCGTGCCCCAGAATGTGAGTTTCGAATCCGGTTTGGTAACCAGTCTCGAATCGTTGTAGAGGGCGTCCATCGGACGGTTCACTAGATCGTCGATGAGCCGAAGCGAGGCATCGTAGTGTTTGCCCCGGCGCCGAGGCGGCATCACCCCACCACGTGATATCTCGGTGTGATGTGAGTCGAGACGGGCGTATGCGGACGAAAAAACGGCACGCCTGCGAACCGGCGGATCTTCAACGCTCACCGGGAACACTTCAGGCATGCCGTTTTCGCGGGTCAACTGCGCGTCCTCTCTCTGATTTACCTACCTGACTGCTTTTTGACGTCCATCCGCCTGTAGGAGCCCGATACCCTGACGCATATACAGGATTCCGGCCATCCAGTACAGTCCTATGCCCCAAATCGCACAGGAGATAGCCGCATAGTGCAGCATTTCGAACACGGGCATCTGACGTTCTATATCGGCCACCATGAGGCCGACGATCGAGATCATGAGCACTGCGGTGCCTGTCTTGCCTACGAAGTGCACTGGGAGCGGCCCATAGTTATGTTGCGCGAGAACCACGGTGAGCACGGCCATTGTCACATCGCGCAAAGCCACGAGAATGAGCATCCACCAAGGCACCACATGGCAGATGCCGAGTGCCAGAATGGAGCACAGGATGAGCAATCGGTCGGCGATTGGATCGAGCAACTGGCCGATCTTGCTCACCTGATTGAATTTACGCGCAATGAGACCATCGAGCCCATCAGAGGCGAACGACAACGCCAGCACGACCAGAGCCCATACCATGCTGTGCTCGGTGATGAGCCATGCGATGATCGGAATGGAGATGATGCGCAACAGACTGATGATGTTTGGTATGGTGAACACCACGTCACGCGGTTCCGGACTGTACTTCTTCCGGCTGAACTTCTCTTTGAGATCCATGGGCGTCACATCCAAGCGACTCACATTCGCGTCGCCTGGATGGCGGTGACGATGATGCCGCGTGCGCCGACTTCATACAACTGATCCATGAGCTGATTCACCTTGGCTTTCGGCACCATGACGCGCACCGCTGCCCACTGCTTGTCATGAAGCGGCGAGATGGTGGGGCTTTCGAAGCCGGGCGTGATCTGTACGGCCGCAGAGATCTTCTCCACGGGAATATCGAAGTCCATGAGCACATAGCGCTTGGCCGTGAGCACACCATGCAGGCGGCGTTCGAGCCGTTCCAAGCGCTCGTCCTGGGGGTCCAACCGCGGCGAGCGAATGAGCACCGCTTCCGAGTGCAGAATCGGTTCCCCGAAAATGCGCAGACCGGCGTTGCGCAGGGTGGTACCTGTGGAAACGACATCTGCAATCAAATCAGCCACACCAAGCTGCACCGAGGATTCCACCGCGCCATCCAAATGTATGGGCGTCGCATTGATGCCGTGTTCGGTCAGATAGTCATGCACAAGCTTGTCGAAGGAGGTACCCACCCGCTTGCCTTCGACGTCGTCGAGCGTGGTGATCGGGCTGTCCTGCGGAGCGGCGAAACGGAACGTGGATCCTCCGAAACCGAGGTTCATCTCCTCCTGCGCATCAGTTCCCGAGTTGAGCAGCAGATCATGGCCGGTGATACCCACATCGATGGTGCCCATGCCCACGTACACTGCGATGTCCAGTGGACGAAGGTAGAACAGTTCGACGTCGTTGTCGGGGTCCTCCACCACCAGTTGGCGTGGGTTGCTCCGCAACGTGTATCCGGCCTCAGACAGCATGGCCCATGCCGGCTCGGAAAGCATGCCCTTGTTTGGCACTGCGATTCTCAGCATGATTCCTCCAACTTCCTCCCCACGCTTGCGCCGCATGCGACCGGCGCCCCGGCGGGTATTTGCTTACAGGTTCTTGTAGATGTCGTCGAGAGTGATGCCACGGTCGATCATCATGACCTGCAGATGGTAGATGAGCTGGCTCATCTCCTCGGCGGTGCGCTCGGCACCCTCGTATTCGGCGGCGATCCAGGTCTCGCCCGCCTCTTCGATGATCTTCTTGCCAATGAAATGGGTGCCTTTGCCAAGTTCGTCCACGGTGAGTGAACCTGGGGTCTGGTTGGCGGCCTTTTCGCTGAGTTCGGCGAACAGCGACTCGAATGTCTTCATGGTTTCCTTAATCGAACGTACACGTGCTACCCAGTGTGGCACGTGGTATGGGCATGAATGTGCCGCACGCCGTTTCGACGTGCGGCAAGTTGCGAATCAGTCGCGGTAGGCGGCGGCGGCCGTGTCGCGAATCTCGTTGATCGCCTTGGCTGGATCAGCGGCGCCATAGACCGCGGATCCAGCGACGAGAATATTCGCGCCGGCCTGGGCCACGGTTGCCGCCGTCTTCGGACTCACGCCACCATCGACCTGAATGTTCGTGTCAAGGCCACGACGTGTGATTTCGTCACGCAGGCGGCGCACCTTGCCCATCTGGTTGGCGAGGAACTTCTGGCCACCGAATCCCGGTTCCACCGTCATGATGAGAATGGTGTCGAATTCCTCGAGAATGTCGAAGATCGGTTCGACCGGCTCGGCGGGACGTACGGCGAACCATGCCTCGCATCCCATGTCGTGCAGTTGGCGTGCCAGACGCACCGGCGCATGGGTGGCCCCCATGTGGAAGGTGACCGAATGGGCGCCACGCTCCGCATAGCCGGGAGCCCAGCGGTCCGGATCGTCAATCATGAGATGCACATCGACCGGCAGATCGGTGACCTCGCAGATGCGCTTGACAACCGGTTCGCCAATGGTCAGATTCGGGACAAAGTGGTGGTCCATCACATCGACATGAACCATGTCCGCATTCGAAATGCGCTCGAGGTCGCGTTCGAGATTGCAGAAATCCGCGGACAGAATGCTTGGTGCGATTTTAATATCCATGGTTGCCATTCTAAATACAGTAATCGACCAGGTGAGACGTCTGAGCGGCCATATTCAGCCCGCATTGCGGCCGGAGCCACCTGCATCCTGCGGCGACTGCTCCCGTCTGGCTTCCAATTCGGTCTGGGCATGCAGCTTGTCGCTGAGAAGCTGGGTGGGACTTCCCACTCGCTGGATGACGATGAAGGCGACGGCTCCGAGCATGAACACAATGATCGACACCCATACGTTGACGCGCAGTCCGAGAATCTCGTGGGAGAAGTCGATGCGCAGCATCTCGATCCAGGTGCGCCCAAGGGTGTACCACATCACATACAGCGCGAACAGGGATCCGGCCTTGAGCCTGTTCGCAAGTCGGTGGCCGATCCAGATGATCAGGGCGGCTCCGATGAGATTCCATATCATCTCGTACAGGAAGGTCGGATGGAACAGCGTGCCGGTCGGGCAGCTCGCACCGTCATAGCAGGTCTCACTGTTGCCTATGGCACTGCCGTTCATGTTGAGCTTGAGCCCCCATGGCAGCGTGGTGGGCTTGCCGTACAGCTCCTGGTTGAACCAGTTGCCAAGGCGACCGATCGCCTGGGCGACAAGCAGCGCAGGCGCAATGGAATCCGCCAGCAATGCCATCGGATAATGCTTATGGCGACACCATGCCCATGCACCCAGTGCGCCGCATAGGATGGCGCCCCAGATGCCGAGACCGCCGTTCCATATGCGGAACATCTCGACCCAGTCGCCATTCGGGCCGAAGAAACGTTCCGGAGTGGTGATGATGTGGTAGAGGCGTGCACCGACGATGCCACATGGCACCGCCACCAGGGTGGTGTCGAAGATCTGGTCGAAAGTGCCTCCCAATCTCTTCCAACGTTCGCCGGTGATCCATACCGCGGCAATGATGCCCAGCAGCATCGTCAACGCATAGATGTGAATCGTCAGCGATCCCACATGGAATTGGGAGATGGATGGCGAGGGAATGTAGGCAAGAGTCGTCATACGCTCGAATATAGCGTGGAGAACCGATATCGGCATAGGACCGGTATTGGTTGGCAGCCGGATTCATTGTCCCGGCCGCCAACCAATAGCGTGCCGCTACAGGCGTGCGTTGTGGATGCCCTCGGCGAGTTCTGCGGTCTTGGCCGCCAACGCAGCCAGACCTGAGGTGAGCTCGCGCGCATCGCCATCCTCGGTGAGCAGGGTGTGGACCAAGGCGGATCCAACGATGACCCCGTCTGCATACTGCCCGACGGCCTTGCCTTGAGCAGCGGTGGAGACGCCGATGCCCACACACACATTCTCGGCCCCGGCCTTACGGGTCCGGGCCACAAGATCCTCCGGGGAAGTCCCTAGACTCGACCGTTCGCCAGTCACGCCCATGCGCGATGCCGCATAGACGAATCCCCGGGCGTTTTCACACACCACCCGCAGACGCTCATCGGTGGAGTCGGGGGAAACAAGGAAGATGCGATCGAGCCCATGGCGGTCCGACGCCTCGATCCACTCCCCTGCCTCGTCGGGAATGAGATCGGGAGTGATAAGGCCTGCGCCTCCTGCATTCGCGAAATCAGCGGCGAAGCGTTCAACCCCATAATGGTAGATGAGGTTCCAGTAGCTCATGATGAGCGGCACTCCACCGGCATTGGCCACCGTCTCCACGGCCTTGAACACATCGGCTATGCGCTCGCCATTGTTCAGGGCGATCTGGCTGGCGGCCTGGATCACCGGGCCATCCATCACCGGATCGGAATACGGCAGTCCTATCTCGACAATGTCAGCACCGTTCTCGACCATCGTGGCGAAGGCCTCGAGTGACTGTTCCATCGTGGGGAATCCGAATGGCAGGTACCCAATGAATGCAGGCTTGTCCTGCGCTTTGAACCGTGTGAACAGCTCGCGGCATGGGCTGGGACGATGGCTGATTCCAAGCGGCTGACCGCTTGGCGTGGTGTTGTATTCGGTCATATCTGCTCCTATTCCACTTACTCGTTCACGCGTTGTTGCCGGTCGCACCGTTCGCCTCGAGTGCGGCTGCCTGCTCATCGGTGAGATATCCGAACCACTTGCCGGCGGTGTTCATGTCCTTGTCGCCGCGTCCCGAGATGTTCACAATCATCACCGGATGCTCATAGCCCTTCTCCTTGAGATCCCGTGCCGCTTTATAGGCGCCGGCGACGGCATGGGAGCTCTCGATGGCTGGAATGATGCCCTCGGTCTCGCACAGATCCTTGAACGCGTTCATCGCTTCCTCATCGGTCGCCCATGAATAGTTCACACGTCCGATTTCCTTGAGCCATGCGTGTTCTGGGCCAACGGACGCATAATCAAGGCCTGCGGAAATCGAGTAGGTGTCAAGGGTCTGTCCCTCAGAGTTCCCAAGCAGATAGCTTTTGGCCCCCTGGAACATGCCGAGTTCACCGGTTCCCGGTGCGAAACGGATGGCATGCTGGCCGGAGTCCGGACCGTGGCCGCCAGCCTCGAAACCATAGAGGTTGACGCGCGGATCGTCGAGGAAGGCGTTCATGATGCCGATGGCATTGGAACCGCCGCCCACGCAGGCGCAGATCGCATCGGGATGATCGATGCCGTACCACTGTGCCAGCTGCTCCTTCGCCTCCTCACCTATGATCTTCTGAAAGTCACGCACCATCTCCGGGAACGGATGGGGACCTGCGACGGTACCAAGCAGATAGTGGGTGTCTTTGACGTTGGTGACCCAATCACGCAGCGCCTCGTTGATGGCGTCCTTGAGAATACGGTCACCAAGTGTCACTTCGACCACCTCGGCGCCCAGCATGCGCATGCGGGCCACGTTGAGCGCCTGTCGCCGTGCGTCGATCTGTCCCATGTAGATGCGGCACTTGAGACCGAGCATCGCACACACGGTGGCCGTGGCAACGCCGTGCTGTCCTGCTCCGGTCTCCGCGATCACGCGGGTCTTGCCCATGCGCTTGACGAGCAGTGCCTGCCCGATCGCATTATTGATCTTATGGGCACCGGTATGGTTGAGGTCCTCACGCTTGAGGAACACTCTGGCGTCGAGTCCGGTGCGTTCCTTGATGCGTTCGGCGAATCGCGGCGCCTCGGTGAGCGGTGAAGGACGTCCCACATAGCGCTTATTGAGCGTGGCGAGCTCCTTGTGGAATTCGGGATCATCTTTCGCGTCGTCGTACACACGCTGCAATTCATCGAGGGCGGTGATAAGCGCCTCCGGCACATAGCGACCGCCGAACTGCCCCCAATACGGGCCATGATGTTCGCTCAACGGAGTGGTTTCAGAAGCTTTCACTCGTTCTCCTGCCTTCACTAATCGTTCCACGGCCAGCCGCGGGTCATCGGCGGTGGCCACGCCCTCTCCCACCAGAACAGCGTCGGCTCCGGCGCGGGCATAATCCTCAACTTCAACGGCACCGAATACACCGGACTCGGCCACCTTGATCACATCTTCGGGCAGATTGCTCGCCAACTCGGTGTATTTGCCCACATCGACGCGCAAATCCTTCAGATTGCGCGCATTGATGCCGATCACACGCGCGCCGGCCGCGATGGCCCGCTCGATTTCCTCACGGGTATGCGTTTCGACCAAGGCGGTCATACCGAGTTCATGCGTGAGCTTCAGCAGATGCGCCAGCTGGGTGTCGTCAAGCGCCGCGACGATGAGCAGCACGATGTCCGCCCCATGCGCACGCGCCTCCCAGATCTGGTAATCCGTGGTGATGAAATCCTTCCGAAGCACCGGGATGTGCACAGCGGCACGTACGGCATCGACATCGTCAAGAGACCCGAGGAACCTGCGGCCTTCAGTGAGCACCGAGATTGCGCTCGCACCGCCTTGTTCGTATTGTCGGCCCAAAGCGGCAGGGTCTTCTATATCGATGAGATGCCCTTTCGACGGCGAGGCACGCTTTATTTCGGCAATCACCGGAATGCCGTCGTGACGCCTAAGCCATCGTTTCGCGTCGAGGGGAGCCGGAGCCGAGGCAGCCCGGGCCTTGAGCTCTTCCAACGACGTTACGCGTTCACGGTCGCACTTGTCTTCGAGTGCCCCCGCTACCAGTTCATCCAAAACCGACATGCTCCTCCTTGGGATGCGATGGCTCAACGGGCCCTTCCCGTCATAGTCACTGTAACGGAATGCAGGTGACGAACGCATGTCGACGTCTGAATCGTGGTCTGTTCCTTCTCGCCGGCGACATACGGCTCGACGCATAACACCGAATCACACACGGCGAGGGAATTACGCTCAAAAGCGGAATGCCATCTATGCATTCGCAAATGGTGGTCTAATTAGACATAGCCTACATCACTGATGAAAGGAACCGATTATGGCAGACATCAAGGAACATTTCGAGGAATTCAAGGATCGCATGGAGGAGAAGCACGAGGAGCACAAGGCGGAGCGTGACGAAAAGCGCGCCGAGCGTGCCGAGGACCATGCTGCCAAGGTGATTGCCAAGGAGGACGAGAAGATCGTCAAGGCCGCTGACGACCCGGATGCCAAGCTCGAGAAGATCACCGACAAGGCCGATGACAAGAAGGACAAGGCCGAAGGCAAGGCAGCCGCCAAGGAAGCCAAGGCCACCGAGGATCAGGTGGAGCTCAACGAGCGCTTCGGAACCCAGCTCGGCTGATTCCGCTCCACATTTTCCGGCTGAAAGGGACGTGCATGCATGTCCCTTTTTCATACTCCACTGGACCCCCATAGCAGGTATGTCCGGGGCCCACACCGTGCACGAATCCCCCATTGCTCTCGACGAACAATCCGTTTGGTAATTTGCCGAACATGCTGTAATGGATGGAGTGCCATACAGGCACACACAAACGAAAGGAGCCAATCATGAGTGATATGGCTCAAAAGATAGGTGAACTCAAGGGCAAGGCCGAAGTCAAGGCAGACGAGGTCAAGATGAAGGCCGGCGAGCTCAAGGGCAAGGCCGAGGCCAAGCTCGACGAACTCAAGAAGGATCACGAGGACCAGTCCAAGTGACATCGCGTCACCAGACCGCTTCGAATCCAATGAAAGGCGTGAACCTCAGGTTCACGCCTTTTCCTTTTGAACCGCAGAGCGTTCCGCATGACGCCGTTGGCAGAAGCGGGCCACGTTTCCGCGCCGGTTTGCCCAGAACGTGCTAAGCCGGTCTGGTGGAGACATGCTAAGGAGTGTATATGGATACGATTGAATCGATAACCAAGCAGATCATGGACGACCCGCGTGACGCGGAGTTCACGAAGCGCGGTGAGAAGCCGGTTTTCTCGGCGCCGTCCACCGCGCTCATCACGATAGTCGGGCAATCACCGAGTCTGGACGCGCAGACGCGCGGCTTGTGCTGGAACGACCGCAGCGGTGACACCCTGCGCAAATGGCTCGATGTGGACAAAGAGACGTTCTACGATTCCGGAAAATTCGCACTCGTGCCAATGGACTTCTACTATCTTGGCGACGTGCCTGGAGACAAGGGCATGGAGGAGCCGCGCGAGTGGGTCGCCCCAACCTACCACCCAGAGATCATGAAGCTGCTGCCGGATGTCAAGTTGACGATTCTGGCCGGATCGAATGCCGTGAAGTACTACCTCAATCAATGGTCGAAGGCGCGTCTTGAGGACACGGTGAAGCACTTCCAGGAATACCTGCCCAAGTACTTCCCCATCGTGCATCCGTCGGGCCGGACCGACATCTGGCGCACCGAGCATCCGTGGTTCGATGAGACGGTGGTGCCGGCACTGCGCGAGCATGTGCACGCCATCCTTGGCAAGTGAGAAATCACTCGATTCTAATGACGTAAGTCCCCCGTATTCGTTGTGACGACGAATACGGGGGACTTCGATATGCGGGCGCTCACACCTGTTTGAGTTGTGCCGCGATTTTGATCGCCTCGACGCTCGCACTCGCTTTGTTGCGCGTCTCCATCCATTCGTTCTCCGGAATGGAGTCGAGCACCAGACCGGCTCCCGCCTGCACACTCGCCTTGTGATCGCGAATGAACGCAGTGCGGATTGCAATGGCCATGTCCATATTGCCGGAGAAATCGAAATAACCGACAGTACCCCCGTATATGCCGCGATCCGCTGGTTCCATCTGATCGATGAGTTCGATGGCCTTGGGCTTCGGCGCGCCCGACAACGTACCTGCCGGGAATGCCGATGTGAACACGTCCATCACGGAAAGTCCCGGCAGCACACGTCCGGTGACGGTGGAACAGATGTGCATGATGTGGCTGTAGCGCAACACATCCATCAGGGAAACCACCTCCACCGAGTCCGGCTCGCAGACACGACTCAGATCGTTGCGGGCAAGATCGACGAGCATGATGTGCTCACTGCGCTCCTTCGGATCCGCAAGCAACTCGTCATGGAGACGTTCGTCCTCCTCCGGGGTCTTGCCTCGCGGGCGTGACCCCGCAATCGGGAAACTCATCGCCAATCCGTTGTCGACTTTGATGAGTGTCTCCGGAGAAGATCCGATCACGTTGAAAACGCGGCCCTTCGCATCGGTGAGCGTCATGAAGTACATGTATGGACTCGGGTTCAGCGTGCGCAGCACACGGTAGACGTCGAAGGGATCGGCCGGCGAATCGATGTCGAGACGCTGCGACCCCACCACCTGGAACACGTCTCCGTCGATGATGTGCCGGCGTGATCGTTCGACCATCGCGATGAAATCTTCCTTCGCCGTCCGGAAGCGCAGCTGCGGTTGGGGAATGGATGTGTCTACGACGTTGACGCGGAATTCGTCCTGCGCCGGAGTCGCGGCCTGGATCTCCATCTGCCCGACGCGCGCAACCGCTTCGTTGTAAGCGGCATCGGCACGGGTCGGCTTGTCGTCCACGTTCACGGCGTTTGCGATGAGCCACACGGATCCCGTCTTGTGGTCCACCACGGCAATGTCGGTGGCCAAAGCCAACGTGAGCTCGGGCTGCTCGGTCTCATCGGGCGCATTCGCAGGCAACGTCGGTTCCCAATGCCGAATGGCATCCCATCCGACATTGCCCACCAGCCCACTGGTCAGATTCGGCAGGCCCTCCACTTTCGGCGATCTAAGCACATCGAGTGTCGCACGCGCCACATCGATGACGTCTCCGGTGAGAGGAACACCGACAGGAACCTTTCCCAGCCAATCGGCCTCGCCTTGATTCGAACGTAACTGGGCCATGGAATTGACGCCGATGAAGCTGTACTGACTCCAGGTGCCATTAGTCTCGGCGGATTCGAGAATGAAGGTCCCCGACCGGTGCCCTGCAAGACGTTCATATAACCCCACGGGGGTCAACGAATCGGCAAGGATCCTGCGTACGATGGGGATGATGCGGTACCCTTCACCGGCAAGTTCATGGAACCGCTCGCGCGACGGCCAGGTTTCCCCCCAACCCAGATTCTTCACACTACTGGAGTCCTGCATGCTCACTCTGTCTCCTCCCGAGGTTCGCGCTCGCCCATGACCACCGGCAACGGCCCACCCTCGTCGAAGCAGCTGCGCTTGCCGGTGTGGCATGCAGCACCCACCTGATCAACTTCCACGAGAATGGCGTCGCCGTCGCAATCCAGGCTGAGACCCTTCACATACTGCACATGACCGGACGTGTCTCCTTTGCACCAGTATTCCTGCCGCGATCGCGACCAGAACGTGACTCGACCAGTGGTAAGGGTTCGACGCAATGCCTCATCGTCCATGTACCCCACCATGAGCACCTCATGGGTATCGTATTGCTGGATGACGGCGCAGACCAGCCCCTTGTCGTCGTATTTGAGACGGTCCTTGATACGCGGATCCAGCGTCTTGGTGTTGTCGTATACGATTTCAGATTCATAACTCATGCCTGCTCCAATGCTGTAGGCGTTCATTCAATTGGTGGCCGGGGAGCATCCAGGGCATCCCTTCGGCCTCTCTAGCGCACGGCATAGCCAGCACGGCGCAACTCGTCCTTGACCTCGCCGATTGTAACCTTGCCGTAGTGGAAGATTGATGCGGCAAGTACGGCGTCCGCGCCGGCGGCGATGGCAGGCGGGAAATCCTGTGCCTTTCCTGCGCCTCCGGAGGCGATGATCGGAATAGACACCACCTCGCGCATTGCACGGATCATCTCCAGATCGAAGCCCTGCTGCGTGCCATCCGCATCCATCGAATTGAGCAGCACCTCGCCGGCACCCAGCTCCTCGGCACGCCTCGCCCACCACAGGGCGTCGATGCCGGTGGATTTACGGCCACCCATCGTTGTGACCTCGAATCCGGATTGCGTATGCTGCTCCCCACGCTCACGCCGGGCATCCACCGACAGCACCAGCACCTGATTGCCGAAACGCTCGGCAACGCGGCTGATCAGCGTCGGATCGTTAATGGCCGCGGTGTTCACGCTCACCTTGTCCGCACCGCAGCGCAGCAACGAATCTACATCTTCGGGCGTGCGCACGCCCCCTCCGACCGTGAGCGGAATGAAAATCTGTTCCGCGGTGCGCGTGACGACGTTAACCATAGTCTGACGATGCGAGCTCGAGGCGGTCACATCGAGGAACGTGAGCTCATCGGCCCCCTGACGGTAATACTCCGCTGCGAGCTCCACCGGATCCCCGGCATCCCTGAGGTTTTCGAAATGAACGCCCTTGACCACACGTCCGTCATCGACATCCAGGCAGGGAATCACACGTACCGCCAACGACATGCTCATGCTCTCCGTTTCATCTTGGGACTTGCATACCGTGCTCTAGAGTACCGATTCCCTGTTACATCGCCATGTGCTTGCTATGGGGCGCCCATATTGTGATATCGCGACCCTGCATATATTCCTCAGGAATACCGGCAACTACCGGTTCACATTGCGTTTGCGCAGACCGAATACGATGACCGCGGCAAGCCAGAACCCCACGGCATACGCAGTCACAATCCATACATGCGGCCAGATTCTCCCGTAGTCGCCGCCCACAGCCGCTACAGCGGACTGCGCGGCATTGTAGAACGGCAATGCCTTCGCAATATCCTGGAATGTCGGTCCCATGATCTGAATCGGCACCGTGACTCCGGCGAGAATGAACGCGATTGTCGTGAGCATCGCGCCGCACACACCACCCACGGCCTTGTCGCTCATCAGCGTGCCGCACAGCAAGCCTATCGCCGTGTACATGAGCGCCGTCGGCAAAACCACAATCGCCCCAAGCAACATACGCACGCCGATCGGATGGCCGAATAGCCCGGCGAACAGGAACGTGACAAGCGACTGCGCCAGCGCCACCACGAGCATTGGCAGCGAATACCCGAGAGTGAAATCCGCGGCGGTCATCGGCGAGGCGAACAGGCGTGTAAGAAATGACGACGTGCGATCCTTGGCGATCAGCATGCCGGAGAACAACGAGACGAACACCGGCGCATAGGCGGAGATGGCCGCGGCCAGCTCATCGCCGGAGATTGTCGCAGCACCTGGAATCTGGCCCACCTGCTTGTATATCAACGACAATGCCCACAGCAGGAGCACCGGAAACGCGAGACCGAAGAACAGATTCACCGGATCGCGCATGATTTCCTTCATGGTGCGGCGCGCGAACAACCACGTCCTATGCCAGCTCATTGTTCCCTCCCACCAGTTTCACGAATGCGTCTTCCAGATTGTTTTCACCGGTTTGCTTCTTGAGCTCGGCCACGGTGCCGATGGCGATGGTCCTGCCGGCGACCATGATGGCGATACGGTCGGCCAGCGCCTCCACCTCTTCCAGGTAATGCGTGGTAAGCAGTATCGTCACCCGCCCCTTAAGCCCTTTGATCACATTCCACAGCTCACGACGGGCGAATATATCCAGTCCCACCGTCGGCTCGTCGAGGAACAGAATCTTCGGATTGGTGATGAGGCCCATTGCGATGCTGAGCCGGCGTTGCATGCCACCGGAGAGCGTGTGTGCTTTCTGGGAGGCCACCGCATTGAGTCCGAATTCATCAAGTGCCTGCTGTGTGCTCGCCTTGGCCTGCTGCGCTGACTGCCCATAGATTCCGGCGATGAGCCTGAGATTCTCGGTGACGCTCAGATTCGGCGCCACGGCCGTTTCCTGGGGCGAGAGATTGATCTGCGGCTTGATGCGCTTCGCATCGGTCAGTACCGATTCTCCCAGCAAGTATGCGTTGCCGCTCGTCGGTTTGGTCAATCCGCATAGCATTGAGATCGTCGTCGTCTTGCCCGCGCCGTTCACGCCGAGCAATGCGAAGGTCTCCCCCTGCGCCACGGTGAGATTGAGCTTGTCGACTGCGGTGAGGCTGCCGAAGGTCTTGGTCAGGTCGACGGTTCATATGGCGTCCATCTCACTCCCCCTGTTTCGTTTCCGTGTACTCGCTCAGCGCATGGAACATGTCGGAAAGGGAATGTTCCGCGAATGCCTCGTCCCAGTCGAGATAACCGGTGACGATCATTGAGGCGATGCCATGCACATACACCCACATTCGCATATGGAAGGCATAGGCTTCGTCATACCCCACACCCAATTGCCTGGCGATGATTTCGATCACCGGACGCAGTTGGATGCTGGATTGTTCCATCTGCTCAGGTGTGCGCCGATGCATGAACAGCAACGTGAACAGATTTGGCTCCGTGCGCGCGAACTCGATGTATGCGAGACCGCTGGCCAGATATGGCGGTCGATCACCGGCACTCATCGCCGCATCAAGCCTCTCGATGTACCACGCATTCGCCTGTTCCCAAACGGCCTGCCGCACCTCGTCCATGGTGTCGAACAGGCCGAAGATCGGCTTGACCGAGCATCCAAGCTTCTCGGCGAGGGAACGGGCAGTGAGGGATTCCTCGCCCCCACCGCGAACAATGTCAAACGCGGCTACGGCGACCTCCTCCTGCGTGAATCGTGGTGGACGCGGCAATGCAATCTCCTCGATCTATTAAGTAACATATGTTACCTTACAAGAGCAGACTGCTTATGTCAAGTTGGGCATGAAAAAGCGACACCGAATTGGTGCCGCCTGAACCGAGAATATGCCCATTATGCGTTGTTGGTTTTGGCCGCAAGCTGGCCGCACGCACCATCGATGTCCTGCCCACGGGTGTCACGCAATGTGGCGGTGATGCCGGCATTGTGCAGAATCTCGAGGAACCGGCGCTCGTCCTCGGGCTTCGATGCCGTCCACTTCGATCCTTCAATGGGATTGAGAGGAATCGGGTTGACGTGGGCCCAGTTGTCACCGTAATGGTTGAGCCGGTTCGCCAGTTGACGCGCATGGATCTCCTGATCGTTGATGCCCCGCATCAATGCGTATTCGATGCTCACGCGGCGTTTGCTCGCCAGATAATAGTCATGTGCGGCATCGAGCACTTCATCCACATTGAAGCGACGGTTCATCGGCACCAACTCATCACGGAGCGCGTTGTTGGGGGCGTGCAACGAGACCGCCAACCGCACCGGCATGCCTTCCTGTGCGAGTCTGCGAATGCCAGGAACCACGCCCACAGTCGATACGGTGATGTTGCGTGCAGAGATCCCGAAGCCTTCCGGAGGCATCGCGCTGATCTGTCGGACTGCGGAAACAATCGCCCGATAGTTGCCCATCGGCTCCCCCATGCCCATGAACACGACATTGCTCAATCGGCCGGGACCTCCGGCCACTTCACCCCGTTCCATCATTGCGGCGGCGATGCGCACCTGTTCGAGAATCTCGCCGGTGGACATGTTTCGCGTCAACCCCAATTGGCCGGTGGCGCAGAAGGGGCATCCCATGCCGCAACCCACCTGCGACGAGATGCACAACGTGGTGCGGTTCGGGTAACGCATGAGCACCGACTCAATCTTCGAACCATCGAACAGCTCCCACAGAGTCTTGATCGTCTGCCCGTCATCAGCGACCTGCCGGGTCACTTCGCGAATCAACGTCGGGAAGAATTCACGCGCCACCTCATCGCGTTTGCCCGCGGGGAAATCTGTGAAATACCCAGCATCGGCGTCAAAGTGCCCATAGTAGTGGTTGGCGAGCTGCCGGACCCGGAATTTGGGCAATCCGAGCTCCTTCGCCTTGGCGATGCGCTCATCGTCCGTCAGATCGGCGAAATGAACCGGCGGTTTGCCGCGGCGCGCGTGGTTCTTGCTGAGTACGTCACGGAATGCGCCACTGCGGCCACCTTCAGTGATGCCGGTCTCGACGGTCTCGGAAACCTGATTGTCGTCAGTCACTCTGAAATCGCTCATAATCCTTATTCGTCTACAGTCCAGTTGCCCACAGCAATACGCATATGAATGGCGCGCACATGAGGATCGAATCCACACGATCGAGCACCCCTCCATGGCCTTTCAACATATGCCCCATGTCTTTTATGCCCATATCACGCTTGAGCATCGACGCACACAGATCACCATAGGTGCCCACAATGCCTATGATCACGCCGGTCAACAACGGCGCCCACCAACGCGTGGCCCACAACGCCGGCTCATAGGTGCAGGCGAATACGGCATAGGCTCCGGCCACCGCGAAGAGCATGGATCCGCACAGCCCCTCCACGGATTTCTTCGGAGAGATGCGCGGACTCAGCTTGTGCCTACCGAACAGCATGCCTGCAAACAAGCCACCGGTGTCGCTCAACGCCGGCATGAACACAATCAACATCGCGTGGGCGAAATAATGCTCGTTGAACGTCAGGGGCATCACGATGCAGGAGGCCAGCAGTGGGATGTACAACACGGTGAACATCGCGACAGCCACCTGAGTCAGGTGGCTGTGTTGCTCGGTGCGACGATCGGGCGCATCTGGCGTGGTCAGGGCCTTGTTATCGAGCTCCTTCTCCACACGACGCCCATGCCAGACCTGCAGAGTGGCGCTGAATGCGACGGCTATGAGCGAGACGGCAACACAGACCGCCATGGCCACGACGTGGCGTGGGTAGAAGTACACCGCCAGCAATGTGACCGTGGAACAGATCCATAGTGTGACAAGCGGAATGTGCAGGTTAATCGTCGCGAAGTCCACGCGCAATTCCCATAGCCCCGCGATCATGAACAGCACCACCAGCACCACGAACAGTATGGGACTTGCCCATAGGCATAGCAGAATGATGGCGATGAGCGCGATCGCCGTACCCACTGCCTGTGGCATATTGCGGCCGGCTTTTCTATTGATCGCGTTGATTGCCTCGTCGGCCTTGGCTTCCCTGTCGCGCTGCATTTGTGAATCCATTTCCCTACGCCTTACTCATGACGTGACCACTCAAGATGAAAGGCAATGGCATGCTGGATATGCACACCATTGCCTTTTGGACCATCTGGAGATCAGACCTCCATGATCTCCTTCTGCTTTGCCTCCAGCAATGCATCGAGCTCATCGGTGGTGGCCTTCGTCACCTTGTCGAGTTCCTTGAGCAGGCGATCGCCTTCGTCCTCGCCCATCTCGCCATCCTTGACGGCCTTGTCGATGGCTTCCTTGGACTTGCGGCGAATGTTACGCACGGCGACCTTGCCATCCTCGGCCTTCGACTTGGCGAGTTTGACGTATTCCTTGCGGCGGTCCTCCGTCAGTTCCGGCATCGTCAGCAGAATGGCGGATCCGTTGCGACGTGGGCTTGCCCCCAGATCTGAGTCGCGCAGGGCCTTCTCCACTGCATTAGCCTGCGAGGGGTCAAATGGTGTGACGGAAAGTGTGCGAGGCTCTGGGACACCAATGGTGGCCACATGCTTGAGGGGGGTGGGAGCGCCATAGTATTCCACCACGATGCCGTTGAGCAGAGCGGGATTGGCTCGGCCTGTGCGGATGCCTGCAAAGTTCTCCTTGGTGGACTCCACCGACTTCTTCATTTGTTCCTTGGATTGATCTACAACGTTTGCCATATGCATGCTCCTCTAGTTTTTGCTGCTACGTGTGTTCGTCACCGCTGGCGACTACGCCAGCGAGGAATCTCCATTGGACACCAGTGTACCGATGGAATCGCCCATCAGCGCGCGGGTCACATTACCTTCACCTTCCAAGCCGAAGACGCGAATGGTCTGGTTGTTGTCACGGGCCATGGCCATTGCCGAGGCATCCATGACGGCCAGATTGTCAATGAGCGCGCGCTTATAGCTCAACGTTTCGAAACGCTGGGCACTTGGATCCTTGCGAGGATCGGCGGTGTACACACCGTCCACGCCGTTCTTGCCCATGAGGACCTCATCGCAATGGATCTCCAGCGAACGTTGAATCGACACGGTGTCGGTGGAGAAATACGGCATGCCCGCGCCGGCACCAAAGATGACCACACGACCTTTCTCCAAATGGCGAATGGCCTTGAGCGGAATGTACGGTTCAGCGACCTGGCCCATGGTGATGGCGGTCTGCACGCGTGTCGCCTGTCCGGCCTGCTCGAGGAAATCCTGCAGCGCCAGGCAGTTCATCACCGTACCGAGCATCCCCATGTAATCGCCGCGGGAACGGTCTATGCCCGCCTCCTGAAGTTCGGCGCCGCGGAAGAAATTGCCGCCGCCAGTGACGATGGCCACCTGAACTCCCTGCTCCACTGCGGGAACGATTTCACCGGCGATGCGACGGATGGTCGCAGTGTCCACGCCGACTTTGCCATTGCCGAATGCCTCACCGGAGAGTTTGAGCAATACTCGGCGCGGCTGTGCCAAGTCGTTTTCCAATGCCATATTCTGCCTTCCGTTTGCTGCGCCTTCGCGCAGTCACTATTGTCTACAGGGTATCCATGCACGCAGACACCGTAGGCATATGAAAACGGGGGACGTGGAATTCCACGTCCCCCGTTTTCATATGTATGCGAAATCAGTCAAGATCAGGCATCGGCCTCAGGAGCCTTGCCAACCTCGAGACGAGCGAAAGCGAGAGCCTGACCGCCGACTTCCTTGAACAGATCACCGATCGTCTTGGACGGATCCTTCACATAGGCCTGCTCAAGCAGCACATTCTCCTTGAAGAAGGCATTGAGACGACCCTCGACGATCTTCGGGACGATCTTCTCCGGCTTGCCTTCGGCAAGGGACTTCTCGGTGGCGACGCGCCGCTCGGTCTCGACGACGTCCTCGGGAACATCGTCGCGGGTGAGCCACTGGGCGCCCATGGCAGAGATCTGCAGGGCGGCCTCATGGGCCACGGCGGCACCGGCCTCATCCGTGGCGATCATCGCGACGATGCTCGGGGGCATCTCAACGGACTTCTTGTGCGCGTAGATCTCGACCTTCGGGCCTTCGATCTTGGCGAACTGACCGACCTTGACATGTTCGCCGAAGAGCGCGGAAGCTTCTTCAACGGCTTCCTTCACAGTGCCGTCCTGTGACGGGGCGGCGAGAACGGCATCGATGTCATCGGCACCGGCCTTGACGGCGTCCGCGAGCACGGTGTCTGCGAAGTCGATGAACTTCGGGGTCTTGGCCACGAAGTCGGTCTCCGAGTTGAGCTCGACGGCATAGCCGGTCTGGCCCGCCGCGGAATCGATAACTGTGGAGGCGATGGTACCTTCCTGGGCCTTACGGCCTTCACGCTTGCCGGCGGCCTGAATGCCCTTGGCGCGAATGATTTCCTTGGCGCGTGCGACGTCGCCGTCGGCCTCGGTGAGGGCCTTCTTGACGTCCATCATGCCGGCGCCGGTCTCCTCGCGAACCTGCTTGATCAAAGCTGCAGTGATTGCTGCCATTGATTTCTCCTTGTTTGTGTGAAAAGCATGGGTGGTGGGCGCAACCTTGCGGCTTACGCCCACCAATGCAACAGCGGCGGAAGGCAAAAGCTTCCCGACGCCGTAGAGATCATTCGACCTCTTCGCCTGGCTTGGCCACAGCCTCTTCGTTCTGGGCGTCGGCACGTGCGGCTTCGGAGGAGGCTCCCTCCTCCTCGTCGGTCTTCTTCACCTCATTTTCGGTGACCACGGCGTTTTCACGCAGGGTGGCCTTCTCGTTCTTCTCGAGGAGTTCCTTCTCCCAAGCGGCCATCGGCTGCTCGGAGTTGCTCTCGCTCTTGGAGGCGTTGCCGGAGCGCTCCAGCAGGCCCTCGGCGACCGCGTCCGCGAACAGGTTGGTGAGCAGTTCGATGCCTCGGATGGCGTCATCGTTGGCCGGAATCGGATACTCGACGGCTTCCGGATCGGCGTTGGTGTCAACAATGGCGACCACCGGGATACCCAGCTTGTGTGCTTCCTCAACGGCCAGGGCTTCCTTGTTGATGTCGACGACGAACATCGCGGAAGGAGTGCGGGTCATGTTGCGGATGCCGCCAAGCTGACGTTCCAGCTTGTCCTTCTCGCGCTTGAGCAGGAGGAGCTCCTTCTTGGTGAGACCGGAGCCGTGCACGTCGTCGAAGTCCATCGTCTCGAGTTCCTTGAGACGGTTGACGCGCTTGGAAACGGTCTGGAAGTTGGTGAGCATGCCGCCGAGCCAGCGTTCGGAGACATAGGGCATGTTCACGCGGGTGGCAGCGTTCTTGATCGCTTCCTGAGCCTGCTTCTTGGTGCCGACGAACAGCACGGTGCCATTGTGGGCGACGGTGGTCTTGATGAAGTCGTAGGCGACATCGATCAGATCCAGCGTCTTGAACAGGTTGATGATGTAGATTCCGTTACGCTCGGTAAGGATGTACTGCTTCATCTTCGGGTTCCAACGACGGGTCTGGTGACCGAATTGGAGACCGGCCTTCAGCATTTCGCTCATAGTGATCTGAGCCATGGTATTACTACCTTCCTAGTCGGTTATTGCCTGGCCATGCGATCCTGCGTGCAGCTGCCCCTACAGGGCTGCCGACCGACACAGGCCGTCGCGGGCATGACGCGAATTCATGTGCACCGGTAGACGATATTCGGTTGGCTCGGAAAGCTGCGACTGCCTTCTTCACCGGTTGGCGCACAATGCTCGATAATACCACAGGGGGTCGCATTTCAATTGCGACCCCCTGTGGACATTCACACCAGACGTTCCCGCTGCGTTCGGTATGGCTAGTCAGCGCTATTCAAGACTGCGCATGCGGCGCATCGCCGCACGCCGCTCGTCCTTCTCCAGCCGGTCTATATAGAGATGGCCGTCGAGATGGTCGGTCTCGTGCTGGAGCATACGGCCCATGATGCCGTCCCCCTCGAGCACAATCTCATTGCCGTCCAGATCCATGCCGCGCACGCGCGCGTAATCCGCCCGCTTGGTCTTGTACCATAGTTTCGGCAGGCTCAGGCATCCCTCATCGCCGTATTGTTCGCCCCGGGTCTCCTCGAGCACCGGGTTGAGCACATAGCCGATCTTGCCATCGATGTTGTACGAGAAGGCTCGGAGGCTGACGCCGATCTGGTTGGCGGAGACGCCCGCTCGGCCTGGGTCATCCACAGTATCGAGCAGATCCTGCACGAGATTGCGTACGGCCGGCGTGATCTCGGTGATTGGATCGCATGGCGTGCGCAGTACCGGATCGGGAACGACCCGAATTTCACGAATTGCCACTCTTGTCACTGCTCCTTTGTGTTCTGTTCGGAGGAATCCGAATTCGTTGTGGTTGAGGCACCATGCTCAGGCTTGGCCGAGGAGGCTTCATCGGACCGACCATGCTGCTGAAGCTCCTCAAAGCGTTCCTGTACATTGTCGAATGCCTGACGGACCTTCGGAGTGACCGTCTCGGCGGTGTGCTGCACGGCTTGGGAGGCTTTCTTCACGGTTTCCGAGGTGCTTTCGATGATCTGCATGCTCACCGGAACCGGACGCGCCGCATTCTTCGGAGCATAGAGCTCCGCATCGATGAGCTCGCTGTATGTCGAGAGCACCTTGGGACGCACAACTTTCTGGCTTGGCGTGAGCGTGCCTTCCTCAATGCTGAAATCGGAGGGAAGCACGATGAACTTGCGCACCGACTCTGCACGGGATACATTGGCGTTCGCTTTGTCCACGTACTGCTGGATGAATGCGTGGACACCGTCGCTGTGGGCCAGATCGTCCATCGAAAGATTCGTGGGCATGCCCTGATTATCGAGCCAGCTGCGGGTCATCTCCTCATCGAGGGTCACCACTGCGCCAATGAACGGCTTGTTGTCACCGACGACCACCACATGGGACACGATCGGGCATTCACTGATTGCGCTTTCCAGCGGGGCCGGGCTCACGTTCTTTCCACCCGCGGTGATGATGAGATCCTTCTTGCGACCGGTGATGTACAGGAATCCGTCGTCGTCGATATACCCGAGATCGCCGGTGTGCAGCCAACCGCTTGGCTCCAGCACTTCATCGGTCAGCTCCGGGTTCTTGTAGTATCCAAGGAACACGTTGGGGCCTTTGACCTCGATCTCCCCGTCGTCCGCCGTACGCACGGCCATTCCCGGTCCGGGACGTCCGACGGATCCAACGCGGTTGGCTTTCTGCCAATTGACGATCATCGGAGCGGCCGTCTCCGTCATGCCGTACCCCTGAATGAAGGTGATGTCATCGATGCCATTGAAGAAATGCACGAGGTCCGGATTGATCGGCGCTCCGCCACACGCGAGATACCGCAGGTTCGGGCCAAGGGCCGATCGGAAGGACGAGGCCACGGTGCTCATATAGAACGAATGCTTGATTCGCATCATCGGTCCCGGGTGTTTGTGTTCCGACATCATCTTCGACCAGGAGACGAAATGGTCGACGGCATTGGCGAAGATATGCCCGCGAATGCCGGCGCCGGCCTTCTGGGAAGCTGCGTTGTAAACCTTCTCGAATACGCGGGGCACACCGAGCAAGTACGTCGGCTTGAAGCCACGCAGATCGGCCAACAGATGCTTGGCGTCGGGCACATAGCCCACCACCCCATAACCTCCGATGGCCACATACTGGATGTAACGCGCGAAGCAATGGGCGAGCGGCAGAAACAGCAGCAGACGGTTCGGGGCATCGTACAGCATCTCGGGCAGGATCTCGTAGCCGTTCTTCACAATGTGGGTGAAGTTGCGATGCGAAAGCATGGCGCCTTTCGGCTTACCTGTGGAACCGGACGTGAACACGATGGTGAGCAGGTCATCGGCACGCACCCGGCCAATGGCCGCATCAAGCTCGTCCTCGCTCACCGATTCGCCGTAATCGATGAGCGCTTCCAATGCACCGTTCTCGAAGTTGAATACGTGGCGGAGGCATTTGACCTGCTCGGCGATGCGTTCCAAAGTATGGGTATGGTTCTCGTCACCGCCGAATGCGATGGCAGGCTGCACCTCCGTGATGATCGAGTCGGCCTGCTTCTGCGAATCGGTCTCATAGATCGGAACACTCACCGCACCAATGCTGGCACATGCGAAATCCATGACCCCCCACTCGTAGCTGGTGGCGGAATAGATTGCCACCATGGTACCCGGACGCGCCCCTATGGCCATCAGGCCTTTCGCAACGCTGCGCACCTGGGCCAGCATCTCACCGGCCATGACATCGACCCATTGGTTCGTCTGAGGGTCTTTGAACTGGGCAATCAGTTCATCGGGGCGTTCCAAAGCACGTTTCGACAGCAGCTGATATACGGTGTCGTCATCCGTGGTCACGTATTTGTTATCGAGTCCATATTCCCTGAGCATGGTTCAACTATATCCAATCGTCTGCCATTTCATCGGATGGTGTCAAGTTCATCCCATATCCAGATAGGTGCATATCCAAGCACTGCCGCGAAGGTCGAGCACCATGTTCACCCAATATTGGAGGGAACCCACCCTCACCTCGATGGTGATTTCGAATCTCATCGGAGACACCGCGGTGCCGTCGATGAGAACAGGCATGGGTTGCCCATAGAAACGCTTGGAATGCAAATCGACACGGCTGCTGGTGGCGGACTTCATAAGATCCCGCATGAGTTCTAACCTCTCGCAGCAGGTGGTGGTGACCATGCCTCTCAGCGCCTGCACCCCCACCCTGCCTCGCACAACCTCAAACGCTATGCAGCAGATCTTGAAAGCACGTTCGCTTATGCCATATGCCGTGATGGGCAGCAGTTCCACATTGACGCAGCTGCGTATGCGGAACCGCACCGGGCATAGGCTGTGATTACGTGAGAGCATGCCGCTGTGCACCGGCAACGGTGTGCGTTCTATGTGCATGTCCACATCGGGAGGGCATGTCTCCAGCTCTTCCTTCAGCGGAGGAATGTCTATGGGTTGACGCGCATTGCCCGCATGTGGTTTCGTATTCGATGGGTTGGATGGTGTATGCATGTTTCCCCCTTGAGTCCGATACGGTCCCCTTTGCCGTATTCGGTATCGAATGTATCGAAGCCACGATTATCCCGCAACCCTGACACGGGGAATTGTGGATTTGTGGATGATTTATTCACATTCCTCCCGCATCCTCGCCGCGGCGCCCTTCCCCCCGATAATGCCAAAGCGCCGAGCCTGATGAGATGGCAGACTCGGCGCTTTGATGTTCCCATTCAGGATCGGTTGGCGGTGACCACCACGGGGCATCGTTGGAAGCTCTTGATGTCCACATAGCCACACGATGCCATGGCACGGCGCAATGCACCTATGAAGTTCGTGGTGCCGTCCGCCTTGTGGCTCGGACCATACAAAATCTCTTGCAGGGTGCCAACCGTACCGACCTCAGAGCGCAGGCCACGCGGCAATGTGGCGTGGCGAGCCTCGGAACCCCAATGCGTTCCATGCCCCGGCGCCTCTTGGGCGCGGGCCAGCGGCGCACCGAGCATGGCCGCATCGGCTCCCATGGCGAGGGCAGTGACGAAGCTGCCTGATTCGCCCATGCTGCCATCCGCAATCACCTGGACGTATCGGCCCCCCGACTCATCCATGTAGTCACGTCGCGCCTCGGCCACATCTGAGATGGCGGTCGCCATCGGGATGGACACCCCGATGGTCTGGCGGTTGGCGGATGTCGCGACGCCACCGAACCCAACCAGCACACCGGCAGCCCCAGCACGCATCAGATGCAATGCAGCCCGGTAGTTTGCCGCACCGCCGACTATCACCGGCACGTCGAGGTCGTAGATGAACTGCTTGAGGTTCAAAGGCTCATGATCCTTCGAAACATGCTCCGCCGACACGGAAGTGCCGCGGATCACGAACAGGTCCACACCGGCATTGAGCACAGTCGAATAGTACTGCTGCGTGCGCTGCGGGGAAAGGGCACCTGCCACGGTTACCCCCGCATCGCGGATCTCGTGGAGTCGTTCAACAATGAGTTCGGGCTTGATTGGCTCCGCATAGGCTTGTTGCAGATACGCCGTGGCATCGTCGGGATCCAACGAGGCGATCTTCTCCAGAATCGGTTCGGGATTCTCGTATCGGGTCCACAGACCTTCCAAATCGAGTACGCCAACAGTTCCAAGTTTGCCCATGGCTATGGCCGTCTGTGGGCTCGTCACCGAATCCATCGGGGCCCCGATCACCGGGATGTCGAATTCATAAGCATCCACCTGCCACGAGGTAGACACGTCCTGCGGATCGCGGGTGCGACGGGAGGGGACGATGGATATGTCGTCCAAGCCATAAGCGATGCGGGCCTTCTTGCCAAGGCCGATTTCTGTTTCCTGAGCCATGCCTTTAGGCTATCCGTGCCATGTGACACGTCACCCGCACCGTTTGCAGAATGGACAAATATTCATGTTGGTAACACTTTTGCATTACACATGGGTTTGTTACCCGCAACGACTGGAGGACACAGCATGGCCAAAATCAAGGTCGAAGGCAAGGTGGTTGAGCTCGACGGCGACGAGATGACACGCGTCATCTGGAAGGACATCAAGGATCGTCTCATACTGCCGTATCTCGACATCGATCTCGACTATTACGACCTGGGAATCGAGAACCGCGACGCCACGGATGACCAAGTGACCATCGACGCGGCAGAAGCGATCAAGCGCGAACATGTGGGTGTCAAATGCGCCACGATAACCCCCGACGAGGCGCGTGTGGAGGAGTTCGGCCTCAAGAAAATGTGGAAGTCGCCGAACGGCACCATTCGCAACATTCTCGGTGGTACGATCTTCCGCGAGCCGATTGTCATAGACAACATTCCTCGTCTGGTGCCTGGTTGGACAAAGCCGATTGTGGTGGCTCGTCACGCGTTCGGCGACCAGTACAAGGCCACCGACTTCAAGGTGCCGACTTCTGGCACTCTCACCGTGACTTTCACCCCGAATGACGGCTCCGGGCCGATCGAACATGTGGTGTTCGATTATCCTGGGAGCGGCGTGGCGCAGGTGCAGTACAATCTCGATGAATCGATTCGCGGCTTCGCACGCGCATGCTTCAACTATGGACTCCTGCGGCACTACCCCGTGTACCTCTCCACGAAGAACACGATTCTCAAGGCCTACGACGGCGAGTTCAAAGACATTTTCGCCGAGGTGTTCGAAACAGAATACAAGCAACGTTATGAGCAGGAGGGACTCACCTACGAGCACCGGTTGATCGACGATATGGTGGCCAGCTCGCTCAAGTGGCATGGCGGTTACGTGTGGGCCTGCAAGAACTATGACGGTGATGTGCAGTCCGACACTGTGGCACAGGGATTCGGGTCGCTGGGACTCATGACGTCGGTTCTCATGACTCCCGATGGCCAAACCGTCGAAGCCGAGGCCGCCCATGGAACGGTCACACGCCATTACCGTCTCTGGCAGAAAGGCGAGAAGACCTCCACGAACCCGATCGCCTCGATCTATGCCTGGACCGGTGGCCTCAAGCACCGCGCAAAACTCGATGGCACCCCACAGGTCGCCAATTTCGCGGAAACACTGGAACAGACCATCATCTCGACCGTTGAGGGCGGCCAGATGACCAAGGATCTGGCCATACTCATCGATCCAAGCCATGAATGGCTCGACACAGAGCAGTTCATGAACGCCCTGGATGAGAACCTGCAAAGGAACCTTGCCGAGCAGCGTTGAATCTGACATCCTCACGACATTCGGGGCCTGTGCGTATGCACAGGCCCCGAAGTGTTGCAGGTCGGGTACAATGTAACGGCATACGCTGCGATCTAGGCAAAGGGCAAGGGCGGTTATGGGCAAAGGCACCTCTCACATCATTCGCGCATTCGTCTCGTTGGCGATGGCTGGCTCACTGATGTGTGCAACGGCCGGATGCTCCACCGATCCATTGACCGGTACCGCCACCACCAGCCCCTCGGCCACCACCGCAGCTTCGACAGGGCACGTGGCGCTCTTCCTTCCATCGAACTCCCCTAATCTTTCGCAGAACGTTCCCCTGAACAACTGGAACACCCTCAATGATTCGCTCGAGAACGCGCTGTCCACTGGCGGATTCTCCGGCAAGTCCATGAACCGTGAGACCAGCGGTTCGTTGGCAAGCCAGAGCGATGCCTTGAAGCGGTATGTGCAGGAACGGCTCAATGCGGATTCCAAGGAGCAATACGGCGACCCGCAAACCGAGCAGGGGGCAACGACGATTGTCATCGCCCCGGCCGTCAGGCTTGACAGGAACTACGGCGAATACAGCCATTTCATCACCACTCCGAACCAGGAGCCCTCCGACCAGGATGCATCTGACACTGACTCAGATGAATCCTCTTCCATGCGCCAGATAGCCGATTCGCTGAACAAGGCGAAGAACGCGGGGATGCATGTGGTGGTGCTGGGCAACCCGATCGACGGCTTCGTTCCGAACGTCTACGTCCCATTGGTGACTGCCGCTGATATCGGCCGTATGCAGGCACAGCAGATCGTATCCAAACTCGATCTCGATGCGGTGAGCGAGTCGAATCCCAAAGCCATAGAGGTGCTCCTGCCGAACACCGACCCGTCCGGCAAAAACAATTCGTTCCAAGCGCAGGCGTTTGAAGGCATCTGGGAGGTTCTGGGGCCGTATTTCCGGCAGCGCAAGGCATATAGCCCCTCACAACGCCTCTCGTTCTTCACCACGAAAAGCGATTACAAGGATGTGATGTTCAAGGCGACGAAGGACTCCCAGATAGAGGATGAGCTCAAGTCACGCCTCGAGACGAAAGGACGCGATGCTGCCGTACGCATCGACGGTATCCTGGCGATGAACGATTTCACCGCGGCCGCATCGATCAAGGCACTGAAAACGATGGGCTATTCAGGATCCTCCATGGATGTCAACCCCTCCATCACCATTTTCGATGTGGTGGGCAACATTGCAGGAAGGAAGCCACTGAACAGACAACGTGTGCCTGATCCGGCACAGTCAGGTGATGAGTCCGCGCAACCATCCCAGACAACGAAGACGGACTCCAAGCAATGGCCCATTATCACCGGTTTTGGTGCCTATATATCCGATATCCCGAACATTGTGAATGGATTGCAGTGGATGACCGGTCTGGTGGACGTCCATGCCAACACCGGCACCATTGCACAAATCGCACTGCAGCTCAACCGCAAGGAGAAGCTCTCCAACATTGCCGAGCTCAAAACCAGCGACGACTACGGTTCGGAGATCCCCACACTGCATATGACCCTGCTGGCCGTGAGTGCCGCAAATCTGAAGGCCGCATTGATCGATCCGGGATACATCTCATTGGCCGACGCCGACATGTGATGTGATGTGCCGGTGGGACGCTATTCGGAATAGGGAACCAGCCGAATCTGCATTGGACGCAGGAATGACGCCGGATCGAGATAGTCCCTGCGCCCAGTGCGCTTGACACCCCAATGCACGCAACTTTCCCCACAGTGGTCGCTCTGGCCTCCGACCGAGGCGAATCGCTTTCCGCGATGCACTTTGTCGCCCACCGCCAGTTGAGTGTGCGCCGGTTCGAATGTGAGCGTGTACGGACCTGTGTCGATACTCACCACCGATTTCCCCGCCACCATCCCGCTGAAACTGATGGCCCCATCGCTGGGTGCCAGCAACTCATGCATACCATTCAACGAGATATCCACTCCCCTATGGCCAGGGCTCCATTGCCATTCCGGCCGGTCGAACCCCCTGACAATCAATCCATCGGGCACGGGCGACAGCATGCGAGCATGGCACATTTCCCCTGCGATTGCCGTACAACCAGCAACGAGCTCCATGCCATGAATCTCACTCGACGAGACAGCGAGCGGGGCAACGGCACCGCAAACCAGGCATAGCGCCAGAATCAGCAGTTCATGCTGCATCCGCAGCAACCGCAGCATCCACAATCTCACCATCCTGAGTCTGCGAGCCCGCCATCGACGCCACCCATCCCAGGAAGTCCCATGATGTGCCATATCTCCTCCAGCCACGTAGTGATCTGGATTCCACTATGACTGGTTAGCATCCACGTGTCCAGTCTGGCAGGTCATTGTGGTCGGAGAACGGGTTATGCCATCACCCCATTGCCGTCAATGGCATGCACTCATTGCCGAGAAGGATGGGAAAGGTCGATGGCGAATCCGAAGACGTCATTCCAGCGAATCGAGCACCTCGTCAATAAGCAGTCGGGTGCGAACAGCTCCCGGTCGAAGACGAGGAAATCTGCGCATGGCATTCGTTGGATCCGAATCGGCGGCACGTGCCACGTTCGATTTGCTGGTGCCATGTTGCACGGCTTTCTCGGCCAATCTGTCCACCAATGAATCCGACACCTGCCGCAGCCGTTCAGCCACCCAGAGTTGCGAGACGTCGGAAGAGAGTCCATAATCCTCTTCCAATTCCGACGAAGCCTCCTGAACAGCCGCCCACAGCACCATGAAGGGCTTACGGTAATAAGCGATCTGGTCTTCCATGCGTTCGCTCTCGATCGCTGCAAGAGCACGCCGGTCATCAGTGTTCCTGCTCATACGCGCACACCCACCTCCTGTATAACAAAAAAGCCGCCCGAGGGCGGCTGATGGCTCCTGCGACTGGGCTTGAACCAGTGACCGTCCGATTAACAGTCGGATGCTCTGCCAACTGAGCTACGCAGGAATGCGCTCGCATGATCTCTCACACGCAACAGACATATAATTTACACACGATACTTTGAATACGCAAATCCGGCGTGTCGGCATACTCCCCGGATTCATATGGCACGACCGTCATTTTCTCCGATGCGCGTAGAATGCAACATAGAGAGAAATCCGCACAATATGCGACGGTCTTATGCCCCGCAAACCCAATCAGGGAGAATATGGAGCCAGTGCAGCCGAATATGCCGAAATCCAGCGACGACCATGGTGACACCAGCAGCACGGCATCATCCACACATCGGAATGCATCGATCATCGTCATGCTCTGTCTTGCCATTGTCTTCGCAGCCGGCGCCGCACTCATCGTGCACAACATGAACGTCTCCCATCTCACCCATGCCAGACATATGTGCGCCGCGGCAAGCGATAAACTGCGCATCGCGATGAACACCTACACATACCTGCACGATAGCGAGGCAAGCAAGGCATACCATCTTGGCACCTATGACGTGCAGGACCCCAATGTGCTCGTGCAATTCGCCAAGGAATATGAGGAGAAGGCCCCGGAAATCACCGGGTGCAATGCCGACAGCGTCGAGGAACTGCAGCGCCGAACCGGCCGCATCATGGAGAACACAGGCTGGTACACCACTCATCACGACAGACTCAAGGAGCTGACCGAATTGGTCAATGAGTCGCGTCGCGACACCGTATCTGGCACACAATGAAAAAGCCGCCCGAGGGCGGCTGATGGCTCCTGCGACTGGGCTTGAACCAGTGACCGTCCGATTAACAGTCGGATGCTCTGCCAACTGAGCTACGCAGGAATGCGCTCGCATGATCTCTCACACGCAACAGATGTTTAGTTTAGCGGGTGAGTCGAAAAATGCAAATCAACGCGTGTCGCACCGTATCCCCGGCGGGATGCCGCACCAATCCGGAGATAACCACTGCAATACCTCACATGCAGATCTTGGTAAGCGGCATCGCAGAGTCAATGGGGAATTCCATGTCAGACGGCGCCACACCGGCCTCCACCAAATTCGAACCAAGCATCGCCACCATGGCACCGTTGTCCGTACACAGTTTGATCTGCGGTATGCGCACGTCGACCCCGTGATTGCACCCAACCTCCATCAGCGCCTCCCGGAGCTGCGAGTTCGCCGAGAACCCACCGCCCACAATCAACGTGGTGGAATCGAACTGCTCGCATCCTCGCATGCTCTTTCGGGAAAGCACCTGTGCCACTGATCCAGCCAGCGACGCACATACATCGTCCACCGGAATCTCCTGCCCGCTCCCCTGCCGTTCCTCGATCCAACGGGCAATGGCTGTTTTCACCCCGGAGAAGCTGAAATCGTACGGATGCTCCTTGCCCGCGCGACCTTGCGTGAGTCCTTGCGGCACCTTGATGGCATGCGGATCGCCATGCTGGGCATGCCGGTCGATGTATGGGCCGCCGGGATATGGGAATCCCAGCAGTCGGGCCACTTTGTCGAAACATTCTCCTGCCGCGTCATCCAATGTCGTCCCCACCACCTCGACATCACGCGCGATGTCGTTGACATGCAGTAGCGAGGTGTGTCCGCCAGAGACGATGAGCGCCATCGTATTGGCCGGCAGGTCGCCGAACTGTAGTTGCGTGACGGCCACATGCCCGATGACGTGGTTGATGCCGTAGATCGGCTTGTTGGCTGACCAGGCCAATGCCTTCGCCCCCGAAACGCCGACCGCAAGGCACCCTGCCAAACCGGGACCCGCCGAGACGGCGATGGCATCGACGTCGTCGATGGTCATGTTCGCGTCGGCGAGCGCTTTCGATACCACCGGTACGAATGACTGTGCGTGCGCTCGGGAGGCGATCTCGGGGATGACGCCGCCGTATCTGGCGTGTTCGTCCATGGATGAGGCGACGACATTCGCCAGCAGTGTCTTGCCTTGCACGACGGCGGCGGCGGTTTCATCGCAGGTGGATTCGATGCCGAGAATGATTTGGTTGCTCATTGTTTTCTTTCCTGGGCTTGTTGGCGTGGCGCTGTTGGGATCAGCATTGTGTGTTCAATGGTATGGCGAAGCCTGCGGGTCGGGAATCGCGCAGGGTGAGGCTCATGGTGTAGGCGTCTTTGTTTTCCGGCTGGTAGTAGCGTTTGCGGATTCCCATGGTTTCGAATCCGAAGTGGCGGTACAGGGTGAGTGCCGGTTCGTTGTCGACGCGCACTTCGAGCAGCATGCGTTCGGCGTGGAGTTCGTTGGCCTTGGCGATGAGCTGGTTGATCAGTTGGGTGGCTATGCCTTGTCGTTGGCGTTCGGGGCTGACGCCTATGGTCATGATCTGTGCGTCATATCCGTCGTACCAGAGGCCGGCGTATGCGTCTATGGTTCCTTGGTCGTCCACGTTCACATAGTAGCTGCGGTGTGGCGCGCTGAGCTCTTCATCTATGAGTGTGTTGCTCCACGCCCCTTTGCCGAACAGTTGTAGTTCCATCTTGGCTATTTGCGAGCATACCGTGGCGCGGTCGAGCGTGTTGGCGTCGACGATCATGCGTTTGCCTCGTTGCGATGTGCTCCTTCGTGGTTGAGCACATGTTTGAGCGGGTTGGGCACGCTGACGTCGGGTCTGCGCAGGTAGAGGGGCTCGATGGGGCGTGGATTGGCGTCGGCTTCGGTATCGTGTTCTGCGAGTGCTGCGAAGGTTTTCACCCCCCATGCGCCGGTGTCGAGGAGTGAATGGTCGAGGGTGATTCCGTGCCAGGGTTGTTCGCTCCAGATTTGCTCGTATTTGCTTGCACCGTGTCCGACGATGTCGACGGCGACCGGCTGGTCGGGATGGCGTTGCTGTATGGTGGCGACCGCTGCGCTTACTTTGGCCGCGATGTTCGATGGCGTGCCTATGTTCATGTCGAGTTGGATGCGTTCGTCTTTGGTGTCTGCGTTGGTGTTTGCGAGCAGGGTGTAGTAGAGCTGTTTGCGGCGCGCGTCGTTGACGCTGAGGGTCAGGTGCAACGCGGTGCCCGCATTGGCTGGTGTATTCCAGTTGCCGAATATGGCTGTGTTCAGCAGGTTCGGATCGCCGTTGTAGGCCGCTTGCATCATGGCGGCCTGTCCGCTTAGGGAATCCTGTCCGAGGAGTTGTGCCCCGGTGGCATAGGCGATTGCCTTGGCTGCCACGATGCCTGCGCGTAGTCCGGTGAAGGGTGCCGGGCCTATTCCTACGACTATGCGTTCGATGTCGTGGGGTTGTATTTTCGCCTCTGCGCAGACTTGCGCAATGTCGTGCTGCAGTTTTTCCACGTGTGTGCGCGAATCCTGTTCGCAGATTGGTTCATGCCCGGTTATGCCTACTGTGGATCCGAATGATGTGTCGATGACTAACGTGTTCATGTGTCTCGTGTCGCTTGTTTCGTGTGTTGTGTTAGAGTGCGGTTCTTGTATCGTATGCGTTGCCCGTCGGCGTCGTCAGGCTTGGGTGTCGGCTGGTTCCGCCAGGGCGAATCGTGTTCCCACTGGGGTGATGGTGACGATGCGTTCACCATCTGCGGTGGGTTCGTTCCGGCCTATGGGGGCAGACACATGGTCGGTGGGTCTTTGGATGCGGATCTCCAAGCGTTCGTCGGCGAGCGCAACTGCCATTTGTTCGCCCCATTCCATGAGGATGATGGTGCGTGTGCCCGGTTCTTCGAGTTCCTCGTCGAGGCCGAGGGATTCGAGTTCGTCGAGGAGCAGGTCGGCCTGTGCCTGACCTGGGGCGTAGTCATTGGATCCAAGCCGGTAGGCATCCACGTGGATCAGATGTGCGGGAGTGCCGTCCGCGAGGGTGCCGTCGAGTTCCCTGGCGATGGTGAAGGTCGGTGAGACGATGGGTTCTTGAATGCCCAGGCCTTCCCCCAATCCTTGCGCCAATGTGGTCTTGCCTGCGCCGAGTGGCCCTGAAAGCAGGATCACCTCACCACCGTGCAGGCTGCGGGCGAGTCGCTCGCCCAGCTCGTGCATGGCCTGTGCGGTCGGCACTTGCAAGGTAATCGTGCTGTCAGGTTGTCGTGGTGCGGGTGACGGGTTGGGCTCGAGCATATGGTGGATGGTGTTCATTGGATTCCTTTGGCTCCGATGAGTTCTATGGTGTTCTCAAGTGCGTATATGGGGTCGCCTCCGCGGCTCTTGCATTGTTCGTCCGCCCAGGCGAGTCGTTGCATGCAGGCGCTGATGCCCTGCGATGTCCACCCTCCCAGACGTCCGTTGGCCGTTCGCAGCGCCCATTCGTTCACCGCCGCCTTGGTTTTCGAGATGTCCCCTTGACGAATGGCCGCGGCTTTGGCGAGGTTGCGCATTTGCAACGCGAGCGCGCCGATGAGTGCAATCGGTTCCGTTCCTTGGGCGAGCGCGGATCTCAGGGCGATCACTGCACGTGCGGTTTTCCCGCCCATGGCGAGGTCGGCCACGTTGAAGCCGGTGACCTTGGGGTTCCCTGTGAGGTATTGGTTCACACGGTTCACTCGCATCGGGTCGTCATCGAAGTCGAAGCATAGCTGCCTGATCATGGCGGCCAGCTCTCCCACATGGTCGCCGAGCACATTGACCAGTTGCTGTGCGGCCTGCGGGTCTATGCGCCTGCCACGCGATTGGAACTGCTGGTACACATAGTTGAGTTTGTCCTTGGCCTTGTCGAGTTTGGGAACCGTGTCGACGGGAATGTTGTTGCGGCGCATGAGCGCTTCCACGGAACGGCCTTTTAGCGTTGCGGCGCATTGCATCACCACCGGCGACGCTTCTGGGTCCCGGTTTGTTTCGTTGGCGTAGGCCACGATGGCGTCGAGCAGTCCGGAGTCGGCGTCCTCCGCATGTTCGACCCACACCACCGACCTCTGCGAGAGCAGGGAGGGACTCACCGCCTCGTCGAAGGAGTTGGCGTCGGCGCTGCGGGCGTCGACGCGTGCCAATTCGGCATCCCTATGTTCCTCAAGCAGGCGATACACGGCATCCCGGGCGTTCTGTTCGTTCAGGTACTCATCGCCACCGTAGATGAGCAGGCATAGTGTTGCTGCGGTCATATCTTCAATGTCGACGTATGTTTGGACAAGTCTTGCGACACCGGCTTTTGCCTGCATCCTTCGTCTCATCTGCGCCATGTCAGCCACCCCATCATTTCGAGCGTATGTTCGAACCATTGGGTGAGGCGTTCCCTGACCGGCATGCGCATGGGACGGCCATCACCGTTGGTGACCGTGTCGTCATAGGCTCGCAGCAGGTCCCCGATGCATACGATCAGCGCCCATGTGGTCAGTTCCGTCACGATGAGCACCGCAGCGCCGGGTATACCCTCCATCCATGCCAAGGTGCTCGACTCCTCCGAGCCGAACAGACGTGCCGCATATTCGATGACCGTCGTGCATTGTGAGCACGCCCATGCCAGGAATCGTGAGACGCCCGGCGCCATCCATGCGACGAACAACGAGCACAGCCCCAGAATCGTCGCGGCATCGACGAATGGTGCAACCAGCAGATTCGCTGGCAGCGACCATATTGACACCTCGTTGTCCATGAGAATCTGTACGGGACCAGCGAATAGCTGTGCACAGCATGAAGCCGCCAACAGCTTGGCCAAACGGTCCGGTAGCAGATGCGACACCCATGCCGTCATACGCGTGCATGCCGTCGACAAGCCGAACACCGCCGCACATGACAACGCGAAGCCGTAACTCGAAGCCAATGACGGATCGAGCAGCAATCCGAACACCACCGTCAGGCAGAGCAGATGCACACTTTGCCGACGACGGCCCAACATCAGGAACCCAAGAGACAGCATCGACATCAGCATCGCCCGTGTGACCGACCTGCTGGGGGCAAGCACCATCGTGAGCATCGGGTAGACCATTGCGAGCGCGCCTGCCTTCACAAAACGGTTCCAATGGAGCCGTGCCCCCAATCCCATCACCAATGTGCCGACGAGGGCGTAATGGCCTCCGGATACGGCCATGAGATGCATGATGCCTGCACGGCGACACTGCTCTTGCAGGAGTTCGGCGTATTCGTCCTCCACTCCACCATCTGCGCAGTGCACCATCGCATCGTGTCCGAGCACCCCCAGGGTCACGCCGGGAACCAACACAACGCCCGGATTGTCGAGTCCGCGGGTCGTTTGCAGGAATGCCATGCGTATCCGATGTACCGCACGCCATGGCGCCGGTGGCTCCTTGACGGCCATCATGTCACCGTCTGCAAGCACCCATATGGGCATCTCACCATATGCCGCCGCCTGGATGGTTCCGACGATGGCGTAGTCCCCCTGCTGCGCGATGCGCCCACAGGCCGGCTGTCGGGCGAACACCCGCACACCGCGGGACGATGGACGTCGAACGTCATGGCGAACGATGGACCGGGCATTGCCGTCGACCTGGCAGTCGTATCCCCCCATCGACGTCGCCAACGGCAGTGAATGCGCCGTGAACGTCAGATTCACACGCTCCGTGGAGGAAGATGCCGACATGTTCACCGGGTCGGCATGCTCCGTCAGGCTTCGCGCCGCCGTGGCAAGTGTGGCCGCGAGTATGGCGAAACAGACCGTTAGCAGTGTGTACAGCATCCGGTGGGCGCGATCCACGGCCAATCCATGGTGTTTCCCCGCCCCGTTCATCGTGAGGGGAATGAGCACCAGTGCGATGAAGATGGCTGCCGATGCCACCGCCAGGCACGCCATTTGCAGCATGCGGCCATGCTGCCAGAAGACGTCGTGCCCCGATCCGTGTTGGGAGCATACCCATCGGGTCAGCAGTGTGGCGCTCCAAACGCCCGCAGCCACCGGCAGCATGCGCAGGTCTCGGCTGCCTGCGATTCCCCTGTGCTCCCGGTCGCATGCCGGTGCCGTCATTGCGCGCATGCCCATGGTCTCAGCTTCTCTACGGTCTTCATGCCGATGCCCGGCACATTCACCAAGTCGTCGAGACTGGCGAAGGCGCCATGCTGGGTGCGGTATTCGATGATCCTCGCGGCCGTCACCGGTCCGATTCCCTTGATCTCCTGCAGTTGTGCCTCGTCTGCCGTGTTGATGTTCACCAAGGTGTCCTGCTTGTTGTCGGATGCCGATGGCGACGGCTCCGGTGCAGCCGTGGAAGGCGTCGAATCCCGGTCGGATGGCGATGCCGTGGCCGTCGTATGAGATGACGCGTTTGTGGTGGCCTGCGTGTCCAAGGCGCCCATGTTGGCGGCCTGCTGCACCAGGAGGGTCAGGGTGGTGGCCAGCGCACAGACCAACACCATGATGCACAGCAGCGCATGCTTCGGTTCGAGTTCGAATCGGGGTCGTTCCAGACGGCGGACTCCACGTTCCGCTTCGAAATCGTCGTCGTTCACCACGGTCAGGCTCGACAGCAGTGCGCCCGCCTTCTGGTCATCTCCAGAAACTTCCCTCACACCACCCGATGATTGCTCGTTGCTTGCCGTGACCGATGGCTCCTGGACACCGGGAGGCGGTGGCAGGGGCACCGACGGCATCTGAATGCTGAAGCCTGGACCGGTGGATGAACCGGCTGCCATGCTGCGAGACGATGGCCCTCCCAGATGGCGCAGCCGCGTCACAGCCCCCTCCCTCAGCACGATGACGGCGTCCGGGCTTTCACGCCGTCCGGAATAGACAATGCCCATGCCGCCACTTAATCATGACGGCATGGGCATTGCAACGAGGACGGCCACCTGTGGTCGGAGGACGTGATATCCACCACGCAGGTCATCCACAGGTGCACGACCTGCGTGCGATCATTCGCCCGGGACGATCGAAACAATCTTCGGGGCCTTGACGATCACCTTGCGCGGCGGCTTGCCTCCAAGACGCTCAGCCACAGCCTCCAAGGCCATCTTCTCCAGTTCATCCGGGTCGATGTCGGCACTCACCTCGAGTTTGGCCCGCACCTTGCCTTTGATCTGCACCACGGCGGTGACGGTGTCCTGCCCAACATAACGCTCGTCGGCCTGTGGCCATGGATGGTGGGCCAACGACTCATCATGGCCGAGCCGGTTCCACAGCTCCTCGGCTATATGCGGTGCGATCGGAGCCACCATGAGCACCAGCGGCTCCACGGCGGCGCGGGGCACGCCGTTCATGCCGGTCAGGTGATTGTTGAGCACGATGAGTTTGGCGATGGCGGTGTTTGGACGCATGGCCTCCATCTCACCGGTCACCTCGGCGATCGTATTGTTGAGCAGTTTCAACGTACGTTCGTCCATCGCGTCGTCGGTCACCGTGACCTCGCCGGTGTTCTCATCAATCACATTGCGCCACAAACGCTGCAGGAATCGCATGCCGCCCACCACATTGCGGGTGTTCCATGGACGTGACTCGTCAAGCGGTCCCATGCTCATCTCATAGAGGCGGAATGTGTCTGCGCCGTAATGGTCGTACATGTAGTCCGGGGTCACGATGTTCTTGAGGCTCTTGCCCATCTTGCCGAACTCACGGTTGACCGGTTCGCCTTCGTAGGTGTACACGGTCTTGCCGTCCACTTCGCTCTCCTGAACGTCCTCGGCCGGCACATACTGACCGCGGTCATCGGTGTAGGCATACGCTTGGATCATGCCTTGGTTGAAAAGCTTGTGGAACGGTTCGAACGAATCCACGTACCCCAGGTCGAACAGGATCTTATGCCAGAACCGTGAGTAGAGCAGATGTAGCACCGCGTGCTCCACGCCGCCCACATACAGATCGACGCCTCCGGCCTGCCCGGCCGCCGGGGAGTGCTTCGGACCCATCCAATAGTCGTATTCGTCGCGCTCCACCATGTGCTCGGTGTCATGGGGATTGAGGTAACGCATGTAGTACCAGCAGGAACCAGCCCAATTCGGCATCGTGTTCGTGTCATGATGGTAGGTCTTCGGACCGTCACCGAGATCGAGCGTGACATTCACCCAATCCTCGTTGCGGCTCAACGGGGCCTCCGGACTCGACTGGGAATCCTCCGGGTCGAAGGTCTTGGGGCTGTAATCCGGAACGTCGGGCAGATTGATGGGCAGCATGCTGTCGGGCACCAGATGGGGCACCTCATGCTCATCGTAGACAATCGGGAACGGCTCACCCCAATACCGTTGGCGGCTGAAGAGCCAGTCGCGCAGACGGTAGCTCGTGGCCCCCTTGCCCACCTGGGCCTCCTCGAGCCACGTGGTGACGGCAGCAATCGCATCATCCACACGCATGCCGTCAAGGCAGAGCGCGTCGCCACGGGCCCACGTCGCGTCGACGGCTGAATTGATGACGATGCCGTCATGCGAAACGAACGGGGCGGTACCCTCATAATTGGCCAGATCGTCACCGGAATCAGGGAGCGGCGCAACCGTGTAGATCACCGGAAGACCGTACTTGACGGCGAAATCGTAGTCTCGCTGGTCACCGCCCGGAACGGCCATGATGGCACCGGTACCATAGTCCATGAGCACATAGTCGGCCGTGAACACCGGCAGCTTGGCACCGGTGATCGGGTTGATCGCGTACAGGCCGGTGAACAAACCCGTCTTCTCACCGTTGTCGGCCACACGGTCGGCCGCGGTCTTTGCCTCCGCGAGCTCACGGTATGCGGATACGGCCTCGCTCGGCGTGGCATAGCCACCCGTCCACGCCGGGTCCACACCTTCCGGCCAGGATTGGGGCACATGCTCCAGCATCGGGTGTTCGGGAGAGACCACACAGAACGTGGCACCGAACAACGTGTCGGGTCGTGTGGTGTAGATCTCCATATCTGCCATCTCACCGTCGACCGGCACCTTGAAATGCACGGAGGCGCCATGCGACTCCCCGATCCAGTTGCGCTGCATGAGCTTGACCTTCTCAGGCCAGTCGATGGAATCGAGATCCTCTATGAGACGATGCCCGTATGCGGTGATGCGCATCGACCACTGACGAAGCTCACGCTGGAACACCGGGAAATTGCCACGTTCGGAACGCCCCTCTGCAGTGACCTCCTCATTGGCGAGCACCGTGCCAAGCCCAGGGCACCAATTGACAGGCGATTTGGAGATGTAGGCGAGTCGGTACTCATTGAGCACCTCGGTCTGCTCCATCTCGGTGAGTTCATCCCAGGCCTTGTCCTCATGTCCGTCAATCGGACGTGTGCCGGCGCGGAATTGTCCGATCAGGGTGGAAATCGGGCGCGCGCACCCCATGGATCCACTCGGATTTCTCGTATCCGGATCGTACCAGGCATCGTAGATGCGTGAGAAGATCCATTGGGTCCAACGCACGTATTCCGGTTCGATCGTGGCGAAGGAGCGGCGGTCGTCGAAGCTCAGCCCCATGCGGCGCAACTGTCGCCGCATATTCGCGATGTTCTGTTCGGTCGTGATGCGCGGGTGCTGGCCCGTCTGCACGGCATACTGTTCGGCGGGAAGCCCGAATGCGTCATAGCCCATGGCGTGCAGGACGTTCTCGCCCTTCATGCGATGGTATCGGCTCACCACATCGGTGGCCAGATATCCCAACGGATGACCGACATGTAATCCTTTGCCCGAAGGGTAGGGGAACATGTCCATGGCGAAGAAGGACTGACGGCCATCGGCATGACGTCCCTTGCTGTCAGTGAGTTCGCCGCTCACGTTCGCGGCCCAGAACGTGCCCTCGCTCTCCCAGATGTCCTGCCATTTCTCCTCAATGCGCTGGGCCATTTCCGTCGTATAGCGGTATTGTGGCGTAGCCGGCGCATTCGATGTTGCTTGCGCGTTCGTATCGTTCTCACTCATAGGCAACGATTATCGTGACGCAACTGGACAGTGGGGGCGTCATGTCCACCAGTCGACCCGGTTGCACCGGGAGGGGATGCGCCCGTTATTCGTCGTCCTGCGAGCGTGCAACCGTCACCGGATTGAGACTCAGATCCACATGCATACCCAACTCGGTTTCCATTGCGTCGATCTGGGCGTCCCATGCGCCGTCATCGACCATCTGCTGCAGGGCGGTGTCGATGAGCTCCATGAGCTTGCGCTGGTCCGCCTTCACTGCGATGCCGAAAGCCTGGGTGCCGTAGCTGTCCTCCTGCAGATGCAGGTATCGGGTGCCACCGTCCTTGCGCAGTCCCGCCAGAATCGGCTGTGGCCCGGCTATGGCATCGCTCTGGCCCACCAGCAATGATGCCGAGCATTCGCTGTAGTCGGCACGTTGCAGGATCTTGATCCGTGGGTGACGGTCATGGAGTTGTTCCCCGGAATACTCGCCGGCGACCGTGCACACGGTCCTGCCATCGAGTGACTGCACATCCGGCAGCCGACGTGCGTCATCGGCACGAACCAGCAGTTGGTTGCGAGCGACCAGATATGGGCCCGAGACCTCGTACCGGGTGCCATCCGCCGTTTGCGTATGGTCCATCTCCAACGCATTCTTGCCACCGTCATAGGCGAACGTGACCATAGCGAAATCGACGCTACCATCGTCAAGCCTGTCCAAGCGCGTGGCGGGGGTCTGGGAGTGGAAGAAGAGCTGCTCGTCCCCATAGCCGAGCACCTTTGCCACATATTTGGCCACTTCGACACTCAGACCGCTGTATTCGCCGTCATGGTACCAACCAACCCCCGGTTCATCGGCCGGCACGCCGATCGACATGACCGGCCCCTTCGCCTGCCCCGGGGCGCTGACATTCACCGAGGTGCCGCAGCCGCAAAGCCCCACTGCGAGAGAGATTGTGAGGATCGCACGGGAGATGGTTCTCAGTCTTGCATGCATGGCGCGCCTCACTTGAACAGTCGCGAGCGTGTGAGGAACCAGATCACCGCTCCTGCCAAGACGCAGGCAAGCAGGACGATGACGAGGAACCCCCATTTTGAATCGCTCAACGGCATGCCGATCATCCCCTGTTGGAAGTTCATGCCATACATGGAGAAAATGAGAGTCGGAATCGATAGCGTGATCGAGATCATCGTGAAGATGCGCATCACGTTATTCAGATTGTTCGACACGATCGAGGCGAACGCGTCCGTCATGTTCGCGAGAACGCCGCTGTAGATGTTCGCCATCTCGATGGCCTGCTTGTTCTCGGTGATCACATCTTCAAGCAGATCCTCGTCTTCCGGGTACTGCTTAATGCGTGTGAGCGTCATGAGCTTCTCCATGACGATCTCGTTCGATTTGAGCGACGTGTTGAAATACACCAAGGTCTTGCTCAGTTCGAGCAGCATGAGAATCTCGCGGTTCTGCATGGAGTGGCGTAGACGCAGTTCGAGTTTATCGGTCTCCCGGTCGATGATGCGCAGGTACCGCAGGTACATCGTCGCGTTTCGATAGAGGATCTGCAGAATGAATCTGGATCGCATGAAAGTGTTGAATCCCCGGATCGTGCCTTCCATGAACGGATGGAGCACCGGGGTGTCCTGCATGCACACGGTGATGATCATCGTCTTCGTCACGATGATCGACAATGGTATCGTCTCGTACCAATCCCTGCCGCTGCGTTCCTCCACGGTGGGAATGTCCACGATGATCATCGTGTAGTCATCCTCCACGTCCACGCGCGAACGTTCCTCGTCATCGAGCGGGGCACGCAGATCGGCGAGGTCGATGCCCGTCTCCTGCGAGACGGTGGCGAGCTCGACATCGGTGGGATCGGCCAACGCCAGCCAAGAGCCGTTCTCTGGTTTCGAAATCTGCCGTACCTGGCCGTCAACGGTACTGAACATACGCAACATGGGGCATCACCCGCCTTCATCGTGTCCGGCATTCGCCACTGGACCCGCGACGCCACACGTAAGGGGTGCATGCGTCACGGTCGCTTTCAAGCCAACGCACCAGCATAGTCGCAGGGTTGAGACAGCCGGGCAGCATCGGCCTAAATCAGCGGTTTCCACATCGGCATGTCTGGATTGCGCAGGTACGCCGGGCCGTTCTCCCAGTCAACGGCGTCCGCCACATCCGGCCCCTTGTCATATTCCGTAAGATGGAACAGCACGGAATTCGAAGTGTACTGGGGTTCCATACGACTCCAGAACGCATTGCGCATACCGGTCAGATTGTCAAGCTGCGAATCTGGCAGACCCATGAGGTTTCCAATGGTTGCGGCGATCCATGAACCGTGGGAGACGACGAACAACGTGGTGGGCTCATCCATGTACTGGGGGTCGTCGCAATAGGAACGGATCGTGGAACTGCCACGTTTGCCAAGGTCGGGACGGCTTTCCACCCCATAGGCCGCCTCGCCGCCCTCATGGGCCTTCCACGACGCATATCCTTCCGGGTACCGCTCATTAATCTCCTCTCGGCTCATCCCTTCCCATTGGCCGAAATCACGTTCGCGCAGACGCGAATCGAGTGTCACGTCCAATCCCAGCGGGTCGGCGAAAGCATGGGCCGTCTGTTGGGCCCGGAAGAGATCCGAGCTCACGACCACCATGCGGCGTCGCGACGCAGGGGCTTGCTCATATTCCGTGATGTCGCTGCGACGAATCGGGGGATCGGAGGGCTGGGAAAGCCTGTCCGGATGCCGGGCGATATTCGACACCTTGGCCCAATAGAACCGTTGGGCGAGTGTGAATCCGCTCATATCCACCTGCCACTGCCCCACGATATCGAGTGGAATGTCGATCTGCCCCTGCAAGCGCCGTTGCAAATTGAATGCGGTGCGCCCGTGGCGCATGAACATCACTTCATCGATCATTTCTTCCCGTCCTTTCTGTTCCCATCACCCGGCATCGATCCGCATGGAACAAAAATGCCGAAGCCAGACGACAGGCTTCGGCATTTTCGGTATATGGCTCAGTCGTGCGAGATCACCGTGCCGGCCTTTGCACCTGCGGAGAGGTCCTCGATCTCGCTGATCTCCAGCACCGGGACGCAGGCGGGAACCTTGGTGCCACGTTCGTTGGCGAGCTTGACCTGTTCGTCGTAAATGGCGTCGTCAGTGTGCAGCACCACTTCACCACGGAAGCGGTAGCCCTTCTTCTGTTCGAAGTTCGCGAACGCCACGACCAACGGGCTGCCGTTCTCGAGGTTGCGGTAGGTCTGTCCGGCAGTGCGCTCATGATAGGCAAGATGGTTGTCGTCGAGCACGAACATCGACATCTTCGGACCGAGGTCGGGGATGCCGTCCTGGTTCACGGTTGCCACCCATGCCAGATTGTTCTTGATGAATTCCTTCATATCTTCAGTCAGTTGCGCCATGATGTTCCTTTCGTCATGTATGACTATCACACTACGCGATGACATGGCGGCATATTCGGGTTTGCGCTGTGGAAGGATATGGGGAATGTGATACTTCAGAAGACGAAAACAAAAACCCGGCATAGCCGGGTTGGTGGTGGAGCTAAGGAGATTCGAACTCCTGACCCTCTCCATGCCATGGAGATGCGCTACCAGCTGCGCCATAGCCCCGTCGTTCTTCGAACGAACCTGTGCTAGATTACAACATTCTGTTTCGATGAGCAAATCGGCGTGTCGCATTGACGCGTTCGGGCGGAGCATATATGGGGATGGCCGGGAATCGATTCCCGGCCATCCCCATATATGCCTACTATTGCTGAGCTTGCGAACCGTCTTTCTTCTGGGTGGTGCCTGAATTGGTTCCGTCATTGACGGAACCTCCCGAATCACCATTGCCGGAATCCGTGTTCTGCGTATCACCCGAATTGCCGTCCTGACCAGCGGAACCGGTGCCCGCAGTCCCAGACCCATTCGAGTTCTGGGACCCGGACGACCCTGAGGATCCGGGGTTCGATGAGTCAGAGCCTGAGTTCCCCGAACCAGTATTCGCATTGCCCGAAGAGGATCCCGAGGATTGTCCATTCCTGTCCGATGTCGAAGAATCCTTCGTATGACGCGAATCGGTATCACTTCCCTCTCCGCTCTGCGTGGGCGCCGGTGTCTGTGTGGGCGTCTGGGTGGGCATCTCGGCCGGCGTCTGCGAGTAAGTGGGGCTGACCACGTCACGCACCACGGAGTCGGTGCCCTTGCCTCCCGTCAAGGCGAGGATGACACCTGCGGTGATGCCCACCGCCACCAGACCGGAAATCAGTGCGACAATCACGGCCACACGTTTGTCATGCTTGGTCATCTGCGGCTTCGTACCAGCCTGCGGGTGCTTCGAAGCATCGGTGGCATGGGTTCCGGAGACCACGGTGCGTGCGCCACGGGAGCTATCGGAATGTACAGGTGCGATGGTCTGTGTGTCGTCGATATCGGCCGTGGAGTGGTCGCCTGTATGTGCATTGGCATGCGGCGGAGCAACCCCAACCTGTTGTGCGGCATCCTGGAGTTTCTTGCTCGACGCGTCAATCACGTTCTGATAGAGCTGGGAAGCCGCAGTGGAGACGATGGAGGCCACGGCCACGCCGATTACCGAACCTGCGATGCCGATCTTCGACGACAGCAGAAACGATGTCACCGCGGCCAAGGCGCCTGCCAGCAGCTGCGAGAACGATATTCCTTTGAAGAAGTTTTTCACGGTGCTTTCAATGTTCAGATATGGTTGGAGGCGCGTTCGTCATCCGCGCCTCATAGTTTTCGTCTTCACAGCATACACGCCAAGACTTGAGGTGTCCTGTCATTTCGCTGGCAAAGTGTCTGGGCGCTCCCAATACTGTGTATCGGCCAGGGCGGGTCCATGGTTGTAGTCCTCCATGATCCACCGGCTGTCCATGTCGATATCGGCCCTTCTCAGTCTGGCCCAGTGCGCGTTGCACATCGAGGTGAGCGTGAAATCCGGGTATCGTCGTTCGATGCCGAACAGCACCTGCAGCGCGTTTTCGATGAGCGCGCCATGGGAGAATACGAACAAGTCGGTGTCGTCATCGCATTCATGGGCCCAATCATTCATGGCCTCCATGCTGCGGACACCGGCATGTTCGTGGGATTCGGCGCCATGATTCATCTCGCCGCCCATGCCCCGGCACCACGAGTCGAAGTCCTGCGGGAAATTGGCCTGCAGGTATGCGCCGGATCGGCCTTCGAATTCACCGAAATGCCGCTCGCGCAACCGTTCGTCGGCATGCACTTCGGACCCCAGTCTATCGGCGAAGGCATGTGCCGTCTGCATCGAACGTTCGAGGTCGGAGGACACAACGAGCTGGTGCCGAGATGGGTCTGGGAGCACATATAGCTTAATCAGTGACTGCGCGGACTGGTTCACCTGCCACAGCCCGACCTCATCGAGCGGAATGTCGATCGATCCCTGCACCAGCCCTTGTGTCTGTTGTATGAGGTGCGGCCATGGCGTGCGTACGGTTCCATTCGTCCGCCGTCACTCTTCGGTATCGGCGTCGCTGGACTTGATGCCCCGGCTTTCCGGATGCTCCAGTTCGAGGTCAACCGGTTCACAATCACGCCACAGGCGTTCGAGATTGTAGAAGTCACGTGCCTCGTCATGCATGATGTGAATGATGAAATCACCGTAGTCGAGCAGCACCCACTGCGCCTCCTCGACGCCCTCCCTGGACCGCGGCTTACGGCCTCCATCCTTGAGGAACAGCTGCTTCTCAACCTCCTCGGCAATGGCCAGAACCTGACGTTCGTTCGAAGCGGAGGCGATCATCATGAGGTCGCAGATGCCGAGTTTGTCGCCCACGTTGTAGGCCACCACGTCCTCCGCCTTCATGCCATCGGCCGCAGTCGCGGCGACGCGCACCGAATTGATGGATTGTTCCAAAGCATTCATTTCAACGCTCCCAAGCTGGTTTCCAGTTGTCTACAACATGTTGCGTGTTCTCGGAGTACACCATCGCGTCGCCCGGGACATCATGTCGGATGACCGATCCCGCACCGCTGGTGACACCGTCCCCCACATTGACCGGCGCGACGAACAGATTGCCGGCGCCGATATGCACGTCGGAACCAATATGGGTGTGGTTCTTGTGCACACCATCGTAGTTAGCGGTGATGGTGCCGCCTCCGATGTTCGTGTTCTCGCCGAGATCGGCATCGCCCACATAGCTCAGATGGGGCACCTTACTGCCATCGCCGATGTGCGCCTTCTTCATCTCGACGAATGCACCCGCCTTTGAACCAGTGCCGATCTCGTTTCCCGGACGCAGGTACGTCCATGGTCCAATGTTCGCTTCCCGGCCTATGCGGCTCTCCTGCACGCGGGAACGCTCCACATGGGCCTCCGGCTCGACCGTCGCATCGATGAGCGTGGTGTAGGGGCCGACCACAGCGTCATGGGCGATTGTGGTGTGTCCCTGCAGGAAGCACCCCGGCAGAATCACAGCATCTGACTCCATCTCGACCTCGTCTTCTATCCAAGTGGTCTGCGGATCGACGATGGTGACCCCGTCGAGCATCCACTGCCTGCATACACGCAGATTGTGCGCCTTGGCCAGCGACGCGAGCTGCACACGATCGTTGACGCCCTCGACGCTCAAGGGGTCGGGCGCGGCGAAGGCGCCGACTTTGCTCACCTGCCGCGCGACAGTGAGCGCATCCGTCAGATAGAACTCGCCTTGAGCGTTGTCGGCATTCAGATTGGCGATGGCCTGTTCGAGCACCGCGGCATCGAACACGTACACCGATGTGTTCACCTCACGGACCGCGAGTTCGGAACTGTTGCCATCCTTCTGCTCCACGATCTTGAGCACGTTGCCGTCGGCATCGCGAATGATGCGACCATATCCAGTCGGGTCGTCAAGCACGGTGGTGAGCACGGTGGCTCCGTCACCACTGTCACGATGGTAATCCAGCAATTGCTTGAGTGTGGAGGTGTCGAGCAGCGGCATGTCAGACGCGGTGATGAGCACAGTGCCAGAAAGAGGCCCCTGCTCCCCGAGCTGCTCCATCGCGCATTGCACAGCACGTCCCGTACCCGGGATCTCATCCTGTTCCACAATGAGCACAGCGTCATCATAGGAGCGGGCCGCTTCGGCCACTCGCTGTGCCTGATAACGCACGACAACGGCGAGCGTCTCGGGATCGAGCGCCCCGACCGCATCCATGACCCTGTTGAGGAAGGTCTTTCCTGCGAATTCGTGCAGCACTTTCGGTTTGCGGGAACGCATGCGCGTCCCCTCCCCTGCTGCGAGGACGATTGCCGCGGTCAACGTCATGGAATGCCTCCAAACCTATAAACGACGAACGCCTAATCCGCGTATGCGGACCAGGCGTCCAATTGCTCCCCCACCTGGACTCGAACCAAGACAAAGGGTTCCAAAGACCCGTGTGCTGCCATTACACCATGGGGGAACGGCGGAGTGACTCCGCCAAGTGTTCATTATGCCATATGCCCAGACTTTTCGCCGCCGGTGTGTTTCACATCTGCACAGCGACCAATCAGGCGAACAGGAATCCCTGCCCGTGATGTTCAGGGTAGGTGTCGAACAATTCGGCCACTGAGCCGTCCTCGAATACGGCTTTGATGGCGGAGGAAAGCAACGGCGCGATGGAAAGCACCGTGAGACCGTCCCACCGCTTCTCCTCGGGAATCGGAACGGTATCGGTCAGCACCACCTCACGAGCGCCGCATGACTTGAGACGATCAACTGCCGGTCCGGAAAGCACGCCATGGGTGGCCACCACGGTCACCGACCTGGCTCCGGCTTCACGAAGCACCTGACATGCCCCGGCGATGGTTCCCGCGGTGTCGATCAAATCGTCGACCAGAACGCAATCCTTGCCCTTGACATCGCCCACGACACGGTTCGCCTTGGCCTGGTTCGGCCGCGTGATGTCACGGGTCTTGTGCACGAAGGCCAGCGGACCGCCGCCCAGGCGTTGCGCCCACTGCTCAGCGACACGGATGCGCCCGGCATCTGGCGAGACGACGGTGACATTGTCGAGATGACCATCGAAACGATCGCGAATATAGTCGACCAATACCGGCATGGCAATCAGATGATCCACAGGTCCGTCAAAGAAGCCCTGGGTCTGGGCCGCGTGCAGATCGACGCTCATCACGCGATCGGCGCCGGCAGTACGCAGCAAATCGAAGACGAGACGGCAGGAGATGGGTTCGCGGCCACGATGCTTCTTGTCTTGACGGGAATAGCCGAGCAATGGGCATACAGCGGTGATCGACCTGGCTGAAGCGCGCTTCAGTGCATCGATCATGATGAGCTGTTCCATGATGCTTTTGTTCACCGGAGTGCAATGACTCTGGAGCACAAACACGTCGGCTCCGCGAACGGATTCGGTGTAGCGCACATACATCTCGCCATTGGCGAAGTCGTAGGCGGTGGTCTCGAGAACATCGATGCCGAGCTGGTCCGCAACGTCGGTGGCCAGCTTGGGATGCGCCCTGCCTGTTACGAGAATGAGATTTTTATCGGGTTTCCCCTCGAGAATTGCACTCACCGTGTCTCCAAACGTCGGTCGTCGGTTACGCGTCCAATCATAAATCGCTGTTTCGACTGAGCGGCGCGATACCAGAGCCGGTGACGTGCCGCTACTTCGCGTCCTCGTCGTAGATGCCGTGCTTGGCTATGTATTGCACCACGCCATCCGGCACCAGGTACCACACGGGTTCCCCGTTGCGCGCACGTTGACGAACATCGGTGGAGGAAATGGCCAGTGCGGGAATCTCCAACATGTCTACCTTGCCAGCCGGCAGCGGGACCTTCGAAGAGTAACCGGGGCGCGTCACCGCCACGAAATGGGCGATGTCGAACATGCGCTCGGCGTCTTTCCACCGCATGATCTCAGCGACGGCGTCGGCACCGGTGATGAAGAACAGCTCGGCATCGGGGTAGCGGGCGCGGATGTCTCGCAGCGTATCGATGGTGTAGGTGACGCCGGGGCGGTCTATGTCGACACGCGAGACGACGAACTTCGGATTCGAGGCGGTTGCGATGACCGTCATCAGGTACCGGTCCTCCTCATTCGTCACATGCTTGTCAAGCTTGAAGACCGGACGCCCGGTGGGTACGAAAATCACCTCGTCAAGGTCGTAGACCCACGCCACTTCGGAGGCCGCCACCAGATGCCCGTTGTGAATCGGATCGAAGGTGCCGCCCATGATGCCGATACGCGCATGGGCGTGCCAGTTGCCCCGAGCCGAACGTCGCCCGTGCTGCGAGACGAGCTCCACCTCGCGTTGTGCATAGGGCGACAGCTCGGACATGCTCCGATCCATGGGCGTGGTGCCGTTCATTCGCTGGCCCGATCCGTGCCGCGACCAGCTTCATCGGCATCAAGGGCGGCTTTTTGCACATCCTTGGCCAGACCGCTCTCCCCGTTGTCGTTCATCACGGTGTCGGAATCGATCTTGCCCATGTCCTCATCCCATTCATCCTGCACCACACGACGGATTTCCGCGAATGTGGGCAGCAGGAACTTGGGCTGGTAGATGCTGCGTACACGTGCCACTCGTTCGGTGATGCGAATGAGGGTGTCGGTCATGCCGTCGATATCGCCATCCTGTTCCATCGTGCGGAACTTGTCGACATACTCCTCCATCAGGCGAATCTGCTCGTCGATGGTGCGCCGGTCCTCATCGGTCGGCGCGTCCAGGCCTTTTGCGTGCTCGTCCGGCCAACCGATGAGCACGGCATCCGCATACTCAAGCGACGCGCGCTGCCCTGCGGTCGCAATGCCGTCCTCGATCTGCACCACGAACACATACCGCACCAGGCTCAACCGCTCGGCAGTGAGTCGGAGCGCGATGAACGGGTCATCCAAGTCAAGCCCCCACGGGTTGACGGGCGCGTCAGACACCACCTCGGTCATGCCGCCGGCACCGTCTTCGCGTTCATCCAACCATTCCATCCCTTCCTGCACTCCGTTCATGCGCGCACCTGCCCATTGCCGTAGCCGACCCATTTCGTCGTCGTCATCTCCTGGAGCCCCATGGGGCCTCGTGCATGAAGTTTCTGGGTGGAAATACCCAGTTCGGCGCCGAAGCCGAACACCCCGCCATCCGTGAAACGCGTGGAGGCATTCACCATCACCACGGCGGAATCTATGGCCTTCGTGAAGCGTTCGATGTTCGTGTAGTCCTGGGAAAGAATCGATTCGGTGTGATGTGTGGAGTACCGGTTGATATGGTCAATGGCCTCGTCGAGCGAATCGACGATGCGCACGCCAATCTCCAATGCCAGATACTCGGTGCCCCAATCCGCTTCGTCGGCGGCGAGCAATTGGATGTCCTTGATGTCTGCATCTCCCATGATCCGCATCGACAGCTCATCCGCATGGATGGTCACATGAGCACGTGCCAATGCCTGAGCCATTCTCGGCAGGAACTGCCGGGCGATGTCCCTGTGCACGATGAGTTTCTCCGCGGCATTGCATACACCCACGCGTTGCGTCTTCGCATTGACCACGATGTCGATCGCCTTGTCGATGTCGGCAGAGGAATCGACGTAGATATGCACATTCCCAGCCCCGGTCTCAATCACCGGAACGCGCGACTCATGCACCACGGATTGAATGAGACCGGCTCCACCCCGAGGGATGAGCACATCGATATGACCGGTGGCTCGCATCATCGCACGCGCACCTTCCCGGCCATAGCGGTCGACCGATGCCACAAGTGCCGGATCGAAATGCAATTCCTGCAGCACCTCGTCTATCACCTGTAGCGTAGCGGCGTTCGTGCGCTCCGCGGCATGGCCGCCACGCAGTATTGCCGCATTGCCGGACTTGAGGCACAGGGCCGCCACGTCGACGGTCACATTCGGACGTGCCTCGTAAATCATGCCGATTACGCCAAGTGGCACACGCTGCTGCTGCAATCGCAGCCCATTACCCAGATCATAGCCTCGCACAATCTCACCAACCGGATCCGGCAGGGTGGCTACATGGCGCACACCCTGTGCCGCTGCGGCCACACGTATGACGTCGAATTTGAGTCGGTCGAGCTTGCCCTGATCCATGCCTGCGTCAAAGGCGGCCTGCATGTCCATGGCATTGGCGTCGGCGATATCGCTTGCATGCGCATCCAACGCATCGGCAATCGCCATCAACACACCGTTCTTGGTGTCGGCGGTCGCTTGCGCCAGTTCATGTTGTGCTATGGCCGCCGCGTCGGCGAGCGCGTTCACTGCCTGCTGCACGTCGCCGCTCACCGGGGTCTGTAGCTCATTCGTATTCGTCATAGACCCAAGAGTAATGGCAGTTGCCTACAGCGCACAACGGTTTGTTCCATTGGACGGACGCGTGTCGGTGTGCTCCATACGCTCCACTTATAATGTGACTCGGCAATCCGTCTATCGGCGAAGGACACAGTAACGCATGAGCACTTTCCACAGCACACGCAGCAGCGACGAGGCATTCACATCCAAGCAGGCGATACGCAAGGGCATCGCCGACGATGGCGGCCTGTTCGTCACCGACGCCCTTGGGGAGACGAAGATTGACATCAGCGATCTTGCGGGTAAAAGCTACCAGCAGATTGCTTTGACGGTGTTGTCGGTGCTGCTTGACGACTACACCGAGGAGGAGCTTTCCCAGTGCATCGCCGAGGCATACGGCTCCCAATGGAGCGATGAGCGCATCACTCCGGTCAAACCGCTGGGCAACGACTTCATCATGGAATTGTTCAACGGGCCGACCTGTGCGTTCAAGGACGTCGCGTTGCAGATCCTTCCCCGGCTGATGGCCCGCACCACTCCGGCGGACGGGGATTGCGATGAGAAGATCATGATTGTCACCGCTACCTCTGGGGATACCGGCAAGGCGGCGCTTGCCGGATTCGCGGATGCGCAGGGCACCGGCATCACGGTGTTCTATCCGCAGGGCAAGGTCTCCCGCGTTCAGGAACTGCAGATGACCACGCAACAGGGGTCCAATGTGAACGTATGCGCGGTGGATGGCAATTTCGATGATGCCCAGTCCACGGTCAAACGCATCTTCGGCGACCGTGATCTCGCGTCACGCCTTGAGGCGGACGCGCATGTTCGCCTTTCCTCTGCGAATTCGATCAATGTGGGGCGTCTCGTACCGCAGGTCGTCTATTATTTCTCCGCTTACGCACAGCTGCTTGAACAGCAGGTGATCAATGTGGGCGACCAGGTGGACTTCGTGGTGCCCACCGGTAATTTCGGCAATGTGCTTGCCGGATATTACGCCAAACTGCTGGGCCTGCCGGTACGTCAACTCGTCGTCGCCTCCGACCGCAACAATGTGCTCTTCGACTTCCTCACCACCGGCACCTACAACAGCAAGCGGCCGTTCTTCGAGACCACGTCGCCGTCCATGGACATTCTCGTCTCCTCGAATCTGGAGCGCATGCTCTACTACATGAGCGAGAGGGATCCGCGTATGATCACCTATCTCATGAACGATCTCGCCGAATGGGGAACCTACGAGGTGCCTCCGGAGATGCTCATGGAGATTCGCAAGGTGTTCGCCACCGGTTGGGCCGATGAGGATCAGGTGCGCGAGATGATCGCCGACTGCTGGGATCGCAACCACTATGTGATCGACCCGCATACCGCATGCGGTTATTTCGTGATGCAGCAGATGCCAGCGGATCCGCAGGTGCCTCGTGTGCTGCTGTCCACTGCCAGCCCGTACAAGTTCCCGCGCGTGGTCAATGAGGCGCTTGGGCTGAAGGCGGATGGCACCGATTTCGAATGCATGGACGAATTGCACGCCAAATCAGGCACGCCGATTCCGCAGATGCTGCGGAATCTGGAGAATGCCGAGGTGCGGTTCCGCGACTGCGTCGAGGTGAGCGACATGGGCCACTACGTCGAGGAATGCGCCGACCGGCTATAGTCATGCGCGATGCATATGGGGCCGGTCCCTCCGCGGAGGGACCGGCCCCATCATATTAGTCAACGAGAATCGGACTGTCGTGTTTTTCTTGAATCATGTGAGCTGACGCGGTGCCTGGGTGAAGTCGAACAGCACGCCATCAGCGGTTTCGCAGATGCGTTCCCAGTGCATGGCCGAGGAGTCGTCCTGCACTCCCCACACATGCATGCCGGCGCGTTTCGCAGATTCCACCGCCGTGAGCAGATCCTCGAACACGGTGCAATGTGCTGGCTTGACGCCGAGCAACTGCGCCGTGTGGAGGAAGATGACCGGGTTGTCCTTGCCGCTGCTGCCGTCATCACCCGTGCCCACGACCACGTCGAACAGATCGTAGATGCCCGCATGACGCATCGCCGGCTCCCGCAGTGAGGGGAGCATCGACGTGGCCACCGCCAGCCGCGCCCCGCTTGCGCGCAGCCATTCCAGATATGCCCGCGCGCCCGGCTTGAGCTCGACTGTCGTGGTGTACGCCTCATAGGCGAGATCGTTCCACTCCCGCATGAGTTCCTCGGGCGTGTCGTCGAGACCGAATCTGCGGATCGTATATGCGGCGATGTCGTGGAACTGCATCGCACTCACCTTCTGCATGTAGTCTGCCGGCACGTCGAATCCGCGTCTGCCGAGGAATTCGACATCCACCGCGTCCCATACGCCCATCGAGTCGAGCAGCGTGCCGTCGAGGTCGAAGATCGCCGCCCTTCCACTGTTGACTCCGGCTGCATTCACCATATTCGCCATGTGCCCCCCCCCTATTCAATCTCGGATTCGTGCAGTAGCTCGCGCGCATGTTCCAGGGATGTCTTCGACTCGCTGCCGGCGAGCATGCGTGCGATTTCGCGCACACGTTCACCGCCGCTCACCTCACGCACGGTGGTGTGTGTACCCTCTTTACCGGTCTCCTTACTCACCACATACTGGCGTTCGGCCCACGATGCCACCTGCGGTAAATGTGTGACGACGATCACCTGATTACGGCGTGCAAGTTTGGCGAGACGTCTGCCAAGTTCCACTGCCGCCTTGCCTCCCACACCGGCATCCACCTCATCGAAAATGAACGTCATGCCCGCGCTCGCATTCTGAGACGAATCCGATTCCTGTGAGGAATCCGCGGCACAGAGCTCCAAGGCGAGCATAAGACGGCTCAGTTCACCGCCGGATGCGCTTTTGCCCATGGGAAGGGACGCCGATCCCGGGAAGGGGGTGAAGAGGAATTCGATGTCGTCGATGCCGGTGGCGTCGAGCATCCCTTCCCCGTTGCGGGGTGTGACCACGATGTCGAGTTTCGCTCCGGACATGGCAAGCTGTCCGAGCTCACGGTTCACCTGGGCGCTCAATGCATTCGCCGCATCGGTTCGCGCCTTCGACAACGCCCGCCCGCGGGCTATCGCCTCATCTCGCAGCCGGTCACGTTCCTGTTCCAGGGAATGCAACTGTTCCGGCGACGCGTCGAGATCCTCTACGTCGATCTTCGCGCGATCACGCCATTGGAGTACGTCGGCGAGCGTGGGCCCCCAACGCTGTGCCAACTCATTGAGATCATGGATGCGCCCGTTGATTGAATCCAGATTACCTGTCTCACCGTCCGCATCGAGGGAACGGGATAGGGAGAACACGACGTCGTCTATTTCAGCGCCTGCCGATTCAAGACGTTCGGCCAATTGTTCGTAATCCCCCACCGCATGGATGCCGCGCAACGACTGCACCGCGCCGGCGATGAGCTGACCAACACCGGCTGCGCCTTCCGCACTCTCGAATTGCGAGGCATCCAAATATGCCAACGCATGCTCGACACCGCTGGTGATCTGCTCGGCATGTTCGATGCGGTCACGCTGGTCCATGAGTTCCTCGAGCTCGCCATCGTGCGGATCCACATGGTCGATGCGTGCTATGGAATCCCTGAGATAGTCCGCCTGCTGGCGCATGGACGACTCCTGCGTCTGCAGCCTGCGCAGCCGCTCGCACACACTGCGGTATTTCTCATAGGATTGGTTGAACGATTCACGGGCCTTGTCATCGCGGGCATAGGCATCGATGAATTCACGCTGTCGGGCAACCGAGGCGATGCGCAGTTGATCGGTTTGCCCATGAATGGTGATCAGGTTCGACGCCACTTCGCCGAGTAATGAGCGCGGCACGCTTTTGCCACATAGCACGGAACGCGAACGCCCCTTCGCCGGCACACTACGCGAGAGGAAGAGCCCATCGTCATCGACCGGAATTCCCGCCTCGGCAAGCATGGCACGCAACGGATCCCGCTCCCCCAGCGCGAAAATCCCCTGGGCCCATGCCTGGTCTGCTCCGGATGCCACGCGACTCGCATCCGCAGTCCCTCCGGAAATCATGCGCAATGCGTTGAGTAGCATGGATTTTCCGGCACCGGTCTCTCCGGTAATCGCCGTCATCGACGGCGCGGGAGTGATTGTCGCTGAATCAATCGGCCCCAGGTCTCGAAGTTCGAGCTCCTCAAGCATGTTCACCATCCATGTCGTCTACTCACACTGCCGCCGGTTGGTTTCGCCGCCGCGGCATCGCTGAAATCTGCAGCTTCACAGTATACCGTGCCACCTCTTAGTTGGCCAGGCTGATGCGGCTGACGAGCGGCTCCTAGCACTCATCCACCTCATCCCCTTCGCCTTTGAGTGAGGTTCCCTGCGGATCGGTGAGGAGGCGTCCGTCGGTGTCCTCATGTTTGGAGGCGTTCTGTTCACGCCAGCCCTCCACCGGTAGATTGAATTTGGTGACCAGCCGGTTTGTGAACGGCACGTCGGAGAGCCGCGCCAGTCGGAGTTTGCTTGCAGATTGGCGAATCTCCACGCGCGTCCCCTTCGCCAATGCCAGCTGACGGCGCCCATCACAGCAGATCCAGCCGCCTGAAGTGGAGTCGTCATGGATCGTGAACTGCAGTGTCGATGTGGAACCGATCACAATCGGCCGGGAGAACAGCGCGTGGGCGGCCAATGGCACCATCAGAAGAGCCTGCACATCCGGCCAGATGATCGGCCCTCCTGCAGAGAACGCATAGGCGGTCGAGCCGGTGGGAGTCGAGACGATCACACCATCGCATCCGAACGAGCTCATGGCCACTCCATCGATGCCGATGCTCATCTCCACCATCTTGCCGCGGTCGGCACGCTCTATCGTCACATCGTTCAAGGCCCAGTCGCTCAAAGCCTCGGTGGTCCCCGGCAACCACACGTCGACGTGGGCCACCATACGTTCGTCTATCCGGTAATCATGGTCGCAGATGCGCCGAATCGCCTCCTCGAGCTGGAAGCTTTCGAATTCCGCAAGGAAACCAACATGCCCCATGTTGATGCCTATGATCGGCACATCGGTGCAATGCACCAGTTCCGCGGCACGCAGAATGGTTCCATCGCCGCCCAGCACCACGACGATCTCGGTTTCGGGAGGAACGGTCTGCGGCAGCGTGCCGAAATCGGGAATGGTGTCCGTGTCTACCAGTGTGACATCGAAGCCGCCACGTTCGAGCTGCAGCAATGTGTCTTGCACAATGGTGCCGGTCTCACGCAATTTCTTATGGGTCACCACAACTGCATGTCGTACCTTGGCCATCTTCACCTCGCAAACGCTCTTCGCATATCATAGCCCAATACATGCTAGGCACCGTTCCGTGGAATCGGAACGGCAACCGTCACACAGGCTCTCAGTCAGCCCCGAATGAAGTGGTCGATCTGGTCCTGTTTGCCCATGATGATCAGTTCGTCGTTGCGTTTCAATTGCAGATCGTTCGAAGCATATTGGAATTCATGGCCCGGTGATTTCACGCCGACAATCGTCACACCGTACCTGTCATGAATCTTCGCCTCACCGATCGTATACCCGACGAATTGCGGTGGCGTATGGATCTTGACAACGCTGTAGGCGCCTTCGAGCTCGATGTAATCGAGGTAATTGCCTGAGACGAGGTGGCCGACGCGCTTGCCGGCGTCGGTTTCGGCGTTGATGATGTGACGGGCACCGATGCGCTGTAGAATACGGGCATGTTCCTTCGACACGGATTTGGCCCAGATGTCGGAGATGCCCGCGTCCAGCAGATTGCCTGCCGTGATGACGGAGGCCTCCACCGAATCGCCGATGGCGACGACGGCGGTGTCGAAGTCGGAGGCGTTGAGCTGCTCAATGGCGAGCACGTCGGTCATGTCGGCCTGCACGGTGGGAATCTGCGATGACCATCGGTTGACGAGCTCCGGATCCTTGTCCACGGCAAGAACATCCTGTCCAAGCGCATCGAGAGTCGTCGCGACGGCACTTCCGAATCGACCAAGCCCCACCACAAGCACACTGCGGTTTTCCGGCATGTTCCTCCCTTTCCTGCGCAACACGCGCTTATCTCATCACACCACTATATCCGCCGGTGGGGTCTCTCCCCCGTCGCGGAATCGAATCCATCAGCCGACGACTATCTGGCCTTCTGGGTAACGGACCACGTCGAGTTCCTTCGGCCTGCTCACGGCGTAGGCCAGCGTCATCGGACCCAGCCGCCCCACAACCATGGCGGCAGCCAGCACATAGAGCGACGCAGGATTGTTCTCCTGGGCCACACCCACCGTGTAACCACCCAGACCGAAAGCCGAGCAGGTGTCGAACATGGCATGGCTCAACGAAGAGTCCGTGATGAGCATGAGCGCCACCGAGGCGATGAACACCAAGGCGACGCAAGAGGCCGTAATCGAGATGGCGGTCATGATCACATGCTGCGGTATTCGTTTGTGGAATGCATTGACATCGGTATGGCCGGTGAACGCGGCCTTGCACACCAGCAGAATCACAGCCAGGGTCGTGACGCGTATGCCACCCGCCGTCGAAGTGGAGCCTCCCCCGATGAACATGACAATGCTCATGAACACCTTCGTGCACTCCTTCACCCCCGGCACCCAGGACAGATCGAAGCCGCTGCTCCGAGGCATCACGGCAGCCACCATCGCACGCCGCATGCGGGTGTCTACATCACCGTCCTTGAATAGGACCGGATTATCCCATTCGACGGCAAGGAACCATATCAGTGACATGAATACGATGGCGAAGGTCATGATCATCGTGATCTTGGTGTGCAGCGACCAGTGCTTCGGTGATTTGTGCATGCGCGCCGTACGGAAAATGTTGAGCAGCACGGGGAAGCCGAGCGTCCCGCAGAAGGCGCTCATCATGATCGGCAAACCAACGGCCCAATTGTTCACGTACAGACCCGCACCATCGGGTGTGAATCCCGCATTGTTGTATGACATGACAGCGAAGAACAACGACTCCCACAGTGTGCGCCCCACGTTCCCCTTGTTTACGGAGAGCAATCCCGGGAACAGTGCGAAGAACGTGACGACCTCGATGACGAGCGTGGTCATGAGCACCACCTGCAGCACGCCGCGGATCTCCGACAGCTTGTTGGTGCCGAGTTCATTCGCCGCCAGCAACCGTTGCATGGCTTTCAAATGGTGGTTGACGGCCAGGGCAATGAGCGAGGCGAAGGTCATGACGCCCAAGCCTCCCATCTGCACCGAGAAGATCAGCACCACCTGCCCGAAGATCGTCCAATGGTCCGTCGTGTTCACCACCGAGATGCCGCAGGTGGAAAGAGCGGAAACCGCGGTGAAGAACGCAGTCGAGAACGAGGTCTTTTTGCCGGGCTGGGTGGCGATCGGCAGGCACAGCAATGAAGTCGAGACTGTGATGAGCGCGAGGAAGTAGATGATGGTGAGACGACCCGGATGCGAGTTCAGTCGATAGGACAGCGAACGGCTATGAGGATTGCGCTCCTCATAGGCGTTGCGTTCGAAGGTGTCACCAGAGAACCACCAACCGAATCCCTTGGAGGTCTCGGAGTTGGATGCCGATTCATCGAACAAGAGATTGGCCATGCGTCCTCCTGTTCGTCACCGGTCAATTTCGTCTGCGGGCAGGTCTGGGTCGCGGCGCGCCCGCAGCGGTCCATGCCGCAAAACGGCACGCGACAGCACCTGTTTGCATAAGCCATTGTAGGAACACAAGGGACCAAAAGCGAATTCACCGCTCATCGAAACAGATGCCTGTCAGGAGGTGTCGCCACAACTCCTCGCAGGAGTCCCGCACCGCCGACGCTCGCCACGTTTTATATTCCATAACGCAGCATATGGAATCACGACGATTGCGACATACGCAGATAGAGGAGATATTCAGCATTGCCATGGGTACCTTCGATCGGAGAGGGAGCACTCGCCACAACCTGCAGACCGTGTTCGCGCGCACAGCGTTCCACCCGTTCGAGTGCCTGCTCTCGCAACGACGGATCGGTGACGATGCCGTTCTTGCCCAGTCTCCCCTTCTGTCCCACTTCGAACTGCGGTTTCACCAGCAGCACGATCTGTGCGGCGGGGGCTGCCACCTCGGCAATGGCGGCCATCAGATATGTCAGGGAGATGAACGAGACGTCGGAGACGATGACGTCCGGCCGATATGGCAGGTCGTCGACCCCCACATACCGCATGTTCACTCCGCTCATCTCGATGACACGTGGATCGTCGGCGATACGTGGATCAAGCTGCCCGTGGCCGACGTCGAGCGCGATCACCTGTGCGGCTCCCCTACGCAACAGCACATCGCAGAATCCTCCCGTCGAGGCACCGATATCCAGGCAATGCTTGCCTTCAACCGAGGTGAATCCCGCTGGCGCGAACGCGTTGAATGCTCCCAGCAGCTTGAGTGCGCCACGCGACACATAATCGTCTTCCATGGCCATGTGCACACTGATGGTCGATTCCGGCTGCACTGCGTATGCCGGCTTTGTCTGTGGATGCCCGTTGACGTGCACCTTGCCTGTTTTGATCAGACGTTGTGCCTTGGATCGCGATTCACCTGTCGCATTGGCGACCACGACGTCGAGACGCTCTTCGCGCATCCCCGTGTGTTCATATTCCATATGGGTCATGCTGATTCATCCACGACACGCAGGCAGGCTCACTCGCCGAGACTGAATTCAGGCAATGCGAATGCAGCGACATCCTGCCCGCTGTCCGCAGCTTGCCAAGTCAAAGCGCAGGCCGCCCGCAGCGCATTGACATCGTTGGGGTCGTTCACGGTGAGTCGCCGATGGGTCAGACTGGCCTGCGCTTGCGCGCAGGTTGCCCGAGTGCCGGCTTCATCCACGTCGATTCGTGGGTATGCCTCATTGAGACCGCGCAGATCACGCACAATGTAGGTGGGGCGCAGATGCTTCGGAGCGCACATCAGTTCGGTCGGATTCGTCACACCGGTGAGCACGGCCAGTGAGTCGTAGCCACCGCGGTTGCCCGCCTCGATGTCGGTGTCGAGACGATCCCCGATTGCCAGGCTCCTTGCTTTGCAGACCGGTTCTGTGTCGCCTTGCGCGGCAAGTTCGCGTGCTTCGTCATACATGGCCGATTCCGGTTTGCCCGCCGAGGCGATGGGTTGCACGCCGGTGGCATTGATGACTGCCTGAATCATTGACCCGCAACCTGGTGCGATGCCAGCTTCGCGTGGAATCGTCAGGTCTCGGTTCGTCACGAAATACATGGCGCCGTTCTCGACGGCGAATGACGCCTCCGCCAGCATCTGCCAAGTCATCTGCGGGAACCATCCCTGAATGACCGCCGTCGGATGATCGCTGGCGTATTGCACTGGTGTCAGGCCGGCTTTGCCCACCTCGTCCTGCAGGTGTTCCGCGCCCACCACCAACACTTTGGCACCCTGAGGTACATGCTTGGACACCATGCGTGCAGCAACGACCGACGAGGTGATGACCTGCCAGGGCTCCACGTCCAGTCCGAAACCACGCAATTGGTCGGCCACGACAGACTGCATCCGCGATGAATTGTTCGTCGTGTATTCAATGGTCATGCCGAGATGTTCGGCCTGACGAATGCTTTCGGAGGCAAAGGCCACCGGATCCTTGCCTCGATACACGACCCCGTCGAGGTCGAGCAGTGCCAAGGAATACGTCTGGCTCAACGGTGCTTCGGTGGCCTTCAACAATGTCACTCCGTCTCTTCCTTGATCTCCTCCTCGGAATCGCCGATCTCGGCGTCCTCCTCGTCGATGTCGTCCTGCGCATCCGTCAGATCGGGATCTGCCATCAGACCCTCCTCGTCGCGACGAGTATTGCGCTCCTGCATTTCAGCTGGTTCAATGTCCATTTCGGCCCCTGCACGCTGCTCCTCGGCGGGGATGCGCGTCTCATCGTCCATGTTCACACCATCCTCATCGTCGAACGGCGCATACTGGGCGTCATCTGGGGTGACACCCAGCTTGGCCTGCAGATCCTCGGGAAGATCCTCGACGTCGTAGTCCACCACGAAGTCATCGTCGGTCTCATCCTGTTCGACGTCGGCATAGCGATCCTCGAGATCGTCAATGAGCTCATCCATCGCCACGGCCTCGTCACTGCGTCCCGATTCCTCGAGGAAGTACTGCTCGGCCTGAGCGGCGCGCATACGGTATTCGCCTGCAAGGCCCTTGGCATGCACGAGCTTGGACACGACCTCAATGGCCTGATTCCACAACTTGAGATCGGCCAAGGCACCAGCGTAGACCAAGAACATCTCGGCCTTCGCCTCACCGGTGAGATGCTTCGCGTCATCACCCATGCACAGCTCGATGGCCTTCTTGGGCTTGCCGAGGCCACGCTCGCAATCGGCCATGAACGGCAGGTAATCCAAGTAGCCGTTCATGCGGAACGCCGTCTGGAATTCGCGCAATGCAAGCTTGTAGTCACCCTGACGATACGCGATCATGGCGAGCGTTTCGCGGGCGATGTCGACACGGGACGCCTGCTTGGCGGCCCACTTCGCATGGGCTAGGGCGCGGTCGGGATCGTTTCCCTCCAAGGTATAGGCAGCCAGGATGTGCAAGCCGATGTTTTCGGCATGCTCCTTGGACAGGCCGCGCAGTCGCTCACGCTCGTCCTTGCTGAGCATGCTCCATTCGAGTCCCTTCGGCAGTTTTGGCTCTCCCGGGCGCAGATGGTCGTATGGGTTCTGCGAGGGGAAGCTCACCGTCCCATCGGAGTTCTTGCGCGATTTTGACATGTACTCATCGCGCTTGCGATCGTGATATGCCTGACGATCCTCACGGTTGAACTCGCGACGTTCGTTGCGGTTGTTGCGGTCGCCATGACGGTCGTTGCCGCGGCGGTCATCATCGCGGTTATAGCGCGGGTTGTTACGACGGTCATTGTTATGGCCGGCATGGTCGAAGCGGTCATATCGACGCTCGCCATCATGACGCCCGTTGGAACGATGGTCGTTATCATGACTGAATCCGCGATGTTCACCATCCCCGCGGTTGTCGTCGCGATTAAAACGACGATCGCCATCGTTGCGGCGCCTGAAACCACCATTACCGCGGCGGTCATCATCGCGGCGGAATCCGCGGCGCTCTCCGTTGCCGCGACGGCTGCCATCACGGGAATCGCGACGGTCGTCGCGGCTGTAACGGCCATTGCCATCCCGACGGAACTCACCGTCACCTTCATGGCGGTAGCCGCGATCATTGCGGTTATGGGAGTTGAAGCGGGAGCCGGAATTGCCGCCACGGTGGAAACCACCGCCATTGCCACGGCCACGGGAGCCGGAATTGCCCCTCGAGTTACCGTAGGAACGCCCACGGGAGTTATTCGAATTGCGCGAACCACGTTCGTCTGCCATGTTGCACCTCTGCGTAAGAGACGGGCCTTCGCCCGCCTTCGTGTTCTAGGTCTAAGTCTAACTGATGCAGGCCATGCAAGCCTGTTTTCTTCTATGCGTCAAAAGGCGATGCGGCCAATGGTGTCAGGCACGGCATCAGCTGCGTGCCACGACACCGAGGGCCTTCTTGCCACGGCGCAGCACCACGAACCTGCCCTTGAGGAAATCACCATCGCCAAGCAACTGCTCCTCATCTTCCACACGCACATTGTTCACGTACACGCCACCGGACTTGATCGTCTTGCGCGCCTCCGAGATGGACTTGAACAGCCCGGCACTCACACCGGCCTGTGCGATCCGGTCTCCGGGAAGGGCCTGTGCGAACACCTTTTCCCCCGCCTCATTCTCGACTTTGAGACCGTCAAGCACACTTTCCAGAGTCTCCAAATCGATGTCGGCGAGATCGCCGCCGCGGCCGAACAACGAAGCCGAAGCGTCAATGGCCTTGCGGGTGGGCTCATCGCCATGCACCAAGCTCGTGACTTCCCAGGCAAGCACCCGCTGCGCCTCACGGGCGCCCGGATTCGTGTCGGTGGCCTCGACAAGGCGCTCGATCTCGGCCTTCGGCAGGAACGTGAACGCCTTGAGCAGGCTGGCCATCTCGACATCGGGACGATTGAGCCAGAACTGGTAGAACTTGTAGACGGAAAGCATGTTGGGGTCAAGCCAGACCGCATTGCCTTCCGATTTTCCGAACTTCTTGCCATTGGCGTCGGTGATGATCGGGCTGGCCATCACGTTGACATTGACGCCGCGAACCTTGTGAATGAGATCGAGACCAGAGGTCAGGTTGCCCCACTGGTCGGAACCGCCGAGCTCGAGCACGCAGTCGTAATGATCGTACAGGTACAGATAGTCGTTGCCCTGCAACACCTGGTAGCTGAATTCAGTGAAGGAGATGCCCTCTTCGGAATTCAAGCGACGGGCGACGATGTCCTTCGAGATCATCGTTCCCACGCGGAAGTTCTTGCCGATGTCACGCAGGAAGTCCAATACGTTCATCGTGGCGGTCCAATCGTAGTTCGAGACGAAGGTGACGGGATTGGAGCCCTCCTGTTCAAGGATGCCGCCAATCTGGATGCGCAAACGCTCACACCACTGTTCCACTATGTCCTTGGGGTTGAGGATGCGTTCGCCGGACTGACGCGGATCGCCGATCAGACCTGTGGCACCACCCACCAATGCGATCGGATGATGACCGGCTTCCTGAAGGTGGCGCATGATGATGAGCTGGACGAGGTTGCCGATGTGCAGCGATGGTGCTGTCGGATCGAAACCGCAATAATAGTGGACCGGCTCTCCGTTGAGTGTGTGCGCAAGCCGATCCCTATCTGTGGACTGAGAGATCAAGCCGCGCCATTCCAATTCATCGAGCACGGAATCAAATCCGGCTTCCTTGAAATCGATGACGTGAGCCATACCTATTCTCCTCGTGTGTTGTGATCCCGCGATTGACGGGCAGTCTTAGTGTGTCATAGGTTCACGACACCTGGAACCCTCTATTTGCTTAGGGTTTAGCGGCATGGAAACGGGAGGGCGACAGGGTCTCACGTATGGCGCACAGGGTGTCGGCGATGTTGACGATGACTCCTTCGAGGTATTTCGGAGGAATGGGTGTGAGGGGGAACATGTGGGTGCGAATCGAGTTGGACACGATGTCGTCGAGTTCGAAGTCGGCACGGGCGTTGCGTTCGGCAGTATACGGATGCCGGAAACCATGCAGCCTGTGCGACCCGTTGTCTTTCTCATGCCAATCGTACAGGAAGTAATCGTGGAGCAGCGCTGCCCGGACAAGCGAACGCAGGTTCACATGATGCCAAAGGTGGAGGCGATCTGCGATTTTCACACTCAGACAGGCCACGGCGATGGAATGCTCATAGGTGGTCACGGCACCATGCTGCAACGAGTCCCTCTCGATCTGCATCTGCTCATGGGAGAGAATATCGGCACCATATGCGTTTACGATGGCATGGATTCCGCCGTCATCAAGCATGCCGCCTCCTTCGCCCTGGTATGTGCCGGCATATGCGGCGAGTTGCATATGCGATGCATGCGCTTTTCCAATATAATCGGATTCGATGTAGGTCGGCGGCATGTTCGTTCGCAGACAACGGTGTCTGCACATGCTTCCGGACGGAAAGGACGCTATGACTGACATCAGGGTTGCAATCGTGACTGGGGCGGCGCGCGGCATCGGACGCGGCATCGCCGTCAAACTCGCTAAGGACGGCTTCGACGTCGCCGTGGCTGACCTCGAGGGTCAGCGGCAGGAGGCCGAGGAGACGATCCACCGGATCGAACAGGAGGGACGCCGGGCATTCTTCCGCCCCACCGATGTATCACAGCGTGATCAGGTATTCGGTTTGGTTGACGATACCGTAAATGAGCTCGGCACGCTGGATGCCATGATCAACAACGCCGGCATATGCCAGATCAAGCCGATGCTCGACGTGACGCAAGAGGAGCTTGAGACGATTTACCGCATCAACCTGTTCGGCATGGTCTATGGTGTGCAGGCGGCGGCAAAGAAGATGATCAAGCTCGGCAAGAAGACCGGGCACATCGTCTCCGCATCCTCGATCGCCGGGTTCGAGGGCTTCCCCATCCTGTCGGCATACAGCTCGACGAAGTTCGCGGTGCGCGGGTTCACGCAAGCCGCAGCGCAGGAGCTCGCCCCGTACAACATCACAGTCAACGGGTATGCTCCGGGCATTGTGGACACACCGATGTGGACGTTCATCGACGAGGAGATGAGCAAGCTCAACGGCAAACCGCTCGGACAGAATTTCAAGGACATGGTCGACACCATCGCATTGAAGCGCTGTGAGACTCCGGATGACGTGGCGGGTGTGGTTTCATTCCTCGTCAGTGATAATGCCCGCTATGTGACAGGTCAGACCGTCATTGTCGATGGCGGCATGCAGTACCGCTAGCCGGTTCAGCACTGCATACGGCGATGGGGTGCGACCGGCAATCCGGCCCGCACCCCATCGCCGCTTCATATGCTATCGGTCACTCATTGCTTATTGAGCGAGCCGCAGGCCTTGTAGGCCATGCCGTCGCTCTTCACCTGGAAGAAGCTGCGAAGCTGCTCGATGAGCGTCTTGGCGCTCATGATCTGCTCGCGAACACGATTCGGCGCGGTGCCGCCCTTGCCGGCTCGGGCCGATACCGATCCTTCGGTGGAGAGCACTTCCCGAACCTCCACCGCGACATCCGGTTCGACGAAGCCACGGAAAATCTCAATGAAATCGTCATCGGAAAGATCCCATAGCTCCACCCCCCTGTTTTCCGCCACCTTGACGCACGCACCGGAAAGCTCATGGGCATGGCGGAAGGGCACACCGTTCTTCACCAACCATTCCGCAATGTCGGTGGCCAACGCGAATCCGGTGGGGGCCTCCTTCTCCAGCCGCTGCTCATCAAAGCGCATCGTACGAATCATGCCCGTGAATGCGGGCAGCAGCACTTCGAGCGTGTCGACCTGATCGAACACGGCTTCCTTGTCTTCCTGAAGGTCGCGCGTATAGGCTGTGGGCAGACCTTTGAGCGTGGCAAGCAGGCCAGTGAGGTCGCCTATGAGACGGCCGGCCTTGCCTCGGGCGAGTTCGGCGATGTCTGGATTCTTCTTCTGAGGCATGATCGACGAGCCAGTGGAATAGGCATCGTCAAGCTTCACGAAACCGAACTCCTGGGTATTCCAGATGATGATCTCCTCTGACAGACGCGAGATGTCGACACCTGCCATGGCCATGACAAATGAGAACTCGGCAACGAGATCGCGACTTGCGGTGCCATCGATCGAATTCTCCGTCACGTTGGTGAAACCGAGCTCCCGGGCCACGGCCACGGGTTCCAATCCCAACGTGTTACCGGCGAGGGCTCCCGAACCGTATGGGCTGGCGTCCACGCGCTGATCCCAGTCGCGTAGACGCTCCACGTCACGCAGCAACGGCCAGACATGGGCTATGAGCTGATGTGCAAGCAGCACGGGCTGGGCATGCTGCATATGGGTGCGGCCCGGCATCACCGTATGGCCGGCGTCCTTGGCCTGCACAATAAGCGCATCGGCAAGGTTGAGCAGCTGGTTTGCGACCACGCGGGCATGACGGCGCATCCACATGCGGATGAGCGTGGCGATCTGGTCGTTGCGCGAGCGACCGGCACGAAGCTTGCCGCCCAATTCGTCACCGGCAATCTGCAGCAGGCCGCGCTCCAATGCGGTGGCTTCGTCCTCGTCGTCGTCAATCGGCGTGAATTCACCGGAATCCACCTGACGCTGCAGTTCATCCAATGCGGCTTCCATGCGCTGCAACTCATCTGCGGTGAGCAGGCCTGCACGCCCCAGAGCGCGGGCATGGGCACGGGAACCGGCTATGTCATCGTCAGCGAGACGCCAATCGAACTGAGTCGACTTGCTCAGCAATGCGAGCTCGGGCGAGGGGCCGGACGAGAATCGCCCTCCCCACAAAGCCAGGTGATCCTGGGATTCGGGCTTGTGATCGTCGCTCATATCTCTCCTTTTGCGAAGACGGCCATGCCGTCCGTGTTGGCTTGGAATACGAAAGAAGAGGCGTTTTCACGCCTCTTCCCCGCATAAGCATTCCATGGGAACTGCGCCGTGAGACTACTCTACGTCGTTCTGCGGAACTTCGATGCCGTTGCCGAAGCGAACATCCCGGGCTGCAGCGACCTTCGTCGGCAGTCCGTAGATCTCGATGAAACCGTTCGAGGCATTCTGGTCGAAGGTGTCACCGGAATCGTAGGTGGCGAGGTTGTAGTCATACAACGAGCTGTCGGAACGGCGTCCCACCACCACGGCACGGCCGCCGTGCATGACCATGCGAATCTCACCGGACACATACCGCTGGGTGTCATTGATGAACGCGTTGAGCGAATGCACGGCCGGGGAGAACCATTGCGCATCATAGACCAGTTCGGCCCAGCGCTTATCGATGCCGCGCTTGATGCGATGCTGCTCACGTTCGAGACACATGTTCTCGAGTTCCTCGTGGGCCGTGATGAGGGCGATGGCACCAGGTGCCTCGTAGAGCTCACGGGACTTGATGCCCACCAGGCGATCCTCGATCAGATCGACACGGCCGATGCCCTGAGCACCGGCGCGGCGGTTCATCTCCTCGATGGCCTGCAACGGCGTCACCTCGCGACCATCGATCTTGACCGGCACACCTTCCTTGAATTCGATGACCACTTCGTCTTCGACAGGCGGGAAGTCCGGATCATCGGTGTAGGAATAGCAATCCTTGGTGGGCGCATTCCACGGGTCCTCAAGGAAACCGGTCTCGATGGCGCGACCCCACACATTCTGGTCAATCGAGAACGGGCTCTTCTCGGTCTGCACAATCGGCAGGTCATGCTCATTCGCATAGGCGATCTCGACATCACGGGTGAGCGAAAGATCGCGAATCGGGCTGATGGCCTTGAGCTCCGGGTCTATGGACTGAATCGACACCTCGAAACGAACCTGATCGTTGCCCTTGCCCGTGCAGCCATGGGCGATCGTGTCTGCACCGAACTGGTGCGCCGCACGAACCAGATGCTTGGTGATCAACGGGCGGGAGATGGCGGAGACCAGCGGATAGACGCCCTCATACATGGCATTGGCCTTCAGGGCCTGCATGCAGTATTCATTGGCGAATTCGTCGCGGGCATCGACAATATATGCCTCGACGGCACCGCATGCCAGAGCGCGCTCCTTGATCGTCTCAAGACTCTCACCACCCTGTCCGACGTCCAGAGACACTGCCACTACATCTTTGCCTGTGCGGTCTTTGAGGTATGGGATTGCCACGGAGGTGTCGAGACCTCCCGAATATGCCAGCACAATACGGTTCTTGTCGCTCATATTCAGCCTTTCACGATTGCAGTTGATATTACAACTATATACGGTCTACTGTATATTTATTCATTTTCGACACGCAATCTCACGATCGAGATGAGATTCTGAGCATCCATTCGGCTCGGCGACCAGCTGTGGTGTCATCCGAACAGATGATGAGTATCGTATCGTCGCCGGCGATCGTTCCCAGCACCCCGTCAATCGAATGCTTGTCGATGCCGCTGGCCACATACTGTGCTGCGCCGGCCGGCGTGTGCACGATCACGAAATTCGAGGCGTGGGCCACGGAGACGACAAGACCGGTGAGAATCTTGGCAAGCTGTTGCTCACCCCGTCCCTGACCATTCGATTCAGGCACGGTGGCCAGGGGGACCTGATCGGCCACAGCGTAGGCAATGGTACCGTCGGCGAGTCTGGTCTTGGCGGCGTTCACCTCATCGAGATCACGGCTCATTGTCGCCTGTGTGACGGGGAAGCCCTCCCGTGCAAGCAGTTCCGACAACTGCGCCTGTGACGTCACCACATTGTCGGCCAAAAGCTGACGCACCATCTGCAGACGCGCTGCACGCGTGCTCGGTCGGCCGACACCACTTGCGCCGTTGCTTGACTCCGATCCGGTCTGTTCACTCAACTGCGTACTCCTTAATCTTTCAGCTCAGCAGACTCTCATCACCACGCTGCTTGCCGATGAGCCATGTCAGCAGTGCTTTCTGCGCATGCAGACGGTTTTCCGCCTCATCCCAGACCACCGACTGCGGTCCGTCGATGACACCAGTGGTGACCTCCTTGCCGCGATATGCAGGCAGGCAGTGCTGGAAGAGCGCATCCGGCTTGGCCAGACCCATGAGACGTTCGTTCACCTGATATGGCCAGAACGGCTTCGAGCGAATCGCGTATTCGGCTTCCTCTCCCATCGAGACCCAGGTATCGGTGAAGATGCAATCCACACCGTCGACCGCCTGCTCTGGATCCACGGTCACCATGATGCTGCCACCCGTGGTCTCGGCGATGGCCTGGGCATCCTCGACGATCTTCTGGTCCGGCAGGTAGCCGTTCGGCCCTGCGACACGCACATCCATGCCGGCGACCGCGCCCGCAAGCAGGTATGAATTCGACATGTTATTCGCGGCATCGCCCACATAGGCGATCTTCAGATTCTCCAGATTGTCCACGCCGCCCTTGAACTGCGCCAGCGTGAGGAAATCCGCGAGCACCTGGCAGGGATGGAACTCGTCGGTCAGCGCATTCACCACCGGCACAGTGGCGACACGTGCCATCTGTTCGACACGGGACTGCTCGAACGTGCGCCACACGATGCCGTAGGCCATGCGTGTCAGCACTTCGGCGGTGTCGGCAACCGGCTCTCCGCGGCCAAGTTGCGAACCGGACTTGTCGATGACCAGGGGGTAACCACCCAACTCAGCCACGCCGATGGAGAAGCTGGAACGCGTACGGGTGCTTGGCTTGTCGAAGATCACCGCCACACCCTGAGGGCCCTCGAAGGGTCGATGGTAGAACCGATCGGCACGGAATTTCATGCCGAGTTCGAGAATCTGCTTCTGCTCCTCATGGTTCACGTCGTCGTCGCGCAGCATATGACGCAGTTCGCCCATTGCAACACTTCCTTTGCTATAGAGATTGGTTACCGATGCTCAGATAATCGTATGCGCCCACTGGCGTGGGTCGCTAGCGTATTTCAGTCATTGGGCAGGTCGGAGGGGATCGCAGCCAGTACGTGGACCGCCTCGTCAACATCGTTCTCGCTCACCACGAGCGGCGGTGCGAGACGTAGGGCGTTAGGTGCCACGGCATTGATGATGAGCCCGTGCTCCAGTGCCCAATCCATTGCCGCATGCGCGCAGGGATGTGTGAGCACGATCGCGTTGAGCAGCCCACGGCCACGCACGGATTCGAACAGCGGATTGCCGCATGCGCGAATCTGCCGCCGCAACTGTTCCCCGCGCGCCTCGGCGTTGACGAGCAAATCCTCACGTTCGATTACACCGATCGTCGCCAGTCCGGCAGCTGCCCCCAACGGATTGCCCGCGAAGGTGGAACCGTGGGTGCCTGGCGAGAACAGGTTGCTGAGCTCCTCGCCAAAGGCAATCATGCCTCCCATCGGGAATCCGCCGGCCACACCTTTCGCGAACGTGACCATGTCCGGCGTAATGCCTCCGAGATCGTCGCGTTGGAAGGCGAACCACTTGCCGGTGCGCCCCATGCCGGTCTGGACTTCATCCACGATAAGCTTGGCGTGATGTTCATCGCACAGACTCCTCACACCGCGTACGAATTCAGGATCCAGCGGCAGCACGCCGGCCTCGCCTTGAATGAGCTCCATGATCACGGACGCCACCGGACCCGAATCTGTCGCCTCGAACGCAGCACGCATCGCATCGAGATCATTGGCCGGCACGAATTCGAAATTTGGCACCAACGGTTGGAACGGTTCTCGAATCGCCGGCTTCCAGGTCGCCGAAAGCGCGCCCATGGTGCGCCCATGGAATCCGTGTTCCAGGGCGATAATACGGTACGGCTTATCGGCACCCAGACTGCGGCCATAGAGCTTGGCGAGCTTCAACGCCGCTTCATTCGCCTCCGCCCCCGAATTGCCGAAATACACATGGGAGCCCTGTGGCGCACCGGCGAGTTCGACAAGCTTGGCAGCCAAGGAGATTTGTGGTCTCGTGGCGAAATAGTTGCTCACATGGGCGACCTGGGCGGCCTGAGCGGACACGGCCTCGATCCACGCGGGGTGTGCGTACCCAATGGAGTTGACGGCTATTCCGGCAAGGAAATCAAGGTACTCGTTGCCATCGACGTCCCAAACATGGGTGCCCTGGCCATGATCGAGCACTCGAAGCGGCGTGCCGAACACATGCATATGCACTTGCTCGTATTCGCCGATCAGTTCGGTGTCATGCGTCAGATCAATTTGTTCAGAGGTCATAGGAGCTCCTTAATTCCATGCCCTCGCCGGGCTCCACCATGGTGCCCACACCGGCGGTGGTGAAAATCTCATTGAGAATGGAGTGCGGCTTACGGCCGTCGATGATATGGGCCTGCTGCACGCCTCCATCGATGGCCCGTACACAGGCCTCCATCTTGGGACGCATGCCGGATTCTAATTCCGGCAGCAGATCCCGTAGGTCCTCGACGCCGATACGTCCGACCAGCGAGTTCTTGTCGGGCCAGTCGGCATACAGGCCGTCCACATCGGTGAGGATCACGAGCTTATGGGCACCCAGAGCCGAGGCCAGCGCGGCTGCCGCTGAATCGGCGTTCACATTCAGCACCTCGGTGGCATCGTCCTCGTTGGGGGCCACGGAGGAAACGACGGGGATGCGACCGGCATGGATGAGGTCGACGACGGCGGAGGCATCGACCCCCACCACATCGCCCACCAAACCGATGTCGGTGGGTTCGCCGTCGATGATCGGCTTGCGCTGGCTGGCCGAGAACAGGGCCGCATCCTCACCCGAAAGACCCACCGCCAAAGGTCCGTGGGCATTGATGAGCCCGACGAGCTCGCGTGACACCTTGCCGGTGAGCACCATGCGAACCACATCCATCGCCTCCGGAGTGGTCACGCGCAGGCCGCCCTTGAATTCCGAATGAATGCCCAACGCCTTGAGCATCTGGGAGATCTGGGGGCCTCCACCGTGCACGACCACGGGGTGGATGCCCACCTGACGCAGGAACACCATGTCTTCGGCGAAGCACTCCTTCAAGTGGTCGTTCACCATGGCATTGCCGCCGTACTTGATCACAATGGTCTTGCCGAAGAACTCCTCCAGCCATGGGAGTGCCTCAATGAGTACCTCCGCTTTCTGATCGGGCCCCAGATCGGTATGCACATCGAGATGATACCCGGGTCCGCGCAACGGGCTTGCCATGAGTCACACTCAGCTTTCGTAATCCGCGTTGATATGTACATATTCGTGGGTAAGGTCGTCGGTCCACACGCAAGCTTCGCTCTCCCCGGCGTTCAGGTCGATGTCTATGTCGATCTCGCGCAGCGTCATGTCCACCTCGCTCCGGTCCCGGTCCGGACCGCCATTGGCGCAGATTCTCACGCCATTGATGGTGACTGAGACCTCGTTCGGATCGTACGGGGCCACATCGGCGGGAACGGTGCCGAGGGAACTGACCACACGACCCCAGTTCGGGTCATTGCCGCTGATGGCGCACTTGAGCAGGTTCGATGCGGCAACCGCTCGCCCGCACGCCAATGCGGCATCCTCACTGGTCGCACCGGTGACCCGGATTCGAATGTCATGGCTGGCGCCCTCTCCGTCACCGATGATCTGCCTCGCGAGACTGGAGCAACAATCGGCCACCAAGCCGTTGAATTCGTCGGGGTCCGGAGTGATTCCCGAGGCACCCGATGCCAGCAGCAGCACGGTGTCGTTGGTCGACATGCAACCGTCCACATCGATGCGGTTGAAACTACGATCGACGGCGGCGGTGAGGGCGGCCTGCAGCTGACCTGCCGAGACGACGGCATCGGTGGTGATCACGCATAGCATTGTGGCCAGCTGCGGGGCGATCATGCCGGATCCCTTCACCATGCCGCCGATGCGGAATTCATTCGACCCCAGACGATTCACCGTTTTAGGCTTCGTGTCGGTGGTCATGATCGCATGAGCCGCATCACTGCCTGCCTGGGCGCTGGAATCCAATGAGTCAAAGGCCTTCTGCGCGCCTTCGATCACTTTGTCGAGAGGCAGCAGTTCACCGATAAGGCCAGTGGAACACACGGCTATCTCCGACGGCTCCACATGCATCATCAACGCGACGGCTTCCGCGGTGCGCACCGTCTGCTGGTACCCTTCCTCTCCCGTGCAGGCGTTGGCGCCTCCGGAATTGAGAATGACCGCCTTGAGCTCTCCGTCTGAAACCTGCTTGCGGGACCACTGCACGGGTGCCGCACAGAAACGGTTCGAGGTGAATACGCCTGCCGCGGCATTGAGCGGCCCGTTGTTGACCACCAATGCGACGTCCTGCTTGCCTGTCTGCGAGGAGATGCCGGCAACCACACCAGCCGCCTCGAATCCCTTTGCGAATGTAACGCTCACGGTGCCACTCCAATCTTGCTCAATCCTGTTGCATCATTCAGTCCGAATGCGATGTTCAACGATTCAATGGCCTGCCCCGCCGTCCCCCGGTTGAGGTTGTCGATGGCGGTGAAGGCATGCAGTGTGCCGGATCGTCGATCGACAGCGACCTGCACATGGGCCGCGTTCGACCCGAGTACGTTCTGGGTGGCCGGCATGACGCCGGGATCCAGCACGAAGATGAATTCCTGACCTTCATAGGCCTGCACCCAGATGTCATGGATCTGTTCATCGGTGAGCGCGAGGGCCTCATCGGTGAGCTTTGCGCTCACCGAGGCCAGGATTCCACGTGACATCGGCACGAGAATGGGGGTGAACGCAAGCGAGAACATATCGGCCTGTGACGCACCAAGTCCGGCTGCATGGGCGAAATTCTGCAGTATCTCCGGAATATGCCGGTGTGTTCCGCCCACCGAATACGGCGACGCCGACCCCATGGCCTCCGAAGCGAGCAGATTGGTGCGCTTGAGGTTCTTGCCCGCGCCGGAATACCCCACGGCCAGATCGGCGACAATGCTCTTCGTATCGACGAGCCCTTGGGCAATCGCAGGCTGCAATGCCAGCGTGGTAGCCGTCACGTTGCACCCTGGACCGGCGATGCGCTTGGCTCCGGTGAGTTCGTCGCGCTGGCGAACATACTTGCCGTCGGAACCGATTCCAAGAATGAGCTCAGGCATGCCATAGGTCCAATGCTGGTAGAAATCTCCCCCATAATAGTCGTCCCACGCCTGCTGCCGCTCAAGTCTATGGTCCGCACCCAGATCGACCACCACCGCGTCATCGTCAAGCTGCGCCGCCAAGGCTCCTGAGGCTCCGTGAGGCAGCGCGAGGACGATCACGTCATGGCCGTCGAGCACGGCTGGCGTAGTGTCCTCCACAATGAGATCCGCGAGTTGCGGAATATGTGGCTGGTATTCCCCCAGTCGATGCCCTATGGACGAATGGCCAGCCACCGCCGTGACCTCGAAGGCCGGATGGGCGGCCAGGATCCGCAACGCCTCCCCTCCGGCATAGCCCGTAGCCCCTGCCACGGCAACCGTGTATTTCGTCATATGCTCTTCTCCCATGCCGACGTCATTACAACTTTGCCCATATCCTAACAAATATACAGTACATTGCATAAACATGCATGTCTGAATGAAGTCAGAATATGGGCAAAGTTGATTTAACCACTGGAATACTAGGCTTTTACGGAATCAGATCCACCGGAACCATTATTCAAAGTATTCAACATTTGGTTGAGATATTCAGTTGGTGAGACACCTGAGACAAGGAAGTACAGCCACATGATCGTATAGAGCACGTTGATCACCAGCGCCGCCACAGCCAATCCATAGCCTTTCATATGGTAGATTTTCGTGCGACGCATGCTGAACCATCCGAAGAGCGCCGGCAGCACCGGTAACGGGAGAATCAGCGCGAACACGAACGCGATGATGGCGCCCGGATCCCAGTGCCCATACAGCGGATTCTGATTGGGGTCGTCCGGGTTCATCTGGTTCATGCTGTTGATGAAGCTTGGGTCGTTCAGATTGAATGGCGGCTGGTTTCGTCCTCCATTGCCCTGACGTCCGGAACCGGGCTGGTTCTGGGTCTGGTACGGCAGTCCGGCCTGCTGTCCGTAGGCATTCTGTTGGGACGGCTGGCCATACTCGTTCCCCCGCTGGGCCTGGGCTCGCGCAGCGGCTGCCCCCAAAGCATCGTCAGTGTCCGGATGCCCGTAGATATACGGATCATAGGTGGCAGGGAACTGGCTGTCCAAAGCGCCGTACTCCAGGCCATTGGAGGAACCGACGCTCGGCGGGTCGTCGTCGAAACGCCCATCGAGCACCAGCCCCCTCACATCGTCCTGTGCGGCATCCGGATTGATTGCATGGCGTTCGCCGTGGGCGGTCGGAGCAGCATGATGCTGGTCGTTCGGCTCGTTCGGAACACCGTTGGAGGTGTCATGCTGCTCTTGTTCGCTCATTTCCCTACCTCATTTCATATGCTGGGATGCCTGCCGACGCTAAGCACGCAACTGCGCACCAAGTGTAGCCGTCTTCTCAACAATACGCTGTCGGATTTCCTCACTGTCTTGCGACGTGAGCGTGCGATCCGGTGCACGGAATGTGACGGCATAGGCCAGTGACTTCTTGCCGTCCCCCACCTGATCGCCCGTGTACACATCGAAGAGCTCGATGGATTCCAGCACATCGCCCGCCGCCTGACGAATCGTCTCGGTGAGTTCGTGCGCCGTGACCGAGGTCGGCACCGTGAACGCCAAATCCTGCTTGACCGGCGGGAAGGTGGAGATCGGCTTCGCCTGAACCGGCTTGTTGCTCAGAGTGGAGAACAGAGCGGTCAGATCGATTTCGAATGCGGCGCTATGGCGTGGGAAACCGAGTGCATCGTCCACCTTCGGGTGAAGCTCACCTACAACACCGACCGGGGTGTCGCCGGACATGATGCGCGCGACGCGACCCGGATGCCATTGGGCACCTGCCTTGTCACCGTCCGACTGGTCGAGCACGATCTTCGCACCCAAACGATCGGCGATGCGATGCACAGCCTCGACGGCATCCGTCCAATCCACAGGACGCTTGTCGCCCAACCATCCATCGTCCTCGGCATTGCCGGTGAGAATGGCCGCAACGTGCAGCGGCTGCTCGGGCAACCCTGCATCAAGAGCCGAGAGCTGATCGTCGCTGGGGCGCTGTGCGCCGGGGAGAGCCGGAACGGCAGGAGCTTCAGGATCTGCCAGATATACATGCCCAAGTTCATAGCAACAGATGTTCTCGAGACCGCGGTGCAGGTTTCGTTGCACCGTAGTCGCCAGCGTGAGCAGAACCTGCCGACGCAGGAACGGGCGATCGCCTGCGAGGGGATTGACTATCTCGACGCTCACCTTTTCGACCTCTTCCGAGTCGATCTGGAAGTTCTTGAAGTCCGCTTTGCCCACGAACGGATAGCTGAGCACTTCCACCAGACCATATTCGGCAAGCTCGTCGGCCACCTGACGCTTGTGCAGCTGATCGTCGGTGAGTCCGACATGGCCTTCCACCGGGGCATGCGGGACTCGTACAGGAATACGGTCGTACCCATAGATACGGGCCACTTCCTCCACCAGATCGCAGGCTGCGGTGAGATCGGGGCGCCAACTGGGGGCCGTCACCGAGAATTCGCCATTGCCACCTCCGGCGACACTGCATCCGATATCGGTGAGGATATCGCTGATCTTGTTGATGTCAAGATCGAGCGAGGTCAGTCGCTTCACCTCTCCGGCCTTGAAGGCGATCGGATGGCCACGCTTGACGTTGTTCACGTCTCGCGGGGTGTCGCTGGCCTTCGCGTCACCGTATTTGGTGAGCAAGTCGACGGCCATCTGAGCCGCAGCGGGTTGGATCTGGGTGTCCACCCCGCGTTCAAAGCGGCGGGAGGCTTCTGAGGGAATCTTATGGCGGCGTGCAGAGCGTGCCACGGTGATCGGGTCGAAATGCGCTGCCTCAAGCAGAATGTTCGTGGTCTCGTCCGTCACCTCGCCATATTCTCCACCCATGACACCGGCGATGCCGAGAATGCGCGATCCCTGCTCACCATTCGGGGAATCGGTGATGAGCAGATCCTCGGGATCTAGGTCATGCTTCTTGCCATCCAATGTGACCAGCGTCTCACCAGCCTTGGCGCGACGCACGACGATCGGCCCGCTGATCTTGTCGAGGTCGTACGCATGCATGGGCTGCCCCAGATCGAGCATGACGTAGTTCGTCACATCGACCGGCAGGCTCAACGAACGCATCCCCGCTCGCGACAGACGGTGACGCATCCAATTCGGCGTCGGGCTGCCCGGCTTGTAGTCATGAACCGCACGAACATAGAAACGGTCGCATCCGACCACACCATGGATCGGATTGTCGTCATCGATGATCACATCGATGTCGTGCGTCTGACCGTTCTGGTCCTCAAGTTGTGGCGCACGCTCTTCAAAGGCGGCCACCGGATCGGTGAACTCCGCCCCGGTGGAGTTGTGGAACTCGCGTGCGATGCCGCGATACGAGAAGGCATAGCCGCGGTCGGGGGTCACATTGATCTCAAGAATCGGCTCGTCGAGATGCAGCAGGTGCATGGCATCGTCGCCAGGTTGCAACGCCTCGTATTCCTCAGGCGTGAAGCCATAATCGCGCAGCAGTATGATGCCGTCATGGCTGTCGCCCAAACCAAGCTCACGTTCCGAAGCGCACATGCCGTCGGAGATATGCCCATAGGTCTTGCGTGGCTCAATCTTGAAATTACCTGGCAGCACTGCGCCAGGCAGTGTGACGACGACCTTCTCGCCGGCCTTCATGTTCGGCGCGCCGCAGATGATGCCACGTGGCACCTTATTGCCATGCTCGTCGACGTCGTTGTATTCCTCCCCGACATCCACATGGCACCAGTTGATGACCTTGCCGTTCTTCTGCGGTTCAGGGGTGGCGTCCACCACATAGCCGACGACGATGGGACCCGTCACGTTGCTGGTGTGGATCTCCTCCTCCTCAAGGCCGACCCGCACCAGGTCACGGGCGAGTTCCTCATAGGTCTCGTTCTCCGGCACGGCCACATGCTCACGCAGCCAGCCCATATCTACCATTGGCATATTCTCACTCCCCCATCACGAACTGTTCACTGAAACGCACATCACCCTCGACGAGATCGTGCATATCGTTGATGTCATGGCGCAGCAGCAACGTGCGCTCCACGCCCACACCGAAAGCGAATCCGGTATATATGTCCGGGTCGATGCCGGCTGAACGCAGCACATTCGGGTTGACCATGCCGCAGCCGCCCCATTCGATCCACCCGGGGCCGCCCTTCTTGTCGGGGAACCACAGATCGAGTTCGGCGCTCGGCTCGGTGAATGGGAAGTAGCTCGGGCGCAGGCGGCTCTTGGCCTCCGGACCGAACATCGCGACGGCGAGCTTGTCGAGCACGCCCTTGAGATCTGCCATGGTGAGGTTCTTGTCCACCGCCAGCGCCTCGACCTGATGGAACACCGGGGTGTGCGTGGCATCGAGTTCATCCGTGCGGAACACTCGTCCCGGGCATGCGATGTACAGCGGCACGCCATGGGAGATCAGCCCGCGCACCTGATCCGACGACGTCTGCGTGCGCAGCACCATGTTGGAGCCGACAAAACCGGCGGCATCCTTGGACTGGTTGCCCTTCACATAGAAGGTGTCCTGCATCTGGCGCGCCGGATGGTCCGGACCGAAGTTCAGCGCATCGAAGTCGAACCATTCGGTCTCCACCTCAGGGCCGTCCGAAATCTGCCATCCCATGCCCACGAAGAAGTCCTCGACGTCCTCCATGAGCTTGGGCAGCGGATGGCGGGCACCAAGCGGCTTGCGGCGAATCGGCAACGTCATGTCGACGGTTTCAGCGGCCAGCTCGGCAGCCTCCTGGGCCGCCTTCACGCTGGCCTCCTTCGTGCCATAGGCACGGCCGAAATCGGCACGCAGCTTGCCCATGACCTTGCCGGCTTCCTTCTTCTCGTTCTTCGCCAACGAGCCGATCGCCTTGCTGGCCCTCGTCATCGCGGAATTTGCACCCGCGTACTTCGCTTTGATGGCTTTCAGTTCCTCCATCGTGGAGGCCTGTTGTATCGCGGCGATGCCTTCGGCGATGTCTTTGGACACCGCATCGGCGTCGAATACTATGCCTTCTGCCACAAGAACCCTTTCCTACATCGTGCACACATATGCAAAACCCTGTTGCGACAATAGAGAAAGTCGCATCATTCCAACGGTTTACCGACTTCCCATTGTTTCAATACGACTCGACATGGCCAACGTGGTGAGCATCACCGCCGCACTGGTTCCCAGATTGAGCGATTCGGCTTTCCCGTAGATCGGAATGGAGACGCTCATCGCGCATTCGTCAAGCAGTTCCGTGGTGAGGCCACGGGCCTCATTGCCGAACAACACGGCCTTGGACCCCTCGACCAACTCTCTGTTGCGCAGCAGATCCGGCAGACTCACCGGAGGCTTGCCCTCGGTGCCGTACACGTCTGCGGCCAGCACGGTGGTATCGCGCTCCCTGCACAGGTCGAAGAACGCCCGCTCATCCATAGCAAGCACCGGCAGATGGAACAACGAGCCGGTGGTGGCACGAATCACTTTCGGATTGAATATGTCCACGCAATCGCCCACCAGAACGACGGCGTCACAACCAGCGGCGTCGGCACTGCGGATCACGGTGCCTGCATTGCCGGGGTCGCGCATCTGCCAGAATGCGGCAAGGAACGGATGGGGAGTCTGCGGAACCCGTCCAAGCAGGTCACGGCAGGAATTCAGGTCGGCAACCGCAAACACCCCCTGGGCATCATGGGAAACCCTGTGCTCCACCTCCTGCGTCATCTTGTGCACATGGATCCGCTCCTCCATCGCCTCACCGGCAAGCTTGCCCAACGCGGTCGAGGCGATCGGGGAATCCGGATCCGCCCCATCGGTGCGCACATAGACATCTTGAATGATCTGTGGCTGCCATGTGAGCGCCTCGCGAACGCACTGCGGCCCTTCGATGAGGAACTTCCCCGCCTTCTGACGGTGCTTTCGGTTGGTGAGTTCGGATATGCGACGGATACGTTCCGCCTTGGTGTTCGTGAGTACCTGCTGATCTATGGGCATACCGCCAGCGTAGCGCGCGGTGCCCATTTTCAGAAAGCTCCCAGTAAACATACGGGAAGATGCCAGCGCGTTTGCCGCTCCTCACAACCCGCACCGGATACGCTATGGGCAAATGCACACCATTCCGATATTTGTGTTTTGCATAAGGAGAGTCATGTTCATTGTGCACAACGCCATACGGAATCTATGGCGCAACAAAGGACGCAGTGTGCTGATCATCATCGTGGCGACGATCATCGCCGCCGCTTCGACGATCGGCTTCGCCATTGTTCAGGCGGCACAACGCGCCCGTGCCTCTGCGTTGGAGAACACGACGATCGGCGCGCAGATCTCGCTGGACCGAAACAAGATCATGCAATCCGCGAACTCCTCCGGGCAGAAGCCTGATATGGGCAGTTTCGGCAAGGCCACGTAGGAGAAGCAACTCACGCTCGGCGACTATGAACAGTACGCGAAATCCGAGTACGGCGTGAGCAGCTCGTATTACATCGAGACGAGTTCCGCAGCTGCAGTGGACGGAGGAATCGAAGCGGTCGACACGAACAACGGTTCCTCGCAGGAATCCTCAGACAACGCCAATTCAAGAACCGATACCGGGACCGCAGGAGCCGGAACCGAGGGCGCCATGCCGAATGACATGCCGCGGGACATGGGCGGTCAGAACGGCGGCCCGGCCATGACCACAGGCGACTTCTCGTTGGTGGGCTTCTCCAGCGACGAGGCACTGGTGAACGCACCGAACGGCTCGTTCACCATGAACTCCGGCAAAGCGTTCGATTATGATGCTTCCGACGGAAATCCTGTGCTCGTCTCGAAGACGCTTGCCGACGCGAACAATCTCAAGGTTGGCAGCACGTTCAAACTCGCCAACATCTCCGATTCGAAGAAGACCTACACGTTCACCGTGGCGGGCATCTATTCGAACACGCAGGAATCGAACATGCCGATGGGCGGCCCCATGGCGTCGAGCGCGAATGACGCCGCCAACGCAATCTATATGTCCGCCGCCACACTCGGCAAGATCGGTCTCGACAGCACGAAAACCCTGAGCATCACCGATTCGAAGGGCAATACGCGTGAGACCTCCGCCGCACAGTTGAGCTTCACATACGTCTTCGACGGCAAGGCGGACTACGACAGATTCACCGAGGATGTGAGGAAAGCGGGACTCTCGGACGACTACACCGTCTCATCGATGGACGTCGAACAGTACGGGCAGTCACTCGTGCCCATCGACAATCTTTCCAAATTCGCAAGGACGATGCTCATCGTCGTGCTTTCAGTGGGTGCGGTTGTACTGGTGATCCTCACGATCTTCAACATTCGCGAGCGCAAATACGAGATCGGCGTGCTCACCGCCATCGGCGTGAAGAAGTGGAAGGTGGCCGCACAGTTCGCAGTCGAGCTGCTCACCGTTGTACTCATCGGACTCATCGTCGGAACCGGAATAGGGGCGGCGACCTCCGTGCCGGTATCGGATGCGCTGCTCTCCTCGCAGGTGGCTTCGCAACAATCACAGCAGGAATCCCGGCGAGCACAGTTCGGACGCGATATGCAAGGTGCCCCCGGCGCAGCACCGGACGGCAACGCTCAGTCCGCGAAACCGAATACCGACAATACCCAGGGCGAATCCGCGGTACCGAACGAGGGGAAGCAGCCTCAAAGCGGCATGCCGCAAGGCCTGCAGCACGCATCGAATGCGATTAAACAGGTGAATGCGACGGTGAGCTGGGCGACCATCGGATGGATGTTGCTCATCGGATCGGCGCTCACGCTTCTCGCTTCCCTCACCGCGGCGATATTCGTGATGCGCTACGAGCCACTGCAGATTCTCGCAGACCGTTCATGAACGGGAATCCCCACACACCTAACAGAATGGAACATCGATGACCATGCATACCGAAACCGAAACACCCACCACACATAGCGCCATGGCGGACGGCGAGACGTCCGTGCCGATTCTGCAGCTCAAGGATGTGAGCTATGCCTACGCCAAAGGAGGACGCAATGTGCTCTCCGACATCAATTACACCTTCCCCAGCGGGTCGGTGACTGCGATCGTCGGCCCGTCAGGCGCCGGCAAAACCACGCTGCTGTCGCTCATCAGCGGATTGACCACACCCACCGGCGGCGAGGTGCTGTTCGAGGGGCACAATCTGGCGAAGATGGACCGGTACTGCTACCGCAGCCGCGACATCGGCGTGATCTTCCAGAGTTTCAATCTGCTGCCCGGCCTCACCGTGCTTGAGAATATCATGCTCACGATGGACGCGAGCGGCAAGAGATTCGACAGGCCGAAGCGCGACATTGCACTCGATCTGCTCAAGCAGGTGCATTTGCCCGAACGGTATGCAAACGAGCGCATCCTGCATCTGTCGGGTGGCGAACAGCAGCGCGTGGCAATTGCCCGCGCATTGAGCACGAACCCGCAAGTGGTGATCGCCGACGAGCCGACCGGCAATCTCGACCCTGCCACGCAGGACGACATCATGCGCATCTTTATTGAACTCGCGCATGAGCAGAACAAATGCGTGATCATCGTGACGCATTCACCCCAGATTGCCGAACGATCCGACCGCGTATTCCAATTGAGCAAGCGTGATTGAGATCTGAAATATGCGAAGACCGCACGACATGCGCCGCGCGGTCTTTGCCTACTCCCTGCGGAATCGCGAGAATAGCAGTGCGTCAATTCCCCATGAAGCTGAAGGTGCCGGCGAATGCCGCACTTGCTAATGCAATGACTGGGATGAGCAGGCATCCGGCAAGGAACCAATAGTCGCGGGCATGCACATGGCTCATGCGCGCATGGCTTCGTGGTGCGGTGCCGCCGAACCCGCGCGCCTGCATCGCAACCGCCAGGGTGGTGGAACGGCGAATCGAGAGCACAAGCAATGCGAAGGATTGCGGGAAGAACGATGCCACCGCACTGTCGTCGCCGAGACCTCGCGAACGGCGGGAGGCGGTGAGCGCGGTCCAGTCGTCCTGCAGCACCGAGAACAGTCTCATGCCCGCCAAACCGCCATATACGAAACGGTCCGGCAGATGCAGGATCTGGCTGAAGCCATCCGCCAGATCGGTCGCATCGATGCCGAGCACCGCGATGATGGCCGGAATACCTATCGCGAGAATGCGCAGCGCAGTGGCCAACGCAAGCTCGGCGGATCGGTCGGTGATGTTCACCCACCCCCATTGCCACCAGGTGTCGCCGCCGGACTTGCCATACAGCAGCACGGCAAGGGCCGAGCCGGGCGCACCGATGAAGATGGGCCAGGTGGAACGCACGATGCGCCACGGCGTGAAGCCGATGGCCATGAGCACCACGAACTCCAAGCCGAGCGCCACGCTTGCCGAAACCCAGTCCAGACTGGCCAGCAACGGCAGCGAGGCGAGGAATGCTCCAAACAGGCGGTATACGGGATTGATTGAGGCAAGGAACCGCGAACGGCTCGCCGGTTTGGCCTCCTCCACACGCTCGTTCACTTGGCTGACCGGCACAAGTGTGGTATCCACCGCATCCTGGGGCGATGCCAGACGAGCGGCGATGGTCGCAGCAACGTCGTCGCCAAGGCCCTGCGGATTGCGGGTCGGCACGAGCTCCACCACCCGTGCGCCCAATGCGGTGACGAGCTCACGGTCGTGGGTGACGACGACGATGCTCACGCCGTCGGAACGCAAATCGTGGATCAGCCGCACAATCTGCATCCAGGTACGTCTGTCCTGTCCGAAGGTCGGTTCGTCGAACAGCAGCACCTTCGGTGCGGAGGCGAGTGCGGAGGCGACGGTGAGTCTGCGTTTCTCGCCACCGGACAACGTGTACGGGTTGACGTGCGCGTATTGGTCGAGATGGAATCTCCTGAGCAGGTCCATGCCCCGTGCGCGCGCCTGCTCCTCAGCCATTCCCGTGCGCAGTGGGCCGAGCATGACCTCGTCGAGCACGCTCGAACAGGCGAATTGGTGCTCGGGGTTCTGGAACACGTAGGATATGCGCGAGGCAAGCTGACGTGACGTCCAGTCGATGGGCCACACCTTGTCGAGTTCGCCTGCGAGCCCGTCATGGGCGATGACCTCACCCTCCACCGGTTTGAGCAATCCCGCCAGCGTGAGCGACAACGTGGATTTCCCTGCCCCATTCGCCCCCACGAGTGCGGTGATCTGACCTGGGTGGAAGTCCAGGTTAATGTGTTCGGCGATGGCGTTGCCGTCACGTCCGATGCCGAGCTCCTTCGTGGAGAGCAGCACTTCGGGCAGACCTGTCTGTGGAGCATATTCGGGCTCATCCACCGTGTGGATGCGCGTGATCTCGTCCTCTGCTGTACGATACCGCTCCGGCACCCAGATTCCGAGTTCGTTGAAGTCGATGTCGGTGTTGTGGAACACCTCGTCAGGTGTGCCATCCGCCACGACCACGGTGTTTCGGAAGTTCGTGCGGGCGATCTCGCTCTCCTCGCCGCTGTTGCCGACCTGCCGGGTGTCGTCGGTGCGCTCGAGACCGAGCACCACCACACGGTCGATCATGTCGATCCACCGGTCGGCGCGGTGCTCCACAAGCACCATCGTCGCATGCGTCTGCCGGAGCACGTCATCCACCGCGCCGACCACCTGCACCACGCCATCGGGATCGAGATTGGCTGTTGGTTCGTCGAGCAGCAGCACCTCCGGGCGCATGGCGAGTGCACCGGCGAGGGCGAGCCTTTGCATTTGGCCGCCCGACAGGTGCATGACCGAACGGTCGAGCTGTACACCGGCCAGACCAACGGCATTGAGGGCCTCATCTACACGTTGCCATGCGAGATCACGCGGCACGTTGAGATTCTCCGGCCCGAACACCACGTTATCCCCCAGTCGTTGGAAGATCGCCTGTGCATCCGGATCCTGCAGCACCAGCCCGACCTTGCCGCGCGCGGCATGCACCTCGATGCCACCAACTCGGATGGCCCCCTCGGTGATGCCGCCGTCGGCGTCCTCCACTGCAACCGGAGGCTCTCCCTCCGCCGCATTGTTCACTCGGGATGCGTCGGTCTGCCCGGTCTCGTCACCGAGCAGACCGGCAGCCCCCTCGAGAATGGTGGATTTGCCTATGCCGGAAGCTCCAAGGAGCAGCACATGCTCACCGGCATGAATCTTGAGATCCAGGCCGCGCACCGCGAAATGCTTGCGCGAGGCATGACGGTAGCCCCAATGGTCGAATTGCAGGGCGATGCCCGTCGTGGGTTCCACGCAGGCGGATTTCACAGTGGTCATAACGTGCTTTCCGGTATTCCTCAGAGTTGTGGTGCTGAGCTCAATGCTTGGCGCCGCGCACGGCACGGCCCGATGCGAACTGGTCGAGCGCTCCGGTTCTGGCGATGCCAAGATACAGGTACCACATGACCACGCCGGCGACGAGCGCGCCGGAAAGCACGGTGGTGATCAAATACACGACGCCGTAGGAGCCGCCCAGATCGATGGCCTGCAGGTGGGTGAAGAACGAATACCCCCAGCAACCCACGCCGCTCAACGCGCCGGAGAGCACGGTGACGCCGAGGTTCCATTTTTTGTAGGCGAAGACGGCGAACGCAATCTCAGCGAACAGACCCTGAACCAATGCGATGAGGAAGGTTTCGACACCTCCCCACATGTTGCCCATGAGTGCCTCGAGCACGCCGGCGACGATCTCCGCATAGAGCGCGGCGCCCGGCTTGCGCACGATGATTGCGGCGAGCGGTCCGGCGAACAGCCACAGACCGTTGAAAATACCGGCGAGCCCGGGCACCACGCCTTCGAGCAGCGACCACGGTGCCGCTGTGGCGAATGCCACGAACCAATAGATGAGCGCGGAAGCCACGCCGATGACCGAGGCGACAGCGATATCGACCACACGCCATTTGAGGACCGGTTTCGCTTCGATGACAGAAGCTGACATGATGTGTGCCTTTCTCAATTCCCTATTTGAATACAGGCACGGGTGTAGAGCGACGTCCGTGCGCCGGCATTGCCCGGATTCACGTTCAATCGGTCGAGGTTACCCTCTCTCAGCCGGTGCTTTGCACCAGCTCCCGTGTCGATGCCGAGTCTAATGCACACCGCTGACCGACGCCGCACGTTCCCTCACAATGTGGGCGCACAGCCTGGGTGCGATGCGACTACCGTCATCTCATTCAGCGTCGCTTGAACAAGAGGAACAATTGCGATTGGCGCGCCGTCATCTCCATGGCGATGGCGCCGACGAACGTTCCGGAGCACATGGCCAATGGCGCCCGGCAGGAGGCGAGCATCACCGACGCAACGTCACCAATGGCCATGCGCGCACAATACGCACAAATCAACGCGCATGCGCTCAATGCTCCCAATCCGGCCCAGACGAGCACCTCCGTGCAGATGCCGAGCAGCAGCGCCGGCTTCGACTCCCCGAATGCAGCGCGGCGGCGTATTCCAGTCGCCGTACACGCACCGCAAGCACACCGATGACCACGCCGATGAGTATGGACAGGTAGGGAATCCAATGTGTCACACGCCCCATATACGTGGCATATGGGTCGTAATGCGAGTCAAATCCCTTGTCGAGGGAGGTCACGCCAGCCTGCCCCGACCCCTCGCCTACCCCCAGCGTGGAATACAGCAGGTTGCTCGCCGCCCCAGACCGAGGCCATTGCCTCACCCAGCATTCGTTGTACGTACCCTGAGATGCCGCACGGGGCACCAAGAACGTATAGGCAAACCGTGTATCACGCCCATCATTGGGCCATGAATAGATCCCAGCAACCATCGCCTCGCCATGGCTCGTACTCAGCGTCGAACCGATTGTCAATCCAAAATCGCGCGCCACTTCCGTGGGCACCCATATGCCCGACATGTCGATTGAGTCAGTGGTGGTTCCATTCGAGGCGACCAGCGACAACATGCCTGGCGTGACCTCATACGATTGCAATGCGTTGTTCGGTGTCGACAATGCAGTGATCTCGCCGCCGGCACGCATGGCGCCAGCCTGCGTAATTGCACCGTCGGTGGTTCGCGTCAATCGGTCGCAGGCGCTGCCGTCGACAGTTCCGCCGATCACCGAATCCACATCGGCCACGGCACGCACCCGCGTCAGCGACTCACACTCCATGGCCACCACAGTGTAGGCCTCATAGCCGCCCAGCAGCACCCCGCCCAGCAGCACTACGAGGAACAGCGCGAGGGCATGCGCCGTACCGCTGCCGATGTTGCGTATCGCCTCCGAGAATATTGACCTGAGCCCCATGCCGACTCTCCCTCGTCCTCCGCGGGCGCATAGCAAGCCAGATCTATTACGCGCGCAGGCGTCCCTCGTGTCGGGGTCATGCGTCGCCACCAGCACGATCATGCCCTGGTTCGCGAGGTTGCCAAGCACATGGCTCACCGAATGCGCGGTCCTCGTGTCGAGCTGAGCTGTGGGCTCGTCCACGAGCAGCATGTCGGGTCTCGAGCATACGGCCCGCGCCAGCATGAGACGCTGTGCCTCGCCGCCCGACAATTCGCTGAACCGACGGTCTGCCGCATAATCCAAATCGAACAACCTCATGGCTTCCAATGCCTGCGGTTGTGTCTGCCGCCGGTCCATGCCCTTTGGCGAGCAGCGGGAACACCACGTGATCGAGCGCGGTGCGTTGCGCCACACCCACCGGGTTCTGGAACACCCAGCCGGTTCTTGCGATGCCCTCGCGTTCCACGCTGCCTGCATATGGTTTCTCCCAGCCCGCCAGAATCGACAGCAACGTGGACTTCCCACAACCGGACGGCCCGCAGATTGCGGCTGTCGTTCCCGGTTCCACACTGAAATCAAGATGCTCGAACAATAGATCGGTGCCTGGAAATCTATGACCCAGATCATGCACCACCAGTCTCATCACATTCACCTCCCCACGTTCACGAGCAGCGCAGGGTACCCAGGCGCGGTCCAATCAGCACGCGATCGACGCCCTCTCCTCCACCACTCGACGGCTGCACCAGCGACGCACCGAGTTCACTGGTGATGATGCGCACCGGTACGACATGGGGATTGTCGAACGTGCCGGTGGCGATGCATGCCGAGGTCCCATTGATGCCGAACACCGAACCGACCGGCACGCGTAGGGTCTGGATCGCCTTGTTGAGCGTGAGCTGGGTCCATGCCGGCGGCGCGTTCCTCAGCGCTCTTGCCTTGGTAACCTTCGGTGGCTGCAATCCGCTGCAGCAGTTCGCCGTCCGTGATGTCGGTGGTACCGGGCGCCAACGGGGCAGCCACGCCGAATACCGTGAGCGGGCGCCCTTCATCGGAAGGTTTGCCACCGCGGATCGCCAGTCTCACTAGCCCTCCCGGCACGGTGCCCAACGGCGCTCCCGCCTGCACCGCGCTGCCCCGAGTGGCGCTCCACCCCTGCACCTTCACCGAATCCGGGGGAATCCACATCGTGTCCGACAGCCGCAGGTTCATGTCGTCTTCGCCAGCGCCATCCGAATTTCCGGCGTCCACCATGAGCTGGCGCCAGCCATTGCCGGTGTTCCGGTTGTATTCACCGGATTGCGGCACGCTGTCGTATCCGAGCCGTGACAGTTCGTCGTTGAGCGAGCGCACATCCTCGCCGCGGTCGCCCACCTTGAGGTCGCGGTAGAGCGGTGTTGCGGTGTGCAGAGCGACTACCGTGCGGTCGTTCACCTGATAGGCGCGAGACCCGGAGCGCAGCTCGCCGGCCATCCAGTTCTCGGTCACGGTTCCGGTGGCATTACCGGGCAGCTGCCGGTCGGCCGCGATGGTGGGCACCACATTCACCTGTTGCGTGCCGGAATACTCCTGCGAGCTTGCAGGCGCCGATTCGACGGTATGAGGCATACCGAGCATCGTGGGAGCCCGATCGGGCAGCCAGAGCGCGCATGCCCCCTGTCGTGAGCGCGGCCGCGGTGATGGCGGCGAGCAGCACCCATACCACTGCGGTACTGCGACCGCGGGTCTGTTCGCGGCGTGGCCTTGTCCCCTTCTGCTTCATGTTTCCTCACATCCTCGTCGATATGGCCTGATTTCAGCCTTACATGGTTTGTCTCCGTTTCGCAACCTGTCTACACGTTTTGTTGATGTGGTTTCGAATGCGGCGCACCACTATCCTCCTAAGACGCGCCACGGCGTTTCTCAACAAAACACGCAGATTGTGGCACGCATATCGGGTGCTTCATGGTGGAGAGACTTAGGATGGGCATTTGCTTGTTCTGACACGTATCAAAGCGTTGCGATAGACATCTTTACCACCTTGGGAAGCCGAACATCGGCCATAGTTGATGCATCGTGTTTGGCTTTCCGTTCTGCAAAGGGGCATGAATGAAGAGAACACGCAGCATACCATCTTTGATCGCCGTCATCGCATGTGTCCTGAGCATATCAGCCTGCTCGGGGAATGTCTCCAAGACCGACGACAGCATGGCGGGGGCCGACACGGGCAAGTTCGCAAGTAGTACAACAGATTTTATCGACTCAATGTTGAACAATAGACAGTATGGCGAATCTCAGAAGAAAGTGCTGCGCACCGCGTTGCAACATGATGGGAAGATCCCGTATGCGGCATACAGCACGGCGTGGGAATCCTATAGGCAATGCCTAATGGAGCGGGGTACACCAAGCCGCCGCAGAACCAGAGCAACGGAGTATATTTCGCACCCATCTGCGTTTCCTCCGAAGGCCTGTCTGACGCGCAGAGCCGGAAATTGGACGAGGACATAGACGAATGCAAGGATCTGCATGTTTCTGCCATAGACCTGGGGCATCAAACCCAGCTGGGCAATCCCGAATTCTACGGAGATCCGGAGGTGGCGCTGATCGATTGCCTCCACCGCGGGAATCTGATGCCCAAGGATTACACGATCAACAAGTATTGGCTGCAATTCGAGGCGTATATGAACGGCACCAAGGCAGGTAGCGTGCCTGACGATTGGTTCAGCTTCGATTTGAATGACAGCGCCATGCTCACCTGCCTTGCATCGGACAAATCCCCGCTGCTGCAGACCAGATTGGAGGCTTGGAAGCCATTCGGGTGACTCTCAAACTTCCCTCCCTTACTGCAACGGGATCTCGACGGTGCCGCTCCATCCACCATCGTCGGCATCATGCGAGAAGTCGCCGCCCATCGAGGTGATGAGCGATTGCAGCGAGCGCAAACCGTTGCCACCGCCGGCCACCGACTGCTCGCCGATACCATTGGCGTAGCGGATGCATACGTGCGATGAAGACAGCGAGATCGAGACGTGGTATGGGCGTGCGGTCTCGGCATGCTTGAGCATGTTCGTATAGAGCTCATGACAGATGAGGCTCAACAGGCCGCAAAGTTCCGACGAATGCATGTTTGCATCCTGTGCCGATTCCAACACGGTCTCGCCGGAGAATCCATGGTCATGCAGCAGCCTGTCACCTGCGGCGGCCTCCCGCCGCAACAGCGCCACCACATTCTCCGGCTCGTCGCCATTCTTTTTGAAGTCGCCGTCGCCGCGCAGTTGGGTGATGATGCCGCGAAGGTCCGCGAGTGCGTTCTGCGTGTAATCGGACACACGCCGCCAGCGTTCCTCGTCGGGCACGCTCTTGTCGACGGCGTGCAGCTGCGTCTCCATCGAGATGAGCGCCAACTCCTGAGACAATGCGTCGTGCAGATATGCGGCCAGATACTGGTTTGCCTCGAGTTGCCTGAGGCGGCTTTCGACCATCACGCTCTCACGCATGCGCTCCATCCGTCGCTGCTCCCATGCCATGTATCGGCCGATCGTCGACGCCACGGCATAGATCATGCAGAACGCCAGGCACCCGTAGCCGGTGAACGATCCTGGTCGAATCATCGTTTCTAGGCAGGTGTACGACATCATCAGCAGGCATAGTGCCGCGGCGATGCGATTGGACGTCTTGTAGCAGATCAGTATCACGGCCAGGAACATGAAGTACGATGTGAACTGCGCATACCCCGAAATGGCGTATTCGCCTACGCCATTGAGCAGAAGCAGTGCGACCGAACACCAGACCGGTGACCAGTAGCAGCTGATGGCGAGCGCCTGCGCAAGCATAAGTACACTGATGAACCACCATTGTTTTGGTGGTGTGAACAACCAGACATCGCATTCGAAGACCAAGGAGAATGCCGCGATGATGAATGCGAGGAATGGGTGGGCGATGTTCTTCAGGCGTTTCTGCATGGTGCAACCAGATGCATCAGCACCAACCCAACGCATGCATCCAAGCAGGGCACTCCCTTGTGGCCATTGCGGCCATTGTGGTCGTTGTGGTCGCTAGGAGAACATTGACCCGGGAAGACCAGACCATGTCGGCGCACACCGGTGACCCGACCTGCGTCGAGGCTGCGAACAACACCGAAACCACCGCTGATACAACCGACATGGCGTCTCCTCTCATTTGCCGCTACAGGGCATGGACTTATGCTCTGCCCAGTTTATCAAGGAGCAGCGCCTCGGCAACGACGTCCTTCCTCAACCCTGACACGCTCACGGATTCGTTGGGGCTGTGCGCGTTCGAAATCGGGTCCTCCGGGCCGGTGACCAACACCTGCGCGTCGGGGAAAATCTTCTGCAGTTCGGGAATGAACGGGATGGAGCCACCCTCCCCCTTGTTCACCGGGTCGATGCCGAAAGCCTCCTTGAGCGATGTGAGCGCGTCCTGCGTGGCCTCGCAGTCTGGGTTCATGGCCCAGCCCATACCGGCTTCCAACGGTTCGACGTGCACCTCGGCGCCGAAGGGCGCGTTCTTCTCGAAGAAGTCCACCATCGCGTCCATGGCCACGTGCGGGTCCTGTTGCGGCGCCACGCGCAGGCTCACCCGGAATGTGGTTTCGGGGCTGATCACATTGAATGAGTCCTTGACGGGGTGGGCGTCGAAGCCGATCACCGTGGCGCTCGGCTTCGTCCACAACCGTGACGCCAGCGAACCGGTGCCCACCAACGTGAACGAGTCGACCACGCCGGCGGCCGCACGCATGTCGGCCTCATCCAGATCGCGCTGCAGGCCGCCGATCGGCTCGCCCTCCATAAGCCCCGGGATTGCCAGTTCGCCCTTCTCGTCATACATCTTCGCGATGAGCATCGAGGCCAGTGTGTTCGCGTCGAGCACCGGGCCTCCGTACTGTCCCGAATGCACCGGATGCCCGAGCACCTTTACATGCACGTCGCAGGTGGCGTTGCCACGCAAGCTCGTGGTGAGCGACGGCACATCCGGCGCCCAGTTGCCAGAATCGGCGACGATGATCACATCTGAGTCGAATTCGTCGTGATGTGCTTCGATGAACGGGATGAAACTCGCCGAACCCATCTCCTCCTCACCTTCGATGAACACCTTGATGTTCACGCCAAGCTGGTCGCCCAGAGCCCTGAGCGCCCCGTAGTGGATCGCGATGCCACCAGCGTCATCGCAGGCGCCGCGGCCATAAAGCCTGTCACCCTTCAATGTGGCCTCAAAGGGTGCGGTATCCCATTCCTTCTCGTCGGGCACAGGCTGCACGTCATGGTGGGCGTACAACAGCACGGTCGGGGCGTTCGGATTGACTTCCAGAGAGCCGATCACCTCCCATGCGCTCGGATTGCCGTCCTTGTCACGCGCCTGCACAGCCTTGGCGTCCACGCCCACCTCGCGAAGCTTGTTCGCCACATATTCCGCCGATTTGCGCATATGCTCCCCATTGATGCCATGCGCGGAGATGGGACGCAATGCGATGCGGTCCTCCACCACGCCCAGAATCTGCGGCCAATCGGCGTCCACGCGTGCGCGAATCTGATCTGCTGTCAAAATCATGTCCGTCCTTTCCGAGGATTCCAAATTGTGTGAAATCCGGTTCCGCAACGCCATTGTAATCGGCTTTCCCCACGATTTCGCGTCGAGAGTTGCCCGTACCCTAGCAGATTATGGCTTTGTTCAAGAAGAAAGAGACGGAAAGCAAGCAGGACGTGGCTCAGGCCCCTGCGGAGCCGACCGTGGGCAAGGGACGCCCCACCCCCAAGCGCAAGGATGCCGAGGCAAGGAATCTGCGCCCATTGGTTCCCGAGAACACCAAGGAGCAGCGCAAGCTCGCCAAGCAGAAGCTGCGCGAGCGTGAAAACCGCGAGTACGAGGCGATGCGCACCGGCGACCTCAACAACATGCCGAAGGCCGAACGCCTGCCATGGCGCATATACACCCGCGACTACATCGATGCGCGTTTCAACATCGGCGAATACTTCATTCCCGTCGCATTGGTCATGCTCGTCGCCTCGGTCATCTTCACCGTGATCTTCCCGTCACCGCTCGTGTCGATTATCATCATGACATTGCTATACCTGTACCTGTTCGCCATCGTCATCGACGAGGTGGTGATGTGGCGCAAGCTCAAGAAACTGCTCATCGCCAAGTACGGCGAGCAGTCGGTGGCACGCGGCATGCGCACCGGATCCTATGCGTGGAGCCGTTCCATCCAGTTCCGCCGCTGGCGCCTGCCCAAACCACGCTATGCCAAGCGCGGGCATTTCCCGGAGTAGTCGCACCCTATCCGAGACATACAAGGAGGGGAACGCAATGCGTTCCCCTCCTTCATTACGACCAGCCTTGCACATGCCCACGGAAAGTGTTTTCCAAAGAGATCCCCCGAAGCACCTGTTGCACTCTTGTGGCATGCGGGCTGGGCGAGTAATCTGTATGCAGCGTGCATGACGGCCAATGTCGCCGTGCATGGGAACAAACGAAACAGGAACGAAGCGTATGACGAGTGAACATTACGACGTGGTAATTATCGGCGCAGGCCCCGGCGGCTACACAGTGGCGCTGCGCTCGGCGGAACTGGGCAAATCAGTGCTGTTGGTGGAACGCGACGATGTGGTGGGTGGCACATGCCTCAACCGCGGGTGCATTCCGTCGAAGGCACTCATCACGGCAACGCGCACCATTGACACGATACATCGCGGCGAACAGATCGGCATAGACTGCGAGCTGCAGGAAATCGACTTCGGCAAACTGCGTGCGTTCCGCGATGGCACGGTCTCGACGATGCGCGACGGACTGCTCGCGCTGCTCACCTTCCGCGGCGTTCATATGGTGCAGGGCATCGCCTCGGTTGTAGAGGACGGCCATGTCCATGTGAGACCGGCACAGGGCGGGCAAACGATCCGCATCCGCACTGCAGACGGCGATTTCAAGGACGGTGGGCAATCTCTCGACGTCACCGCAGGCGATGTGGTGATCGCCACCGGCTCACGGCCGAAACCGCTTGATGTGGCGCCGTTCAATCATGTGCTCATCGACTCGACGAGAGCACTGGCACTCAACTCCTTCCCACACAGCGCCGTGGTGATTGGTTCGGGGGCCACGGCGCTTGAATTCGCGTCGATGTGGAATTCCGCAGGAGCAGACGTCACGCTCATCATGCGCGGCGACATCGTGCTCTCCCGCTCCGACAGGCGGGCTGCGAAGATACTGATGCGCGAACTGAAGCGACAGGGCATCACGATCGTGACGAACGCTGCCATCACGGCGGTCGACACTGGGGAGAATCTGGGTGTCACCGTGCATTACACGGACGCAGACGGCAACGGGCAGGAGGTATTCGCCGAGTGGGCGCTCGCAGCCATCGGGCGTGTGCCGAATACCGACGGCGCATGGTTCGCGAAGGCATCGATTGAGCTCGATGAGAACGGTTTGGTGAAAACGGATGCCTACGGCCGCACCAGCCGGGAACATGTGTGGGCGTTGGGCGACATCACCCCAGGGCACCAACTGGCACACCGTGCATATCAACAAGGCTATGTGGTGGCCGAAACGATTGCCGGACTCGATCCCTCCCCGGTGGACGAATACACGATCCCAACCGTTGTGTTCTCGAACCCGGAATTCGCCTCCGTCGGCTACACGCTGCGCGAAGCCAAGGCCGACACCGAGCTCGTCGACGTAACCGAAACGCTCATCCCGGTCATGTCGAACGCGCGCATGCTGATGAGCGGGGCATCCGGTTCAGTGTCGGTGGTGAGCGGGAAGAAGTCCGCAGATCAATCGGATGACGTTCATGTGCTCGGCGTGCATATCGTCTCCCCCGACGCCAGCGATCTGATCGCCGAGGCACAGCAGATCATAGGCAACCATGTTCCATTGAGCGCTGCCGCGCGCAACATTCACCCGCACCCGACCTTCAGCGAGATGCTCGGGGAAACGCTGCTCAAAGCCGATGGCCGACCGTTGCACACCCGCTGACCCCTCGCCGGATACGCAACCGTCACATTGGGACAGCGCATGCTGATACAGTAAATACATTGCCCGTATTCGTGTTGAAACAAGCTAGAGAGGGATACATGGCGCAGCAAGAGAAGTCTGAGAAGCCAAAGAAACGCGGAATGTTCGAGCAGATCGTCACGATCTACAAGTTCACGGCAGCCGAGGACAAGGCGCTGCCATGGATCACCGGCGCAGTGTTCGCCGCCCCGATCGTCGTGGGCATCATCTGCGGCATCGTGTTCCATTGGGGTTGGGTCTCGTGGATCACGCTGATGATTCTCGCCGTGATGATTGGATTGCTGCTGTTCACGATCGTGCTCACCCGCCGTGCCGACAATGTCGGGTACAAGCAGATGGAAGGCAAGTCCGGTGCCGCGATCAGCATTCTCGGCAACATGAAGCGCGCCGGATTCGATTTCCCGCAGGAACCGGTGTGGGTCGACCCGCGTACCCGTGACGCAGTGTGGCGCGGCACCGGGTATCAGGGCATCTACCTGATCGGCGAAGGCAATTACGGTCGCGTGATGCAGGCGATGGACCGCCAGGAAAAGCAGATCAAAGGCGTGACTGCGGGTTCGCATATTCCCGTCTACCGCATCTGCGTGGGAGACGGTCCCAAGCAGGTTCGTCTCAAGGATCTGCGCAATACGGTGCTCAAGAAGAAGACGTACGTGCCGAACAACTACACCAATCCAATCATGCGCAAGCTTCATCCGCGCCATCGTTTCGCACTCTCCAAACCGCAGCTCATCACACTGAACGACCGCTTGCATACACTGCAGCGCCGTAGCGGCATGGGCATTCCCAAGGGCATGGACCCGATGAAGACGCACAAGGTGAGCCGTCGCGCGATACGCGGCAGGTGAGCCATTCACATTCGACGATCCCGGCCATCTGGCCGGGATTTCTTTTTGGGCCTTCGGCTCCGTGAGGCATGCGAATCCGAAAACCGGCGAGCCCCGAGAGTGGCACGGATTTGGAATGTGACACGGAACAGCACGTGTCCACTATTTGAAAACCATTGGAAACACAACGTTTTCGAAGTGTTAGTCCACGTATGAAACATGTTGTTAACTCAAATTACGAGTGGGCGAAATGCTAGTCCCTATGCTTGTGGAACGTAAGCAACATCGTGAAAGGAGCGGTCCCGTGACCCCACTCAAAACCAAGGCAGACGCCGAAGCTCTCGTCAATCAGGAAGGCATCGAATATGTTTCCGTGCGCTTCACCGATCTGATTGGCGTTCAGCAGCACTTCACGGTTCCTGCCAGCGAATTCCTCAAGGACGCGTTCGATGAGGGCATGCCCTTCGATGGCTCCTCCATCGAAGGTTTCCAGGCCATCAACGAATCCGATATGAAGCTCGTTCCGGATATCGAGACCGCCTTCGTCGACCCGTTCCGCAAGCACAAGACGCTCGACGTCGCCTTCTCGATTGTCGACCCGCTCACCGACGAGCCTTACTCCCGTGATCCCCGCCAGGTCGCCGCGAAGGCCGAGGCATACCTCAAGTCCACCGGCGTCGCGGACACGGCATCGTTCGCTCCCGAGGCCGAGTTCTTCATCTTCGACAAGGTGCGCTTCGGCAACGACATGCGCGGCTCCTTCTACGAGGTCGACTCCATCGAGGCACCGTGGAATTCCGGACTGGACGTCGAGGAAGACGGCACTCCGAACATCGGCTTCAAGAACCGTGTCAAGCGCGGTTACTTCCCGGTTCCACCGGCCGACCACACCCAGGATCTGCGTGACGACATGGTCGCCAACCTGCAGAAGGTCGGCCTCATCCTCGAACGTGCACACCATGAAGTCGCCGGCGCAGGCCAGCAGGAGATCAACTACCGCTTCAACTCCCTGCAGCATGCAGGCGATGACCTGATGAAGTACAAGTACGTCGTCCACGAGACCGCTGCCCTCGCTGGCAAGGCCGCCACCTTCATGCCGAAGCCGATCGCAGGCGACAACGGTACCGGCATGCACTGCCACCAGTCCCTGTGGAAGGACGGCAAGCCGCTGTTCTACGATGAGAAGAACTATGGTGGCCTCTCCGACATGGCCCGTTGGTACATTGGCGGGCTGATCAAGCACTCCTCGTCGGTGCTCGCCTTCACCAACCCGTCGCTGAACTCCTACCACCGTCTGGTTCCGGGCTTCGAGGCGCCGGTTAATCTGGTCTACTCCGCCCGCAACCGTTCCGCCGCGATCCGCATCCCGCTCGCAGGCACCTCGCCTGCCGCCAAGCGCATCGAGTTCCGAGCGCCGGATCCGTCGTGCAACCCGTTCCTCGCCTTCTCCGCACAGCTCATGGCAGGCCTTGATGGCATTCTCAACCACATCGAGCCGCCGGAGCCGGTCGACAAGGATCTCTACGAGCTTCCTCCGGAGGAGCATGCCGGCATCAAGCAGGTGCCGTCCTCGCTCGCCGAGGCCCTCGATGCGCTCGAAGAGGACCATGACTTCCTGACGGCCGGTGACGTGTTCACCGAGGATCTCATCGAGACGTGGATCGACCTGAAGCGCGGCGAGATCGATCAGGCTCGCCTGCAGCCTACTCCGCTTGAGTACGAGCTCTACTTCCACATCTGATTCGCCGAATACTGGCATTTCCAAGGTGGGTGCGCATACGTGCACCCACCTTTTCCGTTATGCGGACGGGCATGCCCTGCAAATTCGGGGCTTGTGCCTATGATCGATGTAGACACGGGGGCTTGCTTGGCAGGCTGAGATGAAGCGAACGCTTCGACCGCATGAACGTGAACCGGATAATGCCGGCGCACGGACGTCGTATTTCCCGTGTCTTTCGATATCTCAGAAAGGCACAATATGATCTACCCATCACAAGCAAGCTCGCGCAAGTGGCGTGTTCTCGACATCACCGTCACCTCGGTGATCGCCGTCGCATCCGGTGTGGTGTTCTGGATGTGGGACTGGGTGTGCATGGCACCACTCACATTATTCGAGAACATCACACCCGGCTTCGAGGGACTGCTCAATGGATTCTGGCTGTTCGCAGGTCCCTTAGCCGCGGTCATCGTGCGCAAGCCGGGTGCCGCACTCTATGCCGAAACGGTTGCGGCGTTCCTCGAGCTCACGCTCGGCAACCAATGGGGCGTGGGAGGCTCCCTCATCGTAGGTCTGATGCAGGGGCTCGGCGCCGAACTGGCTTTCGCGCTCTTCGCATATAAGGTGTGGACCAATCTTGTGGTGCTGCTGTCCGGGGCATTGTCCGGAGCGATGTGCGGCGTCTACTACTGGTTCACGAACCCGGGGTGGGGAATGATGCGGGTCTCCATCTATTTGGGTACCTCGGTGGTGGGCGGTGTGATCGCAGCCGCTGCGTGCATCGCGCTGTCGCGTGCCATCGCCCGCACCGGAGCCTTGGCTCAGTTCGCTCACTGGCGTGTTCGTGACAGTGAGGCGAAGCGTGCCTGATTCGCACGCCATACGGTGGCTCTGCCGCCAATGACCATGTCTGTGCAATCTCTGGCGCGTTGGGAGGTTATGCAATATAGTGGGGCGTTGATCGTGACACCGATTTCTTTGAAGTTGAGAAAGGCATGGCATGACTGATCAGACGCAGATTATCGAAACCGCCGTCATTGAGCGGCTCAGCCACGTGATCGACCCTGAGCTTGGCCGCTCGGTCACCGATCTGGGTATGATCTGCGGCGTCGATGTTCGCCCCACAGGCCTGGATTCCTTCAATGTGCGGGTCAATGTGGAGCTCACCGTGCCTGGCTGCCCGCTGTCTGCCGAGATCAGCAGGCAGATCGAGGCGGCCGTGACCAGTTATGCCGAGGCGCAGCTCACCGCCGAGATCGTCGTCGGCGCGATGGATGAGGAGAAACTCAAGTCGCTGGTGAACGATCTGAAAGCCGCCCGTCGTGAGAACCCGTTCAGCAAACCGGGTACGAAAACGCGCATCTTCGCCATCGCCTCAGGCAAGGGTGGCGTGGGAAAGTCTTCCATCTCCGCCAATCTTGCGGCCACGTTCGCCGCACTCGGCTACGACACCGCGGCCATCGACGCCGATATCTACGGCTTCTCGCTCCCCCGCCTCTTCGGCGTCCACGACCAGCCCACGAATCTGAACGGGATGCTGATGCCGGTGACCGCGTGGGGCGTCAAACTCATGTCGATTGGCATGTTCGCCGGTTCCGACCGTGCCATTCTATGGCGAGGCCCCCGTCTGCAGCGTTCGCTCGAACAGTTTCTGGCCGATGTGTGGTGGGGCGAACCCGATGTGCTGATTCTTGATCTCGCCCCCGGCACCGGCGACATGGCGATTTCGGTGGCGCAGGCATTGCCGAACGCCGAGCTCGTTGTGGTCACGACCCCACAGCCCTCCGCGTCGGACATCGCCGTGCGTTCCGGCCTGGTCGCACTTCAGGTGCCGATGCGGGTGCGTGGCGTGGTGGAGAACATGAGCTATTTCGAGCATGCAGGCGAACGGATCGACATATTCGGCACGGGAGGCGGAGCTCGTGTGAGTTCCCAGTTGACCGATGCGCTGCACTATGAGGTGCCGCTCATGGCGCAATTGCCGCTCGACCCGCGTATCCGTGAGATCGGCGAAAGCGAGGGACGTCCGGCCGTGCTCAATGATGACGGCACGCTCCGCGACGACGACTTCGGTCGTACCTTCGGACATCTGGCCAAGAGTCTTCTGGCATAGCAAACTGGCATGTGGGCAGCGTGCAATTGCAGCGCTGCCCACATGCCATCGCCTTGTCCGGACGCCGAATCATTGCACGTCGCCGGTGGCGAGCAAAGTGTCGAACTGTTGCTCGTCGATGATCGGGATGCCCAGTTCCTCGGCCTTCGTGGCCTTCGAACCGGGATTGGCTCCGACGACCACCCAATCCGTCTTCCTGCTCACCGATCCGGAGGCCTTGCCGCCACGGCGTTCGATGGCCTCCTTAGCCGATTCGCGGGAGAAATGCTCAAGGGTGCCGGTGACCACCACGCTCTTGCCTTCCAACGTCTGAGGAAGACCCTCGTCATGCGTGCTCATGCCCACACCGGCGGCTTTCCACGCCTCCAGCACACGGCCGCGCCAATTGCCCGGCATGCGAGCCTCCTCGAAGAATGTCGCAATGGAATCGGCGATCTCCGCGCCTATGCCGTCGATCTGTTCGAGTTCCTCGGCACTGGCGTCGGCCAGCGCATCGAGTGTCTTAAAGTGCTTGGCCAGCGTGAATGCGGTCGGTGGGCCCACATGGCGAATGGAGAGCGCTACGAGGACGCGGCTCAGATCGGTATGCTTGGCTTTCTCGATCTCATCGAGCATCTTCCTGGTGTTCTCGGTGGGTTCCTCGATGCGCGGCCGCCCATTCCTGCCATGGCCCACAATCACGGCATCCGGTTTGACCTCGTATTCGGGGTTGCCTTCGGAGTCCTTCACCGTCTTGCGATTCGCGTCCTTCTTCAGCGGGGCATCCTTGACCCCGGACCAGAAAGCCGGCTCCCTATGCCACAGGCCGGAACCGCCGAGACGATGGCGCACCTTCCTCTCCTTGCCATGCGAATCCACGTGCCTGCGCACTTCGATGATCTGCGCTTCACGCCACACATAGACATCCCGGAGGTCGCTTGCTTCGAGGTCGAACAAATTCGCTTCACTGGTGAGTACGGGCTCCTGGATGGGCGGAAGTTCCAGCCCGCTCGGAGCCAGATACGGTGCCGGCTCCTCGCCTGGTTCCACCACGATCTCACGCACGCCGGGGGCGTAGGCTTCCACCGAGTCCGGCCTGTTGTCTTCGGGGTTCGTCAGCGCCACCGCGCTTTGGTCACCCAGATGCTCAATGTCGAATGCCTTGCGGGCCGCCAGATTGATCACACGTTCGGCGAGCTGGGCCGGGCAGCTTTCCGAATTCGGGCATCGCAGGTCCTTGTCTCCCTCCTTCTCATACCGCAACACGGTGTCACAGGATGGGCATCGTGTAGGCATGACGAACTCGCGTAGGTCCTGTTCATGCCCTTCGCGTTTGGCGATTACTGGGCCGACCAGTTCGGGGATCACATCGCCGGCCTTGCGCACTACCACCGTATCGCCGATGAGAATGCCTTTGCGTTTGACCTCGTATGCATTGTGCAGCGTGGTGCGCGACACCGTGGATCCGGCCACATACACCGGGTTCAGTATGGCCACCGGTGTGACTCTGCCCGTGCGCCCGACCTGCACCACAATATTGAGGAGCTTGGTGTTGACCTCCTCGGGCGGGTATTTGTAGGCGATGGCCCAACGCGGCGCGCGTGAGGTGCTGCCCAGTCTGCGTTGCAACGCGAGGTCGTCCACTTTGACCACAATGCCGTCGAGCGCATGCTCGATGTCACCCCGGTGCTCGCCGTAGTATTCGATCATGTCGAGAATCTGGTCGAAGTCGGTGACCTCGCGGTTATGGGGCGAAATCGGCACCCCCCATTTGCGGTACATCGTGTAGGCATCCGACTGGTTCCTCACCTCGTCGGCCACATCCACCGGCTTGCCCGACCCCCATACCAGTTCGCCGATGCCATGTGCATAGAAACTCAGATGCCGCTGCGCGGTGATGCGCGGATCCTTCTGGCGTAGCGATCCCGCGGCCGCATTGCGTGGATTGGCGAACGGTGGTCTGCCCGCATCTTCGTTCGCCTCGTTGAGCTTGTGAAAATCATCCCACCGCATGAACACCTCGCCGCGAATCTCCACCATATCGGGAATATCGCCCTCCGGGCCATCCAGATTGGTGGGGATGGAGTGTATCGTGCGCACATTCATCGTGATGTCTTCGCCAGTGACCCCATCACCACGGGTGAGTCCCTGCGTCAGAACTCCGTTGCGGTAGATGAGATTCAGAGCCAGACCGTCTATCTTCACCTCGCAGGTCATGGGCAACAGCTTGTCTTCCGGCCATTCGAGGTCCTTGCGCACGCCATCGTACCAGGCACGCAGTTCCTCGAAGGAGAACACATCATCGAGGCTCATCATCTGGGAGGGGTGCCGCACCGCCGTGAAGTCGTTCGAGAATGTGCCACCTACCCGATGGGTCGGTGACTGAGGCGTGTCAAGCTGGGGGAACTCCGACTCCAGTCGTTTGAGGCAATTCATGCGCGCATCGTACGCTGCATCGGAGGAAAGCGGGGCGTCCTTGACGTAATAGGCCACCTGATCGCCCTCCACCCAAGCACTCAGACGTGACCACAGCCGCACCGCCTGCTCTACATTGAGCTTCGACACGTCGAGATCATCAAGTTCCATCGCATCACTGTCGATGTCACGCAATGAGTCAATCCACGGATCCGAACCAATCGGATACCTGTCGAGCTGCTCGTCTGCAATCAATGCATCTTCCATAACCGGATTCCTCCAAATCCTACCCAATCCGAAACGCCACGGTCTTGGCCCATTGGTCAATCCTACGCATCTACGCACCAGAGAGGGTGCCGGACGCGCCGTATACCATCGTCCTACGCATTCAGCGAGCGCAGGAACTGCATGCCTCCCGGGCCCAGATTACCTCCCTGCAGCGCATACCAGCTCACGTTGAGTGCCTGTGCCACGGGGAAGATCTTCTCGTTGGTGGCGGTGAAGGCAGCGTCGCGAATAATCTGCGCGCATTCCACCTGCGGCCACACCGGCACGTCATGTCGCATCAGGACTCCGACGGCCTGGGCACCGGTCTGTGCGATCTGTTCGCCCTGTGCCATGGCGAGGTTGCGGAATCGTTCGAGCCTGGCACGTTGCGCGGGTGCGAGGTTCTGGGTGAGCGACGTGGCGAGGTTGCCGGCCGCCACTGCGACGGCGGTGTCGCCTTTCATCCAGCTGGCGCAGACGTAGTAGTAGTATGCGTTGGCGGCATCCACCGGGTCGCAGGCTACGCGCAGCGCGTTCAGTGCGGCTGCTCGCACCGAGTTCCAATCCTCAGAGACGCATAGTCGTATGGCCTGTTGGATGTGTACGCCAGCGGTGGCGGGCGCGTATCTCACCAAGGTATTGAGGTGGGCCATCGCCTCCTCGCCCCTGTCATAGCGGAACAGTACTTCGCCCATGTCGAGATGAGCTTGGAACAGCGCATCGGGCACGAGGGCGATGCGCTCGTCCGGCATGGCGAACAGCCGGTTGTACACCACCCGGTCGGTGTAGGAGGTGAAGTAGCGCGGCACCACGCCGTCCGATTCGAACATCTCGTCGAGTTCGCCGATCACGCGTTCCATGTTCGCGATTGCCCCCTCCTCATCACCGGAGAACACCATCTCCTGTGATTTACGGCGTGCGTCGGCGAGTGCTCTCTCCACGGTGCTGGTGATCTGCGGTATGGGGGTGCCGTCGATGATTGCGGTGGTGATCTCGGTGGCGTGGTTGCGCAGTTCGGGATCTGCGCACTGCTCGATCAGGCCCATTGCATAGGTGGCCTTCCGGTCGGCACGTAGGCCGTCGTTCTTCGCAGTGTCCGCAATGAGTTCGAGGGTGCCCCGGAACATTTCCTCTCGCGAGATCGACAGGTCGCGTACATTGTGTGCGCCCAGTGATCGCGCCACTGTTGCATCGAGAGGCCTGTCGCGTCGTTCCGGAATCGTGTAGGCCGCGTCGCCGGTGAAGCGTGTGTCGTCCATGCTGAAGCCTGGTTCGACCGGTCGGAATCCTTCGGTGCCATCGTAATCGTATTGCGCGCCGAACGCGTCGTATACGGCGAACGGGTCGGCACAGCTGTTGGCGTGCATGTAGTCGATGAATTCATCACGCGTGAATGTGACGGTGAGCAGGTGTTTTATGGAGGGGTTGCTGTTGCGCAATCGGTCGAATTCCTCATCCACGTTCAGGATGGATTGCACCGTGTCGTCCTCCGATTCGGCATGATGCGTCGTCGTATCATCGGACGACGTGGATTCGTCGTGCTCGAGCAGGTCGCGCAATTCGCGGTCGAAGTCGGCATCGGTCTGCATGGCCTGCGTCTGAACCCCATCATGCTCATCGTCGCCGACTCCCGAGGTTTCTTCCGAGCCGGAGAACAGGGCGCTGCCGCGTTCGCCGAATCTTCCCTGGCCGGCGTGCGTGGTGAAATCCTCAAGATTCGTCAGATCGGAGATTTGCGTCATCGCGCTGTCCATGAGCGTCTTGATGGCATTGTCGCGTTCGTAGACGGCCTCCTCCAGCCCGAGGGAATCCATGCGCAACGAGACGCGTCTGATCTGCTCGCTGGCACCGAATGCGAGGGAGGCGAAGATGAGCCCGATCTGCAGATTGTATTCCGCGCTGATCCGTGAACGCTCGGCCTCATCGAGTTCGGCCATGGCGCCGGATCGCATGTTGATGAGCTCGTCGGGCATGAGCGTGCGGCTTGCCGAGGTGAAGGCGAATGCCACCTCACCTTGTTGCAGGTTCGAACGGAAATCCGTGTCGAATCTGAAAGGAAGCCATAGGGCGTTGACTGCATTTGCAAGGGCGTGCCGGTATATCCATTCGCTGCCGACGAGATGCCGTACATCAACGCCAACGCCGGCCTGTGAGGCGTCGAGCGACGCGGACAGCGACATGCCCCTGCCGAAATGCAGGTAATCGTCTACACGGAAACATTCGGGGTCGTCGAGAATATGCACAGGATGGGTCGGCGGCAGGGCGGACAGCGACGGGTTGCGCAACAGACGACGGTCGATGCGGGCGACCTGCTTGAACGTCACGGTATCTTCGATCGGCTGTTCGCTGTGGGCGGCATTGTAATCGAGCCACTTGTCGATCAGCAGGAACCGGTTGACCGCCCCCTCGAGCTTGAGGCTGGTAAGCATCGCATCATATGGCATGCGCTTCTCCCATACGAGGAAACGCGCATGGGAGACGGGCGATTCAATCATATACAGCGGTTCACTGCCATGGTCTGCCTCCAATTCGGACAGGTCACCCATGACACCTATGCGTCTCATCGTGTCGGCGAAGTACTCCTCGAGACCGCTCACCCGCATGCGGTGCGCACGTGCCGTGTCCGTCTGTGACACGCTGGTGCGAATGGCTGCGAGCGGTGAGAATCGACGGAAATTCGAAATGATGTTGCCGGCCCCATACCCCTGCAGGCCGCCATTGACCGACACTGCAAGGTAGAGATGGAAGAAGCACACGGCCATGAGATCGCGGTATTCGAGATCCGTGCGAAGGCGCGCAGGCAATTCGGCACGGGCGTTTTCGATCGTATACCGATTCGCCGATTTGAGGAAGCGAGCGAGCCAGACCATGCGTCCGTTGCCATCACGCCCCCTGATATCGCCGACAAGTGCCCGTGCGGATCCTTCCACGGTGGCGATGTGTGCCGGTTTCGTCCCGCCGAAGCGGGAATCGTCATCGGTCGTGAGTGAATCGGTGACGTCAAGCTCTAAATCCGGTTCGCGTGCATCGAGGTTCGCATACAGGTCGCCGGTCATATACACGGCGCCGGTGTCATCGGCCATCGCCAGCGTGCAGAAACGGTCATGCGAGGTGAAATAGCCGAGGGCGAATCTGCGCAGGCCGGGCATCTGCACCCAACCGACACGCTCGAATGGCAGTCCCGTTCCAGCCACCGAGAACGACCGGCGGCGCATCAACGGATTAAGCACGATCGTCTCCGCTGACGGCATCTTGACGCCAAGTAGCGGATTCGTCGGAGTCGGCGTGAACATGTTGTGCGTGGGCAATGCGCCGGCGAACATGCTCTGCGCCGTCGACTCCACCTGACGCGCATATCTGGCCGCATTGACACCCAGGTTCCTCAGCCACCGCGCCGGCTTGCGTGGCTGTGGGTCGGAAGTGTTTGAATTCGTGCCTGTCATGTGTTCCAATCTACACGTCAAGGCGCAATATGTCTGCCGATTACCCGCACAAGGTCACGGCAGTTACTCGCATGCCGTTAGAATGACGCATGTGAACACACCTGCACGCCGGACCCATCCGTTCATCGCCGCGCTCGTCGCCGCAACCGTCATTGTGCTCGTGGAATGCCTCGTATTCAATTTCGCATGCCTGCGCTCACGCTCCGCGAGGCCTGCAGACGCCTCACAATCGTTGATCGAACAGGGGTCGAACAGCGCCGCCGACCCTCAGGTGACACTCGGCCCGGGTCTCGCAATCCATGGCGATGGCCTGCTGCAGGTCACCGACGCAACCAAGGCATATATTGATGCGCCTACGAATGGCTCATCACCCTACGCGCAGGTGCTCATGACCTCGCTGAATGACATTGCCCTCGCCAGAACGACCATGACCCAAGTCCAACGTGACGAGCTCTACCGCGAGCTTGTGCATGTGCGGCTTGACGGAGGCCGCATGCAGACCGTTGCCGTCGATGCCCCTCGCTCCACCTACCTGCCCTACCAGGATTCCGAAACCCGGCATGCGCAGTCTAATGGTGACCACACGGTGCGCCTGTGGATTGAGGAGGCAACCGATTCCCTCATACCGATTGTGGGGCTTGACGCCAACGCACGCGTACCGTTCAGCTGGAACTGGGCGCAGGTGCTGCTCATGGCCGCGTTTGCCGCATTGCTCATCGCATTCTCGCCCAGAAGCCGCCTGTGGCTCATTCCACTCGACACCAGTTCGCGATTGCAACGCGGCGCATTCACCATTGGGGCGCTGGCTCTCGCCGGCTATACGGCTGTCCAGATCTACTGGCAGATCGCCGGGGCCGCACCGATGGCCTATCACATTCCGGGCCGATACTCCTACGACTACGACCAATACGACCATGTCGCACAGGCCCTTATGAACGGCCACGCATGGCTCGACCTTCCCGTGCCGGAACAGTTCGCCCAACTGCGCAATCCCTACGACACGGCTGCGCGTGACCGTCTGCTCGAGCAGGGCGTGACGCACATCTACTGGGATTACGCATATCACGATGGCCATTGGTATTCCTATTTCGGTGTGCTGCCTGCGCTGTTGCTCTTCCTGCCCTATCGTGCCATCACCTCGCTGTTCGTTCCCGGCGGCCTCATGTTGCCGAATGCGAGCGCCGACCTGCTGCTCATGTTCGGTGCCGCCGTCTTTGGCTGTTTGCTGGTGATCCGCCTGCTCAAACGCATGCCGGTGCAGGTGAGCGTGGCCACCTGCGCGCTCTCCTGTCTGGCGTTCGTGCTCGGTTCGAACCTGCTGTATTTCTGGCATCGCACGAATTTCTATTCGATTCCCTTCGCCTCCGGCCTGTTCCTGACCTTCCTGGGAATGTGGCTTTGGCTTGGCGCCCCGGTCGCGCGAAAACGCACATGCACGTTGGGCCGTTCCGATTCCGCGGATGCCGCCTCATTGAGTCTTCTGCATGTGGCATTAGGCGCGCTGTGCATCGCCGCCACCATCGGCTGTCGTCCCACCTTCGCATTGACGGCATTGCTTGCCATTGCCCTGTTCTTCCCGCAGGTGCGCGCGGTGTTCAGCGCATCCACATGGCGGGAACGCGCCACTCGCATTCAGGCGTTGCGTTTCCTGTGCGCGCTCATCATACCCGCCATGCTCATCGTGGTTCCGGTGATTGCCTATAACGCTATGCGTTTCGGCTCGTTCACCGATTTCGGCAACGCTTACCAGATCACTGTGGCGAATATGACCGACTTCCACACACCGCTCCCGCAGATGCCGCGCGCATTGTGCTGCTACCTGTTTCTGCCGCTCACCTTTGGCAATGACTTCCCATGGCTTGAGCTTACGCCCGCGCCGACGCCCATCTGGTTCTTCACCGAGACGACGCCCGCTGGCCTGTTCGTGCTGATGCCACTCGCCCTGTTGGCCTTCGCCGTCCCGTTCATGAGACGCCCGCTCGGCAGACTGTATGCCACGCTGACATCCATGCTCGCCCTGTCCATGGTGTTGCTCGTGTTCGATGCCTATGTGGGTGGGTTCGCGTGGCGGTATCTGGCGGATTTCTCCTGGCTCGTCATGCTGTGCGCATTGGCGGTGATGGCATGGCTTGTGGAACGGCATCCCGCATGGCGTGTGGTGTTCGTCATCGTGCTGGTGTATGCCATCATGCTCGCATTGGCCTCCATGTTCGTCATCGGTCGTGATGACGCCATGATCAACATCATGCCCTCGAGATTCGCCGACGTGCGTTCATGGTTCACGTTGCTGCCGTGAGGTGGCATGCGGACGCCCTCCGCTGTTCGTTCTGCGTATAGGCACGCAAGCGCACATTTGCAGACTACAATGTTCGGCATGGGATTGCTCACATCGCTGTTCAAAACGACCAGACCCGTAACACCGCCGCAAAAGGTCGGGTTCGGTTTCGACCACGCCGTATACGCATATGACGCCCAGACATACGGCGTGCGCGACATCTCACTCGATCTGTCATGTTCAAATGGCAACACGGCGATCATAGGGCTCAACGGAGCGGGCAAATCCACACTCATCGATCTCATGAACGGCACACTCACTCCGAGTTCCGGGAAGGTCACCGTCGAGGCCGATGGCAAGAGCTACGATGCGTCGCATGGCGGCCGGGCGCAGATCCAACGTATTGTGGGCACCGTGCAGCGTGAGGCGGATTTGTACCGATTGCGGCACAATGTGAGCATCGAGCAATCCATCGATGAGCTGCTCAGGAAATACCGGCTCACCACCGTACAGCGTCTTGCGATCGCCGGTGACGCACTCGCGAAGTTCTCGTTGGATACGAACATGCGCACCCCGCTCGACGAACTCGATGGCGAGCAGTTGCACCTGTTCGCCATCGCCCGCGCATATGCCGCCAATCCAGGTGTGCTGCTCGCGGATGAGCCTATGCGCGGACTCGATGAGATCAGCTCACGGCATGTCGCGCACCGTCTGTTCACCTGTGGCAAGCCGGTCGTCTTCGCCACGCATAATGTCGATCTCATTCGCAATGACGAATTCAACATCACGCGTGTCATTGTGATGGACGAGGGCGAGATTGCATTCGACGGCGAACCGGCGAGTGCATCGGCATACTATGCACAGCTCATCCGCAGCAAATACCGTCAGATCTCCTCGACACAGTGACGTACGGCACTGAGCACCAGACGCACATGCGCGTCGAACAGATCCGGTACCGGCAGCAGTGATATCGCCAAATACCCATTGGCTTCCATGTCGAAGAAATAGCCGGGCTGGCCGGACGTGGCATTGTCGCGAATCATCGTCGTCACCAGCTCGTTCTCGTCGATGAACGAGGGGAAGCGCAGCAGCACGTTCCATCCCCCTTCGGCACGGAGCACGCTCACCACGCCCAGGTCGTCCGCATCGAGCAGCCGGTGCAGCGATTCCAGATTCCGTGAGATGCGCTCCTGCACGCGGTCATGCTGACTGTCGAGTTCGGCAATCATGTCGTCCATGCGTTCGGCGATGAGCTCGCTCATCGGCAGGAAGTCATCGGCGATCACATCGAGCCGGCGCATCGCTTCCCGAACATCGTCGTCGGGACCGCTGACCTCGATCCAACCCACCTTGGCGTGCGGCGCGGCGAGACGCTTCGAAAAACCATCAAGCGCGAACGTGAGCACACGGCGCTCGCCCGCGAATCTCCTATTGCCCTCGAATGGCTCCAACGCATAGTCGAAGAACACTTCGTCTGCAATGAGTGCGATGCCGAACTCACGGCACAGTTCGATGAGATGCTCCCGCTCGCTGGGTTTGACGTATTGGCCGGTCGGATTATTCGGATTGATCACAATAAGCGCACGGATGTGCCGGCCTGCTTGCCCGTCCCGTTCCAGTATGGTCCGCAATGCCGCGATGTCCATGTACCAGGAACCGTCGAATTGCAACTGGTATTCCACCGTCTTCACTCCGCACAGCCGTGCGATCGATTCGATGAGCGGGTATCCCGGTTTCGGCGCGAGCACCGCCTCCCCCGGATCACATAGCAACATCATGAGCCATGCATAGGCCTGCGATGTGGAACTGAGCAGATACAGTCGCTCCGGATCCGGGCATCCTATTGCCCTGGCAAGGCGACGCCGTGCCTCCATCTGACCACGTGGCTGTGCCCGATACACCTGCGGGAGCAATTGCGGCGCAAGGCCGTGCGCCGTGGGATTCGAGTCATTGAGTTTGTCGAGGTCCACCCCACGAGCCTTGGCCTCTGCTTCGCATGCGGCGATTGGATTCGGCTGGCTCACATCGATTCTGCTGGAAAAACGCACGGCATAATACTACTCCCAGCGTCGTCCATAACAGGGCGAATACGGCTGGAGGCACCATGGAATCCCATGGCGCCTCGAGTCTTGCATGAATGTAATGCGACCTACTTGGCCGACTGCTGGTTGGCGTAGTAGGCGGCACCCACGATGCCCGCCTCGTTATGCAGCTTGGCGGCGACAATCGGGGTCTTGATGTCGATGTACGGCAGGAACTTCTCGGAGACGCGGCTCACACCACCGCCGACCACGAACAACTCGGGGCTGAAGTACAGCTCCATGAGACCGTAGTACTTGGTGAGGCGCTTGGCCCACTTCCTGTAGCCCATGTCGAGTTTCTCACGGACCGAGGATGCCGCATACTTCTCCGCATCGCCCTTGCCCTTCGGCAGTTGGATGTGGCCGAGCTCGGTGTTGGGGATGAGCACGCCATCGTAGATCAGGGCGGTACCGATGCCGGTGCCGAGGGTGGTGGCGATGACAAGCCCATCCTGGCCCGCCGCCGCACCGAACGCCTGTTCCGCCAGACCGGCCGCGTCCGCGTCGTTGACCACGGTGACAGGACGGCCGCATGCCTCGGAGAACACCTCGGTCACGTCCACACCAATCCACGACTGATCGAGGTTCGCCATGAAGTCGAGCTTCTTACCCGGCTTGATCGGGGCCGGGAACGCAATTCCCACCGGTACGTCCTCGGGCACTTCGAAATGCTCGAGCTGCTGGCGCACAATGTCTCCCACAGCCTTGGGAGTGGAATGCTCTGGAGTGAGGATCTTCAGGCGGGGTTCGGCGAATTCGCCCTTCTCCAGATTCACCGGAGCGGCCTTGATGCCCGAGCCACCGATGTCAACGCCGAATGCTTGTGCAGTGTCAATCATTGCAATCTCCCTTGCCGTTCGAATCCGAGGCGTGCACTCGTTGCATGCCTCATACCCCATATTGTGGCGTATTTGTCGGACATGAAAACGCTGGATAGCTTGGTTTTCCTTATATGGTACGCAATTGGCATGCACTGGGAAGCAATCGTTTGCCGTTCTGGCGATTCATTCCGAACTCATACTAATACATCGCATTAACAAATAGGCGTCCGATCTGGGCCGCGTCCCATCCGATATCGCCCATATTGTGGACAATGGGCAGGCAAATCCGTGCGGTGGACTATACATAGGTAGTGCAATTTCAGGGAAGGTGAAACTCCTTACTGGCGGTAGCGCAACGGGCCCGTGCCCGCATGCGGAGCCCGCAACCCGCGCAAGCGGTGGATCTGGTGCGAGTCCAGGGCCAACGGTTATAGTCCGGATGAAAGAAATGAGCTCGCATGAGTGTTTTTTCACACCCAGATTCGATTTCACCCAACCAGGTCTCCGGCAGCCACTCCACTGGGGCGGCAGACCGCGGACGCTGGTCCACGCAGCGCATCGCCATGTATGCGTTGTTCGTCGCACTTGCCATGGCGGTCAGTTTCATCGAGATTCCGTTGATGCCTGCCGCACCTTGGCTCAAATACGATCCATCGGGCATCGTCTGCATTCTCGCAGGCTTCGCATTCGGCCCCTCGGGTGCGGTCATAGTCAGCGTGCTCGGGTTCGTGCCTCATCTGTTCGTCAACCCGCTGGGCGCAGTGATGGCGATTCTCGTGGCACTCGGGTATTCATTGCCGGTCGCCTTCATCTACCGCAGGCGTTCCACACGCACAGGCGCACTCACCGGCATCCTCCTCGGCGCCGCCGTCGCACTCGCGGCGGCCATCGTAGGCAATCTGTTCATCACCCCGCTCTACGCGCACATGAGCATGCAGCAAGTCGCCTCGATGATCGTGCCGATTCTGCTGCCGTTCAATCTGCTCAAATTCGCAATCAACGGCGTCGTGAGCTTCCTGTGCTATCGCCCGGTCTGCAAGCTGATCGCCCGATGAACGCCTCGGGATTCCAGATCGAGCTGCGGCATGTCGGATTCTCCTATGACGGCGGTGAGACATGGGCGCTCGACGATGTGAACCTTGGCATTCGCGCCGGCGAACGCGTGTGCATCGTCGGTGCGAACGGGTCGGGGAAATCCACATTGTTACGTGTGATGGCCGGACTCAGCGCGCCCGACACAGGTTCCGTGACGCTCTTGGGGCACACGGTGTTCACCGACGAAGGTGGCGCCGACGCCGATGCGTACGCATGTGCACGACGTGGCATCGGCGCGGTGTTCCAGAATCCCGAGGATCAGATCGTCACGACGGTGACCGCCGACGATGTGGCATTCGGCCCGGAGAACCTCGATGTACCCGCCAACATGATCGGCGCAAGGGTGCATGCCTCACTTTCCTGTGTCGACATGCTCACAGCATGGGGGGCCGACCCCACACATATGAGCGGTGGCGAGCAACAACGCATCGCCATCGCCGGCATGCTCGCCATACACAGCCGTCTGCTAGTGCTCGATGAACCCACCGCCATGCTCGACCCGCAGGCGCGCGCCGAGGTGCTGGCGCTACTCGATCGCATCCAGGCATCGGGGACGACCTTGGTGATTGTCTCGCATCTGCCCGAGGAACTACGGCATGCCGATCGCATCGTGCATATCGAGCACGGCAGAATCACCGGTGAGGATTGCGCACAGCACATGCCGCAACACGACCATCATTCCCCCAGTGTGACCACGTTCGCCCAGCTCGATACCCTGGCCCGACATGTCAACACCGAGCATGCCGGAATAATCGGGGCGGCACCAACCGCTGTGGTGTTCGATGACGTATCGTTCCGCTATGAGCGGGAATCGGCGGATGTGCTCAGCCATATGAATCTACGGATTCCACGCGGATGCCTGACGGCCATCATGGGTCCGAACGGATCCGGGAAGACCACTTTCGCGCGTCTGCTGTGCGCGCTCGACAAACCGCGCGGCGGCCGAATCGTGGTGGAGGGCATCGACGTGACGCAAGCGAGACGACGCGAGCGCAGACGCTTGCGTCGAGTGCTCGGATTTGTGATGCAGCATCCCGAACGCCAGCTATTTGCCGAAACGGTGGCCGACGATGTGGCGTTCGGTCCAACCAACCAGGGTTTGGATGCGGCACAGGTGCGTGAACGCGTCGATTGGGCTTTGGACCTCGTCGGCGTGTCTGACCTACGCGGCAGGAATCCGTTCGAACTGTCAGGCGGCCAGCAGAGGCTGGTCGCCATCGCCGGAATCATCGCCTGCGATCCGTCGGTGCTGGTGCTGGACGAACCATGTGCAGGGCTCGACACCTCGGCGAGCAGACACATCGAGCGCCTGATGGAGAATCTTCGCCACAGAGGGGTCACCGTCATTCTCATTTGCCATGACCCCGATCAGGTGGACCGTTTGGCCGATCAGGTTATCCTGTTCGGCAATGAGCAACAGGGACGGGCTCACGCAGATAGCGGCGGCGAGGTCCAGCGTGAGGTACTCTCCCCCACCGACACGGGTTACTCCTGGGTGTCCGGCCTCGACCCACGCGTGAAGATCGTATGCATCCTCACGGTGATGTGTGCGGCTTTCGCCATGAACACCTGGGCCCAGTTGGCTGTGGGTGTGCTGCTGACGGCTGCTCTCTGGGGCGCCAGTCGTGTCGGCTTCACCAGGCTATTGCGTTCGGTGCGTGGCTTCCTTGTCCTGTTCGCGGTCATGGGTGCCCTCAACATCGGTGTCGTTCATACCGGTGATGTGTTGGTAAGGATCGGTCCCCTGCCGATCACGACCGGCGGCGTGTCCGTCGCCATCATCTACACGACGCGCTTTGCCATCGTGTTGATATTAGGTGCTCTCCTGCTTGAGACCACGACCCCCACCCGTCTGACGGCGGCGTTCTCTTCGTTGCTCTCACCGCTGCGGCGACTGCATTGGCATACGCAGGAGACGGCATTGGTGCTGTCGTTGGCCCTGCGGTTCGTGCCCACGTTGGCCCAGGAGGCACTCTCCATTCGAGATGCGCAGGCGATTCGTGGCGGTTCCATAGAATCGGGTTCCCTGCCACAACGGGTCAACGCGATGTGCGCGACCATCATACCGGTATTCGCCGGCGCCATACGCCATGCCAACAACCTGTCGTTGGCCCTGCAGGCACGCTCCTTCGAAGAGGGGCGCCCCCGCTCCACCTGGCATGCCATGCACATACGCGGCCGTGACATCGTGTTCATGACGCTCACCGTGACGACGTTGGCGGCCATAATCGCCATGAATGTGTTCACCATATGAATTGTAGTTACGCTCAAAACGAATACTCATGCAAAATATTCACAACGACACCCGTCATGTACGATGACACAATCACCGCGCACGGCGGCGCCGACGAATGAGGTTGACGCGAATAGCATTGAGCGCCGTTCCGTCCACGTCGAATGTATGACGCACGGTTCGTCCCACAAGGACCCAATGCCGTAGGCGACGCACATGAGTCGTGACCACCCGCCGCATGGCGGGTGGTTTTTTATTTCCGCACTCCTCTCCACTGCCGCCTTGTTCTCATAGAGCACGATGCTGCATGTCCATTGTTTGGGGCCATTAAGATGAAACGCAGGAGAATATGCCCACCACAAGTACAGAAACGAGGAAGTCATGGCATTGCAGGATGGCGAACATACCATCGCACTGAACAACGAGGTACTCATGCCCGAAATCGGCTTCGGCGTATGGCACGCCGAAGAAGGCCCAGAGACGGTGAACGCCGTCAAGGCCGCGCTGGCCAACAACTACCGTCTCATCGACACGGCGGCGTTCTACAAGAACGAGAAGTCGGTGGGAGAGGCCATCGCCTCGTCCGACGTGCCACGTGACCAGATCTTCGTCACCACGAAGGTGTGGAACGACGACATTCGCGCCGGCAAGACGAAGGAGGCCTTCGACAAGAGCCTCAAGCTCCTCGATCTCGATTATCTCGACCTCTACCTGCTGCACTGGCCGGTCGAAGGCTGGCAGCAGGCATGGAAGGAACTGGAGACGCTCTACCGCGACGGCCGCGTCAAGGCCATTGGCGTATGCAACTTCGAGCAGGATCAGCTCGAAGAGCTGCTGGATCTCGCCGAGATCAAGCCTGCCGTCAACCAGATCGAGTCCAACCCGCTCTTCGCCAATCAGGATCTCATCGACTTCTGCCACAGCAAGGGCATTGCGGTCGAGGCATGGCATCCGATGGGAGGTCGGGGCAGTGATTTGTTCGAAAACGAGACGCTGCGCGATATCGGCGACAAATACGGCAAGTCCCCTGCCCAGGTGATGATTCGCTGGCACATGCAGCGTGAGGTGATTCCGCTGCCGAAGTCGGTGCATGAAACCCGCATCGTGCAGAACATCCACGTATTCGACTTCGAACTGGGCGAGAACGACATGGCCCGGATCAACGCGATGGACACCGGCGAACGTCAGGGTGCCGATCCCCATCACGTCGACTTCTGATCGCCACTGATTGCCTGCGCTGGGGTTGGGCGCCCACGGGACGGGGAGTGTTGAGGAACGTAAAGGGCGC